>Ga0081539_10000016_pt1 | contig 381648 bp, 322 predicted proteins | sample TabmetS4T2R2_FD_71023 | JGI IMG/M metagenome (GOLD analysis project Ga0081539, IMG submission 71023) | Tabebuia heterophylla rhizosphere microbial communities from the University of Puerto Rico - S4T2R2 | ecosystem: Host-associated > Plants > Roots > Rhizosphere ...
CTGATGGAGATGTTCTTGCCGACATCCCGCAGCACTACCTCGGCGAGTACCAGGTCCCCCGCCACCATTCCGCTGGGCGGCGCCAGACTCTGCGCAGCGGAGTCGGTCAACGCAGCACTGTCGACCGGCGTCGCTGTCGTGCCAACGTGCGTGATCGCACCCAAAGCCGGCATGCCGCTCGCCACAAGGACCGCGCCCAAAAGAAGTGCGCGCAGGAATCTCGTTACCACAAGGACCTCGCAGCAAAATCGGACATGAGCGCACTCACCGATCCAACGCGCGCGCGACGGACTCGAAGTGTCAGACGCTGCGGTATTTCGACCGTGCGCCGGCTATACGCGTGTCAGCTGCGGGCTAACGGCGAAGTCGACTGAGACAGGCGAGCAGCAGGAAGGGAGAGCGCCGTGCGACCTGCGTATTCGTTTTCCGTTTCAAGTGATGCTCCTGCATCTAACTCAAATTCGGACCCGCAGATTCTTGATTCTTGTCTGCGGTGTTCGGCGCAACTTTGTCGTTATCGTTTCTGGTACGAGTGCATTGCGCAAAATCAGTCTGCGCGGCCGAGCTTGCGATTGTCAATAGATGAAGGCGATGAAAAACGGGCCACGTCAGTTTTCACGTGCGGCTGATCTTCATCATCATGTCATCAATCGAGCTGCCCAGACTGAAGGTCAATGTTCAGAAGAGCGCAGTGGCTCGGCCAGTAGAACGAAAGTGCCCGGGCTTCGGCTTCACGAATCACTCCGATCCAAAGTGATGCATCGTGCGCGAAGGCGCTGGAGTCTCCTGACAGCCTCCGGGCGCTTTCTGCGCGGGTCACTTGCGGATTGTCGGGAGTGGGAACACGATGCTTCTCTTACCGTGTCTGCCATCACCTCATCGCCGGACGTTGCTCGCAGCGCAGAGCTCCCGCGGCGACTTTCACTAGGCTCCGCCATCGCGGTCACGATCGGCATCGTGATTGGCAGTGGCATCTTTGGCGCTCCTTCCTCCGTCGCCTCGTCAATGGGTACGGCAGGTGGAATTGCTCTCGTGTGGCTTGTCGGCGGGTTCGTCACACTTTGCCTCGCCCTATGCGTAGCGGAGCTCGCTACGATGTTCCCGCGGGCTGGTGGGGCATACGCCTACCTGAAGGAGAGCTACGGCCCGGCCGCTTCTTTCGCCTACGGATGGACTTATCTGCTGCTCGTTACGCCATCGGCATGGGCGACTGTCTCGCTGGTTTTTGCGAGGTATCTCGGAGCGTTCGTTCCGCTTTCACCCACCGGCATGCAGGTGGTCGCAACGCTCCTCATCGCCTTCGTGACCGTGGCCAATGTGTTTTCCATGCGCTTCGCCACCGGTATCCAGAACATTGCCACCTCCGCAAAGGTCATAGCGCTCGCTGCAATCATCGCTGTCCTGCTCGGTCTCGGGGACAGAAGTCAGGGCGCGCTCGCTGCGGTCCCGTCGGCGCATGCCATGACACCGGGAGGATTTCTCGTGGGTCTCGTGACGGCGCTGTGGGCCTACGACGGGGTGGTTGCCGCGTCGTCGGTTTTCGGGGAGGTGCGTAACCCGGCGCACACGTTGCCGCGTGCACTGCTCGTGGGCGTGACGATCGTCACGGTCATCTACGTCGGACTGAATGTGGCGTTTCTGTACGTGCTGCCGGTGTCGGCGGTCGCGGCATCCAGCCTCGTGGGGGCGGACGCAATGCGCACCGTCGCTGGCGCAACCGGCGGATCGATCGTCGCGGCCATCGTGATGCTTGCCACGTTCGGATGCATGGCCGCCGCCGCGATGTGCGATCCGCGTGTGATCTTTGCGATGGGGTGCGACGGCTCGTTCTTTCGTGCGGTGGGCAAAGTGCACCCACGCTTCCAGACGCCTCACGTCGCGGTCCTTCTCTGTGGCGTGCTTTCGATGCTGTGGATCTGGATACGAACACTGGAGCAGCTCGCCGCGCAGCTCGTGCTGGGCCTGTGGCCATTCTTCGTTCTGCTGATCGTCGGTGTGATGCGCCTGAGGATCACGCGGCCGCATGCCGAGCGTCCCTATCGTGTGCCGCTGTATCCCGCGATTCCGCTGGTCTTCATCGCGGGCAGTGCCGCGCTGTTGATCGGGTCCTTCGTGGAGCTGCCGGGCGTGAGCATCGTGAACGCCGCGACGATCGGCGCAGCGTTTCCTGTCTATTTCATCTGGCGTCGCGCGGCCGAGAAACTCCCTGCGCGTGTCTGACAATCGCTCGCCATCGAATCCCTGGCCCACGCGAGGCATCGCAGCGCGCTGTGCATCACCGCCCACTGCGGCACTACCACTGACGGCAAGCTCAACTAGACTACGTCGATGACGTCGTCGACGGTGATGTTTTTTCAATGCCTTGTCAGCTCCAACGTAAGGCTCGACTCTGTCTTTGACATCTGATGTGGTGATTCATAGCATCATGCATCATGCGCACCACCATCGACATCGACGATTCGATCCTCAGGCATCTGAAGCGTCTGCAGCGGCGTGAGGGCAAGTCTCTTGGCCGGTTGGTGTCCGATCTGCTCGCAACGGCGCTTGCAGCCCAACAGACCGATGCGAGATCGCAGGCGCCTGCTTTCAACTGGATCGCACGGCCGATGCGGGCACGTGTGAATCTCGCTGACACGCACGCATTGCTTGATGCGATGGACGGCATCGCACGATGAGCTTTGGCGTCGACGAAGTCGTGTTCTACGGCCGCGCAGTCTTAACGATCATGCCGGCGATTTCCTTCACGAACTTCGCGGCAACGATCGCGGTCTGATTGGAGATGTCGCAGCGTGGGTTGAACTCGACGATGTCGGCGCCGACGATCGGTTGATCGAGTGTGTGGAACAGGTTGATCACCTGGCGCGGCGATGGGCCGCCGGGTTCACGGTGCGCAACGCCGGGCGCATAGGCGGGATCGAGTCCATCGATGTCCATCGAGATGTAGATGGGTGTTGAGATGTCGATGCGCAGGTTCTCGCGCCAGCGGCCCATTTCGATCACCTCGACGCCGAATCGCCTGAACTGCTCGCGATGCTCATCGCAGATCGTGCGCAGGCCCACCTGGATCAGGCGATCCGCCAGCTTCTCTTCCATGATCCTCGCGAACGGCGAGGCGTGCGAGCGGCGGTTGCCTTGATATGCGTCGTAGATGTCCGCATGCGCGTCGATGTGCAGGATGGTGAGCTTCGCGTGACGACGCCGGACCGCGCGCATGATGGGATGCGTGATCGCGTGGTCGCCGCCGAGACAGATCAGCGGATCGCCTGACTCCAGCACGCGCCCGACGTGCCTCTCGATGAGGTCCCACGGATCGGTGCTGCCATCGAAGTCGATGTCGCCATGATCCGTGACCCGCCCCGGCGCGCCGAGATCGACACCCGTCTCGCTCCAACTGCTGTACGCGTCCGAATTCAGCTCGCGCCGGATGTGCGGCGGCCCTTCCGCGGCGCCACGGATGTACGACGAGTTCTCGTCATGCGGAACGCCCAATAAGGAAATCTTGACCACGTGCTGCTTCCCGCGAATCTCGCCATCATAGCGCCGTCGACGGCGTAGCGCCCCGGCGACGCAGATTGATGTCCACACGGATGACATCAATATTGACCGGCACGTGAAATGGTGTCAGTATCGGTGACATGAAAACGCGCGCCCGGGCTGCCCGTCCGTATCGTCAGACCGCCCGTGCAGAGGCAGCAGAAGACACGGCCCGGCGTATCGTCACAGCGTTTGGTGAGTGCGTGCGCGACCGTTGGTTCAACGACGTTACGCTGGATGAGATAGCGGAGCGCGCAGACGTGACGGTGCGCACCGTCATCCGCCGCTTCGGCGGAAAGGACGGTTTGCTCGCTGCGTACATGAAGCAGGTGGCGCCTGAAGTGAGGGCGCAGCGAACGGTCACCCCCGGCGACGCCGAGGAAGCAGTGAAGCGCGTCCTGGCGCTATACGAAGATCTCGGCGACAGCGTCATCCGCAATCTGGCGCAGGAGCCGCTGCACCCCGAGCTCAAGCCGCTGGCGGAGCTGGGAAGATCCGAGCATAGGAGCATCATCGCCGAGACGTTTGCCACGGAGCTCGAAGCGATGAATCCGGACGAGAGACGCGCGACGCTCGATGCGCTCGTGATCGCAACGGACGTCTACACCTGGAAGCTCTTGCGGCGAGACATGGGCCGGTCCGTGTCGGACACGCGACGCGTGATGTTGCGACTCGTGACGGGCATCCTCGCCGGCACTCAGAAGCACGACGCCTCGCGCAAGGGAGCCGGCCGTGAGTAGCGCACGTCGGACTTTCCTGTTCACCACCTTCGATGGCGGCGGCAATGTCGCGCCTGTCATGTCGGCTGTCGCTGCGCTGGTTGAGCGCGGTCACGACGTTCGCGTCATGAGCGACGAGACGAGCCGCCAGGAAGCAGAGCTCACGCGGGCTCGCTTCGTCCCCTGGCGCCGTGCGCCGAATAAGACCGTACGTTCGCGCGACACTGACCCACCGGACTGGAGTGTGTCTCCCAAGGAAGGCCTCCGCATGATGGCGGAGCACTTCATGGGAGGTTGCGCGCTCGCTTACGCTCAGGATGCGGCAGCAGCGCTCGATTGCGAGCCGGTCGACCTCGTCGTCAATTTCGACATGTTGTTAGGTGTCATGGTCGCGTGCGAAGCGCGTCACCAGCAGTTTGCGCTTCTCTCGACCTGCATCAGCATGTTTCCGCTTCCCGGAGTGCCGCCGTTTGGTTTTGCGTTGCCACCTCCAGGATCGGAGGACGAGAGCGTCCGGCAGAGGCAGGTTGCCGCTGAGCTTCAGGGAATATTCGATACCGGCCTGCCGGCGTTGAACGTCGCACGAGCTGAGCTGGGTCTGCCGCCTCTCAATCACTTTGTCGATCAGGCGAACGCAGCCGCGCTGCGCCTTCTTGGCACTGCGCGCGCGTTTGATTTCGCGCCCCGCGAGTTGCCTGCGGACGTGCGTTACGTCGGTCCCATGGTGAGGGATCCTGTCTGGGCTCGTTCCTGGGTTTCACCCTGGAGTGCGGACGATTCGAGACCGCTGATCGTCGTCGCCTTCTCCACGAGTTTTCAGAATCACATCGATTGCCTGCAGCGCGTAATCGACGCCGCCGCTCATTTGCCGGTTCGTGTGCTCGTCACACTGGGTGGTCCCATCCTGCGCAGCGAAATTCGCGCTGCCGAGAACACGTTTGTCGTCGACAGCGCACCGCATGAGCGGGTCATGCGTGACGCGGCGATTGTCGTCACGCACGGAGGACACGGCACCGTGATGGCCGCACTGATGCATGGCGTGCCGATGCTGGTGATTCCGCACGGACGTGATCAAGGCGACAACGCTGTGCGGATCACCGAGCGAGGTGCGGGACTCTGTCTCGCGAACACGGCGTCGGTGGGACAAATGCGCTCTGCGTTGCAGTCCCTGTGGGAGCGCGCAACGTTTCGACTGCGCGCACGTGCGCTTGGGGATGCCATTCACGCAGAGGTGCGTAACTCTTCCCTGATCGCGGACCTCGAAGCGCTGGCGCATTCGTCCGCAGGGCGTGCCCATGGCTCGTCGTGATTTCAATCGGTCGCGCCGCGCGACGCTGGGGCTGATGGGCGCGAGTGCACTGGCGCTGATTTCTGACGTCGCGAGCTCCCCGCGGTTTGCCGCTGCGAATGCGGGCACTGGAACATTCGCGCCGCTGCGGCGAAGCGTGCGTGGCAATGTACTGACGCGTAGCGCCAGCGAGTTCGAGAGCGTGCGCCGGTCATTGATCTGGAACCAACGCGTGCCGGTGAGCAGATCACCCGATGCGATCGTGCGTGTCGCGTCCGAGAGCGATGTTGCTGCAGCGGTGCACTTCGCAAACGAGCATCGGCTGAAGATTGCACTACGCAGCGGTGGACACAACTATCACGCGGCGTCCCTGCGCACGGGCGGATTGCTGCTCGATCTCGGGGCGCTGAATACCATGGACATCGACGCGAAAGCGCGCCGCATGTCCGCAGGGCCCGGCGTCAAGAGCGGCGAGGTCATCGCGGCACTCGCCCCGCTGGGACTCGCGTTTCCCGTGGGACATTGCTCGGATGTGAGCTTGGGCGGATATCTGCTCGGCGGAGGCATCGGATGGAATTTCGGCGAGTGGGGCCCGGCGTGCATGAGCGTGACGCGAATACAAATGGTGAACGCGGCCGGCCAGCTCATCTACGCAGATCCTTCGCACAACGCTGATCTGTTCTGGGCTGCGCGCGGTGCTGGCTGCGGTTTCTTTGGTGCGGTGACGCGCTTCGACCTCACGCTCTACGAGATGCCCGCTGCAGTTCGTACTCTGTCGCTGAGCTGCAAGCTGGATTCTGCGCACAGGCTCGCCGAGTGGCTCGAGCAAGAGGTGAGCACGGTACACCCGACCGTCGAAGTCATTTGCATGCTGACGACGCCGGGCGCGGGAGGGGACGCACTCGCGGTGGTGTTGGCGTTTGCGATGGCCGAATCGAATTCGGCAGCCAGCGAACGCTTCGGCAATTTGCGCAAGCCTCCCGGCGATCTGCCGCTACTCGGTGAGGTCGAGGAGAAGCAGGCAAGCTTCCAGGACTTGCTGCAGCTCACCGATCAGGGCTTCCCTTCGGGAATGCGAATGGCAGCCGACACACGCTACTGCAACGCTTCCTTGCCGCAGCTCGTCGCTGAAAGTGGACATCTTGCTCGCGAAAGGACGGCCGATTCCCGTTTCATGACCTTTATCGTTCTGGGTGGGAAGGCTTCGCCACCGACTCCTTCCGACAGCGCTTTCGCGATGCTGGGTCAGGTCAATGCAGGCGCCTACACGTTCTGGAGTGATTCCGCACGAGACGCGGCGAATCGGCAGTGGGTCGATTCCGTCATGAGTGCCCTCGAGCCGCATGCTACGGGCAGCTACATCTCCGAAGCGGACCTCACCGCCCGGCCGGGCCTGGCGCGACGCTGCTTCTCTCCCGCCGCATGGGACGAGCTGGGCGCGCTCAAACGCAAGCACGATCCCGACAACCGCTTCAGTGGCTACGATTTCTAAATGACTTCGACCTAGTGGAATCCCCAGCTCTAGGGTCCGCCCTAGCTGTGTCAGTGGCGCGCGAATGGCAGTGTGCCGTCAGACGTAGCTCATTTGTGATGGTGGACCATGTTGGAAGCAACGAATGGAATCGGAAACGCGCAGGACCCTGCGAGCGTCAATGGAGCGCCGCCGACGCGCAGCGCCGGGGCAGCCGAGTGGATCGCGCAAGCGACGGACAGCAATACCGGTGCGGTCGACACGCGCACGCTGGCGCATTGGGTTGCCGATGCACAGCGCAGAGATCCGGAGGCGGCCAATGAGGCGTATGTCGAGCTCGAAAGCCAACTCGGTCAGCGCAGCTTCGCCGATCTCTCGCGTTTCTATGCAGATCTGCGCGGCGTGTTCAGCGGCGAGCCGCCGAGCTCCCAAACGGCGAACGCACTGGGAAATGGTGTCTTCGGCCTGGGTCAGGGACTGGTGGTGGCCGGCGGGCGGGAAGCCACTCGGGGCTTCCAGCTTCTGGTCAACAACCCGATCCTGAGCATGCGCTGGGAGTCCTCGATCAGCCCGATCACCGGCAGGGGCGGCTTCACGCCCAATCTCGAGACCTTCCTGCGACAGAACGGCCTGGAAGTCACTCCGCGCGTAAATCCGGTTGCGCCGGGCTCCACGACGCCAGCGCATCTTGTCCGCACCGGGCAGGCGCCCAATCTGGCGACTGCGCGCGGCATCGCGAACAACACCAACGGCGCTGCTGCCGAAGCCGCCATCCGCAGCCGAATGGCGGGCCCCGGCATCCAGGTCGATCCCAATCCGACCGCCGTGCAGGGAGGAAGGCGCATCGTCGACGTGACGGCTCATGTCGCGAACGAGGCCAATCCGCGCAACGCGCAGCGTATCGAAATCGAATCGAAGGTCGGTCGGACCAACATGGGTACGGCGCGCGTGAGAGGAGAAGTCGCAATGGACGCCGCGCGCCTCGCGGACAATCAGGCCATCCGCAGGACGGGAACCGCCGTTGAGTCCATGGGCAATGGGCTCCGGACCGCGGGCAAGATCATCAGACCGATTGGCATTGCGATGGACGCTTTTGCGATCGGCAGCGCCTTCCACGAGGACGGCAATCGCATCGGCGTCAACACGGGCCGCGCCATCAGCACGACTGCTGGCGGCATAGCGGGTGCTGCAGGTGGCGCCTCAGTTGGCGCTGCAATTGGGACGGCGATCTTCCCCGGAGTCGGCACGGTCGTCGGCGGCGTGGTCGGCGGTATCTTTGGCGGCCTGGGGGGCGGTGAGCTTGCGTCGCGCGGTTTCGATTTAGTAAGAAGCTGGTTCTGATCGAGGGATTGCTGCATGCCGGGTTGGTTGAATCGTTGGCGGGATCGAGGCGCGCGTAGCAGTCGGCTCGCGGCGCTCCTGACGGACTATCCACCGTACGCGATTCCGCATCCCGGCCCGGCACGTCGGCTGAAACTCGAACAGTGTCGCGAGAACCTGCGCTACCTGCTCGATCAGCGCGAACGGCGTCTCGCCGTGCTTGCCGGATTGCTGAAGAACTTCGAGATCGATTTGCACGCCGGCCTCAACGCGGCTGAGCCGCGCCCGTTGCTGGATGCGATGGAGCATTGGGCTGCCGCGGAATGGCCGGGCGTCTATATCGATGGCATCGGCGATCCGAAGCGCTGGGAAGAGAGCAACAAGGCCGGTGCCGACATCGCGCTGTCGATGCTGATGGACACGGCCATCGTGCTCGGAGAAATCGTCACCTCGCGGCGCCCGAATTTCGCGTGGCAGCTCGATCTCGAAGCGAGCAACAAGAGCTTGCGCAGCTATCGACGTCCGGTCGTCATGCGCCCCGCGGACACTGGACGGCAATGGGCCGCTGTAGTGCTGGATTTCGAAGCAGAGTGCATCGGCGACTTCGACTGGCTCGGGCGCAATGTGCTACGCACGCATCCTCTCGGGTACACCGCGCTGTCGGCGCTAGCTGGCGGCTACGACCCGCCGCGTCCCGAAGTCGTTCCCTCGTCACCTTCATCAGCCGTCTATGACAAAGCCGACTACCACGCCGAGACCGTTGAGGACTTGGGTCTTCCGGAACAACAGGCCGCGGTGCCCGGCGCGTTCTTTCTCGGTTGGCTGATCGAGCGCGATCTCTACAGCGCCAGTTTCTCGGCTCAAAAGAAGGCGATGATCCTCGCCTATCGACAGCGCAAGACGACGGCGCTCGACATCTACCTCGAGTCCGACGGTTGCCTCATCGCCGCGATGTTGAACGACGCTGGCAATGAGTTCGCGCAGGAGTACTTCCGCAACGGTGGCGCCGTGTACTGGGCCGACTATCAAGAGTTGCTCGGCGCCGGGCTACCCTCGCCGTTTCACGCCACCTACGGCTGGGAGCAGCAGGCGCGCATCAATGCGCGCATCGACCAGCGTCGGAAGGAGTGGCGCGCCCGGAGAGATTCGAACTCCCGACCTCCTGGTTCGTAGCCAGGCACTCTATCCAACTGAGCTACGGGCGCGCCGAAGACCAAGACTGCGAAGGTCCCATCGGACCTTCAAAATCAGTAACTTAGGACTGATTCCCCGTCTCGGGCGACCCAGCCACTGAGAGTGCGTGCCGCCGCGGGGGCGCGCATCCTATCACGCCCGAAATCCTGATGGGGCGTCGGGACGGTGAGGGCTCGTTCGTCCTTGGTGGGAGCGCCGATTGCGGGCGGGGCCTGCCGTCGGTGCGTAACTTTCAGTTCCGATGAAGGAGGTTTCTCATGCCTGTCTACGTGGATGGCTTTGTCCTGCCGCTGCCGAAGAAGAACGTCGAGACTTACCGCCAGATTGCGCGCCAGGCGGGCAAGGTGTGGCGCGACCATGGCGCCGTCGATTACCGCGAATGCATCGCGGATGACGTGAAGCCGGGGAAATGGACGTCGTTCCCGCAGAGCGTGAAGCTCAAACCGAACGAGACGGTGGTGTTCTCGTACATCACGTACAAGTCGCGCAAGCATCGCGACCGCGTGAATGCGAAGGTGATGAAGGACCCTCGCATGGACAAGATGATGAAGATGACGCCGCCCTTCGATGGGAAGCGCATGATCTACGGCGGATTCACCACGATCGTGGAGCTCTGATGCAAGTACACCCTGCGGCTGCGGCAGGGTTCGCACGCGGAGCGCAAACCTATGTACGCGGACGGCCGGATTTCCCTCCGGCCGTGCGCGATTGGTTGCGCGACGATCTCGCGCTACGCGAAGGCAAGATCGTTCTCGAGCCTGGCGCGGGGACAGGCAAATTCACTGCGCATCTTCTGGCAACCGGCGCGCACGTCATTGCGCTCGATCCAGTCGCCGAGATGCTGGACGAACTGAGGCGCGGCCTCCCGCAAGTAACGACCTTGCGAGGTAGCGCCGCGAGCATCGCGCTGGCAGACAGTTCTGTCGACGCAGTGGTATGCGCTCAATCTTTCCACTGGTTCGCCACACCGGAAGCGCTCGCCGAGATGCGTCGCGTGCTGAAACCCGGCGGAACGCTCGGACTCATCTGGAACAAGCGCGACACATCTGTGGATTGGGTGGCGAAGATCACCACGCTGATCGCGCCATACGAAGGCGACGCGCCTCGCTACGACCACGGCGAATGGCGCTACCTGTTTCCCGCGCAAGGATTCACGCCATTGCAGGAGAGATCCTTCCCGCATCATCACACCGGCTCACCGGAACATGTGATCCTCGATCGCGTAGCCTCAATCAGCTTCATCGCAGCGCTCGACACAGCCGAGCGCGAGCAGCTCCTCGCCAAAGTGCGTGAGCTGATCGACACCACACCCGCGCTCGCGGGCCGAAACGAAGTCACCTTTCCATACGTGACACTGGCCTATCACTGCACGCGTCTGTGACCTGGCGAATACAGGCCGGGGCGGAACCCACACCGACCCGGCCTGCACCGCTTTCTCAAGGCGTCGGGTTTCCGCCCGAAACCACCTTGATCTCCTCACGACCTTCGTAGTCCTTCGCCTTGCGCTGACGGCGCGGCGGCCCGTCGCTCGGCGTGAACGTTTGAATGAGACAGCGCCCGTAGCCCGGGACGAACACCGAGCTCCAGCGGTCGAAACTCGACTGATAGCGCGTGTCGAAGCCGACCGCGGTCGCGAAATTCAGGCCATAGCACCGGCCCATGAATTCTGCGTAGTACCACTTGCGGGAGTAGGCCTGGATCCACATCCCTCGTTCGCGATCGGCCTGCCAGTCGCGAATGAGGCCAAAAGGGATGGATGCTTCCACCTTGGCCGGGCGCGCTTCCGCCGCCAGCGACACGCCAATCGGCGCCACCGCCAGCGCGGCCGCGATCAGGGCCGATCTGTATTCGTGTCTCGACGTCTTCATCGGGGAACCTCTCGTGCTTCAGGTGGGACAAGCGTGACGGGAGAGAGGACAGCGATCTGTCAACGCGTTGACACAAGATCGGGGCGCCGCTAAGACAGGGCCCGCCATGGACCGCCAACCGAATCCGCGCGATGCGGACCCCGCCGCACGCAAAGCGCGCTACTTCCTCTATGCGATCGGTGGGGTATTCGTCGCGATAGGTTTCTCGCTCGAGATGGTGCCGTCCGTTGCCGCCGTCACACCGTGGTGGTCCGGTCGCGCCTGCGCGCTGATCGGCGTGGTGTTCCTGTCGATCGGGCGCTTCGCCCCGGACCGTTTCGTGCGGCGCTGTGAATCCCTGCTCACAGGGTGGCCTTGAGAACACGGTCCGTATTGCTTTGAAGTCACTTCGTCGCAACCGGTCTATCCGGGGTGCGGAGCCGCCGATATCGTCCCGGCAAACATGGGAGGACGACCGATGACCACTCGTCGTGACGTGCTGCAACTCGGTGCCTGCCTTGCGGCGAGCGCTGCCATTCCGTTGGCGCGGGCCGCGGATACAAAAGAGAAGACGCTGCTGATCTTCGGCGGCACCGGTTTCATCGGTCCGCACCTCACGCAGGAGGCAATGCGCCTCGGCTGGCGCGTCACTCATTTCAATCGCGGCAAACGCGCCGCCGGCGGCGTTCCAAACGTCGAGTCGCTTGTCGGCGATCGCAAAGGCCAGCTCGATGCGCTGCGCGGCCGTCGCTGGGACGTGGTGATCGACGACACGGGCTACATCCCGAAGTTCGTGAAGATGTCCACGGAGATCCTGGCTCCCAACGTCGGTTATTGCCTGTTCGTCTCCAGCATCTCGGCCTATGCCAGCTTCACGAAAGGGAACGACGAGGACTCGCCCACCGGCAAGCTCGACAACCTCGACATGGAAGAGATCACGAACGAGAGCTACGGGCCGATGAAAGCCGTATGCGAGCAGTACACGCTCGATGCGTTCAAGGGACGCGCGAGCATCGTGCGGCCCGGCTACATCGTCGGACCGGGCGACAACAGCGACAGGTTCACTTACTGGCCCGTGCGCGCATCCAAGGGTGGCGAGATGCTCGCACCGGGCACGCCGCGCGATGCGATCCAGATCATCGATGTGCGCGATCTCACCGCGTGGATGATGAAGCTGGTCGAAGCGCGCACCACGGGCATGTTCAACGCCGTGTCGCCTGTTGGCGCGTTCACGATGGGCGATCTCGTCACGGCGAGCGTGCGCGCCTCGCCGAAGGCAGGAACGAAAGCCACATGGGTGCCCGAGGAATTCCTGGCGACACAGTGGAAGCAGGAAGAGCTGGATTTTCCACCGTGGGCACCTATGAAAGGTGAAACGGCTGGCTTCTCGCTCACCGACGCGAGCCGCGCGGCGAAGACCGGACTGAAGTGCAGGCCGCTGAAAACCACGGTGAACGACACGCTCGAATGGTTCAAGACGCTGCCACCCGAGCGCCAGGCCAAACTGCGCGCGGGCATCGATCCCACGAAAGAAGCGGATGTACTGCGCGCCTGGCACGCATCGAAAGGCAAGGCGTCATGAAATGTTCGGGACTGGTCGCGTGTCTCACGGCGGTAACGCTGTCGCTGAGCGCGAGTGCGGCGAGCATCGAAGACGGATCGGGTCGCAGCGTCGCGTGCCAGGCATGTCACGGTGGCGATGGCATCAGCATCAGCGCTGACATCCCGAATCTCGCCGGCCAGAAAACGACGTACCTCACGCAACAGCTCGAGGCGTTCAAGAGCGGCTCGCGCAAGCACGACGTCATGAATCCCATCGCTCAGCAACTGAGCGACACCGACATCGAGAACCTCGCGGCGTTCTGGAACAGCCTGCCGTCCGCGGGCAGCAAGCGCGACGTCGCGCCCGCAGCCCTGCTGGCTCGTCAGTCAGTCATGACTTTTCCAGCAGACTTTCCGAAGGGATTCACGGCGTATCGCACGGACGAAGACGCGCAGGCCCAGAGCGTGAGCACCTTCTACGCAAACACCGTTGCGATCCAGGCGGCACGTGGCGGCAAGCCTTTGCCGAACGGTTCGATCATCGTCGTGACGAGCTCCCGCACGAAGACGGACGCGCCACGTTCTTATTCCGCCATGGAAGCGCGAGCGGGTTGGGGCACGGAGCTGCCCGAGCTACTGCGCAATGGTACGTGGAGCTATGCGCTGTTCGATGCGCAGCGCGCGCGGCGGGATGCCAACCACGCGATCTGCTTCGGATGTCACAAGAAGGTCGCGGGCGACAGCTACGTATTCACGGCACAGCAGCTTGCGCGGCAGGCACCGGAGCAGGCGCGGTAGCGCCGCGCGCCTGCCGGCGCACGAAGATAGCGTTTTCGACCTTGTCGAACGCCACCTGGTAGGGCTCGGCCTCGGTGACCGGCTCGTCGTTCTCGCTCAGGAATCCGTTCTCGGTGGCATCCTTCCTGCCAACCACGAAGTTCAGGCGCACCGTCGTGAAGCCCGGGCGAAGTTCCTCCACCACGGCGGTGGCACGCGTCCGCGTGGTGCTCGAAACGACCGAGTCGCCGATCATCAGCCGCATACCGAGGAATGTTGCGCGTTCGCGAGTGGGACTCTGCGCGGTGATGAATCCTACGTCCTTGTCGGCACTCTGGATGATGTAGCCCAGGTCCTGGAACACGCTGATGACCGAGCTCATCGCGAGCGTCTTGTCGACTTCGAAGTCACGCGTCTGAACGGCCTGTACCTGGAGCGGCGGCGGCTCGGGCTTCATATTTAGAGGCACACAACCCGGCAGACCTGCCGCCGCGGCGGCGAGGACGAGGAGGGCGGAAGTCCGCATGGCTGCAAGGGCTCCTTACGTGCGCCCGACCTGGCCGCGATCAAAACTCCGAGCTGCGGCTGCGAAAGTCTGAGACGATTTTTCGGGTATCGAACCGGACAATCAGCGTCATCGTCCGTTGCGTCTGTTCGAAACCGTCGGCGTTGCCGGATCCACCGAGCAGCACGACGGTCCAGTAGTTGCGCTGGGACGAGTGCCGCGACACCGTGGCATGCCGCTGGTAGGTCCAGATTTCTTCTCCGGACCCATCGATCGACGTGATGTTCGGCGCGCCGAAGGCTTCGAGAACCTGTGCCTGGGTAGTCTCGCCCGATTTCAGATTGAGCTGCACGTTCCCATGGGTCAGAGGGTTCGAGCCTGCGGCGGGCTCGGGTGGCGGCGGCGGAGTGACGCATGCGCCGAGGGCCAGGAGCAGGATCCCCGCGAGAGCGGTGTGTCGGATCAGCACGGCAGACCTTCCTTGTTTATGGGTTGACCTTAATGAAGAGACGCTGAATGCTCGATGAATGACCGAGGAGCGGCATCGTCTCGACAAGTGGCTGTGGTGCGCGCGGTTCTACAAGACGCGTTCGATTGCCGCCCAGGCGGTGAGCGGCGGCCGGGTGCATCTCAATGGTGAGCGCGTGAAGGCCGCGCATGTCGTGCGGGTTGGCGATCGCGTCAGCCTGAATCTCGAAGGCGTGACTGCAGAGTTCGATGTGCTCGGCTTGCCGGCGCGGCGTGGGCCAGCACCTGAAGCGCGCCTGAGTTACGCCGAGACACCCGAGAGCGCGGCGCGCAGAGCCGAGCTGCGCGAGAAGCACCGGCTGGCCGAGCTCAGCCGCCCGCGTCCGGATACGCGGCCGGACAAGCGCGAACGGCGCAAACTCGTGAAGTTTCAGCGCGGCGACTGAGTCAGCAGTCTCCGCGAGATCGTTTCCGCTTCGGCGAACGTCGCCGCCACGTAGTGGGCGCCCGCGGCTTTCAGCCGCTCCGCATGTCCCTGTCGAATGTGAGACGCGGCGAGCAATCCCATAACCGTCATGCCCGCCGCGACCGCGGCCTGCACGCCTCCGGCGCTGTCTTCGATCACCAGCGCATCCCGCGGATCGAAGCCCATCCGCTCGGCCGCGTATAGAAAGATGTCCGGATGCGGCTTCCCGCGGGCCACATGCGAGGCGCTGAATACCTGCGGCCCGAACAGCTCCGTGAGATGCAGCACGTCCAGGCACAGCGCCAGCCGGTCTGGCGACGATGACGAAGCGATACAACGCGGCACGTTCGAGAACGCCTCGATATACGCTCGCGCGCCTTCCACCAGGCGCAGCTCTGCGCGAAACCGCTCCAGCGTGCGCCGTTGAAACGCTTCGGCGAAATCCGCCGGCAGCTTGCGCCCGACAGTCGCCTCCACCGTGGCGATCACCTCACCGAAGCGCTTGCCCACGAAGATGCGCAGCGAATCGTCCGCCGTCATCGGCATGCCGAGCTCGGTGATGGCCTCCGCCAGTACGGCATTCGCGAGCAGCTCGCTGTCTGCGAGAACCCCGTCGAAGTCGAAGACGATGAAGCGCTTCATGGCTGCCCGCGCAGCGTAGCGCAAAAGGGTCGCGGGCAAAGAAAAACGCCAGGCCCTTTGGAGGGGCCTGGCGGGAGCCGAGGTTTAGCTTAGTGCTGGCGAGCGGGCATGGTGCCGGCCACGTCCGCTCGCTCATCTGCACCTTCTATGTACGCCTCGCCGCCGCTTCTCACACGTGGGACAGGTTCAAAGTGCAGGTAACGCGACGCGCGCGCTGTGAATGACTCCAGCGTGCAGCCATCTCGCTCACGGTGCGGGAGCCATCAACTATCGTGCTGCGCATGGACGCTACACAAGCCATCGCACACCACGAGCAGTACGTGGATCAGCCTGCCCGCCGCCGCGAAGATGCGACGGAGCACCTCGAGCCGATCGACGTCATCCCGGCGCGCGCCATCGTTCTCGGGCTCGTTCTCGGCTCAGCCATGTGGGCGGTGATCATCGGCATCGGCTGGCTCATCTTCCGTTGACCGCCTCCATGCGCGCCGCCAGCTCGTGCCGGAAGCGCCGCAGCGACTCGCGCAGCAAGGGTAGGGCGTCGGCCGCTTCCTGCCGTTTCGCTTCCTTGACGACCTGAGTCAGCCAGGCGGCGAGATGCTCGATCTGGCGCGCACCCACGAGTCCCGCGCTGCCCTGAAGTGAATGGAGCTTGCGAACCGCCAACTCGTCGTTCGCCGGTGTTGCGCTCACGATGTTGGCGGTGTCCGCCGCCGAATCCTCGAACGATGCGTAGATCTTCCGCAGCGGCGGCACCTGCCACTGCAGGCTTTCACGCAGCTCCTCGAACACGCTTGCATCGAGCGCCGGCAGAGCGGCCACACGATGGGCGAGCGGCAGGTCGCCCGCCGCTTCGGATTGCGGCGAGAGCCACTTGCAGAGCATGTCGTTGAGCGGGGATTTGCCGAACGGCTTCGGCAGGATGTCGTCCATGCCCGCGTCGAAGCAGCGCCGGCGATCCGAAGCCATGGTGCTCGCCGTCATGGCAATGATCGGGATGTGATTCGCCAGCAGCATGCGGGCGCGTCGCGTGGTCTCGTAGCCATCGAGCTCCGGCATCTCGCAATCCATCAGCACCAGGTCGAACTCTTCCGTGCGCAGCAGCTCAAGCGCTTCCGCGCCGTTCGCGGCGACACGCGCCGGACACTTGAGGCTGTCGAGCAGCGTCTGCGCGACGTACTGGCTCGCCTGATCGTCCTCGACGACGAGAATCCGGCCTTGCACGAGCTGCAGGATGCGCTGGCTCTGCTCTTCCACCGGCGGCTCGTCCGACACCACGAGCGGAAGAGTCAGGCGGAACGTCGAACCAGAGCGGCCTGTCTGCACGAGCACCAGGCTTCCGCCCATCGCTTCGCTCAGCTTGCGGCTGATCGGCAGACCGAGGCCCGCGCCGCCGAAGCGCCGTGAGCTCGCCGAGTCCGCCTGCACGAAGGGATCGAAGATCGACTCACGCTTGTCCTCGGGCACACCCTCGCCGGTGTCGATCACATCGATCGTCCATTCCTTGCCGCTGTAGCTCGTGTGCAGCGTGACGCTGCCGGCGGCCGTGAACTTCAGGGCGTTCGCGAGCAGGTTGCTCAGGATTTGCCTGATGCGCACCGGATCTCCGAGCACGGCAGCGGGCAGGCGGCCGCTGATACGCGTGTGCACTTCGAGGTGCAGCGATTCCGCCCGTGCCCGCGCCTCGTCGACGACTTCGCCGATCAGCCGTTCGAGGCTCATGGGCTTGCGTTCGAGCGGCATGCCGCCGGCGTCGATGCGCGACAGGTCGAGAATGTCGTTGGCGATGTTGATGAGGGTCTTGGCCGACATGCGTGCAATCGAGAGCCGATGACGGCCCTCGGTCGAGAAGGACTCACTGCGCAGCATGTCCAGCGTCGCCATCAACCCATGGAGCGGCGTGCGGATCTCGTGGCTCATCGTCGCGATGAACTGGTCGCGCGCCCGCTGCGTCGAGCCGGCGGCCCGGCGGGCCTGCTTCAGCTCCTGCACGACATACCGGAGGCCGCTCACGTCGCGCAGCCGGATGGCCACGCGTCGATCCCCTTGCACATAGAACCCCTGCACACGTGCAGAGAGCTCGCGCGTGATGCCGTGAGAGTCGCGGAATCTCACGTCGACCTCCCGTGGCTGGGGCTCCGGGCCGCCGTTCAATCCGGGGGGTTCGAGCTCCAGCAGCTCGAGGCCCGTGCTGGCTTTCGCGAGGAGGGTCGTGACCGTCATGCCGACGAGCTTCTCCGGTGAGTAGCCGAGCAGGCTCTGCATGCCACTGTTGGCGAACTCGATGCGACCCGTCCCGTCTGCGATCAGCAGCCCATCCGGGACAGTGTCCAGAAATGCACGCCATTTCGATTCGATCGAGGTGCTCGCGGCAACGGCGCCTGCGAGCGCGAGGTCCTTCTCACGCAGCAGCCGCTCGCCCGCCTGGACGTTCTGCTGCAGGCGGCCCACGCGTCGACGCGCGGATTCGAGGTGCAATCCTGGTGCGCGGTCAGCCTGTGAAGCCGGTCACTTTCGCGCCGTGCACCGAGGAACAGGAGGGCCGCTTCGACTGCGAGACTTCCGTAGCGAGCCCGACTTTCGTCTGACGGAACAGCGGCCGCTCGGCCTGTCCGCAGGCGCCTGAGAAGGGCGCGCGCCGTTCGCTCCGAGAACATGCCGACAGCGAGTACTGCCAAATTGATCGCAAGAACCACAATCACGATGGCACCCGCCGCGCCCCGATCGAGCGCCTCGCTGGCAAGCGCCAGCGGCACCAGCGAAGCGCTGGCTATGAGGAACGTCACATCCTCCAGGCGTGTCCTTCGTTGCGATAGCAACCAGGCGCTGCGACGAGGAAGAAACATCCGCACCGCCGATGCCAGACCGACGTTGAGGGTGGCGCCGATCAGCGCCAGCGCGAGCGTCCACCATGTCACTCCGACTTGCGATGCGAATGCGGTGACTGCAGCGAGCGACAGAACCGAGACTAAAGGCCGTCCACCCCGCCGCAGAAGTTGTCCGCAAACGACGGCAACTACCGCCACCGCGCACAGCGCGGTCAGCGCTTGTGCTTTCCATAACAGTGAGACGCCAGCAAAAATTGCAATTGCGAGCGCTGAAGCCGTCCAGCCGCCGGTAATTTCTGCCATCATGATCGCAGCCGGCATGAAGGAAAGACCTACTGCGCCCGGCCATTCGTACTGGACAACGTGGGACGCGGCGGCCAGCACACCGCCCGCGATTCCAGGCAGAGCCTGCACGCGGCGCGGTGCCCCGAAGCTGCGTCTCAAGAGCTGAGCAAGCCCGGAACTCATGCGTTATCGCCCTTCACCACCAGTTGCCCTCGATGCCCGACGAAATCCTTCTGCTCGATGACGACGCCGTCACGCTGAACTTCCTGGAGAGCGTGCTGAGCGGCGCCGGCTTCGTATGCTCCACGGTCGCGGATCCGCAGCACGCGCTCGAAGCCGTGCGTGCGCGCCGCGAGATCGCCATCGTCGTGAGCGACATCTACATGCCCGGTCTCACGGGGCTGCAGTTCGTCGATCAGCTGAACTCGCTGGAGCTTCAGTGGCCCGCGCCGGCGGTGCTGCTCCTGACCGCGCATCCGACGCTCGAATCGGCGATCGATGCGCTACGCCTCGGTGCCTGCGATTTCCTGACGAAGCCCGTGCGGCCCGGCGAGCTCGTGGACGTGGTGACGCGCGTGCTGGAACGCGTGCGTCGCCAGCGCGCGGAACACCCGGGGAAAACGCCGGATGTGGAAGTCCTCATCCGCCAGGCCGAGGAAATCGCCGGCGCGCTCAGGCGTTTCACCCAAGTGCCGGAACGACCCCGCACGTCGCGCGTGGAGTCCGCCGCCAATCCGACCGAGGAGCCTGCCGCCCAACGCACCACCACCATCGAGGCACAGTGGCCGAAGGGCCGGATCTCGGTGCTCGATGCCATCGAAGGGCTGCGCAAGCTGCGCCGCCACTACGACGAACACAAGCTCGACGACGTGGCGTGGGACCTGCTGCTCGAGATGCTGCGCGCCGAGCAAAGACAGATGCGCCTCTCCGTGTCGGCACTCACCATCTCGATTCCCGGCGTGTCCTCGACCACATCGCTCCGTCGTGTGAGCGAGCTCACGGCGCGCGGCTACATCGAACGTGTGCCCGATGCACGCGACGGTCGCCGGGATTTCGTGCGCCTCACCGCGAAGGCCGTCGACCTGCTCACGGACTACCTGGCGCACGCGGACTCGTGCCTCGTGGACATCCAGACCGCCGAGAAATCGCGGTCGCCTTCGACAGGCCGGCGTCGCTGATTTGGCTCTAATCATGGCGCGCGGACTATATCCGGCAGCGCGGCCGGATGTCCTTGCACCAGTCGTCACCCGAGTGCAACTGCATTCATTCTGCAGCTAACTCCGGGGGCTTCCCCGGGTTGTCTCTTCCTTCAGACAAAACTGGCAATTCGCAGGTGACTGGCGGTGAATGCTGCACGCCGGAGTCATCTGGCCTGCGCGGTCGCGTTAGCGCTGTAGTCTTTCCTTCACCGTTTTCTCATAGACAGACTGGCTGCCCATGAACACGACCGCGATCCTGCTCGAGGCTCCCGCTCCCGCCCAACCCCGGCACGAGGAGCACGATTTCTGGGAGTTCATTTCCGGTACCGTCATCCAGCGGTTCCTCGATTATTACTGGGTGAAGCACGGCGTCTCGCACGACACGCTGAAGGCGTACCGCACGGACCTGATCGCGCTCGATCGCTGGATGCTGCTGTTCAGGCACAAGACGCTCGTGACCGCCGTGGAAGCGGACATCCGCGAGTTCCTCGATGCGAAGTACCGCGCGAGCAACGGACGGCTGGCGAGTCTCCCGTCGCTGTCGTGCGTGAAGCGGTTCTATCGTTACCTGGTCGAAGGCGGCTTCCGCGCGGACGATCCAACGGACAACGTGTTCGTGCGCACCCCGCGACTCGTCAGGCGCGATCTTTCAGTGGTGCGAGCTTGAGCGCCCGGACGTAGCTACGCAGCGAGACAAGCGGCCACCCACGCGCGGAGGCCGTCAGGAAGTTGCGGCCACTTTAGCGAGTTGGCCGCATCCCGAGGCACGGCGGCAGGTCGGCGCGCGCACGCGCTTCGCCTTGGCCACCCCCGCCGGGACGCTGCCCGAAGGGCATTAAATATGTTGCGGGCGATGCGTGCGTTCGCGCACCTTCGCCCGCCATTCGCGCAGGATTTCTCCTGAGCGCGAAGTCGCGACGAAGAATAGCGGGATGAAGAGCACCGCGATGAATGTCGCGGCAAGCATCCCGCCGATGACTCCGGTGCCGATCGAATGGCGGCTCGCGGCGCCCGCGCCGCTGCTCAGCGCCAGCGGCGCAACGCCAAGGATGAACGCCAACGACGTCATGATGATGGGCCGGAAGCGCAGGCGCGCTGCCTCCATGGCCGCCTCGGTCAGCGATTTGCCTTGCTCACGATGGATGTGCGCGGCGAATTCCACGATCAGGATGGCGTTCTTGGCCGCGAGTCCCACGAGCGTGACGAGCCCGATCTGCAGGTACAGGTCGTCATAGATGCCGCGCGTCCACACGGCGAGATAAGCCCCGAACACGGCGAACGGCACGGCAAGAATCACTGCCAGAGGCAGTGTGAGTCGCTCGTACTGCGCGGCCAGGATCAGAAACACCATCAACACGGCGAGTCCGAAGATCCCGGCTGTGTTCTGCGTGCTGGTCTTTTCCTGGAACGACTGCCCGGACCAGGCAATCTGATAACCCTCGGGCAGGATCTGGGCCGCGATCTGTTCCATCGCGGTGAGGGCCTGCCCCGAGCTGTAGCCCGGCGCGGGCTCGCCGAACAGCCGCGCCGACGGAAACAGGTTGAAACGCTCGATCACGTCCGGCCCGGTGACTTCTCTCACCGCCGCGATGGCCGTGAGTGGCACCATCGAGCCGGTGTTCGTGCGCACGTAGACATCCCGCAGATCCTCCGGATGCGCCCGGTACTCGCCCTCGGATTGCATCTGCACGCGGTACACGCGCCCGTTGCGATTGAAGTCATTCACGTACAGCGCACCGAACGTGCTCTGCAACGTGAGGTTCACGTCATCCATGCTGATGCCGAGCAGCTTCGCCTTCTCGAGATCGACATCCACCTGCACGCGCGGCACCTCGGCAGAGTATGAAGTACCGACGCCCCTGAGCTCCGGGCGCTTCGCCGCTTCTCCGATCAGCTTCTGAGTGAGGCCTTCGAGCGCTGCGTAGTCATTGCCGGAGCGGGCCTGCACGAATCCTTCGAACCCGCCGGTGTTCGACAGCCCCTGAATGGCCGGCGGCGACAGCGAGAAGATGAAGCCGTCGCGGATGCCCATGCCCGCACCCATCAGCGCGCCTGCCACGTCCGGTGCCGCCATGCCTTTGTGATGGCGCTCTGACCAGTCCTTGAGGATGATAAAGCTCACGCCCGCGTTACTGCGCTGGGCGTTCGTCAGCACGTCGAGCCCGGCGACCGTGAAATTCTCGGCGAATGCCGGATTTGCGAACGCGGCCTTGTCGAGCTGGTTGAGCACCGCTTCGGTCCGCTGCAGCGATGCCGCCGGCGGGAGCGCTGCAATCGCGATCACGTAGCCCTGGTCTTCGTCCGGCGCGAGCGCCTGGGGCACCGAGTACCGGAAGTACACGATGGCTCCGAGCATCACCAGGATCACGGCGGCAGCGATGCGGCGGTGGTTGAGCACCCAGCCGACGCCGCGCATGTAGCGATCCGTGAAATGCAGGAATCCGGTGTCGAACCTGGCGAGGATGCCTTTGGGTTCCACCTCGCCGGTTCGCAGCAATAGCGCACACATTGCCGGAGTGAGCGTGAGCGCGACGAAGCCGGAGATGGTTACCGACACGGCGATCGTGATGGCGAACTGCCGGTACATTTCACCCACCAGTCCACCGAGGAACGCCACGGGCAGGAACACGGCGTTCAGCACCAGCACGATGGCGATGACAGGCCTGCTGACTTCGGCCATCGCACGCCGTGTGGCTTCCTTCGGATCCACGTGCTCGCTGCGCATGTGCCGCTCGACGTTCTCGAGCACGACGATGGCATCGTCCACCACGATGCCGATCGACAGCACCATGCCGAACAATGTGAGCGAATTGATGGAAAAGCCGAGCAGGTACATGCCGGCGAAGGTGCCGATGAGCGACACGGGCACTGCCATGGTCGGAATCAGCGTGGCGCGCAGGTTATAGAGGAACAGCCACACGACACCGAAGACGAGCACCATCGCCTCGATGAACGTGATCGTCACCTCGCGCATCGACTGGCGTACGTACGTGCTCGTGTCGTACGGAATCTGCCACGTGAGCCCGGCAGGAAACTTCGCGCCCAGCCGCTCCATGGTCTCGCGCACCTGTTGCGCGACCTGCAGCGCATTCGCGCCGGGAGCCAGCACTATCGCAGCTCCCACGCTGGCGCGGCCTTTGCGCGTCAGCTTGAACGTGTAGTCCCGTGCGCCGAGCTCGACGCGCGCTACGTCCTTCAGGCGCACGATCTGGCCCGTCGGAGCGCTCTTCAGCACGATCTTCTCGAACTGTTCCGGATCGGCGTAGCGGCCTTGCGTCGTGACGCTCAACGTGAGATCGACGCGGCGATTCATTGGCTCATCGCCGAGCCGGCCGGCGGCGGACTGGTTGTTCTGCTCGCGCACGGCGTCCGCTACGTCTCCGGGCGTGAGATCGAACTCGGCGAGACGATCCGGCTTCAGCCAGATGCGCACCGAGTAGTCGCGCGCTCCGAAAATCTGCAGGTCACCCACACCGGGGATGCGCCTCAGCTCATCGATCACGTTGATCGTGGCGTAATTCGAAACGAAGAGCTCGTCGTAGCGGCCATCCGGCACGTCCAGCGTCACGACCTGCAGAAAGTCCGGCAGGCTCTTGGCCACGGTGACGCCTTGCCGTCGCACTTCCTCTGGCAGCAGCGGCAGCGCGCTCTGTACGCGGTTCTGCACGTTGATCACGGAAATGTCCGGGTCCGTACCGACCGCGAACGTGATCGCGAGCTGCATCTGGCCGTTCGACGAATTCGCCGAACGCATGTAGAGCATGCCCTCCACACCGTTCAGCGCCTGCTCGAGCGGCGCTGCAACTGTTTCCGCGATGACGTCCGCGCTAGCGCCCGGATACACGGCGTTCACGCCGACGGTCGGCGGAGCGATGTTCGGATACATCGACACCGGCAGCGCACGGAACGCTGCCAGCCCGGCGATCACGATGAATGCCGAGACGACCATCGCGAACAATGGCCGTTCGATGAAGAAGTTCGAGATCACGACGGACCCTTGCTCGCGTCGGCTGCGGCTGCTTCGCGCGCTGGCGGCGCGGTCGCGAGGCCTTCGACGGGCACCGGCGTGGCTTTCACGAGCGCGCCGGGCTGCACTTTCAGAATGCCGTCAGACACCACGCGGTCGCCGGCTTCGAGCCCCTTCGTGATGGCGACGTTGTTGCCGGAAGTGACGCCGAGCATCACCGGGCGTGGTCCAACCTTGTTGTCCGATCCGATGACCCAGACGAACGATCCCTGCGCCCCGTGCATCAGTGCGCGCTTCGGAATGACGAACACTCCCGGAATGTTCACGCCTTCGATGCGCGCCCGTACCACCTGTCCGGGCAACAGTGCATCGCTCGTGTTGTCGAGAAGCGCGCGCACGTCGACCGTGCCGGTCTGGTCGCCGACGGCGGGTGCGATGAATTCGATACGCGCGTTGTTCGCGAGCGTCTGGCCTTGCGTGTTCAGCACGCGCACGTTGACCTTGCTGGCTTCGGGCCCACTCGCCGCGGCGCGCAGGCTTTCCGCTTCCGCTTCGGGCATCGAGAACTGCACGTAGAGCCGATCCGACTGCACGATATGCGTGAGCAGACTCGAATCGCTGCTCGCAGTGACGAGGCTTCCTTCCGAACGCACCTCACGACTCGTGAGCCCGCCAATGGGCGCGCGAACGTCCGTGTAGGAGAGGTCGAGCTGCGCCGTGCGCAGAGCTGCCTCGGCCGCTGCGGAGGCAGCCGCCGCTGTCTCGTAGGACGCGATGGCCGCATCGCGCTCGCGGAGGCTCACGAGCTTCTGGTCGTACAGCGGCAGGATGCGATCGCGCTCGCGCTGCGCCTGCTGGAGATTCGCCTGCTGCACACCCAGCTCGGCGCGCGCGCGGGCCACCTGCGCCTGAAAAGGAGCTGGATCGATCTTGAACAGCAGATCGTTCTCCTTCACGCGCGTGCCTTCCTTGTAGAGGCGCTTCAGGAGAATGCCCGAAACACGCGCGCGCACTTCCACTTCGCGTACGCCACGCAGTTGCGCGGCATGCTCGAGAGAAAGTTGTAACGGCTGTGGACGCACCTCGACTGCACCCACTTCCACAGGCGGTGGCGCCTGAGGTGCTTCCTGCTTGCCACACGCAACGACGACGGCACACCACATCACCGCCGCCAGCAAACGGACAGCGCGCTTGTTTTTGAAGTTCTGCATCAGTCCCCGGCCCGGGGTTACGACGGGAGGAACGGGCAATATAACCCTCTGAACCTGCGAGGGCCAAGCGAGGCGCGACGAGCTACAGCTTCTGCAAGACGATCAGTTCCATGCCGGGTGGAGGAAGCTGTGCGTGCAGACGAATGCTCGGTCCACGCTGCTCCGTACTATCCAAAAGGGAGAGGTCATTCGACGCGGAAATGCGGTAACGTTGAACGCGGTAGGCGCGACCTTCCGCGAGATTGTCGACGGTGAGGTTGTAGCCCGCATTGTTGCGGTAGTCGATCGCACGGCGCTCCAGGAGTTGCACCGAGTACTCCGAGCCTATTCTCAGCACGTCCTCGCCGTTGCGCTTGCCAAGAAATCCGGCCGGAATCTGATAATTGCTGATCAGCACCTGGATCGTGTCGCCGTTTTTCGTGCGGCCCGCCTGCACCGCGAGTCCATTTTCATCCGCGCCTTCAGTCGCGAGCGCGAGCGGCGTGTCCTGCATCCGGCCGAGCGCGATCAGCGCCTGGCCCGTCTTGTCCGGCTTCGTGCCGTCTCGACCGAACACGTTGTCTGCGCGATAGAGCGCCGACACGTCGATCGGCGCACGCTGCATATAGATGATCGCGGAGGTAATGAATCCTGCGCGCTGCAGATCGACCGGCCAGGGCTCCATCAGTCCGTAGTTCCATTCGTCGAGCACGCTCAGCGTCTTTCTGAATCCATACCGGTCGAGGCGCTCGCGCACGGTGCCGGCGACGCGGATGACATCGAGCGGATCGTTGGAGTCCGTCGCGTACCAGTGCCACGAATAGAAATCGAGCGGCACCTTGCGTGCGCGCACGTACTTCAGAAAGTCATCGACGTACGGGTTGTCGTCATTGGGGCGCGCGATTGCGGGTCCGCCCACCAGCGCACGACGGTCCGCCTGTTTCACCGCGCGCGCCATCTTCTCGTACAGCTCGAAGTACTGCTCGGGCGTGCCGCCCCAGAAGAGCTTGCCGAGATCCGGCTCGTTCCAGATTTCCCAATAGCGGATGCGATGACGGAAGCCGTTCGCCCAGCCGCGGTTGTAGTGGAGAACGATGTGCTTCGCGACTTCCGCGTACCGGTCGAAGTCCTGCGGTGGATCGACGTTCGAGCCTTCGCTGCGACCGAGACGGAAGATCACTTCCGCGCCGAGATCCTTGATCGATGCGATGAGCTCGTCCGTCGGGTTGAAGTTGTAGCTCTGCGGGTCCTTCGGATCCGCGTCGGGATTCGGGAAGATGGACAGATGCGTGCGATCCGCGTCGATGAGCACGCCGGGCGCGTCGGGAAAGCGCGCGTCGATGTCGCCGGGGCCGTATGCATCGTGGGTGCGAATGAGGTCGATGCGCGCCTGGCGATAGCCCACCGTGGCGTCCGTGTCCGCCGGAACGTTCCAGCCACCGAACGTGAATCGAATCGGCTTGTGCATGCCGGGCGCCGGCGCGCCGTTCACGCCCTGCAAGGAGCGAAGCTTGCCGACGGATTTGCCCGCGTCGACCCTGATCTCACGGAAGGAAGCGTCGCTCGGGGTGGCCACTCCACTCATGCCGAGGAGCGGTCCCATCACCAGAACGACAATGACGAATCGCAGCAGTGTTCTCACGCGCCGCCGATTCTAACGATGCGCCCCGCGCACCTGACTCGAAATGCCCGCATGTCCGCCCACAGAATTGACAAGCTGATGCCGGCGATGGCACCAGGTGGTGAAGAAAGAAACGCCGCCGAGGCGGGAGGCCGTCAGGGTAGCGCCGAACCTTTAGCGCGTTGGCCGCCCATCGAGCCACAGCATCAGGTCAGCGCGCACAGCGCTTCGCCCCGGCACCCCCCGCAAACGCGCTGCCCCGAAGGGGCATTCAACGAGAAGAGGCCGTCAGGGCAGCGCCGAACCCTTAGCGCGTTGGCCGCCCATCGAGCCACAGCATCAGGTCAGCGCGCACAGCGCCTCGCCCCGGCAACCTCCGCAACGCGCTGCCCGAAGGGGCATTGACTAATCGAAGTCTTGTCGGAAGCGAAGGGCTATGGTCCGCGGGCGGGGGCGCACACCGTAACTCTGGATGCCGCATACGCCCGGCGTGCATTCGCCGAGGATGTTGAGCGGGGCATCCTCGTCGGTCGCGTTCTGCACCGACAGCTCGATGCCCCATTTCTCACGCTCGATACCGAACGCGAGATCGAGGAACGTGTTCTCCGGGATGTCGCCCTTGATCGCGTTGTCCCCGACATTCAGGTCCGATGAGCGCTTGCCTTCATGCGCCAGCGACCCCTGCAGGTGCGCCTCGAACGTGCCCAGCGGGAACGAGTAGCGGGTGATGACGTTCGCCTTGAATTTCGCCGTGATCGGCAGCTTCGTCCCGGGCGGAGCCCAGGCCGAGCCATCGGAGTTGCAGCCGGGACAGTATTCGTCTTTCAACTCGCTGTCATAGTACGCCGCCGCGGCCGAGATGCGCAGGCCCCCGACGGGCACCACGTCCAGCTGCGCCTCGATGCCCTTGATGTCGGCCTTCGGCCCGTTGACGACGGCGGTGATGCCGTTGTCACCCTGGAACGCCACCTGGATCTTGTCCCACTGCTCGAGGAATACCGCGCCGTTCAATTGCACGCGGTTGTCCATCCACCGCGTTTTCCAGCCGACTTCCCAGTTGGTCAGGAAGTCCGACTTGAAGTCGGGGTTGAACGGGTCGCGGTTGATGCCGCCCGGGCGGTAACCCTCCGACCACGTTGCGTAGACCATGGCGCTGTCCGTCGCCTTGTACGTGAGGTTCACGCGGCTGACGTGGTCGCTTTCCTTGATGAGCTTGTCGACGTTCTGGCAAGGCGCATCCTTGAAGTCGACCTGAGATGGACAGCGCCACTCACCGTTCCGCGACCAGCCGAAGCCATCCGGTGAGAAAAAGCCCGAGCCGCCATTGGCCGGGTCGCCGGGCTCCGTCGCGGCATCATTGGGACTGCTACCAGGCACTCGCGCCGGGTTGAATCCGAGGCCGTAGCCGAAGAATCCCTTGACCGTGGTTCGCGGCTTGAAGTAGCGGCCACCGAGTGACATTTCCAGCTGGTCGGTGATGTCGAAGGAAATCTGACCGAATATGGCTTTGTCCGTGTCGACGCGGTCCACGCTGTTGAGATACACGACGCCCGGGAAACGCTGCGAATTCGGCTCGAAGAAGTTCATCGTCATCTGGTCGGCAAGTCCCGCCATGTTGCCGAACTGCTGATAGAAGTCGTGTTTCTGCTTCTGGTAGAAAAAGCCGAGCAGACCCCGCACGCGGTTGTCCTGCGGCGTCGCGAGCCTGAGCTCGTGGCTCTGCTTCGTGTAGTGGTCGTCGTTGGTGAACGACTGCGTCCGGTCGATGAGATTGCCGTTGTTGTCGAAGAACAGGCTGGCAAAGAAGCCGGCCGAAGAACCGGTGGAGTAGAGCGTGTCGTACCAGAAGGAGTAATCGGAATAGTCGAACTCGCCGTTGACGTCACGCACGAGGTAGTTACCTGAGTACGTGACGTCCAGGATGCTCTGCGTTCCCTGGATCGTCAGCCCGAGCTGGTGCCACTCATCGTCCGTGAACTCCTTGCGGAAGTGCGTGACCGCCTCGTCGCCGGGAGCGAAATCGCTGAGGTCATCCCCCCACGATCCCTTCTGTTCCTGCTTCTGCCACATCGCGCCTGGAGTAATCGTCCAGTTGTCGCCGAGATTCACGCGCAACGCCGCCCGGGCGCCGGTCGTATCGACCGTGTTGTAGTTCTTTTTCGCGAAGCTCGAGTTGTTCGCGACGAAGTCGTCGTTCGGGTTCGCAGCGTCGCCCGGGTACACCCGAGTGCCGGCGACATTGTCGATCCAGCCCGCGTCGCGCACTTTCCAGCCGACGACCCGGACCGCCGCGTTTTCGTTGATCGGGAAGTTCGCGAATCCTTCGGCGACATAGCCGGCGTCGTCGTTGTCGACCATGTTGCCTTCGAGCGAGTAGCCCGCAGAGAACCGGGTCGGATCGGGTTTGTTGGTGATGATGCGAATGGTGCCGGCCTGCGAGCTCGCGCCGTACAGCGTGCCCTGCGGCCCGGCAAGCGCCTCGACACGCGCGATATCGTACAAGTGCACGTCGAGGTTGCCCTGGACCGTGGTGATCGGCTGCTCATCGAGGTACGTGCCGACACTGGGCTGCGATGTGGTCGCCTGGCCATCGCCGCCGGTGGCGACGCCGCGCATGTAGACCAGATTGAAGCCGGAGCCCGCGCCCGGGCTCGGTTGCATCGAAACGGTTGGCAGGTGCTGGACGTAGTCCTTGAAGCCCTGCACGTTCAGCTGCTCCAGGGTCCTCGAGTTCAGGCTCGTCAGGCTGATCGGTACGTTCTGGAGGTTTTCCTCGCGCTTCTGCGCAGTGACGACCACCTGTTCGAGCTTGCCGCCATCTTCGCCCTGATCCTGCTCCTGTGCGAAGGCCGCTGGGCTTCCCAAGGCGATGAGAACCGCCGTTGCCACAGGGGTGCGTTTATAAATGACCCGAGCGAATCCAGGGCGCGAGACCTGCATCGTTATTCTCCCAAATATCCCCCCGCGTCCGGGAAGACTACGACCAAAGACAGTGGAAGGCAAAGCGCGGGCGTGTCGGGTCGCGCGGATGCAACAGCAGTTAGTATGGACCCGCCGTGTACGTTTCCAGTGCAGGCCCCAGCGCGGTTTTGAGGGGGTCGAGCCACTGCTCGAAGTGTCGCCATTGGTCCACGCCCGCTCGATAAATGGGCTGCCGGACCTGCTCGGAGCTGGCGGTCCTCACGGGGCGCTCATTCTCGAAGAAGCGCAGGCACCCTGGCTCGAAAGGAAGCCCGCAGTAGCTGAGCAGGCGCCGGACTTCCACCTCGGTGTCTTCGACCATCTGCTCGTAATACACCCGATGCACGCGCCCCGGCAGGACCTCGTCGAAATGCGCCATCAGGTCGACGTAGTCCCGGTAGTAGCGGCCCATGTCGACGAGGTCGTAGCTGAAGCGCTGGCCGCGCGCATAGAGCTGCTTGAAGTTGGAGAAGCAGCAGGCGAGCGGGTGACGGCGCGCATCGATGATTTTCGCATTCGGCAGGATCAGCTGGATCATGCCGACGTGCAGGAAGTTGTTCGGCATCTTGTCGATGAAGAACGGCCGGTCGGTCTTGCGCTGAATGCGCGTGCGCTCGAGATACTCCTCGCCGAGCCGGCGCAGCTCCGCGGCATTCTTCGTTGCCAGCACCTCGGCATAGGCGACGGCCTCGTCCGAATCCGCCTCGTGGCGCAGGTCCTGGGCCATGGAGAGGAGCTCGGGCAGCTCGCTGGTGCCTTCCACCTGCGAATGGCTGGACAGGATCTGTTCGAGCAGGGTTGAGCCGGCGCGCGGCATGCTGACGATGAAGATCGGGTCGGGAGAGCTCGAACCCGAGCCGGCGCGTGCACCAAAGAATTCCCGCGTGAAGACCTTCTTCAGGCGCGCCATGCGCGCGGCGTTGAGGTCTGCATCGTAGGGATGCTCGGCGCGGTACAGGGCGTTGCCCTGCGCATAGTGCTCGAAGGCCTCGGCGTACTTGCCCTCGTCTTCGGCAGCCTTGCCCAGCGCAAAGTGAAAGCTCAGCCGATTCGCCTTCTCGAGCGCAGGCCTTGCCACCTGTGCGCGCATGGCGGAGACATCGTCCGCCGTGAAACGGAAGGTCTTCAGATTGGCCAGGCTCCACCAGGCTTCGCCGAAACCCGGCTCGCAGGCGATGCTCCGACGATAGGCCTCGATCCCTTCCGGAACCTTCCCTTCGGTCTTCAGGACGTGCCCATAACTCAGCCAGATCTTGGCGTGGACCGGGTACTCGGTGAGCAATTGCGAGTAGATCTCGAGCGATCGCGGGTACTCGCCGATCCGGCTGAACAGCACGGCTTGCAGATTCCGGTAGCCTGGGTTGCGCGGATCGATCGCCAGCAGGCGCTCAACCTCGCGCAGGGCCGCCTGCGCCTCATTGAGACGGTACAGGACGATCGCGTAGTTGTAGCGCGCGGGCGCGAAATTCGGCGCGAGCTCGAGGCAGCGCTCGAGGAGCTTGCGCGCGTCGGCATTGCGGCCGCAACGCACGGCGACCTCAGCGAGCATGCGAATCGCGGGCACATCCGTCGGTGTCCGGGTCAGGTGCGATTTCAGGAGCGTCTCGGCCTGCGGAATGTCATTGCGGGACATCGCGGCCGCTGCATTCTGCAACTCCGGATTGCGCGTCGAGGCCTGGATGTGGCGGAGATATGCGCGATCGGCGGCCTCGGCGTCGCCGATGGCGAGCAGGTGGTCGGCGAGAATTCGCCAGGCGTCGGGATGGTCCGGCTTCAGCTCCACCGTCCGGCGCAGCGCTGCGATCGTTTCGTCGCCGCGTCTGGCATCGGCGAGCGCGAGTGCGTGCTCGTAGTGCGCGACCGCCCATCGAGGCTGGACACGCAACAGGCGTTCGACCACTTCGATCGCGGCGGCCGCATCACCCGAGCGCCGGCGTGCCGCCGCCAGCAACAGCACCGCAGGGGGGTGATTCGGCACGACTTGCAGGATTTCGAGGGCCTGCTCGGCGGCGAGCGCCGGCGTGGTGTCGAGCAATTGCACGGCGTGCGCGATTGCGACTTCGAGTGTTCCCGTCGGACCGGATGGGGCGTTCATCGCGAGCCTATCTTGCCATGATCGGCCGCTCCGGCGAGCCTCTGGCAGCAGGCGCGGCCTTGGGAGTGGTCGTGGGGATTCGTGCCCCGGTGAGGGACCGTATTCGCTCCGCCCACGGCGCGCACCGCGTATCGTTTTCAGGCCAACCTTTACGCCTGAATGTGCGGCGTGACGCATTCGGCGCAAGCCCGCGGGCTGGATAATCCGGGCTGGTTTTCCGCGGAGTTCGCCGGCCGTCACATGACCCCGTATTCGCCCCCCATGGCAGGCGGCGCGTTGCGGCGCGCCGGTCTGCGTGTCGCGGTCGCCCTGGGCGTGCTCGCCTGGATTGGCGGCATCACGTTGGGCATGCAGCGCCTGTGGACTTACAAGTCGACGCCCGGCGCCAATGCTGCCGCCCCTGCCACTTGGCCCGGCTCGAAGCTCATCCAGCCCACAACCGGCAAATCGACGCTCGTCATGTTCGCGCACCCGCTGTGCTCCTGTACGCGCGCCAGCCTGGCGGAGCTCGACAGCATTCTTCAGCACAGTGACGGACGAGTGGCCGCGTGGGTGCTGTTCCTGCATCCCGATCGCGCTCCGGATTGGTGGGAGAAGAGCGCAACGTGGGATGCCGCTCGACGGCTGCCTTTCGCTCACGTCGCCATCGATCAGGGCGGAGCGGAGGCGAATCGCTTCCACGCGTCCACTTCGGGCCAGGTCGTGCTCTACGACGCAAACGGCCGCCTGCAGTTCAGCGGCGGAATCACCGGCGCGCGCGGTCATGTCGGCGACAACTCCGGTAAAGCCCGTGTCGTGAGCTTCGTAAACACCGGCACGGCGGATGCGCACGATCACGAAGTGTTCGGCTGCGGCCTGCACGACCCGAACCCGCGCATGGATGCCGACCCGGACGGCGCGAAATGACCTCGCCCGCGGCATCCGCGCCAATCGACGATCCACAGCTCGCAGCGCGAATCGAGGAGCGGTGGCGCCAGATCCTCTCCGAGAACTGGCGCAACGTGGACCGCATGTTCTTCTGGCTGCTGCTTGCGCAGTGGGCGTTCGCGATCGTGCTGGCAGCGACCCTGTCGCCGTACGCCTGGGAAGGCCAGGCGCGCACGGTACACCTGCATGTGCAGCTCGCGCTGTTCTTCGGCGGTCTCATCAATTCGCTGCCACTCGTGCTCATCGTGCTGCGACCCGGGTGGGTGGGGACCCGTTATTCGGTGGCCATGACGCAGATGCTGTGGTCCGGGCTCCTGATTCACCTCACCGGCGGGCGCATCGAAACGCATTTCCACGTATTCGGGTCGCTCGCCTTCCTCGCTCTCTACCGCGACTGGAAGCTGCTCATCCCCGCGACCCTCACCGTCGGCCTCGACCATCTGGTGCGAGCGCAGGTCTTCCCCGAGTCGGTATTCGGCGTGTCGAACCCCGAATGGTGGCGCGTGCTCGAGCACGTGGGCTGGGTGGCGTTCGAAGACGTCGTCCTCGTCTACTGGTGCGTACGAGCCGTCAACTCCACGCGCGTGCTGGCTGAGCGCGAAGCCCGGCTCGAAGCGCAGCACGCGAGCGTCGAGCGGCAGGTTGTCGAGCGGACACGGCAGCTCGAAGCCGAGATCGCGGAACGCCGCGCGCGTGAGGAGGACCTGGGCGCCGCGCGTGCAGCCGCCGAGGCGGCAAGCCGCGCGAAGAGCGAGTTCCTCGCGAACATGAGCCACGAGATCCGCACGCCGATGAACGGCGTGCTCGGCTTCACGCATCTGCTGCTCGACACGAAGCTCGACGCCGAACAGCGCGAGCACGTGCAGATCATCCTGCAGTCGGGCGAGACGCTGCTGACCCTCATCAACGACATCCTCGATTTCTCGAAGGTCGAGGCGGGCAAGCTCATCGTCGAGAACGAGCCGTTCGACCTGCGCCTCACGGCAGAGCAGGTGGTGGAGCTCCTCGCGCCGCAGGCCGAGCGCAAGGGAATCGAGCTGGCTTTGCACGTGAGCGGCGCTCTGCCCGCGACGTTGCAAGGGGACGCGGGGCGCGTGCGCCAGGTGCTGCTCAATTTCCTCGGCAACGCGATCAAGTTCACCCGCAAGGGGCATGTGCTGCTCGACATCGACGTGCTGCGCGCCCTGCACGTGCACGGCCAGGACGCCGTACGCTGCACGGTCGTCGATACGGGCATCGGCATCCCGGAGGAAAAGCAGCCGCTGCTTTTCCGGGAGTTCTCGCAGGCAGACGCGTCTACCACACGCGAGTACGGCGGCACGGGCCTCGGCCTCGCCATCTCGCGCAAGCTCGTCGAGCTGATGGGCGGCAAGGTCGGTTTCACGAGCGAGATGGGCGTCGGATCGAAATTCTGGTTCACGCTGCCTGCGCCCGCAGGTGCCAGGGAGCCCGAGGCGCGACCGCCTGCGGTGCCCGAGATGGCGGACATGCGCGTGCTGATCGTGGACGACCTCAGCGTGAATCGCACCTTGCTGGTCAAACAGCTCGGCGCCTGGGGCATCACGAACGAGGCCGTGGAGTCCGGCGCACGCGCGCTGGAAGCGCTGGCCCGGGCGCGTCACGAAGGCGCGCCATTCGACATCGCGCTGCTCGATTTCCTGATGCCCGAGATGGATGGGTTCGAGCTTGGCCAGCGCATCAAGGGCGATCCGCTGCTCGCGCAGACATCGCTCGTGATGCTGACGTCCGGAAGCCAGCGCTCGGCCGCGGATGCATTCCTGCTCGCGGGGTTCAGCGGCTTTCTGTGCAAGCCCGTGGTCCGTCCCAGCCAGCTCTTCGATGCGCTCGTGCAGGCGTGGCAGGCGCGTGCGGGTATTGCGCAACCGGCCGCCGCTGAATCGACGAGCCGGGCCGCCGCGGATGGGCCCAGTGCTGGGAAACGCGGGAGCGACGGTGCGCAAGCAAGCCTGCCCGCAACTGCCGACACACCGCCACCCCGCTTCAAGGCGCTGGTCGCGGAAGACAACGCAGTGAACCAGCGCCTCGTCAAACGCGTGCTCGAGAACATGGGCGGCGCCGTCGACATCGCTGCGGACGGGCGCGAGGCGGTGACGCTCGCCCTGCGCTTCGATTACGACGTGGTGCTGATGGACTGCTTCATGCCCGAGATGGACGGTTACGAGGCGACGGCGGAGATTCGTCGCCAGCAGAGCGAGCGCGGCAGCAAGCGCGTGCCCATCGTCGCGCTCACTGCAAATGCCTTGCCGACCGATCGCGACAAGTGTCTCGCGGCCGGCATGGATGACTACCTCAGCAAGCCGGTGCGCAAGGAAGACATCCGCGCCGCGCTCGAGCGTTGTCGCGTGCTCTCAGAAAGCGCTCTTGACCACACCGCCATCCACGCGTAACGCCGCACCGGTGGTGGCCGACGAAAGCGGACTCGCCACGTAAGCGATCAGCGAGGCGACTTCCTCCGGGCGCGCGAAGCGCTTGATGAGCGAAGTCGGGCGGCGGGCATTGATGAAGTCCTCTCCCGCCTCGGCCAGCGAGCTCTTGCCCGAACGCTTGATAAACCCCTCGGCCCGCGCGCTTTGCGGGTCCATCGTGGGTCCCGGCAGAACGCTGTTCACCGTGACGCCGGTCTTCGCACATTCCTCGGCCAGCCCACGCGCCACGGCGATCTGCGCGGCTTTCGTCATCCCGTAGTGAATGCTCTCCACGGGGATCTGCAGGGCGCTCTCGCTGGAGATGAAGATGATGCGGCCCCAGTTCTGCTGCTTCATGCGCGGCAGATAGGCACGCGACAGGCGCACGCCAGACAGCACGTTCACCTCGTAGATCGTCTGCCAGTCCTGGTCCGTGGTCTGCATGAACTCCTTGGGGATGAACGTCGCTACGTTGTTCACGAGGATGTCCACATTCGGGAACTCCTTCGCGAGACGCGCCGTATCCTCGGCCTTGCCCATGTCGCCGATGAAGGCCTTCGGCGTGCGCCCGGTGCTCGCCTTGAGCGATGCGATCGCCTTGTCGACAGATTCCTTCGTGCGCGCATTGATGATGACGTCCGCCCCTTCCTTGAGGAGCGCTTCGGCGGTGGCGTAGCCGATGTTGGCGGTGCTGCCGGTGATGAGTGCCGTCTTGCCTTTGAGCTGCAGGTCGAGGGCCGCGGCGGTCTGCGCCAGGCCGAGCAGCAATGCGGCGAGCAGCCCGGCCCGCACGGTCGCGCTATTCATGGAGAGGCGTCCTTTCACTTCTTCGCGAGCACGTCGTCAGCCACGGGGAACGCGAGCGCCACGTGGTCCTCGGGTCCGACGGAATGTGTGATGTGACCCTTACCCTTCGTGTCTTCGAGCAGCACGAACTGGCCGGGCAGCACGCGACGCTTCTCGCCGTCACCTGCAGTGACTTCGACGATCCCGCGCAGGCAGACCATGAGCTGGCGACGGGGCGCCACGTGATAGGGCTCCGTCCTGCCGGCCGGCAGCGACAGGATCATTGCGTTCTTCGTGTCACCGACGCGGGCCGCCGTCAGGTGCGCTTCGGCACCGGCGCCGTTGAGGGGCGTCAGCTCGATGGTCTCGTTCGAGAAATGCGAGTTGCCGTCGGCGCTGGTGTAGAGGCGATAGAAACTCAGCTTTCCCGGGGCGGGTGCGGTCATGGCGGGCTTGTCCGTATCTGCAGCGAGAAGCGTCGTGGCGCCGCAGGCGATGAAGAGACTCAGAGTGGCGACGCTCACGGCGCGCCTCATGTGAACGTACATGACATCCCCCTTTGTTATTGGTGCGTCAGCATTTCACGGCGGCATGCGTCCCGGCAAAACAGCGGGCGCAGCGTTCGTGGTGCGGATGAGAGCGTGCGGATGTGGCGACAAGCGCGATGCTGAGGAATCAGCAGCTTGCGGGGAGCGGCGGAAATTGCGTCGGAATGCAGCGACAGAATCGTGTCTGCGTTCCCTCGCGCGAGGCCCGCGTAGCGTAGTGCTCATCTCGTCTGGATTCAGTGCGTTGTCTCACATCACATCGGGCGCGAGATGAGTCGGCATAGGTTTTGCTCAACTATCGATCGTGCGTGGTCCATCCACGGGGGGCTGCGCGAAGAAGAGCCACGCTGCCCACATCAGTTCGGTCTCGTCTTCGTTCCGCCCCCTGTAAAACCCGCGGATCGCGCGCGCGCTGAGCACGCGCACGGCGAGGCTTCAGGTCGCGGCCTCGTCGTGTGCGCGCCGGTGCTTGCAGGGGATACGGCGCAGAAAGAACGAGTACTTCGATGCCGGCAAATTCCGATTCAGTGAGTCGCAAGGCGCTCGCCGCCGTCTGGGTCCACGCTTCGATGTGGACGGCTGTCCTCGCTATCACGTGCACTCTGCCATTGGCAGTTCAGCGCTCGATCCACAGGTGGGCAACGCGACCGAGGCGAGTTCGCTACTTGTAGCCCGCCAGCGACGCGGTTTCACCGTGCTACGCTGCCAGCATGCGTGCGCTACTCAATGGATTGGTCGGGCTCGGGTTGTTTGGTCTCATCGCCACGGCGGCAGCCGCAGACGATGAGCAGCAGGGACGACCCGCACAGGATCTCACCGCGTACGAGCTGACTCCGTTCATCGGTTATCGCATGGGCGGCGATTTCGACATCGCCAACACGAACCCGAAGCAGCGGGCCAACCTCGACGATCACGGCTCGTTCGCGCTCGCCTTCGATCTGCGCCGCGACGAGGTCTCGCAATACGAAGTGCTGTACGCGCGGCAGGAGAGCCGGCTGGAGCGGGATTCGCCGCTGGCGCCGCTCGATGTGAACGTGGAGTACCTCCATCTCGGCGGCACGCTCGGCGTCGACGAAGAAATGCTGCTGAGGCCTTACATCGTAGGGACGCTGGGCATCACCCGGTTCAAGCTGCAGTCGGGTACGGATGACACGCGGTTTTCGTTCTCGCTCGGTGGCGGTGTGCGCGTGCCGGTGACGCCGCGCTTCAACATTCGCCTTGAAGGGCGCGGGTTCCTGACGCTCATCGATACGGATTCGGCGATCTTCTGCGCGTCAGGGTCCTTCGGAGGCGTGTGCTCCATTCGCGCCAAGGGTTCGAGCTTCTTTCAGTTCGAGCTGATGGCCGGCGCCGCTTTTTCGTTCTGATTACGCAGCAGCAGCCTGCGCCACGTCCCCTGCCGTCGCGGCAAGGCGATAGCGCGCCATCATCTGGTCAAGATTGCGGGCGGCCTCGGCCATGTCCTTCGAGGCCATCGTCGTCTGCTCGACGAGCGAAGCGTTCTGCTGCGTGATCTGATCCATCGAAGTGACGGCCTTGTTCACCTGCTCGATGCCCGAGGACTGTTCGCGCGAGGCAGCGGCGATCTCGGCCACGATGTCGGACACCTTCTTGACCGACGCGACGATCTGCTCGAGCGTCTCGCCCGACTGAGTGACGAGGAGCGATCCGTCCTGGACCTTGCGCACGCTGTCCTGAATGAGGTCCTTGATCTCGCGCGCGGCCGTGGCCGAGCGGCCTGCGAGATTGCGCACTTCGGTGGCGACCACCGCGAAGCCGCGGCCCTGTTCACCTGCACGCGCGGCTTCGACAGCGGCATTCAGCGCGAGCAGGTTCGTCTGGAATGCGATCTCGTCGATGACGCCGATGATGTCGGCAATGCGCCGCGAGGCCTCATTGATGTCCTGCATGGCGCGCACGGCCTGCGTCACCACCGCGCCGCCTTTTTCGGCCTGATCGCGCGCGGCCAACGCGAGCTGGTTCGCCTGGCCCGCATTGTCCGCGTTCTGCTTCACCGTGGAGGTCATCTGCTCCATCGACGAGGCAGTCTCTTCGAGCGAGCTCGACTGTGCCTCCGTGCGTTGTGAGAGGTTGCCGCTGCCCGCGGCAATCTCCTTCGCGCCCCGATAGACCTCCGCCGCGGCGTTCTGCACTTTCGCGACGATGTCGGCCATGTTGTCCACGAGCTGATTGACGCCGCGGCTCATGCCTTCGAAGAAGCCTGTCTTGCCGGTGAGCGACAGGCGATGTTCGAGATTGCCGCCCAGCACCGACTTCAGCGTTTCCTGCAGCTCGCTCTCGACTGCGGCTTGCTGTGTGCGGTCCGACCATTCGAGCACCGTGCCGATGCGCTCGCCCGCCGCGCCAAGCACGGGGTTCGCTTCGATACGGAATGTGCGGCCCCCGAGCGTCAGCTCCTCCCGGTGCTTGCCCGTCAATGCCTGAAGCATGCCGCGGGCACGTGTGGGCTCCTTGTACATCATGCCCACGTCGGAGCCGACGAGTGCGTCGAGCGCAAAGCCCGGCAGGTCCCGCCGCAGATCCACTTCGGCCTCGCGCATGAGCTTCGCGAACGTGTGGTTCAGGTAGATGATCTTCAGATCGCTATCCGCGACGACCATGCTCGATGTGGCGTGATCGAGCGCCGCGCGGATGCGGCCGCCGACCGTTGCCGCGGCATTGGCTTCCTGCGCCCGCAGCTCCAGGAGTTTGGCCTGCATCTGCCCGAGCGCGCTCAGCACCTGGCCCGCCTCGTCCGTGCCGTGCTCCTCGATGGCATTGTCGTAACGGCCAGTCGCGATGGACCCGAACACCGACACGGCGTGCGCCATGGGGCGCGACATCGCGCGCGTGATGAGTGCGCTCAGAACCAGCGCGACGATCAGCAGCACGATGAGCGCCGCGACGTTCGCGAGCCGCGCCCTCGTCTGCGCGGCGAGGCGCTGATCCAGCTCCTTCATCACGGCGGAGTACACCGTGGCGGAAAGACTCAGCAGCATGTCGCCGAGGCGCGCGCCCGAATCGTACACTTCCGCGCCGCTCGCCTTGATCGGACCCGCGGCAGGCACGTGACTCTGCAGCGCTGAATTGAACGCCGCGAACTCCGCGGCCGCGCTTTCCAGCGCGGGGATGATCGATTTGCGCACATCTTCCGAGTCGCCGGCGATGGATCCGATGTGCGTGCTCATCGTCCTGAAATCCTGGGCCACGAGGTGCCGGTGCATCTCGATGCTCCGGGCGTCGGCCGGCGACAGCGTGCCGGCGAGCGCCGCGCTGGCCCCGAGCATGCGCATGTTGCCGACGTGGTTCATCACGTCCGGCAACTTGTCGGTCGCCGCGATGATCAGGTAGTACGCGGTGGCCGCGGGGTCGAGCGAAAGCGTGGAATCCATCCAGACTTTCATGTTGAGCTCGAGGATGCGCGTGATCACCCGGTCGTGGCGGTCCAGGTTTTCCTGCAGGGTGAGGGAGCCGGACTGCGATCTGAGCGTGCCCCAGTCATCCTTGATCGCGCGCCACTGGGCGCTGGTGCCGAACTCCGCGTTCAGTTCCGCATCCACCTGATCGACGACTTCCATGAGCCGGTCGATCTTGGCCGCGGACGCGGTGACCGCCGCTTCCCGGGATTTGTCGCCGCTCAGCAGGGCATGCGCGCTGCCCCGGTGGTTGAGCATTTCACCGAGCACCGCTCCCAGCGGCTGCAGATACCGGCCGCCGCCGATCTCCTCGCGCGTCACGTGGATGGCTTCGCTGACCGTGCGAATGTAGAACGCGCTCGCCAGCGCGGTTGGCACGAGCAGGGCGGTCACGAGGATCGCCAGTTTTTGCCAGAGCTTGAGACGTCCCAGGAGCTTCATGCCCCTCGCGTTACGGCGGTGCAGTACGGGACTTGAGCGCCCCATTCCGTCAAACCGGCCGGTTTGTGAGACGGCTCACAATGAGCTCAAGCTCGGCGCAAGCGGCGGCGTGACGGGGCAGTGGAACGGGCCGCCCGCTCGCGCCTTATAGGCACATGACCTCGCGTCTCCACACGAGCCGATGGATGCCTCGCTCCCGAACACTCAAATGGGTGGGCATCGTCGCCGGGACGCTGCTGGCCCTCCTCATCGTGCTGGCAGTGGTGCTGGCCTTCATCGACTGGAATTCGATGCGGGGGCCGATCTCGCGCGTGGCGTCGGCAAGACTGGGTCGCCCTGTCCAGATCCAGGGCGACCTGGACGTACACCTTTTCTCATGGACGCCAACCATCAGCATCGCGGGGCTCGACGTTGGGAATCCCGCCTGGGCGGGCGGCGGCTCGATGGCGCATGCCGAGCGCGTGTTCATGAAAGTGAGGCTCGGGTCGCTCCTAATCGGCTCGCTCGTGCTGCCGGAGCTACGCATCGAGCGGCCCACCGCGCACCTCCTGCGGGCCAATGACGGCCGCGTGAACTGGGCGTCGGCGCCCTCGGGCAAGGAGCAGGGGGGTAAAGCCCCTGACCTGCCCGTGGTCCAGCACTTCGAGCTGCAACCCGGCGAGATCACTTTCAAGGACGTGAAGCGGGAGCTCGAATTCAAGGGCATTGCCTCAGCCAACGAGAGCATGGACGGGAAAGATGCGCGGCCGTTCGAGCTCGTCGGGCTCGGCACGATGAACGGGAAGAGCTTCCGCTTCAATCTGCGCGGCGCGCCACTCGTGAATGTGCGGCGGGATCGGCCTTATCCGTTCGATGCGGAGATCGTTGCCGGCGCGATGAAGGTGACCGCCCGCGGGTCGATTCCGCGGCCGTTCGACCTCGCGACGGTGCGCGCCGATTTCGAGATGAGCGGCGACGATCTGGCTGATGCGTACTACATCAGCGGCATCGCGCTACCGAATACGCGGCCGTATAGGTTGTCCGGTCGTTTCGCACGCCAGGGTACGGTTGTCGCGTTTCAGAACCTGTCCGGCACTGTTGGCGACAGCGACATGCGCGGCAACGTGTCCGTGGATCTGAAAGGCGAGCGGCCGCTAGTCAGCGGCAAAGTGGTTTCCCAGTCGCTCGACCTCGATGACGCGGCGACGTGGTTCGGCGCGGCGCCTGCCGCGAAGGGCGGTGAAAAGGCATCGCCCCGGCAGAAAGTTGCGGGGCAGGCGGCCGCCACTGCGCAACGCCTGTTTCCGGATGCGAAATTGAAGCTGGCGCGAGTTCGGTCCATGGACGCGCAGTTTCAATACGAGGCCATTGCCGTGCGCTCGGGGCGATTCCCGATTCGTGCCGTGGTGGCGAATGTGAAGTTGAATGACGGTGTGCTGCGCTTCGACCCGGTATCGCTGTCCCTGCCGCAGGGGAAGATCGAGGGCACCGTGCAGCTCGACGCGCGTGAGGACGTGGCGCGGACGGACATGGATGCGAAGCTCACGGGCATTCGCCTCGAGCAGTTCAAGTCGAAGAAGAGTCCGGAGGCGCCGCTCGATGGGCTGCTGCGCGGGCGCGTGAAGCTCTTCGGCCATGGCAATTCGGTGCATGAGTTCGTGTCGAGCAGCGACGGGAACCTGACCTTCGTCGTACCCAAAGCCGAAGTGCGTGAGGCCTTCGCCGAGCTGACGGGCATCAATGTGGCGCGCGGGCTCGGGCTGCTGTTGTCGAAGGATGAGGACAAGGCGAACGTGCGCTGTGGTGTGGCAGACCTGAAGGCGAAGAACGGCACGATGCAGGTTCAGAACATGGTGTTCGATACGGACAATGTCCTGATCACCGGCAAGGGCGGGGTATCGCTGCAGGACGAGGAGTTCGGGCTGAGCATTCGCGGCCAGCCGAAGAAGCTGCGGTTATTGCGGGTGAAGTCGCCGATTGCGATCCGCGGGCCGTTGCTCAAACCTGCGATTCGGCTGGAAGCCGATCCGAAGGCTATTGGACAGACCGGGGTGGCGGCGGCGTTGGGGGCGTTGGTTACGCCGTTGGCTGCGGTCGTGGCGTTTGTCGACCCGGGGCTTGCCAAGGATGCGGACTGTGCTTCGTTGCTCGCCGAAGCGAAATCTGAGGGTGCTCCCGTGAAGACTGCAGAAATAGAGAACGCGCCCAAGCGCTAGTCCAATGCCGGTTCCGCCGGATGTGGCGCCTCAGGGGTTTGATGTCGAGGTTCGGCGGAAGAGACTGCCCGTTCGGGTGATGCATCCTTGAGTTGAATTCCCGAAGCTCGTCTCCAGCTAACTCGAATTCTGGAGACTTCCCAATGAGCGCATTACCCGAATTTTCGGACGGCCTGGCCGACATCGTCGAACGCACAGGGCCCAGCGTCGTTGCCATCCAGGCCCGCCGCTCCTACCCGTCGTCAGGTGTCATTCTGAAATCTGGTGTCGCCGTCACCGCGGCACATACCATCCGCCGCGACGACGGCATCACCGCCATGCACGCCGACGGCTCGGCGACACCTGCAACGCTGGTTGGCACCGATCCGACTACCGACATCGCCGTCCTGCGACTCGATTCCGCGCAGGGAACGCCCGCGACATTCGGTAACGCTGCAGCCGTTCGGCCGGGCAACTACGTCATCGCAGTCTCACGCAGCACAGACGGCTCGCTTGCGGCCAGCGCAGGCATCGTCGCGAGCACCGGCGGCGAGTGGCGCACCTGGCGCGGCGGCCACATCGATCGCCGCATTCAGCTCGATGGCGGCCTGTGGGCCGGCTTCTCGGGCGGCCCGGTCGTCGATGCGCGCGGCGCGATCATTGGAATGGGCACGTCCGGCTTGTCACGCAGCCGCGCAGTCGTGATTCCAGGTTCCGTGCTCGAGCGCGTGGCCGATCAGCTCGCCTCGCGCGGGCATGTTTCCCACGCTTACATAGGAGCCGCCGTTCAGCCCGTAGAGATCCCGGACGCCCTGCGCAAGCAGCTCACTATTCAGAATACTCACGGCCTGATCGTGATTTCGACAGTGTCGCAGGGACCCGCCGACGCAGCGGGCATCACCCTCGGCGATACGTTGCTCACACTTGACGACAAGTCCCTCGCAGACGTGGACGATCTGAAGGCCGCACTCACCGCCGAACGAATCGGCAAGCCTGTGAAAGTAGTGCTCATCCGCGGCGGCCAGCTGATCAGTGTGGACGTGACAGTGGGCGAGCGCCCGCGCAACCGCTGCTGACGCGTGCCCGCGTCCGGCAATGCCCCGCGTCGTCATCATCGCCGATTCGATGCGCCAGCGAGCCGAGCTTGGCGACGTGCTACGCGCGAGCGGCCGCTTCGAAGTCATCGGCACGTTCGGCGCACTGGACGAGCTGGCGATGAACGATGCCGGAACAGTCGATCAAGCCGACGTCGTCGTGGTTGAAGGAAGCTCCGCAACGGGTCTCGCAACCAAGGCACTCGATGACGCACGCGTGGCGCTCGTGCTGCTGTCGGACGACGAAGAGTTGCCTGCAACGCTGCGCGCATTCCGCTCCGGCATCGCCTTGCTTCCCTCCTCTGCCACTGCAGACCAGATCGTCGCAGCGGCAGAAGGTGCATCCGCGGGCCTGCTGGTCATGCATGCCGACCACGCCGGCGCGCTCGATACCGGCCCCAGCGAAGATCCGCTCACGCCGCGCGAACGAGAAGTCCTGCACATGCTGGCGGCCGGCCTCGGCAACAAGGAGATTGCCTCCCGCCTGCACATCTCCGATCACACCGCCAAATTCCACGTCTCGCAGATTCTCGCCAAGCTCGGCGCGGCTTCGCGCACCGAAGCCGTCTCGATCGGCATGCGCCGCGGACTGGTACCGCTCTAGCTTCGTAGGCAGGCGGTGTAGGGTCTCGAAAAAAGCGCCGCAGGCGACTTTTTTCCAATCGATCAGTCGGACTGCGCTCGCACGATGTAGCCGCCGGACTTGCCTTCGCGCTCCACGCTGAGGAGGTGGCGGTTCGCGGCTTCTTCGAGCAGCTCGTTGAAGGAGCGAAAGCCGTAGTACCGCTCGTTGAAGGCCGGCCGACGGCGTTTCAGCGCCTGCTTCACCATCGAGCTCCAGATCTTTTCTTCGTCGCCCCGCTCGGCAATCAGCGCTTCGATGGTTTCCAGCACGAGGTCGAACGCTTCGTGTTTCTTGTCCTGTTCCTTGCCCTCGGTGGCAGGTTCGGCGGGCTGCGGGGCAGGTGCCCCTGCCGGTGCGCGGCTCGCCTTGTCCGTGCTCCGCGACCCCTTCTTCGCACGCTTCACCGGCCGCTTCTGCTCGCGGACCAGGTCATCGTAGTAGATGAACTCGTTGCAGCGCTGGACGAGCATATCCGACGTCGAATTTTTCACGCCGACGCCGATCACCGCCTTGTTGTTCTCGAGCAGCTTCGTGACCAGGGGCGAGAAGTCCGAGTCGCCGCTGACGATGACGAAGGTGTCGACGTGCGGCTTCATGTAGCAGAGGTCCAGCGCGTCCACGACCATGCGGATGTCCGCGGAGTTCTTGCCGGACTGGGAGACGTGCGGGATGTCGATGAGCTCGAATCCCGCCTGGTGCATCCCCACCTTGAAATCCTTGTAGCGCGTCCAGTCGCAATAGGCCTTGCGCACGACGATGCTGCCCTTGAGCAGCAGCCGCTCGATGACGAGCTCGATGTCCAGCTCGGGGTAGCGCGCGTCGCGCACGCCGAGCGCGATGTTCTCGAAATCGCAGAAGAGGGCGATGTTGCGATTGTCTGACGGGTTGTCGGCTCGCGAACTCATGCCGGGGGCTCCGGATAAAGGCGGGCGAGTGTAGCACTCGCGCTCACGAGCTCCCGGGCGGGGCCGCCTCCGTCGCCCCTACTGCACGTTTTCGGACATTTCCATGGGCTCCGCGCCAGTGCGGGCAAACGCGGTGTCTTCAACGTGCGCCAGTACCCGGCGAGCCTGATCCGCGCTGCAGATACCGGCCTGCATGAAGATACGGAGTGCGCCCCCGACGTGCTCGGCCAGCGCGGCAATGATGACGAGGTCCTCGTAGCGGGTGGCGAGGCGCGGCAGGACGGCGTTCAGGTCGTCCACACAGGACAAAACGTTCTCGGCGAATCTTTCTTCTACGCTAGACATGTCCGGTCTCCCAGCGAGGGCAAGCCCATTGAATGGCACCGCGCGCACCTTGAACGCCGGCCGCTGCACGCGCGAGGCGCATTCCTGATGTAAACATCCAGAAATGGACTTGTCGACTATATACCGTGGACCGAAAGCCTCAGGAGGCCGAATGATGGCGGCACAATGCGCGCGGATCAAGTGTCAGCAGCGTTCGGCAAAGTGCTGCGTGAACAGCGGACCACCGCTGGTGTTTCCCAGGAAGCCCTGGCGCTGAGCGCAGACGTCGACCGCACGTTCGTCAGTCAGATCGAGCGCGGCATCCGTCAGCCCACCCTTACGACGCTGTGCAAACTCGCCCGGGCCCTGGATGTCCAGCCATCGACGTTGGTCTCAAGAATGGAACGGCTATTGCGCTGATCGAATATCGATCCACCCCTCTGAAACGTGATCGCAGTCACGTCGGCGCCCTCAAAAGGTGCGTTGCACGGCCGTAAAAGGATGAGCGCCGCGCGGCCGTGATCGGTCATAGGAAGGGGCGCACCGCTTGCGCACCCGGATACTCACCCTCACGGTTTGCGGCGCCATACTGCTGACGCTTGGCGCGTTTCTCCTGAGCAACGCCGTGCTCGTGCGCAGCTTTGCCAAGATCGAAGCGAACGCTACCCACCACGTCGACGAGGTCGGAGCCGTGCGCGAGGGGCGCACGCACGCCGACTTCGATGTTGCGAGTCGCGCCGCGATCGATGGCGGCAGGCGCACGATGAGGGCCATCGTCATCGTGCTGCTCGCGAGCTTCGCGCTCGTCACGTCCCTGCTCGTGGCGATACTCAACCGGGTGTGGCGCGCCAGCGAGCATTCGCAGCGCCAGCGCCTGGAACACCAGAGAAAGATCTCGCGCCTCGCACGACACGATGCGCTCACGGGCCTGCCGAATCGCTTTCACTTGCAGCGACTCCTGCCGCGACTCATTGCGCGAGCGGAACGCGAGAAGGCGCGCCTCGCACTGCTGTACATCGATCTCGATCACTTCAAGAACGTCAACGATTCGCTGGGGCATGGGATTGGCGACCGGCTGCTCGAATCCGTGGCGCAACGGCTGCGTGCATCGGTTGCGGGCCAGGACCTCGTCGTGCGCATGGGTGGCGATGAGTTCGTCGTGGTGTCCAGTGGATTGCCGAGCACGAGCGTCGTCGATTCGATCGCGCGCCGCATCCGCAAGGAGCTGAGCCTGCCGGTGGACATCGATGGTGCGGCGCTGAGCATGGCCTGCAGTATCGGCATCAGCGTGTTTCCCGACGACGGCACGACGCCCGAGCAGTTGCTGAAGCACGCGGACATCGCCTTGTACCAGGCGAAGGACCGCGGGCGGAGCACTCACCTGTTCTTCACAGCGGAGATGAATGCGCGCCTCAGCGAGCGGTTGGGCATGGAGCGCGCCCTCAGGCGTGCGATCGATGCGGGCGAGCTGTTCGTGGAGTATCAGCCTTCCTTCGATTTGCGCACTCTGCGGCCCGTGAGCTTCGAGGCGCTCGTTCGCTGGCGCACTGCTGAGGGCTCGCTCGTGCCGCCCTCGCGATTCATTCCCGTGGCGGAGCAGAGCGGCTTCATCGTCGAGCTGGGCGAATGGGTGTTGCGCAGGGCGTGCGATCAGCTCGCCGACTGGCAGCGCGCGAACGTGCCGCTGCTGCCCATCTCAGTGAACCTCTCCGTTCGACAATTCGAGCAACCGGGACTTGCGGATGCAGTTGCCGCCATCGTGCGCGCAGCGGGCATCGAAAGCCGCCTGCTGCATTTCGAAATCACGGAAACAGGGGCGATGCAGACTTCGGAGCAGAATCTCGGCGCGCTGCATGCCCTTCGCAATCTCGGCTGCCGGATCCTGGTGGACGATTTCGGCACCGGCTATTCGAGCCTGAGCTATCTGAAGCACCTGCCCGTCGACACGTTGAAGATCGATCGCGCGTTCGTGCGCGACATGGCCGTGGATGCGAACGATGCCGCCATCGTCAGCGCCATCGTCGGCATCGGCAAGAGCCTCGGCCTGCACCTCGTGGCGGAGGGCATCGAATCCGCCGAGCAGCTCGAGTGCCTGCGCACACTCGGCTGTCAGGCTGGGCAGGGATTCTTCTTCAGTCCGCCGATTTCCGCGGAAACCTGCTCGCTGATGCTGGAGAAGTTGCGTGCCCAGCGCTCCGGCGAGACGACACGGCACCTGAGGATCCTCAGCGTCCCGTAACCGATTGGCGCTAGACTGCATCTCCCATCCTGGGGGAGCGACATGGCGAAGGCGAAAAAAGCAAAAACACAGGCAGCCGGCGCGGTGTCGCGCGAAGCGGCCGAAGAGGCAGTCCGCGTCCTGCTCCGCTGGGCCGGGGACGACCCGGACCGCGAAGGCCTGCTCGAAACGCCGAAGCGAGTGGTCAATGCCTATCGCGACTGGTTTTCGGGTTACGGCATCGACCCCGCGGAATATCTGCGCAGGACGTTCGAGGAAGTGGGCGGCTATGACGAGATGATCGTCCTGCGCGACATCACCTTCGAATCCCATTGCGAGCATCACATGGCGCCGATCATCGGGCGCGTGCACGTGGGCTATCTGCCCACCAACAAGGTGGTGGGCATCAGCAAGCTCGCGCGCGTCGTGAATGGCTACGCGCGGCGCTTTCAGGTGCAGGAGAAGCTCACAGCACAGATCGCCGGCTGCATCCACGATGTGCTCAAGCCGAGAGGCGTAGGCGTAGTCGTGGATGCCGCACACCAGTGCATGACGACGCGCGGTGTGCACAAGCGAGCGGTGTCGATGATCACGAGCCGCATGATGGGCACGTTCCGCGAGGACGCGCGCACCCGCGCAGAGTTTCTTCAGTTCATCGACATTCGCGGAGCCAGGACGTAGCTACGCGGCGTCACCGCTGCGCGAAGCGCGTTTGCGATCCTGTTCCTTCAGGAAGCGCTTGCGCACGCGGATCGACTCCGGAGTGATTTCGACGAGCTCGTCATCCGCGATGAACTCCACTGCATATTCGAGCGTCAGCGGAATCGGAGGGGTCAGCAGGATCGCGTCGTCCTTGCCGGCCGCACGGATGTTGGTGAGCTTCTTGGTCTTGATGGGGTTCACCACGAGATCGTTCTCGCGGCTGTGGATGCCGATGATCATGCCCTCGTAGAGCTTCTCGCCCGGGCTGAGGAACAGCCGTCCGCGCTCCTGCAGATTCCAGAGCGCATAGGCGACTGCCTCGCCCTGCTCGTTGCTGATGAGCACGCCGTTGCGCCGGTCCGGAATATCGCCCTTCACGGGCGCGAACTCATCGAACACGTGGCTGATGAGCCCGGTGCCGCGGGTGAGGGTCATGAACTCGCCATGGAACCCGATGAGCCCGCGCGCCGGTACACGGTACTCGAGGCGCGTGCGCCCGCGACCGTCCACGGACATGTCGCTCAGCTCGGCGCGGCGCTCGCCGAGGGCCTCCATCACGGCGCCCTGGTGCGACTCTTCTATATCTACCGTCAGCGCCTCGTACGGCTCGTGCACCGCGCCATCGACCACCTTCGTCAGCACCTGCGGGCGCGAGACGGCCAGCTCATAGCCCTCGCGTCGCATGGTTTCGAGCAGGATGGTGAGGTGCAGCTCGCCCCGGCCCTGCACGCGGAACACGTCCGGCTCATCGGTGTCTTCCACGCGCAGCGCGACATTGCTCTGGAGCTCACGTTGGAGACGCTCACGGAGCTGGCGGCTGGTCACGAACTTGCCTTCGCGGCCGGCGAACGGCGAGGTGTTCACCTGAAAGTTCATGGCGATGGTCGGCTCGTCGACGCGGATCGGCGGCAGCCCCTCGGGCGCTTCCACGTCGCACACCGTCAGGCCGATGTTCACCTCGTCGATGCCGGTGACCGCAACGATGTCCCCGGCGAATGCTTCCTCTACGGGCTTGCGCTCGAGACCGGTAAACGTCAGCACCTGGCCGATTTTCGCCGTGCCCCGGTCCTCGTAGCCGTGGCGGAGCGCAACGTTCTGTCCCGGGCGGACCGAGCCGCGGCGGATGCGCCCGATGCCGATGCGGCCGACGTAGGAGTTGTAGTCCAGCGTCGAGATCTGGAACTGCAGCGGCGCCTCGGCGTCCGCCTTCGGTGGCGGTACGTGCTTCAGGATGGCTTCGAACAGCGCATCCATGTTCGGCTGGCGCTCGGTGTAGTCCGTGCTGGCCCAGCCCTGCAGGGCGGAGGCGTAGATGACCGGGAAGTCGAGCTGCTCGTCGGTCGCCCCGAGCTTGTCGAACAGCTCGAACGTGTGATCGACCACCCAGCCCGGACGCGCGCCGGGCCGGTCGATCTTGTTGACCACGACGATCGCCTTGTGTCCGAGCGCCAGCGCCTTGCGCGTGACGAAGCGGGTCTGCGGCATCGGCCCTTCGACGGCGTCCACCAGCAGCAGCACGCCGTCCACCATCGACAGCACGCGCTCGACCTCGCCGCCGAAATCGGCGTGCCCGGGCGTGTCCACGATGTTGATACGCGTGCCGCCGTACTCGATGGCGCAGTTCTTGGCCAGGATGGTGATGCCGCGCTCACGCTCGATGTCGTTCGAGTCCATGACCCGCTCCACCACCTTCTCGTGCGCGGCAAAGGTGCCGGACTGCTTCAGGAGGCAGTCGACCAGCGTCGTCTTGCCGTGGTCGACGTGCGCAATGATGGCGATGTTGCGGATGGGGCGTTGCATGGGGGTCGTTCGGCGGGCCCACCGGCCGGGCCGGGGGCAAAAAAAGGGTGCGCAGGGTACCAGATTCCCTCCGGCGGCGCCCTGCAGGTCCGGTTACAGCGGCACGCGACGGTTTTGCTCTATGTGAGGCTCGATGTCTCACCACGTGGCGGCGACCCGGTGACCGACGCCGGAAAGACGTCCGCTGACGGATCGCAATTTCGTCATGCGGAATGTCATTGCGGTCCCGTGGGGTGATTGGCAGGAATTCCGTGCGGGGCCCGGCCACACACGGGGCAGTCGGCCGTGCGGGAGAGTTGGGTGATCTCGGGATCGATGCAGGGTGGATCAAATTTAGCGACACGGCCGATGAGACGAGCGGATCGAGCGCCGAATCGAATTCCCGACAGCTCACGCGCAACGAGCAAGGCGCCGAAGCTCGCCACAGACTTAAGTCGGGTGTCTGGATTCAGAGTCGCACCTCCTGCGCCGGATGTGAAACGGGATGTCGTTCCGATCTGAATGAGACTAAAGTCTGATCTTCGCGGCAGCTGACATTCGAAGCAGGGTGACTCGAGTGGAACAACGAGCGGACCGACTTCGATCCGCCCACTGGATATCCATGCAAACAGAATCGCGCACCGGTCGCGCACCGCGCGCCGGTTCACGTCTGCGAAGGACGACGCGCTCGCGTAATCGCTGCACGCGAGCAGCAGGCGCCGCGCTCCGCACGCCTCGGCGAGGTCGGCAGGAGTCGCGAGGCCGAAGAGCGGCAGCTGAACGCGCACGGCGGCGGCCAGGTGGCCGATGCCGAGCACGCAGAATTCGAGCGCAGAGGGACTCATGGCGGGCGCATACTAGGCGCTGCGCGGCCAGGCGGGGATGGTGCAAAAGTGCTGTATTTAGCGAGAAATTCAGCATTGCAGCGCGCTGCACCGGCGCCGCGCGCGCGCTACCTGCGGGCCCCGAACTGGAGCGACTTCGTCGCCAGGCGCACCTCGAACAGGAACACGCCGAAGGAGGCGGTGAGGCAGATCATCGCCGCGACGAACAGAATGGCTATGAGAGCAGACAAGTTGACGCCGATGAACGCGCTCGCGAAAAGAGACACCACGACGAGGGAGACGAGCAGTGCGGATATCGCACAGAGCGCAATCGCGATGTTTATGTAATGTGCTCTGCGAGCGAGCACGCGTAGACTGTCTGCCGTCGATGCAGCCCGCGCATCCTCTGCGTGTGAAAGTGTTTCGAGGAAGCGCGCCCGATCAACGATGCGAGCGAGGCGATTGGTGAGCACGCCTAAGGTGACTCCAACTCCGGACAGGAGAAAAACGGGCGCCACCGCGGACTGAATCAAATGTACGATGTCCATACAGGTATCATACGGAACACGCACCGCAGCAAACGGTGTGCTAGAGTCGCCCCGAATTTGATTGCCGCCCCCTGACGCGGCAGAGGCCGAAAGCACATGGCTCGGAAGAAGCCTTCACGTCGCGCGGAGCGCGACACGGACGAACTGCTGAAGAATGACGGACCGGCCGAAGAGGCGACCGCGCTCGCTATCAAGCGCGAGCTCGCCTCCGAACTGCATCGGGCCATGAAGAAGCAGAAGATGTCCCAATCGGAGCTCGCTCGTCGCATGCGCACGAGCCGCGCCGTGGTTCATCGCCTGCTGAAGCGTGACGACCCGTCCGTGACACTCTCGACGATCAGTCGGGCAGCGGTCGCGCTCGGACGGAACGTCAAGGTTCGCATCAAGAACTGACGATGTTCGTCGGCGCGTAGCCGGGGATGGGCTGCCAGCGGGCGGCACGAGAACGTGTCGCCTGTAGAATTGCGCAGGCATGTCCCCACGGCGCGCAGCTGATGCGAAATCGATACGGGCCGATGCGCTCCTGGAGGAGTGCCGCGTCCGCGCGATAGCGCTTCTCCGGAAGAATCTCAGTCCCGCCGGAATTCTCGCAGCCACAGCTTCACCGCACTCCGCGAAGCGCGGCTATACGGCGATTTTCGGCCGTGACGCGGCTGTGTGTGCGCTGGGCATGGCGGTCTCCGGCGACCCCGTTCTCGTGCGAGGCGCCGTCACAGGGCTGCACACACTTGCAGAACACCAGGCGCCGAACGGCCAGATCCCGAAGTTCGTCGACGTCGCTCGGCGCGAGCCGGATTTCTGGTATCTCGGCTGCATCGATTCGACGCTGTGGTGGCTCATCGCGATCGCATATCTCGATTCGCGCGGTCAGCCACGGGGTCTGAAGCGCAAATATGCGCGGCAGATCCGGCTCGCCCTGCAGTGGCTGCTCGCACAGGAGCACCAACGCTTCTTTCTATTGCAGCAGAACGAAGCGAGCGACTGGGCGGACATCATGCCGCGCTCGGGATTCGTGCTGTACACGAACGCGCTGTGGCAGGAAGTGAAGCGCGCCTATCGCGTGCCGCACGCGCGCGAGACGCGCGAGAGTTTCAACGGGCTGTTCCATCCATTCTCGGCAGGCATCGCCGAGTATCGCCGCGCGCGCCTCCTGAACGAGTACGTGTTGCGCAAGGCGCGCAACCGCGACTTGTATCTGAGCTTCGTGAATTTTTCTTTTTTCGGTGATGAAGGTGACACGTTCGGCAACGTGCTCGCGCTGCTATGTGGGCTCGCAGATGAAGCGACCGCGCAGAAAATCGTCCGCGCGCTCGTGCGACATCGCGCGCACGATCCGTATCCGCTGCGTGCAGTCTTGCGGCCGATCAGAAAACAGAGCGCGCTGTGGCGGCCCTACATGGCACGGCATCGACAGAACGCAGCCTGGCAGTATCACAACGGCGGCATCTGGCCAATGATCGGTGGCTTCTGGATTGTCACGCTCGCCGCATACGGCAAACAGCGCGAAGCTCGAGCGGGACTCATACAGCTTGCGGAGGCGTGCGCACTGGACAGGTGGGCCTTCACGGAGTGGCTGCACGGCAAGTCGCTGGCACCGCGTGGCATGCGCGGACAATCGTGGAATGCCGCCGCGTTTCTGCTTGCTTACCATGCAGTAAGTTACCGCCGTACGGATAACGGAACACAGAATCCATTTCGTCTTACTGAATGAGGTTCGCGGCGCCGCGGGGATGAGCGTCGCCACAGCGGATCTTCACACCCTCCCGCAGCAGCGAAGGCAAGGCTGCAGGCAAAAGAGCCACACAATGAGAGATCGGTTGGACATAGGCAGTGGCCACGGGGAATGTCAGACGCTAATCATCGGGACGCGTGACGCCAGCGGTGAGATGCAGGCAACGGAGGAAGCCGCGTACATGGGAGCAGTTGCAATTCCAAGCGTCCAGCATCTGCTGAATGGCAGTCTGGATGTCCTGCGCGAAGCGATCGATAGCGCATCGGCAGAAGAAGAACCCACTCGCTGGGTCGTCTCTCACATCATTCTGGGTTCTGCATTGAGAGTGCGAGCCTCGCACGCCACGGACGAAGAGCGTGCGCGCATGTATACCGAAGCGTTGTCCGCTTTCGACACGGCATTGCAGTCGTGTCGCGAGTCGCAGCAGCCCAGGCCTGCGCTGGTGGCCACGATCAACGGCGGCAACTTCAGTTCGCCGCAGGCCCTGTGCGCCGGTCCTGACGGCGTGCAACTCGCCGTGGAAGGCGCAAGGATGCCGCTCGCAGATGGCAACGAGTTGCTGGAGCGAGCCGTGCGCGTGTTCCGCGAGCACTGCGCGAAGTCGAACCGCAGAGGGTCGCTGTCGCAGTGGTTCGTTGGAATGAGCAATCTCGGCTGCGCGCTCACGCTGCTCGGCCGGCGTACGTCCGGTGCACAGGGCGTCGCTCTTCTCGAAGAAGCCGTGGACGTGATGCACGAAGCCCTGCGCACGCCCACGCTCGAAAAGCTCGCCACCGAGCGTGCCAGCACGCAGGTGAATCTGGCAGAAGCCCTGCAGGCGCTCGCCGAGCGTGCGCTCCCGGCAGAAGGCATCCGCTACCTGGAGGATGCCGCCCACTGGCTGGCTGCAGCCCTCAGCCACTTCGCTCCCTCCGAGTACCGCTGGCTCCTGCAGCTGGACCGTGGAGCGATCAGCTAGATTCGCTATTCGCGAATAGAATAAACAGTTCAGGGAATAAAGATGCACGCCCCGGAGGAAAGGGAGCGTCCCCTCATGTCCATCTACGGTCGATTGAGCGAGGCGATACGGAATCTGCTGATCGGGCAGCGCAGGAAGTCGGGATTGAACCAGGTTCAGTTCGCACGCGCCGTGAAGCTCTCCCAGCCGACGATCTCCAAGATCGAGAAGGGAGGCCGGTACATCAAGGCGGCGGAGCTGGTCGTGTTTGCGCGCGCGCTGCGCGCGGATCCGCTCGAGCTGCTCGCGAAAGCCATGACCCTGGCGGACGCCGGGGCTTCGGTGCAACGACCGCAGGCCAGGAGAGTGAAACGGCGGGCCCTCAAGCGCTCCTGAGGCGCGACCTTCATGGGAATGTCACAACCGCACGTCAGCCGCTCTCGCGGAAGACATTGAAATAGCAGCACCCGCTGCGCAGCGAGACCTTTGGCACTGGCCGAACCCCGTCGACTATTCGTAAACTCCGCCCCGTTCGCATGGATGCTGCCGGTCGCGGAGTCACGGGGGGAGGCACCATGCGCGAAGTTGATTGCAGGTCCGCTCAGGCTGACCGGAGCGGGCTCCGGTGAGGCGCTCTCATCAGCGCAACGCCTGCACGGGCGGCTCGCCGGCAATGCCGGATCCGCTGGTCCAGGAGATTGCCGACCCGGTGCGCGTCGATGCGCAGGCCCTGCCGACTGCAAACGACCTCCCATACGCCGCAGTCGAAAGCGCACACGTGGACGTCGACGAGCTCGCGCAGATCGACGAGCAGCTGCGCATCGCCGCCAGCGAATCTGAATCGAGCTCCGCAGGGAACGGGCCACCTGCACCACCCGATGCAGCCGTGCTGATGTTGATGGCTCGCGTACAACTTCCCACGCTGCGCGCGCTGAGCACCGCGAGCCTGCAGCCGCTGCGCGCAGTTATCCGAACGATAAGTTACGAAGACGATCCCCAGCTCTGGGCTGCGTGCCACGTACTGTTGGGCTGCGCGCTGAGGCTGCGGGCAGATCGCACTCGTGGCCCCATGCGTGCGAAGTTACTCATCGAAGGCACGCGTGCGTTCGATGTCGCGTACAGCGTGTATGCCACCCTCAAGATGTCCGCAACGATTCAGGGTCTCAGCGTTGCGCAAGCCCACTATCGACAAGCCACTGAGAACGGGTCCGGTCGCCACCGGCCACAGGGGTACTGCGTTGCCGAGCGCGATGGCACGTCGCTGATTGCGCGTGCCGTTACCGGTCCGGGGAGGGACAACACTCACCTTCTCGAACGCGCGGTCAGGTGTCTACGCATGGCCCGGGCCGATGCCGACATCACTTCGTGGACGTGGGTTTCCACCACGAACAATCTTGCGTGCGCGCTGACGCTGCTGGGAAAGCGCATCCCGGCGCGCGCCGGCTCCGCGATGCTCGAGGAGGCTGCACGCGTGCTGCACGAAGTGCTCGCGGCACACGCGGCAGGGCACCTGCGCGAGGATCGCGGTCACACGCTCGTCAATCTTGCCGAGGCGTTGCTCTCGATGGCGGAGCGCGAGACGCTGGGCATGCGTGTCGAGCAGGCGGAGCGCGCGTTCATGGCCTCATCATCGGCGTTGCGCAGTGTGATTCCGCGGCAGCTCGCGTGGCTCGTATCCGCGGAACGTCGCGAGCTCGAATAGCAGTCACCCTCTCCTCAATAGTGGAACTCGGCCGAGTTATCCATTACGGTTCCCAGGGTCGTAGGATCCCTGACACGGACAATAAGGGGGACAAGGACGTCGCCCCGGGGGTGTCTGTATGAAGATCGAGGCAATGAAGACGCAGCTCGCGAAGATCGAGCGGCAGCGCCAGGTGCTGGAGCGTCAGATTCAATCCCTGCAGAGGAAACGGCTTGCCGCGCTCCCCGAGCAGGTGGGACTCACTTCTATCGATAGTCTGATCCTGGCCCTTATCCATCACGCATCGGTTCCATTGCGGACGAAATTGCAAGGTATTGAGCTGAATGGAGAGGGCAGTGCGCTCGCAGGGGCGGCTATCAATGGCAAGCGCGTGAGGTTCCCGCAGACGCTGCGCGAGCAGATCAAGACTGAGCTGCAGACCGGCACGAAATCGGTGGCGCAACTATCGCGTGAATATGGTCCCTCGCATCCAACCATCATGGGATGGAAACGCGAGTGGGGCATGACGCGGCCGCGACCGAAGAAGAGTGCGCGCTCGAGCGGCAACTGAAAGCCGGCGCGGGCTGACCAAGAATCCATGCTCTGACACGCGCTCCACCCCTCCATAGGGGGGCGGCGCGCCTTATCGCGGCAGGTTCACGTGCGGCGTGGAGCCGATCTGTTCGTACACGAGCCCGTCGGCCGGTCGCTCGAGCTTCCACACATACAGCGTGCGTTCCTCATTGCGCCCGGGGCTGCCGCTCACCACGACACGATCCCCCGGCTTGAACGTATCGGCCCTGATGCCGATATCCGACAGCTCGAAACGGTTGTCCATCTCGCCGCGCCACGAATGCTTCCTGCCCTCGCGTGTCACGTCGATAACGAGGAAGGGATGGGGATGGACGAACATGAACTCGGCCACCACGCCTTCGATGGTCACGTTCTGGCTGCTGTCGTAGATGTTGCCGAACGAGTGATGTCCCCACGCGAGGGACGCGCACAAACAAAATAGATACAGCGCGCCGGCGGCGATGAATTTACTTAACACGTGACGCAGTCCTGGGCCGCCCGTTCAGAATCCCGTCAGTATCAATGGACTAGTGTGACGCCTCAGCCGTGTGGAAGGAGCGATCCTCGTGCTGCGAACATATTGGACTCTCACCCTGTGCGCAACGCTCGGCCTCTGCGCGCTGTCGCCGGAAGACGTCATGTCCCAGGGCCGGAGTCGGGACCAGGTCTGCGTCTACGAGCACGCGGGCTACGGTGGCTTCGAGCAGTGCTTCGGCGTGGGCGAGGAGATCCGCGACCTCGGCGATTTCCGCAACCGGATTTCTTCAGTGCGCGTTCAGGGTCGCGCGGAGATCACGCTGTACCAGCATCCCAACTTCCAGGGGCGCGAAGTCACGTTGAGCAGCGGTGTCTCCGATATCCGCCAGCTCGGGCGTTTCTGGAACGACGAGGTGGATTCGCTGCGCGTGAGTGCGCCTGGATTCCGTGGCGGGCGGCCGGGTCGCGAGGAGCGCCGCGCGGATCGCGTTTGCGTCTATCAACACGTGGGCTATCAGGGCAACTCCCAGTGCTTCGATGCCGGCGACCAGGTGCGCGATCTGCGCGAGATCGGCTGGAACGACGGCATCTCCTCGATCCGCCTGTTCGGACGCACGCGGGCCGCGTTCTTCGAGGACAGCGACTTCCAGGGGCAGCGTCTCGTCGTGGACGGAGATGTACCGGACCTGACCCAGGTGAACGTCGGCGGCCGTGGCCACTGGAACGATCGCATTTCCTCGCTCCGCGTGGGCGGCGAGCGTTGGGATCGCGGCTGGGATCGAAACTGATCCAATGCACGATGAGCGCCAGCATGGACTGGCGGCTTGCAAAACTTGATTTCCCGCGGCACGTCGATTGAAATGCCGGCGCCCCTGAACATTCATTAATAAAGGGGCTCTTGTTCGGCCGGAAGAGGCGCCGGCCCTTAAGACAAGGACAATTCGGCATGTCGCGTTCCCAGGTTGCCGGGCGCCGGACACGGCTGGCGCTCGTTTGCATGATGACGCCGCTTGCGGCGTACGCTCAGACATCCACCGCGCCCGATTCCGGCGACACCGCGTGGTTGCTCACTGCAACGGCACTCGTGCTGTTCATGACGCTCCCCGGACTCGCGGCGTTTTACTGCGGACTCGTCCGTAGCAAGAACGTGCTGTCGGTGCTCATGCAGTGCTTTGCCATCTCCTGTCTCGTCAGCGTGCTGTGGCTGCTCGGCGCATATGGGCTCGCGTTCGGCGACGGCGGCAGCGCCCAGCCGATCCTCGGTTCCATGAGCAAGATGTGGTTCAGCGGCGTCGACCGAGCGTCGTTGACCGGCACGATTCCGGAAACGGCCTTCGCGATGTTCCAGCTCACGTTCGCGATCATCACACCCGCGCTCGTCATCGGCGGATTTGCCGAACGCATGCGGTTCAGCGCGGTGCTGTGGTTCAGCGCTCTGTGGCTGCTGCTGGTGTACGTGCCCATTGCCCACTGGGTGTGGGGCGGCGGCTGGCTTGCCAAACGCGGAGTGCTCGACTTTGCGGGCGGCATCGTGGTCCACGTGAATGCGGGTGTTGCTGCAATCGTCGCGGCGCTCGTGCTTCGCGAGCGCAGAGGGTTCCCGCATACCGCCATGCCACCTCACAACATGCCGCTCACGGTGATGGGCGCGGGCATGCTCTGGGTGGGCTGGTATGGCTTCAACGCCGGCAGCGCGCTCGCTTCCAACGGCTCCGCCGCGATGGCCCTGCTCGTCACGCATCTTGGCGCCTCTACCGGCGCGCTGGCGTGGATGGCGCTCGAGTGGGTCCGCTATGGCAAGCCGAGCATGCTCGGCATCGTCACCGGCATGGTGGCGGGTCTCGGCACGATCACACCGGCCTCGGGATTTGTCGGTCCGATTGGAGCAGTGGCCATCGGCCTGACCGCGGGGGTCGTCTGTTTCGCGGCCACGCAGTTCCTCAAGCGAACGCTGAAGGTGGACGATTCGCTCGACGTGTCACCGGTCCACGGTGTTGGCGGCATCGTCGGTACCGTGCTCACGGGCGTGTTCGTCGACGCGAGCGTCGGCGGCATTGGATACGCCGAAGGCATGACCATGGCGAAGCAGGTCGGCGTGCAGGCGTTGGGTGTGCTCGCCGCGGCAGCGTGGTGCGCGATCGCGACGTTCATCATCCTGAAGTTGATCGATGTGACTTTGGGATTGCGTGTGAGCGAAGAGCAGGAACGCGAAGGCCTGGATCTCGCGCAGCACGGAGAACGCGGCTACAGCGAGTGATTCGCGCGGCTCACTCTTTGCCTGGAATGTCGGGCACCGAGCTGCGCGGCCGGTCCGGGTCTTTCATGTCGTCGAACACGTGCCCGTCGGCTTCGGGAAGCTTGCCGAGCGCGCATCCGAAAAAGCCCAGCCCGATGGCGCAGCGTTCGCCGATGCGCACGTAGGGCAGCAGGCCGGCGAGACCGAACCGTCCCGGCTCCGGATTCCACGCGCGTGCGGGCTTGCGCTGGCTGCCGCACTTCGGCAGCAACGATCCGGGCCGATCGGACGTGGACGGATCGCACTTCGATTCCTGCAGCTTCAGCAGCTCCTCGCCACGCGCCTGCGCCACCTGTTCGGCTTCCCGAAACCAGTCTACGGGTCCGCGCGCCGGCGGCGTTTCCTCCTGTATGGCAGTCGAACCCGCGGGCGACTCGGGCAGGGCGGGAGCGCTCGGCCGCGCCACGCTCACGCGGTCAGGCTCGGGCTTCTGCTCGAGTTTCTTTTCTTCTTCGGGGACCGAGAGGTTCAGGAGCAGCAGGACCGATTCCATCACCTGCGCGTGTTCGCGCGGGCGGATGCTCGCAAGCAACACGACGAGCAGCACGTGGCCGCCGATGACAATGGCCCACGAAGCAACTCGCGTGACAGGGAGCCGGCGGCTCGTTCCCATGCGTACTTTCTTGGCGTTGTCGGGTTTCCGACAGCATGGGATGCGCGCGGTTCCTCGGGTCTAGGGGAACTCTGATTTACTTGGCCTTCGCTGCAAATTCATCGAAAAAATAAATCAGAGATTCCCTAGCGTGGCTCTCCATGCAGCCGCACGACGTTGTCCCGCGGACCTGCCGCTGTCGCGCGCACGCCATACCCCTCGAGCGCGGTCAGGAATTGATCCACGCCCGTGAGGCGAATCCTGCCGCTGATGCGCTTGTCGGCGAGCACGGGGTCGACGATGACCAGCCGCCTCTCGCTGTACCGGTTGAACTCCGAGACCACTTCGCGAATCGGCTGCGCGCTGAACCAGAGCCAGCCCGTGCGCCACGCCAGGCGGCGTGCGATCTCATCCGCATCGGCCGGGTTGACCTTGATCCTGCCGGTCTTGCTGGTCGCCAGCTCGCCCGCGATCACTTCGCGCGATTCCGCGGCGGAACCGGTCACGGCGACGCGCCCTTCCGTCACGAGCACGCTCACGCGATTGTTCTCGTACATGCGGACGTCGAACTCCGTGCCCAGAGCCTCCACCGCCGTTCGCCCTGCCGTGACGACGAACGGACGAGCGGAATCGTGTGCGACCTTGAAGTGCGCTTCACCGCGCACGAGCTGGACGTCGCGCCGGCTCTCGACGAAGTGCACGCGAATCTCGGAGCTCGTCGTGAGCTCCGCAATGCTCCCGTCGTCGAGCACGAAACGATCGAAACCGCCAATCACCGTGGAGTAGACGGTGCCCGCACCCGAATTCGAGACACCCATCAGCCCGAGGACCAACGTTGCGATCGCTGCCACTGACAGCGCGATGAAGGAGAGGTGAGTGCGTCCTTTCACATGCACACGACGATGGTCGCTACGGGGTGTCCTGCGTGCCGACGAGGCGAATTTCGTCCGCTCCATCGGGGGCGGGGAACGCGCGCACACCGAGCGTCTTTTCCAATGCCGCCATGAAGCTCTCGGGGTCCGTCGCTTCGAAGCCGCCGCCGATTTTCAGGTCTGCGATCGCCGGGTCGGCGACCACCATCTGCCTGCGGTTGTAGCGATTGAACTCTGCTACCACGTCCGCGAGGCGTTGCCGCTCGAACCAGAGCCGGCCTTCGGTCCAGCCGAGTTTCTTGTCCACTTCAGCTTCGGCAACTTTTTCGACGTGCAGCCGTTTCGCCGTGATCGTCACGGCCTCGCCTGCAGACAGCATGGAAACGGAAGCCGGCAGTGCAGCGGTGCGCGGGAGCTCCGTGCGCGGCGGATCGATGGCAACGCGCCCTTCCTTGACCAGCACTTCGATGCCTTGCAGACCGCTCTGCGTTTCACGCGCCTCGCGCACGCGCACCGAGAATTCCGTGCCGACGGCACGCACAGTGGTTCCGGCCGCCTGCACGTCGAATGGACGATTCGTTTCGTGAACGACCTTGAACAGCGCCTCACCGCGGTCCAGTACGACCTGCCGCAGCTCGGGAGTCATCTTCACGCGCATCACGCTGTTGGTGTTCAGATGCACGATGGTGCCGTCATCGAGCTTGATGCGCTCCACGCCGCCGTAATCCGTGGCGTACCGCTGCCACTCCGACTGGCCGATCGCCAGCCAGACGCCAACGACGGCTGCCACGACGACCGCGGCGGCGAGCGCGAAGGACCAGCGTCGCGGTGTCTGCGGCTCCTCGATCAGTGGAGCCCGCAAGCCCTCGTCCGTGGAATCCACGGATCGCTGGGTGGCTTCCCGGGCCGGGAATTCTTCCATCCTCACGAAGGGCGAGTGGGCCAGCAGATCCTCATCCACCTGGCCGTCGAGGGGACGCAGGCGATTGAGGCGGTCGAGCCGCCGCCAGGCTGCCTCCAGGCGCACATAGGCGGCCTGATGGCGCGGATCCGCTTCGAGCCAGGCGTCGAAACCTCGCCGCTCCTCCTCGGAGAACTCCGGGCTCTCGCGGCGCACGAGCCACGCAGCAGCCTGCGCTTCGAATTCAGATGCGTTGCTCATACGTGGATGATGCGCGACCGAAGCCTCTTCAGCAGAGAAGGGCGTCGTCCCAAGCCTCGGTCGTCAAGGTCGGCCTGCACGCACTGACGTGCAGCTTGGATGAGATGCTCTTCCACAGCGTGTTCCGGAATCCCTAGCCGGCTGGCAATTTCCCTGCCTGAATACCCATACACCTTTCGCAGCGTGAATACCTGCCGGCACTCCGCCGGCAAGGCCCTCGCGAACTCGGCCACGTGGGCGAGCTCCGGGAGCTTCACGAACAGGTCTTTCTGCGTCTCCCTCATGCTTGACGGGCGCCGGGACCGAAACCGTTATGTATTGCAATCACACTTTTAGCGCGGCCGAGGCATTGTGCCTCAAGCCGGGGCCGACCGCGGACTCAAAATCGGACCCCGCCGGCGACCGGCCTCACGGCCGGTGAGCCCCCATCGCACTAACGGAAAGATCGGCGCTGATCGTCTCGTAGTTCTAATACACCCCCGGTGTGTAGCTTTTACTTCTTGCGCAGGTCATCTCCCGGCTGTTCGGCTTCCTTTGCGCTGCTCGGCGCCGGCAGCACATCGAGCTGGCGCATGCCCTGCTTCATGAATTCCATGTAGCCGCGGCGCGGGTCGGGACCCGATTCGGCGAAGTGACGCAGCGTCACCGCCGTGGTGACCCACGGTGCCGTCTCTACGCCCATGTAGACGAGATGGCTGCTCCAGAGATAGTCCGCGGGATCGTCCGCGAGGCCGGCTTTGAGCGGCGCCAAGTGGATGTGGCGCACGAGATCCGGCAGCTCAGTCTGGCCGTCCACGCGCACGCCACGGTACTTCTGCTCGAAATGCGATCCGGTGAGCGAGATGCGGCGCTTCAGGCGGCGCGCATGCCGGTCGGCGATGTACTCGGCGAACTGGCTGATTGGCACGTCTGCGATCTGCAGGGCGAGCCGTGCCTCGGTGTGCAACCAGCAATAGGCATGCACCGTGATCCCGCAAGCCGCTGCAGCTTCGGCAACCACCCGGGTGAAATGGCGGCAGTCCTCGTCATCATTGAAGAGCGGCAGGCGGCCTGGACCGCGCAGGACAACGTAGTAAACCTCGTTGGAACCGTTCATGCGTGAGAGTAGACCGCCCCTTTCTGCCCAGTCTGACTACACTGGTCGAAGGCGAAGCTTTATCTCAGGCCCGACGCCGAAAATATCGGCGTTTACCCCCGGAAGACCGGTTCCGGGCGGACGGCGATGGTCCGCTCGTTGATGAACTCGAAGACGAGACCGCTCCCCTCCAGCATCACGCGCAAGGCTTCCGCCGCATCGAGCTGTCCACTGACGGCGCGCGTCGTGTGCCCGCGGATCGCGTCGGTTTCGAAGAGCACCTGTAATCCCGTCTGGCGGATGAACTCGGCCAGCGTGCTGGCAGCGTTGCCCGCGGCAATCTCCAGGCTGAGCTTGGGCGATCCCTCGTTCCCCCGGGCATCGAGAATCGGTAACAGCGCGAGAGCGCAGTACTGCAACAGATACCGACGCAGGATCACGGTCAGCGGCCCGGCGTGCCAACCAGTCGAATGAGCTCGTTCGCATCGCTGGTCCGAGCGGCTTGCGCTCGCTGCACGCCCATCGGGCGCAGGGCTGCCACGAACCCTTCGGGATCGGTGGACTGGAACTTGCCGCCGATTCGGATCTTGCGAATCGAGCGGTCGTCGACCACGAGCTGCTGCGGGTTGTAGCGGTTGAACTCCTCCGCCACCTCTTCGAGCGTTTCGCCGCGGAAGGAGAGATAGCCGGTGGTCCATTCGAGACGCCGTTGCACCTCTGCGTCGGTGAATTCCTCGAGCGCAATGCCCTCGGGCGACACATGCGCCTTGTAATTGGCCATGAGGGTCGTGCTGCCGGTTCGACGCGCGGACTCTGTGAGCGTCACGGTGCCCTTGCGAACCAGCACCTCCACCGCATCCGGCTCGCGCAATCTCACGGCAAATGCAGCCGCATCTGCGGCCAGGATGACCTTGCCGGCGGTCACGTGCACCAGGCGTCCATCGTTACGACGGACTTCGAAGAGCACTTCGCCGCTCTTCAACACGATGTTGCATCCGTTGGGCGTGACACCGACGCTGAGCTCGGTCCGCGTGTTCAGATTTGCTACGGCGTGCTGACCAAGAACCACACGCAGCACCTCGCCGATGCCGGTGGCGTGCACCCGCGGGGCCGCCGCGGGCGCACCCGCCCACGCCACTAGTGCGAACGAGTTGAGGATCGCGATGGCAGTGCCCGTGAGGAAGCTCGCGCGCGTCATGGATGATCGGGCTGGGCTTCGCATGGACGTCCTATTCCTTCGAGAGCGTGGAATACCTTCCTGTACTGCTATGGAGACGGGGGGTCTGTCGATTTCCGTTAGATTTTTCGCCCTGCGCACGCGGCTCTTGCACCGCGCTGCATGCAATTGGGACAAACTAATCCAATAAGTGCGGGACCGACACGGCACACGTGCTTGCGCCGGCCGTCACGCGAGCATGCGTGCCGTGTGAAATTACTGAAACACTTACGCTGGAAAATACGGTTCCGGATGGATGCTCGCGATGCGCGCAGTCTTGCACCATTGACGTCTGCGTGAACGCGGCGGAATTTTCGCGACGCTCGAAGCTGACAGGGATTGTCATGAAGAAGGGCAAGGGAACTGAGCCCATGTTCCGCTCCCGCTGCCGGGGCTTCGCCGCCCCGGTCCGGCCGGCAGTGACACGGCTCACGAGGACGACGGGGTTCATGGAGCTGCCGGGCGCGCCGTGTGCGCCAGGTTCGATAGACGCATCCGGCGACGATTCCGAATTCCGGGATCGAACGCCGGCATTCCACTGAGCTCCGCGCCCTCGATGCCCCTTCGGGCGCCGCGTTCCACGAGGCCGATAACCCAACAATCCAAGCTCTGTCACGGTGCCGCTTGCCCGGCCTGCAGAACCCGGTCTCGTGGGACGCGGCGGACCTGGCGCCTGAGACTAACGTCGTAACCGCCCATTTCCAGTTGTCTCTAGTTCGTACCCGAAAATGCGGCACCTAAAATAAGTCACGAATCGCCCCCGTAGCCGGGTGCGCACTCCTAATGACCGATCCCCGACTATTGACCGAGACGTGACCGGAGCCTCACGGTGTGAGCGCCACCGCGAGGTGGATTTTCTCGACCCCATCGATTCGACAAGGAGTGCTCGATGACGAACGTCCAGCGGAGGGACCTGGCACGGCCCATGTGCCGGACGACCCCACTTGAGACGAGGGCGGGGCAGTCCTCGCAGCGGCAAGAGCATTCCTGAAGCGCTCTCACGCAGTACGCGAGGACTGAAGCCCTCGATGGCCCCGCAAGGCCCGCGGCACGCGAGCGTTGCGGATTCATGGAACTGATCATTCGATGCAAGGAGTTACTGCCGTGAGCGAAATCAATACACCTCCCGAGGAGAGTGCGAAGAGCGGGGAAGTCGAGCTGCTCGACTGTGGACAGGCTTCGAAAATGACCAGGGGGTTCCTGTTCTTCATCCTGTTCGAAGGCACCGTTCCGCCATTCGATCGCATGCTGATGATGTGAGCCGCGGCCTTCCGGCCGAACCAGAACGATCCGATTCACGCGATGGCGCCATACGCGTTAGCGAGCCACGTGTTCGTCTGTCTGCAGGACGAGCACGTGGTTTTTCTGGACGTGCGCCGGGACCGCTACTTCGCGCTCGAAGCCGCGAAGACGCGCGGGCTCGGGGCGCTCGTGCGCGGGTGGCCGGTAGGCACGGAGGACGATGCGCGCCGTCTCGCCGAGCTCATGAAATCCGGCGTGTTCCAGGTTCTGGCAGAGCGGGGCCTGCTCGCACATGGCCAGCGTCCCGGGAAGGACGCGACACCGATTCAATGCGCTTCTCCGGTTGAAGAAATCGAGGCGGACGACACGGGTGCAACGCCCGCCATCGGGCCGCTTGCCACGTGCAGATTCTCCGTAGCCGCACTGGCGGCGAGTCTCTCCCTGCGACTCATGCCATTCGAGCGCGTCATCGCACGCGCGCATCACCGGCGGACGACCACCGCGGTAGCACCCGAGCTGGATCGCGAGCGAACGCAGGAGCTGATCGCGATCTTTTCCTGGCTGCGTCCCTTCGCATTCACCGCGAAAGATGCTTGCCTCTTCGAAGCGCTCGCGCTCGGCAATTTTCTGGCGAGCCACGACATCTACCCGCAGTGGGTGTTCGGCGTGCAGGCGCGGCCGTTCTCGGCGCACTGTTGGCTGCAATCCGGAGCCATCGTGCTCAACGACTCCGTCGAACATGTGAGTCAATACACACCCATCATGGTGGCTTGAGGCCGTGCATCGGTGTATCGCTATGTCGCACTGATCCCGGACACAGCGAACGACTCCGCCGCCGCCGCTGCACAGAATTTTTCCGCTCGGATCGAACGCTCGCCCGGGTGGGCCAGCGTGCTGAACGAGCGCGGCCTGATCCTGCTTCATGCGGGCGCTACACCCGATACGGGTTCCTCGACGACACTGCTGCTCGATGGCGGAGCAGGCGCCGTTTGCGGCCGGCTGTTCAGGCTGGGGCATGAGCTCGAAGCGCAGCCCGACACACTGAGCACGCGCGCGAGCGCTGCCATCGTGTCGAGCGCCGGCCGCACGCTCATCGAGCAGTATTGGGGGCGCTACGTCGCCGTCGTGCGCGATGCTGCGACGGGTGAGATCCACGTGCTCCGCGATCCCACGGGATGTATTCCGTGCTTTGTCACGAAGCTTCAGAACGTGAGCATCGTGTTCTCCGACATGGAAAGCATTCTGGTCCTCGAGACCTTGCGGTTCACGATCAACTGGCAATACATTGCCGCGTTTGTGCCGTATTCGGCGCTGCAGATTCGCGCGACCGGCCTGAACGAAGTCACCGAGGTGCAGGCAGGTGAACGGCTCACCTTCCACGCCGGCGACATCGAGCGGCGCCTGCTCTGGAGCCCCCTCGACTCCATTGGCCGCGGCCTCCTCGAAAATGCAGCGGCCGCCAGCGCCGCGCTCGAGGAGAATGTCCGACGCTGCGTGCATGTCTGGGCGAGCCAGCATCGCTCCATCGTCCACAATCTGTCGGGCGGCCTCGACTCGTCGATCGTGCTGGCGTGTCTGAAAGATGCTCCGAACCGTCCGGCCATCACGTGTCTCAACTTCTTTGCGCCACAAAGTCGAGAGGACGAGCGCATGTTTGCGCGCCTCGCCGCGAATCACTTCGCTGCGGAGCTCGTCGAATGCCCGCTCGAAGCGGGCGCGCTGGATCTGTCACGGTTGCAGCACATCCGGCCTGCGCCACGTCCCTGGTTCTATATCTACGATCTCGAGCAGGGACCGCTCGAAGCGCAGGTCGCGGCAAGCCGCGCGGCTTCGAGCATATTCTCGGGTGCGAGCGGCGACGGGCTGTTCGTTCAGGCCCGTGCGGAGCTGGCCGTCGCGGACTACCTGTACCGGCATGGTTTCTCTCCGGGGGTGATGCGAGTTGCACTGAATGCCGCACGCATCACGCGCACGTCTCTGTGGCCCATCCTGCGCGCGGGTGTGAGACAAAGACTGAAACGCCCCGGGCGTCAGAGTCTGGCAGCAGCGGACGAGGCAAGAACTCTGATTCCCGCGGACGTTTTCGCGGCTGCCTGGAACGATGACGAGCTCATTCACCCCTGGCTCCTCGGCATCGATGACATTCCTCCCGGGCTGCGCTGGCACGTCCTGTGTGTGTCGATCCCGCCCGCGTTTTACAACTCGTTCGACACGCCTCGCGAAGTCGAGCGCACGCCGCCGTTGTTTTCTCAGCCCCTCATCGAGCTGTGCCTGCGGATACCGAGTTATGTGTGGATTTCAGGCGGACGCGACCGTTCGCTGATCCGTCAGGCATTCGCGCCGCATCTGCCAGCGGCAATCGTTCGCCGCACGCGCAAAGGCGCCATCAATCGGCACAATCGCAAGCTCATGGATGCGAACGAGACCTTCCTGCGCGAGATGCTGCTCGATGGCCTTCTCGTGCAGCGGGGTCTGCTCGACAGGAAGAGACTCGAGAGCTTCCTGTCACGCGCGACGCAGCCGCTCGGCTTCGAATACAACGAAGTATTGCGGCAGCATGTGTGCACCGAGGTGTGGGTGCGACAGTGGTCCGCGTCTACCAGGCTTTCCGCACGCTGAGGCTGAGGAAGCGGCCGATGAGCTCGGCGTTCTCTTCGTCGTAGCCGATGCCGACGCTGTTGTTGAGGAAGGGCGGTTTCCTGTCGAAGACATTCTCGCCGCTCAGCGAGAAAGTCATGCCGGACAACGGCCCGCCGCTGTGGCGAGCGATTTCGTAGGAGAAGTTGAGATCGAGTGTGGTCCAGGAGCTCACATGACGCTGCGGCGTGCTCGCGATGTCGCGGTAGTCGTCGTAGTAGTTGACGAAAGCGCCAACGCGTAGCGGCCCGCGTTGCCAGTCGAGCGATCCGCGCAGCCGAAGATCGATCGGGTAGTTCTGCGTGCTCACACGCTCGAGCAGAGGAAGACTCGGTGTCTGCGCCTCGGAAAAGGACAGGATGTACGTGCCATCCAGCCGGAACGCCAGCGTGCTGCCGCTCAGATATCGCATGTACTGCGCGAGCAGGTCGACGCCGCTGGTGCGCATGAGCGTGCTGTTACGCACCCGCAGGTCCGCGATCGCAAAGACTGGCGCGCCATTGCAGCTGGCTGCAGTACCGCCGATGAACGGCGCCGATGCGCATACCTCCGCCTGCTGCTCCCGCGTCGGGTTCAGCGTGATCAGGTCGACGAGCGCCGGATCGCTCAGGAGCGCTCTGGTCGCCCGTGGGATGTTCATGCGGTTGGTGAACGTCGTATTGAAGTATGTTGCGGCCGTCGAGAGCCCGGGGAGGGCGGCAACATCGAGGTCGAAGCCCAGCGTCCAGCTCCTGGCATGCTCTTCGCGCAACTGCGCGTTCTTTCCCGATTTCACCAGCACGAACTGCATCCCGCCGGGTGTGGTCGGATCGTTCGCGCCCAGTAGCGTCACGAGATTGTTGCTCTCGTCCAGATCCATGAGGTTCGGCGGGCGGAACGATTTCGACCAGGTGCCGCGGAAAACCGTGCCCTGGAGCGGTGCCCAGCTCAGTCCGAAGCGCGGTGTCGTGATGCTGCCGAAGTCCGTGTAGTTCTCGTACCGTCCTGCGAGCGACAGCTCCAGCCGGTTCGGCGCGAGCGTACTGCCATTGTTCCCGAGGATAGGGAGGGTCAGGGAGGCGAACGCGGCTTTCACTGTACGGTCCGCGTCGTGATCGAAGTCCTGAAAGGCACTCGGCGTGCGTGCGAGCGAGCTGAAATTCTGCCTGCGGTAGTCGAGACCCATCGAGAGCTTGCCGTGACGGCCGGCGGGCCCCTCGATCTCACGGGTCGCCGTGAGATTGCCCGACCACATGTGCGAGTTCGTCCTGAACAACGAGTTGCCGCGAATGCGGGCGAGCGTTGCGGGATTGGTGTGCGAGCCGTCGCCGAACGGATTGAATGCTGTTGCACGATTGCCGTCGGCAAGCGCCTGGGTCAACGCGATGAAATCGACGGTGTTGGACGTCACCGAGCGCAGATGCTCAGACGTGAAGCCGGCCGTCGCGATGAGCCGCCAGCGATCGCCCAGCAGCGAATCCGCTCCGGTAGCGAAGCTCAGCGTTCGAATGCTCGGCGCGACGGAGATGAAGCCCAGATCGTCCGAAAAATCGTAGGCCATCTGGAACGGTACGGGCATTCCGATCGGGCTGACGTAGAACGCATTCGTCGTCGGCACGACAAACAGGGTGCGCTGGCCACCGTTGATGTTGCGAACGTCGCGCTGGCTCAGAAGCGCATCAGCGAACAGTTCGACGCTCCGCCCTACGTTCTTGCTGCCCGTGGCGTACACGCTCCAGCGCTGCTGACTCGCCAGCAGGTCTACGTCCTGCAAACGATTGGTTCTGTTCTGCTGGTTCGGAATCAGCATCGATGAGGTAAGTTGTGTGCCGTCCTGCCCACCCGGCACGGCCCAGGTGCGCGTGCCTACGAGGATCGTTCCTGGATTGCTGGTGATCGGGTCGAAGTTGTTGCCGCCGAAGCCAGTGAGGTCGCTCCGCGCCTGGCCGCGGTCCGCAGCAGGCAACGCGTCCTGACTCATGAAATCCACAGCCAGAAGCCCTTTGAACAGCTCCGACTCGGTACCGATCAGCTGCGAGACGCGATTCTGATCGAGCTGGCCGCGCGTCGTGGCGCTGAAGCCGGCCTCGGTCTGCGCGCCATCGAATGAATCCAGCAGGACGAAATTCACGACACCGCCGACCGCATCCGCGCCATACGTGGTGGAAGAGCTGTCGGGCAGGATCTCGATGCGGTCGACGAGCGTTAGCGGGAGGTTCGAGATATCGGTGAAGATCCCTTCGGCACCGCTGCCCGCAATGCGACGACCGTTCACGAGCGTGAGCGTCGATCCGGCGCCGAGCCCGCGCAGGTTGACTCCGGCTCCCACGCCGGCATTCGACTGCGCTTCGAAACCAAGGTGCGTGTCCTCGGTGGGTCCGCCGCCGAATACTTGCGGCAGCGTGCGCAGCAGATCCTGAGTCGTGCCGTAGGCAAAGGCATCGATGTCCGGACGCGCGATCAGCAGGGTCGGTGATCCGAACTCCGCCAGGTGCATCCGGCTCGATCTGCCGATGACGGTAACCGTTTGCGCTTCAGGTGTCAGGAGCGAACGTCGGTCGGCCACGAGGTCGTCGTTCCGCCAGGGATACGAGGCCCTGAGGTGTCTGCGCCCGGACGGCGGTTTCACGGTGAGCGTCACCGAGTCCTCGCTCCCGAATTCGAATTGCAGGCGGGTGCCGCGAGTCATCTCCATCAGCGCGGCGACGGCATCGTAGTCGCCGCGCACTTCATTGGTCGTGATGCCCACGACGTCGTCGTAGGGCCAGATCACCTGCAAACCGGTGCTCGACTGGTACTTGCGCAGGCTTTCATCCGCCGGCCCGCTCGGGATGTCGAAGAACATCTTCTCGGCCGCAAGTGCAACATCGAACTTGCAAAGGGCGAGAGCGATCCAGAGTGCGAAAGCGGCAGTGCGCTGGACTCGTGAGCGCGCACTCATGGGTGCGCTATCCTGAAATCGTTCGGGTACATCCTTGTTCTCGACAATCCCTTGTCAGGTCTTCGAATGCTATAGGCACTTTACCGCGCGTCGCTCGAGAGGCGGATTTCGCTGCCGAACTCGCCTTCGTAAACGCGCACTTCGACGCCGAACGTTTTCTCGAGCGCTGTCGCGAACAGGTCCGGTTTGGTCGCCTTGAAGGCGCCGCCGATCTTGCGGTTCGCGATCGACGGGTCCGTGATCTGGATCTGGCGGCGATTGTAGCGATTGATCTCCGCTACAGCTTCGGCAAGCGTCTCACCGTTGAAGATCAGCATGCCTTCGGTCCACGACAGGCGGCGCGTTATGTCGTTCACTGCGCGTCGCGTGACGTGATTCTTGCGCACGAGCGCCAGCTCACCTTCGGAGACCAGCGTGGTGGTCGCGGGCGGATTGATGGCAACGCGACCTTGCGAGACGAGCACATCCACACTCTGCGAGTTGCGGAGTCGCACGATGAACGCGGTTCCGACGGCTCGTACCGTCGCCTCGCCCGCCGTCACGATGAACGGCCGCCCGGTGTCGTGTGCGACGTCGAACTGCGCCTCGCCTTGCAGGAGTTGCACTTTGCGCTGTGAGGCGGAGTACGACACACGGACGCGCGTGTTCGTGTTCAGCGAGATGGAGCTGCCGTCCGCGAGCGTGACGCGATGGAATTCACCGATCGCGGTGGAGTAGGTCTGCGACGCGTTGAGAGTGTGAGTCAGCCAGACCGCGCCGCCGACGAGTACAACGGCGAGTGCCGCCGCAATGGCGAAACCGAAGCGACGTGGCGCACTCGAGGCGCTGGCCCGCGGCGGACGCAGATACCCTACCGTGGCAGGTTCAGTGATGGACTCGTCCGTGGGTGGACGCTCCGGCGCGAGCAGATCCGGATCCGCCTCCTCGTTGGGATCCGCGAGACGCCTCAGCGCGTCCGCGCGGCGCCAGGCTGTGGAGATGCGCAGGAAGGCGGCGCGATGGCGTGGATTGGCTGCCAGCCATGCAGCGAGCGCCTTCGAGTTGTCGGGCGCTCCGTCCTGCTCAACTTTCACGAGCCACTCGGCGGCTTCCTGATCGATCTGGTCGGCGGTGCGTGAGAGTGAATCATGCGCTCTCGTCATAGCTTTTCATGCGACGGCGCAAACGGGCGAACATTCCGTTGTCCTGGTGAGCGGTTCTCGGCGATTCAAACAGCACCTGCGCGCAGCGCCTTGCCGCTTTCGTCAGATGCTGTTCAACGGTGTTCTCCGAAATCTGCAACCGTTCTGCAATCTCCTTTTGGCTATATCCGTACACCTTGCGCAACGTGAAGACCTGCCGGCAACGCGTGGGTAACTGCTCCACCGCGCTTGCCAGGAGTGACAGCTCCTGATGAGCGTTCACGATCTCTTCGATCTGCGCCCCTTCGTCGAGCACATCCAGTGCTTCCATGTCGGCAACCAGCTCGATCGGTACGATCTGCCGGTGACGCAGCCAGTCCAGCGCTACGTTTCTTGCAACGGTGAGGCAGAAAGCGCGCATCGAACGGACGTTCGGTTGCGCCGTGGATCCGGCCACCAGCAGCCGGGCGTAAGTCTCCTGCAGCAACTCGTCTACGTCGGAAGTATTGCGCGTGTACCGATAGAGACACGCACGCAGAACACTTTCGAATTCGAGAGCGTGGAGGAGAAAACGATCCTCTATTTTTGCCACGCGAGACCCCGCTTGACTCGTTCCTCCCTCCTTGTCGTTCGTCTGACCCTGACCCCGTCAGCGGCACCTTCCTGAAGTGCGCTGGGAATCTTACTCCTCGTCGCAAATCCGTAACGGAAATTTTTGGTGGAAACGTTCTATCAGTCATAGGGACGTATTCAACAGTAGCCACGGTCGGCTCCTTGTCAGGGTCGAGAAGGTGACTGTGGTGAGACGCCCGCTGCAGGCCTTCGGCCTGCGGCGGGCGTTTACACTTTGCATCGCAGTAGATGACCTGGCTCCCGATCCCGGGCGCGCTTTCCTATCTGTCAAATCTCGGTCGCGGTGCTGGCAGGACTCGACACCCGCCTGCCAAAAATGCCGGATCCCCGACTATCGTCCGACTTTCGGCCTCCGGAATGAATCTTGCTCAGGCTACGCTAAACAGCGCGCCTTCTCCGGCACGCGAAACTTTCGCAGAGGTTTCCATCAATGATCGGTAAGCGCATCGCCGTCGCCTCAGCGGCCACCGTGCTCGTGGCCGTCGCGGCCTGTGAAACGGTGCAGACCACGCAGCCTGGCGCCGTTGGCGTCGAGCGCAAGCAGCGCATGCTCGTCTCCGAAGAAGACGTAGAGAAGGGCGCGCAGCAGGCCTATGCGCAGGAAAAGCAGAAGGCTCAGTCGGAAGGGAAGCTCAACTCCAACAGCGCGCTCACCTCACGTGTGCGCAACGTCTCGCAACGGCTCATCCCGCACACCGGCGTCTTCCGCTCCGACGCACCGAAATGGGAATGGGAGGTGAACACGCTCACCACCAAGGAGCTGAATGCGTACTGCATGCCCGGCGGCAAGATCATGGTGTACACCGGGCTCATCGAGCAGCTCAATCTGAGCGATGCGGAGCTGGCCGCAGTGATCGGGCACGAGATGGCGCACGCGTTACGCGAACACAGTCGCGAGCGCATTTCACGCGCGTATGCGCAGCAGCTCGCGCTCGCGGGTGTTGCAGTCGTGACCGGCGCGGGCGAAGGCGCCATCAATCTTGCGAACACCGTCGCGTCAGTCACGTTCCAGTTGCCGCATAGTCGCGAGCAGGAATCGGAGGCGGACACCATCGGTCTCGAGCTGATGGCCCGCGCGGGGTACGACCCGAACGCGGCCGTCAGTGTCTGGAAAAAGATGATGTCCGCGAACCAGGGCGGCCCACCGCAGTTCCTGAGCACACACCCTTCGCCCCAGACGCGCATCCAGGAGCTGCAGGCAAAGGTGCCGAAGGTGATGCCGCTGTATCAGCGCGCGAAGAGCTGAGCTCGATCGGGTCCTGCGGCTATTTCTGGGCGGCGTGCCGGCGCTACGCTGACGTCGCTGACTCGCGCCCGTCGCGCAGTCGCCCAGAAATAACCGCAGGACCCGGCCCGAGGGCCGGAATGGCCCCCTGAATACGCGATAATGCGGTGGTGAACGACACCACTGCCCCGCTTGCCGCCGTCCTCCCCAAAGCCTCCTCAGTTCCCCGCGTCGTCATCGTCGGCTGCGGCTTCGGCGGGCTGTTCTGCGCCCGCGCGCTGAGGAAGGCGGCTGTCGAGCTGGTCGTCATCGACCGCAACAACTATCACCTGTTCCAGCCGCTGCTCTACCAGGTTGCCAGCGCCGCCCTGGCACCGGCGGACATCGCGCAGCCCATCCGCACGATTCTGCGTGGCCAGAAGAATGCGCTCGTGATGCTCGGCGAAGTGGACCGGGTGGACCTGGACAAGAAATGCATCTTCGCCGATGGCACGCCCGTGTCGTACGACTACCTCGTGCTCGCCCCAGGTGCCATCGACAACTACTTCGGCCATTCGGACTGGCAACGCGCCGCGCCCGGCATGAAGGAAGTGGAGGACGCAACGCTCATCCGCTCGCGCCTGCTGCTCTCGTTCGAGCGCGCGGAGATCGAGACCGATATGTCGGAGCGGGCCGCCCATCTCTCGTTCGTGATCGTCGGTGGCGGACCCACCGGCGTGGAGCTGGCAGGCGCGATCAAGGAGCTCGCCGTCGACGTCATCCCGCGCGATTTCCGTGTCGCCGACACGCGGCGCGCGCGGGTGATTCTGATCGAGGCCGGGCCGCGGCTGCTGCCCGCCTTCGATCCCAAGCTCTCGCGGAAGGCGCTGGCGCAGCTCGAGGGCCTGGGCGTGGACGTGCGGCTGGGACTGCCGGTCACGGCGGTCCACGAGGACGGGGTCGAAGTGGGCGGCGAGCGCCTGCGAAGCTACAACGTCATTTGGGCCGCCGGTGTCCGGGCCGCCCCGCTCGTGCAGAGCCTGGGTGCGCCGACAGGCCCGGGGGGCCGCGTGAAAGTGGCGGCGGATTGCTCGATCCCGGGTCACTCGAACGTCTTCGTCATCGGCGACGCGGCGTACCTCGTGGACTCGAAGACCGATCGCCAGGTGCCCGGCGTTTCGCAGGGCGCGCTGCAGATGGGTCGCTATGTCGCGACGGTCATCCGCGAGGACCTCGCCGGCCGGAAGCGCGCGCGCGAGGCCGGCTTCCACTACCGGGACTTCGGTTCCATGGCCACGGTGGGCAAATCCCGGGCGGTGGTCGAGATCGGCCCGTTCCGGTTCGGCGGTTTCATTGCCTGGCTGGCGTGGCTCGCCCTGCACATCACCGTGCTGATCGGCTTCCGGAACCGCCTCTCGGTGCTCCTGTCGTGGATTTACGCCTACGTCTTCTTCGGCCGGGGTTCGCGGCTCATCACGCGCGGCGGGGCACGGGACCTGCAGAAATCCACGGTCTCGCCACTGGATACTGCCGCCGCCAGCCCCAAGCAATGAGCCATGCCTGATGTGACGAAGGCGGCGCCCGGACGATTCGTGCACCGTTTGAAACCGGCGCCCGCCACGGCCGAGAAGAGCCTCAACATGCGCGGGTTCTTCGGCGTGTTCCGCTACAGCCGCCGCGCCATCGAGCTGGTCTGGAGCACGAGCCGGCCGCTCACCATTGGAATTGCGGTCCTCACCGTGATTGCCGGCGCGCTGCCGGCGGCGGTCGCCTATGTAGGTGCTCTCATCGTCGACGCGGTCGTCGCAGCGATGCGGGCCGGCGGGGCCAACGCGACGTACGTCATCGAGCTCGTGCTGCTGGAGGGCGGGCTCGTCGCGGCGATCGCGGCCGCGCAACGCGGCCTGTCACTGTGCCAGTCGCTGCTCCGCGCGCAGCTCGGCCAGCGCGTGAACGTGATGATCCTCGAAAAAGCGCTCACGCTGGACCTGCAGCACTTCGAGGATTCCGAGTTCTACGACAAGCTCACCCGCGCACGGCGCGAGGCATCCAGCCGGCCGCTGAGCCTCGTCATGCGCACGTTCGGGCTCGTGCAGAACGGCATCTCGCTGGTGAGCTACGGCACGCTGCTCATTCATTTCTCGCCATGGGCGGTCGCAGTGCTGCTGCTCGCAGGCCTGCCGGCGTTCATCGCGGAAGCCAAGTTCTCGGGCGATGCGTTCCGGCTGTTTCGCTGGCGCTCGCCGGAAACCCGCAAGCAGATGTACCTGGAGACGGTGCTGGCGCGCGAGGATCACGCCAAGGAAGTGAAGCTGTACGGCCTCGGCAAGCGTTTCCTGCAACGCTATCGGGACATCTTCAACCGCCTCTACGCCGCGGACCGCTCGCTCACCATCCGGCGCGACGCGTGGGGCTTCGGACTCGGGCTCATCGCAACCGTGGCGCTCTACGGCGCATATGCGTGGATCGCCGTGAGCACAGTGCGCGGCCTGATCACGCTGGGCCAGATGACCATGTATCTGATGCTGTTCCGTCAGGGTCAGTCCGCGGTGTCAGCGAGCCTGTCGGCGGTCGGTGGGATGTACGAGGACAATCTGTATCTCTCCACGCTCTACGAATATCTCGAAACGGAAGTGGCGCCCGCCTCGGGCAGTGCGGCGCGCGGCCCGCATCCCGAAGACGGCATTCGATTCGAGAATGTGAGCTTCACCTATCCCGGTGCGAGCGAGCCTGCGCTGGAGAACGTGACGCTGCATCTCGCGCCCGGCGCGAGCCTCGCGCTCGTCGGCGAAAACGGGTCGGGCAAGACCACGCTCATCAAGCTCCTCACCCGGCTGTATCAGCCGACGTCGGGCCGAATCCTGCTGGACGGCCTGGATCTCGCCGAGTGGGAGGAGGGGAGGCTCCGCGAGCGCATCGGCGTCATCTTCCAGGACTTCACGCGCTACCAGATGCTGCTCGGCGAAAACGTGGGCGCGGGGGATGAGCAGCACTTCGACGACGAGTCACGCTGGCGCGAGGCCGCGGCGAAAGGTCAGGCCGACGATTTCATCGACACGCTCCCCGAGGGCTACCACACCCAGCTCGGCAAGTGGTTCCAGGACGGGCGCGAGCTTTCCGGCGGACAGTGGCAGAAGGTCGCGCTGTCGCGCGCGTTCATGCGGACGCGTGCGGACATTCTCGTGCTGGATGAGCCGACGGCGGCCATGGACGCGCAGGCCGAGGCCGAAGTCTTCGAGCACTTCCGCCAGCTCGCGCGCGAGCGCATCACCATCCTGATTTCCCACCGCTTCTCCACGGTGCGCATGGCGGACCAGATTGCCGTGCTCGATCGCGGCCGCATCGTCGAGCTCGGCAGCCATGAATCGCTAATGGCTCTCAACGGCCGCTACGCCCACCTCTTTACGCTGCAGGCTCGCGGCTATCGCTGATCAGGAGGGCTGCCGGGAAGGTCGCGAAGACGTCCGCGACGACAAGATGCAGGCCTTCGTCATCTCGTGAGATGGAGACGGCGTGGTCGCCGAGGAGATTGCTGAGCGCACTCGGTGCGTGCAGCCGCGTTGGGATATCTATTCGCGTGTCACCCCACACAGCTGCGCCCAGCGGCAGCGTGTCGCGGACACCGATCAGGCGCGCGCTCAGGCGCGTCACGGCGACGATCGCGATCTGATCGCCGAGCTTTCGCGCGTAGGCGAGAACGTGTCCGGCGTACTCACCTGTGACCCGTAGCGGGACGTAGGTTCCGTCGCGGAACAGCGCCGCGTTTGCACGCCGGTACTGCAACACCTTGTGTGTCAGGTAGAGCTTGCAGCGGCCGTCTGCAATCGCAGCCAGTGCAGCGGGCAAGTCCTCGCGCGACCAGATCTTCACGTCCGCGAGCAGTCGACGTCGCAGGTCATAGTCAACTGGCCTGCGATTGTCGGGATCGACCAGCGACCAGTCCCACAGCTCGTTTCCCTGGTAGATGTCCGGCATTCCCGGCGCAGTGAGCTTGCACAGCGTTTGCGCGAGGCTGTTGAGAAAGCCGAAGCGCGCCATGCGCCGCGCCAGCTCGGCGACTTCGACGGGAAAGGGATTCCCTTCGCGCCGCTCGAGCGCGAGCCGGATGAATTGCAGCAGCGCCTCTTCGTACTCGGCATTCACGTTCGACCAGCTCGTGCGGCGTTTCGCTTCGCGCGAAGCCTTCACCATGTACTGCTCGATGCGCTCGCGGTACGCGGCGTAGGCCTCGTCGTCGAGATCTTCGAGCGGCCAGGTGCCCAGCAGAGTCTGGTACAGCAGGTATTCGGCGTGTGGCCCCGGCGCAGGCAGGTCGTCGACGATGCGGCGGCGAGCGCGATTCATGCGGCCCCAGCGCTGGATCGAGCGGCGCCACGGCGTCACCATTTCAGACAGCACGTTGATGCGCGCGCGAACATCTTCGGCCCGCTTCGTGTCGTGCGTGGACGTGGCGAGCATTTCGTGCGGCCAGCTGCGCGCGCGGTGCTGAGCATCCGCATGGAACTGCCGTGTGCTGACGCCAAAGGATTCCGGTTCGCCGCCCACCTCGTTGAGTGAAGTCAGGCGCGTGAAGCGATACAGCGCCGTGTCCTCGACCCCCTTCGCCGTGACGGGCGCCGTCACCTGCTGGAACTTGCCGGCAAACGCACGAACCTCCGCATGCATCGACTCGTCCACATCGGAGGTGTCTGCGAGCAGCATCGAGCGGACGAAGTCGAACAATGGAACATCGATCAGCGAGCTGCGACGGCGCGCGCGGGCGATGGCCCACTCGATGTAGCGGCGGTCGTCGTCCGATGCCGTAGCGGTGACGTAGGTACGGTAAACCGGGAAGGAGGCGATGATCTCGATCAGCGCCTGCCGCAAGTTGCTCAGCGTGAAGTCGCGCGTGTGCCGATCGGCCTGCGCGATCCGCGCGAGCTGGTTTGCGATCACGTTCAGCTCGGCTGCCAGGGAAGTTCGCAGCACCAGCACTTTCGAGTCGAACGCGACATCGCCCCATTCGGCGTAGTCGACGATGAACGAGCTGTACGTGCGATCGAGCCGCGCCTTCGCGCGCGAGTCAACGAACACGCCGTTCACGACGTTCGTGAAGTTGTAACCCGTCGTGCCGTGCACGGGCCAGCTTGCGGGCAGCCGTTCGAAGCTCGCGGTGATCTTCTCGACGACCAGGTAGATGGGCCGGGCTGCCGCGCGCTGCAATCTCTCGAAGTATTCGTGCGGATCGTAGAGGCCGTCCGGGTGATCGATGCGCACACCGTCGAGCTTCTGCTCGGCAATCAGCTCGAGGAGCAGGCGATGCGTCGTTTCGAAGACCTGCGGATTCTCCATGCGCAGGGCGGCGAGATCGTTGACGTCGAAGAAGCGCCGGTAGTTGATGTCGTCCGCGGCGACTCGCCAGTACGCGAGGCGATAAGCCTGACGCTCGAGCAGCTCATGCAGCGGGTCGAAACTGCGCGGATCGCCGGGCGTACCGGCGAGTCGCTCGAAGTCATCGGGCCGCGTGCGTGGATCGATCGGGAAACGATGATCGTGATAGAACACGGCCGCGGAGCCGGTTTCCGGCTCGTATTTCAGCTTCAGCTCGCCGCCCTCGAGAATCTCGCCGTAAGGCGCGCCCAGCGCAGGCACGAGGAGCTTGCCCGTGAGCGCCGGGTTGGGCGGCGACCAGTCGATGTCGAAGAAGTCCGCGAATTTCGAATCGCGCCCGTGCTCCAGCACGTCCATCCAGGCCACGTTGTCTGCACCCATCACGCCGACGTGATTGGGCACGAAGTCGAGAATGTGGCCCATCCGGTGCGTGCGCAGTGTCGCGACGAATTCTTCGAAGTCCGCGGGCGTGCCGATCTCCGGATTGAGCGCGTTGTGATCGACGACGTCGTAACCGTGCATGCTGCCGGGACGTGCGCGGAAGTAGGGCGAGCAATAGACGTGACTGATGCCGAGATCGGCGAGATACGGCACGAGCGCGGTGGCGTCCTTGAACGTGAATGTGCCGTTGAGCTGCAGCCGGTACGTGGCACGCGGAATGACGGCTTTGGGCTCGCTGGGGTCTGCGGCGAGAGAAACTTCAGGCTCTGCCAGCGTCAGGTCGCTGGGTGCGCCGTCAGGTTCCCGGTCAGTCATCGGCGCGGGCGCGTTCGAACAGCCACGTGACACTCCATGGCTCGAGGCTGTTGCGCTTCACGGCGCTGCGGATGTTCGGATGAGTCGCATAGACCACGCGACCTGCAGGCGGCACGACGACCGGCACCGCGTGATCCGTGAGATTGGCGATGAGGCGCAGCGCCGAGCGCTCACCCACCGACCAGTCGACCGCGAACGCTCCACTCTCTTCGAGCTTGATGCAGCGGCCGCGCCGGATCTCCGGAACGATGGGCACGATGTCGCGTTGGCGGATGGCGAGCAGCCGTCGATACAGCTCGAGCCATTGCGCGTGGCGCTGCTCGCTGAGCTTCTGCCAGTCGAGCTTCGCGGACTCGAAGGTCGCGGACGTCGTCGGGTCGGGTGGTTCCCGTTCCGGGTTATCCCCTGAAAACTGCTTGAAGTGCGCGAATTCGCGCCGGCGTCCCGCGCGCACTTTCTGGGCGAGATCCGGCTCGAAATCGCAGAAATAGACGAAGGGCTCGGGCGCGCCCCATTCCTCGCCCATGAACAGCATCGGCGGCGAGGGAGCGAGCAGCAGGATCGCCGTCGCGGCGCGGAGGGCGTCCTCGTCCTTCACGAGCGATATGAGCCTTTCGCCGAACGCGCGATTGCCGATCTGGTCGTGGTTCTGCAGGAAGTTCACGAATGCGGTGGGTGGCAGATGCGCGCTCGGCTGCCCGCGAGGCGTCCCGCCGTGGTGACGCGAGGGCTCACCCTGATAACCGAAGCCTTCCGCCAGGCACCGGCAAAGCATGGCGTGTGGCTGGTTTGCGTAGTCGCCGTAGTAGCCATCCGTTTCACCGGTGAGGATGACGTGGAGGCAGTGATGCACATCGTCGTTCCATTGAGCTGCGGCGAGATCCGGCTCATGCGGGTTGCCGAGGAACTCCGCCGTGTTGTCGCCGTTCTCGAGCACGAGGTACACCTCGCGGCCCTTGCCAGGTCCGTCGTGCACGGCCTGCGCCATCTCGCGGATGAAGTGCCGCTCGCTGTCGTCCTTCATGGCATGCACGGCATCCACGCGCAGCCCATCGAAGCGATATTCCTCGAGCCAGTACAGCGCGTTGTGGATGAAGAAATCACGCACGGTGCGGCAGCCTTCGCTGTCGAAGTTGATGGCCGCGCCCCAGGGCGTGTGATGTCGTTCCGTGAAGAAGGAGCGGGCGTAGGCGTGCAGCCAGTTTCCTTCCGGTCCGAAGTGGTTGTAGACGACGTCGAGCATCACCGCGAGGCCGCGGCGATGCGCGGCGTCGATGAGTGACTTGAGATCGTCTGGTTTGCCGTAGACGGCGTCCGGCGCATACGGCAGTACGCCGTCGTAGCCCCACCCGCGACGGCCGGGGAATTCACCGATCGGCATCAGCTCGATGACAGTGATGCCGAGCTGTACAAGGTGATCGAGACGCGCCTCGACGCCTGCGAATGTGCCCTCGGGAGAGAACGTGCCGACGTGCAGCTCGTAGATCGCGGCCTCGTGCCATTCGCGACCGCGCCAGTGTTCGTCGTTCCACGAGTAGGTGGTGGGGTCGACGACGATGCTTGCGCCGTCGAGGTCATCGTTGGCGCGGGCGGCGGGGTCTGGAACCTCGGCGCCGCCATCGATACGGAACTTGTAACGGCTGCGGGCGTGCGCGGAGACGGTGACGATTTCGAACCAGCCATTCGCTTGCGGCGTCATGTCGAGGACGCGGTCGCCCGTATCGGCTTTCAGGACGAGCGCTACCGTTTTCGCGCTCGGCGCCCAGAGGCGGAAGCGGACGCCGCCTTCGACGAGCTCTGCCCCGAAGGGCATTTGATGTTGACGTTTGACGGGCATCCCTAGCCGCCCTTTGAGTCTTCGCCCAAGTTCTCTGGAAGAGGCTCGGTGGCACTGGCTGGCGCGGCGTTCGCGGGGACAACAGGCGACGCCTGATTCTGGTCATGCGCAGCCCGCTCAGGAGCAGCTTGTTCAGGCGCGCGCTCGACCGGCGTCCGCGGAGCGCCGGCTTGGTCGGCGGACGCGGGTGCCGTCGCGGTGGCGGCAGCGCGCGCGCTCACAGGATTACGCGAAGGCGGCTGGGCGGCGCGCGTGGCGCCTTGCTGGGTGCGCAGGGCCGGGTGCGGCGTCGTGGCGATGAGTACGACCATGGAGCGTCCTTGCAGCGGGAATCGTGCGCCCGCTTCGAAATGTTTCTGGCGACCCAGGGCTTCCTGCTCGTTGGCCGTGTCCAACACGAGCAGCCATGCGCCGCCCGCGTGAAACTCCGGCAGCAGGAATGGAATTTCCTCGTGATGTGCGTTGAACAGCACGAGGAAATTGTTGTCCTTCACCGCGCGACCGCGCCGGTCCACGCGCTCGATGGCTGTGCCCGCCATGTACACGCCGAGACAGCGATTGAAGCTCGTATTCCAGTCTTCCTCGGTGAGCTCCTCGCCATCCGGCCGCAGCCACGCCACTTCCTTCACACCGTCCGCGAGCGTCTGCGCCTGCAGGAATCGGCGTCGACTGAACACGGGGTGATGGCGCCGAAACGAAACCATCTGCGCCACGAAGTCGAAGAACCCGCGCTCGGTCTCTTCGAGCTCCCAGTCGAGCCAGGAAATCTCGTTGTCCTGGCAATACGCGTTGTTGTTGCCTTGCTGGGTCTGTCCCAGCTCGTCACCCGCGAGCAACATCGGCACACCCTGCGATAGCAGCAGCGTCGCGATCAGGTTGCGTTTCTGCCGGAGCCGCAGCGTGTTGATACCCGCATCGTCCGTCGCACCTTCGGCGCCGTGATTCCATGAGCGGTTGTCATTGTTCCCGTCCCGGTTGTCCTCGCCGTTTGCCTCGTTGTGCTTGCCGTTGTAGCTCACGAGATCCTGCAGCGTGAACCCGTCGTGTGCGGTGATGAAGTTGACGCTCGCGTGCGGCTTTCTCCCGCTCGCTTCGTAGAGATCCGCGGAACCGCTGAAGCGCCGCGCGAAGTCGCCCATCGTTCCTTCGTCGCCTTTCCAGTAGGCGCGCACCGTATCCCGGTATCGGTCGTTCCACTCGTTCCATCCGGGCGGGAAGTTGCCCACCTGGTAACCGCCGGCACCCACGTCCCACGGCTCCGCGATGAGCTTCACCTGCGACAACACCGGGTCCTGCCCGATGGTGTCGAAGAACGAGCCGAGCCGATCCACGTCGAACAGCTCGCGCGCGAGCGCCGAGGCCAGGTCGAACCTGAAGCCATCGACGTGCATCTCCTGCACCCAGTAGCGCAAGCTGTCCATGAGCAGCGCGAGCACTCGCGGGTGCTGCATGTTCAGCGTGTTCCCGCAGCCCGTGAAATCCATGTAGTAGCGCGGGTTTTCCGGGCTCAACCTGTAGTACGAGGCGTTGTCGACTCCGCGGAACGACAGCGTCGGGCCGAGCTGATTTCCTTCGGCGGTGTGGTTGTAGACCACATCGAGGATCACTTCGATGCCGGCAGAATGCAGTGTCTTCACCATCGTCTTGAACTCGCTGACACGGCCCGTTGCCGAGTAGCGCATGTCCGGAGAGAAGAAGCCGATGGTGTTGTAGCCCCAGTAGTTGCGCCTGCCTTGCTCGATCAGATGCCGGTCGTCGACGAACGTGTGCACCGGCATCAGCTCGACAGCGGTCACTCCGAGTCGCAGCAAGTGATCGATCACAGGTGCAGTCGCCAGGCCGGCGTACGTGCCGCGCAATTCCGGCGGCACCTGTGGATGGCGCATCGTGAAGCCGCGCACGTGCAGCTCGTAGATGACGGTTTCGTGGAACGAAGTGCGGGGCGGCCGATCGTCACCCCATGTGAATGCAGGATCGATCACGCGGCACTTCGGCATGCCGGCTGCGTTGTCGTGCTTGTCGAACGACAAGTCCTCCTTCGGGTGCCCCAGGCGATAGCCGAAGTGCGCGTTGCTCCACTTGAGCTGCCCCTGGATGTGCTTCGCGTACGGCTCGATCAGGAGCTTGTTCGGATTGAACCGATGCCCGCGTTCCGGCGCATACGGCCCATGGATGCGATAGCCATACAGCAAACCGGGCCGCGCTTCGGGAAGGTAGGCATGCCAGGAGTCGTCCGTCCGCTCGCGGAACGCGATCCTCTGCAATTCGCGCTTGCCGCTCTCATCGAACAGGCACAGCTCCACCTTCTCGGCATTGGCCGAGAACAGTGAGAAGTTCACACCCTCGCCATCCCACGTGGCGCCGCGGGGGTACGCCTGGCCGGGCCACACCGCACTGATCAGCGGTCGCGGGCGCGCCTTCGGTGTGACGGCTGGCGGCGCCGGGTTTGGCGCCGCCGGCGTGTCGGTGACGACGGGCTGGTCCATGGTAGAAGTCCTTCGCCTGACCTCAAGCGGTCAGACGCTGAATGAGATGAGGCTGCGCATCGGGATGCCAGCCCAGTCCGGGCGGTTGCTCAGCTCATAGCGCACTTCGTACAAGGCCTTCTCGATCTCGAACAGCGTGAGGAACGGAACGATCTTCTCGAAGCTCGGATACAGGCCGGCCGCGCACGCAATGTCGTCGTACACCCTTAAAAAGACTTTGCGCGTCTCTTGTTCCCACTGCTCGAGCAGCGGGTCCCACTTCGCGCAGTCCTCGCTGGCCGTGATGGAACAGCGCTGCAGCGCTGCGCGGCGCGCATAGGTGAACGAGCGGAACATGCCGGCCACGTCCCGGAGCGGTGAGCTCTTGGCGCGGCGTTCTTCGAGCGGCCGGGCGGGCTCGCCCTCGAAGTCGACGATGATGAAGTCGTTGCGCTTCAGGAGCACCTGGCCGAGGTGATAGTCACCGTGATGGCGGATCTTGAGTCCCGTGGCCAGGAGCCGGTTCGCTTCGCGCGCGACCCGGCGCTCGAGTCCGTTCCATACTTCCGCGAGCTGCATGGCATCCACGCGCGCTGCTTCGTGCAGTTGCTCCGGCTGCGCGATCAGCTCGAAGGTCCGTGCCAGGTCGGCAACGACCTGGTCGCGCCAATGACGCAGGTCCGCCTCGGTGATGGGCTCCGGCTTGAATGCCGGATCGTCCGTCGACGTCGTGAACGCGACGTGCAGCTCCGCCGTGCGCTGGGCGAGCACCTTTGCGAGCGCGAGGTAGGCGCCGTGCACGTCTTCGGTCATCGCCGCGTCGGAGCGCCGGTCTTCGAGGAAGCGCACCAGGTAGTTGATGGTGTAGTCCCAGCCATCGCCCTGGTTCATCACGAACGCTTGCAGCAGCGCCAGCGCGAATACGTTGCCGTCGTCGCCGCGATACTCGACGGTGCCGCCGACGGGGACGATGTTCGGGAAATGCGCCACGTCCGTGAGGAACCGGCCCACTTCCACTTCCGGATTGACGCCGGACTGCAGCTTCCGATAGAGCTTGAGGAACAGCTTGTCGCCGACGCGCAGCGCGGTGTTGGAGCCCTGTGCGAGTTGCGCGCCGAGCGAGAGATCCGATCCGGCCTCCGCGCACATTCCTGCATAGGCTCTGGTGGCGGCGAAGATGAGCCGGCCGCGCTCGGTGCGATACTCGCCGCCGTCACCGATCGTCTCGATGAGCACGCGGCAGAAGTTCTCATCGAAGGCCGCATCGGCGAGCACGCCCACCTTGGCCTGCTGCCGGACGCGCGCAATCGCAGCCGGCTGCAGTTTCGCGTAACGGGCATCCTCTTCGAACACCACCGTGAGCGGAATGGAGTACTTCGCCGTTCCCGCGTGCGTGCTCACGTCGAACAGGGCCAGCAACCAGCTGCCGAGCTCCGTGGTCCAGTCGCCCACATCGGCGAGCGTCGTCTGCTCGATGGGTGAGCCTTTCTCCGCAAACCAGCGCTGGTTCGCGAGGTACGCCGGGAGCACCTTCTGCTCGATCTGCGTGCGCAGTTTGGCGGCTGCGCTGGAGCGCCAGGTGCCGCCGCGCTCCGTCCCAAAATTCTTCCAGCCATCGATGAGCACCAGAACAGGGAGATCGTCGCGCGGCAGTCGTTCGTCGTGCCACGACGGAGCTGGGACGTTGCGTGCCAGCCTGAACCAATAGAAGCCGTAACCCGGGAGCGTCAGCATGTACGGCAAGTCGCCGACAGGCGGGAAGGGCGTGCGACCGAGCAGCTCGATGGGCACCGTGCCCTTGTACGCCGCGAGATCGATCTCCACCGGCTGCGCCGAACGCGCCAGGTTCGCGACGCACAGGATGGTGTCTTCCCCGTACTCGCGCAGATACACCAGCACTTTGCGATTGCCCGGCCGGATGAAGCGCAGCGTGCCGCGCCCGAACGCCTGCGATCCCTTGCGCGTGACGAGCATCCGCTTCATCCAGCTGAGCAGGGAGGAGCGGTCGCGCGTCTGCGCTTCGACATTCACGGCTTCGTAGCCGTAGATCGGATCCATGATCGGCGGGAGGTACAGCCGCTGCGGGTCCGCGCGCGAGAAGCCGGCGTTGCGATCGGGGCTCCACTGCATCGGCGTGCGCACACCGTTGCGATCGCCGAGGAAGAAGTTGTCGCCCATGCCGATCTCGTCGCCGTAGTAGATGATCGGCGACCCCGGCATCGACAGCAGCAGGCTGTTCATGAGCCTGATGCGGTCGAGATCGTTGTCCATGAGTGGCGCGAGACGCCGGCGGATGCCGAGATTCAGCTTCGCGCGCGGGTCCGCGGCATACATCTGGTACATGTAGTCGCGCTCGCGGCTCGTCACCATCTCCAGCGTCAGCTCATCGTGGTTGCGCAGGAAGATGGCCCACTGGCAGTTCTCCGGAATGTCCGGCGTCTGGTCGATGATCTCGACGATGGGGTGACGGTCTTCCTGCGCGATGGCCATGTACATGCGCGGCATCAGCGGGAAGTGAAACGCCATGTGGCACTCGTCGCCGTCCGCGAAGTAATCGCGCACGTCTTCCGGCCACATGTTCGCCTCGCCGAGCAGCATGCGGTCCTGGTAGTGGCGGTCGATCACCGCGCGAATGCGCCTCACGACCTGGTGCGTTTCGGGGAGGTTCTCGTTGCTGGTGCCTTCGCGCTCCACCAGGTACGGAATCGCGTCGAGCCGCAGGCCATCGACGCCCTGGTCCAGCCAGAACCGCATGATGCGCGTGACTGCGCGCTCCACGTGCGGGTTGTCGTAGTTGAGATCGGGCTGATGGCTGAAGAAGCGGTGCCAGTAGTGCTGCTTCGAAACCGGATCGAGCGCCCAGTTGGACGTTTCCGTGTCCGTGAAGATGATGCGCGTCTTCGAGTAGCGCGTGGGGTCGTCGCTCCACACGTAGTAGTCGCGCTTCCAGTGACCGGGCGGCGCGCGGCGGGACGCTTCGAACCACGGATGCTGGTCTGACGTGTGATTTACGACCAGCTCGGTGATGACCCGGAGGTCGCGCCGATGGGCTTCCTGCACGAATGCCTTGAAATCCTCGCGCGTCCCGTACTGCGGGTGAATGTCCCGATAGTTCGAGATGTCGTAGCCGTCGTCCTTGCCGGGCGAGGGATAGAACGGCAGCAGCCAGATGGTGTTGACGCCGAGGTCCTGGATGTAATCGAGCTTCTGCAGCAGGCCTGCGAAGTCGCCCACGCCGTCGCCGTTGCTGTCGTAGAAGGCGCGGACGTGGACCTCGTAGATGACGGCGTCTTTGTACCAGAGCGGATCGGACATGGCTCAGAGAAAATAATCGAAATCGCGCTCGGTGCGCACCCGGCGGCGGATGCGGAAGATGTGCCCGGGCGAGTAGGCCGGATCGAGCGACACGAAATTGCGGCTGCCCTGCCAGAGGAAGCGGGCGCCCGAGAGCAGGTCGTGCACCTGGTAGGGCTTCACGGCCTCCACGCCGAGCGAGGACAGGTCGAGCTCGAGCCAGCCCGTGTGCTTGTTGTGCGGATCGAGATTCACGATGGTCAGCACCGATTCCGAGCCGTCCTCCGTCGTCTTGCTGTACGCGATGAGCGAGTCGTTGTCGACCGGATGAAAGCGCAGCCCGCGGTTACTCTGCAAGGCCGGATTCTCACGGCGGACGCGATTCACGCGCGCGATGAGGTCATGGAGGCTGTCCTGCCGGTCGAGGACCCACGCGCGGAGCTGGTACTTCTCGCTGTCCAGGTACTCCTCGCTCCCGGGTTCGCGCGGCTTGCTCTCGGAAAGCTCGAACGCCGGACCGTAGATGCCATAGCTCGCGCCGAGCGTCGCGGCCAGCACGAGTCGCACCGCGTGCGCCGGCCGCCCACCGAACTGAAGATACTCCGGCAGGATGTCGGGCGTATTGGGCCAGAGATTCGGACGGAAGAAATCGCTGACCGGCGGCCGCGCCAGCTCCGTGAAGTACGCAACCAGCTCCTGCTTCGTGTTGCGCCATGAGAAGTACGTGTACGACTGCGTGAAGCCGGCCTTCGCGAGCCGGTACATCACCTTCGGGCGCGTGAACGCCTCGGAGAGGAACAGCACGTCGGGATGATCGCGCTTCACCTCGGCGATGATCCACTGCCACATCGCGAAGGGCTTGGTGTGCGGATTGTCCACGCGAAACACGCGCACGCCCTGTTCGATCCAGTGATCGAACACGCTCTTCAGCTCCGCCCACAGGTCCTGCCACGCTTCCGACTCGAAGTTGAACGGATAGATGTCCTGGTACTTCTTCGGCGGATTCTCGGCGTACTGGATCGTGCCGTCGGGGCGCTTCAGGAACCACTCGGGATGCTCGCGCACATACGGATGATCGGGACTGCACTGGAATGCAATGTCGAGCGCGATCTCGATGCCGAGCTCCTTTGCCTTCGCCACGAGACGCTTGAAGTCCGCGAGTGTCCCCAGCTCGGGGAGAATGGCCTTGTGGCCACCCGCTTCGCCGCCGATCGCCCAGGGACTGCCGGGATCGTTCTTGCCCGCGCCCGGCCGGTTGTTCGGCGCCTTGCGCTCGGTGAGGCCGATGGGATGGATCGGCGGCAGATAGAGCACATCGAAGCCCATCGATGCCACGTACGGCAGCCGTGCTTCGACATCCGCGAACGTGCCGTGCGTACCGGGTTTCGGCGATGTTGAACGCGGAAACAGCTCATACCACGTGGAGTAGCGCGCTCGTTCGCGATCGACTTCCACGGCATATGGCGGTTCGTGCTGGACCACGATCTCGCGGTCGATGCCTTCCTTTTCGAGCTGCTTGCCGCGCAGGAGATCGACGCGCACGTCCTGCCCGGCTTCCTCCTTCTTCGCCAGATCGCGCTTCCATGTCGCGAGGTGATCGACCCATGCGGTGACGGTGTACAGATATCGGCCCATCTCGCGCGGGATGAAACGCGCTTGCCAACGGTCGTTCCCGAGCGGCGCCATCGGTACGCGACTCCAGTCGTTGGCTCGTTCGGCGCGATAGAGCAGCACGCACGTCACCACGTCGTGCCCATCGGCGAACACATCGGCTTCGACGACCACGGGCTCGCCGGTCACGCGCTTGATCGGGAAGTGCCCGCAATCGATATGAGGAGTGATGTTCTCTATGACGACCCGCGCCTTGCTCATCGCCGCCCTTTCTAGACGGGTGTGAGAATCAACGCGGAGAGCGGCGGCAGGCGCAGCGTCAGTGAATGATGGCGACCGTGCGCCGGCAGCGGTGCGGCTTCCACGAAGCCGAAGTTGCCGATACCACTGCCGCCGTATTCGTGCGCGTCGCTGTTCAGTCGTTCGCGCCACGTGCCCCCGCGCGGCACGCCGATGCGGTAGTTGTCGCGAGGCACGGGAGTGAAGTTGCACACGATCACGGCGACGTCATGCGGCGCATGGCCCTTGCGCAGCCAGGAAAGCGTGCTGGCCTCGGAATCGTTGCAGTCGATCCATTCGAAACCATCGGGCGTGAAGTCGCGCTGATAGAGCGCCGGCGTCTGCCGGTACACCGTGTTGAGGTCCCGCACCCACTTGAGCGTGCCGGCGTGCAGCGGGTACTGCAGAACGTGCCACTCGAGGCTTTCGTCGTGCTGCCATTCGCGCTTCTGACCGAATTCTCCGCCCATGAACAGCAGCTGCTTGCCCACGTGCGACCACATGTAGCCGAGCAGCAGGCGCAGGTTCGCGAACTGCTGCCATTCGTCGCCACTCATCTTGCCGACGAGCGAGCCCTTGCCGTGCACAACTTCATCGTGCGAGAGCGGCAGCACGAAATTCTCGGTGAAGGCGTACCAGAGGCTGAAGGTGAGCTGGTTGTGGTGGTACTTGCGATGGATCGAGTTCGTCTGGAAGTACTTCAGCGTGTCGTGCATCCAGCCCATGTTCCACTTGTAGCCGAAGCCGAGCCCGCCGAGATGCGTCGGGCGCGAGACCATGGGCCACGCGGTGGATTCTTCGGCTACCGTCTGCGTGTCCGGATGGTCGCGGTACACGGCCTGGTTGAGGTTCTTCAGGAAGTCGACCGCTTCGAGATTCTCGTGGCCGCCGAACTTGTTCGGGATCCACTCGCCCTCTTTGCGTGCGTAGTCCAGGTAGAGCATGGACGCGACCGCGTCCACGCGCAGTGCGTCCACGTGATACTGCTCGATCCAGAACAGCGCGCTGCTCGCGAGGAAGTTGCGCACTTCGGCGCGGCCGTAGTTGAAGATCGAGCTGTTCCACTCGGGGTGAAAGCCCTTGCGCGGGTCCGCATGCTCGTAGAGATGCGTGCCGTCGAAGAAGGCGAGGCCGTGCTCGTCCGTCGGGAAGTGCGAGGGCACCCAGTCGAGGATCACGCCGACGCCGCGGCGGTGGAGGTAGTCCACCAGGTACATGAAATCCTGCGGCGTGCCGTAGCGCGCAGTGGGCGCAAAGTAGCCCGTCACCTGGTAGCCCCACGATCCGTAGAAGGGGTGCTCCATCACCGGCAGGAATTCCACGTGCGTGAAACCGAGGTCGCACACGTAGTCCGCCAGCGCGTGAGCGAGCTCTCGATAGCTCAGTGAACGGTTGTGCTCACCGGGCACCCGGCGCCAGGAGCCCATGTGCACTTCATAGATCGACCAGGGCGCATCCATCGCGTTGGCGCGTGCGCGGTTGTGCATCCACTCCCCGTCGCCCCACTCGTACGAGAGGTCCCAGACTGCGGAGGCTGTCCTCGGGGGGCACTCCGTGCGGAACGCGTACGGGTCGCTCTTCTGGACGACGTAGCCGCCGTGGCGGGATTCGAGGTGGTACTTGTATAGCGCGCCATGCTTCACGCCGGGCACGAACGCGGACCAGATACCCGAAGAGTCAGGCCGAGGCTGCAGCGGATGCGCGTCAGGGCGCCAGCCATTGAAGTCGCCGACCACCGACACACGGGCGGCGTTCGGAGCCCAGACCGCGAAGTGAGTGCCCGCACCCCCCGTGCCCCGCGCGGCCGCATCGCCCGCAACGGGGTGCGCGCCGAGCTTTTCGTACGTACGGAAATGCGTGCCTTCCCGGAAGAGATAGATGTCTTGTTCCGTGAGCACGGCTCGAGACCCAGCAAGCCTCATACCCGTCGCAAGGGCCTCATTCTCCAAGTCGAATCGTGTCGTTTCGGGTACATTTTGGGTCCCGATGCCCCCCAAACGTGCATTTACGCCACCCATCGTGATCGGACATCGTGGCGCGAGTGGCTATGTGCCCGAGCACACGCTCACCTCGTATTTCATCGCGATCCAGCAGGGGGCGGACTATGCCGAACCCGATCTGGTGATGACGAAGGACGGCGTGCTCGTGGCGCGTCACGAGAACGAAATCGGCGGCACCACGAACGTGGCCGACCACCCGGAATTCGCCGCGCGCCGCACGAAGAAGTCGATCGACGGCCTCGAGCTCGAGGGCTGGTTCACCGAGGACTTCACGCTTGCGGAGCTGAAGACCCTGCGCGCCCGCGAGCGCATCCCCGATATCCGCCCGGCCAACACCCGCTTCAACGACCAGTTCGAGATCCCCACCTTCGACGAAATCCTGGGGATGATTCGTGGACTGGAAATTGTAAGAAAAGCCGCTCTCAAAGCGAACCTGACGCGGTCCCCGCGAACCTCTGCCTTCATGTCGCATTCCATCGGCGTCTACCCGGAGACGAAACATCCCTCTTACTTCGACAGCATCGGCCTCTCCATGGACCGTGCACTTCTGCAGACGCTCGCGCGACACGGCTACAAAGGTCGAAACGCGCCGGTTTTCATCCAATCCTTCGAAGTAGCCAATCTGAAACGAATGAGGCGCAAAACCACGCTCCCCATGGTCCAGCTCATCGAAGCAACCGGTAATCCATTCAACGACCCCCGCACCTATGCCGAGCTCATCACCCCCAAGGGCCTGAAAGAAATCGCCACCTACGCCAACGCAATCGGCCCCAACAAGTCCCTCATCATTCCCCGAGACGCAGCGAACACACTCGGCAAACCAACCTCACTCGTGCGCGACGCACACAAAGCAGGCCTGGCCGTCCACCCCTGGACCTTCCGCGCCGAAAAACACTTCCTCCCCGCGAACCTCGACCTGGCGGGCGAGCTCGCGGCGTACCTGGCAACCGGCATCGACGGTTTCTTCACCGATCACCCTGACATCGGCACCCGCGCGCTATGAATTATCGATTGCGTCCCGCGACCCTCGAGGATCGCGCGGCCCTCGAAGCACTCATCGCCCGATCAGCACGCGAGCTGAGCGCAGGCGACTACACGCCACAGCAGGTTGAAGGCGCCCTGCGCGGCGCTTTCGGCGTGGACACACAGCTCATCGTCGACGGCACGTACTTCGTCATCGAATCGGCAGGACAAATCGTCGGCTGCGGCGGCTGGAGCTACCGCCGCACGCTGTTCGGCAGCGATACGCGCGCAGAACGCGATGCATCCGAGCTCGATCCCGCAGTCGATGCCGCGAAGATCCGCGCATTCTTCATCGACCCGTCACACGCGCGCCGCGGCCTCGGCACGCTCCTGCTGAACAAATGCGAGTCCGAAGCCGCCGCACGTGGCTTCTCGCGCGCCGAAATGATGGCCACGTTGCCCGGCCGAAAACTTTATGCCGCGCGCGGTTACTCACCCGTCGGACAGGTGTCTTACGCGGTCGCGCCTGGCGTCGACATCGACTTCATTCCGATGCACAAGGCGCTTGTCATAACGACTGAATCTGAATCGCGCGATTCAGATACTTAGTTCGAGTACTTGGTTCGAGCGGTCCGGGCCGCCTGGCTGAACCCCAAGGTCCATTTCTTTCGACGTGCCGTTTTCCGAAGCTCCGCGCCCGAGAAGCACAACGATCTCGCGAGGGGAAAACCATGTCGAGCATCATCGCGACGCGCGCGCGAGCGCGCTCTGTCTTCGTCATCGGCACACTGGCCGCAGGTCTTCTGGCAATACCCGCTGCGCATGCGCAGCTCACCGATCTCACGCAAACGCCGAACGTCGAGAACTCAGGCATCGCAAAGTCGCTGGCCCAGCAGATCGGCGCCGGCGTCGGCGATGTGAACACGCCGAACTCGTCGATCTTCATCATCAAGCGCGATCCGGCCCGCTCCATCCGGCGCGGCCGGCAGCTCTTCCAGCGTAAATTCACGGTCGCGCAGGGCTTCGGACCGCGTACCTTCGACGGCATCGGCGACATCGCCCGGGAAGCCTCGATCGGCGCCGGCCTGGTCGACAGTTGCGCAGGTTGTCACGGACGGCCGCGCGGCTCGGCAGGTTTCGGCGGCGACGTGGTGACGCGTCCCGACAGTCGCGACGCGCCCCATCTCTTCGGCCTGGGCTTGCAGGAGCAGCTCGCGGACGAGATCACGACGGACCTGCGCAACATCCGCGCCGGCGCAATCGCCGATGCCCAGCGCTTCCGCCAGACCATCACGCGCACGCTCGTAAGCAAGGGAATCAACTACGGCACGATCCGCGCCTTCCCGAGCGGCAACGTCGACACGTCCGGCGTGGATGGCGTCGATACGGATCTGCGCGTGCGGCCGTTCTTCGCGCAGGGCGGGACGATTTCCATCCGCGAGTTCCTCGTCGGCGCATTCAATGCGGAGATGGGCGTCGAAGCGGTGGATCCGCTACTCGCCTCCGCAGCTTCGGGTGGCCGCGTAGTGACGCCTTCCGGCATGGTGCTGGATGGCCGCCTCGATCGCATCGAAGCTCCGCCCGCCAGCAGCACGGGCCAGGACCCGGACGGTGACGGCGTGACCAACGAGCTGCCGACCGCGCTCGTCGATCACATGGAGTTCTACCTGCTGAACTACTTCAAGCCCGGCCTCTATCGCCAGACGCCGCTCACCCAGCAGGGGCTCGCGATCTTCAACCAGATCGGCTGCGGTTCCTGCCACGTGCAGAACCTGACGATCAACCGCGATCGCCGCGTGGCCGACGTCGAGACGGTCTACGATCCATTGAAGGGCATCTTCAACACGATGTTCGCCACCGCCTCGCTCCGACTCGTGGAGCAGAACGACGGCTCGGGCTTCCCGACGCTCAAGACGCCGGCACTGCAGAGCTTCGTGGTGCGCAACTTCTTCGCGGACCTGAAGCGGCACGATCTCGGGCCGAAATTCCACGAGCGCAATTTCGATGGCACGATGCAGACGGAGTTCATGACCGAGCCGCTGTGGGGCGTCGGGTCATCGCCCCCGTACGGGCACGATGGCCGCAGCGTCAATCTGCGCGAGGTCATCCTGCGTCACGGTGGCGAGGCGCAGGGTCCACGCAATGCGTTCGCCGGGCTGTCGGAGAATTCGAAGGCCGCGATCTTCGAGTTCCTGAACTCCCTCGTGCTGTTCCCGCCGGATGACACCGCGTCCAATCTGGACCCGGGCAATCCCGCGACGGTGGGCTTCCCGCAGCGAGGTCACGGGAGCATCCGGCTCGGAGCGCTCTTCAACGATCCGAACGAGGGCGAATGAGGCTGCGCTAATCAGACTCCCAGGCGCTGCTTCAGCTCGTCCAGCTCGGCGCGGAGCTTTCTGAGCTCCTCTTCGAGACGATCGAGACGGGAAGCGGAGGGTGCCGGCGCCGCGCGCGCGGCGGCGACCGGCTCCTCTGAACCCTCGGCGGCTTGTGGACTCTCGGCGGTTGCCTCACTGGGCGTACCGCTGAAGAGATGCGCATAGCGCGACTCGCGGCGTCCGGGCTCGCGCGCCAGCCGCACGACGAATGGACCGTCATCCCGCGTGCGCAGACCCTCGAGTGCGATTTCGGCTTCGCTGACATCCGAGAACGGCGCCATGCGACTCGCACGCGAACGCAGCTCGCCAGGCGTCTGCGGCCCGCGCAGAAGCAGCTCGCACACGATGGCCAGCTCCTGGGGGCTGAACTTGAGCGTGCCGAACTCGGTGTTGCAGAACCTATGCTGATACTTCGGCACGCGGCTCCCGAAGCCGGAACGCTCGATCACGAAGTGCTTCTTTGCCAGTCCATCGAGCGTGGCCTGCACGGCGCTCTCCGCGACGTCCATCACGGGATCGCGATTGCTCTTCTGATTGCAGGCATTCACCAGCGCGTTCAGCGACAACGGATACTGATCGGGCGTGGTGATCTGCTTCTCGATCAGGCAGCCGATGACGCGGGCCTCCATCGGCGTGAGCTCGATGTTCATGGGCGGGTCAGCTCCTCGGCCGTCACCAGTCGCGGAGCGATGTCGACGGGCACATCCGCGAGGCGATCGAGCACGCGCTGAACCTCCGGCCGGATCGTCACCTTGCGTTTCAGCAGGTCCTGCGTGCCCGCGTAGTCGCCGTGTGCCTGTAAGGTCATGATGTCGTGAGTGAGCGCCGCCACGGCCTTCTTCGCCTTGGCAACGTCCAGCGAGAACGTGCCATCGCCTGCCACGCGAATCGCTCCGTGGTCGAACAGGTTGTTCACCTGGAGCGCCATGCCTTTGGCGTGCGCGGCGTTCAGTCCGAAACGCAGCGTGCGGAAGGTGGAAGCGAGGAACGTCACGTACATCGAGCGTTCCAGTTTCTTGTCGAGAACGCCCTTGTCCATCAGGTACTGCATGGCCCAGAGCCCGGAGACATCCGCCTTCGCTTCCTCCAGCGGGCCGTTTATTTCCTTGAGCTCCTGCCGGACGGTGGTCTCGCGGCCATTCACGCGAATGGTCTGCGGCCCGAGCCCGTGCATCAGCTCGTGCATGAGGATGTGCGTGAAGAAGGGATCGAACGCGACGAGCTGGCGGTCCGCGGGCGCCAGGGCAACGGCGGCGATCGGTACGAGCACCTTCTCGAACTTCGCCTGCTGGAAGTTCCTCAGGAGCGTGCGCTTCGAGCCCTTTGCGGTGACGACCCGCTCATCGTTCGGCAGGTTGAACGCTGCGGTCTGCACCGCGTGATTGCCATCGCCTGAATTGAAGACCACGTTCACGACGCGAATCGGCGAGTAGCCGCCGAGCTTCGAGCGCCGATACTGCGGATCGATCGGCAGATGGTTCTCCAGCTCCTGCAGCTCGCTGCTGAACCGCGCGAGCTTCTTCGTTTCCTCTGCGTCCGTCAGAGTGATGAAGGCTTCGAACGCGGCCTTGAAGTTGAACCACTCGTCCTCGTACACCTCGTACGGACCGATCGTGGGTTCGATGGTGGCGTCCAGCTCCATCCACGCCACGTCGCTCTCGTAGTAGTCGTTACTGATGAACGCTGCCGCACGCTTCTCGAGGAACGACTTCAACGTCGGCTGCTTCGTGAGCGCCGCGGCTTCACGCAGCAGCCGCGCCATCTCCATCAGCTCGCCTTGATATTCGAGCGAGTAGGGCACCGCCGTGAGCTTCCCTTCCGGCGTACGGCGAATGGTGGTGAAGAAGCCGGTGGCGGCTTCGCGCTCCGTTTTCGCAAGCGAGCCCATCCACTGATCGACTTCCGCGCGCGTGGCATCTGCGGGGTAGAAATTCGCCTGGGGCGCCTTCGCCTCGACGCCTGGGACGAACGGCTTGTCCTCATCCAGCTCCGACCACGGTCCGCGGTTGAGCAGGAAGTACTGCAGCCGTGCCTGACCGAGCGGTGTGCGGTCGTTCAGCAACGCGAGCAGCCGCGCTTCGTTGTTTGGCGATCGCTGCCGCATGAACACTGCGTCGAGGATCTGCGCCGCCCGGATGATGCGTACGAGCGCCTGGCGCTCGTTATCCGGTAGCTGGGAGACATCCACACGTACATCGACGGGCGCGAAGCGTGCAGACATCGTCTGCAGCTCGGGCAGCGTCGCGTTGGACGCGCGGGTCGATTCGATTCCGGATGCCATGAGGGAGAGGAGCGCAAGGGCTGCGCCCGGGAGCACGTGCCTGGTTTTCATTCCCTATTTTAGGCGACGCGCTTCGACAAAGACGAGCGAACCCTGATCCGGATGGTCGGAGTCGCCGCGGGCGGCGGCTGCCTCGAGAATCCGGCGCGCACGCGCCGCGGCCTCGACGACCTCACCCGGAACGGTGTCCGCCGGCACCGGATGCGCGGTGAGATAGCCCTGCACGCCGACGGGCCCGCACTTGGAGAGGAATTCGAGCTGCGGCTCGCGCTCCACGCCTTCGGCGATCACGTGCAGACCGAGCCCGTGGCACAAGGCGATGATCGAGCGCGCGATGGCGGCGGACCGCGGATTCGTGTCCACCGCTTCGACCAGCATGCGGTCCAGCTTCACGCGCGTGATGGGCAACTGCTCGAGCGAGGTCAGGGACGAATAGCCGATGCCGAAGTCGTCCAGCGCGATGGCCACGCCGAGCGAGCGGAGCTTGCGCAAGGCTTCGATCGTCGTGGCGCCGGTCTGGAACACCATCTCGGTCAGCTCCAGTTCCAGCGCACTGGGCGGCAGGCCCGTCACTTCCAGCGCCTGCTTCACGTGATCGGGGAACGTGCCTTCGAAGAGCTGCTGCGGAGAAACGTTGATGGACACGCAAGCGCGCGTCCAGCCCTGCGCACGCCAGGCTGCCACGGCCGATGTGGCCCCTCGCAGCACCCACTCAGTGAGCTCGTGCATGAGCCCCGTTTTCTCGGCGATGTGGATGAACTCCGTGGCCGTCGCGATGCGGCCATCGGGCTTGCGCCAGCGCAGGAGTGCTTCGACGCCGAGCGGCTCGAAGGAATGAAGCGCGATCTGCGGCTGATAGACCAGCATCAGATCGCCGTTTTCAACAGCACGCCGCAGCGACTGCTCGAGGCGAAAGCGCTGAGCAGCGGCGTCGTATAGCGAAGGACGATACAAAGCGTAACGATTGCGGCCGAGCTCCTTCGCGCGGAACAGCGCGACGTCCGCGGCACGCAGCAGGGCATCCGCATCGGAAGCGTGCTCGGGATAGAGGCTCGCGCCGACGCTGGCGCTCGTGGACAGCACGCGTCCCTTGATGGAAAGCGGCTGCTGAAGCGCGGCGACAATCTCGTTCGCGCGCTCGGAGACTTCTTCGTGGGACTTCACGTCTTCGATCAGGACGGTGAACTCGTCACCACCCAGACGGGCCAGCACGGTGCGCGGACCCGCGGCCGTGCGCAGCCGTTCAGCGACGAGCTGCAGCACGCGGTCGCCGAAATTGTGGCCGAGGGTATCGTTGATCGATTTGAAGTTGTCGAGATCGACGAACAACAGCGCAAGCTTCTGATCGGTGGCGGCCGCGCGCGTGAGCGCACCGGCAAGACGCGCCGCGAGCTGGCGGCGATTGGGCAACTGGGTCAGCGAATCATGGTGGGCGAGATGGTGGAGCTGGCGCGTGCGTTCCGCGACGTGCTGCTCGAGCTCGGCCTGATGCGCACGCAATTCCGTTTCGGCCGCGACCACCTGGTCTGCCATGGCGTTGAAGGATTCGGCGAGCGCGTCGATTTCCGCGGACCCGCCGCGGGGCGCACGAGCCGTTCGATTGCCTGCCGCGATCTGCCGGGTCACTGCAGTGAGCCGCCGCACTGGACGCGTGATGCCAATCATCAACACGACTGACACCACGAACACCACTGCCATCACACCAATGCCCGTGCGTGCCAGCGTCGCCTCGGCGTCCTGCGCAGAGGCTGCTGCATTCTCGGCAGCGACGAGCAATCCACGCCGCGCCGGACTCTGCAGCTCCTTCTGCGCCACCACGATGAGCGCGACGCCTTCGTCGAGGAACTCGCGCCGCGAGGCGTCGTTGATCAGGTCGAATTTCTCGATCAGCCCGCGCAAACGAACGGCGTCGTTGAAGTCTTCGCGCACCAGGTCGAGCCATGCACGTCCCGGTGAGCGGGCCAGCTCCTGTAAATGTCGCGCCAGTACAGCTGCGAAGTCCTTCTCTTCCTTGGCACCAGACCCGGTGCCGCCGAAACCGCGCAAGGCATTCGCTGCCGTGGTGAGCTCCGCGAGCGAGCGTCGCGCGAACACCTGATCCTTATCGATGCGCACGCCAGCGCCACCGGCGGACGTGACACGCTGCTGAAGACGGTCGAGCGCCGTATGTCGGCGCGCCAGCCAGTCCGCACGCTGAGCCGCCTGCCCGGCAAGAGCCTGGCCTCGTGCGACATGGCCGGCGATGCGGATGCGCAGGTCCGTAGTGGCCGGTGTAACAGGTGGGGCGGGACTGCTCTGGAAGTACGCGTTCATCGCCATGTCGAGCACGGCGTGCGCGGACGTGATGGACGCTATGTCCGGTGCGCGCGCCGCCTGCAGGTACTCGCTGACCGCCCGGTCATAGGCGACGAGTTTCTCAACGACTGTCCCCGCGCGACGGGCAATGGGCTCGTGGTCGAGCTGCATGCTGCGCACGGCTTCCACCGCCTTGCGCGTGGTTTCCGTGGCAACGGTGTGGCCGATCAGGATGACGGCGCCGACGGCAGCAAGACCGAGCGCGAGCCGCCCGCCGATCCCCACACGGAAGGAACGCCGTGCTATCGCCTGGCGAGATGAACGCCGCGCAGGCTGGGCCGAATCAGCCGTTTGCACCGGTTTCTGCTGCATAAGACATAAGTTTGTTCGTGGTCGCGTCGGGCGAACGCGCGCACGAATTCGCGAAGCACGATCATGCGGGGGGTCAAGGTCACGCTTCCGAGGTGGGCATCGCAGAAGTGCCCAAGCAGGGCCGAGGCAGAAGCGGGATGAGCGCCAGTGCACCTCAAGACGGCGCCCGGGGAATAGAACGGACCGTCGTGGGCTGGGTAGTTATTACAAGCGGCGAGCGAGGACTTTTCGCTTGCCCCGCGCGGCTTGCGTCACACGCGAGACAGCTCGAATCGGCGCGCACGGACGGGGCAGTGGTACGCTCGTACAGCAGGACCCGGCGGTCTTTGGCTTATACTAGCTCCATGACTGAAATCGCGGACACCTTCGATTCGGCCTTCACGAAAGCCGTCGACCTCGGCAATCGGCTGGCGGACCGCGACAAGGACGCGGACCTGTGGGATATCGCCGATGGCCTCCTGGCCGGCGCGCTTCAGTACTGGCTCTATTCGCGCCAGCCCTGCGGCGATCCGCGTTGCCAGGACTGCATGCCCATCAGCACCGCCGAAGGACGCATGGCGGAGCTGAAAAAGCTCGTCGAACAGCTCGCCGCAGAAAGCGAGTACTTCCACACCCCGACGGACGCGAACGCGGGTCGCGCGTAACACCGCGCTACGCGGTAGCGGCTGCGGCGCTCTTGCCGTCCTGTGCAGGCACGGCCTCCGCAAGCGACTGCTCGAACAGGTTCATGCCTTCCTTGAGAAGGACATCCGAGATCGTCAGCGGCGCGAGAAAGCGGATGACGTTGCCGTACATGCCGCACGTCAGGATGACGAGCCCGCGGCGGCCTGCTGCCTGAACCACACCCTTCGCGAGATCCGCGTCCGGCATGTCAGGGCGACGGTTCTTCACCAGCTCGATCGCCACCATGGAGCCGAGGCCGCGCACGTCGCCGATGCATGGGAAGCGGGCCTGCAGACCTTTCAGCCTCGACACCATGAAGCGTCCGCTCTCCTGGGCGCGATCGAGGAGCTTCTCGTCACGCAGAATGTCGAGGACTGCGAGACCCGCTGCGCACGCGAGCGGTGAGCCGGCGAAGGTGCCGCCGAGCCCGCCGACACCGGGCGCATCCATAATGTCTGCCTTGCCGATGACCGCCGACAGCGGCACGCCACCAGCAACGCTCTTGGCGATGGTCATGAGGTCCGGCTCCACGCCCGAGTGCTCGATCGCGAACATGCGTCCGGTGCGCCCGAAGCCGGCCTGGATCTCATCCGCGACTAGCAGAATGCCGTGCTGGTCGCACAGCGTACGCAGCTTCCGTAGCAGCTCTGCCGGCGCGGCATAGAAGCCGCCTTCACCGAGCACGGGCTCGATGATGATGGCGGCGACGCGCGCCGGATCCACATCGGCCTTGAAGAGCTGGTTCAGGGCTGCGAGGGAATGCTCCACCGTGATGCCGTGATAGGTCGCCGGGAATGGCACGTGGAAAACCTCGGGCAGCATCGGCCCGAAGCCCGACTTGTACGGCTGCACCTTCCCCGTGAGGCTGATGCACGCGAGCGTGCGTCCGTGGAATCCGCCCGTGAACGCGATGATGGCCGAGCGCTTCGTGTGGAAGCGCGCGATCTTGATGGCGTTCTCGACTGCTTCTGCGCCGGTTGTCAGAAAAATGGTCTTCTTCGGCGATGAGCCGGGCATGAGCGCGTTCAGGCGCTCGGCAAGCGCCACGTAGCTCTCGTACGGCGTCACCTGGAAGCAGGCGTGCATCAGCTTTTCGAGCTGCTGGGCCACCGCCGCCTTGACCTTCGGATGCACGTGCCCGGTGTTGAGTACCGAGATGCCGCTCGCCAGATCGATGTAACGCTTCCCTTCCACGTCCCAGAGCTCGGCGTTCGCTCCGCGCTCGGCGTAGACAGCGAGAGAGTTGCCCACGCCGCGGGGAATGGCGGCCATGCGGCGGGCGTGAAGGTCGGCGTTCGAGGTCAAGCGGTTCTCCTGATCAGATCGAAGAGGTCATTTGCCGGCTGTGTTGCTTCGACTTCTCGATGGGAAGCGATCGCAACCGGCGTCCTGTAGCGGCATACATCGCGTTCGCTATGGCTGGCGCGACGAGCGCCACCGCGGGCTCGCCGATGCCGCCGGGGGCTTCCTTGCTCTCGGTGATGAATACTTCGATGCGCGGCATCTCGTCCATGCGCACGAGACGATACGTATCGAAGTTCGTCTGCTCGACGCGGCCGTTCTGCAGGCTGATCTCACCCCACAGGGCGGAGGACAGCCCGAAGACGATGGAGCCTTCGACCTGCGCCATCACGGTGTCCGGGTTCACCGTCTGTCCGCAGTCCACGGCACAGGTGATGCGATGGACTTTCACTTTGTCGGTGCCCTCCATCGAGACTTCGGCGACCATCGCGAGGTACGTGCCGTAGCCTTCCATCACGGCGACGCCGTGCGAACGGCCTTTCGGCGCCGAGCCGTAGCGCCCCTCCTGGGTCGCCACGCGCAGCACCTCACGATAGCGCGGCTGCTTCTCGAGCAGGCCCATGCGGAATTCGACGGGATCCTTCTTCGCCTCGCTGGCCAGCTCGTCCATGAACGTTTCGACGACGAAGCAGTTCAATGCGTGGCTGACGGAGCGCATGTAGCCGACGTCGATGCCGACCTCGTGCTGCACATAGTCCACGAGAACGTTCGGGACTGCGTACGGGTAGTTCGCAGCCGCTTCGATCGCAAACGGGTCGATCGCTTTCTCCACCACTGCCGGAAACATTCGTGCCGTGACCGAGGGGCCGACCAGGTGCAGCTTGAACGCGGTGAGGCTGCCATCCTTGTCGAAGCCGGCTGTCGCGATGTCGAAAGCCGGCGGACGGTAGGTGTCGTGGGTCGTGTCGTCCTCGCGTGTCCACAGGAGCTTCACGGGCTTGCCGACGGCCTTCGACGCCTGCACGGCCGGCGGGATGAAGTCGATGTCGATCCGGCGACCGAAGCCACCGCCGAGGAATGTCGTGTGGACCTTCACCTGCTCAGGCTTCAGCCCCGCGGCTTGTGCAGCGGTGGCCTGTGCGACGAGTTGTATCTGCGTGGGGACGTATAGATCACAGCTGTCCGCGCGCACATCGGCAGTGCAGTTCTGCGGCTCGAGCGTCGCGTGCGCAAGGAGTGGAAGCTGATACTCGCGAGTGACTTTCTTCGCGGCAGATTTCAGCGCCGCTTCCACATCGCCGTCCTGGCGAGCCACCTTGCCAGCTCCCGTCGCAGCCTGCTTGAGCCCCTGCAGGATGGCCGCGTTGTTCAGCCGCGCGTTCGGTCCGGCATCCCATTCGATCTTCAGAGCGTCGCGTGCCTTGCGCGCACGCCACCACGAGTCTGCGACGACGACGATTCCCGCGGACGTCTGCACCGTGGCCTTGTAGCCGGGCATACCCTTGGCGGCGCTGTCGTCGACAGTCTTCACCTTGCCGCCGAGCATCGGCGGCTGCGCGAGCGCGGCGTACAACATGTCCGGCAAGCGCACGTCGATGCCGAATTGCGCGCGGCCGTCCACCTTCAGCGGTGAGTCGAGCCGCTTCGCAGCCGTGCCGATCACCTTGAACGAATCGGGGTCTTTCAGCGTGACCTTATCTGGCACCGGTACTTTCGAAGCGGCTTCTGCCACATCACCGAAGCTCACGCGCTTGCCGTGCGGCGAGATGATGGTTCCGTCCTCTTCGATGCGACAGCTCGTGGCAGGAACGCGCCAGTCCTTCGCCGCGGCAGTCAGCAGCATGTGGCGCGCTTGCGCGCCGGCCTTGCGAAGTTTCTCCCACGCGTCGCGCACGCTGGTGCTGCCGCCCGTGAGCTGCGTGCCGAGGAGATTGTTCGTGTAGACGGCTCCCGGCGGCGCAAACTCGACCTTCATCCGGTTGAGCGCGACGCCCAGCTCTTCCGCGAGCAGCATGGGCAGGGCGGTGTAGACACCCTGGCCCATCTCGGAGCGGTCGCAAATGAAAGTGATGCTGTTGTCGGTACCGATTCTGAGCCAGGCATTCGCCTCGTGGGTCTGCGCGGCTGCGCCCGCCTTGCTCGCCGGCTTGCTGCAACCGGGCAGGTGGAGCGCAATGATCAGGCCGCCGGAGATGATGCCGGTGTTCTTGAGAAATTCGCGTCTGGCGAGACTCATGACTGACCCCCCTCTGGTCCTTCGCTGCGTGCTCAGCCGGTCATGCCGAGCCGGCGCTCTTCTCCGAACCGATCTCCGCCGCGCGATGGATGGCCGCGCGGATGCGCTGATACGTGCCGCACCGGCAGATGTTGCCGGACATGGCGTCGTCGATATCCTTGTCCGTCGGCGCCGGCTTCTGCGCGAGCAGCGCCGCCGCGGACATGATTTGCCCGGACTGGCAATACCCACACTGAGGGACGTCGAGCTCCAGCCACGCTTTCTGCACCGGGTGGCCATGATCGGGCGCCAGCCCTTCGATGGTGGTGACTTTTTGTTCGCCGACGGCGCTCACCGGCGTGACACATGAGCGGATCGGCTGGCCATTCAGGTGGACGGTGCAGGCGCCACACAGCGCCATCCCGCACCCGTACTTGGTGCCGGTGAGGCCGATCGTGTCTCGCAACACCCACAGGAGCGGTGTGTCAGGTTCGACATCCACCTGGACGTCCTTGCCGTTCACGTTGAGCTTGATCATGGTGAGATTCCCGGTTAGCGGCACGGCGCTGGCCACGCCCGTACTATAATCCCCGGCCTTTTCCAAAGCGTAGCTTCCCGGAAGGTCCCACTGTCTTGAGCCAAGCCATCCCCGCTGCCGCGGGCTCGTTCGATACGGAAGTGCTGATCGTCGGTGCCGGTCCCTGCGGGCTGTTCCAGGTCTTCGAGCTGGGCCTGCTCGGTATCGGCGCGCACATCGTGGATTCGCTCGCGCATCCTGGCGGGCAATGCGCGGAGCTGTACCCGGACAAGCCGATCTACGACATCCCGGCGATCCCCGTGTGTGGGGCGCAGGAGCTGGTGGACCGGCTCATGCAGCAGATCAAGCCGTTCAACGCCCAGTTCCACCTCGGGCAGGAAGTGACCGAGCTGACCCGCCGCGACGATGGGCGCTTCACGGTGCGCACCGTGACCGGTACCACGTTCAATGCAGGCGCGGTCGTCATTGCCGGCGGCGTCGGGTCGTTCCAGCCGCGCCGGATCGGGCTCGAAGGCGCCGATGCCTTCGAAGGCCGCGACATCCGGTATCGCGTGCGCGATGCGCACCTCCTGCATGGCAAGCGCCTCGTGGTGTTCGGCGGTGGCGATTCGGCGCTCGACTGGGCGCTGGAGCTCGCGCCGAAGGCATCGAGTCTCACGCTCGTGCACCGGCGGCCCGAATTCCGGGGCGCGCCGGCCTCGGTGGCGAAAATGCGCGAGCTGGTGACGGCCGGGCACATGCGCTACGTCGAGGGCATCGCGCACGGCCTCGTGGTGGACCAGGGCGCGCTGCGCGGCGTGACCGTGAAGGGCACGGATGGCCAGGTGGTTGCACTCGATGCGGATCACGTCCTGGTGTTCTTCGGGTTGCATCCCAAGCTCGGGCCGATTGCCGAGTGGGGGATCGAGCTCGAGAAGAAAGCGCTCAAGGTCGACACGGAGAAGTTCCAGACGAGCGAGCCGGGCATCTTCGCCGTGGGCGACATCAATACCTATCCGGGCAAGAAGAAGCTGATCCTGTCCGGCTTCCACGAGGCTGCGCTCGCGGCGTTCGCGATCCAGCATCACCTGTATCCGCAGAAGAAGCAGTTCCTGCAGTACACGACCACGAGCCCGGTCATGCACAAGCGGCTCGGTGTTCCCGATTGAAACCTGCTGAGGAGATTCCGCAATGAAATCGATGCGTCCTTACCTGGCTGCCGCAGCTCTTCTGGGTTTGCAGGCCTTTCTGTTCACCGCGCCGGCACATGCCGCGGACAAGGTGTGCAAGCTCGAGATCACGGGCAACGATCTCATGCAGTTCGACAAGAAAGAGCTGGCCGTCGCCAAGGATTGCACCAGCGTCGAGGTCACGCTGAAGCACATCGGCAAGCTCCCGGCTGCGTCGATGGGACACAACTTTGCGCTCGTGAAGACGGCCGATCTGAATGCCGTGGCGAACGATGGACTCTCGGCAGGCCTGGGCGAGAACTACATCAAGCCCGGCGACGCGCGCGTGATCGCGCACACGAAGGTGGTCGGCGGCGGGCAGTCGGACACCGTGAAATTTCCCACTTCCAAGCTGAAGGCGGGCGAGTCGTACTCGTATCTCTGCACGTTCCCGGGCCACAGCGCGCTCATGAAGGGCGTCCTGAAATTTGGCTGAGATGCAGTCGCAGACGGCTGACCTCCTGGCATTGCTCGAGCTCGAGCAGCTGGAGGTCAACCTGTTTCGTGGCGAGAGCCGCGACATAGGCAGTCCGCAGGTGTTCGGCGGTCAGGTGCTGGGTCAGGCCCTGACCGCCGCCTCGCGCACCGTGGATGGACGCATCGTGCATTCGCTGCATGCGTACTTCCTGCGGCGGGGGGATTTCAACGCGCCCATCGTGTACGAGGTCGATCGCAGCCGCGATGGGCACAGCTTCTCGAACCGGCGTGTCATCGCCATCCAGCATGGCGAGCAGATATTCAACATGACGGCGTCGTTCCAGGTGGTGGAGGACGGGCTCGATCACCAGATCGACATGCCGAAGGTGCCGCCGCCCGAGGAGCTGCCTGACATGCTGGAGCTCCTGCGGACGCGCAAGGACCAGTTGCCCGAGCGCGTGCAACGGCTCGTCGAGAAGCCGCGGCCATTCGAGTTCCGGATGGTGCAGCCGTTGCCGGATCTCACGGTGCCGTGGACGCGGCCGCCTGTACGGCAGGTCTGGTTTCGATTGCCCGATCGCATTCCGGATGACGAGTCGCTGCACCGGCGGTTGCTGGCATACGTTTCCGATTACTACCTGCTCGACACGGCCGTGCTCCCGCACGGCATTTCGTTTCTGACCGCGAAGGCGATCATGGCGAGCATCGATCACGCCGTGTGGTTTCACCGGCCGCTGCGCGTGGACGACTGGCTCCTCTACGCACTGGACAGCCCCAGCGCTTCCGGCTCGCGCGGCTTCGGCCGCGGCAGCGTGTTCGCGCGCGACGGGCGGCTCGTCGCCAGCACCGCGCAGGAAGGCCTGGTCCGCGTCGTCGGCGCGTGAGCGTGTTATGGGCGACACACGCGCCAGGTGTGGCACTCTGCGCCGCGCTTCCGCGCCGGGCGACGCACTCGCCGGTGGTCGCACGCTTCGCCGCGGGTCAATGCTCGTGCCGGGCGACGCGCTCGCCAGGGGTCGCACTCTGCGCCGCGCGCCGCGGCTCGTACTGGCATCCTCGCTGTTACTCGGCGCGTTCGCCGCGACGGAGTCGCCCGCTGAACCTCTTCGAAAGGCCGCCGAGCAATCCGCCGCCGACGTGCTCATGCAAGTCTGGCCAGGCGTCCGCGACTCCAACGAACAAGTCGTCCTTTCTCCCGATCGTGGCCCGGCGACGTTCTCTGATCAGGAAGCATTGCGGGTTCGCACAGTCGTCGCCCGCGTCCAGGTTCCGTGGCTAGGTCTTCGCGTCCTCTACATCGAAGAATTCCTGCACGACGACCCAACGGAAATCCGCCGCCAGGTCCTGTTGCGCGTCGAGCCCGAGCTGCGCGATCACCGCCGCGTCCGCGCGATCCCGTTCACCTTCAAGGACCCCGCCCGCTGGCGCCAGCTCAATCGCAGCCCGCGCCTGCTCGCAAAGCTGCGCGCATCTGACCTCAAGCCCGCCGACGGCTGCGACCTCGTTCTCCAACAGGAAGGCGACCAGTTCCGGGGCGGGACAACCGGTCTCAGCTGCGCAGACGACTCTCGCGACACCGAGCTATACGTCGACTACCGCACCGTCATCGGCAACGACGTGTATTGGTATCGCCGCCGCCTCTTGCGCCAAAGCGACGATGAGCTCGTCGAAGAAGTGATGGGCTACAACTGGTTCGAGCCGAACGATGCACGACTCTTCACGTGTCGCGTGCAGTGGTCCGTTACAGGCAAACCTTCCGATCTGCACATGCTCGCGCGCCTGGACCTGCATGATCAGGGCGGCCGCAGCCGCTTCACCACGCCCGACGGTCGCAAGTTCGAGCTCTCCCTGCACAGCGAAGACTGGCCATTCGCAGCAGATCGCGACGCGCTCATCCTGCTCCTGGAAGACCCCGACACGAGCCTTCCAATCGCATCCGCCTGGACCGCGCTCGATGCGCGCCAGATCGCCATCGACCTCGGCTGGATGCACGTGAACTGCGGCCCGCTAGTGCCCGAGACTGACGAGGTGAGCTCCTAGCGCGTAGGATGAGCGCTTCTTCACGTTTGGCGTGCCAGTCATCGTGCAATTCCGTGTCCTCGAACGCTGTGCCCTCGCTCTCCTGGCAGGCATTTCTGCGAGCAGCTCGCAGCCTATCGCTGCCGATTCACCGTTTGGTTGTCCGGTTTCAGTCAACGGTAATGAGTATCTGACTATCGTGGGCCTGGGGGGCAATGGAATCATAGTTGCGCCTCCGACAGGTGCGAATTTGGAGCCAGACGGTGCGCTCAGATGGAAGATCGGCTGGGTACGCCACGTGAGAGGCAAGCTCACAATCAACGGCAGGCGGATCGATAGCCCCGCGCCGCCGCTGCGCTCAGAGTTCAGTGACTACGGTGAGTCTGGCTTTCAGGCGACCCATGTCATTTTCCCGACACCCGGTTGCTGGAGAGTCACGGGACACGTGGCCGGACATGGCCTCACCGCTGTGATACTTGCCTTGCAACGTGAAGGCCTGCGGCCCACACCCGATCAAAGATGGTTGAGTGATCAAACGCGGCAGTAAATCTTCTTCATCGCCGTGTCAGTCGGGTTGTATTTCGGATCGTCAGGCACGAATGTCTCGTCCATCAGCCGAAGGTTCTCCATTTCGGCAACGGTCCACAGCTTCCCAAATCCATATCCACCCGACGTGCTACGCCCCCGAACCTGAATCGCCCTCAGTACCTCCACGTCACGCGTAGAGATGCCATGACAATACGGCGCAACCACCCGTCGTTGTCCGTGATAGTTGAACTCGAGCAGCGCTCGTTTCCCGATCGCCTCGCAAATGATGCTAGTTGCCGCCGGTTTGTCTGCGCCCAGCTTCGCTTGAGGCGCCTGACCCTTCCCTGTCTGGCCCATGCTGATGTCTCAACGGCTGAGAGAGTCTTTCTTCGGGGAGCCGCTGCTATCGGGCTCACGCGAACTCGGAGCAATACGCGCAGCGTACTTGCCACGAATGAACCTTCCCGGAAAGTCCGAGTACGTGTACTTGGCACGTAGATCGTCTGAACGGTGACGTTTAGCCTTCTTCATACAATCCGTACTCCGCGCGCCCAGCATTCCTTGCACCAATGATGCGAATGATACCGTCTTCCTCGGTGTGGGCTACAGCCCGAAGGTGTCGCTGGCGCGACGCCCGAAGGTAACCGTCGTGATCCAAGCGAGCGTGCCGTCGTCGATTGCAGTGTTCGGCGAGCGGCGCCTCGGGCCGCAGCGGTCGGGCACGCGCCGTGCGCGCGGCCACGTTTCACTTCGAACGAGCGCATCGCCGAGGAGACGCTGGCTACGCCAGCTCGCTGCCGCCGACGTAGCCCTCGCGCATGCAGCGCGCGGTTGTATGAAAGGTGCGCGCCGGCTGCTTCTGAGTAACGAAATCCAGGACGAAATCGTATGCACGCAGCTGCGACTCGATGAGCGCTCGAACATGCTCAGATTGTTTGCTGAGAAGACCTCCTAAGATTGCTCCTTCAGTCGCCGCGGTGATGGTGATTCCCCTATAAGTCCATTGGAGCGTTGCCACCCGAAACCCATTCGGTCACGGAAGGAAACGAGCGATAGCGGATAGAACGAGATCATGTCCTCTGACTTGATCACCACGTCGTTCCATTCGCAAAAGGATCCAAAGCGGCGGTGGCTTTGCATGGAGTCCTTCGATAGCAACCGCAGCACATGCTTAGCGACCAGATTTCCGGATTCGAGTCGCCTCCTACAGGGGAACACCTGCTCGGCCGTTGGGACTGGCGGCCGCGTGGTCAAGAGCGGTATTGCTGGGCTAGAATTCGACGCATGCATCCGCTGATCGAGAACAATCGCGAAGCCATCACGAGCTGTGCCGCCTTCATGGCGTTAGCCGGCTGGAAGCGTTCGGCTCGATTCTTCGCGATGACTTCGATACGGGCCGAAGCGATGTCGATATTCTGGTGGAGTTCGACTCGTCGGTCGCCGCAAGCTTCACGAACTTCCTGAACTTGAAGGAGTCGCTGGAAGCGCTTTTCCAGCGCTCAGTCGACCTGGTCGAGCTGCGTGCCATCCGCAACCGCAGACTGCGTCGCTACATCGAGCAGAGCAAGTCTCCGATCTATGACGCAGCGTGATCCCGGCGTTTACCTTGAAGACATCGAGTACTACGCCAACGCGGCCGTCCGCTTCATTTCGGGATATAGCCTCGACCAATACCTGGCGGACGAGAAGACTCGGGCAGCGGTAGAACGTGTGCTGGAAATTTGTGGCGAAGCCATGAACAACCTCCACAAGATCGCGCCTACCACCGCGGACGGCATTCCGCACTCACGCGCCATCATTGGATTTCGGACATCCTTGCTCACGGCTACGCGGAACTCGACCACAACAAGGTTTACGACATCGCGGTTCGACATGCGCCTGAGCTATTGGTCGCGGTTCGGCTCGCGCTGAAAGCCTTCCCTGACCCAACGTCATGAGCACCGTTGCGCCAGGATTTCTGGGGGTACTTCGCCGGCCGATATCCTGGAGAATCCTTCCCGGTGGTGAAACGGTAGACTTCCTTTACCGTCCGGTCGCCGGAATTTCTGCGGTGAAGAATTAGGGTTCTCTGTACGCCTTGATTCGGGGTGACAGAGCGCAAGCCCCGTCGAAACCGTGTCGGGTTATCGTTGGATCGCTATGAAACCGTCAGATGCACTCAAGGCGCACCGCGCGAATCTGCGGGAAGTCGTAGCCCGCCACAGGGTTTTGCGTCCGCGCGTCTTTGGTTCCGCCCTTCACGGCAATGACACCGATGATAGCGACCTGGATCTACTCGTTGATCCTGCGCCTCATACGACTTTGATGACCCTTGCTGCGATCCAGCTCGAGGCCGAGTGGCTACTCGGAGTGCGCGTCGATGTGCTCACTCCGAAGAGTCTGCCTCAGCGATTTCGAGATCGAGTGTTGAATGAAGCTGTGGCGGTATGAAGTCCAGGCACGCTCAACAAGTTCCGGCGGAAATCGTTTGGCAGACGGTCCAACGAGATTTGCCGGCGCTGCGCAGGCAGATCACGGAGCTGCTCAAGCACGCGAATAGCAGATAGGCCCGGCTCCCTGAAGTCATGTGAGATGCCACGCGCGGCGCGTGCGGGCTGGGCGGTGTCAGGGTCGGAAAAGTTTCCGCGGAACCGCGGGGAGTGCCAAGCAATGCGCCGATGCGCTAGGTGGAGCGCGCGGCAGCGGGTGCTTCTTCGGCCGTAGGTGATGCGCGGCACTGTGCGCGCGGGGCTCGCGGTCGCGTCTTCAGCGCAGGGGCGCTGCTCGCAAAACCAATCCTATTGGCGAGTGGCGAGAGACTCGATTTCCTCGAGGAGGAGGGGATTGAAGCGATCGGGGGCTTCCATCATCAAAAAGTGGCCGGTGTGATCGAGGGTGATGGCGCGGAAGCCGGGGATGGATTTACGGATGCGGGCTTCGTCGACGGGCTGGCCGAGGCCGGAGTTGATCGCGACGACGGGGACATGAATGTCGGGAAGGACCTTGGTGTAGTCCATGCGGGAGAGCGATTCCATCGCAGGAATCGCCACTTCAGGGGGCTCGAGCGACATGTCGTAAGCGACCTTTTGCACGAAGGTCGGGTTCGCGTCCGGAGTGAACATCGCTTTTGAAACGAACTCGCGCGTATGCCCGATGAAGTTGTCGCGGAACGGCTTGAGACGAACCTGGATCTGCTGCTCGGTCATCGGCGGCTGACCGATTGTCTTCAGTGAGTCCACCGCGATGATGCCGATCACCCGGTCCCCGATCCGCCGGGTCGCTTCGAGCGCCACCGGCGCGCCCATCGAATGCCCCACGAGCACGACCTTCATGTTCTGCAACTGGCGCACGACCGCCGCGACGTCCTCGCCGAAATTCCCAACCGACCAATCCGTGCGATTCCGCCCGGATGCGCCATGCCCGCCCAGATCCACTGTCACCGTGGTGTACCGCGCCTTCAGAGCCGCAAGCTGTGCACTCCAGTAGTTCCCGTCGCAGGACCAGCCATGGATCAACACGACGGCGGGATCGCCTTTCCCGTACGAGTGATACTCGATGTGCACACCATCCGCCGACATGACGATCTGCGGCGCTCCCTCGACCGGACCCTTGGGCGCGCTCGATTCAGCGGGTTCGCTAGCCGGAGGAGGCGCAGCGTTCTTGCTGCAAGCCGCGAGACCGAGCAGGGCAACCGATACGGCGAGCCCCACTCGCCACCGAACTGTGTTCTGCACGCGTGACCTTTCAGACCTTGCTGAGCGTCAGACCGTCCCGACGCGAAAAATCTTGCCCGGATTGAGGATACCGTTCGGATCGAACGCACGCTTGACCGCGCGCATCAATTCCAGCTCCGCGGCCGGCGCATACCGCTCGAGCTCCGCGACCTTGAGACGCCCGATGCCGTGCTCCGCGCTGAAGCTGCCGCCGAATTCACGAACCAGATCGTGAATGGCGCGCTTCGCATCCGGCTCGCGAGCGAGGAACTTCTCCGAATCCACATCAGGCGCCTGATTCAGATTGAAATGCAGGTTCCCATCCCCGACGTGACCATATGCCACAAGCCGCCCTTCAGGCACATTCGCAGCCACCCACGCCGAAGCGCGCTCTACAAACTCCGGCAGCACCGCAATGGGCAGCGACACATCGTGCTTGATGCTCGCTCCATCCAGCCGCTGCGCTTCCGGGATCGTCTCGCGCAGCTTCCAGAAGGACTCACGCTCCCGCTCGTTCTGCGCAAGCGCCGCATCCAGCACCGCCTTGCGCTCCATCGCGCCGGACAGCACGCCTTCCAGAACGGCATCGAGCGTGTCCACGAATCGCGATGACGTGAGCTCACATAGCACGTACCACGGATAAATCTCATTCAGCGGGTCCGTCACGCCCTCGATGTGGATGGTCGTCAGATCCACCGCAATACGCGGGATCAGCTCGAACGAGCTCACGCTGTCGCCACTCTCTTCACGCAACTCAGCGAGCAGCTCCACCGCTGCACGCACATCGGGAACCGCCACGAATGCCGTCGCGCTGCTGCGAGGCTTGGGAAACAGCTTCAGACTGGCCGCCGTGATGATCCCCAGCGTTCCCTCAGAGCCAAGGAACAGCGATTTGATGTCGTAACCCGTGTTGTCCTTGCGTAACGAGCTGAGCGTGGACAGCACACGCCCATCCGCGAGCACGGCTTCGAGGCCCAGCACCTGGTCCCGCATCATCCCGTAGCGCACGACGTTCGTGCCGCCGGCATTGGTTGCCAGATTCCCGCCGATCTGGCAGCTCCCCTCGGCACCGAGGCTGAGAGGAAAGAAGCGATCCGCCGCATCGGCGGCGCGCTGTACGTCCGCGAGGATGCAGCCCGCCTCCGCGACCATCGACCAGTTGAGCGGATCAATCGACCGTATGCGGTTCAGGCGCCGCAGGGACAGCACGATCTGCTCGCCCGTCTCATCGGGCGTAGCCCCGCCGCAATAGCTCGTATTGCCGCCCTGGGGCACGACGCCGATGAGATGCTCGTGGCAGAACGCCAGCACCTTCGACACCTGCTCGACCGTCTTCGGCATGACGACGGCCGGCGTCCGTCCGTGATAGAGCCGCCGATGGTCGATCAGGTACGGCTCGACGTCCGTGCTCACGGTGAGGAGGCCGTCCGGTCCCAAGAGCCCGAGCAGTCGCGATCTGACGACTTTCGCATCCATCCGGCTAGTTTACCGGTCGCCGGATTTTCACCAACGTGCAAGCTTCAGCCGACACTTTGGCGCGAATTGCGCCTTCCTATGGCGGCGAGACACCGAGCTTGCCGTCCACGACGGGGTTGCGATCGTTCTCGACGCAGTCGTAGTTGCCGAGGCGCGGCAGATTCCGCACCCGCCGGTAGAGGATTTTCACGGTCCACGGCCGTGTGAAGGCCACCGGATCCTCGATGGTCATCTCGTTCTCGAGCGTGTTCGGATCGATGAGCCGCAGCCGTTCGATGAAACGCGCCTGCTCGCTCACTTTCGAATTGGGCGAGGCGATCGCGATCGGGATCGTCGCCATGCGCGCGACGGTCTCGATCACCAGCGTCTGGCCTTCCCAGTGTCCGATCGAATCGCCCATGCGCGTTGGCCACAGCTCGTCCTTCGGGGCATGGCCGCGACCGTCCGTGTACACGTGCCGCACATCCTGTGTCACGAACACGAACAGCGTTTCTTCCGGCGTGACCGCCACCTGAAAGATCGACGGCGACTCCATGTTCATGGGGAAGGGGAACGAGCACACCTTGCGCGCGTTTTCCGCAGCGGCGAGCGCCTCCTTGTTCTTCATGCCTGCCTGGTACTGCGCCTCCCACTTCGCGTTATACGGCGGGTGTCCCATGAGAGCGGATTTCGAGCGCACTTCGTTGATGCCGCCCGCGGGACGTCCGGCGGCCGTTCTCTGCGTCCAGGCGTCGGTTTCCCAGATGCCCGTCCAGTCCGGAAGCGCAGCGAACTTGCGGACGCGATCCTCCGAGCGATTCTGCGCCTGAGCGCACGACAGCCCGGCAAACAAAAGCACTATCAGCATTCTTTTAGTGGACATGGCGCGCACTCACTTCGCTGCAGCCTCGCCCAGCGGTTTGCCGTTCGGGCCAGTCGCAGACACGAACAGGCCCGCGCGGCTGCCATCGCGGAGCGGATGAACGACGACCGTGATCTTGTCACCGGGCTTCAGCGTGCCGGGACGCATGCCCGTGCGGAATAGCTCGAACGGTGCGCCAAGCTCGACACTCCACTCCACCGTGCCGCCGCCTTTGTCAGGCACCATCATCTGAATCCAGCAGTGTGGATTCGTCCATTGGAACTGCTTGACCGTGCCGGTGAGCGTGACTGACTTCGAGTCGTCGAACATTGCGCCGGAGTGATGGGCCACCGCCAGCGGCGCGAAGGAGAGCAGGCCGCACAACAGAATCCTTCTCGCGTTCATGACGTCCCTTCACGGCTCGATGAGCCGTGAAGCTACGTCAACGCGAAAGGCTGGGCAACCCTGTGCGCGTGCTCAGACGCCAGTTGCGATAGGTACCCTGCGCGAAGCGGGCTTGGCGAGCAGCATGTGCACGTCGCCGAGCGCACGCTCGATGAAGCCGCCCTCGCAATAGCAGAGGTAGAACTCCCACAGGCGCACGAAGCTGTCCGACAGGCCGAGCTTGCGCACGGCCGCGAGATTGGCGAAGAAGCGCTCGCGCCACGCACGCAATGTCGTGGCGTAATGCGGCCCGATGTCTTCGAGATGGGTGATTTTCATGTCCGTAGCCGCACACACGGCCGAGGCAATCGCGGACACGGAAGGGATGAAGCTGCCAGGGAAAATGAACCGCTGGATGTAATCCACCGAGCGCAGAGCCTGCTCGTAGTTCTGGTCCTGGATGGTGATCGCCTGCAGGAGCATCGAGCCTTCCGGCTTCAGGAGCGAGGAGCACTTGGCGAGATAGGTCTGGAGGAAATCCGCGCCGACGGCTTCGATCATCTCCACGGACACGAGCTTGTCGAACTGCCCCGTGAGATCCCGGTAGTCCTGGAAGAGCAGGGTAATGCGGTCCTGGAGCCCGAGCTTCGCGATCTTCGCCTTGGCGTACTCGTGCTGCTCGCGGGAGATGGTCGTCGTGGTCACGCGGCAGCCGTACTTCGTGGCGGCGTGAATGGCGAGGCCGCCCCAGCCGGTGCCGATCTCGACCAGATGATCCTGCGGCGAGAGGGCAAGCTTCTGGCAGATGGCATCGAGCTTGGCGATCTGTGCCTGGTGCAACGTCGCCTCGGGGCGCGGGAAGATCGCGCACGAGTACATCATGGTCTCATCGAGCATCAGCTCGTAGAGATCGTTGCCGAGGTCGTAGTGAGCCGCGATGTTGCGCGAGCTCCCGGCCTTGCTGTTGCGGTTCATCGCGTGGAACAGCTTGAGGAAGGGCTTCGTGAAGATCGCCCAGCGACTGTCCATGCCGTTCATGAGCTCGCGGTTGCGCAGGAAGATGCGCACGAGCGCGGTGAGATCGTCACATTCCCAGAGCCCGCGGATGTACGCCTCACCAGCGCCGACGGTGCCGCCAAATGCCACGTCCGCGAAGAACTGCGGATGGGACACGTACACGGTCACACCGATATCGCAGTCCGCAGAACGCTTGCCAAAACGATGGTCGCCTTCGGGCTCGACCAGGCGGATGCTCCCATGCGTGAGCTTTGCGAGCTGCGCCAGCAGGAGCTTGCGCCCGAGCCGTGCGAGGAAAGAGCCTTGCGTGTCGGCCGCGACCGGATGGGCGCCTGCGACCGGAATGATGGACGGCCTCGAGCTCATGGCACTCAAACCCCCGAAACGTGTCTGGTTACTGCCTCTGTACGGGGCAGGGGCTTCTTTGGATGAGTGAAGAAGGGCGTACGCTTCGCCCAGAGCCGCAGCGCCTGCCAGTAGATCAGCGCCGTGACCTGGCTCGTAATCAATGGAAATCCAATGAGCGCTTTCGCGAGTGAAGCACTCGTGATTTCTTCCCGCCTGAGACTGAGCGTGGCATCGAAGGCGTTGCGCCCGTCGCGCCAGTTTTCCATGTGCACGTTGAGCCCGTTGCCGGGTGCGCTGAAGCGCCAGTCGTAGCGCATATCCATCGGCATGAAGGGTGAAACGTGAAACTGCTTCTCGAAACGGAAGCGCCAGACACCCTTGCTCGTCTCGCTGGAGCTGACGGGCAGCACGTACGCATGCCTTTCTTTCCATGGTGTGTTCGTGATCTCGGCGACGATGGTCTCGACGCGTCGACCCGCCTCGTCGAAGCAGTAGTAGAAACTGACCGGATTGAACGAGTAGCCGAAGTAGCGCAGATGCGTGAGGAGCCGGATGGGTCCGGTCGGCCGCGCGCCCGTGCGCGTGGTCACGAGCTCGCGGATCGCCTCATCGAGCGGCCGTTGCGGGTCGCCGTGAAAGTCCGCGCGTCGAAACCAGGCGGGCGCAGCGCGCCGTGCCGACCAGAAGAGGAACCTGTCGAAGAGCTGAGGGAGCTCTGCCAGGTCCAGATACGACATGAAAATCCGGTAGCGGAAACGGTTCTCGGTCGGCTCGAACCGGCGATGCCGAACCCAGCCGGTGTAGAGCCCGCTTTCCATGTCAGCCAACCACTGCAAGCTGCGCGCGCAGGTGGCGCGCGGAATTTTCGCGAGCCGAGACGGCGTTGAAGTCCTTCACCGCCCACTCCGCGCTCACGACGCCGTCTTCGTGGAAACCGTAGCGCCAGTAAGCGCCACAGTAGAAAGTGCGATTGCGACCGCTGATCTCCGTGCGCCGCTTCTGCGCGGCGACCGCCGCCGGCGTGTACACGGGATGATGCATCGTGGTGGTGTGCAGAACCTTCGCCGCGTCGATGTCGGCCGTGCGATTCAGCGTGACCAGGAAAATCTCGGGGCTCACCAGCGTCTGCAGCACGTTCATGTCGTACGTGAGCGCGACCGGGCCCTCGTTCGTCATCAACGCGTGATAGTTCCAGGCAGCGCGCGCGAGCGGTGCGGTCGGCAACATGCGCGTATCCGTGTGCAGGACGACTTCATTCGCCTGGTAGGGGAACGCGCTCAGGATCTCCGTTTCCTCGGGCGTCGGCGCTTCCAGGATCGCGAGCGCCTGGTCGCTGTGGCAGGCGAAGAAGATGAAGTCGAAGCGCTCGACATCGCCCTTCGCCGTGCGAACCATCACCGAATCTCCATTGCGCTTCACGCTCTGAACGGGCGTGCGCAGCCGGATGCGGTGGCGATAGCCTTCGGTGAGCTTGCGTGCGTACTCGCGCGAGCCGCCGCGGATGGCGCGCCACTGCGGCCGATCGTTCACGGTCAGGAAGCCGTGACGCTCGAAGAAATCCACGAAGAACCGCGCGGGCCACTGAAGCATCGCCTGCTCGGTGGCGGACCAGATGGCGCGGCCCATCGGTACGAGATAGCGCTGCGTGAACGCCTCCGAGTAACCGTGCCTGATGAGGTACTCGCCCAGCGTGAGGGTGTTGTCCTCGGAGAGCAGCAGCCGCGGCGACTCGCGGTTGAAACGCAGGATGTCGTAGATCATCCCGAGGAACGACGGACGCACGAGATTCAGGCGCTGCGCGAACAGCGAGTTGAGCGAGGTGCCGTTGTACTCGAGCCCGGTGCGCTCACAGCGCAACGAGAAGCTCATGTTCGAAGGCTGGGACTCGACTCCGAGCTCTTTCATGAGCCGCACGAAGTTCGGATACGTACGGTCGTTGAACACGATGAAGCCCATGTCCACCGCGTACGTGCGACCGGCGAGGTCGACGTCCAGCGTATACGTGTGGCCGCCGAAGTGATCGCCGGCTTCGAACACCGTGACGTCGTGCTCGGCGTTCAGCCGATACGCCGCGGTCATTCCAGCAACGCCGGAACCGACGATCGCAACTCTCATGGGACTCTCCGTATCCGCCGCGGTGAATGATCGCGCGCGGAAATGGGCACGGCGCGCAGATCCCAGATGATGCCGAGCCACGACATCACCTTGAGCATGTAGTACGTGATGTCGAACTCCCACCAGTAGAAACCCTGGCGGCAGGAGCTCGGATAGTGATGGTGGTTGTTGTGCCAGCCTTCCCCGAGCGTGATCAGCGCGAGGAACCAGTTGTTGCGGCTCTCGTCGCCGGTGCGATAACGCTGCTTGCCGAAGACGTGCGACAGCGAGTTGATGGTGTACGTGCCGTGGTAGCAGGCGATGGTGGAGACGAAGAAGCCCCACACCAGCATCTGCCAGCCCGTCGTGCCGAGCTCAGGAGCAGTGTTCTCGAGGAACACGCCGACGGCGAAGATCGCCACGGCGAAGGCGAAGGGTACGAGGATGTCGAAGCGGTCGAGCCAGCGCAGCTCCGGAAACTTCATCAGGTCGCGCACGCACTTCAGATCCGGCGTGAAGCCTTTCTTCGACAGGAACCAGCCCATGTGCGCGCGAACGAAGCCATGCTGGACCGGCGAGTGCACGTCTGCAGGCTTGTCCGAGTGCGCGTGATGATGGCGATGATGAGCGGCCCACCACACCGGCCCGCGCTGCACGGCCGTGGCACCGAGCACGCCGAAGATGAATTGCCCGACGCGCGAGGTCTTGAACGAACGGTGTGAGAAGTAGCGATGATAGAAAGCGGTGATCGCGAACATGCGCACCGCATACAACACGACTGCCGTCGCGACCGCTATGGGACTCCAGCCTACCCAGATTACGGTAAGACACACGAGGTGCATGATCAGGAACGGAAGGATGCGAGCCCAGTCGACCTTCTCGGACTTCTCGCCGGATACGGCGTAAGTGGAATCGCTGAGCGAGCTGGTGTCGAACCAGCTCGCGAGTTTATGTGCGAGCCCGGGAGTGTTCCCCGGCGCGCATGCGCCAAGTGTCTTCTTAATGACCCCACCCCCACTTTGCGCGCGCAATGTAGCCAAAGCTGCTTCCCCTTGTAAACGACGGCGACCGGCGACACGTCGCCCGTTAAAGACATTTGCTTTTGGCCCTTATCAACTAATAAGGGCCCGACAGAACCGATGTATGTCGGATATACGGGGATTGCTGCCATCCAGATGCAAAACGCCCGGCGCTATGGCCGGGCGTTTTTCAGCGTCGCGATGAGTCGAAGGTCTGGCTTCAGCTCATCACCGGGTTCGCTGCGTTGGCGAGCGCGGCTATACGCTCGTTTAGCGGCGGATGGCTCATGAAGAGCCGCTGGAAGCCGCGCGGGCCGTCGCCTGCAGAGATGCCGAATGCCGCGAACTGCTGAGGGAGCGGCGTGTGCACGGCCTTCAGTCGCTGGAGCGCGGCAATCATGTTCTCGCGGCCGGCCAGGCGCGCGCCGCCATGGTCGGCGCGGAACTCACGGTACCGCGAGAACCAGGCAACGATGATGCTCGCGAGAATCCCGAGCACGAGCTGCGACACGATCACCGAGATGAAGTACGCCGGCCCGCGCCCGTCCTCGGAACGGAAAAGCGTGCGGTCGACGAGGTTGCCGATGACGCGCGAGAGGAAGATCACGAACGTGTTCACCACGCCCTGGATCAGGGTGAGCGTCACCATGTCACCGTTGGCGACGTGCGAGACCTCGTGCCCGAGCACCGCTTCGACTTCATTTCGAGTCATCCGGGCGAGCAGGCCCGAGCTCACGGCGACCAGCGCGTTGTTGCGGTTCGGACCGGTGGCGAAAGCGTTCGGCTCCGGCGAATCGAAGATGCCGACTTCGGGCATGCCAATACCGGCCTCCTGGGCCTGCCGCCGGACGGTATCGACCAGCCAGATCTCGGTGGAGCTGCGCGGCTGCCCGATGACCTGCACGCCCATGGCGGCTTTTGCCATCCACTTGGAGATGGCGAGGGAGATGAAGGCGCCGCCGAAGCCGAACACGGCGGCGAAGATCAGCAGACTATCGAGGCCGCCGTAGCGGGTAAGGGCCCGGTCCAGGCCGAGCACATTCACCACGAGTGAGAGAACTAGCAGGATGGCTAGGTTGGTCGCGAGAAACAGCACAATGCGTTTCATGGCAGCGTCGAGGCTCCGCAGGCGTTGAGGGGGCGATTCACAGACTTCGACAGGGGTTTCCAGCCAAGGGTTCGGCCGATGTCCCGTCCCGGACACCATGTGGACTCAACTTGGCTTTTCAAGACGTTGCGGCGTGGTTCACGCTGCGGACGGCAGCAGGCGGGCGTAGTAGGCGTTCATCACTCCGTAGCACTCACAGCAAGCCGCCGCCTCGAGCTTCTTGCGGTTGACGATGGTGATGTGCCCACGGCGGTACTCGATCAATCCCTTCCGGCGCAGCCAGCTTGCCACCTCGCTGATGGACTGCCGGCGCACGCCCAGCATGTCCGCGAGGATGGCCTGGGGCAGCGCAAATTCCTCGCTCCCCGCCCGGTCCTGCACCAGGAGCAGCCAGCGGCAGGCACGCTGCTTGATCGTATGCAAGGTGTTGCACGCCGCCGTCTGATGGGCGAAGCGGAGCGTGTACTCGCAATACCGCTGCATCACCTTCTGCAGTTTCGCGCTGCGTCGGATGGTTTCGAGAAAGGCGGGCGCCGCCATCCGGAACGAACGTCCCTCGGTCTGTTGCACGACCGTGTACGGACTGAAGCTCAGCCCGTAGTAGAGCGGCAATCCGACCAGCCCTTCGTTGCCGATCGCCGTGGTTTCGCAGCCCGCGCCGTCGCGCATGTTGATGGTGAGCGCGAGTGCCCCTGCCACCGGAAAGTAGGCATGTGAGATGGGCCGGTCCTGCCGATAAACCACGTGGCTCGCTGGATACGCCACCAACTGCAACGACGATTGCAGACTCGCGTTTTCTCGCAGGAATGCTTCGAGAAGACGATTACCTGTCATAACCGGTATACATGCGTTGATCGTTCGTAAAACAACCCCCGCACGAACGCTAAGCAATCGGCGTGCCCCCTTGTGTCGCCTACCGGACAGACCGCCCCCCGGGGTGCTGTTAAAAACCCGCCGCAGGACGCAAGTAGAGCCACGTCCGGGAAATTCGCCGTTGGCAAACAGCACTGACGAGCCGCTGGCAGGCCGAATTCTCGTTGTTGACGATCTTCCCGACGCAGCAACCAGTCTCGCCATGGTGTGCCAGTTGTACGGAGCCGAGACCCGGATTGCGCGCGACGGTCGGGAAGCGCTGGCGATCGGCGCTACGTTTCTCCCCGATGTCGTGCTCATGGACATCACCATGCCCAACATGAACGGCTACGACGCCGCACGGCATCTGCGCATGGAACCGTGGGGTAAATCCGTGGTTCTCATCGCGCTGACCGGCTGGGGACGCACCACGGATGTTCAGGCCGCGCAGACAGCGGGCTTCGACGGGCATCTCCTGAAACCCGTGGAAGCCGATGCGATGCTGCGAGTGATCCTCGAACTGCGGGCGAAACGCGCTTAGCCGAACGTCTCAGGGCCGTGTCTGCCCTGACCCTCGAACAACGTACTTGTAGCTCGTCAGTTCCGCCACGCCGACCGGCCCGCGCGCGTGGAAGCGATCGGTCGAAATGCCGATTTCCGCTCCCATGCCGAACTCACCACCATCGGCGAACTGGGTCGAGGCGTTATGCAACACGATGGCGCTGTCCACCCGTTGCAGGAAGCGCTCCGCCGTCGCGTCGTTGTCCGTCACGATCGATTCGGTGTGAGCCGAACCGTACTTCGCGATGTGCTCCACTGCGCCATCGACTCCGTCAACGATCCGCGCAGCGATGATCGAATCGAGATATTCGGTGTACCAGTCGTCTTCCGTTGCCTTGCGCACGCGCGCGTCCGCTTTCTGGACTGTTTCATCGCCACGCACTTCGCAACCGGCGTCCAGCAGCGCACGCACGACCGGAGCGAGATGCGTGCCGGCGACGGCTCGGTCCACGAGCAGCGTTTCAGCGGCACCGCAGACACCAGTCCGGCGCATCTTGGCGTTCACCGCGATCTGGATGGCCATGCGTACATCGGAGTCCCGGTCGACATACACGTGGCAGTTGCCATCGAGGTGGCCGATCACCGGCACGCGCGCTTCGCGCTTCACACGCTCGATGAGACTCTTGCCGCCGCGCGGCACGATCACGTCGATGAAGTCTGTCATGGCCGACAGCATGTAGCCGACTGCTGCACGATCCGTGGTTGGCACCATCTGGATGCTTGCATCCGGCAGGCCGGCGGCACGCAGCCCCTCGACCAGCGAAGCATGGATCGCGCGACTCGAATTCGTGCTTTCCGAACCGCCGCGCAGAATGACCGCGTTGCCGGACTTCAGGCACAGCACGCCGGCGTCTGCCGTCACGTTCGGGCGGCTCTCGTAAATGATGCCGACGACGCCTAGCGGTACGCGCACTCGCTGAATGTGCAGGCCGTTCGGACGGTCCCATTCCGCGGCAACGGTGCCGACGGGATCCGGCAACTCCCTGACCTCTTCGATGGCGCGCGCGATGCCTTCAACTCGCTTCTCGTCCAGTTTCAGACGATCCAGCATCGCGGAGCCCAAATCGCGTTCGCGCGCCGCGTTCATGTCCTGTGCGTTCGCCTCGAGAATGGCGGCTGACTTCTGGCGAATGGACTTCGCGGCCGCGGCAAGCGCTGCGTTCTTCTGTTCCGTGGTGGCGAGTGCGAGCACCGACGCCGCTTCGACGGCAGCGTGCCCGATCTGCTCCATCACGTGACCGATCTCGGCGCTCATCGCACTGCCTCGACGCGTTGGGCCCCTGCGGGCGCGGCCGCACGCAGGATGACCAGATCGTCGCGATGGATCATTTCGGCACGGCCGCGGAAGCCGAGCAGCTTTTCGATCTCCGAGGACTTGCGACCGAGGATGCGCGTGGCGTCTGCGTCCGAGTACGCGACGATCCCGCGCGCGACTTCCACATCATTGGACGCGAGCACGCTCACCGTGTCGCCACGCTCGAAATGTCCACGCGTGGCGACCACGCCCGCGGGCAGCAGACTCTTGCCGGACTGGAGTGCCTTGAGCGCTCCTTCGTCGATGCAGAGGGCGCCGGCCGGTTTCAGCGTTCCCGCGATCCACTGTTTCCGGGCCGCCACCGGACTGGCCGCGGGCACGAACCACGTGGCGCGCGCTCCTTCTTCTTCTATGCGGCTTACCGGGTGCTTGTGACGCCCGGCCGAGATGCACATGTGGCAGCCGGCGGACACCGCGATCTTCGCCGCCATGATCTTCGTGGCCATCCCGCCGGAGCCCACGTCTGACACCGTCCGTCCCGCCATCGCCTCGATCTCGGGAGTGATGCTGAGGACACGATCGATGAACTGCGCGCTGGGGTTGGTGTTGGGGTCCGCGGTATATAGACCGTCAACATCCGAAAGAAGCAGGAGACAGTCGGCGCTCGTCATCTGCGCCACGCGCGCGGCGAGACGGTCGTTGTCGCCATAGCGGATTTCCGCAGTGGCCACTGTGTCATTTTCGTTGATGACCGGGACGGCACCGAGCGCAAGCAGCGATTCGAGCGTGGCGCGTGCATTCAGGTACCGCCGGCGGCGCTCGCTGTCCTCCAGCGTGAGCAGCACCTGCGCGACCGTCACACCTTTGTCTTCCAGCAGATCCTTGTAAGCATGCGCGAGCCGGATTTGCCCGACGGCGGCGGCGGCCTGGCTTTCCTCCAGCCGGAGCGGACCCTTGGCCAGCTTGAGTTGCCGTCGCCCGAGCGCGATGGCGCCTGAGGAAACGAGGATGACCTGCTGATTACGCTCCCGCAGCCGCAGCAAGTCCTCGACCAGGGACTCGAGCCAGGGCCGGTTCAGCCGCCCGGTTTCCTGATCCACCAGCAGCGCGGACCCCACCTTCACGACGATGCGGCGTGCGGAGGAGAGGGGCGAAGTGTTGTCGGAGCGCTGCGCGGACATGGTGCGAAAACTATACGCAAACCAAGCGGGAGTGTCCCTTGCGGAGGGCTGCCTTCTCATTGCCTGGCCACGAGGCACCCCCTAAACTTGCGGTCCCCACGCTTCGGGGCTTGGATTTCAAGGTCAGAAAGGTGAGCGAGCGGTGAGCAGAGACTACGAACCGACACCGGGTCAGTGGTACGAAAACCTGGAAGAAGAAGAGTCGTTCCGTGTCCTGTCGGTAGATGAGGACTCGGAGCTGATCGAAATCGAATACCTCGACGGCGACATCGAGGAGATCGATATCGAGGCGTGGCACGAGATGGACCTCGAGCTCACCCAGGAGCCGGAAGGCTGGTCCGACTCGGATGAGGAAGAAGACGAAGAAGAAGAGGAAGAGGAGGAGGACGAAGACGACGACGATTGGGACGACGACGAGGATGAGGACGACGACCTCGACGACGAGGACGACGATTCCGAGCGAGATGAGTATTGAAATGCCCTTCGGGCAGCGTCTTGACGGGGTTGCCGGAGCGAGCGCGTTCGCGCGCTAACCTTGGGCAGTACCCTGCGACACGGCCAACCCGCTAAAGTCGTCGCATCGCCCTGACGGCCTCCTACCGCAGCGTCATAGCACTCGGCGCGCTGGCGGACCCATCTTGCATCTTCAGAATTTCCGCGAGCGCCATGTGGTGCTCGATGAAGTACAGCACCTTCAGGTTGACCACCGCCGCGAAGTAGCGGCGCGCGGTCTCGCGCTCGCCGTTCGCGAGACGTGACTGGCCGATGTAGTAGAGCGCCTCCGCCAGAATCTCCCGCCGCCGCAGCTCGTTCTGCTCCTCGAGCACGATCTCCAGCAGCTCGGCCTCGCTCTGCTGGCCGCGGAGCGTGGCGAGGATCGGCGCGGGCCAGTCCTCGAATTGCACGTTGCGTGAGGTGAGGTCGGGCTCCTTGTCGCCCGCGCGCCGCTGGGCGAGCCAGAGGAAGCACAGGTAGTAGGTGGCACGCTCGTCATCCGCCTGCGTGACGATCATCGGACGCAGTCGTCCCACGGTGTCCGCCCAACGTTCATCGATGAAGTCGAGCTGCATCAGCACGCTGTCGAGCGCGGGGTTCTCCGCATCGATGGCCAGGCCGCGCACGGCAGTCGCGCGCGCATCGGCGAGGCGGTTGGCGTGCAACAGTTCCGAAGCGAGCTGCGCGTGGATGTTCGTCGCGCGAGGGGTGCAGGCCAGTGCCTTTTCGAAAGCAACGATTGCGGCTGCGTAGTCGCCGGCATTTGCCTGCGCGGTGCCCAGATCGTCGTACATGCGCGCGAAGCGGCTCGAACCGAGCGTATGTGCGCATTCGGCATCCGCTGGCGGCGGATGGCGCGCCATCTCCGCTTCGAACGTCGCGATCTGCTTGCGCAGCGCCTGGTCGAATGGCCGCGACACCATGGGTAGCGAGCTCGCGTAGTCGAACAGCGGCGTGCCGCCAGCGGGTGTCGCAGTTTCCTCAGCGGCGAGCGACGAGCTGGGCACGAACGCCACGACGATGGCAAGCGAAGAGGCGAGTGCGAGCGCTGCGACGACGGTCAGCAAAGAAATGGCGCGCGCCGCGACTACGGTCAGCGACGAGGTGAGCGGTATCGCGCAGACAGCGAGCGACGAGGCATGCGTAAGCGCTGCGGCGGGAAGCTTGCGTCGGTGACGCACTGGTGAATGCTCAGATCACCGAGCGGCGCGCGAGTGCGCTCACACCACCGCGCAGGGAATATACGTCGGCGTAGCCGCGCGATCGCAGTTCTTCCGCGGCGGCGAGGCTCCGACGGCCGCTTGCGCACACGAGAAGGTACTTACCTTGTTGGGGCAGTGCCGTCGCGCCGTGCAGAAGCTCCGCCATCGGAATGTGTTTGGCCGTGCCGGAGGGCGTTGGCATCTCCACCAGCTCGCGCGCTTCGCGGATGTCGATGATCTGCAGGCCTTGCGCGTCGGCGTCGTCGAGCAAATCGAATTCCACTTCGATGCTCTTTTCTGCAGCAAGCGGCGCGGAGATGGGCTGTGTGCGCACGACTCGCGCGCTCGCGTGATCGGGGCACGAAGATGCGCGGCGGATGCGCACGCGTGACGTGGACATCGTGAGCAGATCGAGCACGAGCAGCTCGTCACCGAGCTGGCCAGGAAGATCGAGCAGCGTCTTCAGCGCCTCAAGTGCCTGGAGGCTTCCGAATACGCCGGGGACAGGGCCGAGCACGCCCGCTTCCGCGCAGTTGCCGACGAGGCCGTCGCGCGTGGCTTCAGGCCACACGCAGCGCAGGCATGCGCCATTGCGGTCCGGGCGCACTACCTGCAGTTGGCCTTCGTACTGGTAGACGCTGGAGAAGATGGCCGGCTTGCGGAGGCGCACACACACGTCGTTCAGCAGGAACTTGGTGCTGAAGTTGTCGGTGCAGTCGATGACCAGGTCGTGCTGACTCACCAAGTCGCTGGCGTTCTCAGCAGTGAGACGAACCGTGTACGCGCGCGCGTCGACTTCGGGGTTGAGGGCGCGGAGGCGCTCAGCTGCCAGCACGGCCTTGTACTCGCCAACGTCGGCGAGGGCGTACATGGTTTGACGATGGAGGTTCGATGGCTCGAGCTTGTCGCCGTCGACGAGCCCGATTCTTCCGACGCCAGCGCCCGCAAGGTACGTCAGCACAGGAACGCCTAATCCGCCGCAACCGATGACGAGGACGCTCGCGGCTCGCAGCTTCGCCTGACCTTGGACGCCCACTTCTCGCAGTGCCATTTGGCGCGAGTAGTCAGGCACCACCCTGGGCACGCGTTCGCCAGCGCGCCGGGAGGGCGCGCCGCCCTCTTGCTGTTGAGCTAAATCAACGGTACTCGCTTCTGCGCGTTCACGATGACGTTCATGCTCGTGGTGTACATGCGGGCGCGCAATCTCGGTAGCGTGTCCGTGTGCCGAATGATCGTGCTCGTGAGCATGCTCACTGGGCATCGCGCACCGTTCGCAGTTCACCCACCCGGAGTCGCCGTTCTCGTAATGCTCTTTTTTCCAGATCGGTACGCGATGCTTCACTTCATCAATGATGTACCGGCACGCCAGAAACGCCTCATGCCGATGCCGCGCGGAAGCGCCAACCCACACGGCCATGTCGCCAATCGCGAGACCCCCAACCCGATGCACGCACGCCGCGTGTTCAATGCCAAACCGCTCCACAGCCTCAGCCATGATGCGCTCGGCTTCCTTCACGGCGAGCGGCTCGAACGCCTCGTACTCGAGCCGGCTGACGCTATGCCCTTCGTTGTGATTCCGCACCCACCCTTCGAACGAGGTGTATCCCCCGCACGAAGGATCGCGCAGCGAGTCGCGGAGCTTGTCCGGATCCAGAGGCTCGTGACTGAAGCGAAACGTGTTCACGATCACCCACCCGCAACCGGCGGAATGAACACAACGGCATCGCCATCGGCCAGCGGCTGCGACCAGTCCCCAAACTCCGTATTCACAGCAACACGCAACATCTCCGGCGCCAGCGTGAACGGATAACGCGCCTTCAATTCCTGATAAAGCTCGCGCGGCGTGTGCGCACTGGTAACGAGCGATTCATCGCTGCGCCCCGCCTGCTCACGCAACAGCGCAAAGTACTGCACGCGGATCTTCTTCGTCTTGCGCTCGGTCTCGGGTGTAAAGGTGCTCATGGCCGAGCCATATTCCTCGGGCGTATTCACGTTGTCGAGCGCACGCGGGTTCGGTTCCTCGAGCAGATGCGCATTCGACTGGATGAGAAACTTGCGCGGGCACTGCCTGCCGCTCGCGACATAAGCGCCGATCACCGCGCGACTCGCCGGTTCGTATATCGCACACAACGGCTCAGGCAATCCGTCGTGACTCGAGCGATACGCAGTGGCGAGCCGGTCCGACTGCCGTGCCCACAGAAGATGCTTCAGCGTCGCCGCATCCAGAAACGGCAGGTCGCACGCGAGCACGAGCCATGCAACGTCCGGGTGCGTCGCCTGAGCGGCGACGATGCCCGCGATGGGTCCGAGGTTCTCGTGCGTGTCCACGATCTGCGGATACTTCCCGCGGATTGGATCCTTCACCTGATCCGGCCGCACCGACACGAACGCGCGCGCCACGAAAGGCTTGACCAGCTCCATGGCCCAGTCGAGCTGCGAGCGCCCGTGGTAGCTGAGCGCCGCTTTGTCCTTCTGCATGCGGGTGCTGCGGCCGCCCGCGAGCACGAGGCCGTACACGGCAGCGGCGACCGGCGAGGTAACGGGGGCGTTGGCGGGAGCATTCATGGGATTCACGATCCTACGCCGGACGGCGCCGGCGCGCCGAAACGCGTTTGAAGTCCCGTTTGCCGCCGGTTTTTTCCGTGAGGCGAACGGGCCCGATCTGGATGTCGTGCGACAGCGCCTTGCACATGTCGTACACCGTGAGCGCCGCCACCGTAGCCCCGGTGAGCGCCTCCATCTCGACGCCGGTGCGATGATGCACAGCTACGCGACAACGAATGACGATGGTGCCGCCGCGCCCCGCTTCGATGTCGACATGGCACTTGTCGAGCTCGAGCGGATGACAGAACGGAATCAGCTCATGCGTCCGCTTCGCCGCCATCACGCCCGCGATGATCGCCGTGTCGAACACCGGCCCCTTCTTCGTGCGATGGCCGCTCGCCTGCAAGGCGCGCGCAACGTTTCGCGGCAGCGTAATGCGCGCTTCCGCTTCGGCGACCCGCTGCGTCACCTCCTTCGCGCCGACGTCCACCATGGTGGGACGGTTGCTCCGATCGAGGTGCGTGAGGCCATGTCCGCGCGTACGCGGTGACGAAGCGCGACTGCGAGGTGCCATCGACTAGCCGCCGATGTAGTACATCTCGACCTTCGGCTGACTGGTCGACGAATTGGCCGCCGAACGCCGCAGGTCCGCGCGCAGCTCGCTGTAGCGATCCACGCGCTTCAACCAAACGTTGCGAATGATGTCCGTGAGCTGCTCGTCGCTCGCGCCGCCACGCATGGCGTCGCGCAGGCTCGTGCCCTGCGTGGCGAACAGGCACGTGTAGAACACGCCGTCCGACGAAAGCCGTCCGCGCGAACAGTCGCCGCAGAAAGGCTGCGTGACGGAGGAGATGAATCCCACTTCGCCATTGCCATCCTTGAATGCGTAGCGCTCGGCCACCTCGCCGCGATAGTTGGGCTCGAGCGATTCGAGCGGCCAGCGCTCACCGATGCGCGCCGCCAGCTCTTTCGAGGGCACCACGCGCTCCGCCTCCCAGTGGTTGCGGTTGCCGACGTCCATGTATTCGATGAAGCGCACGATGGTGCCGGTGCCGCGGAAGCGCTCCACCAGGTCCAATGCCGTGTGATCGTTCATGCCGCGCTGGATGACCGCGTTGATCTTGATGGGATCGAGTCCCGCGCGCCGCGCGTGCTCGATGCCGTCCAGCACGTCCTCGACGCTGCCGAGCCCGCCGCTCATCTTCGCGAACACTTCGGGATCGAGACTGTCGAGGCTCACCGTGATGCGCTTCAGGCCCGCGGCCTTCAGCTCGTAAGCGTGCTGGGCGAGCAGCACCCCGTTCGTGGTGAGCGCCACATCGTCGATGCCGGGGATGTTCGTCAGGTCGCCGATCAGGTCCGGCAGGTTCGCACGCAGGAGCGGCTCGCCACCGGTCAGCCGGAGCTTGCGCACGCCCTGCGGGACGAAGAGCCGCGTGAGCCGCACGATCTCCTCGAATGACAGGCGCTCGGCCGTGCGCAGGAACTGGTACTTCTCGTGAAACGTCTCCCGCGGCATGCAGTAGGGGCAGCGGAAGTTGCAGCGATCCATCACCGAAATGCGCAGGTCCCGCAGCGGCCGGGACTGGGTGTCTCGCGGCTGGCGCAGGCTGGTCAGGGGGATGATGACGTCGGGAGCGGACATGGGGCCGGGGTTCTTACCATCGGTACAGTCGTGTGACAAATCCCTTCGGGTATGTGTTCGGTCCGGGGGGCAGCTCGACGAAGCCGTCGGTGCCCGCGAGGGTCACGAAGTCCCCCGATCCGTTGGTGGGAGATGGGGACGCCCAGGCCCGACCCCAATCGTCGACTTCCACGCGGACAGGCATGAAGAACGCGAGGGCCGCGCCCACGGTCACGGGCGCATTCAGGGCGATTTTCTCCGCCGGCCGGGCCGCCTGGCCCATGGAGGCGAACAGGGCCGGCACCACGTAGCGGGCCAGGCATACGAGGGTCGAGACCGGGTTCCCGGGTAGCGCGAACACGGCAGCACCGGAGGGGGCGACGCCGAACCACAGCGGTTTCCCAGGCCTTTGCGCCACCTTGTGGAACACCACTTCGACACCCAGCTCCTGCAGAACCTGCGGTACGAGGTCGAACCGGCCCATCGACACGCCGCCGCTCAGCACGAGCACGTCGTGCGTGTCGAGATGGAATTTCAGCCTTTCCTTCAGCTGTCCCGCGTCGTCGAGCACGTGATCGTCCGCCACGCGCTGAAAGCCCTGCCTGCGCAGTGCGCTGACGATGGCGTAGACATTCGAGCGGCGCACCTGATGGGGCAGGATGGGCTCGCCCGGCTCGATCAGCTCGTTGCCGGTCGAGATGACGATCACCATGGGCTGCGAGCTCACACGCACGCGCGCCATGCCGGCGGAAGCAGCAATCGCGACTTCCGGCGCACTCAGGCGCGTGCCCGCGGACAGGAGGAGCGCGCCCTGACGGGAGTCGCTACCGCGACGATGAACGTTCTGCCACGGCTCGACGGCGACGTTCGATCCGATCTCGACCGCGCCATTTCGATTCTCGATCTGCTCGACCGGAATGACGGCATCGCACTCGGCGGGAAGCACGGCGCCCGTCATCACTTCAATGCAGACCGCGCGCGAAGCGAGCGTTAGCGCGGGATCCCCGGCGGCCTGCACGGCCTGCACCTTGTAGTGCCTGGACCCGGCGCGAACCGCGTCGCTATGAAGCGCGATGCCATCCATCGCCACGCGATCGAACGGCGGCTGATCGCGCTCGGCATACACGTTCTCGCGCAGGACGGCGCCCGCGCATTGCGCGAGCGGCAGCGATTCGATCGGGAGGCACGCGACGCGCTCACCGATCAGTTTTTCCGCCTCGGCAGGCGTGAGCACGTTTGCTTGACCTCGCGGCGTGGACGGCGGCGCCCGCGCGCGGGTGACCCCTGGTTACTTCTTCTGCTTGGCCTTGAAAACCTTGAGCTGCTCATTGAAGCGCGTTGCCAGGGCTTCGTCCGCCTCGACGGCGGCGTTGTGCTTCTGGACCTGCATGCGCTCCAGCTCTTTCTTGCGCTCTTCCTTCTGCTTCGCGTCGTCCGACCCCGAGTCGACCTGCGCCAGCGCCGCGTCGCTCTCGAGCTTGAGGCAGGCCGTATAGGCGCCGATCTCCTCGTCGAACTTCTTGACCGCTTTCTGGGCAGCCACCATCTGCTCCAGCGTCGCCGTGTTGCCGTCCGGGATGCTGTCCGGCGCGGTGGGGTAAGTGCATGCCGCATAGGCATTTCCGCCCGCCAGTGCGGCGACGGCGGCGAGTGTGTGGAGAGCCTTCATCGTTCTATTCCTCTTGGTCTCGCGGGGTATCTTGGCCCAAACGTTAATCGGAACCGGATCGTTCAGTCCACTTCGCCGAGGCCCCAGCCGCCGTCGATGACGATCTGCTGGCCCGTGAGGTAGCCGGATGCCGGCGAGGCGAGGAACAGGGCGAGCCCGGCCATGTCCTTCGGCCAGCCGACGCGGTGCATCGGCACGCTCTTCGAAACGGCCTTCTGCGTCTCCGGGTTGTGCGCGTGGCCGCCCCCGATGTTGGTGATGAAGAAGCCGGGCGCGATCGCGTTGACCGTTATGTTGTATGCCGCCAGCTCCAGCGCGATGTTGCGCATGAGGTGCGCAGCGCCGGCTTTCGCGGCCATGTAGGCGGCGCCGATCACCGCTTCGCTCTTCAGCGCGGCGAGGGACGTGGTGATGATGATGCGGCCGGACTTCCGGGGGCGCATGTGTCGGGCCGCCGCCCGGCAGGTGGCGAAGACGCCGGTGAGATTGATGTCGATGACCTTCTGCCAGCGCTCATCGGTGTAGCGCTCGAGCTCGCCTTCGGGATTGCGTGTGCGGTGGGCGCCGACCCACTGGCCAATGAATCCGGGCCCGGAGTCGACTCCGGCATTGGCAAACACCACGTCGAGCTTGCCGTATTCGGCCGCCGCTGCATCGAACGCCTTGTCCAACGCGTCGTGGTCACGCACGTCCACACGGGCGCCGCGCACGTCATAGCCTGCTTTGCGGAGCCGGTCGGTCTCGGCGGCAATGCGCTTCTCGTCGATGTCCAGCATCGTCACACGCGCGCCGTTGGCCGCCAGCGCCTCCGTGAACCCGAGTCCGAGGCCACTGGCCCCGCCGGTCACGACGACGCCGTAACCCTCGACGTTGAACAATTCCCCGATTTTCATGGCCGTGAGCCCCTTCTAGCAGCCTGTCGAACTCGCAATGCGTCCGTGCCGGCACAGGACAGCCGGCAAAAGTCGCGCCTTTTGCCGGCGGCAACGAAGCCGCTGGTCCGAAAAAGCGCCGCAGGCGACTTTTTCCCATGAACTAGACGCCGTCGTTTTGGAGGCAGTCTCCCGATGCGGGCCGCGGGCGGTCAAGGCTTACGTGGCGGCAGGTCCGTTTCGGTCGCCACCGGCTGAGCGGCATAACGCCGCGCCAGGGCTGCGCAGACTATGAGCTGGATCTGGTGGAACACCATCACCGGCAGGATCACGAGTCCGACGGTTGCCGCCGGGAACAGGATGTTCGCCATGGGCACGCCGGTGACCAGGGATTTCTTGGAGCCGCAGAACACCACGGCGATCTGGTCCTCCCGCGAGAAGCCCGCGGCGCGGCTCGCGAGTTGGGTGACCGCGAGCGCAATGGTCAGCAGCAGGGCGCTGACTGCGAGAATCTTCGCGATGTCAATCCACGAAAGGCCTGACCATGCCCCTGCAAGGACCGCGGCACTGAATGCGGCATACACGATGAGGATGATCGAGCCGCGATCGGTGATCGAGAGGAGCCTGGCGTGGCGCCTGGCCCAGGCTCGCAACCAGCCGCTCGCGATCTGCCCGACGATGAAGGGCACCAGCAGTTGCAGGACGATGTCCTGGATTTGCTCAAGCGGCGACGCTGGACCGCCGCGCAGGTTGAGTAACGCGGCGACGAGCAGCGGTGTCAGCACGATGCCGAGCAGTTGCGACGCGGTGGCCGCGCAGATTGCCGCTGCGACGTTCCCCCTCGCGATCGACGTGAAAGCGATCGAGGACGAGACCGTCGATGGCAGCGTGCAGAGATACAACACGCCGAGCCAAAGCGAATGATCGAGCAGCCCGGGAACGGTGGCGTGCAGCGCGAAGCCGAGCACGGGGAAGAGCAAGAACGTGCACGCCAGCGTGAGGAGTTGCAGGCGCCAATGCGTGAGGCCCGCGATCACTGCGTCCCGTTCCAGGCGGACGCCTTGCAGGAAGAAGAGAAGCGCGATCGCCGCCTTGGTGAGCCAGCCGATTGCGGGCGCGACCGGCCCGCTTGCCGGGAGGAGGAATCCCAGCAAGGCGGCGAGGATCAGGAAGACGATGAAAGGGTCGAAGAGAAATGCGCGGGTGGAGTTCGCCATCGGTGGCGAACTGTAACGGAAGAGCCGCGCTTACACCTCGCTTGCCTTGTCCTCGATCAGGCGATGCCAGCTGCCGCCTTCCTTCACCACGAAATAGCCGCTGATCCCTGCGCCGCCCGGGCGGCGTGAGGCGATGACGAGGCCGAGTCGTTCATCGAGGCGAATCCACGAGTCGGCCGTAACGCCGTGCGGACGGTCCGCGGGCAGGGCGTTGATGGCGTGCTGGAAGCTGATGGAGCCGAGGGAACCGAGGCCGATGGTGGCGAATGCTTTCATTGCAGAGTCTCCTTGGTTGCGTTGTCGGTATTCACTTTGCCGAACCGGCGCACGCGGCCGGCGTAATCGTCGAGTGCGCTCTGGAACTGTGCCTCACCGAAATCCGGCCACAGACAGTCCGTGAAATGCAGCTCTGCGTACGCGCATTCCCACAACAGGAAGTCGCTGAGGCGCTGCTCGCCACCGGTGCGGATCAGCAGGTCTACGTCGGGAGCGTGTGGGGCCGAGTGATCCGCTTCATTCAGCAGCCGGTGGAAATCCTTTACGTCGACGTTGTGCATGCGGCGCGCGCGACGCGCGGCGGCCAGGATGCTGAACTGGGCCGAGTAGTCGACGGCGATGCGCAGATGCATGCGCGTGCCTTCTGCGCTCAGCCGTTCGCTCTGCTCGATCGCGCGCAGCAGGGTTTCGTCGAGGCGATCCCGGCGGCCGATGATGTTCAGGCGAATGGACTGATCGATGCAGCGGCGCGTCTCGGTGAAGAGATAGCGCCGGAGCAGGAACATGAGCCCGTCTACCTCACCGTGCGGGCGCTCCCAGTTGGCGGCGGAGAATGCGTACAGCGTGAGCGTTTCGATGCCGGCGCGCGCGGCTGCTTCGACAGTCGCGCGCACGGCCTTCGCCCCTTCCACGTGGCCCGCCGTGCGGGGCAGCCCACGCCGCGTGGCCCAGCGGCCATTGCCATCCATGATGATCGCGACGTGCATGTTTGATTGCAGATAACTTTGTGATGCAGAGTGACTGGGCAAAAAACACTAGGCCTTCCGTGTGGCGCGAATCACCGCTTCGATGTGCTCGAGATAGCGATGCAGGGCTTTGCGGCCCGTGGCGGTGAGGCGGTATTCGGATTTCGGACGGCGCCCTTCGAACGACTTCATGCATTCGAGGTAGCCCGCTTCTTCGAGCTTGCGCGCGTGTGCGGAGAGGTTCCCGTCGCTCACGTCGAACAGGGATTTCAGCTCGTTGAAGGTCAGCCGCTCGTTGACGGCGAGCGCGCTCATGATGCCGAGGCGCACGCGCTCGTAGACCAGCCTGTCGAACTTCGCGTCGTCGCTCGTGTGCGCGGGACGCGGCACGGGCACGGGCTTCGGCCTCGTGGCGGCCTTCGTCGGCTCGTTGCGGTGGGCCTGCGGCTTAGTCGCCATGATTCATCCGTCCGATCACGAGGCCGAAGATGAGATGAAGCAGGCCGAATCCCAGGCCGAGGAGCAGCGTGTGGCTCGCGACTGGCAGCGTGAATGCCGTGAGACCCAGTGCGACGAACAGGGCGCCCATCAGGATGATGACGCGCATGTTCGAGGCGCTGGTCACCGTACTGGCGGAGATGACGGAGGAGCCATAGAGCAGCAGCCATGTGCCGGGGATGAAACGCTCGAGGCCTTCCTGCCAGAAGATGAACGTGAGCACGGCACCCGCAATCAACGCCGGACACAGGCAGAGCAGGAACTTGCGCAACGGGCCGAAGATGAGCGGGCGGCCGCGTTCCGTCGCCTGGCGTACGACCAGCATGCCACCCGTGAAGAAAGCCGCGACGGCTGCCGCGAGCCAGATGCCCAGCCACTGTGTGTGAAGGGCAGGGACGGACGTCAGCGCCGACGCGATCATGCCGATGGTGCCCATCACGATGCCTGCCGCGCCGGGCACCGCCAGCGAACCGGCCGCGTCGATCGAAGAGCGGATGTAACTGAGCGTCCCCAGTGCGCGGCTTTCGATCGGCACTGGACCGGGGGTTTCCATGGCAGGCACCGCGCGCATCCTCGACATGCACGGATTCTGCTCAGGGTTGCAGTGGATCGTCAAGTACTCTGCAACGCAAAGTTAAACCGCCGTTTCGGTTCTCAACTTGGTTACATTGGCAGGTTCACGCGCTAACCTTGGTCTCATGCATCCGCTGAACGATTATCTTGCGCGCTACTTCTTCGACAGGCTCCAGCTTGCCGAGGCGAGCGCCGTTTCGCCGGAATTGTTCGACGACCTCGTGAGCCGTCGCTTGATCCCTGCGCCTTCGTACGTCGTGAAGGACTCGCAGGTGAGCTCGGCCGTGTTCGGAACGATGAGCGCGCCAGGCGCCGCCGAGGGTCAGTATTTCCATCGCGATATGGATGTCTGGGTGCAGCTCGCAGCGGAGTGCTGCTCGCGGGCGCAACCCTATGAACTGTTGCGGAACCGCTTTACCTCGAACCTGCGGATCGCGCTGTCGGATCTCGATCGAACGGTCTGGCGTCTGCGCGACAGCTTCCGGGATGACGCCTCGCTCGTGGCCGACGGCATTGCCGCCCGGTGCGATTCGATGTGGCAGCACTTTCTGGAGGGCACGTATGGATTGTGTGTCGCCCGTCCGCTGTCGGAGCACGCCATCGCGCGCAAGGAAGTGCTGCAGGAGAAACTGGTTGCGCTTACCGACAACGGATCACGGACCCACTTCTCCGCGGAGCAGCGTCAGGTAGTGGAGGAAACGATCACGGCTTATGCCGAAGCCTGCATGCCGTTCTCGCCCGTCGACTATCCCCGCAGCAGCCGCAAACGCCTGGTTGATGACTTCCGCCAGCTCACTGCTCACGCCAGCGCGCGAGCGATGTGAGCCACATGACGGTGGTCCGTTCCGCAGCAGCCGCCGACCACACGCAGCGCCGGCAGCTTCGTTCTGATCTCGGCGTATTGAGCGCCCAGTTCTGCCGGGTTGCCGCTATCGAGACTCGTGCAGGCATCGAGCTCCGCATGACTGAGGCGTGACGCGTTCGCGCGCAATCCGCGCACCCGCGCCGCGAGTGGACCGAGCTCTTCGATCACATGCTCGAAATGCACGGGATGCGCGCAGTTGATCATGTAGTACACCGGGTGACAGCTGGACTCCGCTTCCACCCGTCGGATCGCATGGGCAAGCGAATCGCCAGTCGGCAGACGACCGTCCGTCTCGACAGTGAACGACAGCGCAAGGGGCATGCGCGCAGCGCGCGCCGCGAGCGCGATACCGATTGCCTCTTCGGGATAGTTCATGGTGAATGCAGCCACCATGTCCGCATCGGTGTCGGCGAACACGCGGATCTGTTCCGCGTGATAAGCCTGCGCTTCGGCCACGCTCATGCGCGACTCGGGCCGGTAGCCATCGCCGCGTGGACCGATATTTCCACTGACCACGATTGGCGTAGCCGCGGTCGCGAACTGCGTGCGCAGTTCGAGCAGGAGCCCGACACCCAGGCGGTTCAGGTCTTCGAGCGCGCGGGCGTCGTACCCGAGCTTCGCGGCCCAATCCGGATTCGCGCGCCACGTCGGGGTCTCGAGCACGATGCCTACGCGTTCGCGGCGGGCGATATCGATATAGCTGACGAAGTAACGCCGCAGGACTTCGGTGCCGCGGCCATTGAGCAATAGCGGGAACGCCGCGAAGCAAGGCAGGTCGAGGTGCTCCTGGAACACCAGCGTCGTTTCCAGGCCGCCATCGGTGAGGAAGAGGGCGTTCGCGAGCTGGGGCAGGCGGTTTCGATAAAGAGGCGCTGGCATGGCCGATAGTCTGGAGGATGCGGAAAGTCCAACCCACTTCCGCAGGCCATCACAGGATCATGGCCGCGGACAGGTCTGACTACTATCCTTTGACAGTGCGACAGGGAGAGCGTGATGCACTTTGGACGACGTGAATTCGTGGTAGCAGCGGCGGCCGTGCTCGGCGCGCCTCCAGTCAAGAGTGCTCGAGGAGAGCGCTATGGGTTGATCGGAAAAATGACGGCCGTCGCCGGTCAGCGCGACGCGCTGATCGCGATCCTGCTCGAAAGCATTCACGACATGCCCGGGTGTCTGAGTTACGTCGTCGCGAAAGACGCCATGGACGCAAACGGAATCTGGATCACTGAAGTGTGGGACAGCAAGGCAACCCACGACGCCTCGCTTTCACTCCCTGCTGTTCGCAACGCCATCGCTCGCGGCAAACCTCTCATCGCCGGCTTCAGCGACGGCGCGACCACCATCCCGATCGGCGGACACGGTCTGCCCGACTGAGGTAACCGGTCGAGCACGGACCTCTGTAGAATCGATACGTCGCGCCCGTAGCTCAGTTGGATAGAGCATCAGGCTTCGAACCTGAGGGTCGGGAGTTCGAATCTCTCCGGGCGCGCCATCTACACAAGCACTTACGCGCGCCGAAATTTCGACGGTGTGCAATAAATCCGGCCCCGTGCAATTCACTTGATAATCTCGGGCTTCAGGCGGCAGTGCTTGGGCGTGATCGCCGGATCGGCGGCGCCTGGCATGCAGGGTGCGGGGATCGTTGCGGCTATTCGAGCGCTGCCAGTTGTTCGAGCCTCTCGCGAACGACCGGTAGCCGAGCTTGGCTCGCCTCGTCGCCCGGCAAATAGCCGAACAGGATTTCAACGAAAGCAGGGTTCCGAAGCAGAGCTCCGAGTTCGTGAGTCAGATAGGCACGTACTTCCCGTTCGCACGCACTCACCTCCTCGACGAGCTCGGGACGGCCATCGACGACGACGATGACGTCCTCGAGATCATGGCTAGCAAGGAAGTCACGGCCACCGCGGCCACGAAATGCCTCCAGTTTCGTCGCGATGAACACAGGCGGCGCAATCACTCGGATCGAGTGTCCACTCGGCAATCGAAAGGGGCGCGCCCGTGCGAACCGCCGCGTCATACCAGCGATTGCCAAATCCCAGAACATTTTCGTTGGTGGGCATGACGTCCAACATGCAAGCGCCGACAAGCCACCGACAGACCGGCGCCTCAGGACTGCGATCGTGCTTGAAGCCCGCGTTTTCCAGGTCACGCTCCAACGCGTGATAGTCGGCGAGCGTTACGACCTCGACGACGACGTCTACATCCCGAGTCGCACGCACTGGTGATGTCGCCGGGTCCGTGACCAGCAACCCGGTAGCGCAGCCGCCGACGAAAACGAACCGCTCGCAAAGCGATCCGAGATTGCGCGCCACCGCATCGAGCAGTGGAAGGTTTGGGTCGGCAGGATTCACGCCAGGCGCTCACTCAGCAGCTGGCCGGCGATTTGGCGCTCGCGTGCAGCTCCGGCCCGTATCGCATCGAACAGTGCAAGCAACTCGTACAGAGACGAATCTCGCCTGGCTGCCGCGGGAACCGTTGGGTACAGCGGTTGAAAGCCAACGCCACGTTGCTCTCCGCGTGGGTCCGGCCACACTGGCGGCGGCTCATTCGGCTGAGTAACACGCCCGGCAAGCGGTGGCGCGGCGTACGCCGTTGGTAGCCCCCGCGTCTGAGTGCCCATCGTCGGTGGGAATGCGTACTTGGCTCCGTACAGTAGGAATTCCTTGAGTGCCGATCTGACGACGGCTGGGCGATCATTTTCGACGTTGACGAGCCGGGCCGCCCGCGCGCGAGCGATGCTCGCGTGGACCTCCGAGGAGGACATTCCGAGTGCCGCGGCCAGTTCGCCGTAGGTGGACGGCTTCTCACCGAGACTGATGAGCTTCATGAGCACCATCAGGTCCTGCGGCTTGAGTGTAAGTTGCTTATTCGTCAGGCGTTTCATGGTCTCATTCGCTATTTGCGAACAGCGAATATACCACTGGGGGAGATTTGCACGACACTGAAGGGCAACCCGCGTGGGCTCGATTTGCGGGCCATCCGACGACTTCGACGCACTCTGGGTACATCAACGCCGGGCGCGCAGGCTTTTCACGCGAGAAAGTGGCAGCGGGGCGCCGTCTAGTGCTTTTCCTGGTCGTAGAGCCGCCAGGCGAGGTCGATCAGATATGCGTGGATCTGGTCCACCTCCTGCGCCGAAAGCAAGTCATCCCAGCGCGGCATGCCGCGCGGCTGCAGCGCGCCGTCGCGGACGATCTGCTGGAAGGCGGCGTGTGTCGCGGGCGTGGAGCGACGCAGGTCCGGCACCGGGCCGCGACCTGCGTTGGTGTGGCAGTGTGCGCAGTTGCCGGCGAACAATTTGCGGCCCATTTCGATGTCCGCCTTCGTGCCGACGTGCGCAGGCGGTTCGCTCATCGGTGCCAAAGGCGGTAGCGGGTCTGGTTGCGGAATCGCGCCACCACCTAGGCGCAGCGCGACGATGCGATTGGCATTGCCATTGCGCGAGGCGATGTTGTCGGGCATCCACGAGCTCCAGCCGCCGCCGCCGCTGCCCGCGAGCATGGCGATGTACTGCACGCCGTTCACCGAGTACGTCATTGGCGCGGCGATCATCGGGCTGCCGACCATGATCTCGCGCAGTAGCGCTCCGCTCGTGTCATCGAAGATGCGCAGGTTGCCATCGACGCCGCCCTGCATGACGAGGCCGCCCGCAGTGGAGAGCACGCCGCCGTGATCCATGAAACCTTTCTTCGGGCCAGTCCACACTACTTGCTTCTTCACCGGATCCCACGCCTTGAGCGACGCCGATGGCGTCGGATCAGGACTGCCCTTTGGTAGCGCCGCATCCTTCGTCGCCACGCCAAAACCCACGACTACGTTGGTGTTGAACCGCCCCGGCCGATACTCGTTGAATTTGTCCGGCTTCTTGTACGTGGCGCCGAAGTGCACAGTGGGGATATACACCAGCCCCGTACGCAGGCTGAACGACATCGGGTTCCAGTTGTGCGCGCCGATCGGCGAAGGGAAGAGGACTTTCGTCTTTCCGTCCGAGTATTCCGCGAGCGCCGCGTTGATGACCGGGCGGCCGGTCTTCAGATCTACGTGGCTCGCCCAGGTGACGTCCTCATACGGATCAGCCGAGAGCAGCTGTCCCGTCTTGCGATCCAGAACATAGAAGAAGCCGTTCTTCGGCGCATGCATCAGCACTTGGCGCGGTTGCCCGTCGATCGTCAGTGTCGTGAGCTGGATGTGCTGAGTGGCCGTGTAGTCCCACTGCTCGCCCGGCACTTCCTGGTAGTGCCATACCAAACGACCGGTGTCGGGATCGATCGCGAGGAGCGACGACAGGAACAGGTTGTCGCCGCCCTTGGGGCTGCGTAACTCGCGGTTCCACGGCGCACCGTTCCCCGTACCCACATACAGCAGGTTGAGCTCCGGATCCCAGGCCATGCTGTCCCATACAGTGCCGCCGCCGCCGAGCTGCCACGCCCAGTTCGGATCCCACGTCTTCGCGGCCTGCTCGAGCTCGGGGTGCTCGAAAGGCTTCGATGGATCGCCCGGCACGGTGAAGAAGCGCCAGGCCTGCGCACCGCTGTCGAGCTTGTACGCGGTGATGTAGCCGCGCGCATCCAGCTCCGCGCCGCCGTTGCCGATCACCACGACGTTGCCGGCTACCTGCGGCGCGCCCGTCACCGTGTAGCCGCGTGTGCGATCGACGATAGTGTCCGCCTTCCAGAGCACGTGGCCGTCGCGTGCGTCGAGCGAATAGAGAATGCCGTCGATCGAGGCGACGTAAACGCGACCCTGCCACACCGCGACGCCACGATTGACCTGATCGCAGCAGGAGCCTCGCGTGTATTTCAAGTCCGCCGGCGGCTCGAAGCGCCACAGCAGCTTCCCCGTCGCGGCTTCCAGTGCATAGACGCGGCCCGCGACACCTGAGGTGTACATCACGCCATCGACCACGATCGGCGTCGCCTCCATGCCGCGGTCCGTGCCCGTCGCGAAGTCCCAGGCAAAACCGAGGGTCTTCACGTTCTCGCGTGTGATGGGATCCAGCGGGGAGTAGTGGGTGCCGCCGAAGTCGCGGCCGCCAGTGAGCCAGGCGCCTGGCTCTGCATCGATGGCGAGCAAGCGCTTGCGGTCCACCTGGGCGATGGCCGGCGACTGGCTTGCTGCGGATGAGGCGCTGCCCGTGGACTGTTGTCGCTGGCAAGCGGCCAGTGCAAACGAAGCAAGCACGGTCAGGATCAGGCCGGTGGAACGCAACATGAGTTTCTTGCCCCCGAGGTATGGCGCGATGGTCTTTGCCGATTCTATTTATGAGGAGCGTGCTGGACTTTCGCCTTGGGCAAATTCCCCGCACCGTGGCGCCGCTCGCGGTCGATCCGGGAGACTGCGGCGGCGCCTTGTATTCTCAGCCCGCCACGACTCATCGAGCATCCAGGGGGAGAAGTCATGTCGCACGGACCAGGATCGTTCCTGTCGAAGCTCATTCCATTCGTGCTGGCCGCGCTGCTGCCGCTCGCCGCGCACACGCAGACCGCGCGCCCCGAGTCGGCCGGGCTCTCGCAAAGTCGATTGGCCCGTGTGACCGAGATGGTCGAGCGGAACATCGCGGCGGGCGAAGTGAGCGGCGGCGTGACACTCGTGGCGCGCAACGGTCGCGTGGTGTTCCTGCAGGCACAAGGTCTTGCAGACATCGGAAAGAAGACACCGATGCAGAAAGACACGATCTTTCGCATCGCTTCGATGTCGAAGCCCGTGGCCGCCGTTGCGATTCTCATCCTGATGGAGGAGGGGAAGGTACGCCTGGCCGATCCCGTGTCCCGGTTCCTGCCCGCGTTCAAGGACATGAAGGTAAGCGTGTCGCGCCCGCCAGCCGCGCCCCTGATGTTGCCCTCGCCGGGGGCTCCGCCACCGCCGCCGCAAGTCTTCCTGGTGCCGGCGGAACGCGAGGTGACGATTCTCGACCTCCTCACGCACACCTCCGGAATCATGAGCGGCCCTGCAAGCAATGAGGCGGGCGCCAGTGTGTTCGGCACACGTCGTACCGTCGGAATCAAATGGACCGAGGGACTCGCGACCGTGCCACTGGAGTTCCAGCCGGGCTCGCGCTGGGCGTATAGCGCGGTCGCCGGTTTCGATCTTCTCGCGCACATCGTCGAGATGGTGTCGGGGCAGAACTTCAACGACTTCACGACGCAGCGGATCTTCCGGCCGCTGCGCATGAGCGAGACATTCTTCTGGCCCAGCGCCGCGCAGCGCGCACGACTGGTGGGCAGCTATACGAAGACGGCAAACGGTCTCGCGCCGCGCGAGAACCCCGACTCGCTATCGGGCGAAGCGTATTTCTCCGGTGCCGGCGGTCTGATGAGCACCGCTGAGAGCTACGCGCGGTTCGCGATGATGCTGGCGAACGGCGGCGAGCTGGACGGCGCACGGATTCTGAGCCCACGTACCGTGCAGCTGATGGGTTCCGCGTTCATCCCCGATACGTTGCCCGGTCGCCCGGCGGGAGAAGGGTATGGGCTCGGCGTGCGCGTGGTCACGGACCCGGTCGCACGCATCACGACGCTTTCCAAGGGCAGCTTCGGCTGGTCGGGCGTTTTTGGCACGCACTTCTTCGTGGACCCGAGCAAGAAGCTCGCAGGCGTCCTGCTGATCCAGACGCCCGCAAATCCGATGCGGCAGGACTTCGAAGACGCCGTGATGCAGGCAGTGCTCGACTAGGCTTCGATGGCGATGGTCAGCTTCAAGTCGCCGCCGAGAAAGGTCGCAAGGCGTTCGGCTTCGGCACCGATGTGTGCTCGCGTCCAGCGAGGCAGCCCAGTGAACGGTGCGACTACGACGGACAGCGTTCGGCCTTTGCGCTCGTGATTCCAGGTGCCGGCGATGCGACCGTTCACGAGCAGCGTCGGTGAAACCCAGCCCTGCAGACGGTAAATGCGGCGCCGGTACTTCGGATCCAGAAATGCTGGCACCACGCGAGACGCACCGACGACCCACTGATCGAAGGCTGGCAGCAGCCGCACGACATCGGCCGGCTTCGTAGCCGCCAGCTCAGCGACATCGCGCGTGAGCATCCAGTACGGCTTGTCTTCGATCATGACTCGCGTAGTCGAATCGGCGATTGCCGCGAGTCTGCGTTTCGCCATGCCCTGATTGATTCCCCACCAACGGGGGCCGAGATCGAGGGGTGTCGCGGGGCCGTATGCGCGCAAGAACTTCGTCGTGAGCGCATCGAACGCCTTGTCGTCGTCGACGTTCGCCGGAGGCTTGCGCAGCCACGTGGCTGGATGGGTGAAGCGCGGTTCCTGCCCCTCACTCGGCGCGAAGCAAAGACAACCTATGAACGATGCGTACCTGAGCGATGAGCTCCAGCTACCGAGCAGACCCTCGACCATCTTCGGTGTCGCGCCGAGCTTCGCGACCGCAGTCGCGAGTTCCTTCTTCGTCATGACCTTCCCGCGCAGCGCTTTGTCGATATGCCGCGCGAGCGGAACGGCGTCGACGTTCTTGATCGGCCAGCCGCCCGGCTTCCAGACGCGAAGGCCCGCGATCCAGGTGCCCAGACCGGCAGCAGGCAACACGTGCAGCGTCGCGCGCATTGCCCACATCCTGACCAGTGACCGCCGCCGCCACAAAGCGTCCGCCACAGCCTCCCGCTCCAGCCCCTCGATGCGAGCCCAGAGCGCAAGTTCGACGGACGACATCACCTGGGCATGCAGCCCACAAACCCGCTCGACGACCGCCGTCAATTCATCCGCCGATGCGCGCTCAATGAGGTGATGTCGCCGCATCCGCCATGTGAGCGCCTGTTCCCACGAAATATTCAAAGACTGCGCTACGCTCACGTTGGTTCGGTGGAAGGATCTGAACTTGAAGTTTAGAGGACGCATTCGACTGCTCACAGCGGCTGCGCTAGCAGTCGTTGGTGGCGCGGTGTGGGCGCACTGGCCGCGTGAGCCGCTGCCGGTAGGTACGCGTGCGGATAAGATCGTTGTGCGGAAGAGCGCGCGCACGCTGGAGATGTATCGCGGGGCGGAGTTACTGAGGACGTATTCGATCGCGCTCGGGCGCAATCCACTCGGGCACAAGCAGCAGGAAGGCGACGGGCGCACGCCTGAGGGCAGGTATGTGCTCGACTACCGAAACCCGGGTAGCGCGTTCCACAAGTCACTTCATGTCTCGTATCCGTCGTCTGCCGACACGGCTGCGGCCCAGAGTCGGGGCGTCAGTCCCGGCGGGATGATCATGGTGCATGGAATCCGCAACGGCATGGGATTCATCGGGCGACTGCACAGGCTGTTCGACTGGACCGACGGCTGCATTGCCCTGACGGATCGCGAGATCGAAGAGATCTGGCGCACCGTCGAGGACGGCACGCCGATCCTCATTGAGCCGTGAACGGTTACTGCACCGGCTCGACCAGAATGGACTGATGGTCATCACCGTGCGCGCCTGACTGGTTCCCGCACTGCCATTGGCCGTCCATGTACGCGCTCAGCCCCGACGAAGTAGCATGCGGCCTTACTTCTGGCCAGGAGTCGAAGATGTCGGGCTTGTCCGGCTCCGAAACGTTTTCTACCGAAGACGCGGTTACCGTGGCCGCAGCGATGACACCGGCAGGCGGACGAATTGTCCCGTGGGACAGAGCGTCCAGGAGCATGCATTACACTCCGGGCTCAGCCCTCGATGCGGTCGATGAGTACGATGCCTGCGCGAATGTCGATGAAGGCGGCGGTGTTCCTACGCTGATTTCATTCTTCCAGGCGCACCGATTGATACTGGAAGCCGCCGCGCAGAATTCGCTGACCGCGGTGTACGCCGTATGGCTCTATTGAACCTCAAGATCGCAGGAACACTGCTCGCAGCGATCGCTTTGAGTGCAGCGTGCAGCTCGCCGGGCACCTCGAGCTCACAGCTGCCAACCGCCGGGCAGCTCGCCAACTCACGATGGAAAGCGCTGCTGATCGACGAGGACGACATCCGCAGCGGTAACCGTCCGACGCTCGAGTTCGTGGGTCAGGAGAAGATCGGCGGATACGCGGGCTGCAATAACTATTTCGGCAAGGCCCACGTGTCGGGGCGTTCGATGCGCTTCATCGATGTGGGCAGCACTCTCGTCGGCTGCGATCAGGACGTGATGGAGGTGGAGCGCCGTTTCATGGGCGCACTCACAACAGTGCGATGGTTTCGCATGGAATCGGGTCGCCTCGTGCTGCTCGATGCAGCCAACAAGCAACGCCTGCTGCTGGAGCAGGACTTGTCTGAGCCGTCGCCACGAAGCCCTTCGCGGCGCGTTGAGAGTATTGTCGCGCCGACGGAAGCGGCGCCGTACGCCTCGAGCGCGGGTGGCGTCGTGTCGTCATTGCAGTTGCCGGATCCGCGCAACCGGCGGCTGGCCGGATTGGAAATCGTGACAATGACAGACGGGCTCAGCACCTACTTCGGCACGAACAGAGGCGCACTCGTCGTACGCGCGCCCGGCGACAATTTGTTCAAGCTGCGCGAAGGCGACGTGATCGTCTCGGTCAACGGACGCCAGCCCGCAACCGGTGAGCACGCTCTGCGCATCCTCGGCTCATACCAGCCGCGCGAGTCCGTGCACCTGGACCTGATCCGGCAACGTCAGCCGGTCAGTCTCGACATCACGCTGCCGCCGTAATCACTTGATCCGCAGCGGCAGCCCCGCCGCCACGAGCACGACTTCGTGCGCAACCGAAGCGACGCGCTGATTCAGCCAGCCCGCCTCGTCCCGAAAGCGGCGTGCCAGCGCATTCTCCGGCACGATCCCCATGCCCACTTCGTTCGAGACCATCAGCACCGTGCCGCGCGCCGCGCCGAGTGAATCGAGCAACCGTGCGGTCGCGGCCGACACATCGTGCCCGCCCAGCATGACATTGCTTAGCCACAACGTCAGACAATCGACCAGCAGCACTCGTCCCGGTCCGCTTTCTCGCTGAATGACATCCACCAGCTCGAGCGGCGCTTCAACAGTGCGCCAGCGCGCGCCCCGGTCGGCCCGATGTTTGGCGATACGTTCCTTCATTTCCTCGTCGAGCCCCTCGCCAGTCGCCACGTAAACCAGCTCGCCTCCAAAGGCTTCGGCACGTTCCTGCGCAAGGCGGCTCTTGCCCGAACGCGCACCGCCCAGGAACAGGACCACTCGACGGGACTCCTCACTCACTCGTCTTGCCTTCGCACGTGACGCTGGCTTAAGGTTGCAGCCGCGACAGGTTCCCAGAACTTGGGATCAAAAGGGAACCCGGAAGTGGCCGTCGAGCCATGAACCGGGGCTGCCCCCGCAACTGTGACCGGAGAGTAATCGCCCGATTTCCGCCACCGGATGACCTTCATCCGGGAAGGCTGGGCGACCGCGTTGACCCGGAAGCCAGGAGACCTGCCTGCCGCAGTCGGTCCTTTGCGCGGACGGGGTGTGCCGGGCAATCGAGGTCTCTCCTCGCGTGACGACAGGTTGGGGTCGTGTGCGCGGGTCCTTCTTCTGCGCTTCGCGAGTCGTCGTTCAGCCGGTGTGCCGGCGCGCACGATCCCTGGTTCTCCGGTCGGTTTCCGGTTCAGGGGGAAGCATGCGCTTCAACATCCGTCTCGCAGGAATGTCCGCTCTTGTGCTCATGTCGGCTGCCACTCACGCCGAGGACGCGGTGGTCGTCACGGCCACGCGCACCGAGCAATCGCTTGCCGAAGTAGGGCAGGCCATCTCGATCATCGACGCCGATGCGATCCGTCGGCGTCAGACCGACACCGTCGTCGACCTGTTGCGCAACGTTCCGGGGGTCACGTTCACCCGCAACGGCGGCGTCGGCACGACGACATCCGTGTACATCCGCGGCGCCGAGAGCGACCAGACCGTTGCGCTCATCGACGGCGTGAAGCTCAACGATCCGTCATCGCCGGGTGGCGGCTTCAACTTCGGGAATCTCCTGGTCGGCAACATCGCGCGCATCGAAGTGCTGCGCGGCTCGCAGTCCGTGCTCTGGGGCAGCCAGGCCATCGGCGGCGTGGTGAATATCACCACCATCGAGCCCACCGACGAGCTGGCAGCCCACGCGCGCGCCGAATATGGCTGGCGCAACACGCGTGAGCTGGTCGGCAATGTTTCCGAGAAGCTCGGACCAGTGTCCGCGAGCGTCGGAGCCGGTGAGTTCCGCACGGACGGCATCTCGTCGTTCGACGAGAGTCGCGGCGGCGTCGAGCGGGACGGCTATCGCAACTTCGGCGCGAACGCGAAGTTCAACGTCGAGCTCACGGACGCCATTTCAGTCGATCTGCGCGGCTGGTACTCGAACGGCAAGGTCGGCATCGACGGTTTCGCGCCGCCCACCTTCGCGCTCGGCGACACACGCGAGGTCGCGCGCACGCGCGAGATGATCGGCTATTCGGCCGTGAACATCGCGCTGCTGGACGGGCGATTCCACAACCGCATCGCCACGGCCTACACCGAAACGAAACGCCGGAATGTCGATCCGGATAGTTTCGTGCCCGAAACGTTCGACGCGAACGGTCGCAACACCCGCTTCGAGTATCAGGGACTCTTCGATTTCACGGATACCCTGCGGGCGACCTTCGGCGCGGAATCGGAGCGTTCACGTTACGTGACGTCGAGCTTCGGCGGGCCGCCGACGGATGGCGAGGCACGCATCAATAGTGCTTACGCGGAGCTGGTGGCGAAGCCCGTCAGCGGACTCACGACGACGATCGGTGTGCGTCACGACGATCACGACGATTTCGGCGGGAAGACCACGACGGGCGCGAGTGCCGCGTGGACACCGAACGAAGGGCGCACCCTCGTGCGCGCCAGTTACAGCGAAGGCTTCAAGGCGCCGACACTCTTCCAGCTCCAGAGCGACTTCGGCAACTCGCAGTTGCGCCCGGAAACGGCGCGCGGTTGGGACGCCGGCGTCACGCAGCGTTTCTTCGGCGAGGTGGCAGAGATCGGCGCCACCGTTTTCCGCCGCGACTCGCACGACCTGATCAACTTCATCTCGTGCACGGCGCCGTTCACGGGCCCCTGCGCCAGTCGGCCGAATGGCACGTATGACAACGTGTCGCGCGCGCGCGCCGAGGGCGTCGAGATCACTGCCACACTGAGGCCGCTGGAGTCGTTGTCGGCGCAGGCGAACTACACGCATGTCGATGCGGAGGATCGTTCGCCCGGTAGCGCATCGTTCGGCAAGGATCTCGTGCGTCGTCCGAGCGAAACGGCGAGCGCGCTGATCGATTATCGCTGGCCATTCGGGCTCGAGACCGGCGCCACGTTTACGCACGTGGGGGCGAGCTTCGACAACGCATCCAACACGCGTCGGGTCGACGCCTACGATGTGGTGGACCTGCGTGCCGCGTATCCGGTGACAGACAACATCGAGTTGCAGGCTCGCGTGGAGAATCTGCTCGACGAAGAGTACGAGACTGTTTTCCGCTACGGCATGCCGGGCAGGGCGACATACGTGGGTGTTCGCCTGAGCTATTAGCGACCAGGGTCGGCACATGAGTGCTGCCACGTCGTTCGACGTGTTCCGTCTCCACGGCGGCAAGGTGGCGGCGGCGCGCGCGCTGTTCCCGCAAGTCAGCGCACCGTGGATCGACCTGTCGACGGGCATCAGTCCCTGGTCCTATCCGCATGCTGCGATTCCTGCGGAGGCCTTCACGCGCTTGCCGGATCCTGAAGCCATCGATGCACTCGAAGCTGCGGCAGCGGTGAGCTTTGGCGCTCCCGATGCCGCCTGCGTGATCGCCACGCCGGGGAGCGATCTTGCATTGAGGCTCCTCGGGCGATTGTTCACGGGGCGTCGTGTAGCCGTCGTGCGGCCGGGTTATTCGGGGCACGTGCTTGCGTGGGGCGAGTCAGAAATCACGCTGATCCCGGCGGATGACATCGAGGTCGCGGCGCGTGCGCATGACGTCGTGATCCTGGCGAATCCAAACAATCCGGATGGACGGGTTGTTTCGCGTGAGCGCTTGCTGGCCGTAGCGGCGGAGCTCGGCGCGCGCGGCGGCATGCTGATCGTGGATGAAGCGTTCGCGGATGTGATGCCTGAACACAGTCTTTGTGGCGTGCTCTCTGACAGCGTGATGGTGTTCAGGTCGTTCGGGAAGTTTTTTGGGCTGGCGGGTGTGCGGCTCGGTTTCGTCGTGACGGCTTGCTCCAGGACGAGGCGCGCCTTGCGGAGTGCGCTTGGGGATTGGCCGGTGTCGGGGCCGGCTGTCGCGATCGGCACGGCTGCCTATCGCGACGTGAATTGGCAATCGATGCAGCGGCAGCGACTAAACGCAGCGGCGGAGCGACTCGACGCGATGCTGGTTCGCGCCGGGCTAGCAGTTGCGGGCGGCACCCTGCTTTTCAGGCTAGCGCGCTGTGAGAGCGGTGTGCGCGGCGACGCTGCTACAGGACTGGGCACTGGCGCCAGCGAGCGCACGGCCGAAGCGTTGTTCAAACACCTCGCGCAACACGGAATTCTGACTCGTCCTTTCTCCAGCGACGCATCGCTCTTGCGTTTCGGCTTGCCGGCCGACGAAACGCATTGGCAGCGGCTGGCAATTGCAATGGCCTCGAGGGGCTCGCCATGAACGAAACACCGGAAGATTTCGCGCGTCACAACGCTCGCATGGCTCGCGTGCAGAAGGCGCGTGCTCGCATTCAACAAACGAAGACGCTCGAACGCGGGTTGCTGATCGTGCACACGGGGCGCGGCAAGGGAAAGTCGTCGGCCGCGTTTGGCATGGCGTTGCGCAGTCTTGGCTGGGGCATGCGTGTCGCCATCGTTCAATACGTGAAGGGCAAATGGGAGACGGGCGAGAAGCATTTCTTCCGCACGAATCCGGAGCTGCTCACGTTCGAAGTGATGGGCGAAGGGTTCACGTGGGACACGCAGGACCGGGAGCGCGACATCGCAGCGGCACGTGCGGCGTGGGAACGGTCGAAGGCGCTGATCCTGGATCCGCAATATGACTTCGTCATCCTTGATGAGCTCAACATCGTGTTGCGGAACGCGACGCTTCCCATCGAGGAGATCGTCGAATTCCTGAAGGGGCGGCCGCTCGACAAGCACATCTGCATCACGGGGCGCGATGCGAAGCCGGAGCTGCTCGAGCTTGCCGATCTGATCACGGAGTTCACGGAGGTGAAGCATCCGTACAAGGCGGGCTTCAAGGCGCAGAAGGGTGTCGAGTACTGAGGGCCGCGTGATGCCACTCCTGACGCGGCATGTGTTGTCAGTGTTCGTGCTATTGGCCGCGCACGTGGTGTGCGCGCCCGCCGTTGCAGGTTCCGCGGATGCTGTGCGGCGGCCGCGCGTTGTGTCGATCAATCCGTGTGTGGATGCCGTGCTCGTGCAGGTGGCTGAGCCGGACCAGCTGCTTGCGCTCAGTCACTACTCACACGATCCCCAGGCGACGTCGATACCGATCGATGTCGCGCGCCGGTTTCGTGTCACGTCGGGCACGGCTGAAGAGGTGGTGGCGCTCGCGCCGGACTTCGTGGTGTCCGGACCGCATGTGTCGCCTGCCACGATCTTTGCACTGGAGCGGATGAATATCCGGATCATGAAGTTCTCCGTGGCGGAAAGTGTTGCGGAGAGTGAGCGCCAGATTCGGTTGATCGCGAGTGCTGTCGGGGCGCCCGAGCGCGGTGAGGCAATCATCACGTCGATAGAGCGGGCGATCGCCGCGGCGCGGCCGCCTGCTGACGATGAGCATCGCGTGTCGACTGTGATCTGGCAGGGAGGAGGGATGGTGCCGGGGGAGGGGACTCTCGCGAATGAGCTTCTGCAGCTCACGGGGTATCGCAATCTCAGCGCCGCGTACCGGCTGGCCAAGTGGGATGTGCTGTCGCTCGAGTACCTGATCGCCTCGCCGCCGGACGTGGTGCTGTCAGTGACGACGGGCGACGCGGAAGGCGACCGTATGCTGGGGCATCCGGCCGTGCGGAAGCTTGCCACACGTGTTGCCTTTCGCAGCTATCCGTTTCGCCTGCTTCAATGTGGTGGACCGACGATCGTCGAGGCCGTTGCGCGGCTCGCTGAAGTGAGAAAAGAAATGGAGAATCGGCGATGAACACCGTGCCCGCGCTCAGCGAGCGTGCGACCCACGAAGATGCCGGCCAGAGCGGCGCAGCTCACTCGCAACTGGCCGCCAATCCGCACGCGGCAGCACCCGCGCGGGTGGCGGCGGGCACGCAGGCGGTGGGCGAGCATGCGGCGCCGGGTGCGCTGATGCCGGGCGCACAGGCGACAGCGCCGCAGCTTTCGGCGACGAGCTGTGCGGGGGCCGCGGCGGTGAACTCTGAGCAGCCCAATCGAGCGCATCGACTGAACATCGCGCTCGTGGCCGCGATCGTCGCGGCCGCTGCACTGTCGGTGGTGGCGGGCAAGGTATGGCTACCATGGAACGCGTGGACGCTCGAGGATCCACGTTGGCTCATCATTGCCGAGCTGCGCTTGCCGCGAACGGTGCTCGCAACGGGCATCGGCGCAGCGCTCGGGCTATCGGGCGCAGCGATGCAGGGCTACCTTCGCAACCCTCTCGCCGATCCAGGTCTCTTTGGCATTTCATCAGGCGCTGCGTTCGGCGCAACGCTCGCCCTGTTCTTCGACCTGAACGCCTCGGCGCTACTGCTTCCAGCGTGCGCATTGCTGGGCGCAGTAGCGTCGATGATGACGCTCGCATTGCTCGCCGGCCGCTCCGGCAGCCTCATCATGTTCGCGCTCGCGGGCATGATCCTCTCGAGCATCACCATTGCGCTCACCTCGCTCACCATCAGTCTCTCACCCACTCCCTTCGTCGCGTCCCAGATCGTCAACTGGATCATGGGCGCACTCACCGACCGAAGCTGGGACGACGTGCGCGTCACCATGCCTTTCGCATTGGTGGGCGCCGTACTCATCGCTTCGACTGCACGCTCGCTGGACGCACTGACGCTCGGCGAGCAGGCCGCGCGCTCCATGGGCGTAGACCAGCGCCGGCTGCAGTGGCTGGTAGTTCTTGGCGTGGGACTATGTGTCGGCGCGTCCGTCGCAGCCGCCGGCATCATCGGTTTTGTCGGGCTGATGGTGCCGCATATCGTTCGTCCGCTCGTGGGCGGCCGGCCTTCTGCAACTCTGTTGCCGTCCGCGCTAGGCGGCGCGCTGCTCGTGCTGCTCGCCGATAGCGTCGTGCGACTGGCTCCATCTGTGAGTGAACTGCGCCTCGGCATCGCCATGGCAATGCTCGGCGGCCCGTTCTTCCTCGTCATGCTCGTTCGCATGCGGAGCCAGCTCGTATGAACGGGCTCAGCATCGAGCACCTGCACATTCGGCTGCGCGGCCAGCCCATCATTCGCGATTTCACTGCGCGGTTCGAACGCGGGCGGGTCACCGCTTTGCTGGGCCCGAACGGCGCTGGCAAGAGCACCTTGCTGAGTTGCATCGCCGGTCTGCGCACGCCAGATGGCGGCCGCGTGGCTCTCGACGGCATCGATGTGGGCGTGCTCGATCGACGCGAACGCGCCAGACGCATCGGCCTGCTCCCTCAGAACGGCGAAGTGCATTGGGACGTAGACGTCGCCGCGTTGGTCGCGCTCGGCCGCTTTCCGCATCGAGGCCGGTGGGGCGAGAGCGCAGAGGACAAACGCGCAGTCCTGCGCGCGATGGCGGCGACCGATGTCACGCATTTCGCGAATCGAAGCGCGAGGCGTTTATCGGGAGGCGAGCGCAGTCGCGTGCTGTTTGCTCGCGTGCTCGCCGGGGAGCCTGAGTGGCTGCTGGCGGACGAGCCGCTCGCCAGCCTGGACCCGGCACATCAGCTGGACGTGCTCGATCAGTTGCGTAGCGTCGCGGCCGACGGCGCGGGCGTCATCGTCGTCCTGCACGATCTGAGTCACGCGATGCGTGTGGCGGACGAAGTCGTGCTGATCAGGGAAGGGGAGATGATCGCCGCAGGTCCGCGTGACGAAGTCATCGTCGCCCAGCAACTTCGCGAGACGTTCGGTATCGATGTGCACGTCGGTCGCGCTGTCGAAGGCGATCGCTTCGTCGTTCCGTTGCGGCGGAGCCGGTGATGGAGCGGGCGACGCAGCTCCTCGTCATCGTGCTGCTCGAAGCGGCGATGGGATATCCGCAATGGTTGTATCGGAGCGTGCGGCATCCCGTCGTCTGGATCGGAAGTCTGATCACCGCGCTGGAGAAGCGCTGGAACACGGGGGCCGCAGGAAACCGCAGACTTGCAGGGTGCGCTTTGCTGATCATCGTGTTGTTCGTGGCTGGCGGCGCCGGTGTTGCGCTCGAATGGCTGAGCAACACTTCGCCAGCCGTCGTCATCGTGCTGCTGCTGGCGGGCACGACGATGCTCGCGCAACGCAGTCTTGCTACTCATGTCGGCGAGGTTCTTCGGGGACTCGCAGCCGACGACCTCGCCGCTGCGCGACGGAGCGTCGCGAAGATCGTCGGGCGCGACACGGCAACGCTCGACGCCGAGGGCATTTCCGCTGCCGCCATCGAAAGTCTGTCGGAAAGTTTCTGCGATGCCATCGTCGCTCCTGCCTTCTGGTTTCTGGTGGCAGGGCTGCCGGGCCTCTTCGTCTACAAGGCCGTCAACACCGCGGACAGCATGATCGGTCACAGGGACGATCGTTACCGCGCGTTCGGCTGGGCGGCTGCGCGCACCGACGATCTCCTGAATCTCGTTCCGGCGCGCATCGCGGGTTTGCTGATTTGCCTTGCCGGCTTGAAAGGTCTGCGCACGATGCTGCGCGATGCGCGCCGGCACGTTTCCCCGAACGCGGGCTGGCCCGAAGCGGCGATGGCCGGCGTGCTCGGGCGCCAGCTCGGAGGGCCCGTGTCGTACGAAGGGGAGTGCGAGCTGCGTGCGTGTCTCGGCACGGGGCCGCGGCCTGATGTGAGCAGTCTGCGCGAGGCGCTCGGCGTGTTCTTTCGAGCGTGTTTCGCGCTTTGGTTGATCGTGGCAGGTGTCGCATGGCTGCAGTGATGCTCCAGGGGACAGGTTCGGATGTCGGCAAGTCCGTGCTGGTTGCGGGGTTGTGCCGGTTGTTCACCAATCGCGGCGTGCGGGTGCGGCCGTTCAAGCCGCAGAACATGTCGAACAATGCAGCGGTCGCCGAGAGCGGCGGCGAGATCGGGCGCGCGCAGGCGTTGCAGGCGCTCGCGTGTCGCGCGCCGGCGCACGTCGACATGAATCCCGTGTTGATCAAACCGCAAACGGACACTGGCGCGCAGCTCATCGTGCATGGTCGTGTGTGCGGTGCAATGGGCACTCCTTTTTATATGCAGGAGAAGCGCCCGTTGCTCGGCGCCGTGCTGGCTTCGTTCGAGCGGCTGCAGGCGCAGGCGGACCTCGTGATCGTCGAAGGCGCGGGCAGCCCTGCGGAAACCAATCTGCGCGCCGGCGATATCGCGAACATGGGATTCGCGCGGGCTGCGAATGTGCCGGTGATTCTCGTGGGCGATATCGATCGGGGCGGTGTGATTGCTTCGCTCGTCGGCACGCACGCTGTGCTGGATCCGCCTGATCTGGCGATGATTCACGGATTTCTCATCAACAAGTTTCGCGGTGATGTGTGCCTTTTCGATTCCGGCTACGCCGAGATTCAAGAGCGCACCGGTTGGCCGGGGCTGGGGATCGTGCCATGGCTGGCGGCTGCACGATCCTTGCCGGCTGAGGATGCAGTGGTGCTGGATCGGCGCGAGGCGGGGGATGGCGCGCTCGTGATTGCCGTGCCCATGTTGTCCCGGATCGCTAACTTCGATGACTTCGATCCTTTGCGGCACGAGCCTGGTGTGCGGCTGGAGATGGTGCCGCCGGGGAGGCCGTTACCTGCGGATGCGGCGCTCGTGATTCTGCCAGGGACGAAGGCGACGATTGCGGACCTCGCGTTTCTGCGTGCGCAGGGGTGGGACATCGATCTCGCCGCGCATGTTCGGCGGGGCGGGCACGTGCTTGGGATTTGCGGCGGATATCAGATGCTCGGGACGCAGATTTCGGATCCGGAAGGTGTTGAAGGTGCTGCGGAGACGGTTGGTGGCCTTGGCTACTTGCCCGTGACCACGAAGCTCACTGGCGACAAGCGTGTCACGCGTACGCAAGGAGTGGAGCTGTCGACGCAGGCGCCGTTCGAGGGGTACGAGATTCATTCGGGACGCACCTTCTCCGAAGCGAACGTTGTGCCGCTTCTGCAGTTCGAGGATGGCGCGCGCGACGGTGCGATCAGCGCGGATGGGCGGATTGCTGGCTGCTATGTGCACGGGCTGTTCAATCGCCCCGAGCAGCGTGCCGCGTGGCTGGCTCGCCTTGGTGCGGCGTCAGATGGTGTCAATCAGGCCGACCGCGTCGATGCGGCGCTCGACGAGCTCGCTGAAGAGCTGGAACGTGTCGTCGATCTGGATCGATTGGTGGATATTGCGATGAGTACCCGTCATGGATGAGTCCGTACAGGTGCCGGAGGATCGGCGCGCGCCGGCGCGGCTCGAGGCTGGCTTACAGCGAGATGCCGAAACGGAGCGGGTGTGGGCGCATCTCGATGCGCTGGCTAAGCCCCGTCGCAGTCTCGGCAAGCTCGAAGAGCTCGCGGTGCGGCTTGCGGTTATTCAGCGCACATTGCGACCGGCGGTTAGGCCACGGCGGCTGGTGATATTCGCGGGCGACCATGGCGTTGTCGCGCGCGGCGTGTCCGCGTGGCCATCTGATGTGACTGGGCTGATGGTCGCGACGATGATGACCGGTCGCGCAGCGAGCAGCGCGCTCGCGGCGGCTCACGATTGCAGCTTGCGGCTGGTGGACGTCGGAGTCGCATCGGCTCGTATGTGCTCAGCGCCGCCGTTCTTTCGTGATGCCCGCATCGCAGACGGAACGCGCGACTTGTCCGTCGAGCCCGCGATGACCAGTGCTCAGTTCGAAGCGGCGTGGCAAGTGGGCGCGGATGAAGCGGTGCGCGCAGTCGGTGAGGGCAATCGTGTTCTGATCGCCGGCGAAATGGGAATCGGCAATACCACGCCCGCCGCCTGCCTCACCATGCTCTTCACCGGCGTAAGCGCCGACATCGCCGTCGGCCGCGGCGCCGGCGCCGACGATGCAACCCTGCAAATCAAGCGCGAAATCGTCACCGCCGCCGTCGCGCGAGTGACCGGCGAAAGTGGTGCCGCGGGCGTGAGACCAGGGGACGGGTCGTCGGCCAACGCGCCTGGCGCCGCTGGCTCGCAGAATCTGCGCGGCGCCATTGAGGCGCTCTCCGGGTTCGAGATCGTGGCGATGGCGGGCTTTTTCGCCGCGGGTGCGCGGCTGGGTGCGACGCTGCTGCTCGATGGTTACGTTGCTACATCGGCGGCATTGATTGCGGAGCATCTCCATCCCGGCACCGCGCATTCAATGATCGCCGCTCATCGTTCTGCCGAGCCGGGCCACAGCGCAGCCCTCGCGAAGCTTGGGCTCGATCCGCTGCTCGACTGGAACATGCGGCTCGGCGAAGGGACCGGTGCGTTGATCGCTCTTCCGTTGCTCGACAGCGCGGCCGTTCTATTGCGAGACGTCGCCGCACTGTCCGACCTGGGAGTCGCTCGTGAAGACTGAGTGCCCAGTCTGGGCGCCGCCCCTGCTCGCCGTTCAGTTTCTCACCTGTGTGCCGGTGCCGGCCGTATCGCAGCTCTCGGAGGAGGCAGTGCGAGTCGGGCTCGGGCGTGCAGTCGCATGGTTTCCGTTGATTGGGTCGCTGGTTGGCGCCGTAACCGCGGGCACGATGCTCCTTGCATCGGAGCTCTGGTCGCCACTCATCGCCGTGATTCTCGCGCTGATAGTCGAAGCGAGACTGACAGGCGCGTTTCACGAAGACGCCGTAGCTGACTTCTGCGATGGCGTTGGCGGCGGACGCGATCCGGCTCGCGTTCGCGAGATCATGAAGGACAGCCGTATTGGCAGCTACGGTGTGCTCGGTCTCACGCTTGCCCTCGCACTGCGCGCTGCGTTGATGTACTCGCTCATCGCTGGTGGTGTGAATGTCATTGCAGCCACCTTCGCGATCATCGCCGCGTCTACCTTCGGGCGACTTCTCGCAGTACTCGTGATGTTCGTTACGCCTCCCGTGCCGAGCACACGCTCCCTGGCGAATGACGTTGCAACAGGCGTGCGCGCTCGGGATGTCATGCTTGCACCAATCGTTGCGCTTCCAGGGCTGCTGCCATTCGCCCTCGGCGCCCCACTCAAACTGATGGCGGTCGCTGCCGCGGCAGCAGTGTTCCTCATCTGGTTTCGCGCACTACTCATGCGCCGAGTCGGTGGCGCCACTGGTGATTGCCTCGGCTTCGCCGCGTACGTCGGCCAACTTCTGCTGCTCCTGGCAGCAACTGCAGCTTGAAACGCGAGATGCTCGTACGAACGTACGATTGAAAACTCACACGCGAAGGTTGCGCAACTGTACTGATTAAGAGGCTAGAATCGCGGCCCTCGATGCGAGCAATGGGAAGCTCGAATCATCAATCCAGGGAGAAGGGCCATGTCAGAAACCAATCAAGACGACGACTACAAGCCAGAGACCATTCCGGAGATGGTCGAACGTATCCGCCGCAAGCCGCCTCGCCCCGGCGAGGACCGCAAGACACTCCAGCAGCTCGCGGAAGACCAGGGCACCGCGCCCATGGACTGGGAGTGGTTCCATGCGAACAAGCCCCGCCGTTCTACGAAGGTTTCGAAGAGGATATCCGGCGGATGCGGCGCGGACGGCGGCCGTTTGGGCCGCGCAAAATGATCGCAGTAGGAATAGTGATCGATTCGACTGTCGTTTCATATTCCGTCGCGGATTTGCGTTCGGTGCGGGTTACGTAGCCTCATTTCGCGGTCGGCTAAGTGGCGGCTCCACGATTCCGTCGTGGGCACTCAAGTGCACTGACAATCGGGCGAAGCAACTTCGTGCGACCCGCCCTGTAGAGCGCGGCTGACGACACACAGCGAAGGTGACGCCCGCGAATCACGCCGGTGCAATCAACGCTGGCGTAAGATTTGCTGCTGCCAGTCGCCTCACGTTCAAGCAAGGCGCCCGCCATGTCAGCCAATGCATCCGCTCCGGACCTCGACGCTGTCGACGCGCTTTGGCGCGCGGCCAACTATCTGTCTGTCGGGCAGATTTACCTGTACGACAATCCGCTGCTGAAGCTTCCGCTCGAACGCACGCACATCAAGAAGCGGTTGCTCGGGCACTGGGGCACCACGCCGGGCCTGAACTTCATCTACGCGCACATGAATCGCGCAATCCTCGCGCGCGACATCGACGCCATCTACATCACCGGCCCGGGGCACGGCGGCCCGGGAATCGTGGCCAACACGTGGCTCGAGGGCACGTACAGCGAGCTATACCCGGATGTGTCGACGGACGAAGCAGGAATGCGGCGCCTGTTCCGGCAGTTCTCGTTCCCCGGTGGCATTCCGAGCCACGTCGCAGCGGAAGTGCCCGGCTCCATCCATGAAGGCGGCGAGCTCGGTTACTCGCTGGCGCACGCGTACGGTGCTGCCTTCGACAATCCCGACCTCACCGTGTGCTGCGTGATAGGCGACGGTGAAGCCGAAACCGGCGCGCTCGCCACGAGCTGGCACTCGAACAAGTTCCTGAATCCCGCGCGCGATGGCGCCGTCCTGCCGATCCTGCATCTCAACGGCTACAAGATCGCCGGCCCCACCGTGTTCGCACGCATGCCGCGCGCCGAGCTCGACCAGCTCCTGAAGGGCTACGGTTACCGCCCTTACTACGTCGAGGGCCACGAACCCTTCGACATGCATCGGCAAATGTCCGCGACACTGGACCGCGTGCTCGACGAAATCGCCACCATCCAGTCCGCCGCGCGCACGCAGAACCGGACCGAGCGCCCCGTGTGGCCCGTGATCGTGCTCGTGACCCCGAAAGGCTGGACCGGCCCGAAAACAGTAGACGGCAAACCGGTCGAAGGCACCTTCCGCGCCCATCAGGTGCCGATGGGCGAGATGGAAAAGGCCGAGCACATCCGCCAGCTCGAAGACTGGATGCGCAGCTACCGTCCCGACGAGCTGTTCGAGCAGAACGGTACCATCCGCCCCATCGTCGCGCGCGCCACGCCTCGCGGCGCGCGTCGCATGAGCGCCAATCCCCATGCGAACGGCGGAATACTGCTGCGCGACCTGCGCCTGCCGTCTTATCGTGAATACGGTGTGGACGTGAAGGAGCCCGGCGCCACCGTCGCGGAATCCACGCGCGTTCAAGGCAACCTGATCCGCGACGTCATCAAGGCCAACGAGCACACGTTCCGCGTCTTCAGTCCCGACGAAACCGCTTCGAACCGCTGGTCCACCGTGTTCGAAGTCACCGATCGCATGCTCATGGGCGACATCGAGAGCACCGACGATCACGTCTCCCACACCGGCCGCGTGCTGGAGATGCTCAGCGAGAACCAGTGCCAGGGCTGGCTCGAGGGGTACCTGCTCACCGGTCGCCACGGCTTCTTCAGCTGCTACGAAGCGTTCATCCACATCGTCGACTCGATGTTCAACCAGCACGCGAAGTGGCTGAAGGTGTGCGCGCACATTCCCTGGCGCCGCCCCATCGCGTCGCTGAATTACCTGCTGACCTCGCACGTCTGGCGCCAGGATCACAACGGCTTCAGCCACCAGGATCCGGGTTTCCTCGACCACGTGGTCAACAAGAAAGCGGAAATCATCCGCGTGTATCTGCCGCCGGATGCCAACTGCCTGCTGTACGTGACCGACCAGTGCCTGCGCAGCCGGAACAAGGTCAACGTGATCGTCGCAGGCAAGCAGCCGCAGCCGCAGTGGCTGGACATGGACCAGGCCATCACTCACTGCACGCTCGGCATCGGTATCTGGCGCTGGGCGAGCTCAGATCACGGCGGCGACTGCGACGTGGTACTCGCGTGCTGCGGAGACGTGCCCACGCTCGAAACGCTCGCTGCCGTCGATCTGCTGCGGAATCTCGTGCCCGACTTACGCGTGCGCGTGATCAACGTGGTCGATCTGATGCGCCTGCAGCCGAAGCGCATTCATCCCGACGGCCTCGAAGACGCCGAGTTCGACGCGCTCTTCACGCGCGACAAACCCATCGTCTTCGCGTTTCACGGCTACCCGTGGCTCATCCATCGTCTCGCGTACAAGCGAACCAACCATCGCAATCTGCACGTGCGCGGTTACATAGAAGAGGGCACCACCACCACACCCTTCGACATGACGGTGCTGAACGGCCTCGATCGCTTCCACCTCGTGATGGATGTCATCGAACGCGTGCCGCGTCTAGAGTCACGCGCCGCGGACATCCTGCAAACGATGCGCGAGAAGCTGATCCAGCATCGTCACTACGTGAACAAGCACGGCGATGACATGCCCGAGATCAAGAGCTGGAAGTGGGGCGCTAGCAGCGAACAGCGCGAGGAACGCAAGCGCGGCACCGAGCAGGAGTAGCGGCGCGCATGACACCGATCCTCATCGTCAACACCGGTTCGTCCACGTTCAAGTGGGCACTGTTTTCGGACGAGGACCAGCACTACATCGAGGGCGGCACGGAGGAGTGGCAGGCGGAGGACGCGCTGACCCGCAAGACGCAGATCGAGGAGAAGCTGCGCGCGCTGCCGCCATGCCGGGCCGTCGGCCATCGCGTCGTGCACGGCGGCGGTGTCTTTCGTGAATCCGTGGTAATTGACGACGCGGCCCGGCGCGAGCTCGAATTACTCGTGCCGCTGGACGCCCTCCACATGCGACCGGCCATGTGCGGCATCGACGCAGCGCTCGCTGCTTTCCCGAATGCACGCCAGATCGCCGCCTTCGACACGGCATTCCACAAGACGCTGGGCGAGGCCGCCGCCGGATACGCACTGCCAGCGGAATGGACGCAGAAGTGGAGTCTGCAGCGATTCGGATTCCACGGGTTCAGTGTCGCCTGGAGCGTCGACTGGGTGCGAAGTCACTATGGAGCCGTGCCCTCGCGGATGATCGTTGCGCACCTCGGCAGCGGATGCTCGGTCACAGCGCTTCGAGACGGTCACTCCATCGACACGACGATGGGCTTCACGCCGATCGAAGGCCTCATGATGGCGACGCGCTCAGGATCTGTGGATCCAGGCCTGCTCCTGCACCTCGAGCTCCGTTGTGGCGTCTCGGCTCAGGTCATGGAAGACACGCTGATGCGCGGCTCGGGCCTGCTCGGCGTATCCGGGATCTCCGGCGACATGCGCAAGATCCTCGCAGCCGCCGACGAGGGACACGCCGGCGCGAAGCTCGCCTACGAGCGCTTCATCCTCTACGCACGCCGAGGTGTCGGCGCGATGAGCGGCGTGCTCGGCGGCACGGACATGCTCGTCTTCACAGGAGGCGTTGGCGAACACGAGCCACGTATTCGAAGCGAAATCGCGGCGGCGCTCGGCCCGGACCTGATCGATGTCCGCGCCAATGAAACGGGCGAAGAGGGACTCATCTCGCGCAAGAACAGCGCCGTGCAGGTGGTCCTGACTCGCGCCCGGGAGGAACTGATCCTCCTGCGCGAAGTCATGGCACTGCTGGGTTAGCTTGCGAGCTTGCGGCCCGACGCGAGCAGGGCTTGCAACCGTTCCGGTTCCACCGGTTTCGTCACGTGATGGTCGAATCCGGCCGCCATCGCACGCTCCTTGTCCTGCGCCTGGCCCCAACCCGTCAGCGCAACCAGCGTGACCCCCTGGCCCCACGGCTCCTCGCGAATGCGCTGTGCGACCTCGTAGCCATCCAGTCCCGGCATGCCGATGTCGAGCAGCGCGACGTCCGGCCGAAACTCCTGGGCCGTTTCGAGCGCTGCCGTCCCATCGTATGCCTTGCGGATCTCGTGCCCGTCTCCGCGGAGCAGGATCGCGAGACTGTCCGCCGCGTCCCGATTGTCGTCCGCGATGAGCACTTTCACCGCGTCGCTCGCAGGCGCGAGCGACGCCTCCGATGCGAGCAGCGCATCGATCGTCAGCCCGTCATCCCCAACAGGGACACGAACGATGAATTCGCTGCCTCGTCCTACGCCGGCGCTGCGCGCTTCGATCGTGCCTCCATGCAACTCGAGCAGACCCCGTACGAGTGCCAGCCCGATGCCCAACCCGCCTTCGGCATGCTGCCGCTCGGATCGTCCCTGCGAAAACATCTCGAAAATCCGCGGCAGCACCTCCGGGGCAATTCCGATCCCGTTGTCGATCACACTCAGGACCACGGTCTCGTTCTCATGCCTGCCCTGAATGCGAATGCTGCCGCCCGGCGGTGTGTACTTCGCGGCGTTCGTCAGCAGGTTCGCCAGCACCTGTGACAGCCGCACGCTGTCCGCGTAGACGTAAACAGCCCGTTCAGGCACATCGACGGACACTGTGTGAGCGCGCGCTTCAATCAACGGTCGCACTGCCTCGAGCGCCGTCTCGATGACGGACGAGATGCTCAGCAACTCCTTGCGCAACTCAACGCTGCCGCGAGTGATACGCGAGACATCGAGCAGATCGTCCAGCAAGCGGCTCAAGTGCTGCGACTGGCGTTCGATGATCTCCTGGGCCTGCGCGATGTCGCGCGGCGAAGTACGGGATGAGCGCAGGAGACGCACGGCATGCCGGATGGGCGCGAGCGGATTGCGGAGCTCATGCGACAGGGTCGCGAGGAAAATGTCCTTGCGTCGATCCGCCTGCCTCAACGCCTCCTCGGTGTTCTTCTGGGCCGTGATGTCCGTGGCAATCCCACACAGTGCATAGGGCGCACCCTCCGCGTCCTGCAGGAGAAACTTCGTTGCCACGTAGGTGTGCATTCCGTCGGTCTGCGGCACCACTTCCTCGATCGTGAGCGGAACTCCGGATTCCCAGACGCGCACATCGTGGTCGCGCAACTCGGTGGCGATCCTGTGAGGGAACAGCTCCTTCTCGACCTTGCCGATCACGAATTGGCGCTCGAGCGCGAAGATCCGCAGGAACTCCTCGTTCACGAACAGGTAGCGGCCTTCGCGATCCTTGAAGAACACGACGGCGGACGCGCGATCGAGAATCGCCCGCATGCGGCGCTCGCTGTCACGCAGCGCCGCCGCTGCCCGCTGCAGACGATGAATGCCTTCGGTAATCAGTGCGCCGACCCCTGCGAAAAGTACGAGGTGTGCGGCCCAGGCGAGAGAGTGATATTCGTAGTGGGATACCGGCGCGAAGAAGAAATGTGCTGCGGCGACGCTTGCGACGATCGAGACGAGCCCGGGTCCGCGTCCACCGAGGTAGCCGCACGTGACCACCACCAACACGAACGGCAGCAGTGGGGCGTCGTGCCCGAGCAGAGGAGAGACTGCAAGCCGCCCGAATGCGACACCCGCTGAGAACAGCAGCGCGAGCGCATACCCTACCCAGAGAAATCGGCCTGTGAAGTGCGGCCCGATTCCCGGCAGCCGGATCTGGCTGAAGTGTCTTGCAGGCGTGTTCACGGGAGAGGCCTCTCCCATGGACTATAGCGCAGGATCGATCAGTCCCTAAAATGAGTCGCGTGGTAGCTCAGCGCTGCGTACGCGTAGGAGAGCACGAACACAGCGCAGGCGGCGAGAGTGGCGAAGAACGCCACGCAGGCGGCCAGCACGACGGGCACAGTGAGCACCGGACTCTCGTGCGGCGAGAGCGCGTCGAAGAACGCCATGAGTACCAGGGCGATGGTGCCGCTTACCAGCCACCGCTGGATGTACGTGGTGAGACACGCCCGATTGCTGCAGTTGTGGCGGAACGCAGCGGCGCGCTCCGCGAAGCTGCCGCGGCTGACATCCTTCATCACGCCGAACGGCGAAAAGTAATTCCGGAGCGTATCCAGCACGGCAGGTATCCTCGAGTCGGGTCCGGATGAAACGATCATGGCACAGGTTTGGTTGCACGCCCGCCCATTGGTTCACACTCACGGTGCGCCTTCCTGGTGCACGGTGAGCGATCTCGCCGGTAGCGAGGGGGCATTCACCGGTACAAACACCGCCATGGCGGGCAAGTTGGCGCACCGGTTTCGAAAACTCTATTCTTCGCGCGATCACGGTAGGTGAGGACGCCGACGGGGGGCGCGGACAATGTTCGGTCGAATCGCGAATCTCATCAGAGGCTTCATGTCCCTGTTCATCTCGGGGGTGGAAAAACGCAATCCCGAGGCGCTGCTGGAGCTCGAGCAGGAAAACCTGCGCAAGCAGGTGGGCAACTTCAATCAGGGCCTGGCCGCCCATGCGGGGCTGTGCGAGCGCCTGATGGGCCAGATCCGCAAGCTCGAGGCCGAGGAAAAGGAGCTGCGCGCCAAGGTGACGGCTCACATCCGGGCCGGCAACCGCAACGCCGCCGGCCAGTACGCGCTGCGCCTGCAGACCGTGGAACGCGAGCTGGGCGAGAACCGCACGCAGCTCCAGCAGGCGGAGGAGACCTACCAGAACCTCATCAAGGCACGGGACGTGGCGGTGAACTCCGCACGCGCCAAGATCGAGAGCCTGAAGGGCGCCATCAACGACATGCGCATGAAGCAGGCCATGGCCGAAATCCACGAGATGTCGGCGGGCATGGTGTCCAATCTCGGAGGCGGCGGCGACACCCTGAACCGGCTGCACGAAATGGTCGAAGAGGAGCGGAACAAGGCGGCCGGACGCGCTCGTGTCGCGCGGGACGCCCTGGACATGACAGAAGTCAAGGTGAAGGAAGCCGAGATGACTGCGCTCGCCGACCAGGCGCTCGCGGACTTCGCCGCGCGCGAGGGCATCTCACTCCCGGGCGCGGAAACCGCACCGGCGGCACCGCGGGCCATGGGTGCGGCCGCGGCGACGACGACACCGCCGAATCCGCAGACCGAGAACCAGGGCACCTGACATGCCGGCACCGCAAGGTGCGCCGGAGTGGGCCACCGAGCTATCCGTCGCCTTCGAGAGTGGCGCCTCCGGGCAATTCATTCTCTACGGCAACGTGCACGACCGGATGGCCGTCAACGGTCGCCTGGTCAACATCGAGCGTTACATCCAGGATGAGCTGCTCGCGGCCTTCGAAGTCATCTTCGCGTACGACCTCGGCAATGGGCTCACGATCGAGCGCGGCGGCGAGAAGATCGCGCAGTGGGTGCCGGTTGCCGCGCGCAACCTCCCGCACCAGCCGCTCGAAGCCATCCGTTTCGTCAGCCGCTACGCGCGCTATCTCGGCAACCTGAACACGCTCGGGCGCAAGGAGAACGTGCAACACATGGCGGTGATCATCCGCGGAGCCGATCAGCTGCTGCCCTCGGATGGCAACGGTTTCGAGCACGGGAGCCTCACGAGCCTGATCCGCGAGTGGGGATCCGGCGCGCCCTTCAGCCAGATTCCATTCGCGAGCCTCCTGGTTTCGGACAACCTGAACGATCTCGAACCGCTGGTCGCCTACGCGCCGCAGGCTTCGCCGATCCGCATCCCGCTGCCGTCGGTTCCGGAGCTGCAGTCCGCACTCACACTGCTGCAGAAACAGTATCCGCAGACGATTCCTGCCGAAACGGACATGCCCGCGCTCGCTTCGGCCCTGACAGGCGTGTACATCAGCACGCTGGAGCAGCTCGCGAAGATCCGCGCTCACAAGAAGGAGCTGCTGCGCGCCGCGGATCTCACCATGATGAAGAAGGAGATGGTGGAGCAGGACGCGCCGGGGCTCATCGAGTTCGTCGAGTCGAAGCGCACGCTCGACGACTACCATGGCCAGGATGCGCTGAAGAAGTGGCTGCGACAGGACGTGGTGCTCTGGCGCAAGAACGATCTCAAAGCTCTGCCCATGGGCTATCTCCTGTGCGGACCCATCGGCACCGGCAAGACGTTCCTCGTCGAATGCCTGGCTGGCGAAGCGGGCGTGCCAGTGGTGAAGTTGAAGAACTTCCGCGACAAGTGGGTGGGCTCGAGCGAGGGCAACCTCGAGAAGATTTTTCGCCTCATCCGTGCGCTCGGCCGCTGCATCGTTTTCATCGACGAAGCGGACCAGGCGCTCGGGCGGCGCGACTCCGGCTCGAGCGACAGCGGTCTCTCGGGGCGCCTGTATTCGATGATCGCGCAGGAGATGTCGGTGACCGCGAATCGCGGCAGGGTCGTTTGGGTGCTTGCATCCTCGCGTCCGGATCTCATCGAAGTGGACCTGAAGCGCCCCGGTCGCATCGACCTCAAGGTGCCGATCCTGCCGACTACGACGCGCGCCGAAAGCGCGGGGTTGATTGGAGCGCTGGCGCGCCGTTACGAGCTCACCGTGTCGCCGGAGGACTTGAAGCAGATCGAGCCGCAGCTGCCGATCCTGCTCACGCCGGGCGCGGCCGAAGCGCTGGTCGTGAAGGCGTATCGAGTGGCGCGCACCGAGAATGTGGCCGGTGGCGAGGCGCTCGCGCGCTGTATCGAGGGCTATCAGAACCCGGTGCCCGAAGATGTGCTCGAAGCGCAGATGCGCCTGGCCGTGCGCGAAGCGACGGACCTGTCGTTCGTGCCCGAAGCATTCCGCCACTACGCCGCCAAGCCGGCGGCGGCCACCTGAGCCCACACCGATGACGGGTGATCCGCACACATGATCGGAAAGACGCGTTCCTACCTGGCTGCGGCGTTCAACGCACGGCCTTTCGGGATGCCGATTCCTCCGAACTGGTTTGCGCTTCTCGGCTTCGGGCTTCTGGGTGCGTTTCTCGACCCCGGCTTCTGGCTGATCGGCGCGGGCCTGGAAGGCATCTACCTGTGGTGGCTTTCGTCGAACGCCCGCTTCCGGGCCGTGGTCGATGCGACGAGTGGCGGCGGTTCATCTGAATGGAGCTCACAGTATGGGTCTCTTCTCGAACGTCTGAGCGACGCAGACCGCCGTGCCCAGTCCGACATGGAGACACAGGGTGCGGCGCTCATCGAAGTGCTCACCCGCTCAGGCGCCTACGAAACGCAACTGAAAGACGTGCGCCAATTGGTGTGGCTGCACCTGAAGCTCCTTGCGGCACGCTCCGCGCTTCACGAAGTGATTGGCTCCGCCGCGCGCGAGCAGCGCACGCTCGAAGACCAGCAACGCCAGCTCACGGAGCGCCTCACGCAGGCCGACATCGACCCCGAGCTGAAGTCGAGCCTCGAAGGCCAGCTCACCGTGATTCAATCCCGGCGCGCTGCGCACACCCTGGCGCGCAAGCGTTGCGAGTTCGTAGACGCAGAGATCGCGCGTCTGAGTCAGCAGCTCTCGCTCGTGCGCGAGCAGGCGCTGCTCGCAACGGATGAAGGGAGCGTGGCTCGCTCCGTCGACGCGCTCTCCGCTTCGCTGAACGAAGCCAATCGCTGGCTGAAAGACCAGCGGGAGCTCTTCGCCGGCTTCGAAACCTTTGCGGACGATCCGCCGCCGCCAGAGCTGCTCGGCAGCGAGCAGTCCACCTCAACCCCACCGCGTAAGAAACGGACACAGGGAGTTTCGCAATGATGCCTCGACGACCTTTGCGTGCCGCGCGCGGCTCCGCGCTCGGCAACATCATCACCGCAGTGCTGATCGTGGCGCTGCTCGGGCTCGGTGCGTGGCTCATCTTCAAGAACCGGAATGCGGATTCCGAAGCGGGGCCCTCTGCGGATGCACCGCCCGCTGCGGAAGCGCCCAAGGGCGATGCGCCCGATCCGATCGAGCCCGTCGCCGGAACGCCGGTGCTCGAAGCGGCTGCGCCGTACACGCCGAAAGACAAGATCGTCGAGATCGACCTCAGCGAGTACGCCGGGTACGGCGGCCTCATCGTGGCGAACGGCGGGCTCGAACCGAATCCGAATTCGTTCTTCGCGAAGGAATACGGCTTCCAGGTGAAGCTGTCGGTGAGCGAGAGCGAGACGTGGTCGAAGCTCAACAACGGCAAGCTCGCCGCCACCGCGACCACGGCGGACGCGCTCGCCGTGCTGGGCCGCCAGTTCGATGCCGTGGTGCCGGTGCAGATCGGTTATTCGCGTGGCGCGGACATGGTGGTCGTCGATGCGGGCGTCACTTCCGTGAACAATCTCGCGGGCAAGCGGCTCGCCGCCTCCCAGTTCAACGAGAGCGAGTTCTTCATTCGCTACCTCGCGCAGGAAGCCGGCGTGCCGGTGCGTGTGCTGCGCGACCTGGATGCGAAACCGGCCGAGAACGAGCTCGGACTCGTGTTCTATGAAGACGCATTCATCGCGTGCGACGCCTATCAGCACGAGCTGGCGCGCAAGTCGCCGCGACTGAACGGCTGCGTCGGCTGGACGCCGCGCACCGACGAGGTGGTGCAAGCCTCGAACGGACGCGCAAAGGTGCTCGTGTCCAATCGCAACCTGCTCGTGATCGCGGACGTGCTCACCCTCAACAAGGAATTCGCCCAGAAGAATCCGGACATCGTGCGCGGGCTCGTGCACGGTGTGCTCGAAGGCAATCGCCTGCTTCGGGATTCGCCGGATCAGCACATCGGCGTCGTCGCAGCAGCGTTCAAATGGGACGAGGCGGAGGCGAAGGACGAGCTCGCTCACGTGCACCTTTCGAACCTGCCCGAGAATCGCGCGTTTTTCAGCGGCACGCTGGATGTGGCCGGCTCGTTCGGCGGAATCTTCCAGTCGTCGGTTCTCGCCTACGGCAGCATCATCAAGAACCCGACGGACCCGCAGCGCTTCGTCGACACGAGCGCTCTCGACGCGCTGGCGAAGAAAGGTCTCTATGCGGACCAGCGTATCGCGATCGCGCCCATACGGCAGGCGAAGCAAGCGTCGCTCGAGAACGATCCGCTGCTCAGCAAGGACATCCGCTTCTTCTTCGAGGCGAACTCCGCGAAGCTCGATGCGAGCGCGCAGCAGAACGTCGAGTATCTCGACACCATCAAGCGCTTCCTGCAGGTGAGCCCGGGCTCGACGGTGCTCCTGCGCGGGCACGTGGATAACGCGCGCATCGGTGAGTTCCGCTCGCAAGGTGGCGAAGAGCTGGTGCGCTCGATGGCGCTGCAGGCCATGGAGCTGTCACGCCAGCGCGCCACGGCCGTGCGCGACGCGCTGCTCGCGCGTCACAAGGAGCTGGAAACGGCACGCATCGAAACCGTCGGTCGCGGGTGGGAAGAACCCGTGAGCCCGCAGAGCGATCAGAACCGACGCGTCGAAGTGCAGTGGTTCACACTGGAGTGACGGCGCCTACTTCGTCACGTTGAGCGAAGCCGTTTTCAGCGTCGTCGAGCTCGGGCCGACCATGATCTGGAATTCGCCGGGCTCGACGACGTGCTTCATGTCCTTGTCCCAGAGTGCGAACGCGCTGGAGTCGAGCGTGAAGGTCACCGTGGTCGAAGCGCCCGGCGCCAGCGACACGCGCTTGAACCCGCGCAACTCTTTCACCGGGCGCGTCACGGAGCTCACCACGTCCCGCAGATAAAGCTGCACGACTTCGTCGCCAGCCGCTGAGCCGGTGTTGCGCACGCTGACGTTCACAGTTACCGAACCATCCGTCTTGATCTGCGTCGCGGAGAGCTGCGGTGTGCCGATATCGAACGTCGTGTACGAGAGCCCGAAGCCAAACGGGAACAAGGGCTCACGCGAGTCGAAGAGATAGCCGCGATGGCCGCTCGGTTTATCGTTGTAGGTGATCGGCAGTTGGCCCACTGACCGCGGAATCGTTACCGGTAATTTCCCACCCGGGTTCGCATCGCCGAACAGGATGTCTGCCAGCGCCGTGCCGCCCTCCTGGCCGAGATACCAGCCTTCGATGAGGGCGTTGGCGCGCTTCGCGATCTCGACGACCGACTGCGGCCGCCCGTTGATGAGCACGACCACGACAGGCTTGCCGAGCGCGAACATCGCTGCGGCCAGCTCGTTCTGCTCGCCGACGAGATCGAGGGAAGTGGCGTCGCCGAGGTGGTTCTTGTCCCAGCCCTCGCGGCTCGTGGCTGCGCTCCCGCCAATGGCCAGCACGATTGCATCGGCGCCTTGCGCGACTTGCACTGCCTCCTGGATCCGGCTGCGATTCGCCTGAGGATCTGCAAGTACCACCTCATCTTCATACCAGTCACCTTTGTCCGTGAGGCGTACGCCTTCGGCAGTCACGATGCGTACGCGATTTCCCAGTTTCGCGCGGACGCCGTCGAGAATGCTGACGGAGCGCGCCGGCACATTCGCATAGCCTCCGAGCTGCGCGATCGCGGCATTCGGACCGACTACTGCGAGCGTCTTTAGCGTGTTCGCGCGCAGCGGCAACACGCCGTCGTTCTTCAGCAGGATGACGGAGCGACGCGCAGCCTCTTCGGCCAGTGCACGAGCTTCGGCGTTACCGGTTATCGATTCCGCGTACTTCGCATCGGCATACGGGTTTTCGAACAGACCCGACAGGAACTTCAGCTTCAGCATGCGGCGCACGGCGGCGTCGATCTCCGCCTGCGTGACACGTCCGGCTGCGAGCGCTTCGGGGAGCTTCGCGTACGCCTCGCCGTTCGGCAGATTGGAATCGACACCGGCCTTCAGAGCCCGCACGGCCGCGCCGGTGAAATCGGGTTCGATGTGATGGATGTCCACCATCTGCTCGACACCCCAGTAGTCGCTGAGGATGTTGCCCTGGAACCCCATTTCCTCGCGCAGAACGCGCCGCAGGAGCCAGGTGTTGGCGTGCGAAGGCATGCCATCGATTTCGTTGTAAGACGGCATCACATTCATCGCATTCGCGCGCCGGATCGCCGCCTCGAACGGCGGGAAGAACAGCTCGCGCAGCACGCGCTCGGAAATCGAAGCCGGTCCGACATTCGTGCCACCTTCTGGCTGCCCGTGGCCGGTCATGTGCTTGAGCGTGGCAAATACGCGGTCCTTCGCGAGCGGCAGCGAATCACCCTGGAAGCCGCGTACTGCTGCAACTCCAAGCTCACCAACGAGATACGGATCCTCGCCATAGGTCTCCTCGAACCGGCCCCAGCGCCCGTCGCGTGCGATGTCGACGACGGGTGCAAGTACAACTGTCGCGCCGCGCGCGCGAATTTCACGCGCTACGACCGTGAACACGCGAGTGACGAGGTCGGGGTCCCAGGCGCTCGCCAGTGCGATGGCCTGCGGGAACGAAGTGGCGCCTCGCGCCTGGTAGCCATGCAGTCCTTCCTCGTGGAAGAGGGTGGGGATGCCGAGGCGCGTCTCTTTCATCTGGTAACGCTGGATCGCATTCACGAGCGCGACCGTCTGCTTCGCATCGCGCGACGGTTTCGCCAGGGGACTACCCGGACCGGTGAGGTCGTTCGGTCGCGTGAAGTGTCCGATGCCGACGGGGTAGAGCTTGCGGAGCTTCGCCGGGTCGAGGTTGAGACTGGCGTCGAGGAGCTCGCTCTTCTGGCTCCAGATTGCCGTGATCTGCGCCAGCTTCTCTTCCGGTGTCATGCGCGCGAGCAGGTCTTCCACGCGCTGGTCGACGGGTGCGGACGCATCTTTGTAGACGGCCTTGCCGCCGCGGTTCTGGGCATCAGCCGCCGGGATGGTCAGCGCCAGCGAAATGGCAACAACGGTCGTGACCCATACCGGTTTGCGGGCCCGTGGCCCTCGTGACTCGATCATCCTGGCGCCCCCTCGTCCCGCGGCTTCGCGATATGTTGATACCGGTATCATAACCGCAACAATCGGTGCAATTCCCACCCGCATACGGTTTGCAAATCAGAAATGTGACCGCTACCATCGGCCGCAGAATCGGGAGGCAGCGCCCGACACAAGGGGGAAAACATGCGCAGACCTGCATTCGCGATGAATGGCTTCGCGTCGACCTGGCTCGGCTCGACGTTTCTCCTCACGGTGGCCGGAACGGCGGTGGCGCAGAACGCGCCGAGCGCCGGGCCGCAGCCGCTCGAAGAGGTGGTCGTGACCGGCATCCGCAAGAGCCTGTTCGACTCCACCGAAGCCAAGCGCGAAGCGACCGGCTTCACGGACTCGATCTTCGCCGAGGACATCGGCAAGTTTCCCGATACGAACATCGCCGAGTCGTTCAACCGCGTGCCCGGTATCACCATCACGCGCGACATCTCCGGCGAAGGCGTGAACATCGCGATTCGCGGCCTCGGCACCAACTTCACGCGCATCATGCTGAACAACGCGCCCGTCGCGGTAGCCTCGACTGGCCGCACGGACGCGCAGAGCACGAATCGTGAGGTGGACCTGGATCTGTTCCCCACGGAGCTGTTCACGCAGCTCACCGTGCGCAAGAGCTCCGCAGCCAGCATGCTCGAAGGCGGCGCGGCAGGCACCGTCAACATGCGGAGTGCCCGGCCTTTCGATACCGAAGGTCAGCGCCTCACGTTCGCATTTCAGGGCACCGACAACAGCAACGCGGATTCATGGGGCAAGCGCGGCTCGATCCTCGGCAGCAAGACCTGGGATACGTTCGGCGTACTGGTCGGCGTCGCCGGCGTGCGCAACAAGGTGCGCGTGCCGGGGTACGAGACGGTCGGCTGGACGAACCCGAACCTGACGGTCGTGACGCCGCCCTCGGGAACGAATCCGGGCATCACCGCGGCGCAGGCACAGTGCCTCGCTCCCAACGTCTGCAACGGCAGCGGCGGTGGCAACTTCACGATTCCTGGCACCGTGCCGGCGAACGCGGGATTTGGCCTGGTCCCTGGCACGGTGATCAACCAGGCGTTCCTGCTTGCGAACAACCCCGGCCTCACGCTCCAGCAGCTCGACAACGCCATCATCCCGCGCCTCAGTCGTCCGGTGGACGACTACGGCAACAAGGACCGTTACAACGGCATCGTCAGCCTGGAATACCGGCCGACCGACAGCATGCATTTCTATCTCGACTCGATGTACGGCAAGAAAGAGAACGATCTGCAGCGCATCGACATGAACTGGGTGGGACGCAACGGCGCCATCATTCCGCTCGGTCTCACGGTGGATCGCAGCGACTGCACGAACGGCTGCGTGGTCACCAGCGGCCGGTTCGCGAATGCACAGTTCTTTCTGGAGTATCGCCCGTACCTCGAAACCACTGAATTCTGGGGCGCGAACCCCGGCTTCGAGTGGCAGATGACGGACACCCTGAAGCTCGATATCAACGCGAACAAAACCCACAGCTGGTTCCATCGCGAGTCGCCGAGCGTGCTCGCCATCACGCCGGCCAACGCCGGTGTCGTCGTCGAATACGTGAACGACGGCGGGCTGCCTTTCGTCGGCACCAACATCGACCTCAACAATCCGGCGAACTTCAACTGGCCCGGCGCGCGCGTGAACATCCAGGACGAACGGCGCCTGACCGAGACGAAGGGCGCGCGCACCAATCTCAGCTGGGCCAGGTCGGAGGCGCTGAACTTCCACGTTGGCGCGGCGTTCGACGACGTCTCGCGGCGTATTCGTGGCTACGACAACAGCCAGGCATGGCAGAACGCGGTCTGCGGCGACAGCCCGAGCGTCTTCCTGCTCGGCCCGAACACGCAGCCGCCGTGCGAGGGCCTCGTTACGGCGAGCCCGCCGTCGAATTATCCCCGTTATCCCGGTTACGGGACCTTCGCCACTGCAGGCCAGACGGGGCCGGTTACCTATGCTGGCTCTTTGATCCCTGCCTCCCAATTCCAGTCCTATCTCGTTCAGGGCCCCGACGGCTTCATCACTCTCGATTGGGACCGCTTCAAGCGCGACTCGAACTACCAGCAGTTCCACGACAGCGCGCTGGAGGTTGCCGGCACGAACACCGGCGCAAGCGGCGGCCTGGTCCGCGAGAAGATCTACGGAGCGTATTTCGAGATCAGCGGCGAGACGATGGTGAACGACGACAATCGTCTGCGCTACACAGCAGGCGTTCGTCGCGTAAAGACCGAGCAGCAGATCGGCGGCAGGGTAGCGATTCCCGATCCGCGCAATGCCGCACTGGCCACCGCACCGGCGACGACATTGCCGGATGGCGCGCGTTTTCCGAACATCGAAAACTTCATCACGCGTGACAACACATACTTCAACACGCTGCCTTCGTTCGAGCTCGCGTACAACATCACTGAACAGACCGTCGTGCGTGCTGCTGCCTCGCGCACGATGACGCGTCCCGATCCGAACGCGATGCTGCCTGGGTTGAACTTCAGTTCGCCTTCGGCGGATGGCGGCACCGTGGGCAATCCCGCCCTCGAGCCGTTCCTCTCCGAAAACCTGGATCTCGGCTTCGAGTTCTACACGGGCCGCGAGGGATACATCGGCGCGGCTGCTTTCCGCAAACGCGTGACCGGCTTCACCGTCAACGGCATCAGGACGGTGCCGTTCTCCGATCTGGCGGTGTTCGGTGTGACGTTCGACACCCTGACTCCGACCCAGCAGACCAACCTCAATGCGCGCGGCGGTCCCACCGTGGCGACGGTGAACCTGCAACAGCAGGTGAACGCCAGTGGCGCGCTCACGGTGAACGGACTCGAGTTCAACTGGGTGCAGCCGCTCGATTTCGTGCTCGGACGCTGGGGTCTCGACGGCTTTGGCCTGGCGGCCAACATGACGCTCATCAATCAGTCGGCCAAGGGCGCGGCGCCGGCGATCGCGATTGGCGTGGCGCCTCACACGTACAACGCTACGCTTTACTACGAGAAGCACGGTATCAGCGCTCGCATCGCCGGGACCTTCACCAAGGGCTCGCAAGTGTCCGGCCTGAATCAGAACGGCATTCCACTCGCCGCGTTCTTCGGCGACGACTACGAGCAGTGGGACTTCTCTTCGAGCTTCGACCTCTCGCAATGGTTCGACTGGGACACGAAGTTCGAAGTGACGCTCGATGCCATCAATCTGTTCGACGTAGAGCAGCGCACGAACTTCCAGTTCTCGAACTCGGCGCAAACGATCTATTCCCCCGGACGGCAAATCCTAGTCGGAGTTCGTGGGCGCTTCTGATAGTGCTGTGTCGGGCGTGCCCGAAGCATCGGGCACGCTCGTGCGTGTCGGACGATATCGCTGGCGTATCTGTGCACTGCTGTTCGCCGCAACCACGCTGAACTACCTCGACCGGCAGGTGCTCGGCGTGCTGGCGCCGGACCTGACGCGCATGTTCGGCTGGAGCGAGATCGACTACGGCTACATCGTCACTGCGTTTCAGGCGGCCTACGCCATCGGTCTCCTGTCCGCCGGCGCAATCATCGACAGGCTCGGCACGCGCATCGGCTACGCGCTGACGATCTGTGTGTGGAGCGTCGCGGCCATGAGCCACGCGCTCGCCAGCAGCGTGCTCGGATTCGCGGCCGCGCGATTTCTGCTGGGACTTGGCGAGGCGGGCAACTTCCCGTCGGCGATCAAGACCGTCGCGGAGTGGTTCCCGCGGCGGGAACGCGCATTCGCCACCGGCATCTTCAATGCGGGCTCGAACGTCGGCGCGATTCTCGCGCCACTCATGGTGCCGATCGTCGCGGTGACACTCGGCTGGCGGGCTGCGTTTCTGTTCACCGGCATTTTGAGCGCCGCGTGGCTGGTCACGTGGCTCATGGTCTATCGCCCGGCGACCCAGCATCCGTCCGTGTCCTCGGGTGAGCTTGCCTATATTCGTAGCGACCCTGACCAGCCGGCCTCAAAGGTGCCGTGGGGACAGATCCTGCGGCACCGCGAGGCCTGGGCATTCGTCGCTGCGAAATTCATGACGGACCCCATCTGGTGGTTCTTCCTGTTCTGGTTGCCCAAGTTCCTGAACAGTGAGTACGGGCTCACCCTCACCGGGCTCGGTCCGCCGCTGATCGTGATCTATCTCATGGCCGATGTCGGCAGCATCGCCGGTGGCTGGATCGCGGGACGCTTCATCAAACGCGGCTGGAGCGTCAATCGCGCACGCAAGACCGCGATGCTGCTGTGTGCACTCGCAGTCGTGCCGATCGCGTTTGCATCGAATGCGACGAGCTTGTGGACCGCGGTGCTGCTCATCGGTCTTGCTACCGCAGGTCATCAGGGCTGGTCGGCCAACGTCTTCACGCTGACATCGGACATGTTTCCGCGGCACGTGGTGGGCTCGGTCGTCGGTCTCGGCGGTTTCGCGGGCGCCGTGGGCGGCATGCTGATCTCAACTTTCACGGGCTTTCTGCTCGAGAGCACAGGGAGCTACGTGCCGGTCTTCATCATGGCGGGCTCGGCATATCTGCTGGCGCTCGCGGTGGTTCACGGATTGGCGCCGCGCCTGGCGCCGGCGCGCATCGCATGACGACAAATCGGGGAGGGATCCAACGTGAAACTCGCGACCTGCAGGCTCTTGCTCATTCCTTTGTTGGCATTCACATCCGCTGCGCTGGCAGAGAACGAGCCGATCGTTCTCGAAGCGGAGTCCGGCGCACTCGGCTCGGCGTTCAGTACCGGCACCGCTGACGGAGCCACCTTCGTCACGATTTCACCGACGGGGGCTGGCGGCAATCCGAACAGCGAGACGCGTGTCATCACGTTCACGGCCAACTTCGCTGCGCCGGGCACATACGAGTTGTATGCGCGGCTGCGCGTCGGGCCGGCAACCTTCAGCGACGACAGCTTCTACTATGGCAACGGCTTCGGCGTGAAGCCGGTGTCCGCGGACGCGAGCACCGACGGCTCCTGGATTCTGGCCAATGGTCTTGCGGCTCCCGTCGGCTACACGCTTCCGAGCGACAAGGTAGTTGGCGGCGGCACTGCGCAGACCGGAGTGTTCAAGTGGGTGAAGCTCTCCGCATTCGATGGCGGTGAGCCGCCGGTCGCGGGCTTCGTCGTACCGGCCGGCGAGCTCATGCAGACCTTCCAGATCGGCGGTCGCGAGGACGGTCTCGACATCGATAAGGTTGCCTTCGGCGTGCAGGGACTCTTCTATACGGTGAACGATCTCGACAACCGCCTGCCCGGTTCGTCTGTCCCGCCGCCACCGCCATTCACGCCGCCTGGTCCGCCCATCGCAACGGGCAAGGCGAAATTCCTCGGCAGCGCGCACAGCCCACCGCAGGCCACGAGCTTCGCGCTTTACTGGAATCAGGTGACGCCGGAGAACGGCGGCAAGTGGGGCAGCGTCGAAGGCACGCGCGACTCCATGCAGTGGGGCGACCAGGACGCTGCCTACAACCTCGCGCGCGCGAATGGCTTCCCGTTCAAATTCCACACGCTCATCTGGGGCAATCAGCAGCCGGCGTGGATCGAGAACCTGCCGCCTGCCGAACAGCTCGTCGAGATCGAGCAGTGGTTCGATGCCGTCGCCGCCAGGTATCCGGACATGGAGTTCATCGACGTCGTGAACGAGCCGCTGCATGACCCGCCCGGCTCACCGGGCAATGGTGGCGGCAACTATCTCGCGGCGCTCGGCGGCACTGGCTCGACGGGCTGGGACTGGGTGATCAACGCGTTCCGCATGGCGCGCGCGAAGTTTCCGCACTCGAAGCTGCTGATCAACGAGTTCAGCGTCACGAACAATACTGCGGACATGCAGCGCTACATCGAGATCGTGCGACTGCTGCAGGCGGAGAACCTGATCGATGGTGTGGGCGTGCAGGGGCACGCGTTCTCGACGCGACCGAACATCCCGATGTCGACGCACCAGCAGAATCTCGACCTGTTGGCCGCGACGGGTCTGCCGATCTACATCTCAGAGCTCGACATCGACGGCCCGACGGACGAAGTGCAGCTCGCGGACTACCAGCGCATCTTCCCGGTGTTCTGGGACCATCCCGCGGTGAAAGGCATCACGCTGTGGGGCTTCCGCCCAGGGCATTGGCGGACGGCGCAGGGCGCGTACATCGTTCTGCAGAATGGCGCCGAGCGGCCGGCGATGAGATGGCTGCAGGCTTTCGTCGGCGACAACGTGCCGCTGGTCACGGTGGGACAGAAGTTGCCGATCGATGGCGGCTCGCGGAATGTGATCGGGCAGGCGATCGCTACCGACACGGACGTGAATCGCGAGTTCGGTTACGCGACGTTGCAGAACTGGCAGATCGCGAGCGGCAACAGCCGATCGATCTTCGCAATCGATCCAGCCACGGGCGCGATTCGCGCAGAGCGCCCGTTGCTCATCGACTTCCGCCGCTCGAGCTACACGCTGCAGGTGAGCGTGGGCGACGGTGCCGGAACGAGCGCCCCTGAGACAGTGACGATCCCGATCGCGAACAAGCTGAAGATGTGCGCGTTCGAGCATGACGTGGTCGTGCCGAAGGCGGGCGCCTGGCTGGTGCTGGCGCTCGGAGGATCGCTCGGCAGGTGCACGCAGTAGCTCATTGCTCGATGTGGGCGTACGGACCCACCATGGCACCGACGAAGCCGCCGGCGACGTCGGTGCTGAGGAGGGTCCCGTCCTCGTTGTCGCGCAGTGTCCGCCATCCTTGCGAGGGAGTCTGGTACTGGAATGAGTAGGTCGAACCACGCGCGACTATCTTCACCCTCAGAGGCCCATCCTCCTGCAACGTTGCCGTCGCGCGCGTCTCCGTGTTCTCGCCGTGCCTTCGATCCAGGAAAACCTGTACGCCGTGACTCGCTCTTCGTGCTCCGAGGAAATACCAGAAGCCCTCGCTCTGGAATGCAGCAATGCCCGCGGCAACTCGTCCGGTGGGCGGCAGCTCGAAAGCCGTGCTGGCATCGTACGAAGTGTGCTGCTGGCGACGCGCCAGAAACGTCGGATTGCGCAGAGTATCCAGAGACTCCGTCCCGGGATGAATCGTGAGCGTGCCGGGCTTCGTGTTGAGGTCTGCCCAGGATTTCGACGGCACGCGAACGTACAGCCAGATCGAGCTGAGCGACCGTGCGTCGAATTCGTCCCGCCAGGTGAAGTTGCCGCTCAGCGGCGCCTGGTGTGTGGCGGACATGTTCTTCGGCCCGGGCGCGACGTACGGAATCGTCTTGCCCTTCGCGAGGATCACCGGCCAGCCGTCCTGCCATTCGACGGGCAGCAGAAATGTCTCGCGGCCGGTGTTGTAGTGCGTGTCACCATAGGTGCGCGAAGCGAGGAACACAGCCCACCAGCTCCCGTCGGGCGCCTCGACGAGATCCGCATGGCCCGCATTCGTGATGGGCGCCATGCGGTCCGCGGGCAGATCGCGCTGAGTGAGAATCGGATTGCCGGACCAGGGCGTGAAAGGTCCCCACGGCGAGCGCGCGCGCAGAATCACCTCCGAGTGCTGCGGGCCGGTGCCGCCTTCGGCGCACATGAGGTAGTACCAGTCGTTGCGCTTGTAGAGATGCGGCCCTTCGATCCAGATCGGTTTTGCGGCGGGATCGATACCGCCGTTCAGGATCATCTTGCGCGGGCCGACGAGCTTGCCGCTCGCGACGTGGAATTCCTGCAGCCAGATCGCCCTGTGGCCTTCGTAAGTCGGGCCGCCTTCGGGCACATCGTTGTTCACGACATAGGCCTTGCCATCGGTATCGAAAAAGAACGAGGGGTCGATCCCTTCGACGCCCTTCAGCCAGACTGGGTCGGACCACGGCCCCGCCGGATTCTTCGCGGTAACGAAAAAGTTGCCGCCACTGTCCACTGCGGTGTTGATCACGTAGAACGTGCCGTTGTTGAATGCGATGGCGGGCGCGAACACGCCGCGCGACATGCCGAGACCGTCGAAGTTGAGCTGCGTGGGACGGTGGATGGCGTGCCCGATCAGCGTCCAGTGCACCAGATCCTCGCTTTCGAAGACCGGGATGCCCGGGAAATAAGAGAACGTGGAATTGACGAGATAGAACTTGCTGCCGACGCGCGTGACGCTCGGGTCCGGGTAGAAGCCTGCCAGGATCGGGTTGCGGTAGTGCCCGGCGGGCAGCGGGATCTCGAACACGGCATCGCGTCCGGTGTATTCGAACCAGTCGAAAGACACCGGCTCCCCGTGCGCAAGGGGCGCGCAAAGTGCGAGGATGCCGGCGAGCCAACGTGTCATCGTGCCTCCCTGCCCAGTGGTGATCCTGAATGACCTCCAACATGAATCCCGGCGCAGCCGGTTCCACACGCGATCGGGAGATCGTGGCCGCGCGCGTCATCGTGACATGTCCCGGCCGCAATTTCGTGACTTTGAAGATCGAAACGCGCGCGGGCATTTACGGGCTGGGCGATGCCACGCTCAACGGGCGCGAGCTGGCGGTGGCTTCGGACCTGAACGATCACCTCGTTCCGAACCTCATCGGCCGCGATGCCGGACGCATCGAAGACACGTGGCAGTTTTTCTACCGTGGCGCTTATTGGCGCCGCGGACCCGTCACGATGACCGCGATCGCCGCGGTGGACGTGGCGCTCTGGGACATCCTCGGCAAGATGACCGGACAGCCGCTGTATCAGTTGCTCGGCGGTCGCTCGCGCGAAGGTGCGCTGGTCTACGGACATGCGAACGGCCGGGACATCGCGGAGACGAGCGAGGCCGTGGGCCGCTTTATCGAGAAGGGCTACAAGGCCGTGCGCGCGCAGAGCGGCGTGCCCGGGCTCAAGAAGACGTATGGCATTTCGAATCTGAAGGACGCGTACGAACCGGCGGAAAGCGCCTTGCCCGCGGAAACCGTGTGGAACACCGCGAAGTACCTCAACACTGTGCCGCGTCTGTTCGAGCGGCTCCGCGTGGATCACGGGCTGGAGATCGAGCTGCTGCACGATGCGCATCACCGCATGACGCCAATCGAGGCGGCGCGCCTCGCGAAAGACCTCGAGCCGTATCGTCTCTTCTGGCTCGAAGACGCGACGCCGGCTGACAACCAGAAGGCGTTCGAGCTCATCCGGCGTCACTCGATCACGCCGCTCGCGGTGGGCGAGGTGTTCAATTCGATCTGGGACTGCAAGCATCTGATCGAGGCGCAGCTCATCGACTATGTCCGCACGACCCTCGTGCATGCGGGCGGGATCACACACGTGCGGCGCATAGCGGACTTCGCCGCGCTTCATCAGGTGCGCACCGGATTTCACGGCGCGACGGACCTGTCACCCGTGTGCATGGGCGCCGCGCTTCACTTCGATACGTGGGTGCCGAACTTCGGCATCCAGGAATACATGCATCACTCGGACGAGACCCTGCAGGTGTTTCCGCACGACTACACGTTCAAGGATGGGCGCTTGTTCTGCGGCGAGTCGCCGGGTCACGGTGTCGACATTGATGAGGCTCTGGCAGCGAAATTCCCGTACTCGCCCAAGCAGCTTCCAATCGCGAGACTGGAAGACGGCTCAATGTGGGATTGGTAGTTCGAACGGGCCGGCTGGCAGCCCGGTCTTGTCATCGTAAAGCGTGCACACCGGACTATCGGCCCAGCAATACCGCACACGAGCCGCATCGGCGCCTTGAAGCACGACGCTGTTCCCTTCGATGCTCGCTTCGACAAAGCGACATGAGGTCCCACATAGTTCGAAGCCAACGGGCCCCTTCGCGCCGAAGCCTACGAGTTTGCCGTCGACATCACTGAAGGTAACGACTATGTCGGTTCCACGCCGCTGCGCGCCGCGGACTGCTGGCCCTGACGGTGTAATCGACTCACCGTACACCACCTTTCGCGCTGCCCGCGCCAACCTTCGCCCGACTTCCTGCTTGTTGGTCGGATGCACGTCGTACCGATCCCCAATATCGACCGCGACCGCCAGCCCCGCGTGCGCATCGTGCGCAACAGCCAACCGCTGCGCCTCCCGCAAAGCCGCCCAATGGCTATCGTTCGGCGCCGTAGACGCCCACCCGTAGCCGGCGAGCTGCACGACCAGAAACGGCAACTCAGGCGATCCGAACAACCCGCGCCAGTCCGCCATCAATCCAGCAAGCAACTTCTCGTAGCGATCCGGTTCGCCGGTATTCGATTCGCCCTGATACCAGACGACACCTCGCAACGTATAAGGCACCAGCGGCGCAAGCATTGCGTTGTGAATCGTCGTGAGCCCGCTCATCGCTTCCCACGGCGCGCGCGGCGGCTGCCCCACGCCGTCCGGCCCACTCTGATATCGCCACTCACCATTGAGCGGAACCGACGTTCCATCAGCCAGCAACACCGCGCGTTTCTCCGCAGGCCCATACACGCCACCGGGCGCATAAAGATCGAGCGCGGCGATGGCGACGGTGTTCTCACCGGCACGCAACGTTTTCGGTGCGAGATCGTATTTGCGGTCGAGGTCCGCGCCCGAGGTATAACCCACGGGCACTCCGTTCACCCACGTCTGATCGACATCGTCGATCGGGCCCAGTGACAGCGAGGCGCGTTGTGCGGCCTGAGCTTTGGTGAGCGTGAACGTGGTTCGATACCAGAGGATGCCGATGTATTTCGACAGCGAAGGCACGCCCCAGCGTTGCCAGTGTCCGAGCCCGGCCGGCGCGACCGGCCAGGTCTTCGCGACGGATGCGTTTGCAGACCAGGGCTCAGCGCCTTTCGCACTCGGCACGCGGCTGCGCCACCACTCTTCCCATTGACGCCCCCACTGAACATTCGCTGCGAACGGATCTTTCGCGTAAAGGTTCAACAGGCTGAGGCCGGAATCCTCGCCGCCATTCGCCCGCAGCGCCCGCTCACTCATCCACGTCTGGATGTTCGATCCGCCCCACGACGAATTGATGAGGCCCATCGGCACGTCGACGGTCTTCTGCAACTCGCGTGCGAAGTAGAAGCAGGTGGCAGAGAAATCGCCGGCCGTGTCGGGCCCGGCCACTTTCCACGGCACGGGTGTACGTAACTCTTCGAGCGGCGTGACACTGTTCTCGAGCCGCACCGTGAGCATGCGGATGCGATCGTTCGCCGAGTCTGCAATCTCCGCCCGTGAGTTCAGCGTGCGCTTCACCTCCAGCACCATGTTCGATTGACCGGAGCAGAGCCACACATCTCCAACGAGCACATCGCTCACGGTCTGTTGCGTGCCAGATTCGCTGCGCGCCTCGAGCGTATGCGGTCCACCGGCCTTCAGCGCTGGCAAGGTCGCAGTCCAGCGCCCGGATTTTTCCGTGCGGCCGGTAGCGCTCACGCCCGCAACTGAAACCGTCACCGTTTCACCCGGATTCGCCCAACCCCAGATTCGAACGGGTTGATCCCGCTGCAGCACCACGTGATCGCGGAACAGTGAGCCGAGAAATGGCCGCGATACCGCGTTCGCGGTCGTATTCGAAACGACGGTTGGTTGTGGTGGCGGTGCCTTCGCGTCTCCGACGTTATCTTCGCTGGGCTTCAGTCCTGGATTCTCCGGCGGCCGACCGGGAGCGTACCGAATGGCGATGTTCTGGTATTCCGCGAGCGTGTGCTTCGGGGGCTCGACACCTGCAGCCAGGGGTCGATGGGAGAAGGTCTGGAAGTACGCGATGCAGGCGTCGCGCCACCATTGCGCTTCACTCTCCTGAATTGCCAGAAACGATGCGATCTGCTCGTACCGTTCCTTGTCGACGAGCGATGCGAGTTGCGACCACGTCTTGCGCATCGAGGCCACACTCTCCACGCCGCTCGTGTAGCGATAGACGAGCTCATCCCAGAGCGAGCGTCCCGACTTCACGCGGTAATCCCACGGCACATGGTGGAACCACAGCAGGAACTTCTCGGGGACGCGCTCGCGACTGCCAAATTCCCTGGCAACTTCCGGCGCATACTGAGCCACCGCGTTACTGCCGGTCGCGCTTCTGTCGAACCCAATGCCTTTCGCATCGGCGCGGTGGTAATAGACGGACGTCCAGTCCGCACGCTTTCCACCATTCACCCACGGACCGGGTCCGTAGTGATAGCTCCGGCCCATGAGGTGATGCAGGCCGAGCGGCGTCATGTAGTTCACCACGGCCTCACGCGAACCCATCATCATCGCCACCACCGGTTTGATGAATGCCGGGTCATTGGTAAACGTCATGCGCACCCACTCGTCGGCAATTGCCGCGGACGAGAGCGAGGGGTTCCATGCGAGCCGCCCGAACGCGTACCAGTTCGCCTGATCGAAGTGCGAACCCGTCCAGTTGCGATCGGCGCCGATGTTCGCGACGCCCGCCATCCCCGTGCGCGCATAGCCATGCAGTGTGCCGTCCACCACTTTCGCGACCGTCGATCCCTTGCCCTTCACGAAGGTGTCGGACTGCAGCGTCTCTTCGTACATCGGCGCGAGATACGCGAGGTGTGTGGCGAAGCCGAGATATTCCTTGGTGAGCTGCACCTCGAGCATCAGCGGCGTCTTCGGCATGGCGCCGAACAAGGGATGGAAGGGCTCGCGCGGCTGGAAGTCGATGGCGCCGTTCTTCACCTGGATGAGCACGTTGTCGCGGAACTTGCCGTCGAGGGGCACGAACTCGTTGTAACCCTGCTTGGCCCGATCGTCCGGCTGTTCGTCCGAATAGACGAACGCACGCCACATGACGATTCCCCCGTGCGGGGCAACGGCGTCGGCCAGCATGTTCGCGCCGTCGGCATGCGTGCGGCCGTAATCCTGCGGACCGGGCTCGCCCTCCGAGTTGGCCTTCACCAGGAAGCCACCGAAGTCGGGGATGGCGCGATAGATCTCGTCCGCCTTGGCGCGCCACCAGGTGCGCACGTCCGCATCGAGCGGATCCGCCGTCTTCAGCCCACCGATCTCGATCGGAGCGCTGAAGAGCGCGCTCAGGTACACGCGGATGCCATACGGCCGCAGAACGTTCGCGAGCGCCGCAGTCTTCGCGATGTAGGCGGGTTGCAGGACGGTCGCGTTGGCATTCACGTTGGTGAGCACGGTGCCGTTAATGCCAACCGACGCGCTGGCACGCGCGTATTCCGTGTAGCGCGGGTCGAGATAATCGGGAAGCTTGTGCCAGTCCCAGATCGAGGCGCCGGCGTAGCCGCGCTCCACCGTGCCATCGAGGTTGTCCCAGTGATCCAGCACTCGATGGCGCACGCGCGGCGCATCCGGGATGTTCAGGTTCGCCAGTGGCTGGCGCGTCTGGATCAGCCGCAGCAGATGGAAGGCGCCGTGCAGGACGCCGACGTCCTCGTTGCCTGCGATCAACGTGACGCGACGGCCGTCGAGCGAGACGCTCCGCAGGACATACCCTTCGGCGCCCGCCGCGGCGAGATCGACGCCCAGTGAGGGAAGCCGGACAAACGACTTCGGAGTCGCAAGGACGATGGCGCCCTCGCGCGTGATCGATGCGGCAACCGGTACCGGCTGGCCAAGCAGCCCGGCCAGACCGCGGCTCAGCTCATCGCGGGCGGCGCGCAGGGCAGGGGACTCGGTGGCCAGCACGACTTCGGTCGCCTGCCCGCGGTAGGTCGTGAGCTCAGGTCCCTGGACAGGGAGGTACCGCAACCACAGCTCGTGCCCGTCCTCGGCGCGCGCATCGAGCGCTCCTGTTAGCAGTCCCATCGCGGCCAGAGCGATTCCCGGCAGAATGCACCGCTTTTCCACGCCGCCCCCTCGTCTTTTCGCCGATCCGTTCACTCGCGGGCATTACGCATTGCTAATATCAGCGCCGGGCCCGAGGCTCGCATTGCCTGACTGGCAATGGCCTGAATGGCCCTATTGTTAACGCTAACGTCGAAACGACGCCAGCAGAGTCGGAGACCCGAGTGACAGTGAGACGAACCCGCCGCCGCCGCGGCACTGCCGTGACCATCCATGAGGTGGCACGCAAAGCGGGGGTCTCTCCAATGACCGTGTCGCGCGTGACGAACGGTGAGGACAACGTCCGCGAAGCGACCCGCGACCTCGTGCTCCGTGCCATTCGCGAGCTCAACTACTCGCCGAATCCCGCCGCCCGCTCCCTCGCTGGCGCGCAGAGCACCCGGATCGCGATGATCTATTCGAACCCGAGCGTCGCGTACCTGAGCGAGCTGTTGGTCGGTGCACTGGACAAGGCGAGCCGGACGGCGGCGCAGCTCGTCCTGGAAAAATGGGACGACCTGAAGCCAGCCGCCGAGCGTGCCGCTGCCCGCAAGCTCGCACAAAGCGTTGCCGGCGTGATCCTGCCGCCGCCGCTGTGTGAGTCGGACGTAATTGCTTCCGAGCTGTCCACCGCCGGCATTCCGGTCATCGCCATCGCCACGGGGCGCTTCCGCTCCAACGTGAGCTGCGTGCGCATCGACGACTTCCGCGCCGCCAGCGAGATGACAGCGCATCTCATTTCGCTCGGCCACCAGCGCATCGGCTTCATCAAGGGCCATCCGAACCAGACGGCGAGCGCGCAGCGTTTCGCGGGCTTCGAGACGACCCTGGAGGCCTCGGGCATCACGTCCAACCCCGCCTACGTGCAGCAGGGTTACTTCACATACCGCTCGGGACTCGAGGCCGCCGAGGCGCTCCTCGATCGCAAGCGTCCACCGACCGCCATCTTCGCGAGCAACGACGACATGGCCGCTGCGGTGGTCTCCGTCGCGCACCGCCGGGGCCTCGATGTGCCGCGGGATCTGTCCGTGGTCGGCTTCGACGACACGGTGACGGCTACCACCGTCTGGCCCGAGCTCACGACCATCCGCCAGCCCATCGCGGCCATGGCCGATGCGGCGCTGAACCTGCTTTTGCGCAAGATTCGCCATAAGAAGGTCGGTGAGCCGGCGGAGCCGGTCGACCACCTGTTCGCCCATGAGCTCGTGAAGCGCGCCTCCGACGCGCCGCCGCCCCGCGAGACCTGAGCCCCGCACGCGCCTTCCGGCGCTGCCATAGTCAAATCCCCCGCCAGCTATAACCGTTCGGGTCCTTGCTTTCTGATAGCGCTACCAATAGGCTGTCCTGAGCAACCGGAACGAGGCGGGGGTTTTGCAAAGACCTCGGCCGGAACGCACGAGGAGGCCGGGTCTGAATGAATTCCACCAGTGAAGCCGTCGTCAGCCCGGTCGCCGCGCCGAGCTTTGCGCTCGTCCATGGGCTGACTCTGATTGCCGCACTGGGCGGCCTGCTGTTCGGCTATGACACCGCAGTCATTTCCGGTGCCGTCGGCGCCATCGACGCCAATTTCATCACCCCGCGTGGCCTCTCCGAGACCGCGGCGGGCAGCCTTTCGGGCTGGGCAGTCGGCTGCGCCCTGTTCGGGTGCGTGATCGGCGGTGCCATTGCTGGCCCGATGTCCCAGCGCATCGGCCGGCGCGGCGGACTGCTGGTCGCCGCAGTCATGTTCCTGGTCTCCGCGCTCGGGTCCGCCTATCCGGAATTCGGGCTGGCACCGATTGGCGCCATGGGGTCCGACGCCCTCACGCCGTTCGTCATCTATCGCATCATCGGCGGCATCGGTGTCGGCGTGGCTTCGATGCTGTCACCGCTCTACATCGCCGAGATCGCGCCGCCCTCGCAACGCGGGCGTTTGGTGACCTACCAGCAGATCGCCATCGTCGGCGGCATGGTCATCGTGTACTTCGTGAACTGGGCCATCGCTGCCCAGGGCGACGACGCGTGGGTGCTGCAAACGGGCTGGCGTTACATGCTGCTCTCGGGAGCCCTTCCAGCCGCGTTGTTCCTGCTGTTGTTGCTAGCGGTACCTGAAACACCGCGCTGGCTCGTGATGAAGGGCCACAAGGACAAGGCGCATGCCGTGCTCCTGCGTCTCTCGAGCGAGAACGACGCACGGGACGTGCTCAATGAGATCGAAGGATCCCTCTCGCACACCTCCGGCAAGCTCATGGCGTTCGGCGGCCTCGTGTTGTTCGTCGGCATCATGCTGTCGGTGTTCCAGCAGCTCGTCGGCATCAACGCGGTGCTCTACTACGCGCCCCTGATGTTCAAGAACATGGGCGCGGCGACGGACGCCGCCTTCCTGCAAACGATCATCGTCGGCGTGGCGAACGTTGTATTCACGCTCGTCGCGCTCGTTACCGTGGATCGCTGGGGCCGGAAGCCCCTGCTCATCCTCGGCGCACTGGTGATGGCCGTGTCGATGATCTCGCTCGGGTTCCTGTTCTCGACCGGCCACGTTGGCACGGCGGCGCTGGTAGCGGTGGTGGCGTACATTGGCGGCTTCGCGCTCTCGTGGGGTCCCGTGGTCTGGGTGCTGCTGTCGGAGATTTTCCCGAACGCCATCAAGGGCAAGGCGATGGCCATCGCGGTCGCCATGCAGTGGGGTGCCAATTTACTAGTGTCAGGGTCGTTCAAGGTGCTGGATGGCAATTCGGTGCTGAACGCCATGTTCAACCACGGTTTCGCATACTGGATTTACGGCGTCATGAGCGTGCTCGCGGCGCTCTTCGTGCTGAAGTTCGTGCCGGAGACGAAGGGCCGCACGCTCGAGTCGATTCAGGAGCTCTGGGTGCCATCCCATCAATGACCAGGCCACAAATGACGGGCACACGGATGATCGGCCACCTGCCATCCGATTGGCGTGATGCTCTGCTTTTAGGGCGCATTCAAACGAGCGAGGGCCCGACCCCCGTGCTCTTAACCCACGGCCGGCTCAGGGATGTCTCGCGCGCCGCGCCCACGGTTTCGCAGCTGCTGAACGAGTGGACGGGCGAGCTGCCGCCCGGCGAGGACCTCGGGCCGCTGGAAGCGCTGGAAATTCTGCCGGCGTTTCTCGGCGACGGAGCGGGCAGCGCGCCGCGCTTGCTCTCGCCGTTCGATCTCCAGTGCATCAAGGCGAGCGGAGTCACGTTCGCGGTGTCGGCGATCGAGCGCGTGATCGAGGAGCGCGCGCGGGGCGATGCAGCCCGCGCCGACAGTCTCCGCGCGGACCTGCGGGACCGCGTGGGCGCCGACATCCGCACCGTCAAACCCGGCTCGGATGCCGCGCGACGTTTGAAGACCGCGTTGATCAACGAAGGCTTGTGGTCGCAATACCTGGAGGTGGCGATTGGACCGGATGCCGAGATCTTCACCAAGTCCCCGCCGTTGTCTTCGGTCGGATGGGGTGACTGGGTCGGGGTGCGTGCTGATTCGCAATGGAACAACCCTGAGCCTGAAGTCGTACTGGCTTGCGATCGCGCCGGACGCATTCTCGGCGCCACGCTCGGTAACGACGTCAACCTCCGCGACATCGAGGGACGGAGCGCCCTGCTGCTCGGCAAGGCGAAGGACAACAATGCGTCCTGCGCGCTAGGCCCGTTCATCCGCCTGTTCGACGAGCGCTTCACGCTGGATGACGTGCGCCGCGCCGTCGTGCGGCTCGAGATAGACGGCGACGACGGCTTCCGCCTCGAAGGCAAGAGCACGATGAGCGAGATCAGCCGCGACCCGGCGGAGCTCGTCGCGCAGACGCTCAGCAAGAACCATCAATACCCGGACGGTTTCGCACTGTTTCTCGGCACGCTGTTCGCGCCTATTACGGATCGCGATGCGCCCGGACTCGGCTTCACGCACAAGCCGGGGGACGTGGTGCGCGTTTCCTCCGAGCGGCTCGGCGTGCTCGAGAACCGGGTGACCACCTGCGACCAGGCGCCACCCTGGACCTTCGGCATCGCCGAGCTCATGCAGAACCTCGCGCAGCGGGGCCTGCTTTCCTCACTCCCTGGATCCTGATTCATGACGACTGCCATCTATCCTTCCCTCGCAAACCAGACAGTCGTCATCACGGGCGGCGGCTCGGGTATCGGCGCCGAGATCGTGCGCAGCTTCGTGCGACAGAAGTCGCGCGTGTTCTTTCTCGATATTGCCGAGGCAGAATCGCGTGCGCTCGTCGACAAGCTCGAAGGCGCTGCCACGTTCCTAAAGTGCGACCTGACGGACATCAGCGCGTTGCAGGCAGCCTTCACCACCATCGAATCGAAAGCCGGCCGCGTCGCCACGCTCGTCAACAACGCGGCGAATGACGACCGGCACCGCATGGAAGACGTCACCGAGGCGTACTGGAACGAACGCATCGCCGTGAACCTGCGGCACTACTTCTTTGCCGCGCAGGCCGTGGCGCCGGGCATGAGGAAGGGCAAGGGTGGGGCGATCATCAATCTCGGCTCGGTGTCCTGGCACCTGGCGCTCTCGGACCTCGCGCTCTACGAGACCGCCAAGGCAGGCATTGAAGGCATGACACGCGCCTTGGCCCGTGAGCTGGGCGAGTCCGCCATTCGCGTGTCCTGCGTGATTCCAGGCGCCGTGCGCACGCCGCGGCAGATGGCGTTGTGGCATACGCCCGACGAAGAAGCGAAGATCGTCGCCCAGCAATGCATCAAGGCGCGCGTGGAGCCCGCGGATATCGCCGCGATGGTGCTCTTCCTCGCCTCCGACGATGCACGCTACTGCACGAACCACAGTTACTGGGTGGATGCAGGCTATCGCTAACGACTATCGTTGAAGGAGAGCGCTCTGTGCCCGATGCCGCCCCGGAATGCGTTTGGCCAGTCGGCGCACAACTCGGTGAGGGACCATTCTGGTCCGCGCCCGAACAGGCGCTCTGGTTCGTCGATATCAAGGGCCGCAAGATCCATCGCTACCACGAGCCGAGCGGTACAACTCGCTCGTGGGATACGCCACCCGATCCAGGCTTCATCCTGCCGACGCGCGACGGTGGCCTCGTCTGCGGCCTGAAGGCGGGACTGCATCGCTTCGATCCGCAGACGGGCGACTTCAAGCTGTTGCACGTGGTCGAGCCGCACACGCCGAACAATCGCCTGAATGACGGCTTCGTCGACCCGGATGGCTATCTCTGGTTCGGCTCGATGGATGACAACGAGACCGAACCGACGGGCGCGCTGTATCAGCTCGTCGACGGCGGGCTGCGCCGTCGCGATGACGGCTACGTCATCACGAACGGACCGGCGACGAGCCCCGACGGCGCCACGCTCTATCACACGGATACGCTGAAGAAAGAGATTTACGCGTTCGCGCGCACGCGCTCGGGCGACCTCTCCGGCAAACGCGTGTTCGCGACCCTCGGGCCGGACGATGGCCATGCCGACGGGCCGCTTGCGGATTCCTCGGGCGTGCTGTGGTCGTCGCTCTACGGCGGCTGGGGCATCAATCGATACTCACCCGATGGCCAGTTCCTCGGGAAACTGAAACTGCCGGTTTCGAACGTCACCAAGCAGGCTTTCGGCGGGCCCGACCTGCGCACGCTCTACGTCACCACGGCCTGGAAAGGCCTGAGCGCAGAGCAACGCGCCCAGCAGCCACTTGCGGGCGGCCTGTTCCGCGTGCGGGTGGACGTGCCCGGGCTTCCACAAGGCACAATCGCACATGGCCTCTGATTCACCCCCGCAACCCGCTAAACGGCGTTTCCGCTCACGCGACTGGTTCGACGATCCCGCACACCTCGACATGGTGGCGCTCTATCTGGAGCGCTTCATGAACTATGGGATCACCGCGGATGAGCTCCTGAGCGGCAAGCCCATCATCGGTATCGCGCAGACGGGCGGCGATCTCACGCCGTGCAATCGCGTGCACCTGGACACCGTGAAGCGTGTGCGTGAAGGCATTCGCGACGCTGGCGGAATTCCGATGGAATTCCCCGTCCACCCGATCTTCGAAAATTGCCGGCGACCGACGGCGGCGCTGGATCGCAATCTTGCATACCTCGGGCTCGTCGAGATTCTGCACGGCTACCCGATCGACGCGGTGGTGCTCACGACAGGCTGCGACAAGACGACTCCGGCGCAGGTGATGGCGGCTTCCACCGTGGACCTGCCGGCCATCGTGCTTTCGGGCGGGCCGATGCTCGATGGGTGGTATGACGGCGAGCTCGTGGGCTCGGGAACCGTCATCTGGCGTTCGCGCCGGAAGCTCGCGGCGGGTCAGATCAACGAGCAGGAGTTTCTCGAGGCGGCCGCCGCTTCGGCGCCCTCGCTTGGCCACTGCAACACCATGGGCACCGCGTCCACGATGAATGCAGTCGCGGAAGCGCTGGGTCTTTCGTTGCCGGGATGTGCGGCGATTCCTGCGCCGTATCGCGAGCGCGGGCAGATGGCGTACGCCACGGGCCGGCGCATCGTCGAGATGGCGTACGAAGACCTGAAGCCGTCGCAGATTCTCACGCGTCGCGCGTTTCTCAACGCCATTGCCACGATCGCCGCCATCGGCGGGTCGACGAATGCCCAGCCGCATCTCGCGGCCATGGCGCGGCACGCAGGCGTTGAGCTGAAAGTGGAAGACTGGACGAAGTACGGGCGCGATGTTCCGTTGCTCGTGAACCTGCAGCCTGCGGGCAAGTATCTCGGCGAGCGCTTTCATCGCGCGGGTGGCGTGCCGGCGGTGCTGTGCGAGTTGCTCCGTGTCGGGCGCATCGACGGCAGCGTTCCGACCGTCAGTGGCCGCACGCTAGCCGAGAACATCAAGGGTCGGGAGGCCGTCGATCGCGAAGTCATCACGACCTACGAAAAGCCGTTGCAGGAGCACGCGGGATTCCTGGTCCTGAAGGGCAATCTCTTCGACTTCGCCATCATGAAGACGAGCGTGATCTCTGCGGACTTTCACCGGCGATACCTTGCGGGCAAGGATGCATTCGAGGGACGTGCGATCGTGTTCGACGGGTCGGATGACTATCACGCGCGCATCAACGATCCCGCGCTCGGCATCGACGAACGCTGCATTCTCGTGATTCGCGGCTCGGGGCCGATCGGCTGGCCGGGCTCCGCGGAAGTCGTGAACATGCAGCCGCCGGATGCGCTGCTGAAGCGCGGCATCATGAGCCTGCCGACGATCGGCGATGGGCGGCAGTCGGGCACCTCCGATAGCCCTTCGATATTGAATGCCTCGCCCGAGAGCGCGGCGGGCGGCGGGCTCGCATGGCTGCGAACAGGCGACATCATCCGCATCGATCTCGCTGCCGGGCGCTGTGACATGCTCGTCCCGGACGCAGAGATCGAACGTCGCAAGAAGGATGGCTTACCGCCGGTGCCGGCAAGCGCGACGCCATGGCAGGAGCTGTATCGTGCTACTGTCACCCAGCTCGATACCGGCGCGGTCATGGAGATGGCGCTGAAGTATCGGGGCGTGTGCGGGAAGACGCCGCGACACAATCACTGAGGGCAGCATCGACGACGTCACTCATTCGCTGACCGGTGAAGAGCGCGCCGTCGTCCGCAAAGTGGCGTGGCGCCTGCTGCCGTTTCTCGTCTTCGTCTATTTCGTCGCCTACCTGGATCGCGTCAACGTCGGCTTCGCCGCCCTGACGATGAACGCCGACCTCGGGCTCACGGCCACGCAGTTCGGCCTGGGCTCCGGCATCTTTTTCTTCACCAGCTATTTCCTCTTCGAGGTCCCCAGCAACGTCGCATTGAAGCGCTTTGGCGCACGCATATGGATCGCGCGCATCATGGTGACGTGGGGGCTCATCTCCGTGGCGATGGCGTTCATCACGGGGCCGAAATCGTTCTATGCGCTGCGCTTCCTCCTGGGTGTGGCCGAAGCCGGATTCTTCCCGGGCATGGTCTTCTACCTGACGCTCTGGTTTCCGAACAGCGTGCGCGCCGCGATCCTGGGCGTGTTCATCATCGCCAATCCGGTTTCGACGGTGATCGGCGCACCGCTCTCGACGGCACTGCTGGAAACGAGCCTGTTCGGGCTCACGGGCTGGCAGACGATGTACGTCGTCGAGGGCGTGCCCGCGGTGCTGCTCGGGTTCGTCACGCTGTTCGTGTTGTGCGATTCGCCCGCGCAGGCGAAGTGGCTGAACGATCACGAACGGGCGGTGCTGGCGCGGGCTGTCGCGCGGGAAGACGCGTCGAGCACGCACAAATCGTGGCGCGAGGGGCTGCTGAGCGGCAGGGTGTGGCGCTTCGCGTTGCTCTACGCAGCGCTGATGCTTGGCGTGTACGGCTTCGGCTTCTGGGCGCCGCAGATCATCAAGTCGTTTGGCACGCTCGACAATCAAGAGGTCGGCATTGCGCTCATCATTCCGTATGCCGCCGCGACGATCGCCATGGTGCTCTGGGGACGGCATTCGGATCGCAAGTCCGAGCGCACGTGGCACCTCGTCTTGCCGCTGGCCCTCGCGACCATCGGGTTCCTGTACGGCGGGTTCGCGGACAACGTGTACCTCGCGATTCTCGGGTTCACGCTCGGTGCGGTGGGCCTCTATTCGTCGCTGCCTCTTTTCTGGACCCTGCCGACTGCGTTCCTGACCGGGTCGGCCGCGGCAGGCGGGATTGCCCTGATCAACTCAGTGGGCAACCTGAGCGGTGGGCTTGGGCCGTACTTCATCGGCTGGCTCAAGGACCACACCCAGGGCTATACGGCAGGGCTTCTGGTCATCGCCACGAGCATGGCCTTCGCCGCGGTGCTCGGATACCTGTTCAGTCGACCCCTGTCGAAATGGCGGGGGCTGGAGCGTCATGATGCAGGCGGAGCATAGTGCCCGCCGCGACATCACGGAGACGCTCCCATGAAATATCTGCTCATGATCTACGCAAATGAAAAGGCTTTTCAGTCGTTCTCGCCGGAGGACCAGCGGCGGGGCATGGAAGCGTACATGGCCTACACCGAGGCTCTGAAGAAGGCCGGCGCATGGGTAGGCTCGGACCGTCTGCAACCCACGAGCACTGCCACCACGGTGCGCACCACCGATGGCAAGACGCAGGTTCTGAACGGACCCTATACCGAAAGCCGTGAACAGTTCGGCGGCTACTACATGATCGACGTGCCGGATCTCGACGCGGCGCTCGCCTGGGCGGCTCGCTGCCCGGGCGCCCATCACGGCATCGTTGAAGTGCGCCCGGTGTGGCAAATGGGCTGAGCGTGGATCAGGCGCGCACTACCGCGGAGGCGGTAGCCCGTCGCAGCTACGGCAAGCTCATCGCCTTTCTTGCCGCCCGTACACGGGATGTGGCCGGTGCTGAGGACGCGCTCAGCGAAGCGTTCGCCTCAGCGCTGGCCGAGTGGCCCGTAAACGGATGCCCTGCGAATCCTGAAGGGTGGCTGCTCACCGTCGCGCGCCGGAAGATGATCGATGTGTCACGCCGGCGGCGTACGGGTGAGACGGCTGCCGAGCAGATTCTCATTCTGACGGATGGGCTCGAGGCGGCCGTCGGCGAAGAGCCGGAGATTCCCGACAACCGATTGGCATTGATGTTCGCGTGCGCGCATCCGGCGATCGATGCGGGCATTCGTGCGCCGCTGATTCTGCAGGTGGTGCTGGGGCTCGATGCGGCGACGATTGCGTCGGCATTCCTGATGGCGCCGGCCACGATGGGGCAGCGGCTCGTGCGGGCGAAGAACAAGATTCGCCAGGCTGCGATTCCGTTTCGGATTCCGGAGCGCGAAGAGCTGCGCGACCGACTCGATGCGGTGCTCGAAGCGATCTATGCGGTGTACGCGGAAGGGTGGGCGGATGCTGCCGGCACGGACATCGCGCGTCGCGATTTGTCGGAGGAGGGGATCTTTCTCGGGCATCTCGTCACGGAACTGTTGCCGGGCGAGCCGGAAGCGCTCGGGTTGTTGGCCCTCATGCTTTACGCGGAAGCGCGCCGCCGTGCGCGGCGCAGTGCGCACGGCGAGTACGTGCCGCTCGCCCAGCAGGATTCCGCGTCGTGGGATTCCGCGATGGTCCACAAAGCGGAAGCGCTTCTGCATGAAGCGAGTGGGAAGGGCGCGATTGGCCGCTATCAGCTCGAGGCCGCCCTGCAATCCGCGCACTGTGATCGGCGGTTGAGAGGCACAGCGAACTGGTCGCAGATCGTGCAGCTTTACGATGCGTTGCTGGCGCTCACGGGTTCGCCGGTGGTTGCGATCAATCGCGCGCTCGCGGTGGCCGAGCTTCACGGACCGGCGGCCGCGCTCGCGGCGCTGGCCGACGTGTCAGGCGATTCGCGACTCGTGGAATACCAACCGTACTGGGCAGCGCGTGCCGAGTTACTCGCAAAGACGGGCGCTGCTTCCGACGCGCGGCACGCTTACGACGTCGCGATTGGTCTCGAGCGCGATCCAGCGGTGCGCCACTTTCTCCAGCAACGAAAAGCGGCGCTTACTTGAAGAGCGACAGGTCGATCGACTTCGCCACAGTTTCGTAGCCAGCGTCGCTGCCGTGGAGATGGTCCCCGCTGTGCAGAGGCGTGGCCATCTGTGTGGGCTGCGCTGGATCGCGGAACGCTGCGTCGAAATCCAGCACGCCATCGAACGCGCCGCCCTTGCGGATCCAGGTGTTCACCGCCTCGCGTACGGTGTTGCCTTCCGCGGAGTAGTACATCGCGCCTTCATAAGGGGCGATGGTCGCGCCGAAGATCTTCACGCCGTGCGCGTGCGCGCGGTCGATGAGCTGCCGATACGCTGCGATCATGGAATCGGCAGTGGCCTTGTGCTGTGGCACCTGCGATTTGAAGAACTGGGCGAGCTGGCCTTCGAACTTGCCGTAGGAGAGGCCCAGGTCGTTGACGCCCAGGAACACGATGACGTAGGCGAGGCCCGGCTGCGCGAGCACATCGCGATCGAAACGCGCGAGCGCGTTCTGGCCGGCGCCGTCGTTCAGCAGGCGATTGCCGCTGATGCCGAGATTCGCGACGCCCCATCCCTTGTTCTTGTCGCGCGCGGCGAGCCGTTCCGCGAGCAGGTCCGGCCAGCGGCGATTCATGTCGGCCGTGGAGCCCATGCCATCGGAGATGGAGTCACCCAGGACTGCGACGACTTTCGTTGGCGATGCGCTCTCGACTTCGACGCCTGAGATGAAGGCGCGCGACTGGATCTTGTCTTTCGGTGTGAAGACTTTGTCGACGAAGTTGCCGGCGTCGGAGACGAATGCCGTTTGCAGGCCTGTGGCGTGGCACGTGCACGCACCCGTTTCTTCGGGGAAGTAGATGCTGACGGACAACGTCGCCAGCGCTTTGGTCGGGAAGTCCACCGGGTCGCTCAGCATCGGCGCGCCGCTGGGAACAATCGTGCCCGGCTTGCCGGCAAACGTCAGCGCGCGATCCGTGCCCGGCTGCACACTGCCTTTCGAATCCGCGAGCGCGATGTGTGCCGCACCGATGGCGAGTGCTTTCGTGCCGTATTCATTCGTGAATCGCACGCGTATGCGATCCCCGCCCGCACTGATGCGCACGACCTGACGAACGGTTTGATTCGTGAAGCTCGGCGATGCCGGGAACGGCCCCATCGCCGGACTCGGCGCCAGCGGCGCCGCCGCCCACGTCGTCGCCCATTCCCCCGCGTTCGCATCGAGCGCCACCGACGCGACCACCGCCGCACACGCCACCACCCGCCATGCTTTCATGTCCGAGTCCCCCTTCTTGGTTCGTCTTCGTAGTACTTCCTTGTATAGCGAACCCCGCGCCGATGCGAATCCCTCATGCCCCAACGGCTACCGCGCAGACAGCCACAGCGCTAGTATGCGCACATGAAGCGCGCAACCCTTCGAGAAACCAACCCGCACTCGCGAGACCCCGCAAAGTTCCGCAAGACCTGATCCGGAGCGTTGCGACCTCGACGGCCATCGAGACGGGCGGGAGCGTGAAGGCGATCGAAGAGGATCTGCGCCGTTTTCTCGATGATGGATCACCGCCGCTCACCGCGGCCGGATGGGCGGTTGCTGTTGGCGACCTTTGCGGATGAGCCGGCCGGGTGCGCGGCGTTCAGGCGACTCGATGCGGAGGCGTGCGAGTTGCTTCACGTCTATGTCCGCAATCAATACCGAGGCAAGCGTATTGCGCGGCAGATGATGGAGAAGCTGATCCCGGCTGCGAAGAACGCCGGCTACAGCACCATGCGTCTCGAAACGACACCCTTCATGAAGGAAGCCCGCGCGCTTTACACGTCACTCGGCTTCCAGCCGTGCGAACCGTATCGACCGATTCCCAGGGTCTTCGAGCCCTGGACGATCTGCATGGAGCTGCTGCTAAACCGCTGACGTCACTTGCCGTCGAAGAAGCGTTTCGCGGCGCTCAGGCAGAACGGGGCAACGAGTCCGGCGTGATAGGCCTCCTGCACGGCTTCATCGCCGCCATCGGTCGCTCCGCCGAGAACGGCGGCCGTGCGAACTCCATCCTTCGCCACCTGAAAGCTGGTGCGCAGATCGGAGTACGGATCGCCCGCTGAATCGATATCGACCACCGTCGGCGCAGCGGCCGGCGGATGCGACGTCCAGTACGTCTGCATCAGCTGCGTGTTCAAATAGAAAACCGTCGGATCGTGCGCACCCGCGCAGAGAAGAACCGGAACGTTCGGTGTCCAGGTGCGCAAATCATTCGCCTTCAGCGCAATACGCAGCGCCTGCGCCGGATTCGCCGGCGGCAGACCATCCGTCACCGTAGGGAATCCGCCATCTGGCGCCGTCTGTGCATCACGCAAATACCCGAGCCGATACGCATTGGTGATGAGCGGTTCCGTTCCGAAACCTTTCGCGAACAGCGGCGCAAACTCCGCAGGCGAAGTAGCAGGCGTGAACGACGCGAATTCCGGAGCAGGCGGTGTACTGTTGAAAGCGACACCTGCCGGTAGCTTGCCCTGAGACACGAGGTCACCGAGCGGCGTGGTGCTCGGTAGCAAGGTAGCGATGCCCGTCGCGTACTTCGCCTCGAACACATCCGTCGTCGCGCTGTAAAGGTTCCCATACGCCTGCTGGTAGCTCCCGATCAGCAGCACCAGATTCACGTCCGAGGCCATGCTGACCTGGCCCTGAAAAATCGCATCACCGAACGCGGACAGCGCGTACGGACCCGACAGAGGTGCGGAAGCAGTCACGATGCTGCCCTGAGCCTGCAGCGCGCGATGCGTGGCCATCGCGACGAAGCCGCCCTGCGAGTATCCGGTCACGAAGAGTTTGCCGCTGTCGGTCGTCGAGGGCGTGCCCGCAAGCGGCAAGGCGCTGCGCGCAGCAACCAGCGCATCGATCATGTCCTTCGACTGCTGGTCCGCATTGAGATAAGGGTGATACGTCAGCGACGACGAATCGTATCCCGCATAGTTCGGCGCGATGACGATGTAGCCCTGCGCGGCGAACAGCGTCGCTATCGCGATTCCCTCACCGTTGTCACTGTTCGAAAGGTCCGCGATGTTGAAGGTCTTGCTTGGGCTCGTGCCATGCGCGTAGAGCAGCAGCGGCCGCGCGCCCTGGCAAGTGGCGTCCGTTCCCGTGGGAATCATCAGCGCTCCCGATGCCGACGCCGTTTCGGCTTTGCCGCCCACGGTCTGATATCGCAGCTGGTACACGTCGACCCCACACTTCGGGCTCAGAGCGAGATCGAGCAAAGCCTCGCCGATGTCGTTCGTGGCAAGCGCAGCCAGCAACTGTGACGAACTGTAAGAACTGAGCTTCGCAGGCGGGCTCTGCAGTAAGTCGCCACGTTGGGGTGCAGGGGTCGAGGGCTGCGTAGCCTCTGGTGTCTGCGAGTCATTGTCGTCGTCGCCGCTACCACACCCGCCCATCATCCCGAGTGTGAGAAACGCCAAAAGCGCAACCAGTGCGCGAGGTTGCTGCCGCTGCATCGAAGAAACTCCGGTTGTCGTGCGTGCGCCGCCTACGCTGGCGGCTGAGAACAAACTCACGAGAGTCCTAAAGGTTTCGGGCTTCTGGCACCATGCCCGAGTGAGTCGCTCAGCAATCCTCGCTGCCGTCGGTGCAGAGCTCGCAAGAGCCTTGCAAGTTCCCGTGGAGCCGCAGCCCGCGAGCCGCGTGCACGGCGGCTGCATCAACGACAGCTATCGCTGGCAGAGCCACTCCGGCCCGCTCTTCGTCAAGCTCGCGCCCGCTGGGCAACTCACGATGCTCGAGGCGGAAGCGGAGGGCCTCGAGGAGCTCACGCGAGCGAACGCCGTGCGCGTGCCGCGAGTTCTAGCAATCGGCGCGGAGGAGGGCACTGCATTTCTCGCGCTCGAGTGGATCGATCTCGCGCGCTCCTCATCGAGCGCGAGCGCGCAGCGGCTGGGTGAGCAACTCGCGCGACAGCATCGCGCGACCACTGAAAAGTTCGGCTGGCACCGAGACAACACAATCGGCAGCACGCCGCAGATCAACACGCAGTCGGAAAGCTGGCCGACATTCTTTCGCGAGCGGCGCTTGCGCTATCAGCTGGATCTGGCCGCACAGAAAGGATACGGCGAACGTCTTCAAGACCGTGGCGCGACGCTCCTGGAAAATCTCGGCGCACTGTTCGCCGACCACGAACCAGTGCCATCGCTTCTTCATGGCGATCTCTGGGGCGGTAACGCCGGAGTCGATGCAGAAGGAAATCCTGTGATCTTCGACCCCGCCGTGTACTACGGCGATCGCGAAGCCGATCTCGCCATGACGCGCCTGTTCGGCGGTTTCTCGGCGAAGTTCTACTCAGCGTACGAAGCCGCGTGGCCGCTGCCCGAGTCCGCTCGTGCGCGCGTCGATCTCTACAATCTCTATCACGTGTTGAACCACCTGAACCTGTTCGGCGGCGGTTACGAGTCGCAGGCGCTGTCGCTGATCGATCAGTGTCTCGCCGATTTGGACTGAGCGGCGCTGTCCTTCATCAGCCGATCGAGATGCATGCGGATATGCGCGGCTTCCGCCGGCGTGTTCGCGAGCGCGATCGCACGATCGAAGGCTTCGCGCGCTTCGTCGTTACGCCCGAGCTGCATGAGCAGCCCGCCACGCACGCCGTAGAAATGAAAGTACCCGTCCAGTCGCTTGCCGAGCGGCTCGATCATGGCGAGCGCGGCAGCAGGACCTTCGATCTTCGACACGGCGACGGCCCGATTCAGCGTGACGACCGGCGAAGCCGTGAGCGATTCCAGAACCGCATAGAGCTGGTCGATCTGTTTCCAGTCCGTGTCCTCGGCGCGCTTCGCCTGCGCATGAAGCGCGGCGATGGCAGCCTGCACCTGATACGGACCCGCACGTCGTAGCCGCAACGCTTTCTCCACCAGCTCCACGCCCTCGCGGATCATGTCCTGATTCCAGAGGGATCGGTCCTGCTCCTCGAGCAACACGATCGCATTGTTCGCATCGAGTCGCGCCGGCGCGCGCGCGTGTTGCAGGAGCAGTAGCGCGGTGAGACCCATGATCTCGCCTTCGCCTGGAAACAATCGCAGCAGCAGGCGGGCGAGCCGAATGGCTTCCTCGCACAAAGGCACGCGCACGTGCATTTCGCCGCCGCTTGCCGAGTAACCCTCGTTGAACACCAGGTAGATCATCGAAGCGACGGTGACGAGGCGCGTCGCACGTTCCGGCGCACCCGGCGCTTCGAACGGCACCTCTGCATTCGACACCTGGCGCTTTGCGCGTGTGATCCGCTGTTCCATTGCGGCTTCACTCACGAGAAAAGCGCGCGCGATTTCCTTCACCGTGAGACCCGAAACGATGCGCAAGGCGAGCGCGATCTGCTGTGTGTTGGGCAGGTCCGGATGACAGCAGATGAACAGCAACCTCAGCACGTCGTCACGGTACTGGGAATTGTCGAGCCGCTCGGCGAGCGGTGTCTCCGAGTCATCCGTATTCGAGATGACTTCCTCGTCGGGCAGCTCCTGCTGCTTGCCGCGTCGTCGCGCTTCGTCGAGCGCGAAATTGCGGCCTACCATGATGAGCCACGCCGCCGGATCGCGCGGTGGCCCGTTCACGGGCCACTTCTGCAAGGCGCGCAGACAGGCTTCCTGGAAGGCTTCTTCAGCAGTGTCGAGGTCGCGGAAATAGCGCAGTAGCGCCCCAACGGCCTGGGGACGCGCGCCGGTCAGCGCTGCGTCGATCCAGGTCAGGTCGGTCGTCACCCGCCGCTCCCCGTGTCGAAGTACTGCACGGGCCGGATCTCGATGGCGCCGGTCTCGTGCATGAACTGCTTCCCGTACTGGATGGCCTCATCGAGGCTTTCGCATTCCACGAGGTAGAAGCCGAGAAGCTGCTCCTTGGTTTCGGCGAACGGACCGTCGAGCACGATGGTGTCGCGTCCCGGACGCAGCGTGGTAGCAGTGGAGGTCTGCATCAGGCGCGCGACCGGCCCGAGCTTGCCGCGGGCGGCAATCGTGCGCATGGTGCCGATGTGGGCCGCCATGACGGCGTCGTCCTTCTCCTTGCCCCAGGCATTCACGACGGCTTCGGAGTTGTAGCAGATCAGTGCGTACAGCATGCGGGTTCCCCGGGTCCTTACGCTGAGTGGCATGGAAGTATGCCCCATGGGTGTCGCCTCACCGGGACCGTGCGATGAAGCGAAGCGTTCGCACGATCCAGGCAGTCAGGCCGCCCCCGGCGGCCGCGGCTGAGCTGGCGATGACGATCGTGGCAGTCGATACGCACGCTGGACACATGGCCAGGGTCCTCCAGTTCAGATGGTCCTACTGGAAGACGACGGAGGGTCGGTGCCGTCGACAAACCTGCTCGGGTTTATTTCGCCGCCCGTACCGTGGCCAGACCCGCGACCGCGTCGCACCGGCGAGGAGGCGCCCCTTCCTATTTGTTCGCCGAGTAGTTGATCGGCACCCAGGCGTATCCGGTGCCGTCCGCTCGCACATGTCCAATTCCTGGAAACGGCACGTGCGCGATCCCGACCCAATACCCCTGGTCGGCCGCCTCCCGCAGCGCCTTGGCGCGCGCCGCCTCCGCTGTCTTCGAATCACTATCAAACCGAATGGTCACGGAAGGCTGCGGAAACTGCACAGCCGCCACGTGCAGTAGGTCGCCCCATAAAACGAGCTTCTGCCCCTGGCTCTCCACCGCATAAATCGTGTGCCCCGGCGTGTGCCCGTGGGCCGCAACGCTACGTACGCCCGGGACGATCTGCGCCCCGGCTTCGAAAGTCTGGAACTTCTTCGCCTCGACATACGGCTGCAGGGACATCATCGCCCCCTGAAACCCGCCTTTGGCCTCTGTCGGCGCCTTCTCCATCTGCGCCTTGTCGAGCCAGTACGCCGCGTCGTGCTGGTCCGCATGAACGACGGCATTCGGGAACGTGCGCTGCCCGTTGGTCGCGAGCCCTCCGACGTGATCGCCGTGCATGTGCGTGATGACGACGTCGTCGATCTGATCGGCCGCGTAGCCGGCGGCCTTCAGGTTCGCAAGGAATTTCCCGACCGTTGGCCCGAAGAGCGTCCCCGCACCCGTGTCGACCAGCACCAGCTTCGTGCCCGTGTTGATCAGGAACGTGTTCACCGATGTTTCCACCGGCGACTTCAGGAACTGCCGCGCAAGCAGCTTATCGGCCTGTCCGGGCTGCACGTTCGTCAGGAGCTGGTTGGCGTCGAGGTTGATCGTGCCATCCAGGACGGTCGTGACCTCGAAGTCGCCCAACGTCGTGCGGTAGAAGCCCGGGGCCTGTGTTTTGACTGCGGGCGCCGCGGCCTGCGCGCTGGTCAGGGCAATGGCCGGAACGGCGGCGACGAGGACTCTCACGAAGGCGGCGCGGGGGCTGTTTTCGTTGTTCATCTGGCGGCTCCGATCTCGAGCAGGCGGATCAAGGGGAGCGAAAAGGTATGCGGGCAGGCGTGGTTTGACCAGCCACCGGAATGGGGAGGGCTGTCGGCGATCGCAGACAGCCGCAGGGTCACCCTCAGCGTCCGTTCAGGCGTTGTGACGGATAGTCGAGCCATGGCCGTCACCGTTGACGAGGCACGCATCATGAACCGGATCTCCCTCAGCGCGCGGGTTCGCTCGCTCGCCTGCCTCATGGCGCTCTCACTCTGTCTGTCTTCCGTCGCGATGGCACAGGCGGACCCCGGGCCGGAAGAGATGGATCCGCCGGATCGAGTTGCCCGACTGAGCTTCATCGAGGGCGATGTGTCCCTGCAGCCGGCAGGCGAAGAGGAGTGGACCAGCGCGGTCGTCAATCGGCCCCTGACCACGGGGGACAAACTCTGGACCGAGGACGCCGCGCGCGTCGAGATGTATGTCGGGCAGGCTGCGGTGCGCCTCGGTGGCGACACCGGCTTCTCGTTCCTCAACGTCGACGACGACACCATTCAGATGCGGATCACGGCGGGCGTCATGGACGTGCGTGTCCGCGCGCTCGACGAGAACGATCACATCGAGATCGACACGCCAAACCTTGCGTTGTCGCTGCTGCGGCCGGGCAAGTACCGTGTCGAAGTGAACGACGAGGGCGACACCACCGTCGTCAAGGTGAGCGAGGGAGAGGCGGAGGCTTTCGGCGGTTCGCAGAACGTTGTCGTTCATGCGCAGCAGGTGGCGACGTTCAGAGGCATCGAACAGCTCGCGACGAACTTCGGCACGCTCGGCGCGCCGGATGCGTTCGATTCGTGGAGTCTCGATCGGGATCGGCGCGATCAGCGCCTGGCAGCTTCCGAGGCTGCCCAGTACGTGTCGCCGGATGTGGTGGGGTATCAGGATCTCGACGACTACGGCTCATGGAGCTCGGAGCCGGAGTACGGCTACGTGTGGACGCCAACGCGGGTTGTCGTGGGCTGGTCGCCGTATCGGTATGGGCACTGGGTGTGGGTCGCGCCGTGGGGCTGGACGTGGATCGACGATGCGCCGTGGGGCTTTGCGCCCTTCCACTACGGGCGCTGGGCGCACGTGCGTAACCGATGGTGTTGGGTGCCTGGGCCGCGGCATGTGCGGGCGGTGTATGCGCCGGCGCTGGTGGGATGGGTCGGCGGATCCAGCGTGAATGTTTCGATTTCAGTGGGTGGCGGGCCTGGTGTTGCGTGGTTCCCGCTCGGGCCGCGTGAGGTGTATGTGCCGGCGCGTCGATATAGCCGGCGCTATGTGGAGCGGGTGAACGTTACGAATACGGTGATCGTGAACCGGACGTACATCACCAATGTGTATGAGAACCGCGTGCGGAACATTGAGTACAGGAATCGTCGTGTGCCCGGTGGCGTGACGGCGGTTTCGCGGACGACGTTTACGTCGGCGCAGCCTGTTGACCGGCACGTTGTGAGAATCGATGACCGTGAGATCAATCGGGTGGGCGTCACTCCGACCTCGCCGCGGATTCAGCCTGTTCGCGAGAGCGTGCTCGGTGGGCGAGGGCGCGGAAATGCGCGTACGCCCCCCGCCGCGGTTGTTGAACGCCAGGTCGTCGTGAATCGCGAGCCCCCGCGCACGTCCGCGAGATGGATTCGCAATCCCGAGGCACGGCGCGATGCGGACGAGCGTCGAGTCGGCGGCGAGGCTGTCCGCCGCGATGCGGATGAACGCCGAGTTGATGGTGCTCGGCGGGCTGGCGATGAACGCCGGGTCGATGGTGCTCGTCGCGATGCCGATGCTCGCCCCGCCGCCGACAGCCAGGCTGATGCCGCGCTAGCCGCTCAGCGTGAGCGTGCGCGCACCGGTCAGGATGCCAGCGCGCGTCGCGATGTGCCGGCTGGCGAGCGGCCGCCTCAGTCGCAGCCGCGCACGGAGCAGCGCGAGCGCGGGAACGTGCCCACGATACCGGACCACGTCAACCGATCGGTGCGCACCGATCGCCCGATGCGCGACGATCGTCCTCAGCGCGACGAGCAGGCTCGCGAGCAGCAACGGCAGGAATGGATCAAGCAGCGCAACCTCGATGAACAGCGTGACCGCGACGACAGGATCGCTCGCGAACAGCGCCAGGCTCAGGAGCAACAACAGCTCGCGCGTGAAGCGCAACGCTCTCGCGACCAACAGCGTGCTTTCGAGCAGCGATCGCGCGATGAGCAGCGCCAGCGCGAAGAGACCCAGGCGCGCCAGGCTCAGATGCGCGATCAGCAGCGAGCAATCGAACAGCGCTCTCGTGACGATCAGCGACAACGCGAGGACGTGGCGCGCCAGGCTCAGATGCGCGACCAGCAGCGGGCAATCGAGCAGCGGTCTCGTGACGAACAACGGCAGCGCGAGGACGTGGCGCGCCAGGACCAGATGCGTGACCAGCAGCGTCAGTTCGAGCAACGCGCTCGCGACGAGCAGCGGGCGCGGGACAACCAGGAGCGGCAGGCGCGCATGGATCAACTGCGCGAAGCACGAGCACGTGAAGATGCGATCCGCTCGCAGCAGGAAGCTCGTAACAACGAAATGCAGCGCGAACGCGCTCGCGCCGATGAAATGCAACGGCGCTCCGAACAAATGCAGCGCGACCGTTCGCAAGCGCAGGAAGCGGAGCGTGCACGTTCACGCGCTGAGGAAGCGCAGCGTGAACGCGCTCGCGCCGAGCGAAGCAATCCGCCCCCTCAGCAGAACCAGCAAGAGCGTAATGACCAAAGCCGAGGGCGTGAGCGCTCACCGCGCCAGTACGACCGCTGAACACCCTCGCCGCGGCGGGCAGTCGCCGGCCCGAGCGCCTCCGGTGTGCGTAGCCGCTCAATAAGACGGCGCGCAAGCAAAGGCACACCGCCCAGCGAGGGGCCGCCGCAAGAACTCTGGCGCGCGTGCAACTTGAGGCAGCGGTCGAAGAGCATGCGCTGCCGCCCGGCAGGATGTGCGCAGCAGGGACGCTTAGCACTCCGCGCGTTTCCGCGGAAACGTGCGGGCGGATGCAGCGAGCCGTTGGACGGCAGCGAGCCGAGTGGATGGCAGCGAGCCGAGTGGACGGCAGCGAGCCGAGTGGACGGCAACGAGTCATGTGGGCGTCAGCGAGCCGGCGTGCCGGCGTCTAATCTTAGTGCGAGAACGGCGATTGTATGGATCAAGCGTCTCCGCGCGCGAGGCGCGTGCCAGGCGGCGCATGTGGAGGCGCGGCTCGCCAAACGCATTCGGAGAAGGGGCTGGCGATCACTCGCCGAGCACTTTGAGGACGCGTACGGTCAGGGGATGTTGCGGGCCGAGCTGCGATTCGAGCACGGCGTGGGCCTGGGCGAGGAGCTGTCGAGCGTGTGGGCTGCCGGTGCCTAGCGCCTCACCGAGGAAGGCGCGAGCTTCGGCGAGCTCCCAGCTCTGATCCCACAGCAGGCGCTCACGCATTCGCACGGCCTCAGAGAGCGGCTCGGTCGCATCCGTCCCTTTGTGCTGAGCCAGGAGCGCGGCGCCGCGAAGCATCAACGCCGTCGCAAGGAACGGTTCTGCTGTCGTACCGATTTGCCGCAGAGGCGCGATCAACGACGCCGAGGCAGCTTCGGCCCCCGCGGCATCCCCATTCACGAGAGCCAATCGCGCCTGCGTGACCTGGTTGCGCAGGACGAACAAACTCTGCGCACCCAGCTTCTCGCGACCGAGCGTCTCATTCTCCGCAAGCGTCTTTCCGGCAGCCTCATTTTGTCCGGCCGCCATGAGCGCCTCCGCAAGGAACAGGCGATTCAAAACACTCAATGGACTCGCCGGACCGGTGAACTTCGCGGCCATGCCCGTCGAATTCCGCAGCGTCGCCAGTGCCTCATCGTGCTGGCCTCGAATGCTGAGCACCCATCCGTAGTACCCCATCGCCGATGCAACCGCCGCAGAATCGCCCGACAACGCCTGCTGCCTCTCGAAAGCACCACGCAAATCCTTGGCTGCTGCATCGATCTGCCCATACCGCGCGGCATTGATTCCGAGATTCGCGCGCATGATCAGCGCATCCAGCTCCCCATCGCTCCCCAGCGCTTTGTGAATGTCCAAAGCCTCCGAGTAGGCGTTGAGCGCCTCGTTGAATCGGCCCGCGCTCGTGTAGGCAATAGCTAGCGAGTTGTACAGCGTCGCCGTTTCAGGATGATTCTTCCCGGAGAGCGCAATACGTTCCACGAGCGCATTGTTATAAGTAGCGATGGAGCCATCGATGTCGTGCAACGTCCTCTGCAATCGCCCCTGAATGACCATCCCCTCGAGCCGTTGCTCGGCGTAGCGCCGCGGGTCGTTGTTCCAGAATGCTTGAGCCTGCGCCAGGAGCTGCGCACCGTGCTGTGTGTTCCCACGTTGCAGCTCCACGTTCGCAAACTTCTGTTGTACGAGAGCAAGTGACTCAGGATCCGCCTCCGGCCCGGCCTGCTTGAGAAATCCTTCAAGCAGTGGCACCTGACCCTCGATGTCCTCGAGCGCTCCATACAAATCCGTGAGCGTCACGACAACCTTGCCGGCGAGATACGGATCGTCGCGATACTCACTCAGCACGCGGTGCGCGCTTTCATCCAGCATCGCCTTCGCCGTCGTTGGCGTCGTGCCACGATTGGCCGTGGAGGTCCGAAACATTCGCGTGAGGTAGTAACGCACAGCTTCTTCGCGAGCCGCCGCGCGCCGGGCAATGTCGCGCTCGACGCCAACCCGATGTGCCTGCCAGGAAACGATGGCCAGGCTGCCAGTCAAAGCGAGAAACACCGACGAAGCCATTGCGACGATCCATTTGCGCCGTCGCAGGAAGCGTCCCAGCACGTACAGCCGCGCACCCTCGCGCGCAGACACGGGTTCGGTGTTCAGGAATCTTTCGACGTCACGCTGGAGCGCAGTGACGCTCTCATAGCGATGCTCGGGCTCCTTGCGCAGACACTTGCCCACCATCGCATCGAGGTCGCCCTCGAGAAACCGTGAAGCCACCGCCGATGTGGCGCCGGCCCGCGCCGCGCGACTCGGCATCGGTGCAGCGTCATGCAGAACCGCGCTCACCGCTTGCGCCACAGGAACATCTGTGTGCTTGAAAGGCTTGCGTGCCGTGAGCAGCTCGAACAGCACCACACCGAGCGCGTACACATCCGTCGCGGTCGTGATCGCCTGCCCGGTGAGTTGCTCGGGGGCAGCGTAGTCCGGCGTCAGCGGCGCGGAAGTCTTCTCACTCTCGGGCGGCGCAACGGTATCGAGCAGTTTCGCGACTCCAAAGTCGAGCAGCTTCACGCGCCCTTCCGGCGTCACGAGAATATTTCGCGGCTTCAGATCGCGATGAACGACGAGGCTGCGATGCGCGTACGACACGACTTCGCACACAGCCTTGAAGAGCTGGAGTCGCCCCGTGAGATCGAGGCGGGCCGCATCACAGTGCTCCGTGAGCGAAGTGCCCTCGACGTATTCCATCACCATGTACGGACGGCCATCCAGGTGGACACCGCCGTCGAGGAGGCGCGCGATACCGGCGTGCTCCAGCCGCGCGAGGATTTCCCGTTCGCTCTGGAAACGCGAGGCTTCGGCAACCGCACCGTGCTGCAGGAGTTTCAGCGCGGCCTTCTGCCGGAAGGCACCGTCCGCGCGCGTGGCGACATACACCTCGCCGGACCCGCCACGCCCAATGAGCCGCTGGATCTGCCAGGCACCCAGCCTCGTGCCGGGGGGCAATTCGCCAGAGACATATTCCTGCTCAGCGGACATGGCACAGGACTATAAAGCGTTCAACCGTTACACCGTATGAAAGTCGAGACTAAAGACCTAAGTGCCTCATTTCCGACACCGGTATCAATGACGATTCGTCACTCGCTGGCGTGGCTCTCGTCCCGAAAAAGCAGCATGGCTTCGGCACGCCGATGGACACCCAGCTTGGCGAGGATGCTGTGCACGTGATTCTTGACCGTCGGCAGCTCGATGCCGAGGGTGCGCGAGATCATTTTGTTGGTCATACCCTGACGCAACAGCTCCAGGATTTGCGATTCGCGCGTCGTCAACGTAGGCGTGGGCGCCGGCTGGTGCCGGACCTTGGACAGGCTGGCGATGTGGCGAAATAGAAACCCCGCGACGCGTGGCGAGCAACGCACTTCGCCGCGTGCGGCCGCATGGATCGCTTCGAGTGCATCGTTGAGCGAGGCGCTGCGCGTGAGATAGCCGGCAATGCCAACCTGTGCGCAGGAAAGCACTTCTGTCTCGAATTCCGGCATGCCCAGCGCAACGATGTTCACATCGCTCAACTGGCGCGCAATCTGCCGTGCAACGGTGAGTGCACCATCCATGGCCATGTCGAGCAGCACCACGGAAGGGCGCGTATCCTGCACGCGATCCAATGTTTCGCTCGCGCTGATCGCGCCGCTCAAGACCTGGATTCCGGGAACGCCACGAAGCATGTGCTCGATGCCTTCGCGGTACAGACGCACATCGCTGGCTACCAGTACTCGCACTCCGTGCGCGAGTCTCTCGCTTGCGTACGCTCCCATGTCCCCCGCCCGCCACTTTTTTGTGCAGTGCGAACTATCTGCCACGATCCCGTAGAAGCCAGACCCTGTCAATGTCCCATCAACGTGACGCACGTGGCAGTTCGCGCATCGTCATCGATCGATGCGCATAAACCAACGTCGGGCACGATGCGAGTGAGGGAAAAATGCGCGTGGCGCGTCTACTGGGAAGACACGGTTGCGTTCATTGCCGGCTGGGGGACTGAAGCACGGCGAACGCAACAACAAAAATTTCCTGCGGTGTTACCTGCGATCGCCTCGTGATCGCAGGTTTTTTCACGACGATAGACTAAAGGCTCAGAAGCTGTACCGTACGAGCATGCGCACGCTGCGCGCACGCTCCGTGGACCAGTGCGCGAAGCCTTCGCAAACTTGTTTCGTCGACGAGCCATCTGCGACTTCAGTCGGTTTCTCCGCGAAGCGCGCCTGCTCGAATTCCTGACCCGCGGTGACTCGGGCCGTGGACCACGGGATATCCGAGCCCGCGGCCCGCACGAAGAGCTCCACTTCGCCGAGAGTCGCGGTTGCCGGAATCGTCGCACACAGCGTGATCGGGCTCGCATCTGCTTCATTGCACGTCGAAGCTGGCGATGAAGAGGTGGCCGATTGCGAGGGCATCTGTGCCGGTGTTTCACCCGCGCCAGGTGCGAGCGCAGGCGTATTCATCACGATCGGCGGCTTGCACGGCGCGACCGTCGCGTTGACGACGACGCCCTGCATTCCCATCTCACGCAACACGCTTGCCTCGATTTCGGCGCGGGTCCCGGCGCGAGTCTGTTCGAGCTGGCTCTCGTTGCGCGTCATCAGCGCGATGCGCTCCTGCAGGGCGCGCTGCAATTCGTTCTGCACGGTGCGCTCGTGTTCCGTCAGCCACTGGGACAGGGCGAAGCCGCCCACAGCCGCGCCGCCCACCATCACGCACAGGATCATGAAAGGCAGCCGGCTCTTGCGCCGTGAAGAAGACGCCGTCGCACGCGCGGCCACCTCCTTGGCGAAAGAGGACTTGATCTGCAAGAACGACGCGAACACAGTCGCGGACGCTGCAATGATTGCAGCCAGAACTCCATCCGACATCATCAGCGACCCCTCCGGCCGCAAACGCTACCATGGCGATGCCGCAGCTACTGCGAAGCGGTCGGAGAGGGCTTGCGATTCTGCGATGAGCGTCACGCTTGTCGCCCGGGCGCGACGAAGGCGAATTGCGTGATTCGTGACGCGCGTTAGCCGAGGTGCTCTTGCAGCCAGCGATCCAAGGTCGCGGCGGCGTTCGCCGGCAAATGCAGGCCGAGCTTGCTCCGCCGCCACAGAATGTCCGCAGCGGTCTGGGCCCACTCCTCGCGACACAAGTAATCGATCTCACGCTCGAACAAGTGAGGCAGCACCTCAGCGCCGAGGTCCGCTAAAGACTGCGCATCACCGATGACGAGATCGATGCGCGTGCCGTACGAGCGCGCGTAGCGTGTGCGCAGATGCGCAGGCAACCATGGATAGCGCCGCTCGACACTGCGGAGAAATCGCGCAAGGCTGCCGGCCGGAAGATCTCCACCCGGCAGCAGTGCGTTCGCAGTCCATGGCTGCGCACGCCACTTCAATGCCGCCGCCACCTGGTCGACTGCAGTCTCGGCGAGTCGCCTGTACGTGGTGATCTTGCCGCCGAACACCGAGAGCAGCGGCGCTTCCTGTCGTTCCATCTCGAGCTTGTAGTCGCGCGTGACGCTCGATGGATCGCCGGCCTTGTCATCGAGCAGCGGCCGTACGCCGCAGTAACTCCACACGAGATCCGCGGCGCTCACCTTGCGCGCGAAGTAGCGATTCACCGTGTCGCACAGGTAGCGCACTTCGTTCCCATCGATGCGCGCATCGTCCGGCAGCCCCGTGTAGTCGAGGTCGGTCGTGCCGATCAGTGTGAACTCATCCTCGTACGGAATTGCGAACACGATGCGCCGATCGACGTTCTGGAAGATGTAAGCGAAGCGGTGCGCGAACAGCTTCGGCACCACGATGTGACTGCCTTTCACCAACCGGACGCGACGTTCGGAGCGCGCAGGTGTGGCGTCGGCAAGGAAGCGACTGACCCACGGGCCGGTCGCATTCACCACCGCACGCGCCATGATCTCGCGGCCACCGGAACCATCGACCAGGCGCGCCTGCCACGCGCGATCGCGGATCCGGATCCTTTCGCATCGCGTACCCGTGACGATGGTCGCGCCTCGTTTCACCGCGTCGAGCGCGTTGAGCACGACGAGTCGCGCGTCATCCGTCCAGCCATCCGAGTAGATGAAACCGCGTGTGAAGCGCGGTTCGAGCGGCGTGCCGGCCGGATGCTTGCGCAGATCCAGGGACTGCGAGGCTGCCAGTCGCCGCCGCCGCGCCAGGTTGTCATATAAGAGGAGTCCGGCCCGGATCATCCACAGCGGCCGCAGGTGAGCGTCGTGGGGCATCACGAAGCGCAGCGGCCACATGATGTGAGGCGCCGATGCCAGGAGCACCTCGCGCTCCTGCAACGCCTTGCGCACGAGCGCGAAGTGAAAGCCTTCGAGGTATCTCAGTCCGCCATGGATCAGCTTGGTGCTGGCAGAGGAGGTGTGCGAGGCGAGATCGTCCTGCTCACACAGCAGCACCGAGAGCCCGCGGCCCGCCGCATCGCGCGCGATGCCCGTGCCATTGATGCCGCCGCCCACGACGAGGAGGTCGTAGGTCTTCAGCGTCTTCACATTGACCGTCACCCGGCACGCCTCGCGATGCGCGCGGGTGTGGCTCGCGGCGCCGGGATCATGCGCTCCGCGGAGCGCGCTGCCCGTAGTAGTCCGGATAGTCCTCGGTCAGTCCCTTGAAGCGCTTGTGGATCCACAGGTACTGCTCGGGCACGATGCGCACTTGGTTTTCGATCATGCGGCTGAAGGCTTCGGCGTCGGCGATCGGGTTGCCGCTCGGAAAACCTTCGAGCGGCGGATGGATCACTGCGCGATAGCCGCGCCCGCCGGGCAATCGCTCCGCGAAGTAGGGCAGCACCGCAGCCCCGGTCATCGCCGCAAGCCGTGACGTTGCAGTGTTGGTAGCGGCCGGAATCCCGAACAGCCGCACCATCTCCGCGCCCTTCTTGCGATAGCTCTGGTCCGGTGCGTACCACACGCATTCGTTGTTCCGCAGGGCTGTGATGAGGGTGCGGATATCATCACGCGGAATGGCGCGTTTGGCGCGTTTGCCGCGGTTGCGGGCGAGAAAATACGCGAGGCACTCGTTCTTGGTCGGCCGGTACATGATGTTGAGCGGCATGGACGTCGCGAGGATTCGCGCGCCCATCTCGAGCGTCGTGAAGTGAGCGCTGAGCAGGATCACGCCCTTGCCCTTCGCGAGCGCCGCATCGAGATGCTCGCGCCCCTCGAGCCTAGAGATCGTGCGGATGCGCTCGTCCGACGCCCACCACGAAAGCGCAGTCTCGAACAGCGCAATGCCGAGGCTCTGGAAATGCCGCTCGACGAGAAGGCCGCGCTCATCGGACGTGAGCTGCGGCAGGCACAGCTCCATGTTTCGCTGCGCGGTGCGCTGGAAGTTCGTCAGGAAGATGTGCAGGGTGCGGCCCAGCGCGCTACCGAGGAGGAGCAGGGCGGCAAACGGCAATATTGCGAAGGCTCGCAGTAACGCGAGTCCCAACCATGTGGCCCAGTAACGGGGTGCGAAAAGCCGCAGGGGCATGCGTGGCATCTTGCCATGCGTCAAAAATGCGTCCAACGTAAATCGCATGAGGAATGATCTGATTCCAGGCCGGTTTGTACGTATCGCGCCGGGCGTGCAGCGGCTCGTTGCGCCCAATGCATCGCTCATGACCGGCCCGGGAACGAACAGCTACGTGATTGGCGACCCACCCCTCGCCGTGCTCGACCCCGGACCCGACGATCCCGCGCACCTTAGTCTCCTCCAGCAGGCGGTGCCTCGTCCCTGCTTCATTTTTGTGACCCACACACACCGCGATCATTCGAGCGGCGCGTGCACGCTGGCCGAAGCGACGGGCGCACCGATCGTCGGGTTGCCGCCTCCGGACGATGGCAGGCAGGACGTTACGTGCGTGCCCGACGTGCATCCCGCGAACGATGAGGTGTTCACGCTGCACGTCGCGCGTGGTAGCGAAGCTGCGCCTGCAAACACCGCGAAACATGCGTCCGGCATCACTCAGTTGCGCGCCATCCACACACCGGGTCATGCTTCGAATCACGTTTGTTTCCTGCTGGAAGGGAGTCGCGTGCTGTTCTCCGGCGATCACGTGCTCGATGGGGTCACGCCCGTGATCCTCCCGCCGGATGGCGACATGGCCGCGTACATTACTTCGCTCGAACGCCTGAAGACCTATGCCCCACAGGCGATCGCTCCGGGGCATGGGGGCCTCCTCACGGAGCCGATCAAGGCGATCGACCATGTGATCGCCCATCGGGCGAAACGCGAGGCCAAGGTGCTCGCCGTGCTGACCGAGATGGGGCAGGGGACGCTCGATGAGCTGCTGCCGAAGGTCTACAACGACGTGCGGCCGGAGCTGCTGCGTATCGCGCGCCTGTCGCTGGAGGCCCATCTCATCAAGCTGGTGCGCGAAGGCCGGGCCGGGCTGGACCATGACATCTGGCGGGCGAGCGGCGGGTGAGCAGGGGCGGCGCGCGCTACGTCGAAGTCCGGCTGAAGCGCATCCATCTCGAACGGGCGGGGCGTGTCGTGCTACGGGAGCTGGACTGGACAGTGCGCCCGGGGGAGCGCTGGGTGCTGGCGGGCGCCAATGGGGCCGGCAAGACACAGTTGTTGAAGCTCATTTCCGGAGCTGTGTGGCCGACGCCGACGGGACGCGAGTCGCGGCGCTATCTCTGGCAGGGAGAGGAATGGACGACACCTGCAGATGTGAAAGATGAGATTTCCTATGTGGGTGCCGAACGGCAGGACAAGTACGAACGCTACGGGTGGAATCACACGGTCGTGCAGATCGTCGGCACGGGCCTGTATCGGACGGACATTCCCCTGGATGTGCTCACCGATGCGGACCGCCGCCACGTTACCTCGCTGCTCAAACGGCTGGATATCGCGCACCTTGCCGGGCGGGGTTTCCTGTCGCTGTCTTACGGCGAGCGTCGACTGACCTTGCTCGCGCGCGCCCTGGCGAGCCGCCCGAAGCTGCTTCTGCTGGATGAGCTGCTCAACGGGCTCGATCGGACCAACCGTGCGCGGGCGCTCGACTGGCTCGAAAGCACGGGGCGCTCGCGGCTTCCCTGGGTGTTGGCTACGCATCGGGCTGAAGATGTTCCCTCCTGCGCTACCCACGCGTTGGTCTTGGACGAGGGTCGCGCCGTCTATCGCGGCCGGATCTCGCGGGCGCCACTCACAAAGTGGCTGGACCCTGGTTCAACTCAGCAGGGAAGAGATATTTTTTCTTTTCGTGGGGCTGCGCCCCACACCCCCAGCCTCCTGAAGCTCGAAAACGCGTCTGTCTGGCTGGACGAACGCCGCGTGCTCGAGAGGCTGACGTTCGAAATCCACCCCGGCGACTGCTGGGTCGTCCACGGCCCCAACGGTTCCGGCAAGACCACGCTGCTGCGAACCCTGTTCGGCGACTTCGGAGTCGCAACCGGCGGCCGAATTCACAGAAAAGGAATCGATCCCGGCATCCCCCTCGACGAATTCAAGCGCCGCGCCGGCTTCGTAGCCGCGCACCTCCAGGCCGATCACCCCCACCACCTGACAGTATCGGAGATCGTGCAATCCGGCCGCCACGCCAGCATCGGCCTCAACGACCCACCCACGGCTGCGGACCGCGCCGCTGCGCGCCGCGCGCTGGCGTTCTTCGATCTCGACGGCTTCGGCTCGAGAACACGCGAAGAGCTGTCGTACGGCCAGATGCGTCGCGTACTGTTCGCGCGCGCATGGGTTACGCATCCGAAGCTGCTATTGCTGGATGAGCCGCTGTCAGGCGTCGATGCGCCGACACGCCGCGTGCTGCTCGATCGCATCGGGCACCTCGTCGCGGACGGCACAGCCGTCGTGATGTCGACGCATCACCGTGAAGAGTGGCCGCCCTTCGCAACTCACGAGCTGGAGCTCGCCGCCGGCAAAGCGCGCTACGCAGGCACTATCCGCGCGAGCCACACCGCAACCGCGAAGCCAGGCCGCCTCGCGCCCGACCGGGCAGGCTCAACCAAGCGCATGCGCGCGACCGAGGCGGCGCGCTCGCGCCGCGCGCCACGCGGGCCTGCGCGCTCTACCAAGGGGACGCGCTCGCGCGAGGCACGACGCCATCGCGGTGGGAAGCGGGCGCCGTGAAACGCAAACTCGTTGTTGGCACGGCGTTGCTCGTCGCGATCATCGCGGTGATCGCCATCGCGGTCACTCGCGATCCGCTGTTCTGGAAGCGCTACTACCTCGCCGCGACCCATTCACCCGCGACGTTGCCGCTCTCTTTCTACGAACCCAGCGAAACCATCGCAGGAACCGACGATCCCGCACCGCCTCGCGTCGATCCCGAGCTCGAAAAACTAGATCCAGCAGCCCTGCGTGCAGCGGCGGACTACGCTGCCGAGCGCAAAACCACTGCGCTCATCGTCGCCCGACACGGCCACATCGTCTTCGAAGAGTACTGGGATGGCAGCGGCTCCGGCGCAATCGCCGACCTCGGCTCATTCAGCGCAACCATCGCCGCACTGATGGTCGGCATCGCCATGGGCGACCGCAAGATCGCCCTGATCGAGGAGCCCGTCGCCAACTACATAGAAGAATTCCGCAACGACGAGCGCAACGCGATCACGCTCGCCGACCTGCTGCGCAGTTCAAGTGGACTTGCGCCGCCGGCGGGCGGCTTCGGTCCATGGTCCGAGGCCGCACGCGAGCGTTTCGGTACGCAGTCCCGAGCCCTATGTCTCGCCCGTAAAGTCGCAACGCGCCCCAATGCGCGCTGGGACCCGCAAACGTGCGACGTGCAACTGCTGGCGCTGGTCATAGAGCGAGCCACCCGCGATCGGTATGCACGGTATATTTCCGAGCACCTGTGGAAGCCCATCCGTGCAGCCGACGCGCAGCTCGCGCGTGAGGACGAGGCGGGCGCTCCGCACGCAGAATGCTGCCTCCGCGCGCGGCGCGGCGACTGGATGAGAATTGCGGAGCTGCTGGTGAGCGATGGGCGTTTCGAGGGGGAGCAGATCGTGCCGCCCGGCTGGGTGCGGCAGATGCTTGCGCCTTCGAAAGCCAACCCGAACTTCGGCTTTCAGATCTGGCGCGGTGAGCCTTTCAAGCCGGGTGCGGGGGGAGAAGAGCGCTATGCCGCTGACGACACATACCTGTTGAAGGGCGCAGGCAAGAGCCGCCTCTGGTTCGTGCCTTCCCTCGGCCTCTCGATCCTGCGCACAGGCTTCAATTCCGAATCCGATGCGGACTGGGACGACGCCCGCATCCCCAATCTCATCATCCGCGGTGCCCGCGACTTCGTGCCCAAAGGCGCGGGCAGCGGCCCGCAGGACCTGTCCACGATCGTGCCGAATCACTGATGCGCGCTCTCTTCGTCGTCTGTGTCATCGACATCCTGGGTTTCGGCATTCTCATCCCCCTGGTGCCGTACATGGCGGACCGTTTCGGCGCGGCGCCGGAGCTCATCACGCCCATCCTCGGCGCGTACTCGTTGTGCCAGCTCGTCGCGGCGCCGTTCTGGGGGCGGCTCAGCGATCGCTACGGCCGGCGCCCGATTCTCATGTCGAGCCTCGCGGGCGCATGCGTTTCGTACGTGATTCTCGGGCTCGCGGACAATCTGTGGTGGCTGCTCCTCTCGCGCGTGCTCGCGGGGTTCATGGCAGGCAACATCGCGGCCGCATTTGCATACGCCTCGGATATCAGCGCGCCGGAAAATCGTGCGCGCGCGCTCGGCACGGTGGGCGCCGCCATCGGCATCGGTTTCATGCTCGGCCCCGCGATTGGCGGCGTGCTCGCGGGAAATGACGAGCACACGGCTAATTTCGCGCTGCCCGCAGCGATGTCGGCGGCACTCAGCCTGCTCGCGATTTCGCTCGTGTATTTCATGCTTCCCGAAAGCCACGCGGCCGAGCACCGCGCGCCACACCGCGATCCGCAACGACGCACGGCGCTGCAGCTCCTCCGCGAGCGCCCGACGTTGCGCCTGATCGTGTCGGGCGCATTCCTCGTGACGTGCTCCCAGGCCATCCTCGAATCGATCTTCGCCATCTGGGCGATGAACAAGTTCGGCTTCGGGCCGCGGACCGTGGGCGTCGTGTTGTTCTGTCTCGCGCTGATTCCCGTCGCGATGCAGGGCGGGCTGGTGCGCGTGCTCGCGCCGCGCCTCGGTGAGGTCCGGCTTGCAGTCATTGCGATCCTGTCCTATGTGACCGGCCTCGTGATCATCGCGTACTCGAGTCACCTGCCGCTCGCGATGGTGGGCCTCGCATGCTGCGGTGTCGGCTCGGGCCTCTTCAGCCCGAGCGCATCCGCACTGGCTTCGAGACAGGCCACGCCGCGCGATCGGGGCGCGGTGATGGGCACGTACCAATCCGGGCTCAGCCTCGCGCGCTCGCTGATCCCATTCGCATCCGGGGCGCTCTATGCCGCCCTCGGGCCGAGTGCGCCGTTCATCGCCGGAGCCTGCGTGACGCTACCCGCCGCATGGCTCATCTGGAATTCGCAGCGCGCGGCGAGCACGATTGCGACCTGATGAAGGAGCGTTCGACTCTGCAACCGTTCGCCCCCGGAGACGTTTTCGTCGGTTCCACGGTTCTCGACGGGGCGGACGACGATCACGCCGGCCGCGGACGCATCCTGCAGTTCGACTCGCAGCTGCGCCGGAAAGGCGTGCTGTGGCTCACCGACACGACCCATCTCGTCGGCGGGCTCGAATTCGACCGCGAAGGACGGCTCTGGGCATTCGACTCGCAGGAGTTCGTGGTGCTCACCATCGCCCGCAATGGCACGGTGACGCGCCGTGATTTCGGGCGGCGGCCGTTCTCAAACGTGAACTTTGCGGCTGACGGCTCGATCTATCTCGCGGAGCACGTCGCGGGCAGCAGTATCAAGGCCGAGATCCAGGCGCGCATGGGGACGCGGCTCGTGAAGATGCCAGGCACCGAACGATTCGGCGATGGACATGTGTGGCACTTCGCGGCCGATGGCACGCTCGTGCGGGAGCTGGCCACGCAGGTACATGGAGGTGTCGGCGGCTTCATGGGTGTGACGATGTCGGCCCTGTCCCCGGACGAGAGCATGCTCGTGTACTGCTCGGAAACGGGGCCGCGGCTCATGCGGTACGACCTGGAAAACGCGCGACAGCTGCCGGATCTGCAATGCCTGCCGGAAGGCGAGCGCGAGATGTTCTTCGCGATGGACTATGGGCCGCAGGGGAGACTGTACGCCTCGCGTGGCAATCGCATCGATCTGATCAATGCGTATGGCCGCACGACGTGCAGTTACTTTCTCGAAGGGCAGGGGTGGGCCACGATCAGGGCTGCGGCGGATGGGCAGCACCTCTACGTGGGCAATTTTTTCAGCGGGCAGCTCGCGAAGATGTCGCTGGAATCCGGCGAGATCGTCGCGAGCGCCGATACCGGAGTCGAGCGGTCGCTCGCCGGCATCGCGGAGTTTCCGGGGAGCACGGAAGCGCAGCCAAAGCGCGGTGCGCCGATGGGACGCCGGGCGCCTCGCAACCGCAGAGCCGCACGAAAGAAGATGGCGCACAAGAAGCTGACGCGCAGGAAGCTCGCACGCAGGAAGCCATTGCGCGGGAAGCCGACGCGCAGAAGGCCGACGCACAGGAAGGCGACGCGGAGGAAGCTGGCGCGCAAGGTGGCCGCGCGACGGAAGAGGAGCGCTCGGCATCGGCCGCGCAAGCGATCTGTGCGAAGGACACTTCGCCGCAAGAAGTAGTCGCGGTTCGTCGCCATGGATGTCTCGAACATCGCGCCCCTCGCCGACTTCGCAGCCATCGTGGTGGGCTCGTTGTTCGCGGCGCTGCTGTCGATTGCTCGCGGCGGGAATCAGTGCGCGAATCGCTGGCTGGCGGGATGCATCGCCGGCCTCGCATTGTTATCCGTTGGCGATCTTCTCGAAGACACGCGCTGGGCGGTTCAGTACCCGCAGCTCGCACACACCACCGACTGGCTCATCTTCGCGCTCGGCCCATGCGTGTGGCTCTATGTGCGCCGGCTCACATCGAGCCCCTCGCCACGCGGAGGGCGAGTAGCGCTTCACTTCATGCCCGCCGCGCTTGCCATTCTCCTGGTGCTCCCGTTTCACCTGATACCGACGACGGAGGAGCAGAGCGCGATCGTCGTCACGGAGATCGAGAACACCTCGCGGAACGAGGATCCAGTGCTCGTCGTGGCGGTTCTCCACATCCTCACCTACTGGCTCGCAGCGTTGTTCACGCTTTATCAGTTCGGGGGAAGACTGCGCGAGCAGTATTCATCGATCGAGAAGCGCAGTTTCCGCTGGATCAGCTGGGTTCTCGCGGTGACGTTCGTGATGTGGTTGTTCTGGCTTTCAGGGCTGGCACTCAGAACGGAATGGACCGGCTGGCTCGATCTCGTGGCAGTACCGGTCGGGCTGTACGTGCTGGCGTTGGCGGGGCTCAGTCAACCCAAGGTTTTTCTCGAACCCGCGGTCGAGGAAGCTCCGCGTCGCTATGCGCGCTCGGGGCTCGACCCGCCCCGTCTCGCCGAGCTTCGCACCCGGCTGGATGAGCTGATGCAACTCGAGAAGCCGTGGCTCGAGAACGACCTCACGCTGAGCCAGCTCGCCGCACGCCTGGGCGTGTCTCCCCATCACCTGTCGCAGGTATTGAATGACGCGCTCGGCCAGAGCTTCTTCGACTACGTGAACAGCCGTCGCGTAGCCGAAGTGAAGCGCTGTCTCGGCGATCCGGCCTATGCCTCGCAAACGCTCATCGAGATTGCGCTGGCGGCCGGCTTCAATTCCAAGGCCGCCTTCAACACCGCGTTCCGGAAGCACACCGGCCTCACCCCGTCGCAGTTTCGGCTCCGTTCGTCGTCAGGCAAGTCCCAGTGAGGCGCGGCCGCTGAAGCTGGACGTCTCGGCCTATCGGCCCGGACGACGCGAGCGCGTATCCACAGCGATCCTCGGCCGCATGCGAGCAGTTCTGGCGGCCCTGTTCTCCATCGCGTGCCTGGCCGCGCACGCCGAAGGGTTACCCCTGCGCATGGAAGTGCAGGGGAGCGGTGAGCGCACGGTGATTTTCGAAGCCGGGCTGGGCGACAACTACTCCGTGTGGCAGCAAGTGCAATCGAAGGTTGCAAATCATTGCGCGCGAACAGTTTCGTACACGCGCGCCGGGTATCCCGGTAGTCCGCGCTCGCGCGCACCTCGAGACGCGGAGACGATCGTGGAGGAGCTGCGAGCAGCCCTGCACAACCGCGGGATCGAACCGCCGTATGTGCTGGTAGGACACTCGCTGGGCGGCTTGTACATGCAGTACTTCGCTCGCAACTATCCGGACGAGGTCACCGGACTTCTGCTCGTCGACTCGACGCATTGGGATCACCTCGAACGCTTGCAGGCCGAGGCTGCCGCGACGTATCGCACGGTTCGCGCTTTATCTGTTCTGCTGCTGCCGATCATGAGGCGCGAGCTGGCCGACGCGGCGCTTGCGGGCGAGCAAGTGGTAGCAAGCCCTCCACCCCGGAATATGCCGACGATCGTGCTCTCGAGCACGCGAGCCGCGCTCATCACCAGTGGCTCGGCCTGGGCGCTCCTCGGGCGCATGCAAGATGAGATCGCCGCAGCGTTTCCTGGCTCGCAACACATTCGTGTGGAGAACAGCGGGCACTACATTCAGCGGGATCGGCCCGAGGTGGTGATCGAGCTGCGCGTGCGCTGGCCGGCTGTGCCGAGCGATGGTGAGTCTTAAGGAATCATTCCGAGATTCAGCAGGGCCACCATGCGCGCCTTCAGCGCTTCGTCGGCCTCACCTTGCGCGGCCGTGTTCAGCGCTGCGCGCACTGAAACGCCGCGCAGGTACGCGCCGCCCCAGCGCACGAGCGCTTCAACCGCCGCACGACGCACCCGATCGTCGACGTCCGCCAATGACGATTCGACGAGCGCCATGCCTGAACCCGGATAGCGCGCTATGCCGTGAAGCACAGCCTCCAGAGCGGCGCCGGCGCGTGTGTCGATCAGCTCGCGCCGGACTTCGGCGATATGGTGGGTGCTCGGATCCGCGAAACGCGCGCTGAACGTGGTCTGAGCCACGTCGATGAGCCGCTTCACGTCCTCGGGCGCCGCGGCCGCGAAGGCGAGCTCCCAGCGACGCGCATTGATCGAGTGCTTCGTGAGGCGACGCAGGTGCGTATCGAACGTCTTGATGCCGAGCTTTTGCGCGGCGGTTTCCGCCTGATCGAGGTCCGTTGCGTCGTCCGAGATCGCCGCGACGACCTGCCGATGCCAGGTGGCATCGCTCACGATCCGTGTTGCAAGCGTCGTGATCTCGCGCTGCTGGGCGGCCGACCACTGCACCGTGCCTTCTGCATCGCTCGTCTGAGTGTTCGTCGCGACGTAGTCGCGCAACGCCAGGGCTGCGAGATAGAAGCTCACCGAGTCCCGCCGCTTCTGGACATTCCGCAGGAAGGCTGCAGCGGCCTGCGGTCCATCCGGGTACTTCGCGAATCCGGTGGCCGGGCCGGGCTTGATCAGATTCTGGATCAGCTCCGCCGCGCCGATGAGCAATGGAACGTCGGGTTTTGCGTTGGGCTGCAGCTCGTTGAGCATGCCCGCGAGGTTCGCGATCGTGGCGCACTGGTAGGCCAGATATTGCGGACTGACGGTGTTGCGGAACCCTTCGGTGAGGAGCCAGCGACGCAATGTCGGATCGTTGGTCGCCACCATGCGCGAGATGGCTTCTATGCGGCCCCAGCCCGAGACTCTGCGCGCCATTTCGTACAGCGCACGTTGCCTGTCCGGCGCAACTTCGGCGAGGGCGTCGGCGGCGTAGAGGCCGAACTCGTCGTGCAGGGCCAGGGTTCGCACGAGGTCCAGATCGCGCTCGTCGCCGAAGGAGCCCAGCAGCGCGATGCCGAATTTCACGGGACCGCGGTCGGCGGATTGGGTGGCCAGGCGGCGAGCCATCTCGTGCAGCTCGGGTTCGGGGTCGCGGATGCGCGCTGCCGCGAGATCGAGGGCATCACCGTAAAAGGTGACGACGTCGTCCGTGCGGAGGAGATCGTACAGCGCTTCCTCGGCTGCGGAGTTGCCCGTGGCGATCAGCTCGAGCAGGCGTGCTACGCGGGAGGCCTTTTCCGAGCCGTCCCATTTCATGTGGCGCGTGCCGAGACCTTCGAGCGCGCCGGGGACCCAGCGGAGACGGCTGTATTTTCTTGCGGGCGGCTCGTCCGGCAGCGTCATTGCGTCTGCGGAGAGCGTGCCAGTGGCCGGGTCGATGTTGGACTTGATGTAGTCGTAGATGGAGGGGTCGGCCGCGCTGGCAAACGACGAAAGCGCCAATGACAGGGCGAGAGCCCAGCTCGGTAACTTCATGGGCCCACTCTAACGCGCGCCGGTCCCGGGCGCGAATCAGAGCGTGATTTCGGTTTCGAAGATCGAAATGGCCTGACCGACGATCCACACACTCTCGAGTGCGCCGTTCCGCAGCTCGAGCTCTACGTCTACGCGGCCGGCCCGATGCACATAGTGGCCCTGTGCACCGCTGAACGATGCACGGCCGTTGTCATCCTTCAGCAGCTTCTGCTCGGCGAGATATGCGCCCAGCAGGCCGTGCGCATTGCCACTCACCGGATCCTCCGGAATGCCGAGCGCCGGGCAGAACATGCGCGATTCGGTGAAGACCGAATGATCGTGTGGATGCAGCGTGAAAATGAAATAGCCCGCCGCACCGAGCTGCGCCGAAAGAGTGGTGAGCCGCGATGAGTCGGGCTTCAACGCCTTCAGCTGATCCGGCCCACGCACGCCAACGAGCAGCCGCGTGCTGCCCGCGCCTGCGATGCGGATGGGGCAGCGCAGATCGAGATCGTCCGTTGCCAGCGCAAGCGCATCGAGCACGGCCAGGCGCTCGCGATCGTTGAGCTCGCGCCCCACCGTCGGCCGCTTCTGGCGAATGGCGACGCGCCGGTCGTCGCCGCTGCCGCGCACGTCGATCTCGACGATGCCTGCTTTGGATTTCTGCCGCAGCCGCTCGACGTGACTGCGCCGACGTGACAGCACGTAGTGCGCGGCAACCGTCGCATGTCCGACGAATCCCGCTTCCATGCGCGGCGTGAAGAAGCGCGCACGCAGATCGTGATCATCGTTGTCGCGAGACAGGATGAATGCGGTGTCGGCATTGTTGAGCTCGCGCGCGATGGCGAGCATTTCGGAATCGTCGAGCTGGTCTGCATTCAACACGACCCCGGCAGGGTTGCCCGTGAAGGGCTGGCGGGTGAAGGCATCGACCTGATGGACCTGAATCTTGCGCGTCATCGGCTTCGAACCTGCCCGGTCCTGCGGGAAGGTCGCAATTCTAAGCCCATTCGCATGTCGGTAGCGTCCACAACAGTGCTTGGCAATGCGCTTCGCGACGCCTACCATACACGGCGCAAAACCTCGGGGAGGTCCTGCGGAGGACCTGAGATACCGATGCCATCGGTGAACCCGTTGAACGTGATCCGGTTAGTACCGGCGAACGGACAGGTCTACCTGCATCCCACCTTCGCACGGCTCCATCCGGATCTTCTCTTAACCGGAGGAGATCGGACATGCGTTTCTTTCAAATACTTGCGTCAGGAACGCTCGGGTTTACCCTGAGTGCCGCGCCCGCGTTTGCAGACCCTGCGAGCGATGCGCCACTCGCGGAAGTGGTCGTCAGCGCAACACTGTTGCGGGACCAGAACATTCAACAGGTTCCGGCAAGCGTCACCGTTCTCGACACGGGCACGCTGCGCCAGCCCGGGCAGCAACATTTCGCGGACGTGCTCGCGCTCGTCCCCAATCTCAACTGGGCGGGCGGTACTTCACGGCCGCGCTATTTCCAGATTCGCGGCATCGGCGAGCGCGAACAATATGAAGGCGCGCCGAACTCTTCCGTCGGATTCCTCATCGATGACGTGGATTTCAGCGGCATCGGCATGGCCGCGACGCTCTTCGATGTGTCACAGGTGGAAGTGCTGCGCGGTCCGCAGGGAACGCGCCTGGGTGCAAATGCGCTTGCCGGATTGATTTCCATGCACAGTGCGGACCCGTCCACGACGCCCGCGCTCGCGGTGGAGGCGAGCGGCGCTGACTACGACACGGGTTCATTGGGACTTGTGGCGACCGGACCGGTCGAGCGGCTCGATTCCGCCTGGCGACTGTCGGTGCAGAAGTTCAAGAGCGATGGTTTCCGCGACGATGTGTTCCTGAATCGCAAGGACACGAACGGTCGTGACGAGCTCACGGCCCGTTTCAAGTGGCGCTGGAACGCGTCGGAGGATACGCGCGTCGATTTGACACTGCTCCATAGCGACATCGACAACGGCTACGACGCCTGGTCGGTCGACAACACCTGGCGTTCTCAATCGGACCGTCCCGGAGTTGACACACAGAGGGCGACGGCCGCGTCAGTGCGGCTCGTCACCAGTGCATGGTCGCCGGGTACGCTCACAGTGGTCGGCGCCTATGCGAAGTCGGACAGCGTGAACAGCTTCGATGCCGACTGGGGCAATACGCCGTTCTGGGCGCCGTACACGTACGACTTCTTCTCGCGTTCGGACAGGGACCGATCCACGGGCAGTCTCGAAGTGCGTCTCGCATCCGAATCCGCACGCGCGCCGGGAGATGTTGCATGGCTCGTTGGTGTTTACGGGCTGCACGTGATCGAAGACGGCCGCGACACGAGCGTCGGCGTGTACGGAGATCCTTTCTTTCCCGAGTTCGACGGCACGCTCGATGACTTTCTGACGAGCCGCTATCGCGCCGACACCACCGCCGTGTTCGGCCAGCTCGACGGGCTCTTCACACAGCGCCTGCGTTGGTCCGCCGGTGTGCGTGCCGAGCAGCGCGACGCGGAGTATCGCGACGCGGGTGTCTGGCAGGGTGGGCCCCGCACGTCGGACCTCGATTCAAAGGACAACATGCTGGGCGGGCAGCTCTCGCTCAGCATGGACTTCTCGGATACGAGGACGGGCTACGTGTCCGTGTCCCGGGGTTACAAGGCCGGCGGCTTCAATCTCGGCCGCGTGCCGCAGGATCGGCTGAAATTCGAGCCGGAATATCTCTGGAACTACGAAGTCGGCCTCAAGCAGAACGCGTTCGAGGGCCGGCTCTACCTCGATACGTCGGTGTTCTACTCGAGGCGCCGGGACGTGCAGGTGCGCACGGGTGACCAGCTCATTCCGACGGATCCGAGCAGCTTCGTGTTTTTCACGGACAACGCCTCGGCAGGATACAACTACGGGATCGAGTCGAGCCTGCGCTGGCGCCTGAACGATCGATGGGACATGGGCGCATCGCTCGGCCTGCTGCGCACACGCTATCTCGACTACAACCAGGGCGACGTCGCCCTGCCCGATCGCGAACAGGCGCACGCGCCACGCTACCAGGCTGCAATCAATGCGGGCTGGCATCACCCGAGCGGCTGGAATGCGCGCGCGAGCGTCTCCGCACTCGATGCGTTCTACTTCGATGTGCCTCCGAACGACACGCGCTCGAGCTCGTACGTGCTGACGAACCTGCAGGTGGGCTATGAGACCGAGCGCTGGTCCGCGTATCTGTGGGGCCGGAATGTGTTCAACGAGGTGTATGCGCTGCGTGGCTTCTTCTTCAACAACGTGCCGGGCGGCACGACCGACCAGCTCTATATCCAGCGCGGCGATCCGCGCCAGGTCGGCGTCACCTTCCACTACTCATTCCGGTGATCGGCATGGATATCGGCGTCGAGATCAGTCTTTATCCGCTCAACGCGGCATTCATCCCGCCCATCCAGGACTTCATCGACCGGCTGAACCTCGCGCCGCGCCTGAAGGTGGTGACGAACAGCATGAGCACGCAGGTGTTCGGCAGCTACGACGATGTGTTCGGTGCGCTGGTGCGCGAGCTGCGCACCACGTTCGAGAAGAATGACAAGGCGGTATTCGTGATGAAGGTGCTGGGGCCGCTCAGCACGCCCGTGTGATCGAGTCTGTGCTCGCAGGCCTGGCGGCCACGACGCCCCTTGAAGCGGTGTCCGTGGTGCTGGGCCTTGCGTATTCGCTGCTGGCGGTGAAACGGAACCGATGGTGCTGGGTGGCCGGCGGTCTCGGCGCTGCGATCCTGGTGTATCTCTCATGGGTCGCGCGGCTCCCGATGCAAGCGGCCTTGCAGGCGTACTACGCCGCCATGGGCATTTACGGCTTCTGGCGCTGGTCGCGTGAGGATGGCGAGGCGACGCGCGCCGTCACGACGCTGCCGCTGAAAATGCATCTCCTGGCATGGGCCTTGATCCTGCTGGTGAGTGCAGTGTTCTCACGGCTCCTGGCCGGGCAAACACAGGCGGCCTGGCCGTTCCTCGATTCGCTCGTGACCTTTGGAAGTTTGTTCGCCACCTGGCTCGTGGCGCAGGTGAAGCTCGAGAACTGGATTTACTGGATCGTGCTGGATGCGATCTCGGTGTTCCTGTACGCGGCCCAGGGGCTGATGTTCGTGGCGTTGCTGTTCGTCGTGTACCTCATGGTTGCGACCGTGGGGTTCATCGCATGGTTCAAGACATGGCGCGCGTCATTGCAGCCGACTTGATTCCGCGCGAAGTGCTCGCGCATGTGCCGGGCTATGCCGCGGCAGGGACCACGGCGCGCGCCGAGCGGCTCCACGGCGGCACGGTGAACACGAGCTATCGTGTCGAAACCGGTGCGGGCCGTTTTGTCGTGCGCATTCATGACGCTCTCGCGCGGACGCTTGGTGCCGATCATGAGCGGGAAGCCCAGCTTCATGCAGCGGCCGCGGCCGCCGGATTGGCGCCGGCGCTGGTCCACGTGGATGCCGCGCATCGCTTCATGGTGATGGAATACATCGCGGGTCGCGTCTGGACGGCGCAGGACTTCGCGCGACCCGAGCGCCTGATGCAACTCGGATCGGCGTTGCACACGCTGCATCAGGTGGTACCTCCGGTAGTGGCGCCCTATGACATTCCCGCGTTGCTGGAGATGCACTACGAACGGCTGAGTGCAGCCGCCCCGGATGAGCGCAAGTGGTTCGACGAGCTGATGTCGCGTGCCTCCGCGGCCCTCGAAAGTTGCGGGACGGGGCAGCGCCCGGAGGTGCTCATCCACAATGACCTTTATCATTCCAATCTCATCGGCGACGAGCGGCTGTACCTGCTCGACTGGGAATACGCTGCGGTCACCGACCCACTGTTCGATCTGGCCGGCATCCTTGCGTACTACCCGCAGGCCGAGGCGCACGCGGGGACGCTTCTTCAGGCCTCGCGGCTGGCGGATGTCGCCACGCCGGAGATGCTTCGACATGCCGCCTGGGTTTATGTGCTCGTCAGCTACTTCTGGTACCGCTCGCGGCGCCTGGGCGGGCCGCCGCCGAGTCCCGCCACCGAGGCCGCGGAGCAGGCGCTGTTGGCGCGGCTCGGCTGAGCCGCCCCGGGCAGCGGCCCGGAGCGGGTTTAAAACTGGCGTGCGCTGGCCGACATCGGCAGACTAGCGGGCCCCGTGTGGGGTTGGGCTGGAGTTCGTATGCCGGTGTTGAAGGTGGTCGATCGGGACGGCGTGGAGCACGAGGTGGAGGCCAGGACTGGGCTCAAAGTCATGGAAACCCTTCGCGAGCTCGACTACGGCGTCGCGGCCATCTGCGGCGGCATGTGCTCGTGCGCCACCTGCCACGTCTACGTGGACGCGGCCTGGTCCGACAAGCTCCCTGCGCCACAGTCCGATGAGCGCGAGCTCCTCGGCGAGCTCTCGCATCACACGGAACAATCGCGGCTGTCCTGCCAGATCGAGTTCACGCCGGCACTCGCGGGCCTGCGCGTGACGATCGCGCCGGACGAATAAACAAGGACACGTCCATGTCAGCTCCGACCGTCGAAGTCGAGAGTCGTGGTGCCGTCACCCTGGTGACGCTGAACCGCCCGGACTCCTCGAACACCCTGAATCTGCAGATGGCGATGGACCTTCTCGCCGCGGCGATGACGTGCGGCCGCAATCCAGCGGTGCGTGCGGTGGTGTTGACCGGGGCGGGCAGTAATTTCTGCTTCGGCGGCGACCTGCGCGCGATGGTGGGCAAGGGCAAAGGCCCGGATGCCTATCTGCGCGAGCTCACCACGTACCTGCACGAGGCCATCTCGCATTTCGCGCGCATGGACGCTCCGGTGATTGCCGCGGTGAACGGCACCGCCGCTGGCGCGGGCGTGGGGCTCGTTGCCATGGCGGATCTCGCCATCTGCGCGGCGAGCGCGAAATTCAATCTCGCGTACACGTCGGTCGGACTCACGCCGGATGCGAGCACGTCGTTCCTGTTGCCGCGTGCCGTCGGCGCGAAACGCGCCATGGAGCTGTTCCTGCTGAATCGCTCGATCTCGGCGGAGGAGGCGGTGAGCTGGGGCCTGGTGAACAAGGCCGTGCCCGATGCGCAGCTCCTGAACGAAGCGCTCAAGCTCGGCGAGCAGCTCGCGGCGGGCGCCACCAGTGCGCTCGGCCAGACGAAGCGTCTCATCGCCACTTCGCTCGGCGCACTCGAGTCGCATATGGTGCTGGAGAGTCAGACCATCTCGGCGCAGGGCGCGACGGAAGAGGGCCAGGAAGGGATTGCGGCATTCCTCGAGAAACGGAAGCCCGACTTCCACTGATAACCGCGGAGCGCGTCAGTGAGCTGGTTCATCCTGTTCGTGCTGCTGGCCGCTGCCGTCGTGGTCGCGAAGTTCATCCAGAGCGTGCGCAAAGGGCGTGAGCAGCACGGGCAGGACTTCGACACGAAGCTCATCAGTCAGCTGCGCGCGAAGGGCATGGACCCCTTCAAGGATCACGAGGTCGATTTCTTCTTCGCTTTGCCCGACGAGACGGCCAGTGCGGCCGTGAACAAGCAACTGGAGACTCAGGGTTTCCGGGTAGACGTCAAAGCCGTGCCCGAGAACGCTGAGTTTCCCTTCAGCGTGCACGCCTGCCGCACCATGCGTGTTCACGCCGGCGAGATGCGCGAGCTGACGCGCCAGTTCCGCGAGCTGGCCACTCTGAACCGCGGGCGCTACGACGGCTGGAGCACTAATTAGTTAGCGTTTCTCTGTCTGCCTTCTCACTGCTTCTGCAGCAGCAGCGATGGCCGCCGGATCGCCGAGATATCGGTGGCTGATCGGATTCAATTCCTGATCCAGCTCATACAGCAACGGCACACCGGTCGGAATATTCAGCTCGGTGATCTCAGCTTCCGACACGTTATCCAGCATCTTCACCATCGCACGCAGGCTGTTGCCATGAGCAACGACCATCACGTTCCGCCCTGACCGCAACTCAGGCGCAATCCGACTCAACCAGTAAGGCTGAACCCTCGCCAACGTATCCTTCAACGACTCCGTCGCAGGCAGTAACTTCGGATCGATATTGGCGTATCGAACATCGAACCGCGGATGCCGCGAATCATCCATCGACAACGGCGGCGGCGGAATGTCGTAACTCCGGCGCCAGACCTTGACCTGCGCCTCGCCGTGCTTCTCCACGGTCTGCGCCTTGTTGAGCCCCTGCAGCGCTCCGTAGTGACGCTCGTTGAGCCGCCACGAGCGCTCCACCGGCAACCACATCCGATCCATCCCGTCCATGATGATCCACAGCGTGCGGATGGCACGCTTCAGCACGGACGTGAAACAGAGATCGATGTTGAGCTTCTCCGCCATGAGCTGTTTCGCCGCATCCGCGGCTTCGCGCTTGCCCTGCTCGGACAGGTCCACGTCGTGCCAGCCCGTGAAGAGGTTCTCCACGTTCCAGGTGCTCTGGCCATGGCGGACGAGAATGAGTTTTCCGGGCACGCGGGATCTCCTTGTCGTTGGCCCGGGTTTTATAGCACAGGCACCGAGGGATCGACTCTATTGAGGGTCACACTGCTAAAGATCGCACCGATGACACACTGTCGAGCACACGTTGTCGCAAAACTCACACGGTCGCGTTCTCGAGCGAACCTGCCGTGATTCGTGTCAGCCGCGCTTCATGTCGCAACCAGCCGCCGTCGAATCCGCGCTCAATCCGCCAACTTTCTGACGGTCTCAACCCCAACAGTCAACGTAGCGAAATCCGCGGCACCGGCAGTACGCATATCCGCCAACGTCCGCTGCCAGTGGCCCAACTCCTCCCCAGCAGCCTCAATCCATGTCCCGACACGCGCCGGCGCCGGGCCTTTATCTCCCCTCGCAAGCACGCGCTCCGCTAACCGCCGATGAATACGCAACGCCCCATCTCGCAATCCAGTGCGCGCCACCGCCTGCCAGGGCCCCTCGACGCGCAATTGCTCGATCTGACTCCGCAACCAGTCCAGCCCGATGCGCATCCCGACTTCGAAGTACACACGCGCCACATCGACGACACGCGCCTGAAACTTCGTCGCCAATTCCACGATGTCCAGTGCCGCATTGTGCGCATCGAGACTCGCTATGCGTGAGGCCAGCTCCGCGGGCGCGCCGGCATCCACGTGCTCCTTGCGCACCAGCTCGAACTTGTCCCGATCGATGCCAACGAGTACTTGCCCGATCTCGGCCTCGAGCTCACGCACACCGCGCCTGAACTCGTTCACGGCTGTGTCCACGTGCAGCTCGCGCCGCCGATACGCCAGCAACCAGTACGTGACATGCCGAAGCAAGCGGCTCGTCTGGTACATCATGCCGTACTGAAGTTTGGCCGTGATCTTGTTGTCTCGCCCCTCGATCTGCGCCCAGAGCTTGCGCATGTCGAATATCTCGCGCGCAGCCGTGTACGCGCGCGCAATCTCCGCAGGCTCCGCGCCTGTTTCTTCCTGAGTGCGCGGCACGAACGTCGGACCCATGCGATTCACGACGCTGTTCGTCGTAGCGGTGGCAATGATCTCCCGCCGCAAGCGATGCTTCCCAATCGCGCGCGGAAAGCGCTCGCGCACGGCTGCCGGGAAATAGCGCTCGAGCTCGAGCGAGAGATACGCGTCCTCCGGCACATCCGAAGCGAGCAGATGGTTGCTGAGCCAGATCTTGCTGTACGCGAGCACGACCGAAAGCTCCGGTCGCGTGAGCCCCAGCCCGCGTTTGCGACGTTCGGCGAGCTCTTCGTCCGCCGGCAAGAACTCGATGGCGCGGTTCAACTCGCCCGTACGCTCGAGCGAACGGATGATGTGCTGATACTCCGCGAGCCGCGCAGCCGACTGGATCTCCAGCGTGCTCAGCGCCTGGCTCTGCAGGTAGTTGTTGCGCAGGACGAGCGTCGCGACCTCGCTCGTCATCCGCGCAAGCAGCCGGTTGCGCTCGCCGCGCGTGATCTTCCCGGCCTCGACCAGCGGGTTGAGCACGATCTTGATGTTCACCTCGACGTCCGAGGTGTTCACGCCCGCCGAGTTGTCGATGAAATCCGTATTCAGCCTGCCGCCATTCAGTGCGTACTCGACGCGTCCGCGTTGGGAGAAGCCGAGATTGCCGCCTTCGCCGGCCACCTTCGCGCGCAGTTGCGCACCGTTCACGCGCACCGCGTCGTTCGCGCGATCGCCGACTTCATTGTGCGTCTCGTCGGAGGCCTTCACGTAAGTGCCAATGCCACCGTTCCACAGCAGATCGACGGGCATCAGCAGAATCGCCCGCACGATTTCGTTTGGCGTGGCAGCGGAGGTCTGCAATCCCAGAACCATCTGCGCCTGCGAGGAGAGCGTGATCGACTTCGCCGAGCGCGAGTACACGCCGCCGCCGCGCGAGATCTTCTTTCGGTCGTAGTCCTCCCAGGTGGAGCGGGGCAGATCGAAGAGACGCTCGCGCTCCTTGAAGCTCGTCGCAGCGTCCGGATCCGGGTCCAGGAAGATGTGCTGATGGTTGAACGCAGCGAGCAGTCGCATGTGCTGTGAAAGCAGCATGCCGTTGCCGAACACGTCCCCGGACATGTCGCCGATGCCGATCGCGGTGAAGTTCTGTGCCTGCGTGTCGATGCCAATCTCGCGGAAGTGCCGTTTCACGCACTCCCACGCGCCACGCGCGGTGATGCCCATCTTCTTGTGGTCGTAGCCGGCGGAACCGCCGGAGGCGAATGCGTCGCCGAGCCAGAACCCATACTCGAGCGAGATGGCGTTTGCGATATCCGAGAACGTTGCCGTTCCCTTGTCCGCCGCGACCACGAGGTACGCGTCGTCACCGTCCCGGCGCGCAACGCGCGCTGGCGTCACGACACGCCCGTTCACGATGTTGTCAGTGACATCCAGCAGCCCACGAATGAAGGTCTGGTAGCACGCGACGCCTTCGGCCTGCACTGCTTCCCGGGAGCCGACGGGCAGGCGCTTCGGCACGAATCCGCCTTTCGCGCCCACGGGCACGATGACGGTGTTCTTCACGTTCTGGGCTTTCATGAGTCCCAGCACTTCGGTGCGGAAATCCTCGCGCCGGTCGGACCAGCGGATGCCGCCGCGCGCGACGTATCCCATGCGCAGGTGCACGCCTTCGACGCGCGGGCTGTACACGAAGATCTCGAACTTCGGCCGCGGCAGCGGCAGGTCCGGAATCTTTTGCGGGTCGAGCTTGAAGGAGACGTAGCTCTTCGGTTTGCCGCTCTCGTCGAGCTGGTAATAGTTCGTGCGAAGCGTGGCCTGCACGAGTGTCAGGTACGCGCGCAGGATGCGGTCCTCATCGAGACTCGTCACCGTGTCCAGCGACGCGCGGATCGTTTCGACCAGCTTTTCAGCGCGGCTCGCTGCACGTTTGCTCGAGCCCGGCTCGAACAGTGTTTCAAACAGACGAACGAGATTGCGCGCGATCCCGGCGTTGCTGGCGAGCGTGCGCTCCATGTACGCCTGGCTGAAAGGCACGCCGGTCTGCAGGAGGTAGCGGCAATACGCCCGCAGCACCACGATCTCGCGCGCGTTGAGGCCCGCGGCGAGCAGCAGGCGATTGAAGCCGTCGTTCTCGACTTCGCTGCGCCACGCGGCGAGCAGAGCTTCCCTGAAGATGCCTTCGACGCGCGGGATGTCCACGCGCAGCCGTTCGCGGTGCTCGAGCTCGAAGTCCTGAATCCAGGCCGCGCCGCCGTCCGGCCATGCCAGCTCGTAGGGACGCTCGGAGATGACGCGCAGCCCGAAGTTCTCCAGCATCGGCAACACGTCCGAAATGGGCACGGGCTCGCCGCGCTTCACCACTTTCAGATGCACGCGCTCGGGTTTCTGGAACACCGGGCGATGCAGGCTCAGCCGCAGCTGATCCGGCTGCGCACGCAGCGCTTCGAGGTCCGCGAGGTCGTCGAGCGCATCGGCGGGCTCGATGTCTTCTTCGTACGCGAGTGGGAACGCGCGCTTGTACCGTGAGGCCAGCGCAAGCGCGCTGGCTTCATCCTGGCGGGTGACGAGCACCGTGCGCAGCCGATCGTTCCAGGTAGTGGCGGCGGCTGCGATGCGCTTCTCGACTGCAGGCAGGTCGACCTTGCGTCGGTCGTCCGGATCCGTGCGCACCACGACGTGCACGCGCGCGTGATTCGAATCCGAGATCTGCACCTGTGTCTCGACATTCGTGCCTTCGAACTCTTCGAGCACGATCTGCTCGATGCGTTGGCGCACCTCGGTGTTGTACCGATCGCGCGGCACGTAGATCAGGCAGGAATAGAAGCGATGGTACGGGTCTCGCCGCGCCAGCAGGCGCACGGTGCGACGCTCGTACAGGTTCACCACGCCGCGCACGATGCGCACCAGATCCGGCACGCTCGCCTGGAACAGCTCGTCGCGCGGATAGGTTTCGAGGACGTTGATTACGGCCTTGGCGTCGTGACTCGCCGGATCGAGCGCGAAGTTGTCCACCACGCGCTGCACTTTCTGGCGGAGCACGGGGATGTCCCGTGGGCTGCTGTAGTACGCCGTCGAGGTCCACAGTCCCAGGAACCGATGCTCGCCCGTCACTTCGCCGTGCGAGCCGAAGCTCTTCACGCCGATGTAGTCGAGATAGTTGCCGCGATGGACCGTCGACGTGCTGTTCGCTTTCGTGAGAATGAGCAGCTCACGCTCGCGCGCGTGATCGCGCACTTCGCCGCGAATGACCGTCTGACCGCTCTTGCGCGCGCCGCGATGTGCCGCGGTCCGCGAGGCGCGCAGGATGCCGAGGCCGGAACGCACGTCCGGAACGAGTCGATCCTGCGAGGAGCCGCGCTCGAGCTTGTAGTAGCGGTAGCCGAGAAACACGAAGTGCTGCCCTTCCATCCAGTCGAGCAGCTCACGTCCCTCGCGCACTTCATCCGGCGCGAGCGGTGGTGGATTGTTCTTGAGATCCGCGCTCAGCGCGCGCACCCGCTCGCGGATCGCACTCCAGTCCTCGACTGACACGCGCACGTCGGCGAGCGTGGCTTCCAGTCTCGTCGTCAGCGCTTCGAGCTTTGCGGGATCGGTCTGGCGGTCGATTTCGTAGAGCTGCCAGGACTCGCTCGGCGTATCGCTCGCCGGCGCCATGTCGACGAGCCGGCCACGTCCATCGCGTGTCACCGACAGGACCGGATGAATGATCGTGTGCACGGCGACTTCGGCCTGACTGAAGACCACGCCCACGGAATCGACGAGGAACGGCATGTCGTCGGTGACGATCATGACCATCGTATGCGGCGAGGTGAAACCATCCCGCTGCTCGTCCGCATTGAACACTTCGATGAGCGTGCGTCCGGGCGCACGCACGCGGCCTTCCTCGAGGTGCCTGAGAGCCGCGGCGGCGAACATCTCCGGCTCGCGCTCAGTGAGGTCCTCCTCGCCGACGCCGCGGAAATACGCGCGCAGGAAGTGGCGACGGAGTTGCGACGTGGTCCCCGCAACGCGGGTACGGGCAGCCGCGACGATGCGCTCGATGAGCTTGACGCGCGCGGCCGGAATGTTGGGAAGCGATGCCGTTCCCTCGGCGGCGACCGGTGCTCGCATGATCAGCTCGCTCGCTCGATATCCTGAATGAGCGCCGCAAGGAATCGCGCAGCTTCGCCTCCTGTCACGCATCGATGGTCGAACGTCAGCGACAACGGCATGCGCAGATGCGCTTCGATGCCGCCCATCACTGCAATCACGTCGTGACTGAGTTTCCCGGCGCCGAGAATCGCGACGGCGGGTGGCACGACGACCGGCGTCGCGTAACGACCCGCGATCATGCCGAAGTTCGAGAGCATGAACGTGAAGTCGCGGAGGTCCTCGGGGGCAACGGTGCGATCGCGCGCGCCGCGCTTCAGCCGATCGACATCCGCGCGCAGCTCGGCAGCAGAGCGCTTGCCCACATCGCGCACCACGGGCACGAGCAAGCCTTCGGGCGTGTCCACCGCCATCGCAACGTCTACGCGCTCCATCAACCGCCGGCTCTGATTCTCGCCGTCGTACCAGGCGTTCAGAGCCGGGACAGCGGCAGCAGCGGCGCCGATCGCACGCAGCAGGCGAATGGTGAAGTCCTCGCCCTTGCGCCAGGCGTGCAGGTCGGCATCGTCGAACAACGTGCAGTTCATGACGTTGTCCCGCGCGAGACTCATGCTCTGATGCATGGCTCGGCGCAGGCCGCGCAGCTTCTCTGCTTCGCCACTTGGTGGCGCACCAGCGGGCGGAGTGCGCGAAGCGCTCGGCGCTTTCAACGCAGTGACAGTGGCCGCGGTGGGTGCCGACGCAGGCTTTGAGGTGGTCATCACATCGTCCACGGTGATCAGTCCACCACGACCCGTGCCACGAACAGAAGCGAGATCGACGCCCAGTCGCTTGGCCAATGCACGTACGGCAGGCGCCGCACGCACACGCCCGTGAGGTGAGGCGATATCACTGCCCGCAACGGCTGTTTCTACTAGCTCGTCGTCGCTCGTCGGCATGCTGCCGACGACAGTGCCTGAATCGTCCGCGGCACGCGGGTCTGCTTTCTTTTGGGCGGCCGTGCCTGAGGATTGCAGCTCGAATTCGATGAGCGGCGCGCCAGTGGCCACGACCTCGCCGGGCTTGCCGTGCAATTTCGTCACGACACCCGTGTAAGGGGAGGGCACTTCGACCACGGCCTTCGCGGTTTCGACCGCTACCATCGGCTGGTCCACCTTGACGGTGTCGCCCGGCGTCACGTGCCAGCGCACGATCTCCGCCTCTGCCAGGCCTTCGCCGAGATCCGGAAGATTGAAGGTGGTCATGAGAATCCCTCCGTCGACGATCGATAGTCAGTTCATTCGGTGAGCGTGTCGCGCACGGCATCGACGATGCGTGCGACGCTCGGGATGTAGTCGTACTCGAGACGGAACAGCGGCATGATCGTGTCGTAGCCCGTCACGCGCCTGATCGGCGCCTGCAGATCGTAGAGCCCGTGCTCCGCCACGATCGCCGCAACTTCCGCGCCTATACCGCAATTCCGCGGCGCTTCGTGCACGATGACCAGCCGGCCGGTCTTCGCCACGGACTCTAGAATAGTATCGGGGTCGATGGGCGAGAGCGTGGCCAGGTCGATGACCTCGCAGCTCACGCCGTCTTTGTGCAGGCTCTCGGCGGCCCGCATCACCTCGAACGTCATGGCGCCCCAGGTGACGATCGTGACGTCCGATCCTTCGCGCAGGCGGAAGCACACATCGAGCGGCAGCGCCTGCCCGTCGTCGGCGACTTCCTGGCGCACGAGTCGATACAACCGCACCGGCTCGAGGAACATCACCGGGTCCGGATCGCGGATCGAGGCTAGCAGCAGTCCGTAAGCGCGCGCCGGCGAAGATGGACACACGACGCGCAATCCCGCGTGATGGGCGAGCATCGCTTCGAGGCTTTCGGAGTGATGCTCCGGTGCGTGAATGCCGCCGCCATGAGGCATGCGCATGACCAGCGGCAGCGTAATGCGCCCGCGCGTACGGTTCCGCATGCGGGCCATGTGATTCGCGATCTGATCCATCGCGGGATAGATGAAGCCCATGAACTGGATCTCGGCGACCGGGCGCAGCCCCTGGCTCGCCATGCCGAGCGACATGCCGGCGATCATGCCTTCGGCGAGCGGCGTGTCCTGCACGCGATCCTTGCCGAACTTCTGCTGAAGGCCCGCGGTGGCGCGGAACACGCCGCCATTCACACCGATGTCCTCGCCCAGCACGACGACCGTGGGGTCGTGGGCCATTTCCCACGCGTGCGCGCGGTTGATGGCTTCGATCATCGTCACTTTGCCCATGGCTGTTGTTGTTATTGATGACCGCTGGAATCAATGGCCGTTTTGAGCCGCGAAGCGCCGTGCCTCTGCGCGTTGCCGAACGATACTCTTCGGCAGGCGTGCAAACAAAAAATCGAACATGCTGTCGGTGGACTGCTTGGGCGTGTGCAGGTATTCCTCGACCGCCGCATCTACCTCGCGCGTGCACTCCGCCTTGAGTGCTTCTTCGCGCTTCTCGTCCCACTGCCCTGACTGGATCAGGTACTTGCGCAAGCGGAGGAGGGGCTCGATGCGCCACGCATCCTTCACTTCCTTCTCCCGACGGTAGCGGCTCGCGTCGTCTGCGGTGGTGTGATCGCTGAGGCGATAGGTCACCGCTTCGATGACCGTCGGGCCTTCACCGCGACGTGCCGTGGCGAGCGCTTCACTCACGATGTGGCGGACGGCGATGATGTCGTTGCCATCCACCTGCACGCCGGGAATGCCCGCCGCGATCGCCTTCTGCGCCAGCGTGCGTGTTGCCGTCTGCGCTTCGATGGGCACGGAGATGGCCCACTTGTTGTTGACGATCACAAACACCACCGGCAACGCGCGTGCGCCGGCGAGGTTCAGTGCTTCGTAGAACGCGCCCTGCGAAGTGCCGCCGTCGCCGATGAACGCTACAGCACAGCGCGACTCGCCCCGAATCTTCATTGCCATTGCCGCGCCGGCCGCGTGCAGCATCTGCGACCCGATGGGCACATTCCAGGCGAAATCGTTATTGGTCGGACGGAAGTCGCTACCGCGCTCGTCGCCACCCCAGTAGAGCAGCGCGCTCGTCATCCTCACGCCGCGCCAGAACTGCGCGCCGTATTCCCGATAGACCACGGCGAGCACATCGTCCGGCCGCATGGCCGCGCCGACTCCGACGTGCGTGGCTTCATGGCCCAGGCAGGACGCGTAGGTACCGAGCTTGCCCGTCCGCTGCAGATTGATGGATTTGGTATCGAAAGTGCGCACCAGCGTCATCAGCCGGTACATCTTGAACAGCTCTTCAGGATCGCGCGCGAACTCGGGCAACGGGCCGGCGGAGCGACCCTCCGCGTCGAGAAACTGGTGATACTGGATCTCGAATTCGGCGACGGTTTTCAACGTGTGCCCCTCACGCGGCGCGCGATTATACATGACCATTCTGCAGACGCCGCGCCTACTTGACCGAGTGGGCCGGGCCCATTTCCATCGCGCGCCCGAGCAGGATGTGAATCGCGCGATCGAGGGTGGCCCGCTCGCGCGCAGTGAGTGGCGCGATGAGATCGCGTTCGTATGCAAGGGCGAACGGCACCACCTCGGCGTACACCCGCGCGCCTGCGGGGGCAACCTTCAGGTGCGAGCGACGACGGTCAGCGCGCGCCGTCTCACGCGCGATGCGCCGATGCTTCAGGAGCGACGCGACTGCGCGACTGACCGCAACCTTGTCCATGGCGGTCCTTTGCGCCACTTCTGCAGCCGACAGACCCGGATTCATCGCCAGGACGGCCAGCACGCGCCATTCCGGAATCGTGAGCCCGAAGCGCCGCTGATAGGCGCCCGCGATGGCGGTGCTCACCGTGTTGGTAAGCACGGACAGGCGATAGGGGAGGAAGCGGTCGAGCTCGAGTGTGCGACGGGGCATGCAGGTGTCCGGAGCGCTGGGCTGGCGTATGATAGTTGCAATTGTAACTAATCGCCCCCTGGCCAATGAACGGCACCAATACTCCCAATCCGATGGGCACCGACGGCTTCGAGTTCGTCGAGTACACCGCTCCCGACGCGAACCTGCTGCGCAGCCTGTTCGAGCAGCTCGGCTTTCCGGTCGTCGCCCGGCATCGATCGAAGAACGTCACGCTTCACAAGCAGGGTGACATCAACTTCATCATCAATGCGGAGCCGGATTCGTTCGGGCAGGCGTTCGCGCGCCAGCACGGTCCGTCCGCATGCGCGATGGCGTTTCGCGTGCAGGATGCGGCGTTTGCCTATCGCCGCGCGCTCGAGTTGGGCGCGAAGCCGGGACCGGCCACCGCGGGACCGATGGAGCTGAACATTCCGTCCATCGAGGGCATTGGCGGGTCGCTCATCTATCTCGTGGACCGGTATGGCGAGCAGACGATCTATGACGTGGATTTCAAGCCGGTGGCGGGAGATGCGCAGCGTGAGCCCACCGGTCTCGCTTACATCGACCATCTCACGCACAACGTCATGCGCGGACACATGAACACGTGGGCGGGGTTCTACGAGCGCCTGTTCAACTTCCGCGAGATCCGTTACTTCGACATCGAAGGCAAGAAGACGGGTCTGTTCTCGCGCGCCATGACGAGCCCGTGCGGCAAGATCCGCATCCCGATCAACGAATCGCAGGATGACAAGAGCCAGATCGAGGAATACCTGCGCGAGTATCACGGCGAGGGCATCCAGCACATCGCGCTCGCATCGACTGACATCTATCGAACCGTAGACGTGCTGCGCAGGCAGGGCGTGGCGTTTCAGGACACGCCCGACACTTATTATGAGGGCGTGGCTGCACGGGTCCCCGGCCATGGTGAGAGTCTCGCCGAGCTGCAGCAGCGGCGCATTCTAATCGACGGCAATCCGCAGAAGGGCGAGGGCGTGCTGCTGCAGATATTCACGCAGAACGTGATCGGCCCGATCTTTTTCGAGATCATTCAGCGCAAGGGGAACGAAGGATTCGGCGAGGGCAATTTCCGCGCCCTGTTCGAGTCCATTGAGCTGGACCAGATCCGCCGCGGGGTGGTGTAGTTAATGCCCTTCGGGCAGCGTCCGGGCGGGGGTTGCCGGAGCGATGCGCTGTCGCGCGCCGACCTCAGGCAGTGCCTTTGGATGCGGCCAACACGCTAAAGTGGCGGCAACTTCCTGACGGCCTCCATACCGGAGGCGCTGGTTTTTGCGGTCTGCCTCGCCGCGAGGCTACACCCGGGCGGCCGTTTCTTATCCGGCGCGCGACAGGTCTGCGTGGCCGAACTGTTCCTGGTAGAGCTGCGCGTAGAGTCCGCCGCGAGCGAGCAGTTCCTTGTGCTTGCCGATCTCTGCGATCTGGCCGCCATCGAGCACGACGATCTGATCGGAGCGCAGCACCGTCGACAGGCGATGGGCGATCACGATCGAGGTACGGTTCTTCAATAGCCGCGCGATCGCCGCCTGGATACGGCGCTCCGAACGCGAGTCGAGCGCCGATGTGGCTTCATCGAGGATGAGGATGCGCGGGTCTTTGAGAAACGCGCGCGCGATGGCGAGCCGTTGTTTCTGTCCGCCCGACAGCACGCAGCCACGCTCGCCGACTTCGCTCGACAGGCCATCCGGCAGGCGCTGAACGAATTCGAGCGCGTTGGCTGCTTCAAGTGCAGCGTGCACCTGCGCGTCCGTGGCATTGGGAGCTGCCAGGAGCAGGTTTTCCAGTACGGTGCCGGAGAACAGGATGGTTTCCTGGTTCACGATGCCGATATGCGCGCGTAACGAACCGAGCGCGAGCTCGCGCAGATCGTTGCCATCCACGCGAATGCAGCCGCCGGTCGGATCGTAGAAGCGGGGCACGAGGCTCGCGAGCGTCGACTTGCCCGCGCCGCTGGGTCCGACGAACGCAACGGTCTGGCCGGGAAGGATCGTCAGATTCACATCCCTCAGGATCGGCATCTGCGCGTCATAGCCGAACTGTACGTGCTCGAACTCGATGCGGCCGTAGCATTCCGTCAGCCGTCGCGCCTTCGGATGCTCGGCGACGTGCGGCTGCGTGTCGAAGTACTCGAAGATGCGATCGATCGCAGCGAGCGCATTGCTGAGCACGACGCTCAGGTCCGACAAGCGCTGCAGCGGGTAATAGAACATCCCGAGGTAGAGCAGGAACTGCGTGAGCGCGCCCACGGTCAGATCGCCGGTCAGAATCTGATGCACGCCGTACCACACCACCAGAACCGGCGTCGTGTGTACGACGAATCCGACTGCAACCTCGTTTGCCGCCGTGAACTTCACCGAGTGCAGAACGCGCTGGAGCAGCTTGTCTGCGTGAGCGGCGAAGCGCCGCGTCTCGGCCGATTCGCGCGCGAATCCCTTCACGATTGCCACACCGGCGACTTTCTCGTGCAGCTCGCCGGAAAGCACTTCGAGCCGTTGCTGGACTTCCTGGCTGCTATGCCGAATGCGCGGCCCCATCGCGCGTAGCGCGAGCACGTAAATCGGCATGAGCGCCAGCGACAGGATCGTCATCGCCGGATGGATGGACGTGAGAATGCCGATCAGCGCCAGGAGGAGCGCGACATCCATCCACACGTTCGTGAGGGCGGAGCCGACGAAGTTCTGCGCCAGGCTGATGTCGTTCACCACGCGCGAGGCGATGGCGCCGGTCTGATGGCGCGTGAAGAAGTCGTGCGACAGCCGCTGGACGTGGCTGAACAACGCGATGCGCAGGTCGCGTATCAGCCTGTGGCCGGCGATGGCAGCGAAGACGCTGCGGTAGTACGTGGCCACCATCCACACGATGTTGACGGCGAGCACCGCGCCGACCAGGTACAGAACGGTGCGCTCGCGCGTCGCGACGGCGAGGCCCGACTTCAGCACCACGTCATCGAGCATCACTCTGAGCATCCAGGGGAATGCGAGCGGTGCGAGAAACTTGATCAGGCCGCAGAACGTGGCGAGCGCGACGTAGGGCCAGTAGGGCTTCGCGTAGGCGAGGAAGCGCCAGATCGAGGTGCGCGCGCCGACGCGGCGCTGGTAGCGGCTCAGGATGGAATCGCCGAAGCCGTTCTTGACGTCCTGGATGCGATAGGCGCTGACATCGACTTCCGCGTAGTACGAATGCGCCTGGAGCTGGGCAAGATCGGGCGCGCGCAGGCTCCCCGGCAGGCGGCGCTCGGGGATCGAGCATTGCGCGAGCATGTCCGGCTCCGCATCGATGACGAGCGCGACGTGCGGGTCCGATTCGTCGGCGGGTTGCCGGCGCAGGGCGTTGAGCACCAGCGAGGCATCCTGCCAGCGGTTGAACATGTAGTGACGGCCATCCGAACGCGGCAGGCCGTCGGAGAGCAGCCCGGTAACCTCCGAGCTGCGACACAGGTGATAAACGATCATGGGCGGCAAACGAGCAAGGTGCCGCGATGAGTCTACGTCAGGGACGATGCTCGCGCGTGAGGTAGTTCTCGGTTTGCATTTCGGCGAGGCGACTCACGGTGCGCCCGAATTCGAAGGCGAGGCGCTCGCCGTGGTAGAGCTCGTCGGGCGGGGCGGCCGCGGAGACGATCAGGTTGACGTTGTGGTCGTAGAGCTCGTCCACGAGCGCGATGAAGCGGCGGGCGGCGTTCTCGCGTTGGGTCGTGAACCGGGGGACGTTGGAGACGATGATGGACTGGTAGTCGCGGGCCAGCTCGATGTAGTCGTTCTGGCTGCGAGGCCCCTCGCAGATTGCCTCGAAGTCGAACCAGATCGTGGTCGAGCTTTCGCGGATAAAAGGAATAGGACGTCCTTCGATTTCGACGGCGCCCAAAGAGGCGCTTTGATCGCCATCTGCCAGTTCGGTGAACAGGGCTTCGAGGCGTTGCTGCGTGTCGGGGGCATTGGATTGCAGGTAGGTGCCGGCCTGGGTGAGCTGACGCAGGCGGTAGTCGGTGCCGCCGTCCACGGCAAGAACCGTCGTGTTCTTTTCGAGCAGCTCGATCGCTGGCAGGAAGCGCGCGCGCTGCAGGCCTTCCTTATATAGATCCCCGGGGGGCACGTTTGAAGTCGCCACGAGCGTCACGCCGCGACGGAACAGGCTCTCGAACAAGGTGCCGAGTATCATCGCGTCGGCGATGTCCGTTACGAACAGCTCGTCGAAGCAGATGACGCGGGTCTCGGCCGCGATGCCTGCGGCCACGTGCTCGAGTGGCGCTTGCGTCTCGCGGAGGCGCTTCAATTGCGCATGCACGTCGTACATGAAGCGATGGAAATGCCGGCGGCGCTTGTCTGCAAACGGCAGCGTCTGGAAGAAAAGGTCCATCAGCCACGTCTTGCCGCGCCCGACGCCGCCCCACAGGTACAAGCCGCGCTCCGCAGGCGCGGTACGAGCGAGACCGAGCTTCGTCAGAAGCCGCTTGGGGCTGGGTCGACGCTTCGGCGCGCGCGTGCCGGCGGAGATCAGCCGTGCCCGAACATCATCGAGCGCATCGACCGCCCCGAGCTGTGCCGGGTCTTTGCGAAAACCGCGCTCCGCGATCTGGCGCGCATACGCGGCGCGCACGCCATCTTGCGTCACGTCAGGTTTCGAGCTCCGCGAGATTGCGGAAGTGATCGAGCGCCTGCGGGTTTGCCAGCGCGTCCACGTTCTTCACGGGCTGGCCGTGGATCACGTTGCGCACGGCCAGCTCGGTGATCTTGCCGGACAATGTGCGCGGGATGTCCGGTACCGCGATGATCTTCGCGGGAACGTGCCGCGGCGTCGTCCCGCTGCGGATCGCATCGCGAATCTTCTTGCGCAGCGGTTCGTCGAGCGTGAAGCCGGGTTTCAGACGCACGAACAGCACGACGCGCACGTCGCCGCGCCAGTCCTGCCCGATCGCGAGCGCCTCGAACACTTCCTCGAGCGCTTCGACCACCGCATAGATCTCAGCCGTGCCGATCCTCACGCCGCCTGGATTCAGCACCGCATCGGAACGGCCATGGATCACGAGCCCGTCATGCTCGGTCAGCGTTGCGTAGTCGCCGTGATGCCAGATGTTCGGAAAGCGTTCAAAGTACGCAGCGTGATACTTGCGGCCCTCCGGGTCGTTCCAGAACCCGACCGGCATCGACGGAAACGGCGCCGTGCAGACGAGCTCGCCGCGCTCGCCCCGTACCGGGCGGCCCGCGTCGTCGTAGACCTCGACCTTCATGCCGAGCCCGCGCGACTGCAGCTCGCCGCGATACACAGGCTTCACGGGATTGCCGAGCGCGAAGCACGACACGATGTCCGTGCCTCCGGAAATCGATGCGAGCTGCACATCGCCCTTGATGTGCTGGTAGACGTAGTCGTAGCTCTCCGGCAGCAAGGGCGACCCGGTCGAGAGAATCGTCCGCAGGCACGTGAGATTGACCTCGCTTTCCGGCTGGAAGGTGCTCTTCTCGGTTGCCGCGATGAACTTGGCGCTCGTCCCGAAGATGTTGAGCTTTTCCTGGTCCGCCATGCGCCAGAGCGTGCCTGGCTCGGGATGGAAGGGCGACCCTTCGTACAACACCACCGTTGCGCCGGTGGCGAGCACGCTCGCGAGCCAGTTCCACATCATCCAGCCGCACGTCGTGAAATAGAACACGCGATCCGTGCGCCGGATGTCCGTGTGGAGCAGGTGCTCCTTCTGATGCTGAAGGAGCGTGCCGCCGGCGCCGTGCACGATGCACTTCGGCGCGCCCGTCGTGCCTGATGAATAAAGAATGTAGAGCGGATGGTCGAACGGTGTCTGCACGAATTCGAGTCGTGCCCCACGCGTCCCGAATTCGGACCAGCGTGTGGCGAGCGGTGCTCCGGCGCCAAGCCGCGCCAGGTCCGGATCGGGTGTCACGTAGCCAACCACCACGACCTTGCGGATGCTCGGAATCTGCTGCACCACCTGCGCCATGGCGCCGAGCGAATCGAGCGTCTTGCCGCCGTAGAAATAGCCGTCTGCGGTGATCAGCACCTTCGGCTCGATCTGGCCGAAGCGATCCAGCACACCGCGAATGCCGAAATCGGGCGAACAGGAGGACCAGATGGCGCCGAGGCTCGCCGTTGCGAGCATGCCAACGATCGTCTCCGGCAGGTTCGGCATGAACGCCGCGACACGATCGCCGACAGTCACGCCGGCCGCTTTCAGGCCGACGGCAACACGCGCCACCTCTTCGCGCAACTCGAGATACGACATCTCGCGTCTGCAGCCACGCTCGTTGCGAAACACGATGGCAGGGTGCCGCTCGCCGAAGCGCAGCAGGTTCTCTGCGAAGCTCAGGCGCGCCGTCGGGAAAAAGCGAGCGCCGGGCATCCGCTCCGCATTCTCGATAAACGGCCCGTCGCCCCAGCTCGCGCGCACGTCCGCGAAGCGTGCCAGCTCGAACCAGAACTCGCCTGGATGGGCGATCGACCACGAGTACAGCTCGTCGTACCCGGAAAGACGCAGGCTCCGGCGGGCGTTTACGCAGCCAATGAAGCGCGTGATGTTTGCGTCGGCGATGCGTTCGGGGGAGGGGCTCCAGATGGGCTGCATGCCGCTAGATTAACCAGCCCCGCGCAATAGCTACAGCGTTTGATAGTTCGGGCCGGACCCGCCCTCGGGGGTGGTCCAGTTGATGATGGCGTAAGGGTCCTTGATGTCGCACGCCTTGCAGTGAACGCAGTTCGCCGCGTTGATCTGCAGGCGGCGCTTGCCCGAATCGTCCGCAACGATCTCATACACGTTGGCCGGGCAGAAGTTCTGGCAGGGATTGCCGTATTCGCGCGTGCATCGCTCGATGCAGATAGCCGGATCGAGAATCTTCAGATGCGCGGGCTGCGCTTCATCGTGCGTGGTCGATGCGAGGAACACCGATGCGAGCCGATCCCGCGGCGGTAACGTGCGCTCGGTCCAGCCGCGCTCCGGGGACTCGTACTCGTCCAGCTTCTGCAGGCGCTGGTAGTCCGCCGGCACGTTCTTGAGCGTCCAGGGTGTGCGGCCGCCCGTGACGACCTCGAGTGCCGAGTTGGCCATGCCGAACCACAGGCCCTTCTTGAACCCCGGCTTGAAGTTGCGCACACGGCGCAGCTCCTGCCCACCCGGCGACTCGCGCCAGCGTCGATCGAAGCCGGCCGGAGAGCCGGTTTCGGCGAGATGCTCCGCCGCCAGCACGCCCGAGCGCACGGCCTGGTGCACGCCTTTGATCTTCGGCAGATTCACGTTGCCGCCCGAATCGCCGATCAGCAGCGCGCCGGGCATCTCGAGACGCGGCAAGGATTGCCATCCACCTGCGGCGATGGTGCGCGCGCCGGCGGCAACCACTTCACCGCCATCGAGCAGTGGCTTGATCTGCGGGTGATGCTTGAACTGCTGGAATGCTTCGAACGGCTTCAGCCGCGGATCGATGTAATCCAGGCCCACGACGTAGCCGACGTATACGCGATCGTTATTCAGGTGGTAGATGAAGCTGCCGCCATACGTGCGCGTGTCGAGCGGCCAGCCCAATGTGTGCTGGATGAACCCAGGCTCGCCGCGACCGGTCGGAAGCTGCCATAGCTCCTTCATGCCGAGCGCATAGGTCTGAGGGCAGCAGTCCGCGTCCAGCTTGAAGCGGCGGATGAGCTGCTTCGCGAGGCTGCCGCGTGCGCCCTCCGCGATCATCGTGGTGCGGGCCCGCACCTCCGGTCCGGCAGTGAAATTGGGACCGGGCTCGCCATTTTTTTCGATACCCATGTCGCCGAGACGCACGCCGGCTACGGAACCGTCTTCGTTGAACAGCGGTTCCGCTGCGGAGAAGCCGGCGAAAACATCGACACCCAGAGCCTCGGCTTTCTGCGCCAGCATCGGCGTGATGAGTCCGAGCGAAGTGATGAAATTGCCTGCGTTGTGAAGTTGCGCGGGCAGCGGCAACTTGATGCTGCCTGTCCGCGTGAGCAGCCGGAACTCGTCCCGCTTCGCGGGCACGCAGATGGCGGGCGGCGATTCGCGCCACTCCGGCAGCAGCGCATCGAGCGGCCCCGGCTCGATCACCGCGCCCGAGAGCGAGTGCGCGCCGATGGATGAGCCTTTCTCCAGCACGCAGATATTCAGATCGGGCTTGAGCTGCTTCAGGCGAATGGCGCATGACAGTCCTGCGGGCCCGCCGCCCACGATCGCCACGTCATACTCCATCACTTCGCGTTCGACGTTCACGTGTCTCTACTTCGGTGCCATGCGGATGGCGCCATCCAGGCGGATGGTCTCACCGTTCAGCATCGGGTTCTCGAAGATCGCCGCAACGAGCTGCGCGTACTCTTCAGGCTTGCCGAGTCGCGACGGAAAGGGCACCTGCTTGCCGAGCGACGCCTGCAACTCTGGCGTCATCGAGTTGACCATCGGCGTGTGAAAGATACCCGGCGCAATGGACATGCATCGGATGCCGAACTGCGCGAGCTCGCGCGCGAGCGGCAATGTCATCCCAACCACTGCGGCCTTGGTTGCCGAATACGCAACCTGGCCGATCTGCCCCTCGAACGCAGCGACGGAGGATGTGTGAATCAACAAGCCGCGCTCGCCATCCGCGCCCGGCGCGTTGTTCTGCATGATGGCCGCGGCGGCTTTGTCGCACAGGAACGTGCCGATGAGATTGATGTGAATGACGCGCGTGAAGAAGTCCCCGGCCATCGGTCCGTTCTTGCCGAGCATGCGCCCCGCGCCGACCACACCGGCGCAATTCACCAGCAGATTGATCGCGCCCAGGCGATCCTTCGCCGCGCTCATCGCGGAATTCACTTCCGGTTCCGAAGTGACATCGCAATTGAAGAAGCTGGCAGCCGGTCCGAGCTCCGCTGCCGCGGCTTGTCCTGGTCCCTCTTGAACATCGAGCATGGCTACGCGGCCGCCACTCGCCGCAACGAGACGCGCCACGGCGTTGCCGAGTCCCGATGCGCCGCCGGTGACCACGGCGCGTGCCTCTGCGATTTTCATCGTGTGTCCCCTTCGTCGCGTGGCGGCCCGCATTGCGGGCGCCAGCGTTCACATTCTGAAGATGCCGTAGCGCTCGTCATCCGGTGCCGGGCCGTGCGCGGCTACATGCAGTGCCAGGCCGAGCACGCGGCGCGTGTCGAGCGGATCGATGATGCCATCGTCCCACAGGCGCGCTGTTGCGTAATACGGGTGACCTTGTGTTTCGTACTGTGCACGGATGCCTTCCATGAAGCGGCGCTGATCCGCCTCCGGCCATGTTTCGCCGCGCGCCTGCAGGCCATCTCGCCGGACCGTGGCGAGGACCTGAGCCGCCTGCTCACCGCCCATTACTGAGATGCGCGCGTTGGGCCACATCCACAGGAATCGCGCGCCGTACGCACGGCCGCACATTGCATAGTTCCCGGCGCCGAACGAGCCGCCGATGATGACCGTGAGCTTCGGCACGGTGGCGCATGCCACCGCCGTGACCATCTTCGCCCCATCCTTCGCGATGCCGGCGCTCTCGTATTTCCTGCCGACCATGAAACCGGTGATGTTCTGCAGGAACACCAGTGGAATGCCGCGCCGATTGGAGAGCTGCACGAAGTGCGCACCCTTCAACGCGGACTCGGAAAAGAGAATGCCGTTGTTTGCAATGATGCCGACAGGGCAGCCCCAGATCCGCGCGAAGCCGCAGACGAGCGTGGAACCGTAGTTCGCCTTGAACTCGTGGAACTCGGAGCCGTCGACGAGTCGGCCGATGATCTCGCGCACATCGAAGGGCTGGCGCGTGTCTTCGGGAAGGATGCCGTAGAGCTCGCCCGGCTCGAGCACGGGATCGCGCGGTTCGTGGCAATTGAGCCAGCCGTCGCCGCGGGCCGGGAGGCTTGCGAAGATCGAGCGGGCAATTGCGAGCGCGTGCGAATCGTTCTCGGCGAGGTGATCCGCAACGCCCGAGGTGCGCGTGTGAACGTCACCGCCGCCCAGCGATTCCGCATCGACCTCCTCACCGGTGGCCGCCTTCACCAGCGGCGGACCGCCAAGAAAGATCGTGCCCTGGTTGCGCACGATGATGGTTTCATCCGACATCGCCGGCACATACGCGCCACCGGCCGTGCAGCTGCCCATCACGACGGCGATCTGCGGGATTGCGCGCGCGGACAGACGCGCCTGGTTGTAGAAGATGCGGCCGAAGTGTTCTTTATCCGGAAACACTTCGTCCTGCAGCGGCAGGAACGCGCCACCGGAATCGACGAGATACACGCAGGGCAGGGCATGCTCGAGCGCTACTTCCTGCGCGCGCAGATGTTTCTTGACGGTGATCGGGAAGTACGTGCCGCCCTTCACGGTGGCGTCGTTCGCGATGATCAGCGCCTCGTGCCCATGAATGCGGCCGATGCCCGTGATGAGGCCGGCCGCGGGAGCATCACCTTCGTACATGCCTTGCGCCGCGAGCGGCGAAAGCTCGAGGAAGGGGCTGCCTGGATCGATGAGGGTCTGCACCCGCTCGCGGGGCAGGAGCTTCCCGCGTGCGGTGTGCTTGCGCCGCGCGTCCTCGCCGCCGCCGAGCGATGCGCGGTCGACTTGCGATCGCAACTCTGCAGCCAACGCGCTCATGCGCGCGTGGTTTGCCCGAAAACGCTCGCTGGAAGGATCAATTTCAGTAGTGAGCGGCGGCATAGGTGGGAAGTTTACGTACGTTCGATCGCGATGGCGACGGCTTCGCCGCCCCCGATGCACAGGGACGCGATTCCACGCTTCGCGTTGCGCCGGATCAGAGCGTGCGTCAGGGTGGTGAGAATGCGCGCGCCGGTCGCGCCGATCGGGTGACCCAGCGCGCAGGCACCGCCGTTCACGTTCATGCGCGCGTGATCGATATCCACATCACGCATCGCGGCCATCGTTACGGCTGCGAAAGCCTCGTTCACTTCGTACAGATCCGCGTCGTTCGGCTTCCATCCGAGCTTCGCGAGCGTCTTCTTTACGGCACCGACCGGGGCTGTGGTGAACCACTCGGGCTCATGTGCGTGACTTGCGTACGCGAGCACCCTGGCCAAGGGCTTCAAGCCGCGCGCTTTCGCCGTGCTTTCACGCATCAGAACCAGCGCGGCGGCCCCGTCCGAGATCGAAGACGAGCTCGCGGCCGTCACCGTCCCGTCCTCGCCGAACGCGGGCTTCAGGGACGGAATTTTGTTGATGTCGCATGTGAAGGGGGTTTCGTCGCGCGAAACGACGGTGTCGCCCTTGCGGCCCCTCACCGTGACGGGCGTGACTTCCGCGGCGAAATCGCCCGATTCCACGGCGCGCAGCGCACGGCGCACCGATTCCGCGGCGAACGCATCCTGGTCCGCGCGTGAAAACCCGTACTTCGCCGCCGTGGCATCGGCAAAGCAGCCCATCAGCTTGCCGTCGAACGGGCTCTGCAGGCCGTCGTAGAACATGTGGTCCAGCACTTCGCCATGGCCCATGCGATAGCCGCCGCGCGCCTTCGGCAGCAAGTACGGCGCGTTCGTCATGGACTCGAGCCCGCCGGCAAGCGCGATCTCGATGTCTCCATTGCGAATCTGGTCGGCAGCCTGCATCACTGCCTTCAGGCCTGAGCCGCACATCTTGTTGACGGTGGTGGCGGGCACCGAAGCGGGTACGCCCGCAGCGAGCGCAGCCTGACGCGCAGGGGCTTGGCCGAGACCGGCGGGGAGCACGCAGCCGAAGATCACTTCCTGGATATCCGAGCCCTTGATGCCCGCAGCATCCAGCGCGCCTTTGGCCGCCGTGGCGCCGAGCTGAGGCGCCGTGACCGGCGCGAGCACGCCCTGAAACGCGCCGATGGGGGTGCGCTGGGCCGAAACGATGACGACGTTGTGATCCGACATGTGTGTACCTCTCGTGGCGTGCGATCCGTCCTGGCGCCGATCAGCGCCGCGGAACGCGCGGCCGCAGGCCTTCCTCGAAAATGGTGACGAATACGTCCGCGATCTGCGCGGCACTCATGCCCTGCTTTTCGCGATACCAGTGCGGGATCCAATTGAGCGCCCCTGCGAGCGCAAAGGCCGTCATCTTCACATCGGCGGCCTGAATGGAGCCGTCCTTCGCGCCGTCCTTGAGCAGCCGCCGGATGCCCTGATCGATTTCGACCTTGAGCGCGCGCACCTGGCCGCTCATCGGCTCGCTCAGATCCTGATGCTCGGCTCGCACCAGGCACCAGCCGAAGTCCGAGGCCACGGCCTGAGCGTACTGCCGGAGCACGGCGCTCAACCGTTCCCGTGCCGGTGTGCCGGCACTGCGCGCCTCCCGCAGAGCCGACAGGATGGGCTCGAGCCCGGCCACGAAACACTCGAACAGGAGCTGCTCCTTGTTCGTGACGTAGTAATAGATGGTGGGCTTGGTGACCTCGAGCTCCGCGGCGATGTCGTCCAGGGAAGTGTTGTGGAAACCGTGCTCCTTGAACGCTCGCGCCGCCACTCGGATCACCGCGTCCCGCTTCACGGAGTGATCCCGCAGGCGCTTGCGGGCCTGGCGCCAGGCTGAAGCAGAGTCGGCGCCGTTCACGGGTACTTTGGTCGCTCGGGTGGGACGGCGGGTCATGGGGCGGTTCACGATTTGGAGCGATCTTGAAGGGGAAGCTCGACGGGCCATGCAATGGTAGCTTAAAATCCTACCCGCAAGTAAGTTTTCCCTGCCTCCTCTTTTTGTCGCGGATTCGAGGGCCCCTCGGATGAATGCCAAACCTCAGGCCGGCGCTGCCGTGCGCCAGGAACCCGAATCCACTGCCGCGGCCTCGCAACCGCTGCGTTTCGTCTCCGCTGCCTCGCTGTTCGACGGACACGACGCCGCCATCAACGTGATCCGCCGGCTGCTGCAGTCGCAGGGCGCGGAAGTCGTGCATCTCGGCCACAACCGCAGCGTTGCGGACATCGTGCGCGCCGCCATCCAGGAGGACGCGGACGGGATCGCGGTCAGCTCGTATCAGGGTGGCCACAACGAGTACTTCGCTTACATGGTCGACATGCTGCGCGAGCAGGGCGCGGGGCACATTCGAGTGGTGGTGGGTGGCGGCGGCACGATCGCGCCTCACGAGATCGAGGCTCTGGAGAAACACGGGATCGAGAAGATCTACACGCCCGAGCATGGGCGGAGCATGGGTCTCGTCGGAATGATTTCGGATGTGATGAGTCGCGTGCGCGCCGCGCGCAGGCCCGCGTATGAGTTCGGGCCCGTGAACGCGAAGGACCATGGGCAGCTCGCGCGAACCATCTCGGTGCTGGAAGGTGAAGGGACCGAGGCGCAGGCGGATCAGATTCGGCGCGCCATCGCGAGGTCGCGTAGTACTGCGCCGGTCATCGGGGTCACCGGCACGGGGGGTGCGGGCAAGTCGAGCCTCACGGATGAGTTGCTCAGCAGGCTGGTGCGCCATTTCCCGGACAAGCAGATCGCAGTGGTTGCCATGGATCCGACGCGTCGTCGCTCGGGTGGCGCGCTGCTCGGCGACCGCATTCGCATGAACAGCCTGGCCTCGAGCTCCATTTTCATGCGGTCACTGGCCACGCGCCGCCAGCACATGGCGACCTCCGCGGTGCTGAAGGACGTGATCGGGTTATATCGGCTGGCCGGGTTCGATCTCGTTGTCGTCGAGACGGCGGGCATCGGGCAATCGGATACGGAGATCGTGGATGCCGTCGATCTCTCGTTGTACGTGATGACGAGCGAGTACGGTGCCGCGAGCCAGCTCGAGAAAATCGACATGCTGGACTACGCGGACATGGTCGTGCTCAACAAGAGCGAGAAGCGCGGTTCGGCGGATGCGTTACGCGACGTGCGCAAGCAGTGGCGGCGGAATCATCCGGATCGGATGTCGCTGCCGGATGCCGAAGTGCCGGTGTTCCCGACGGTTGCGAGCCGGTTCAATGATCCGGGTGTGAATCGGTTATTCGCGGCCATTTGCAATGCCAGGCCTGTTGGGTGGGCCGTGACGGATGTCGGGCCGACGGAGCTGACGGCCCGTGAGCCGCTGATTCCTGCGGCGCGCGTGCGTTATCTGGCTGAGATTGCTCAGAGTGGTCGGGACGCGGCTGAGCGCGTTGAAAGGCAGGCGTTGGCTGCCGAACGCGCACATGCGCTTCATGAGTCGCTGAAGACGCTGCATGACCCTGCGCTGCCTGCACCGCTGGAGCGATATGCGGATGCGGCTCTCGCGGGCGATGGGGGAGCCGCTGCATCACGCGCGGCGTCACCATTAGCCGCTGCGCGCGCGGACAAGAGCGCCGCTCATTCTGCGTCGAAAGAGGCGCCTTTGAGCGGCGCCGTGGCGCCGAGTGCGGCACAGGATGAAACGCGACGCGCACTGCGGCTCGCCTACAACTCAGCTCTCGATGAGATTGGCACTGAAGGCATTGGCGAGCTGAAGCACTGGCCGACTCGCGCCGCAGCCGCTACCGCAGACACCTACTCGTACAAGGTCCGTGATCGCATGGTCACGGGCGAAAACTACACGGAAAGCCTGAGCCACCAGCGGCTCCCGAAAATCGCACCGCCAAAATTCCGCGACTGGGGCGAAATCCTGCGCTTTATCGGCCGCGAGAATCTCCCGGGTTCATACCCGTACACGGCAGGCGTCTATCCGTATCGTCGCGAGGAAGAAGACCCCACGCGAATGTTCGCCGGCGAAGGCGCCCCCGAGCGCACAAATCGCCGCTTTCACTATCTCGCCAGCGGCCACGGCGCCGCGCGCCTTTCGACCGCCTTCGACTCGACCACGCTGTACGGCGAGGACCCCGATACGCGCCCGGATATCTACGGCCGCACCGGCAACTCCGGCGTATCGATCGCCACGCTCAACGACATGAAGAAGCTCTATTCGGGCTTCGACCTGTGCAGCCCCTCAACCTCAGTGTCGATGACCATCAACGGCCCGGCACCGATGATCCTTGCCATGTTCATGAACACGGCCATCGATCAGCGCGTCGAAAAATACTTGCGGGGTGCCGGACTCTGGAACGAAGCGCAGGCGAAGATCGAAGCCGCACACAAGGCTGCCGAAGAACGAGGCGCCGCGCGGCCTCGCTACGTAGGCGGCCTGCCAGAGGGCCACGAGGGCTCGGGCCTCGCGCTACTCGGCGTGACTGGCGACGAGCTGGTGCCGCCCGACGTCTATGCGCGCATTCGTGCCGAAGCGCTCCAGGCAGTGCGCGGCACGGTGCAGGCGGACATCCTCAAAGAAGACCAGGCGCAGAACACCTGCATTTTCTCTACGGAATTCGCGTTGCGCATGATGGGAGACGTGCAGCAGTTCTTCACCGACCAGAAGGTGCGCAACTTCTACTCGGTGTCGATCTCCGGTTATCACATCGCCGAAGCAGGCGCGAACCCCGTTTCGCAGCTAGCCTTCACGCTCGCGAACGGCTTCACGATCGTGGAGTACTATCTCGCGCGCGGCATGAAGATCGACGATTTCGCGCCGAACCTGTCGTTCTTTTTCTCGAACGGCATGGATCCGGAATACGCCGTGATCGGCCGGGTCGCCCGGCGTATCTGGGCGCGTGCCATGCGCGATCGCTACGGTGCCGGGCCTCGCAGCCAGATGTTGAAGTATCACATCCAGACGTCGGGCCGCAGCCTGCACGCGCGAGAGATCTCGTTCAACGACATCCGTACTACGTTGCAGGCGCTGTATGCGCTCTTCGACAACTGCAACAGCCTGCACACAAATGCCTACGACGAGGCGCTCACGACGCCCACCGAGGAAAGCGTGCGGCGAGCGGTTGCGATTCAGCTCGTGATCAATCGCGAGTTGGGGCTGAACAAGAATCAGAATCCGTGGCAGGGATCGTTTGCGCTCGAGTATCTGACGGATCAGGTGGAAGAGGCGGTGTACAAGGAGTTCGAGTCCATCTCCGAGCGGGGCGGTGTGCTCGGCGCCATGGAGACCATGTATCAGCGCGGGAAAATTCAGGAAGAGTCGCTGTACTACGAAACGCGCAAGCACGATGGGAGCTTGCCGATCATCGGCGTGAATACGTTCCTGTCGGATTCGGATGCCACGGACGAGCACAAGGGCGCTGAGCTCATTCGCTCGACCGAAGAGGAGAAGCAGGCTCAGGTGGAGGCTGTACGAGCGTTTCAGTTGCGGAATTCGGAGGGGGCGCCTGCCGCGCTTCAGAGATTGCAGCGGGCTGCTGCTTCAGGCGGCAATGTTTTCGCTGAGCTGATGGAATGCGTCAAGGTGTGTTCGCTAGGTCAGATTTCGCATGCGCTGTATCAGGTTGGCGGGCAGTATCGACGAAACATGTAGGTCAGGCGACGGCTGCGAGATCGGGTTCTTTCAATTCATCGAGAATTGCCATTCGGGCGCGATCGCGCAGCTCGACGGCTGCATCCGCCGGCGCTGTGGATTCCGGCAGAATCGGCTCGAGAAATTCGATCTCAATGGCAGACGGATGTGGCCATCCCTTCTTGGGCGGCAGCGCCCGCCGCGTCCCGCGAATGACCGCAGGAACGACCGGGCAGCCCGCGCGCGCTGCCACGGTGAACGCCCCCGCGTGAAACTTCCCCAGTCCCGGCCGGGCCACAAATGTCCCCTCCGGAAAAAACACCAGCGAGTTTCCATTGCTGGCGGTACGGAGCACGCGCCGCGCATCCATGCCCCCGCGATTGCGATTGAACCGCTCAACGAACTCATGCCCCAATCGCCGCAACAGTGTCCCGGCCACCGGCACGTTCTCCATCTCGCGCTTGATGACGAATCCAAATCGAGGCGGCAGAGCCGCCGTGAACACCAGGCCGTCCAGGTAGCTGGCGTGGTTGGACACGATCACGCACTGACCGTCGGGAATCCGCTCCGCCGACTTCACGATCAGGGGCATTCCAGTGGTACGGAGGAGCGCGCGCGACATGGCCCGCGCCACCGCCCGCCGCCGCTCCAGGCCCGGCAGGAGCATGCCTGCGAGGGCCGACAGCCCGAGCATCAGGAACATGACATAGGCGTAAACGCCGTATACGGCGCGTAAGAGCGGCCGGTGTGGCGCGAAACTAACGGGTCCTGCGGGGCTCGCTGGTTCAGGCATGTGTGACTATTTCGACTAACGTCCGGCGATGTGGTGTGAACTGGTTCTCTTTATGTTAATGCTTCCGCACGGATGTGAAGATCGTCACGCCGGGGTTCGCGAGGGGCTCACCATACTGCGTGCGCTTCCTCAATGGAGCGAGGCCCGTCTTGTCTAAACACGCCGCATTAGCTGCCGCGCCAACGTCCACCAGCGCCGATTCGACCGATCCGGCCGTCTCCCGCTTTCTGGATGCGGTGTGGATGGAGCGCGGTCTCTCGTCGAATACGCTCGCCGCGTATCGCGCCGATCTCACAGCGCTGTCTCGCTGGCTCGCCGAACGCGGCGTGCCCATGATGAAGACGACGCGCGCAGACCTCCAGGATTTCATTGCGTTCCGCGTACATGCGGGCGCACGGCCGCGCTCCACGGCGCGCCAGCTTTCGAGCTTCCGCCGCTTCTTCCGCTATCTGCTGCGCGAGGGCGCGATCAAGGAAGACCCCACGGCGCAGATCGCCATGCCGAAGATCGGCCGGTCCCTGCCGAAGAGCCTGACCGAAGAGGAAGTCGAATCGCTGCTCGCAGCGCCGGCGGTGAACGACCCGCTCGGCAACCGCGATCGCTGCATGCTCGAGGTGCTCTATGCCACGGGCCTGCGCGTTTCGGAGCTCGTGAACCTGCGCGGTTCGCAGGTGAATCTGAATCAGGGCGTCATCCGCATTCTCGGCAAGGGCAATCGCGAGCGGCTCATTCCGCTCGGTGAGGAAGCCGTGCGCTGGCTCAGCGAGTTCTCGCGCGGTCCCCGTGCAGAGATCCTGCTCGAGCGTCAGACGGACTACCTGTTCCCGACCCGCCGCGGCGATCGCATGACGCGCCAGGCCTTCTGGCACATCATCAAGCGCTACGCGCGCAAGGCAGGCGTGAACAAGGAGCTGTCGCCGCACACGCTGCGCCACGCCTTCGCCACGCATCTGCTGAACCACGGCGCCGATCTGCGCGTGGTGCAGATGCTGCTCGGACACAGCGACCTCTCGACGACGCAGATTTACACGCACGTCGCCCGGGAGCGCATGAAGGAATTGCACTCGACGCACCATCCCCGCGGCTGATCTGCCGCGGCGGTCTGCAAACGGCGCCACCAGCCCGCCCGGCGGCCACGCGATTCCGCCGGTCACACGGCTGTCCCGGGGCCTCTGTTATGCTCCCGGCGCAATGAGGCGGCTCACGAACCTTCGGCGGCCGACCCGGTCCAAACCACACTCATTTCGGCAGGAACACCACATGCCAACGACCTTCCAGCCTGCGCGCCGTCTCGGCACCGTGCTTCTGGCTGGCGTGATCGGGCTGCTGGTGGGTTCCGTGGCGACGGCCCAGGTTCCGGCCGGACAGAAAAGCGTCGGGGCGGCCGACCCGCGCGTCGAGCTCTCCAAGAAGATTCCCGGCACCAAGCCGGATGACCTGCGGGCGTCTCCGATTCCCGGTCTGTACGAGCTTTCAAAGGGCACGGACATCGCGTACGTGACGGACGACGGCAAGTACGCCATCAGCGGCGATCTGTTCGACGTGGCCTCGAACGACAATCTCACCGAGCGAACTCGTCGCGCCGAGCGTCTGAAGCTCATCTCGAGCGTTCCCGAATCGCAGATGATCGTGTTCTCGCCCAAGGACCCCAAGTACACGGTGACCGTGTTCACCGACATCGACTGCGGCTACTGCCGGAAGCTCCATAGCCAGATCGCGGACTACAACCGCCTCGGCATCAAGGTGCGCTACGTGTTCTACCCGCGCTCCGGTCCCGATACAGAGTCGTGGGAGAAGGCCGAGCAGGTGTGGTGTTCGGCGAATCGTAGCGATGCCCTCACACGCGCCAAGCGTGATGAGGCGATCAGCGCACCGAAGCGCTGCAGCGGCTCGCCGATCGCGCGTGAGTACGCACTGGGCCAGGACGTAGGCGTGCGCGGCACGCCGTCCATCGTGCTGGACGATGGCGAAATGCTCGGCGGATATCTGCCACCGGCGATGCTGGCGCAGCACCTGAAGAAGAAACCTTCTTGAGTTAGCGACCCTTCGCGGGGTCACCCACGCGCTGCGTAGCGCGGTTCGCGGCTACTTTTCCAGCAGCTTCAGCTTGTCGGGCTTGCCTTCCCATTCCTTGGCGTCGGGCGGCGCGTCCTTCTTTTCCGTGATCACCGGCCATTGCTTCGCGAGTTGCGCGTTCAGCGGCTTGAACGCTTCCTGGCCGGCAGGCAATTCCTCTTCAGAAAAGATCGCCTCGACGGGGCATTCCGGCTCGCACAGCGTGCAGTCGATGCACTCATCCGGGTCGATGACCAGGAAATTCGGGCCTTCGTGGAAACAGTCCACCGGGCAGACTTCCACGCAGTCCATGTATTTGCACTTGATGCAGTTTTCGGTAACGACGAACGTCATGAGCTTCCTCGGGAGCCCCGACCGGGCCGGCCGGCGGGGCCGCGCATTGTGCCACGCGCGTGCCGGAGGGTGAACCGCGAGGGGCGGCTGGCTAGGACGCGGACAGGGGCGGAGGGGGCGTCGACGAACGCCGTTCGAGCGTCGCGAAATGGTGCTCCTCGCGGCCCGCGGCCCGGTCTTCCAGATAGCGCTGCAGAGTGAAAATCGTGCTCTGGAAGGCGATGTCCCCCCACGGAATCTCTTCAGGGGTCACCAGCTTCACCTCGAGGCTTTCCGGCCCTGGCCCGAACTGGGGCTCGACGAGGCGGGCGCGGAAGAACACGTGGACCTGATGCGCGCCGATCACCGTAACGAGCGATAGCAGGGAACCGATCTCGACGCGGGCGAGGGCCTCTTCGTGGCACTCGCGCGCAGCGCCCTGCTGCAGGGTTTCGCCGTTCTCCATGAAGCCTGCCGGCACCGTCCAGTACCCGCGCCGAGGTTCGATGGCCCGCTTGCAGATCAGGATGCGCCCTTCGTACTCGGGCACGCAGCCGACGACGACTCGCGGATTCTGGTAGTGGATGGTGCCGCACGCGTCGCAGACGAAGCGGGGCAGATGGTCACCGGGCGGGATACGTTTCTCGACCCGGCTGCCGCACTGATTACAGAAATTCATTGCCGCATTGTGGAAGCTCGCATGCGGCGGGTGCAAGTCGCCGGGCCCGAAGTCCGGGCCCGGCGGTCAGTGTGTCATGCGTTCGCGAGGCATGCGTCAGCGGCTCGCGACCCGCACGTCTTCATTCGACGACTGCTCGACCTGGTCGAGCGCCCTGGCAACCTGGACGTCGACCGAGCGTTCGCTGGGCTGACCGGCTGCGAGGGGCTTGTCTCGGAATGAGTACACGCCGGCGGCGCCCCAGGGCGTCGCTACCGCATGCGCTCCGCCCACAGTCGCGCATCCGCTCAAAGCAGCGGTAGCAGCCAGCGTAATCAGAATGAATGTCCTCATGGATCCTCCGTATTCACCCACCGTCAGAACGGCTCACAGGGATAACGGTTGAACACAGTGGCTTCTTCCGTGAGGTCGCTCACATGCCTTTCCAAGGGGCACGAGGCGACATAACCACATCGTGGTAGTTCCCTGAAAACGGGAGGTCTGGCCGTATGGCGGGCAGCCGTTTTTAGCGGTTTTTCAGCGGCGGCCCGCGATATTCGTGGTGCTCGCGCGGAGCACCGCAGGTGTGCAGCCGAACGTCTGCACAAACGCCGTGCGGAAATGTGCGATGTGCGCGTAGCCCACGCGCTCAGCGAGCGTCGCCGTGGACAGAAGTGTGCTGCGTGCGAGCTCAGCTGCACGCTGCATGCGAGCGGCCCGCACGAAACCGTGTGGCGTGATTCCAGTTGTCAGCCGGAAACTGCGGGCGAAATGAAATGGAGTCAGCGCGGCCTGCTTCGCAAGATCTGCGAGTGAAAGCCGCTCGTGCAAACGTGCGCGAACCAAAGCCGCAACGCGCCGGAGCCTGCGCATGTCGATGCGACCTGGAAGAGGGCGCGGGGTTTGCAGACCACCGTACTCGCGCAACGTGTGCTCGACGAGCGCGCGCACGATGGTCTCTGCGTGTATCTCATCGACAGCGCCCGTGTGCAGAAGTTGCGCCCGTAGCGTGCTGGATGCACTCAGCACAACAGGATCGTCCTCGGCGACGATATCCGACAGCACGATGCGACGTGAGGCGCCGAGCTCGTTGGCAACCTCGTCGAACATCGTTCCGTTGAGGTGAATTTCCAGCGCCTCCGAAGGCTCCACCACTTCCAGCCACTGCAGCTCACCGGACAACGTGATGAACGCGGCTCCGGCGGCGATATTCGTTTGTCGAACCGGCGCACCGCGATGCTGATGCACGGCGCGCCGGTGCGCGCTGAACGATACCCCGATCGATCCGGCTCGCGTCACGGAGGTGAAACCATCCTGTGAGTGCGGCGGCATCCACCAGTGTTCGATGTTTGCGAACGGCAGCTTCACCGTTGTACCGGCGACCGGCGCAGTAAGGTGCCACTCACGCTTGCCCGAGACAGACAGCAAGATCGGGACTGTTTGCTTGTTCCGCACGCGCTCTACGATAGCGGATCGAAAAGGGAAGGGAATGCCTCGGATGAGTGAGTCAAATTCGGCGGTGAAGTCCGGCACTGGAGCCACGCCGTTCGTACCTCAATTGCAGCTGCGAGTCAGGATCAACGGTCAGGATCGGGCCGTGCAGATCGAGGCGCGCACGAGCCTGCTCGATCTGCTCCGCGAACGCATGGATCTCACCGGCACCAAGAAGGGATGCAACGAGGGCGCGTGCGGAGCGTGTACCGTCCTAGTGAACGGTCATCGCGTGAATGCGTGCCTCACGCTGGCCGCGTCATGCGAGGGAGCGGAAATCACGACCGTCGAAGGTCTTGCCGCGCCCGACGGTACCCTGCACCCGGTGCAGGCAGCGTTCATCGAGCACGATGCATTTCAGTGCGGCTACTGCACGCCGGGGCAGGTGGTATCCGCAGTCGCCTGCATTCGCGAAGGCCACGCGACGGATGAAGCCACCGTGCGTGAGTGGATGAGCGGCAATCTCTGCAGATGTTCGGCTTACCCGCAGATCACCGCGGCGGTTCTCGCGGCGGCCAGCACAGGAAAGCGCTGATGCACTCTTTCAGCTATGCAAGGGCCCAGCGGCCCGATGAGGCCGTGCGCCTCGCGACTCAGGACGAAGCCACCTACATCGCCGGCGGCACGGAGCTCCTCAACTGGATGCGCCTCGGCATCGAGGCGCCGGCGCGTCTGCTGGACATCGGACGTGTCGAAGGGATGCACGGCATCCTGCGCGAAGGAGATGCGCTCGTCATCGGTGCACTTACTACGCTCAACGAGATTGGCGAGAACCCGCTCGTGCGTGAGTACGCGCCGGTTCTCGCGCAGGCGTGTCTCAAAGCGGCTTCAGCGCAGATTCGGAATCGCGCGACGCTTGGTGGGAACGTGCTGCAGAAAACCCGCTGTGCCTATTTCCGTGCGGAATCGCCATTGCCCTGGTCGTGTAACAAGCGTGCTCCGGGATCGGGTTGTTCTGCGCTCGATGGTCATCATGAGCGACTGGCAATTTTTGGATGGACGGATGCCTGCGTGGCGACTCAGCCGTCCGATCCTGCCGTCGCGCTTGCGTGTCTGGATGCAGAAGTCCGTGTGAGCGGAACCAACGGCAAGCGCGTGATCAAGGCCGCGGACTTTCACGTTACGCCAGAGATCGATGCGCGCGTCGAGACACGGTTGATGCCCGGTGAGTTGATCACAGCATTCAGCGTCCCGACGTCGGCGCTGACACGCCGATCCGCGTACGTGAAGGTGCGCGAGCGTGAGAGCTACGAATACGCAATGGTTTCCGCTGCCGCCGCGCTGGATCTGGACGGCACGCGCGTGCGCGCTGCGCGGCTCGCGCTGGGGTCGGTTGCCATGAAGCCCTGGCGGCTCGAAAAGGCCGAGCGCGCGCTCGTAGGTCAGATGGCTGAGCGCGCAGCGTTGAGTGCCGCCGTCAGCGTAGCGATGCGCGATGCCAGGCCGCTCGCTCACAACGCATTCAAGATCACGCTTGCGACCAATGCCGCGGTTCGTGCACTCGAGCTCGCTGCGCGTGGAGGTGCGGCATGAGCATCGGCGCATCTTTGCCGCGCGTTGAAGGGGCTGCGAAAGTCACCGGCAGTGCGAAGTACGCCGGCGAGGAGACACCCAAAGGAGCGCTTCATGCCGTCCTCGTGCCGGCAACGATCGCCGCTGGCACCATCAAGCGCATCGACAAGTCGGCGGCGGAATCAGTAGCTGGCGTGGTTCACGTGCTTACCCGCGAACAATTGCCGAAACTGTCCGCCCCGCCAGTGCCACCCGTCGCCGAAGTCGCAACGCCGTTTCTGGATGATCGCGTTCGCTACGAAGGACAGGCAGTCGCCATCGTGCTCGCCGAAACACTTGAAGCGGCGGAAGAGGGCGCGATGCGTGTGCACGTGGAGTACGCAAGCGAGACGCCGCAGGTTTTTCCCAGCGCGCCGACGGTCGTGCCAAAGAGTGGCGCCGAAAAAAACGGTTACGCCTTTCTCGAGCTGGACACGAAGAAGGGCGAATTCGATCAGGCGTGGGCCGCGGCGCAGGCTCGCGTCGATCAGGAATACGAGTCGCCGACGCGTCATCACAACCCGATGGAGCCTTCAGCGACCCTAGCGGAATGGCGCGGCGATGAGCTGCACATGCACTCCGCCTCTCAGTGGACGTATGGCGTTCGTTACGCGCTTGCTGGTGTGTTTGGTATCGAGCCAGCGAAGGTTCACGTGCGATGCCCGTACACGGGTGGAGGATTCGGCAGCAAGGGCTACACGTGGCCCCATCAGATCATTGTCGCGCAGGCGGCGCGTGCCGTCGGACGACCGGTGAAGTTGAATGTGGCCCGCCAGGGCATGTACTCGGGTTCCGGTTATCAGCCGGCCGTGATCAATCGTGTCCGCCTTGCTGCAGATCGTAGTGGGCGCCTCACAGCGCTGAGGCATGACAGCGTGAACATAACCTCCGTGTCCGACGACTACGTGGAATTCGCAACGGCGGGCACACGCGCGCTCTACGCGACGCCCGTGCTAGTGACGAGCACGCGCATCCGTCGTTGCAACGTCGGCACGCCCACGGCGATGCGCGCGCCTCATGAAGGACCCGGCAGCTTCGCGGTCGAGAGTGCGATGGACGAGCTTGCTCTCTCGCTCGACATGGATCCGCTGGAGATCCGCCTGCGCAATCACGCGGACACAGACCCGTCCGATGGCCGCCCGTTCTCGTCGAAGAAGCTGCGCGAAGCGTATGTCGAGGGCGCGCGGCGCTTCGGCTGGGAGAAACGCCCGCGCTCACCCCGTTCGCTGCGCGAGGGCGATCTGTTGATCGGGCAGGGCATGGCCAGCTGCATCATGTCGACGTTCCGATTCAGCTCGGCCGCGCGCGCGACGCTCGAAGCGGACGGAACGGTGACGATCTCCACGGCAGCTCAAGAGATTGGCACCGGCGTTTACACCGTGCTCGCGCAGGTGGCGTCGGACACGCTCGGCATCCCAGTCTCGCGCGTGCGCGTGGTGATCGGCGACACATCACTACTCGAAACGGCTCCCACGACGGGCTCCTCCACCACGCTGTCCGTCGGCTCCGCCGTGAAGGACGCGTGCGACAAGTTGCGCGCGAAAGTTGCGAAGTCGGCACCGCGCGCCAAGGATTTCGCCTCCGCGCTCAGTGACCACGGCACCGATCGCGTGTCGGCGGACGGTGTGTGGAAGCCCACTGGCGACGTGATGTTCGATGCCACGGGCGGTGCCTCCGGATACTCGATGCATACATGGGGCGCCGTGTTCGTCGAGGTGAGTGTCGATGAGGCGCTCGGCCTCGTGCGCCTGCGGCGCGCCGTCGCCGGCTATTCAGCAGGGCGCATCGTCAATCCGCTCACCGCGCGCAGCCAGATGATCGGTGGCCTGATCTGGGGCCACGGCCAGGCGCTGCTGGAGGAGAGCGCCATGGACGACCGCTATGGCCGTTACCTGTCGAAGAACCTCTCCGGCGTGATGCTGCCGGTGAACGCGGACATCCCCAGCCACCTCGACGTCTTCTTCGTCGACGAGCACGACCCGCACGCCTCGGCGATCGGCGCCCGCGGCATCGGCGAGCTCGGCGCCACCGGCATGGCCGCCGCCATCGCCAACGCCGTGTGGCACGCCACGGGCAAGCGCATCCGCCGCCTGCCCATCCACATCAAGGACGTGCTTGCTGTCTGAACGGGGGTCATGCCCGAGGTCGGAGTCGAACCGACACGCTTTTAAGGGCGGTGGATTTTGAGTCCACTGCGTCTACCAGTTCCGCCACTCGGGCATCGAGGGGTTCGCCGGGGGGGCGCCAGTATAAAGAACGCGGCCGCGGCAGCCAGCGGCTGCGACCTTTTCCCGCGCGAGGGCATCTAATACCCCCGTGAGCCGCCTAGCCGAAATCTCCGTTCCCGACGAGCTGGTCTGCCAGGCCCGCTGCGGCGAGGAGGGCGCGCAGGCCCGGCTCTACGCGGCCATGGCCCCGGCTACGTTCGGGCTCATCCGCCGCATCGTCGGCAGCCGGGCGCTGGCCGAGGATCTCTTCCAGGACACCATGATGACCATGTTCGAGCGCCTTGGGTCTTTCCGGGGCGAGGCGCCCCTGGGGGCCTGGGTGCGGCGGATCGCGGTCACGCGATGCCTCATGTACCTGCGGTCGCCCTGGCACCGCGCGCGGCTCGTGATCGACCGGGACGACGACGAGACCCTGAGCCGCGAGGAATTCCTGAAGCTGGTCGTGCCCGACTCCCGGGCCGAGCAGCTGGATGTCGAGCGGGCGCTCGCGGTGCTGTCTCCCACGGCGCGCGCGGTCGTCTGGCTTTACGATGTGGAAGGCTACTCGCACGAAGAGATCGCGCAGGTGTTCGGTCGCTCGGTCAGTTTCTCCAAGTCCCAGGTCGCGCGGGCGCATGCACGGCTGCGCGAATGGTTCGAACCGCAATCGGACAGGCAGCCATGCGCTCCGTAGAACGAATTTCCAGCCCCGGCCGTGAATCGCCCGCCGACGACGTACGGCAGCGTCTTCGCGACTTGCCGGTCGAGCGACAAGCCCCCTACGACTGGGCGGAATTCCGCCGCCGCGAGCAGGAACGCTCGCTGCCGAGGCGCAGCCCCGTGAAGTGGGAGCACGCTGCCGTCGCAGCGGGAATCACAGCACTCATTGCGTCGGTGGCCATGTGGGGACGAGCCGACCATCAGCGACCCGACGTTGCGTCGAGCGGTGTGGTGGCTGCGCCGGTCATAGCACCTCCCGTCGTGGATCCCGCATTTGATGAGCAATTCAACGAGCGCTTCAATGCAGCCGCCGAGGAGGCGAGCCTCGCGGCGCAGGCGGTCGTAGCAGCTCAACTCGCTGCGCTTGCGCGCTCTTCCGCGTCGAAGCGCTGGCTCGAACACCATCTGGTAGAGCCTGCGGTCGTTCGCGTGGGGCCGCGTTTCGCGGTGGCGAATCTGGAAGACCGCATCGCCTGGGTAGACGATGCGCTAACGGACGCGCAATTCGCGTCCGTGAACACCGGCCGCATGCAGGCGCTGGAGCAGGAACGGGCGCGGCTCGTCAGCTCGCTGGCGCAGGTCCGGTACGCGGAGACACTCGCGGCGCAGATACCCTGAGCCGCTAGAAGAGATACAGAGGCTACGATCATGCAAGTCATTCCATTCCGTGCGCAGGCGCCTGGTCGCGCGGCGACGGACGCCCCGCGAGCCGCGGGCGCACGCAAGGGCAGCGTGGTGCTGTTACTCACGGCAACGCTGGCGGCCGGTTCTGCACTGGCAGGGCAGCAGGTCGAGAGGGAAGACGACATCGCGAAGCCCGCAGTACCCGCCCCTCCCGCTGCGCCAGCCCAGCAGGTTCCGCCAGCCCCGCCGGTCGCGAAGGAGAAGAACAAGTCCAGGAGCGAGCGAGACCGCGATCGTGATCGTGATGCGCGCCTCGAAGACGCCAAGCGGCGACTCGAAGCCGCCGCCGCTGAGGTTGCGGCGCTTTCATCGGAGATCGCGAGTCAGGCGATGCAGAACTTCAGCACGTTCGCGGGCAACCCGCGACGCTCGATCATCGGCGTGGTACTCGAGCCTCCGGAATCCGGTGCCGGTGCGCGCGTGAAGGATGTGAGCCCTGGCGGTGCTGCGGAGGCAGCCGGCGTGCGTGCTGGAGATGTCATCGTCGCGGTGAATGGCACCACCGTGAAGGAGGGCGCCCGTGAAGTGGCGAGCATGCTGCGCCAAGTGGAGCCGGAAAGCACGGTGCAGCTGCGCGTGATGCGCGATGGGAAACCAAAGGAGATCAAGGTGACCGCGCGCCCCTTCGAGCGCCACGAGTGGGTCTACACGACGCCGCCCAATTTCGACTTCGATTTTGACTTCGACTTCGATCGCGACAGGCAGCGCGGCTGGTCGGGACCTTTCGGCGGCACGCTCGCGGGCATGGAGGTCACGACGCTGACGCCGCAGCTCGCACGCTATTTCGGCGCGGACGAGGGCCTGCTCGTGCTACGCGCACCGAAGGCCGATCTCTACAAGCTGCAGGATGGTGACGTCATTCTGAAAATCGATGGACGTGTGCCGAGCAGCGGCTCGCATGTCGCGCGCATCCTGCGGTCGTACCAGCCTGGCGAGAAGGTCACGTTGCACATCATGCGCGACCGCAGGCCGCAGGATTTGCAGATCACGCTGCCAGAAGATGAGCGCACTCGTCGCGCGCGCTCCACGCGGGTACAGGTGAACCCTTGGCCACTGAATGTCCCGCAGCCACCCGGCTCCCCGTGGCCTTGGGAGACCCAGCCATGGCCCTGGACTCGCTCGTCGGAGTCGGAGACCACGTCGCTCTGACCTTCTCGTGATGAGGCCGGCGGCACGGCCGCGGCGAGTGAAGCGCGTCGCACGCTTACCGACTACCATGCGCGCGTGCACCGCGCTGACTTCGCCTACGACCTTCCTGAAGAGCTGATTGCCCAGACCCCGCTGGCCGAACGGTCGGCCAGTCGGCTGCTCATACTCGATGGCCAGACGGGCCAGGTTTCCGACCGCGCGTTCCGGGACCTGCCCGAGCTGCTGCGAGCGGGCGATTTGCTGGTTTTCAACGACACGCGCGTCGTGGCCGCGCGAATGCTGGGATTCAAGCCTTCCGGCGGCCGCGTTGAGATTTTTCTGGAGCGGCCGCTGGGTGAGCTGGATGCGCTGGTGCAGTTACGTGCCAGCAAGCCGATTCGCGAGGAGCTCGAGATTGCGACCGTGGGCGGATCCGTGCGCGTCGTCGCGAGGCATGGAGAGCTATGGCGGGTGCGGTTGCCGGCACCGGTGTTCGAGTTTTTCGAGCGGTGGGGCGAGGTGCCGTTGCCGCCCTATATTCGGCGCACGCCTGCTGCCGATGATCGGCAACGCTATCAGAGCATCTTTGCCGAGCATGTGGGGGCGGTTGCTGCGCCCACCGCAAGTTTGCACTTCGATGCGCAGCTGGTTGGTGCACTCGACGCGCGCGGGGTGCAGCGCGCGTTTGTGACGCTTCATGTCGGGGCTGGGACGTTTCAGCCCGTTCGTACTGATGATGTTGAATCGCATGTGATGCATGCGGAGCGTGTTTCGGTCGGCGCCGAAACGTGTCGCGCGATCGCGAGCACGCACGCTGCAGGCGGTCGCGTGATTGCAGTCGGCACTACGGTTGCGCGCGCGTTGGAGGCCGCCGCGCTCGCTAGCGCGACTGGGCGCGCAGAAGGCGATCTTCGTGAATTCAAAGGTGATACCAGCCTCTTCATCACTCCCGGTTTTCAGTTCAAGGTCATCGATGCGCTCATCACCAACTTCCATCTGCCTGAATCCACGCTACTGATGCTCGTGTCCGCATTCGCAGGCCGCGAGCACGTGCTCGCCGCCTATCGGCACGCTGTGCAGTTACGCTATCGGTTCTTCAGCTACGGCGATGCGATGTTCGTAACCCCAGAGAATCCGCGATGAGGCCGACGTTCGAAGTGCTGGCCACCGATGGCGCCGCACGCGTCGGCAAGCTCACCGCCGCGCACGGTGTGGTCGAAACGCCTGCATTCATGCCCATCGGCACATACGGCAGCGTGAAGGCGATGACGCCTGAGGAGCTCGGAGGGCTGGGCGCGCAGATCGTTCTCGGGAACACGTTCCATCTGATGCTGCGGCCGGGCGCGGATATCGTGTACGCGCATGGCGGGCTGCACGGCTTCATGCATTGGCAGCGCCCGATCCTCACGGACTCGGGTGGCTTTCAGGTGTTCAGTTTGCGGAGCCTGCGCAAGATCACGGAGGAGGGGGTGAAATTCCGGTCGCCCATCGACGGCGCTGAAGTGCGGTTGACGCCTGAGGATTCGATGGAGGTGCAGCTGAAGCTGCGGTCGGATGTTGCGATGGTGTTGGATGAGTGCACGCCGTATCCCGCGACGGAGGAGGTCGCGAGGGCATCCATGGAGAGGTCGATGCGATGGGCGCTAAGAAGTCATGAGTACTATCACACCTCAAATCTCGATCGAAACCCGCCGGGTGGACTGTTCGGGATCGTGCAGGGTGGAATGCACGAGTCGCTGCGGGTGGCGTCGCTCGAGGCGCTCATGCGGCTCGACTGGCCGGGCCTTGCGGTCGGGGGGCTCGCGGTGGGCGAGCCGGAGGAGGAGCGCCTCGAGGTGCTCGAAGCCACCGTGCCGCTGATGCCTCAAGACCGGCCGCGCTACCTCATGGGAGTGGGCAAGCCTGAAGACATCGTCGCCGCCGTGGCCCGTGGTATCGATATGTTCGATTGCGTGATCCCCACCCGCCACGCTCGCAACGGGCACCTCTTCACCTCGCTGGGCGTAGTGAACATCCGGAACAGCGTGCATCACGCGGACCTTGGTCCGCTCGACCCGGCCTGCTCCTGCTACACGTGCCGCAACTACTCGCGCTCCTATCTCCGCCACCTCGACCGTTGCAATGAAATCCTCGGCTCGCGCCTCAACACCATCCACAACCTGCACTTCTACCTGGACCTGATGCGCACGGTCCGCGCCGCCATCGCGGCGGGACGTTTTTCGGCCTTTGCCCGGGACTTTCGGGCCCGGAATGTCTCCGGGCAGGCCCCGCCGGACGCTGTGGCATAATGCCGCCCCTTCGCGCCCGGGCCGCCCCAGAAATGGCGGTTTCCCGGCGAATCGAAGCCCACTCTTCTCTAAGGTGAAGTCATGAACGGTTTGATCCCGGAGGCCATGGCGCAGAGCGCCGGCGGATCCCCTGGCGGCCAGTTTGCGCCGCTGCTGATGATGGTGGTCTTCATCGCCATCTTTTACTTCCTCCTGATCCGCCCGCAGCAGAAGAAAGCCAAGGAGCACCAGGCGATGGTCCAGCGCCTGTCGGTGGGCGACGAGGTGGTCACGAGCGGCGGCATCCTCGGCAAGGTCATCGAAGTGGGCGACACCTTCGTCACGCTGGAGATCGCGGACGAGGTGCGCGTCAAGGTGCAGAAGTTCCAGATCACCTCGCAGATGCCCAAGGGCACGCTGAAGAGCAGCTAGACCATGCTCGAGTACGCGCGCTGGAAATACATTCTCGTCGCCACGGTTCTCGCTCTCGCGTTCCTCTTCGCGCTGCCGAATGTGTTCGGCGAAACGCGGGCGCTGCAGGTGGCGCGCAAGGACAAGAGCGCGCTGGACGCCACGGCCCAGCAGTCCATCGAGAAATTCCTCACTGACCAGAAAATCCCGTACGCACGCAGCGTCCTCGACACCGGGCGCGTCATGGTCCATTTCGACGACGCGAATGCGCAGTTCCGCGCGCGCGACGCAGTCAATGCGCAGTTCAAGGATCAATACATCACGGCGCTGTCCTTCGCCTCGCGTGCGCCGGTGCTGTTCGGCAAGATCGGCATCCGGCCCATGCCATTCGGTCTCGATCTCCGCGGTGGCCTTTATCTGCTGTATCAAGTGGACGTCAGCGGCGCCATCGGACAGGTGCTGGGCGGCTACGAGCAGGGCATTCGCAGCGCGCTGAACGAGGCGAAGGTCCAGTATCTGGACGTCGCGGCTGTCGCCGTGGACAGCGACCGCCCGAACGCCATCCGCGTGACACTTTCGCCGGGCTCCGATCCAGATGCCGTGCGGACGCTGCTCTCGAAGACGCTCACCGATCTCACGCTTACCACCATCACGCTTTCCAGCGGGCCAGCCGTGCAGGGCGTGCTGACGGCACAGCAGATCCGCGAGCGGCAGGACTACGCCATCCAGAAGAACATCGAGACGCTGCGCAATCGCGTGAACGAGCTCGGTGTGTCCGAGCCTATCGTGCAGCGGCAGGGCCTGGATCGCATCAACGTGCAGCTCCCGGGCGTGCAGAACTCGGCCGAGGTGAAGGACATCCTCGGCAAAGTCGCGACGCTCGAATGGCGCCTCGAGGACACGCAGAACAGCCCGTTCGAAGCCGCACAGCGCGGCCGTGCCCCGCTCGGTTCGAAGCTGTACTACATGCGCGGCACGAAGCAGCCGATCCTCCTGAAGCGCGACATCATCGTCACCGGCGACCAGCTCACAGACGCGCACACGGCCGCGACCCAGGAAGGCCCGGGCGTCTCGATCAAGCTCGACTCACGTGGTGGCGACAAGATGTTGCAGACCACGCGTCAGAACGTCGGCCGGCGCATGGGCGTAGTGTTCATCGAGAAGAGCCGCGAGACCGTGATGGTGAACGGCCAGCCCGTCTCGCGCGAAGTGACGTCGGAGGACGTCATCAGCAACGCCACCATCCGCGGCATCTTCAGCAACTCGTTCCAGATCACGGGACTGCAGGCCAGTGAAGCGCGCGAGCTGGCGCTGCTGTTGCGCGCCGGCTCCCTGGCTGCACCGATCTATGTGGTGGAAGAGCGCGCCGTCGGTCCGAGCGTAGGCCAGGAAAACATCAGGAAGGGCGTGCTGGCGCTGATCGTGGGCATGGCCGGTGTGTTCGTGTTCATGGCCATCTACTACAAGACCTTCGGGCTCGTGGCAGACATCGTCCTGCTCGGCAACGTCATCGTGCTTACCGCGTTACTGTCCATGATGCGCCAGGTGCTTTCGCTTCCCGGTATCGCGGGCATCATCCTCACCGTCGGCATGGCCGTGGACGCGAACGTGCTGATCTATGAGCGCATACGTGAGGAGCTGCGCAACGGAGTGTCGCCGCAAGCCGCGATTCGCGCGGGTTTTGAGAAGGCGTTCTCCGCCATCGCGGACTCGAACGTCACGACCCTCATTGCGGGTCTCGTGCTCTGGATCTTCGGCAGCGGCGCCATCCGCGGCTTCGCGGTAGTGCTGACGCTCGGCATCGGCACGTCCATGTTCACGGCCCTCATGGGCAGCCGCGCCATTCTCACGCTCATGTACGGCGGCCGGCGCAAGCTCGCCAAGCTCTCGATCTGAGCGCTTTTTGATCTAAAGGCAAAGACGTGGAATTCTTTCACAAGGCGACCAGCTTCCCGTTCATGGCCACCCGCAAGGTGTGGTACGGGCTGTCCGCCATCCTGATGATCGGCTCCTTCGTGTCCTTCGCCACGCTCGGCCTCAACTACGCCATCGACTTCACGGGCGGAGTCAGTGCCTCAGCCGTCTTCGAGAAGGACGCGGATGTGGATGCCGTGCGCCAGGCGCTGCAGGCCGGCGGCTACCACGAGCCGCAGGTCGCCCAGTTCGGTTCCACGCGTGAGCTCGCGATACGCCTGCCGCCGCAACCCGGGCAAGCGGTCGAAGTGATCCGTCCGCAGGTCGAAGCGCTGCTGAAGCGCGTCGATCAGACCGCACGCATCGAGGACCTTGCCGTCGTCGGCCCGCAGGTGGGAGACGAGCTGAAGACGAGCGCAATCTGGGCGCTGTCGTTCACGCTCATCTTCATCGGCATCTACCTGGCGCTGCGCTTCCATACGCCGCGCCTTTCTGCGGGCGCCATCCTCGCGGTCATCCATGACCCGATTCTCGTGCTCGGCGTCTTTTCGGTGACGCAGACACCGTTCGATCTCGCCGTGGTCGCGGCGATCCTCGCCGTCATCGGCTATTCGCTGAACGACACCGTCATCGTGTTCGACCGCATTCGCGAGCGCTTCGAGGCCAGTCGGCGTCTCGCCCCCACGGTGGTGCTCGACCAGGCCATCAACCAGACGCTGTCGCGAACCATCATGACGAAGGTGGTCACGTCGATCGTCGTGGTGGCGCTGCTGTTCCTCGGCGGGCCGGTGCTGCGCGGGTTCTCGGAGGCGCTGCTCATCGGCATCCTCGCCGGCACCTACTCTTCCATCTATATTTCGAGCGCCGTGGCGCTCGACCTGGGGCTCAAAGCAGAGCACGTGTTCCCGACGGTGAAAAAGACCGCTGTGGATCACCTGCCGTAACGCGCGATGCTCGAGCTTCTCTCGGATCCGCAGGCCTGGATAGCCTTCGTCACGCTGTCCGCGCTCGAGATCATTCTCGGCATCGACAACATCATTTTCATCTCGATCCTGGTCGGACGCCTGCCGCCGCACCAGCGCAAGTCCGCGCGCATCAGCGGCCTCGCGTTCGCGATGATCACGCGCGTGCTGCTCCTGTTCTCCATCGTGTGGCTCACGCGGCTGACACGCCCGTGGTTCTTCCTCGGCGAGCAGGGCGTTTCGGGCAGGGACCTGATCCTGTTCCTGGGCGGCCTGTTCCTGCTGGTGAAGAGCGTGCTGGAGATCCATCACACGCTCGAGGGCGCTTCCGAAGAGCGCACGGCGCGCGTGTTCTCCGGTTTCGTGATGACGGTCGCCCAGATCGGCATCATCGATATCGTCTTCTCGCTGGATTCCGTGTTCACGGCCGTGGGCCTGGCCGACGACCTGCCGGTGATGGTGGCCGCGGTGGTCGTGGCGATCCTGGTGATGATGGTCGTGTCGGGCGCGATCTCGGATTTCGTGGACCGTCATCCCACGATCAAGATCCTCGCGCTCTCGTTCCTGATCCTGATCGGCGTGGCGCTCATCGCCGAAGGCGCGCACTTCGAAATTCCGAAGGGCTACCTCTACTTCGCGATGGCCTTCTCGGTGATCGTCGAGATGATCAACATCCGCCTGCGGCGGCTGCTCGACCGCAACAAGCCCAAAGCCGAAGACATGGGCGGCTGACCCTGCGGGCCGCGTAACCGTCAGGTCTGCACGCGGGCGGGCGTTGCGCTCCCGTCCGGAATCTCGCCGTTGCGGAGCTTGCTGCGCGGCGCGCTGTAGCCAAAGTAGATGACCACGCCGATGATCGTCCAGACGATGAGGCGCCACCACGTGGCCTTGTCGAGCGTCGCGGCCATCACGCCGCAGAAGATCACCCCGAGGATGCTGACCGCCCAGATGCCCTTGACGCGGAACGGTCGCGGGAGCTCCGGCCGCGTGTAGCGCAGGACGAGCACGCCGATGCACACGACGATGAAGGCGATGAGCGTGCCGATGGACACCATCTCGCTGAGCACGCTGATCGGCAAGAGGCCGGCCGCGATCATGGCGAACACACCGGTGACGGCCGTGGCCACGTGCGGCGTGCGGTACGTCGGATGAACCTTGCCGAACGACGGCGGCAGCAGCCCGTGCTGTGACATCGTCAGGAAGATGCGCGCCTGCGCCAGGATCATCACGAGGATGACGGAGGTGAGGCCGGCGAGCGCACCGACGACGACCCACAACGTCAGCCAGCTCAATGCGGGATGCGCTTGCAGCGCCACGGCGACCGGCGCGGCATCGTTCAGCTTGGGATACGGAACGAGACCCGTCAGCACCGCGGACATCAGGATGTACAGGACGGTGCAGATGACGAGGCTGCCGAGAATGCCGATTGGCATGTCACGTTGCGGGTTGCGTGCTTCCTGGGCGGCGGTCGACACCGCGTCGAACCCAATGTAGGCGAAGAAGATGATGCCCGAGGCGCGCAGGATTCCGGAGATGCCGAACTCGCCGAACTTGCCCGTGTTCTCCGGAATGTACGGCACCCAGTTCGCCGCGCTGACGAAGAACGCGCCGAACACGATCACCAGAATGACGATGGTGACCTTGATGGCGACCACGATGCCGTTCACCGTGGCTGACTGACGAATGCCGATGTAGCAGATGGTGGCGGCGACTGCCGCGATGATGACCGCCGGCAGGTTCAGAAAACCGCCGGACAGGACCAACCCGTGTCCGTCGATGGCGAAAGGCGCAGTGGTGAGCGCTTCCGGCAGGACCTGGACGTGTAGCTCTTCGAGCAGCTTCACGAAGTAGCGCGACCATCCCACCGCGACAGTGGCGGCCGCGAGCATGTATTCGAGAACGAGATTCCAGCCGACGAACCAGGCGGTGAATTCGCCCAGCGTGGCGTAACTGTAGGCGTAAGCGCTGCCGGACACCGGCACCATCGAGGCGAACTCGGCGTAGCACAGCCCTGCGAATACGCAGCCGAAGGCGGCGACGATGAACGACAGCGGGATGGCGGGGCCTGCGTGCTGGGCGGCGGCGAGGCCGGTGAGCACGAAGATGCCGGTGCCGATGATGCCGCCGATGCCGATCGCGATCAGAGCGCCGGCACCGAGCGAGCGGTTGAGTGAGGGGCCTGCCCGGTCCTTGGCCAGCTCGGCGATCGGAATCGTCGCGAAATATCCGCGCTTACTCATCGGTCCGCCCCCAGAATTCAAGTGCGCGCGACTCTACTACAGCCGCTCCGGACAACGCGAGGCACTTTCCGTTGTATACGACTCAGGCGTCGCGCAGGCGTTCCGGGACGTGCGGCGCGAGGGCCTCGACCAACGCGGTGTATACCTTTGGCGACCCCGCGATGATGTTGCCGCCGTGGTTGTACGGCGCGCCGGTGAGCGTGCCGCTGCGGCCGCCGGCCTCCTGGATCAAAAGCACGCCGGCCGCGGTATCCCACGGGGAAAGGCCGATTTCCCAGAATGCATCGACTCGGCCAGCGGCGACGTATGCCAGATCGAGCGCAGCGGAGCCGGGCCGGCGCACGCCTGCCGTCTGCTCCATAACGGTCTTCAGCATCGCGAGGTACGCGTCGATGTAGTGCACGTTCGAGCGATAGGGAAAGCCGGTTGCGACGAGCGCGCCATCCAGCGTGCGCTGCTTGCTCACGCGGATGCGGTGATTCTCGAGGTGCGCGCCCTGGCCGTGCGAAGCCGTGAAAATCTCCTGGCGCAGGGGGTCGTAGACCACCGCATGCTCGAGCCTGCCGCGATGACGGCACGCGATCGAGACGGCGAACTGCGGAAATCCATGCAGAAAATTCGTCGTGCCATCGAGCGGGTCGATGATCCAGACCGTCTCGGTGTCGCCGTTCTTGCCCGCCGTCTCGCCGCTTTCCTCCGCAAGGAATGCGTGGTTCGGATAGTGCTTGTGGATATGAGCCATGATCTCGCGCTCGGCTGCCTGGTCGATCTCGGTCACGAAGTCGTTGCGGCCCTTCGAGGTGATCTGCAGGCTCTCGAGGCGATTCATGCTCCGGACGATGATCTCGCCGGCGTTGCGCGCGGCGCGGACCGCGATGTTGAGCAGGGCGTGGACGGGCATTTATGCTGCGATTGGTTGAGCGTTTCGTGCGGCGAGGCGTTTGCCGGCCACCGGGCGCGTAGCCTACCAGATGGCCTCCAGCGTCGATTGACGATCCCAGCGTGAGATGAATTCCATTCGCATCGTTCTCGTCGAGCCTTCGCATCCGGGCAACATCGGCGCCGTGGCGCGCGCGATGAAGAACATGGCGCTCAAGGAGCTGGTTCTCGTGCGGCCGAAGGTGTTCCCGCATGCCGAGGCGACAGCGCGCGCGTCGGGTGCGGACGACCTGCTCGCACGTGCGCAGGTAGTGGATACGCTGGCAGCGGCGTTGGCAGGTTGCGGCTTCGTCGCCGCGACGACATCGCGCGATCGCGACCAGAATTTTCGCGTGCTGGATGTCCGGGATGCCGCCGTGCAGATCGTAGCTGAGGCGCAGCGATCGCCTGCGGCGGTGCTGTTCGGCGCCGAGCGCACGGGTCTCACGAATGAGGCGCTCGAAACGGCGCATACACTGATCCGCATTCCCGCCAGCACGGAATATCTGTCGCTCAATCTGGCGATGGCGGTGCAGCTCGTGGCGTACGAGCTCTTTCGCGCGTCGACGCAGCCGCAGGTCCCGGATCCGCGGACCGCGCCGCTCGCGACGCCTGAAGAGATGGAGCGCTTGTACCAGCACCTCGCTCAGGTCATGGAGGAAGTGGATTTTCGCGACCGGACGCAGGCGGGGACGCACCTGATGGCCCGTATCAGACGAATTTTTCAGCGGGCTGAGCTCGACCAGAACGAGCTGAACATTCTGCGGGGCCTGCTCACTGCAGTTCAGGCAAAGCGGCGGGTTGCCGGAAACCGGAAGCCGTGAGCAAGCCAATCTATCTCGACTACGCAGCGACTACTCCAGTCGATCCAACGGTCGCGCAGGCCATGTCAGAAACACTGGCCTCAGCATCCGAGTACGGCAACGCGGGTTCCATCACGCATGTCTTCGGCCGCCGCGCCGAAGCGCGCATCGAATCCGCGCGCACACAAGTTGCGGCGCTAATCGGTGCAAAGCCCGACGAAATCATCTTCACCTCAGGCGCCACCGAATCGAACAATCTCGCGATCCTGGGCGTTGCGCGCGCCAACGCGGACCGCGGCCGCCACATCATCACTTCACGCATCGAGCACAAAGCCGTACTCGACCCCTGCAAACAACTCGAGCGTGAAGGCTTCACCGTTACGTATCTCGCACCCGATGCAAACGGCACGATCTCCCCGGAATCCGTGCGCGCAGCGCTGCGCCCCGACACAACGCTCGTCTCGATCATGCACGTCAACAACGAGACAGGCGTCATCCAGGACATACGTGCAATCGCCGATGTGTGCCACGCGCATGGCGTGCCCCTGCACACGGATGCGGCCCAATCCGTTGGCAAGCTGCCAATCGACGTGCAGCAACTGCCAGTCGACTTTCTGTCCTTCACCGCGCACAAGCTCTACGGACCGCAGGGAATCGGCGCGCTGTACGTGCGAAGTGAGTCGCGCGCTCAGCTGCGTGCGATCACGTTCGGAGGAGGTCAGGAACGCGGCCTTCGGCCCGGCACGCTGCCGCTGCATCAAATCATCGGCTTCGGCGTTGCCTGCGACATCGCGCGCCGCGCGCTAACCACCGAGCCGGCTCGCCTCGCCTTGCTGCGAGACCGACTCTGGTCATCGCTCCAGGGCCTCAAAGGAGTGCATCTCAATGGCGAAGCTGCACCACGCCTGGCCGAAATCCTGAACGTTTCATTCGAAGGGGTCGAAGGGGAGAGCCTCGTCACCGGCCTACCGATGCTCGCCGTGACCACCGGTTCCGCGTGCAGCTCCGCCTCCGGCGAGCCTTCCTACGTGCTACGCGCGCTCGGCCGAAGCACCCAGCTCGCCCAAAGCTCGCTGCGCTTCAGTCTCGGGCGCGGCACCACCAATGCGGACATCGACGCCGCCGCCGCAGCGGTTGTCCAGCAGGTCAACAGGTTGCGAGAGATGTCGCCGGCCAACCCGGCCCCGGTGGCCTGGCCGCCGGGTAACAACGCCGATACGCGAGTCATCCAAGGTGAGGCGGGCAGTCTCACGGAGGGCACCTGGATCCGCTTCCATCTCCGGGTGACCCCAACCACTGTGAAGGCCGCCCTTTTTCAGGCGTACGGCTGTCCCCATACTCTTGCCGTGACCGTCTGGGTCACTGGAAAGCTCCCGGGTCGCACCCGAACGAATCTGGTGCCCGGTACGCCCGCTGCATGGCTGGAAGCCATGGCTGTGCCGCAGGAGAAACTGGGCCGGCTGCTCCGAGTCGAAGATGCATTGATCGCAACCCTTCAGCACTGGCACGGACCCTCGTAGAATCGTCGAGCCGAATATGTCCATTTCCCTGACCGAATCTGCCGCCGACCGTATCCGCACCTTCCTCGCCGCCCGCGGGCACGGTGCCGGGCTCCGCCTCGGTGTGCGCAAGACAGGCTGCTCCGGCTTCGCCTACGTCGTGAACTACGCCGACGGCCAGCACGCCGACGACGTGGTCTTCGAGGACCGGGGCGTGCGGGTCTTCGTGGACGCGGCGAGCCTGAAGCTCATCGACGGCACGGAGGTGGACTTCGTGAAGCAGGGCCTGAACGAGGCCTTCCGCTTCCGGAACCCGAACGTGAAGGGCGAATGCGGCTGCGGAGAAAGCTTCTCCGTGTAGTTCATGCCCTTCGGGCAGCGCCCGGGCGGGGGTTACCGGCGCGAGGCGCAGTCGCGCGCCTACCTGAGGCAGTGCCAATGGATACGGCCAACACGCTAAAGTGGCTGCAACTTCCTGACGGCCTCCGGGCTCAGTTTTTTGCGGCCTCGGTGCTTGCGGCGCTGGTTTTTTGCCATCTGCTCCTGCGCGTAGCTGCGCCGGGGCGGCCGCTCTGGAAAATCCTTACGGAACCGATACTTCCGCTCCGTTTGAAATTGCGGCAGCGGCTGTGAGCCAGTAGACTTCCCGGCCCACTGAAACCGGCCGTCTGCGCCTGAAATGGCATGGAGCGGCGGGTTTTTTCCCGTGAACTTTCCGGAGGTCGATGTCCCATGGCGCTCGAGCGCACTCTTTCCATCGTCAAGCCCGACGGCGTTGCCCGTAACCTCATCGGTGAGGTGTATCGCCGCTTCGAGCAGGCAGGTCTCAGGATCGTCGCCGCGCGCATGCGCCATCTCTCGCAGCTCGAGGCCGAGGCGTTCTACGCCGTGCACAAGGAGCGCCCGTTCTACAAGGACCTCGTGCGCTACATGACCTCGGGCCCCGTCATCGTGCAGGTGCTCGAAGGCGACAACGCCATTGCGAAGAATCGCGAGATCATGGGCGCCACGGACCCGAAGAAGGCCGCGCCCGGCACCATCCGCGCGGACCTCGCCGAGAGCATCGAGCGGAACGTCGTGCATGGCTCGGATGCGCCGGACACCGCCGCGCGCGAAGTTGCGTTCTTCTTCTCCGGTACAGACCTGCACCCGCGCGGATAATCTCGGGAATATGTCAGAGACCCTGCCCCTCGAACGCGTCAACCTGCTCGGCCTCACCCGGCCGCAGCTGGAGGCGTTCGTGCGCGAGCTGGGAAGCGAGCCGTTCCGTGCGCGCCAGTTGTGGAGCTGGATGTACAAGCGCGCGGAAGGGCGGGTCGAGGCCATGACGGATCTCGCCAAGACTTTCCGCGCGCAGCTCGCGGAGCGCGCGGAGATTCGCGTGCCTGAAGTCATCACCTCGCAGGAATCTGCGGACGGCACACGCAAGTGGGTCCTGCGCGCCGACGAGAAACAGGCGTTCGAGATGGTGTACATCCCGGAGCCGGACCGCGGCACGCTGTGCATCTCGTCGCAGGTCGGCTGTGCGCTCGACTGCTCGTTCTGCTCCACCGCGCAGCAGGGCTTCAATCGGAATCTCACCACAGCGGAAATTGTCGGCCAGGTGTGGCTCGCCAATCGCGAGCTCGGCACGACGGGTCAGCCCGGCGATCGTGCAGTGACGAACGTCGTGCTCATGGGAATGGGCGAGCCGCTCGCGAACTTCCGCAACGTGGTGCCGGCGCTGCGCATCTTCACCGACGATCTCGGTTTCGATCTCTCGCGTCGTCGCGTCACGCTGTCCACGTCCGGTCTCGTTCCGCAGATCTACAAGCTTGCGGAAGAGGTGAACGTTGCGCTCGCGGTGTCCCTGCACGCGCCGGACGATGAGCTGCGCAACGAGCTCGTGCCCATCAATCGCGTGCATCCCATCGCCGAGCTGCTCGAAGCGTGCTGGCACTACATCGACGAGCAGAACGGCCGCAGCGTCACGTTCGAGTACGTGATGCTGGATGGCGTGAACGATTCGATCGCGCACGCACGCGCGCTCGCGGCCCTGCTCAAGGGTCATCCCGCGAAGATGAACCTCATCCCCTTCAATCCGTTCCCGGGCACGCGCTACAAGCGCTCGCCGGCGGAGCGGATCGTCCGGTTCCGGGACGAGCTGATCGGTCGAGGCCTGCTCGCCACCATCCGGCGCACCCGCGGTGACGACATCGACGCCGCCTGCGGGCAGCTCGCCGGCAAGGTCATCGACCGGACCACCGTCCGGCTCGGCAACAAGCTCATCGGCGTAGCGGTACAACCATCATGAAAAACCCGCGTCTCGCAGTGCTCATCGCCACGGTTGGCTGTTTCCTCGCGGCCTGTGTTGGCGGCGGCGGCAGCACCAGCACGCTGAAGAAGTCCGAGGAGAGCGAAGCCGAGAAGGCAGGCTCGCTCAACAAGCAGCTCGGCACGGTCTATCTGCGCCAGGGGAATCTTGCGCTCGCGAAGGAAAAACTCGAGCGCGCGGAGCAGTACAACCCGCGGGATCCGGAACTTCACAGCGTGCTCGCGCTGCTCTACGAGCGGCTCGATATTCCGAAGGAGGTGGATGCGCACTACCGCACGGCCATCCGCCTCGCGCCGAAGGACCCGCAGATCCTGAACAACTACGCTGTGTATCTGTGCAAGCACGGCCGCACGGACGAGGGCGTGAAACGCTTCATGGAGGCGGCCCGCAATCCTCTCTACCGCACGCCCGAGCTGGCATACACGAATGCCGGCGTTTGCCTGCGCACGGCCAAGCGCTTCGACGAGGCAGGCAATGCGTTCGCGCGTGCGCTGCAGATTCGCCCCAGTTTCGCCGAGGCGACGTTCCAGGCGGTCGACCTCAAGATGGAGCGCGGTGAGATGGCGCAAGGACGCGAGCAGCTCGACAGGTACCTGACCTCGAACAACGCCACGGCCGACCTGCTGCTGCTCGGTGTGCGCATGAGCCGCGCGTTGGGCGACCGCGTGGGCGAAGAGAAGTACACGCGCCGGCTGCGCGTCGAGTTCGCCGGCTCCGAGCAGTTGAAGTCGCTCGAGCCGAAACGCAATCCCGGCTGAATGCCATGTCCGCGACGGCGAGCGACATACGCACCGGCATCGGTGCGCGACTCAAGGCCGGGCGCGAGCGGATGGGCATGACGCTGCTGCAGGTCGCAGAGAAGCTGCACGTCGATCCCAAGGTTCTCGAGTTCGTGGAAACGGACCGCTTCGATCAGCTCGGCGCGCCGGTGTACGTGCGCGGGCACATCAAGCGTTATTCCGAGCTCGTCGGTGAAAATGCAGCGGAGCTGCTCGAGCAGTACAGCGCCTCGACGAAGCCGGTGCTGCCGGATCTCACGCAGCTTCCCAAGGCGGCCCATCACGCGGATCCGCGCAAGCTGGTGTTGCCTTCGCTGATCGTGCTCATCGCGTTCGCGCTCATCGGCACGGTGTGGTGGATTCTTGAGAACGTGCAGAGCACGCCATCCGCCGGGCCGCAGCCCGTGCCGACTTCGACGGAAAATGGCACGACCGTCGTGGAGTCGGGAGAGACGCCAGCGGCCGTTGCGCCAGCGACGACACCACCGGCGGACACTGGATCAACCGTGGCTTCGACGACGCCAGCACCTCAGGTTCCTTCGGCGCCAGAGATTCCCCGCCAGTTACCACCAAGAGCGGGCACCACAGCGGGTGCGGTGTCGACTGCGCAGATCTCGAAGGCATCCATCAAACGCGCCGCTGCTGCCGAGAAAGAGCGCGCACGCGCCATCAATGTGACGTTGAAGTTCGCGAGCGATGGATGGGCCGAGGTTTACGACGCAGGTGGTCAGCGCCTGTTCTACGACATCGGCGCTGCGAATTCTTCGCATGCGTTGAGCGGTACCCCGCCGCTGCGCGTCGTGCTGCGTAACGCGCGCGGCGTGTCGTTGACCATCAATGGCAGAGCCGCGACCGTGCCCGCGAGCGTCATGCAGGACAGCGGCGCCCAATTCATGATCAATCGCTCCGGGCGAATCGTCCGCGCGCGTCCGGACGGAGGCTGAGTTTTGGCGGATATCATCCAGGCCGTGCGCGGCATGAACGACGTGCTGCCGGCCGAAATTGCAACCTGGCAGTTCCTCGAAGAGACGATTCGAAGTCTCGTGAGCGCCTACGGCTACCAGGAGATGCGCGTGCCGGTCGTCGAGCAGACGCGCCTCTTCAAGCGTGCCATCGGCGAGCTCACGGACGTCGTCGAGAAGGAGATGTACACGTTCGTGGATCAGGGCGGCGATCAGCTCACGCTGCGACCCGAGGCGACTGCCGGCATCGTGCGCGCGCTCATCTCGAACGGCATGCTCCGCGGGGCGCGCCACAAGCTGTGGTGCATCGGGCCGATGTTCCGGCATGAGAAGCCGCAGAAAGGCCGCTACCGACAGTTTCACCAGCTCGACGTCGAAGCCATCGGCTTCGCCGGTCCTGACGTGGACGCGGAGCTCATCGCCATGACGGCGCGGCTGTGGCGCCTGCTCGGCATCGATCGCGTGCAGCTCCAGATCAACTCGCTCGGCACTGCCGAATCGCGCCGCGCGTACCGCGATCTGCTCGTGGCCTATTTTCGCGGTCACGAAGCACGCCTGGACGCGGACAGCCGCCGGCGCCTGGAAGGCAACCCTCTCCGTATCCTCGATAGCAAGAACCCCGAGATGCGCGACATCATCGCTGGTGCGCCGTTGCTCACCGAGTATCTGGATGCTGAGTCGCGCGAGCAATTCGCCACGTTGCGCGCCATGCTCACCGCGATGGGCATCGAGCATCACGTGAATCCACGGCTGGTGCGCGGGCTCGACTACTACAGCCGCACGGTCTTCGAGTGGACGACCGATGCGCTCGGCTCGCAGGATGCGGTGTGTGCGGGCGGGCGCTACGACGGGCTCATTGCCCATCTGGGTGGGGCGGCGACGCCTGCCATCGGTTTTGCCATGGGCATCGAGCGTGTGGTGGAGCTGCTCAAACAGGCGCAGAAAACACCGCCAGCGACCGCACCGGACGTCTATGTGATCGTGGGCAGCGAGCAGGCGATAACAACCGCGCTGGCTCTTGCGGAACGTCTGCGGACGGAGCTGCCCCGGCGGCGGTTCGAGGTCAATCTTGGCTACGGTAAGGTGGGTAGCCAGTTCGGTCGCGCAGACAAGAGCGGGGCCTCGTTGGCCCTCATCCTGGGCGCCGAAGAGCTGAATCGTGGCGTCGTGGCCATGAAACCTTTGCGGCAGGAATCGGGTCAGACCGACTGCCCCATCGCCGAGCTCCCGGCGCGACTCGAAGCGGCGCTGCGCGAGCTGCAGAAATAAGATTTAGGAGGGGTGTGTGGACGATTACCTGTCGGAACGAGAACAGTGGGAATGGCTGAAGGGCTGGGTTCGCTCGAACGGCCCCTGGATCGTCGGCGGCATCCTGCTCGGCGCGGGCATTCTCTTTGGCTGGCGCTGGTGGGAAGGGCGCACGGATCGGCTTGCCCTGGAGGCGGGCGCGAAGTACCAGGAGATGCTCCAGGCGCTGGATCGGGGCGACAAGACGCGCGCGCAGACGATCACGTCGGACCTCGAGCGCGACTATCCCTCCTCGCCGTACGTCGACCAGGCGCATCTCATCAATGCGCGGCTGGCCGTAGAGGCGGGCGAGCTCGACAAGGCTGCGACCGTCCTGAAATCGATCGTGGAGAAGACGAAGGACCAGCAGCTTGCGCTGGTTGCGCGGTTGCGCCTGGCGCGCGTGCATCTCGCGCGCGGCAAGCCGGACGAGGCGATTGCAACGCTGGACGCTGTGGACTCCGGCGCGTTCAAGCCGCGCTACCAGGTAGTGCGCGGCGATGCCCTGCTCGCGAAGGGCGATAAGGCGGGTGCACTGAAAGAGTATCAGGCGGCGAGTGCGGGTTCGCTCACGCAGTCCGTGGATGCGCGGTCACTCGATCTGAAGATCCAGGATCTGCTCGCCGAAGGCACGACGGTTCCCGCGCCGCCGGCCGCGGTTGTGAATGGCAAGCCCACCGAGGCGAAGTAACACATGCTCAGCAACATCTGCTCTCGTCGCTCCGCTTCCCGTCTCACGATCGGCGTGATGCTGCTCGGTGCGCTCGTCGGCTGCAGCTCGAAGAAGGACAAGGTCATCGATCCGCCCGCGGAGCTCTCGGATTTTCCGGCGAGCCTGCGTGTGCAGCGCTCGTGGGACGCGGGACTCGGTGGCGGCGAGGAAGTGTTGCGCCTCGGGCTGGGAGTGGTGGTGGACGAAGGGCGCGCCTATGCGGCGGGTCGTGACGGCGATGTCGAGGCGTTCGACATCCAGTCAGGGCGCGCGCTCTGGCGCACGAAAACGAAGGCGCCGCTGTCTGGCGGCACCGGCGCCGGGAATGGCGTCGTCGTCGTCGGTTCGAGCGAAGGCGCGGTCATCGCGCTGAATGCTGCCGATGGCAAGGAGCGTTGGCGCGTAAACGTGAATGGCGAGGTGCTCTCGGCGCCGGCCATCGCGACGAATTCGGTGATCGTGCGGACAGTGGATGGCAAGCTCCGCGCGCTTGCGCTCGATACGGGCAAGCAGATTTGGGAGTACGAGCAGCAGGTTCCGCGGCTGTCGTTGCGTGGGACTGCGACGCCGGTGATCTCCGGGTCTGCGGTGATCTGTGGATTCGACAATGGCAAAGTCGTTGCGCTCGCGACGTCCGATGGGTCGCTGTTGTGGGAGGCCACGGTTGCCCCTTCGCGTGGACGCACTGAGCTCGAGCGGCTCGTCGACATCGACTCGGCGGTGAAGGTGCACGAGAACTATGTGTACGCCGTTGGGTTCCAGGGCCGCGTCGCGATGCTCGCGATCGATACGGGGCAGATCTGGTGGGCGCAGGATGCGTCGAGCTATCGCGGGCTCGCGGTGGATGACGACAATGTGTACATCTCGACGGCAGAGGGCGACGTCGTCGCGCTGAAGCGCACGGAAGGCACCGAGGTGTGGCGCCAGAAGGCGCTCGCGCATCGTGGGCTGTCCGCGCCTGTCGTGACCGATGACGGTGTTGCGGTCGCGGATTTCAAAGGCTACGTGCATTGGCTCGACAAGGGCACGGGCGCGCTGGCCGGCCGCGCGCAGGCAGGCGGCGAACGCATCAGCAATCCGCCCGTCGCCGTTGGCGACCGTGTGCTCGTCGTCAACGACGAAGGCAAGCTCACCGAATTCCGCACCTCGCCGATCTCGCTGGCCCAGGCCAAACCGAAAGCCGCCCGCCCGAGCGGTAGCGGCACGCCCGAAGGCCCCGCGCCAGCACCTGGGTCATCGACGCGGGAGTCCGCCCCTGCCGAGCCGGGGACGCCCGCGCCGGAGTCGTCGACGGCCGAGCCTGCCGCGCCCACACCGGAATCGCGAGAGGCCGCGCCGCCTGCGGACCCGGCCGCACCCGCGCCGACGGTCGAGCCAGCCGCACCTGCGCCGCAATCCTCCGAAGCGCCAGCAGCGCCTGGCACGTCTCCCGCGTCGCCTGCCGACGGCGCCTCTTCGGAGCCCGCCGCGCCGAGGTCCTCCGAGGGGCCGGCCCAAACAGAAACACCCAATTCTTCAGAGGCGCCCACTCAGTCAGAACCTGCCACCAACGCATCCCCGCCGACTCCTGACAACGCGGCGAGTCCGACTCCCCCACGCTGAGCCGAGAAAGCCAGCTGAGTATCTAATGTGGTCCTCCCGGTCATCGCCCTCGTCGGCCGCCCCAACGTCGGCAAGTCCACTCTCTTCAACGCGCTGACAGGCACGCGCAACGCCATCGTCGCAGACGTTCCCGGCGTGACGCGTGACCGCCAGTACGGCTTCGGCCGCGTCGGTCCCATTCCATACGTCGCCATCGACACGGGCGGCCTGGTCGAAAACCCAACCGGCATCGAAACGCAGATGCGCGTGCAAACCGAGCGAGCCATCGAGGAAGCCGACCGCTTCGTCTTCCTCGCCGACGCGCGCGAAGGCCTCACGCACCAGGATGAATTCGTCGCGCGCGAGCTGAGGCGCGCCGGCAAGCCAGTGTTCCTCGCCGTGAACAAGGCGGAAAGCATGGATCCCGCCGTGGTCGCGGCGGAGTTTCACGCACTGGCCATCGGCGAACCGTTCACGATCTCGGCCGCTCATGGGCAGGGACTCGACAACCTCATGGAGCAGGTGCTCGCGGACCTCGAGCCTGCCGCTGCAGAAGAACCCGAGTCGAAAGCGATTCGCATCGCGGTGATCGGCAGACCGAACGTGGGCAAGTCGACACTCGTGAACCGATTGCTCGGCGAGGAACGCGTCATCGCAAGCGACGAGCCCGGCACCACGCGCGACAGCATCCTGGTTCCTTTCCGTCGCGACGATCGGGACTTCCTGCTCATCGATACCGCAGGCGTTCGCAGACGCTCGAAAGTGGAAGACGTCATCGAGCGCGTCAGCGTCGCAAAGACCTTGCAGGCGATCGAAGACGCCCACGTCGTGATTCTCGTGCTCGACGCGCACGACGCCGTCGGTGAGCATGACGCCAGCGTGCTCGGCCTCGCGCTTCAGCGCGGCCGCGCGGTTCTGCTCGCCGTGAACAAGTGGGACGGCATTCCCATGGATCAACGCGACACGATCCGCCGTCAGATCGCGTTGAAGCTCGACTTCGTGCCGTTCGCGCCGCTTCATTTCATCTCGGCCCGCCATGGCACCGGCGTGGGCGAGCTCGTCGGCGACACCATCCGCGCGTACGAGGCCGCGATGCGCGAGATGCGCACGCCCGATCTGACGCGCACGCTCGAGCACGCCATGACGGTTCATCAACCGCCGCTGGTACACGGCCGTCGCATCAAGCTGCGCTATGCGCACCAGGGCGGCCGCAATCCGCCGCGCATCGTCATTCACGGCAACCAGACCGCGCACGTGCCGGACTCGTACGGCCGCTATCTCGGCAACGTGTTTCGCAAGACGTTCGATCTGTTCGCCTCACCCGTGCAGCTCGAATTCCGCACGGATGCGAATCCGTTCGCTGAAGGCAAACGCGAGCGGCGCAATTCGAGCGGCCGGCCCGGCAAGGCGACGGCGAAGAATCCCGGCAGCAAGAACCGCCGCCAGGCCGCTCAGCAGAATCGCAAGAAGCGCGCGAAAGCACGTCGCGAGGATTCCCGTTCACCGGGCCGCGACGGTGGCGGCAAGCGCCGGTAAGCTCTTATGAAGGCCTGCCGCCGAGCAGCCGCGCCGGCAGAAACAGGATCGCCTTCAAGAGCTCGAACACGCCGCTCACGGCAATTCCCAGCACCCGGAACGGAATCGAAAGCAGCCACACGAGCGGCCACAGGATGAGCGCGAGCAGCGCCAGCGGCCAGCACAGCACGAACAGAATCACCCACAGCAGAAACTTGATCATGGTCTCGATCCTACGGGCGCAGACCTGCACCAGCCAACTGCTGGCCTGCTAAAGACACGCCACGCCCGAGCCAGTTGCAACCGCCGGGTCAGTTCTGGGCGGTCTGCGTTTTCTTCTTCTTGGGCGGAGGCAGGAAGAGGGCGGGGTCGACCATGGTGCCGTTGAGGACGACGCCCCAGTGCAGGTGAGGGCCGGTGACGCGGCCTGTGGCGCCGACTTTGCCGAGGAGGTCGCCGGTTTTCACGGTGTCGCCGGGCTTCACGTCGATCGCGCTCAGGTGGCAGTACATCGTGACGAAGCCCTGGCCGTGATCGAGCAGCACGGTGTTGCCGTTGAAGAAGAAATCGCCCGTGTCGATCACGCGACCCGCGGCCGGCGCCTTGATCGGCGTGCCGGTGGGCGCGGCGATATCCATTCCGGTGTGCGGGTTGCGCGGCTGATCGTTGAACACGCGACGCAGGCCGTACGAGCTGGAACGAGGGCCCGGAATCGGCGGCAACAATCGCAACGTGCCGGGTGGCGCATCCGAGAACGTACCGAGGCCAGCCTGGATGCGGGGTCGCTCGCTGTCCGTGCGAGCCTGGTCCTCAGGTGACAAGTCGACCATGCGCGGCGCGACCTTCAACTTCTGAACGCGATATTCCTTCGATTTGATCTCGACGACCTTCTCTTGTGCAGGCACGCCGCGAGTCGCGACGGATATCTTCAACGGCCCTGGCTCCGTCGACAGAGGAACGCCCACAACCGCCAGCCAGCGATCCTTCACACGCAAAACCATGGACCGCGTTCCCGCAAGCGTCACGACCGGAGGGTCGTCAGCCGCGCTTTGAATCGGCAGCAGCACGATGCCCCCAGGCACATGGCTCTCCTTCGGCAGTGTCACCGCACCAACGGCAACGCTGCTCGCCATGAGCACCAGCGCGAAAACAGCGAACACTCGCTTCACTCGTTCAATCCTTCTTCTCAGTCCCGGTCACACGCGCGCGAATCCTGCCACGGGCCACGCGCGCATCGATCTCGTCTCCCGCGCTTACCGATCCTGCATCGGTGATCAGCGCGCCGTCCGCGGCACGCGTCACGATCGCGAATCCCCGGTCGAGCGTGGCCAGCGGACTGACTGTATTCAGCGTCCGCGCAGCGAGAGCGAGGCGATTTTCCGCACGCGCCAACGCGTTCTTGAGCGCGTTCTCGAGGCGAGCCTCCAGCGTCTGATGCCGCAGCCCGAACTCCCGCACACGCCGCTCAGGCGAATGCTGAAGCAGCGACGCGAGCGCCTCGCTCACACGGCTCCGATCCTTCTGCAGCGTCGTGCGCATCGACCCGATCAAGCGCTGCTCCAGGTCGTCCAGCCGCTGCTCCTGCTGCTGCAGCCGTGCGCCAGGGTGCATGACTTTCAGGCGTGACGACGCCGCATCGAAGCGGCTGGTGAATGCGCGCAGCTCGCGTCGCATTGCCACGACGAGCCGCTCGGCGGTGTGCGCCAGCGAGTCCAGCCAGGCACGCCGGTCCGGAACCACGAGCTCGGCCGCACCGGAGGGCGTGGGCGCTCGCGCATCCGCAACGAAATCCGCAATCGTGAAATCGATCTCGTGCCCGATGCCGCTGACGATAGGAATCTTGCTCGCGTGAATTGCGCGCGCGACACCTTCGTCGTTGAACGCCCAGAGATCCTCGAGCGAGCCACCGCCGCGCGCCACGATCAGCACATCGCACTCCGCGCGCGCATTCGCGAGCCGCACCGCCTGGATGATCGAAGGAGTCGCGACCGCGCCCTGCACGGGCGTCGGATAAATCACGACCGAAGCCGGCGGATAACGCCGCGCCAGAATCTTCAGAACGTCCCGGATCGCCGCGCCCGTGGGCGAAGTGATCACGCCGATGCGGCGAGGAAAGCGCGGCAGCTCCCGCTTCGTCTCCGCCGCGAACAGCCCCTCCGCGGAGAGCTTGGCCTTGACGCGCTCGAACTCGCGTTTCAGCGCACCGATGCCGGCTTCTTCCATGTGCTCGGCGATGAGCTGGTAGTCGCCGCGCGCCTCGTACATCGTCACGCGCCCGCGCACCAGCACGCTCTGTCCCGATTTCGGTGTGAAGCCCACGCGCTGGTTCTGCGTTCTGAACATCGCGCAGCGGATCTGGGCCTCGCGGTCTTTCAGCGAGAAATACCAGTGCCCGGAGCCCGGCGCGGAAAAATTCGACAGCTCGCCTTCGAGCCACACCACGGGCATGCCGCGCTCGAGCAGCGCGCGCACTTCGCGATTCAGCCGGGTAACGGTGTAGACGTTGCGCGCAGGTTGAGCAGGGCTCGAAGGCGGGGCGCTGAAAGGCAACTGTTCGGTCATGTTCGCGGCTGGGTGGCTGGCGCAGCCGGGAGACAGTGGCCCGCCCCCCGCATTCGGGCCGGCCCGAGAGCGCCCTGATGACAGGCTACCATAGGATCCGTCACCGGTTTACCGACTTCGCAGCCCTGCGTACAATCGCGCGCCAATCTTCAACTGGCCCTGCTCTCGAGGGCCTCGCCGGCACCCCACACCGGCTATTGGCGGCCCATGCGAATCCTCGAAGAAGCACTGACCTTCGACGATGTTCTATTAGTCCCGGCTTATTCGGACTTCCTGCCGCGCGAGACGGACCTGTCCACCCAGGTCACGCGCCGCATCCGGCTCAACATCCCCATGCTCTCGGCGGCCATGGACACGGTCACGGAGGCGCGTCTCGCCATCACCATCGCGCAGGAAGGCGGCATCGGCGTCATCCACAAGAGCATGTCGATCGAGCAGCAGGCCACCGAAGTGGCCCGCGTGAAGAAGTACGAGAGCGGCGTCATCAAGGACCCGATCACCGTCACTCCGGACATGACCATCCGCGAAGTGCTCGCGCTCACGCGCTCGCGCGGCATCTCGGGCGTGCCGGTGGTGCTGAACAAGAAGGTGGTCGGCATCGTCACCCACCGCGATCTGCGCTTCGAGGAGAGGCTGGATGCGCCGGTGTCCTCCGTGATGACGCCGAAGGAGCGCCTCGTCACGGTGCGCGAGAACGCGCCGCATGAAGAGGTGCTGGGGCTTCTGCACAAGCACCGCATCGAGAAGGTGCTGGTCGTGAACGGCGATCACGAGCTCGCCGGCATGATCACGGTGAAGGACTTCCAGAAAGCCACCGAATTCCCGCGCGCGTGCAAGGACGAACGCGGACGCCTGCGCGTTGGCGCGGCAGTCGGCACAACTCAGGACACGCTGGATCGGGTGTCCGCACTCCGCGATGGCGGCGTGGACCTGATCGTTGTCGACACCGCGCACGGCCACTCGCGCGGAGTCATCGACACCGTGCGCAAGATCAAGGCTCGTTGGAGCGACATGCAGGTCATCGCGGGCAACATCGCAACAGCGGATGCCGCGCGAATGCTCGTGGATGCGGGCGCGGACGCAGTGAAAGTGGGCATCGGCCCCGGCTCCATCTGCACCACGCGCATCGTCGCAGGTGTTGGAGTGCCGCAAATCTCGGCAGTATCGATGGTCGCGGATGCCCTAGCGAAATCGGATGTGCCAGTCATCTCGGACGGCGGCATTCGTTTCTCGGGTGACATCGCCAAGGCACTGGCCGCTGGCGCGCACGCCGTGATGATCGGCAGCCTCTTTGCGGGCACCGAGGAATCGCCCGGCGAGGTCGAGCTGTACCAGGGTGCCTCGTACAAGTCCTATCGCGGCATGGGATCGCTCGGCGCAATGGCCGAACGCCACGGATCCGCCGACCGGTATTTCCAGGACGCAGCGACCGAGCTCGAGAAGCTCGTGCCCGAAGGCGTCGAAGGCCGCGTGCCCTACAAGGGCAGCGTAGTGCAGATTCTTCAGCAGCTCGCAGGCGGATTGCGTGCAGCCATGGGCTACACGGGCAGCCGCAACATCACCGAGCTGCGGACCCGGCCGACGTTCGTGCGCATCACGAACGCAGGCGTGCGTGAAAGCCACGTGCATGACGTGAGCATCACCAAAGAGGCCCCTAACTACCGCATCTCGTGAGTCCGTCAATGCAAAGCGTGGCGCGTCCGGTGACATCTCAACCCCAACCTCATCCGGATATCCACGCGGACCGGATTCTGATCCTCGACTTCGGCGCGCAGTACACGCAGCTCATCGCGCGGCGTGTGCGCGAAGCCGGCGTGTACTCGGAGATTCATCCCTGGGACATGTCGGACGAGGAAGTCCGCGCTTTCAAGCCGCGCGGGGTCATTCTCTCCGGCGGTCCGGAATCGACGACTGACGCGCAACCGCCCAAAGCGCCCGAAGCCGTGTTCACGCTCGGCGTACCCGTGCTCGGCATCTGCTACGGCATGCAGACCATGGCGAAGCAGCTCGGCGGCCGCACGGCATTCTCCATGAAGCGCGAGTTCGGCTACGCGTCGGTGCGAGCCGCTGCGCCGTGTCGCTTGTTGAACGATCTGGCGGACCGTCGCGACGACCGCGGCCAGGCGCTGCTCGACGTGTGGATGAGCCACGGCGACCACGTCGATGCGATACCTCCGGGGTTCGTCGTCACAGCAGCCACGGATAGCGTGCCGCTTGCAGCGATGAGCGACGAAAAGCGGCGCTTCTACGGCGTGCAGTTCCATCCGGAAGTCACGCATACGCGCCAGGGCGCGCGTCTGCTCGAGCGATTCGTGCGGGACATCTGCGGATGCGCGGACAACTGGCGCGTCGGCAACATCATCGAAGACGCCATCGAGCGCGTGCGTGCGCAGGTGGGCAACGGCAAGGTGCTGCTCGGCTTGTCCGGTGGCGTGGATTCGTCCGTCGTCGCGGCGCTTCTTCATAAAGCGATCGGGGACCAGCTCGTCTGCGTGTTCGTGGACACCGGCCTCCTGCGACTGAACGAAGGCGACGACGTGATGCGCACCTTCGCAGATCACCTCGGCGTGCGCGTGATTCGCGTGGACGCGGAAGCGCGCTTTCTCGCCGCGCTATCCGGGGTCGAGGATCCCGAGGCGAAGCGCAAGATCATCGGCAAGACCTTCATCGAAGTGTTCGACGAGGAGTCGCACAAGCTCGCGGGCGTCGAGCTCCTCGCGCAAGGCACGATCTACCCGGACGTCATCGAGTCCGCCGGCGCGCGCACGGGTAAGGCGCACGTCATCAAATCCCACCACAACGTGGGTGGCCTGCCGGAAAACATGCGCATGAAGCTCGTCGAGCCGCTGCGCGAGCTGTTCAAGGACGAAGTGCGCAAGCTCGGCGTCGAGCTTGGGCTGCCGCGCGCGATGGTGTACCGGCATCCCTTTCCGGGCCCCGGCCTGGGCGTGCGTATCCTGGGCGAGGTGCGCAAGGAATATGCAGACCTCCTGCGCAAGGCGGACGCCATCTACATCGAAGAGCTCAGGAAGCACGATCTCTACGACCGCACGAGTCAGGCCTTCGCGGTTTTTCTGCCAGTGCGCTCGGTCGCCGTGATGGGCGATGGACGCCGTTATGACTATGTGATCGCGCTACGCGCCGTCGAGACCGTCGATTTCATGACGGCGCACTGGGCCCGCCTGCCATACGACTTCCTGGATCGCGTCTCCCGGCGCATCGTCAACGAGGTTGCCGGCGTCTCGCGCGTGGTCTACGACGTGTCCGGCAAGCCGCCGGCGACCATTGAGTGGGAATAGATGCAGAAGCTTTGAACATAAACGAGGCCGTGCGCTTTCAACTTTGCGCCTTGCCGGGCTATTCTTGGGGCATTCGCTTCCAGAATAAGAAGAAAAAGATCCCGCATGGCTCTCCATGTCATTCAGGCAAATCGCGACAGCATCAATCTCGTTGATTTTTTCCGCGCGGAGGTGCGGGACTTTCCGTCTCTGCTTCTGGAGCACGGTGCGATCCTCTTTCGCGGATTCCATGTCAGGAGTACCGCGGACTATCAGGCAGTCATTGAAGCCCTCGGTGAGGCTCCAATGGACTATACGTACCGATCCACGCCCCGCACCGATTTAGGTAAGGCCGTATTCACAGCGACGGAGTATCCGGCTCGACTGGAGATCCCCCTGCACTGTGAAAACTCGTATCAACGGGACTGGCCGCTGTGGATCTCACTGTGTTGTCTGACTCCCGCAGCTCGCGGCGGCCAGACGCCGATCGCAAACATGCGGGATGTGACCTCGGCGATCCCACCTTCCGTCGTCGAGCGCTTCGCCACGCGCGGGGTCAAGTACGTCAGGCATTACCGGCCGGCCGCGGATCTCGCCTGGCAGAACGTGTTCGGGACTGGAGACCGCGCGGCACTCGCCCGCTTTTGCGAGGAGCATGGCATCCAGCATGAGTGGCTGGACGGGGACATTCTCCGGACGGAACAGGTGTGTCAGGGAGTGGCTCAGCATCCGCTGACGAAGACGACGATCTTCTTCAATCAGGCGCACCTGTTTCATATTTCGAGCCTGGCGCCAGCGGCGGCAGCCAACATGATCGAATTTTTCGGCCAGGACCGGCTGCCACGCAATGCCTACTACGGGGACGGCACGGAGATCGGTGCCGAAGATCTCGAACACGTGCGGCGTGCTTTCAATTCGAACGCCCTCGATCTGGCGTGGCAGACGGGCGACGTCGTCGTGCTGGACAACATGCAATACGCTCACGGTCGGCGCTCCTTCTCCGGAGAGCGCCGCGTGCTTGCGTCTCTGCTCAAACCCTATAATTCGAACGAATAGCGACAATCGATGCTTCTCGTAGCTGATGGCTCAGCGAGGCTGGAGCAGGGGACGCGCGCGGATATCGCAGGCGCGCAGGGATTGCTCGATCGCCAGCTCGCGTACTGGACGCAGCAGCTGGCTGATCTTCCGCCGGTCTGCACGTTTCCTTCGGATCATCGCCACGCGGAGGTTCAGTCCGGGTGCGGCGCCAGGTATGAGTCTCTGCTCGGACGAGATCTCATCGAGGCACTCCGCGCGTTCGCTCAACGCGAAAACGCCACGTTGTTCAAGACGCTGCTCGCGGCCTTCAAGACGCTGCTCTTCCGCTACAACGGTCAGGAGGATTGCGTTCTCGGCACGCCGGGCATCAACACGCTCGTGCTGCGCACGAGCCTCGCCGGCGACCCCTCGTTCACAGACTTGCTCGGACGCGTGCGGCGGACGGTGCTCGACGCTCACGCAAACCCGGACGTGCCGCTGGAGCGCATTGTCGAGAAGCTGCCTGTCGCGCGCGACGCGAGCCGCATGTCGCTCTTCCAGGTGATGTTCGCGTTTCAGCACGACCCGCAGATGTCAGGCCCCGGTGCAGAGTTACATCTAACGCTGAAGCTCGCCGAGATTGGCGATGGCCTCGCGGCCACCTGGCAATTCAACCCCGATCTCTTCGAGCCCGCCACCATCGAACGACTCGCGCGGCAATGGCGCACGCTGCTCGAAGGCATTGCGAGCGACGGCACGCGACGGCTCTCCGAGTTGCCGCTTCTGACCGCAGATGAGCAACGCGAGATCGAAATCGAATGGAACCGCACGGATGTTCCGCAGGCCGTCCCCGGCGACTTCGTGCAGCAATTCGAGGCGCAGGTCGAGCGCACGCCGGAAGCCGTCGCGGTCCAGTGCGACGACGAGCTGCTCACGTATCGTCAGCTCAACGCACGAGTCAATCAGCTCGCACGGTACCTTCAGACTCTCGGTATCGCACCCGAGCGGCTGGTTGGCGTCTGCTTGCCTCGATCGGCCGACACATTCGCCGTGTTGCTGGCGGTGTGGAAGGCAGGTGGCGCGTTTCTGCCGATCGATTCCGAGTATCCGCCCGAGCGCATCGCGTTCATGCTGCGCGATGCAGGCGTCTCGCTGCTCGTCACACAGACTCGGCTGCTCGCCAAATTCAGCGCGGCGCTCGATAGCGTGACGCAGCCGGTTTGCATCGACAGCCTCGATGCAACCGTGGCGAGCCAGAACACGCGCAATGTCGACGTTACGCGTGAGGCCGGCGCGCTGGCGTATGTGATCTACACGTCGGGTTCGACGGGCAATCCCAAGGGCGTGATGATCACGCACGGCAACGTTTGCCATTACGCGCAGGCGATGGCCCAGGCACTCGCAATCACGGCGCAGGATCGCTACCTGCACACGGCGTCATTTTCTTTCTCTTCCTCGGTACGGCAGCTGGTTGTGCCCCTCTCATGCGGTGCTGCCATCTCGGTCGCTTCAGTGGACGCGATTCGCGACACACAGCTGCTGTTCGAACGGGTTCGCGACCACAACGTGTCGGTGCTGGACTTCGTTCCATCGTTCTCGGCGAGTTGCCTCCAGGTTCTGAACACTCTCGATTCCTCTTCGCGCGCTGCGCTCCTCGAGAACCGAGTGCGACTGCTGCTTTCCGCCAGCGAACCGCTCCCGTCCGCGCTCGTCACTGGGTGGCGGCGCCTGCTGAAGCCCGGCACAGCGTTCATCAACATGTTCGGCCAGACCGAGACGGCTGGCATTGTGATGACGCACCCTATTCCGGAAAGCGGCGAGTCCGCCGCGATCGTCCCGATTGGGCGGCCGATTGCGAATACGCAGGCCTATGTGCTGGACGCGTCGCTCCGCATCGTTCCGCCCGGCGTCTGCGGCGAGTTGTGCATCGGTGGTGCCGGCATCGGGCGCGGCTACATCAATCGGCCCGAGCAGAACGATCGCAGCTTCGTGCCCAGCCCGTTCAACCGACAGCGGAGCGGGCGGCTGTATCGCACGGGCGATACGGCGCGCTACCGTTCCGACGGCGTCATCGAAATCGTGGGACGCGCGGATGAACAGGTAAAGGTCCGCGGCTTCCGGATCGAGCCGGGTGAGATTGAAGCCGTGCTGCGCACGCATCCGGCCGTGCGCGAATGTTTCGTGAGCGCGATCGCCGAAACATCGAGCGACCACCACAAGCATCTCGTCGCGTTCGTGGCCACGGACCCGACGCACACCGCGGAGGCACCTCTCGTTGCGACACTGCGCAGCCATGTGATGCAGAGACTGCCCGATTACATGGTGCCGCAACGAATCGTCACGCTCGATACCCTGCCGCGCACTGCCAACGGCAAGCTGGATCGTCGGGCGCTGCTGGCGAAGCTGGAACCCGCGCCCGCGGCCCCGCAAGCGCCTGTTACTGTGGATGCAGAGTCAGTCATCGGGGCCCTGACGGCCCTGTGGCAGAGCCTGCTAGGCAGGGATGACATCCGGCCCGACGAGGACTTCTTCGATCTCGGAGGAGATTCCCTGATGGCCGTGACGCTGATGATCAGCGTGAGGCAGCGCTTTGGCAAAGTCCTGCCGCTGGCCACGTTGTTCGAAGCAGGCACCATCGACAAACTGGCGGCGGTCATCACCGGCGGCGAGAAACAGGCAGAGTGGTCGCACGTCGTGCCCATACATCCGACGGGTTCGCGCGCGCCACTCTTCTGCATTCATCCCGGCGGCGGCAACGTGCTGGGGTACTCGGAGTTCGTCGCGCACCTCGACCCGGACCTGCCCGTGTACGGCCTGCAAGCTCACGGTGTCGTCGAGGGGCAGCAGCCACACAACAGCATTCCCGAGATGGCGCGCATCTATCTGCAAGAAATCCGCAAGGTTCAGCCGCGAGGTCCGTACTACCTGGGCGGCGAATCGTTCGGCGGGCTGGTTGCCTACGAAATCGCGTGCCAGATCGTCGCTGCGGGGGAGCGTGTGGCGTTGCTGTTTCTCGGAGACACGTGGACGTGCAACGTGCCGCAGTTCAACAAGCGGAAGTATGCGCTGACGTGGCTCAGGTATCTTCCTTCCGTGTCCTGGGCGCAGTGGCGTGGGCTGTTCGCACGCAAGGTGCTCAGGCAACGGGCACTCGCGCTCGTCACCAAGCGCTACGTCTACGCGGATGAGCTCCATCGGCAGATGTTGACAGCGCACAGACAGGCGATGGACAGCTACTTCCCGAATCGCTTCCCCGGCAAGGTGACTCTGTTCCGTGCGCTGGACAGGGGACACAACGAACGTCGCCAACAACTCTACTTCGGCGGCCCGGGAATGTGCTGGCCAGCGTTGGCGGCGGGCGGTGTGGAAGTTCACTGGGCGCCGGGCGTCCACACCGAGATGATGCACGGGCCCAATGCGCACGGCTTCGCCCGCACGTTGCAGGACTGCATCGACCGCGCGAGCGGCACTTCGCTCGACGAGCGGAAATAACCCAGGACATTTGCCTTTCCTGCCAGACCGCGCCGGCATCTGCCGCGCGGGCACGCTGCGTGCTGCCTGCGGCGCCTGGTGCAACAAGGTTGCACTTTTGGAAAAACACTTGCCGTGCTCACGCACCAGCCTGAAAGGGACCTCCATGAACAATCGTGTACTCGCTGCGGTCGTCGCCGCGCTCCTCGTGCCGGCGGCCGCTCCGGTTGCCGCAGACGGCATCACGCTCGACCCCTCGCAGCAGAAACGCATCGACGCCGTCTTCCAGGACTACGACAAACCGGACAGTCCCGGCTGTGCGCTCGGCGTGATGAGCGGCGGACGCATCGTCTACGCAAAAGGGTATGGCCAGGCGACGCTGGATCCAGCCGTGCCGATCGACTCGACCAAGCTCTTCGACATCGCGTCCGTGTCGAAGCAGTTCACCGCGGGCGCCATCGTTCTGCTGGCCCAGCAGAGCAAGATCCGTCTGACAGATGACGTACACAAGTACATTCCGGAGCTGCCGGACTACGGCGTGCCCATCACAATCAACAATCTGCTCTGGCACACGAGCGGCCTGCGCGACTACTCCATCCTGCTGCTGCTCGGCTCGTTCGACTATCCCGAGATCACCACCGAGGCGCAGGCGCTCGAGTTCGTCAAACGCCAGCGCAAACTGGATTTCGCGCCTGGCACGAAATACTCGTATTCGAACACCGGCTATTTCCTGATGTCGCTGATCGTGAAGCGCGTGAGCGGGCTGTCGCTCAACGACTTCTCGCGCAAATACATCTTCAATCCGCTCGCCATGCCCACGGCCGTGTTTCGCGACCGGCACGATCTGCCGATCCCGAACGTCGCGCTCGGCTACGCGCCGGACGAGGTGGGATTCGTGCAGAGCATGTCCAACTGGGAGCAGGTCGGAGATGGGTCACTGCACCTGTCGATCGAGGAATTGCAGAAATGGGATGAGAACTTCTTCCACCCCGACGTTGGCGGACCGCAGTTCGTCGAGGAAATGCTGCGCCGGGGCACGCTGAACAATGGGCGACGTCTCACCTACGCACGGGGCCTGCAGGTGGATCGCTATCGCGGGCTCGAACGCGTGAAGCACGGGGGCGACTGGGTGGGTTACCACGCGAACATCGAGCGCTTCCCGAGCGTGCACACCACCGTCGCGCTCGAGTGCAATCTCGATCCGATCCCTCAGTACGAGCTCACCGAGCAGGTGATCGACATCGTGCTCGAGAAGGTGTTTCCGGAGCCGAAGCCGCAGGAGCCGCCGCCGCAGCCGTCCCTCCCACCGGAACGGTTCATCGGCGAGTACTTCAGCAAGGACTGGCAGGCCGTGTTCACGGTGACGCAGGGAGAGGAGGGACTGCTGTTCAACCTCCTGTCGTTCTCGCTGCCCCTGGAGGCTCTCGGGCCGACGACATTCGGAGTGCCGGGATTTCCGACCATCCGCATCGAGTTCGCCGTGCGGGGCAGTGCGCCGGCGCACTCCGTCACGCTGAAGATCGACAAGGACGACACGGACACGACGCACCCGGTGGGCCAACGTTTCACACCGGTTCCGCCTGCAGATCCTGCCGCGTACGTGGGTAAGTTCTACAGTCCCGAGCTCAACGTTACGTGGAGCGTCGTGAGGGACGCAGAGGGCAATCTTTCCGTGGACGACAACGATCCCACCCCGGCGCTCGAAATCAAGGGCCCGCTACTTCCGGCACAGCAAACGGATGCACTGTACGGATTGGCTGGATGGCTGCGATTCACACGCAACACGTCCGGCGCGGTGACCGGATTCGACCTGAGCTACAGCGGAGTGAAGGACTTCCGCTTCAACCGCCAGTAGTGAGCGAATGGCGCGTGCGCGCGGGGATACCGCGCGCACGCGCACCTTCAGCGGTTGAGGAGGCCCATCATCGTGGCATCGTAACGCGTGCCCGCGGCAACACCCTTCGGCGCAATCTGGTCGATGCGATCGAGCTCCTCTTCGGTGAGACGAACGTCCACACCGGCGACGTTCTCTTCGAGGCGCTTGATGCTGCTCGTGCCCGGGATCGGCACTACGTTGTCGTGGCGATTGAGGAGCCAGGCGAGCGCAAGTTGCGCTGGCGTGCAGCCCTTCTCGGCGGCCAGCTCTTTCACGTGGTCCAGCAGCGCGAGGTTCTTCGCAAAGTTCTCGCCCTGGAAACGCGGGTTGTTTCGCCGCCAGTCGTCCGGCCCCAGATCCTCGGGCTTCTGAAAGCGACCCGCGAGAAAGCCGCGGCCGAGTGGACTATAGGCGACGAGCGCAATTCCGAGCTCATCGAGCACAGGCAGTAATTCGTCTTCCGGATCGCGAGTCCACAGCGAGTATTCCGTCTGTACCGCTGCAAGCGGATGCACCTTGTGCGCTCGGCGCACTGTGTCCGGCGCCGCTTCCGAGAGACCGATGTGGCGCACCTTGCCTTCGCGCACCAGCGCGGCCATCGCGCCGACCGTTTCCTCGATCGGCGTGCGCGCGTCCGTTCGATGCAGGTAGTAGAGATCGATGTAGTCCGTTTCCAGTCGCTGGAGCGATGCGTCGCAGGCTTTGCGCGCATAGGCCGGGCTGCCGTCGATGAGACGCTCGTTGGTTGAGCCCACGGACGCGGTGAAACCGAATTTGGTCGCGAGCACGACGCTTTCCCGACGGTCCTTGATCGCTTTTCCGACCTGACGCTCCGAGGCGCCGTACACGTCGGCCGTGTCGAGCAGCGTGATGCCGAGGTCGAGTGCGCGGTGGATGAGCGCCACCGCCTGCTCATCGCCCCGCACGCTGCTGGTGTACACATTGGCGATGCCGATGCTCATGCAGCCGAGACCTAGTGCGGAAACTTCGGGGCCGTGACGACCCAGCTTGCGGTACTTCATGCACGCTCCAGCTCGTTGAGAAAGTGGCTGAAGGCAGCAAAACAAATACCCGTCTCACGGGCAATCCATCGAATGGAAGAGGGCGCGCGTCAGCGGTAGCGGAGCGATGCGGATTCGACGTAGATGATTTCGCACGCACCGGCGCCGGTGTCATCACGGCGCAATGACGTTTTGACCGTGCGTTGATCCGTCGTTTCGATGTCGACGAGCATCCCTTCGAGGGTTACGACGCTTCCCACTCGCAAGCTCCGGAGCGTGCGCCACACGCGGCTATTCGCCGGTACGAGGTGCCAGTTCGCCGAATGGGATTCGATGTCCTGGCGCGCGATCGGCGGCTCCTCATCGTAGTGCCAGAAATAGAAGCGGCCGGATTGAGAGATGTCGAGGTCTGCGAGCACTGCCGAGTCGGACATCGGACCCCAGCCGACCGCGATGTCGAGGGGGCTCACGTCCGCGAGCGTGCCGAGCCAATAGCGCTCGCGGCTCAGCACGCGCACCTGCGCAGTGAAACGCGCACGTGGGAAGAGTCGCGCCTCATCGAGATCGATGGGCTCTGCACTTTCGAGGTCGGTCTGCCTCGGGTCTTCGGGCACGAGCGTACCCGGCTGCCAGTCGAATGGCCGCGCCGAGAGGAATTGCCAGGTCGCGATCAGCGCACACGCGCCCAGCACCAGTCCGGAGTAACGCACGGCCGGATTCTCACACCGCAGGTGTCGGCAGAATGTGACGCAGCCGCCAGCGCCGTGAGACACTCCCGGCCCCGAAGGGGACCACGAGAAAGAGCTTTCGAAGTCATGATTCCTGCACAGGAAGCCCTCCAGCGGCTGCGCGAGGGCAATCGGCGGTTCGTCGCCAACATCGGCAACCGCGACGGCCGCGCCCAGCCGCGGCACATGGAGCTGGCGCTCGACCACAGGCCGTTCGCCATCATCCTCGGCTGCTCGGACGCACGCGTGCCCGCGGAGCTGGTGTTCGACCAGGGTCTTGGGGACCTGTTCGTGATTCGCGTGGCCGGCAACATCGTCGCGCCTTCGCAGGTGGGGAGCGTTGAATTCGCCGCGTCGAGATTCGGCACGCGACTGGTGGTAGTGCTAGGGCACACACAGTGCGGCGCCATTCTGGCCACCATCGAAGAGCTGCAGCAGGCGGCGGAAAACCAGTCGCGTTTTTTGCGCTCGATCGTGGATCGGGTGCGCCCTTCCGTCGAAGGTCTCATGAAGACCGAATTGCGCCATGACCGCAACGCGCTCGTGAAAAGCGCCGTGCGCTCGAACGTGCGTCTCTCCGTGAACCATCTGCGCCACGGCTCCGAAGTGCTCGAGCAGCTCGGGCGCGAGCAGGGGCTCGTCATCGTGGGTGCGGAGTACTGTCTGGAAACCGGCGTCGTGGACTTCTTCGAAGGGCCCGAGATCGCCTGACGCGGCGAGTCGCAGCGCATGGCGTCCGCCGACGAAAAGTTCATGCATCGTGCGCTGGAGCTGGCGGACTCCGCGGCGCTCATGGGCGAGGTGCCGGTCGGCGCTGTGGTCGTGCACGAAGAGCAGGTGATTGCGATGGGCTACAACCAGCCGATCGCGTCGAAGGATCCCACTGCTCACGCCGAGATCGTCGCGCTCCGCGAAGCGGCTCGTCTCATGGACAACTACCGGCTCGATGACACGACGCTCTATGTGACTTTGGAGCCTTGTCCGATGTGTGCAGCGGCCATCGTGCACGCGCGTGTCCGCCGCCTGGTGTTCGGCGCATGGGACCCGAAGGCGGGCGGCGCCGGGAGCATCGTGGACATCTTTTCCCTGCGCGAGCTCAACCATCGCGTCGACGTGTTCGGTGGCGTGCTGATGGAGGAGTGCGCGCGACGCCTCACGAATTTTTTCCGCTCACGCCGCGAGCCCGAACGTTAATCGCACGGGTGCCGTGAGATGCGCAACGGAAGTGCGCGCTGCGCTCTCATTGCCCTATCACTGTTCGAATACAACTGTGCAGAGACGCCCGCGCACGGTGCGCGCGCGCTTAAGTGACTGTTCTCACTCACTCTCAGCGCGAGCGACGAGAGTGGCACAGTGGTTGCAATCTCTTCGGCGTCGGACGTCGCCTCTACGTCCGGCGGGTGAGCGGCAAGTTTCCGTTCATCCACATGCCGCCGGTTGGATGACTCGTGACCCCCTCGCGAATTCCACCAACCGGCGGCAAATTTTTTGGTGTGTCGCCGTCAGGCGTCGGGCTCGACTTCGATGCGTGTCTCGCCTGCGATCGCTTCGGTGGGCCGCCATTCGAGCAGCGTGAGGAAGCGCTGCACACGATCCACGAATTGCACGGGTTCCCAGCCGCGGGCATAGCCGCGTTTCGCGCGCGCATACCAGCGTTCCTGTGCGAGCAGCGGCAGGTGATCGCGAACGTCCTGCCACTTGTCCGGATCCTTGCCGCGTGTTTGCGCGAGTACGCGCGCGTCTTCGAGATGACCATAACCGACGTTGTAGGACGCGACTGCCAGCCACGTGCGATCCGGCTCGGGAATGCGCGCGGGAATCTTCTCCAGGACCTCCGCGAAATATTTCGCGCCGGCCAGAATGCTTTGCTGCGGGTTCGTGCGGTCCTTGCAGCCCATCGCCGCGGCGGTTTCGGCGGTGAGCATCATCACGCCTTGCGCACCGTCCGCGGATTCGGCTTTCGGGTCCCACTTGGATTCCTGGTAACCGATCGCCGCGAGCAGCCGCCAGTCGATGCCGGTCTTGGCGCCTGCTTCCTCGAACCACGTCCGGAACGCGCCGAGTCTCTCGCCGATGTGCTCCTGAAAACGCAGCGACTCGACGAAATCGAACTTGTGCGTGTCGCCCGAGGCGCGCGCGGAGAACTGCGCGAGCTGGCCCGTATTCTTGACCTCGCTGAAAAACTTCTCGACCTCGCGCAGCAGGTCCGTCGCGCCCTTGCGTACGATCCATTGCGCGGGGCGTGCAGCCGGCAGCGTGAATCCGACTGCCACGTTCGGATAGAGATGACGCGCAAACGAATACTCGCGCGAATCGACGATGCCGTAATTCGCCTGGCCCGAGTCCACGTCCTCGAGCGGATCCGCGGCGCTCGGCGCAGTCGCCACCCATTCGAGATTCGGTGCCACGGTGCTCTTCAGCTTCTGCAGGATCTGCTCCTGCGGGCTGCCCGAGCGCACGGCGAGCTTCGCAGATTCGATCTGGAGCGTGCCGCGCGGACGCATCTCGCCGCGCCGATAGACGACGAGTTGCTCGATCTGCTCGTACGGTTGGGCGGCGTCACCGACGCGCAGCCACGCGGCATCTGCGGTGAGCTGCGCGGCCGCGATGTCAGCACGCTTCGCTGCGAGCTCAGCCTGCAATGCCTGCACGTTCGCCACAGGCGCGACGACGAGCGTGACGCCGAGCTTCTGCGCGAATGCGCGCGTCAGCGCAAATTCGAGTCCCTCTGCGCCGTTCGCGCCGAGGTAGTAGGTGGTGGGACTGTTGATGGTGACGACGCGCAGCTCGCCCCGTGCGCGGATTTCATCGAGTGCTCGCGGCTCCTCCTTCGGCTTGCAACCCGCGATCAGCACGCAGGTCGCGAATACGAGCGCGACCACTAAAGTCGGCACGAGCGCCGACACTGCGGCCCTGGGCAGGATGGTGGCGATGGCAGCGGGGCTGCGCTCGTCTTCCCGCATCAGGACCTCTCACTCGACATTCCGGGTTCGGCTAGAATACCAGCCCCCGCAAGGGGACCCCCCGGAGAGGTACCGAAGTGGTCATAACGGCGCCGACTCGAAATCGGATGGTCGGGTAATTCCGGCACGTGGGTTCGAATCCCACCCTCTCCGCCACCTCTTTTCCCTTATTTGTCCGTGACATGGCTCTTTCTGGCATGGTGCTACTGCCGAGCTAACTGCCAAATTTTGGGGCCTGCTGGGGACCGTAGTCGGCGAGGATCAGCCCCGGGCGAAGCTCGACACACACATCAAGCCCGTCAGCGAACCGCGCCCAGATACCGATCGAACCAGTTGCTCGCATCGCGCGCGACGGAGTTCAACGGGTAGGCGAAATGCCCGCCGTCGTACACGATGTGCTCTTTCTGATCCGCCGGCGAACCGAGCAACGTGAACAAGCGTCGTTGCGAGCGCTCGTACGGCAGGATGTGATCGAAGCGCCCGTTGATCATCAGCACCGGAAACCTGATCCGCGGGGCATAGTTCACCAGGTCCAGCATCGGGTGCGTACCGGTCCGCACCGAGATGCCGCCCGAAATCAGCACCGCCGCCTTGATGCGCGGCTCGACCGCCAGCACGTTGAGGTTGTAGCTCGCTCCGCGACTGAACCCGAGGAAGCCCACCTTGTTCGCGTCGATATCGGCGCGCGACTCGAGGTAGTTCAGCGCGATGGTGAGATCGCGGTTGTACTCGAGCGCGTACTGTCGTTGCTGGTCGCGCAGAGCATCCGGCTCGAGCGGTTCGGCGCGCCATCTTTCATAGCTGCCCCACCACACCGGCAACACGAGCGCACGGCCGCTGTTTGCCACGAACTCCGCCACGCGCAGGTTTTCGAGTGTGTTGTCGTTGGCACGTTTGGTGATGCAACAGTTCAGCGCTGGCGCGTAGACGATCGCCTGCAGGGGTCGCGCGTGAATCTTCGGCCGCACGATGTACAGCGTGGCGTTCTCCTCGCCTGCGAAGCGCAGCTCGACGCGTTCCGCAATCCAGAGCGGCGTCTGCTGGATTGGCGTCACCGTCACAGCAGTTGGCCTCGCGCGCACGGCCGCAAATTGCGAGCGCATGACTTCGAACGCTTCGTCCGCCACGGGCTCCCGTTGCGGAGTATCGCGCTCGAATAGGAGATGAATCGGCTCGAGCCATGCGCGGGGAATCTCCGAGGCGGGCAAGCGATGCATCAACCGTACGCCGTGCGTTGGCAAGCGGCTCAGCGGCGATGCGGTGTATGCGCCCTGATTTTCCGACGCGTAGTCGGACCACGCGCCGCCCAGTGCCAGCGCATTCTTGCCGGAGAAGTTCCACACCCACTCACGAACGTTGCCGCTCGTGTGATAAGTACCCCAGGCACCAAGGCCCACAGGACTGAGCGCGGAGTCCGGCCCATCCGCAGAGAATCTGCTGTTCACGGTAACGGCGGGCGCAACGTTGAAGTGCTCGTCGTACGGCGCGAAAGCAGCTCGCAGCCAATGATGAACCGTCGGCAGCTCTTCGCCGCGGAAGCGCGCATACGCCACTGCTTCGTACCAACTGATTCCGCCTACTGGCAGATCCGCCTGCCCGGAGGGGTATGCGCTGAGCTGCCAGCCTGCCGGACCCGGCCGGCCGGTCGTGTCGACGAAGCGCTTACGCGCATCGGTCCACGTGAGTGTCTGCCCGTTGTCCTCGAACGTGAGACCTTGCCAGTACGTCGGATCGTCGTAGCCGCCTGCATCGACGAACTGCTTGAACTCCGCGTTCGTCGTTTCGTGACGCGCGATGCCAAATGCCGGCATGTCCAGCGCGTAGCTGCCTGCGGCCTCAGGCGTCCAGCCTGCCAGCACGACGGGAACGTTCGTGCGCGGGACGAGCACCATGTCTTCAGGTAACGAATGTTCGGCGGCGAGCGGCAACGGCACGGTCGACCAGCGCCGCGTGATCATCGTTTGATTTGGCGGCTCGTTCTGCACGGACGGGCCCGGGTTCGCGACGACGAAGAATCCGGTGCGAAACCCTGGCTTGGTCACACGGATCTGCAGCGGGCCGCGCGGCGCATCGACGCTGTGCTGGAGCGGCGTGACACCCATCTCGCGCCATTCTCCCGACGCGTCGTCATACGGTTTGAAGTGCACCGTGGCGCCGGGCTCGGCGACGAGCGCGCGAGTGGGTAGTGCGATCTGGCGCCAGTATTCAGCGAATGCGGGATCGTTTTTCAGGCCAGGGTCGTCTCGCAGGAGCGGCAGGCCGAGGGTGAACGCGCGGCCGTATTGATCCTTCTGCACGAGGTCTGCCATCTGCGCGATGACGCGTGACTGCGTTTCGTGGCGCGTGACGCCTTTGCGCCATAGCGCTGCGCCGATGACGATCGCGGCGATCAGCGCGGCGAGTGCGCCGAATGTGAGAATGCGGCGAGGCGTCCCAACCGCTTTCGCATGAGGCGTGGCGGCGGCGGCACCTGGCGCCGTATCGTTCGCCGCGTTCTCAACCAGCCGATACCCAACGCGCGCGATGGTCTCGACGGCAAAGCTCTGGTGCGCCTCGGACAGCCGCCGCACACGAGCAATGCAGCGCGTCACGGCGTCTTCTCCCACGACCCGCCCGCCCCAGCACTCTTCTATAAGGTCGTCGCGGGACACCACCTCACCGCGCCGGCGCGCCAGCGCCACCAGTACCTGCATGACGCGAGGCTCGAGAACCTCGGCCTGATCTCCCGCCAGCACTTCGCGGAATGCAGGCCGAACGCGCAGCGCCCCGAGCGAGAACTCGGCCTCCCGCGCCAGATCGATCGCTATTCGGCGCTCAACCGCCATCACCGACTCCCATCCGCCCGTCCATCACCCATTCATCGGCAATCCATCGGCTCGCGGCCCTGTCGCACGCTGCCCGGCAGGCGTCGTATGCGCTCGACCACCGGGAGATGTCTCAATGAATACAAATGCGGATGTCGTGGCCGTCCTGACCCGACGCATGCCGAAGCGCATCTACGTGCCTGTCGCGGGCCTCGCCACCCTTCTCGCGCTGACCGGATTCTGGCCCAGCTATTTCGGGCGGCTGCTCGCGGGGACGCTGCAGACGCTGCCCCTCATCCACATTCACGCCGCAGTCTACATGGGGTGGCTCGGGCTGGTCATCGCGCAGGGGTGGCTGGCGGCTACCGGGCGAACGGCGCAGCACGTGAAGGTCGGCCGGTTCGGTTTCCTGTACGGCGTCGTCGTGGTGCTGACCGGTCTCACCCTGACGTTCCATCTGTTTGCGAAGCGCATCGCCCAGGGCGAAATCCTCAGCGCACAACGCTTCCTGTTCATTCCAGTCACGGACATGATCGTTTTTTCGTCGTTGCTGATGGCCGCGTGGATCTATCGGCGCTGTCCCGACATCCACAAACGGTTGATCATTGTCGCGACGACGATGCTCATCATCGCGGGTGTCGGACGCCTGCCCTTCTGGCACGGCACACGCGTCATGACGGTCCGCGAAGCGCTGCCGTTCCTCATCGTCTGGCTGTCGCCCATCTACATCGCGATGGCGCACGACTATTTCCGGCGGCGGATCGTGCATCCGGTGTACGTGATGGGACTCGTCGTATTGACGCTCGTGCGCATGCGAGCACCGCTGATCACCAGCGACGCATGGCTCAGCGTTTCAGGTCGCATCGCGAAGTTGTTCCTCTCCGTGTCATTCGTCGCCGTGCTGGCAACGGCACACGCCGCGCCGCCGAACCTGCAGGCGGAGAAGCCTAACATCTGGGGCGTGTGGGTCGGGACAGGCGGCTATCCCGACATCGATCCACGATATCGCAGCGAGCCGTGGCCCAAAGTGGAATTCACACCTTGGGGCGCTGCCGAGTCCAGGCGACTCGCCACACCCGAGAGCATGCGGCCGTGCGAACCGTTGGGTCCGGTCGGCTATGTGTCGGTCGGCGGCAATTTTCCGCTGGAGATTGCGCGCACGACGACCGGCCTGCTGATGCTGTGGGAGGCAACGTCGCTCGCAAGGCGCGTCTACACGGATGGACGCAAACATCCGGACGATATCGATCCCACGTGGCTTGGACATTCCGTGGGCCACTGGGAAGGCGACACGCTCGTCATCGATACCATCGGCAGCAACGGCCGCGGCAAGCCACTGAATGGCTACGTCGCCAACGGTGTGCAGTCGAGGACGGACACCGCGCCGCGACTGCCCGCGAGCGATCAGCTCCACATGGTCGAGAGGATTCGCGTCGTCGGCGACGGAGCGTATCTCGAGAATGAAATCACGATCGACGATCCGAAGAGTTACGTGCGGCCTTTCAAGGCGAAGCACTACTGGCAACGCCGCCCGGATCTGGACGTGTTCGAGTACTTCTGCAGTGATGACGAAGGAGCACAGCAATGAAGCTCATTGGCGTACTCATACTCATGATCGCCGCTCATCACTCCTTCGCGATGTTCGATTTCGAGAAACAGGTGACGCTGCAAGGTACGGTGAAGGAATTCCACTGGACCAATCCACACGTGTGGCTCGAGATTGCCGTGCTCGATGCGAAAGGCGGCACTACTGCATGGAGCTTCGAGATGGGCGCGCCGGGAATGCTCGCACGCACTGGCTGGAAGAGCCGCATGCTGGTCGCCGGCGACAAGGTCACCGTCGTAGCGAATCCTCTGAAGTCTGGTGAGCCTCGCGGGCGCGTCGTGACGGTTACATTGCCCGGCGGGCGCGTGATGGGACCAGGCGGAATCGTGCCGCGTCAGTACTGATCGTGCCTTTACCGTCCGTACAGCAGCTGCTTGAGCTCGGCCGGAGGAGGCACGCTGGGAAACTGCGGTAACGCGTCGTTGATCTGGTACCACGTGCATTTCGATTCGGTGTTGACGTGCGCGCGCGCTGCAATCGGCGCGTCCGTATCCAGCGCCGCGACAGCGAGGCTCACCATCTGCACGGCCGGTGCGTGAGTGAACAGGCGCGTGCCGCACGTCTTGCAGAAACATCGGTCCGCATTCATCGACTCGATGTGATACCTGCCGAGGAGCTCTGCCCCTTCGGTCACCCTGAGCTGGCTGAACGCCATGAACAACACGGTGGCGAAGGCGGCGCCGTGCGCCTTGCGACAGAATTTGCAGTGGCAATTCACGACAGCCTTGAGATCGCTGTCGATCTCGAAGCGGACCGCGCCACACAGGCAGCTGCCTCGATGCATCGCTTCACCTGACAGAGACTGCGAGTAACAGGAACGTGGTTTCGGCGCCGCACTGTAGTCGCGATCGTTCGTGAATTGCAAAAGCTGGTCGCGCGGCAAGTTGTGTTTTAACCCGCGCAACCAGCCGTTATCGTTGCGCCTCCCCCAGGGGGATCGATCGTCCCGTGCATTCGCTTCGCGGCTGCGCGCCGCGCTCACTCTCGCCGCAATGTCCTCGGCACCTTACGCAGTACTCGCGCAAGAACCCGCCGACAGCGGCCAGCTCGAAGAGATCACCGTCAGCGCGCGCTTCCGCGATGAATCGCTCCAGCAGACGCCGCTCGCAGTCACTGCAATCACTGGTGAATCGCTCGAGCTACGTAACGTCACTAACGTGGTGGATATCGGCAAGTACTCCCCAATGTCACGATCAATCCGCTGGGCGCGGGCTTCGGACCGACGCTGGTCGCAAGCATTCGTGGCATCGGTCTGACGGACTGCAAACCCGGGGTTTTCGCAGAGCGATGCGCAGTGACAACGGCATGCTGAAGGGTCCGCCAAAATACTCGTCCGCATTCAGAAACTTAGATATAAAAGCCGACCGTGTTCCACGTAAGGCCTACCATCGATCGTGGCGGCCATCGCGAGCCAGCGAGTTCCGCGCGACGTCATCCCTCGATACCAGATCGGGCCCGGGCTATCGGACCAGTCTGCGCCGCAGCTCGGACAGAGTGCAGTCATGGAAATTCCGTTAACTTGCGTAATGTGGAAGTATCTGGAATTAATGCGCGATGCAGACTCTGACCGAAAAGCTCATCGAGGAAGGCCTGAAGGACCGGATCTTTTCGGAGCGGCAGTTGGAGCGTTCCCTGGGATCCTCGCCACGGAGCCGGTACGGCCTGGTCAATCGGGCGCTCAAGGCCGGGGAGCTCGTGCGCATTCGCCGCGGTCTGTACGTGCTGCCGCCGCGTTTTCGCTCGCATGCCGTGCACCCTTTTGGGGTTGCGCAAGCGATCGCGCCTGGCAGCTATGTCTCTTTCGAGACCGCGCTGTCACATCACGGCTGGATTCCCGAATCGGTGCAAGTGACAGCGAGTGTGATTCCGGGGAGGAAGTCCATGGAGCTCGAGCATCCGCTGCTCGGCAGCTTCGCATTCCATCCGCTCGCCCTGAACGCCCTTCATTTCCTCGAGCTCGTTGAGCGTCGTCAATTTGCTTCGCAGACGACGTTGGTTGCTCAGCCGTTTCGAGCGCTCATGGACCTGATCGCGCTTCGCAAAATTGAATGGACTGGCCTTGAATGGCTCGTTGAGAGCCTGCGGATCGACTTGCCGAACCTCCGTAGTGTCAGCCGTTCCGACATTCAGATTCTCTTGCGGGTCTACAAGCACCGTCGGGTGCTCACGTTTCTTGCACAGTTCGCCAGGGCGGTGCGCAGGTGATCGAGGTCATTCGTCAACGGCTCGCCTCCTACGCTGCCGCCAATGCGGTCGAGGAAGAGCAGGCGACAAAGGAAATTCTGCAGGAGGTTGCCCTGTATTCGCTGTGGCGCGGCCGATTTTTCGAGGTCGCCGCATTCCAGGGCGGGACGAGCCTGCGCATCCTCCACAAGCTTCCCAGATTCTCGGAAGACCTCGATTTCATTCTCCTCGAGCCCAGCAGAGCTTTTCAGTGGAGTCGCTATCTCGAGTCCTTGCTATCTGGTCTCGAAGAGTTCGGATTGCAGTCTCAGGTGCTCGACAGAGCAGGATGGATCGCAATGTCAGGGAAGCGCTGCTGAAGAACGACTCGGTCGGCCAACAGTTGAATCTGCGATTCGCGCAGGCACCGAAGGGTCCCACGGTCAAAATCAAGCTCGAGATCGATGTCAATCCGCTTGCGGATTCGTCGTTCGCGTACACGTACCTCGATTTCCCGCTCGACTTCGAGGTGTGCCACCAGGATCTTCCGAGTAACTTCGCCCTCAAGATCCACGCGCTCCTCTGCAGGCCGTACCTGAAGGGGCGCGATTGGTACGACTTCAACTGGTACGCCAGGCAACGGATCAAGCCGAATCTGCCACATCTGCAGGCGGCGCTGCGGCAGGCGGGGCCGTGGCAAGGCAAGAAAATCGAAGTTTCCAGTCACTGGCTCGCGGGTGTCTTGCGAGAGAAGATCGCGACGATCGACTGGAAAGCAGCCGCCAAAGATGTCGCGCGTTTCCTGAACGCCGCGGAGCGTGCGAGCCTCGGATTGTGGAGCCGCAAGTTCTTCGATGCGAAGGTCGCTTCAGTGTTCGCCAGCCAGGAACGTGGCGATTGAGTTCAGTTGCGTCTTTCCGTGAAGCGCGTAATGACCGCGTACTGTGGAGAGCAGCGTCGCGAGAGTTGCTATGAACAGCAGTCATCGATGACGACTATGGCTTTCGTTCGAGACATATCGTCCGCTCGAGCTCACGCAAGGCCCTGCTTGAGCTGAATGGCAAGGCGTCGCCCCGGCGGGCCATCCATGGCCCGTAAAACGCTCCGAGCGATGTCCGTCAGGGCACTACGGTTTCGATGACGACCTCGCCTGAACCGACGAGCACATTGGTGTCGGTGCGAACCTGCACGTTGCCCAACAGGACTCGATCGGCAGCCGGCGCCGCATTCGCCGTCACCGAGCCCGGCACGTTCCATGACGTGCCCGCCGGCCGCAACGCATTCGCATCAGTCACCGACACTGAGCCGAACGCGGGATTGACGAACACATCCACGTAATTGAACGTGGTCGTGCCGGCCGGCACCGCGTACCCATCTACCAGGATGCGCCATGTACCCGCAGCGGGATTGCCGATCGTCACAGACTCCTCCGAGTCGCCATCCGCGCTCTGCCCCACCAGCACGCAGCTGCCCGAGGTGCAGTTGTAGACGAACAGGTCGAGATCCGCGGCGGCATCTGAGGGGCTGCCGATCGTGGCGCGCAAAGACGTCGTGCCCGCGCTGACGGCTACATCGAATACTTGCTGCTCCCCATTGGCGATGAGCGGTGAGAGTCGCTTGGCGCTACCGAGCGTGGTTCCCACCGCGCGTCCAGTGAATGCACCGAACGCGTTAGTGATGGTGTACGTACGCGCGATCGGTACGCCGATCGTTGCTGAGGGGATGACATCGGGATTCGGGGAAACCGTCGCGCCCAGAATCGAGGTCGTCAGCGTATAGGGTGCGAAGTCGATATCCGAGCTGCGTCTCGCATCGACCGTCACCTCCCACGCGCCCGGCTGCGGATTCGAAACCGACCGCGAGAGCGGGCTGCCGCTAGTGCACTCACCGGCCGTGGGGCTATAGCAGTTGAAAGAGGAATTCGAATCGATGCCCACGCCCCATGGATGCCAACGCAGAAAGCGGGCCTGCCCCGTGCCAGGCGTCGCGCTCGGACCGGTGAAGTCCACTTTCAGGGCCGGCGTTCCGGCGGGAACGTTGACGAAATACGCTGCCTGCTGTGCTTGACCGATCGTGGTCGAGTGCGTGACGGAATAGCCGTTCGCCGCGCTGAACGCTTCGGAAGCCACGACGACGTTCATCGTCTGAAACTCGATGCCGGCCGCGCTCGGACTGTCGAAATTCAGGATGGCAGAGTGCGCGCCCGCGGTCGCAGGGTTGACCGAGACCGGAAAACTCACCGGCACGTTCAACGGCAGCGACACGGCGCCTGGTGAGCTGAAGGTGCCGTCGTTCCCGACCCAAGTCACGCTGTAGCTTTTCGCCTGCGAGGAGCCTTTGGTTCGCATGAGCGTGTAGGTGCGGGTATAGGACTGCCCCGCCACCACACCTTCGCGATCGTGGATCCCCACGCCGATGCCAGGCTGCGCCAGAAATGCGCTCAGCCCGGTGTTCACGGGAACGCGGGCGAGAACCTCGTCAGTGCTGATGTTGGTGGACAGAAGAGACCATGCATTGGCCGTTTGCAGCAACCCATTGCCCTGACGGTAGATGCCGAGGCGGCTGGGATCGAGGAGCCGCGTCGAGGACAACATCGCCTGCCGCAACTGTGCCGGCTTGTATTGCACGCCGGTCTGCTTCGCGGCACTGATTAGAAGCGCGGCTGCGCCCGTCGCCTGCGGCGACGCCATCGACGTGCCATTGAACATCTGATATCCGGGAGGGAGGTCGTAAGGTATTCCAGCGCCGGGCTGCCACATGGGTGTGGTGGAGACGGCGGATCCGGGAGCGATGACCTGCGGTTTAAAGCCGCCGTCTTCGCGTGGGCCGTTCGAGGTGAAGTAGTGGAGGTTGTCTGCGTAGGGCGTGTCGGCGCCGTAGTTCAATTGCATGCTGTCCCGGCTGAGATACGCCCCCACGCTCACGACGTTAGTCGCCACGGAAGGATCCCCGACCGTGTTCAATCCCGGGCCGCTGTTACCGGCCGAGAAGAACAGCTGCACCTTGTACTGTTCGATGAGCCGGTTGTAGATCTCGTCGCGTGCCGTATTGCCGTCGTTGAGCGCGGGTAGCCCGCCGATCGACATGTTGATCACGTCCACCGCCGCCTGCTTCACGGCGTAGATCATGCCCTCGATCATGGCGTGATTCGTGCAGCCGGCAATGAACAGACATGCCCGAACCGAGACCAGCTTCGCCCCGGGCGCCGCCCCGCTCATCGGGCCCGAGAACAACGCGTTGCCGGCTGCGATACCCGCAACGTGCGAGCCGTGAGCTCCCGACACGATACCGATGTTCACGACCTTGTTCTTGCCATCGGTCTGCACGACGAACGGCAGCCGCTCGGCCACGGCGGTCGCCGGATTGTCGACACCGAAGTAGTTGACGTTGAACCGCACCTTGTAGTCGGTCATCGCCATTTCATCGGCGAAGCTGCCATTCTGATTGGTATCGACCCAGACGTCGTTCTTCGTCGGATCCCACAGCACTGCAAACAGGCCGCTGCTGCCCGTGGGATTGCCATCGCGATTCACATCGTTCTCGAGCTCGCCGCCCAGGCGCGGATCGCGCTCGTCGAACGAGGCAATGCGGTAGCTGCCCGCGCGCGGCGCCGTGTAAGTGCGTCCATTGAAGGCGAACTGACTTCCTGACACCTGCGCACTCATGTTCAGCCATGTCGGGTCGTCGTCCGTGAACGGGTCGGTTGCGGTCATCCAGTCGACGACTTTTCGCTCGCCGGTTGCAGTGGTGAGCAGGCTCGGGTGATCGAGCGTCACGCCGCTGTCGACGATCCCGATTTTCACTCCGCGGCCGTCCCACGTCGGATGCGCGGCTGTGAACTGAGCGGCTCCCGTCTCGCCGATCGGCATGTAGGCGTTGTTCCGCGGCGTGGTTGGGCCGGGTGGCACCTGCGGTACGGGCGGAACGTCGCCGTCAGGCGCCGGCCGCGGATTCGGCATTGGCACCACTTCGTCCACGTCCACGTACTGCACCGATGAGAGGGCAGCCAGCGTCTTCACTTGATTGACTGGAACGCTGGCCCGGACGTACCCGAGGCCATCGTCGCGGTACTCGATGCGCCCGCCGAGCCCGGTAATTGCGCTGACGGCCTGAGAGCTGGCGCCGACCTTGATCGCAATGAGCAGCACGATGCGGCTCTTGCCGGCTTCCTGCGCCTGGGTCAGCAGCTGCTCCGCATGCCGTCCCAACTTGCTGGAGGTTGCGGGCGCCGCTGCTCCCGCCGCGCTGCTCGCCATGATAGCCAGCCCCACGGCAGCGGCGCAGGCCGCAGCCCTTCTCGCGTGAACGTTCATTGATTTCTCCCCGCTATTAGTCTTGTTGAGTGGCAGCCACCGAATCGTGCGATGGCGCGTGCCAGCGACAATACGGGGAAATCATCTGCTCTGCTCATGTATGTTTTTTGACGCATGCAATTAGATACGGCGCAGGCGGGCCGCAATATCATCGACTCCGTGAAGGGAAAACCCGCGACCGTAACACGATCGTCATCGGGACCGTCCAGACGAGGTGACGACGGTTGAAACGGTTGCTGTGAGGGTCTCCGCTACCGCCTTTCCCTGTGTTTTCCGTGACATACGAAGCGCAACCCTGGGTCCGCGGCGCAGTAGCCGCAGGCCGGGGCAACCTTCAACTGACCTTATTTTCCCCGGTCGTGTGACGGCGATGGGCTTCCCGTAGCACCGATTCAAAGAAGATGCAGGGTGAGAACCACGCCGCCGGGGTCGTGGGGTCACCGGTCCGACATGAAGCTGCGACCCAAGGTCATCGCACTCATCGTTTTGCTCTTCGCCGTTCTGGGCGTTGCCCAGATGGTCGTGCAGAGAGGAATCCTGCTACCGAGTTTCGCCGCGCTCGAGCGGCAGGCCGCGCTCACGGATATGGAGCGCGTCAGTCACGCGCTTGCCGGCGATATCGAGCAGCTCGGCATCACCGCGCGGGACTGGGCCAACTGGATCGACACATACCGGTTCATGGCCGACCGGAATCCTGACTACATAGCGGGCAATCTCAGCACGGACGCAATCACCACCCTGCACCTCAACGCGCTCGCGTACATAGACAACGAAGGCCGCTTCGTGTGGTCCACTGCGATCGGCGCGGGGCCAGAGGGCGTGCCCGCGGACATCGATTTCATTTCACGCGGCGAGCTGCCGCCTGCGCATCCGTGGTGGCAGGTGTTACGGGCCGGGCAAGCGACTTCCGGCATCTTGCGCACGAGCCGGGGCCCGTTGCTTGCCGCGGCATCGCCGATTCTGGATGGCAGCGGCACCGGCCCTCATCGAGGCATGGTGCTGATGGGGCGACTGCTCACGCCGGAACTGGTTGCGCGTATCGCCCGCCAGGCTCATGTGGCGCTCTCCATGAGCGCGGTCAGCGAGCAAAAGTCATCGCAGGACACGATCTCGACTGCGCTCGGCATGCGCTTGATCGAGCAGCATGACAGCACCCTCGTCTTCAAGGACTTCAACGATGTCGGCGGAGCGCCGCTGTTCACGATGCGCATCGAGGTGCCCCGGACCATCAGTGCACAGGGTCGCAGCGCGGTGGCATATACCTCGCTGTTTCTGCTCGCGGCAGGGGCTGCGGCGCTGATCCTGCTCATCGTGATGCTGAAGCGGGCCGTCCTGGACCCGGTGACGCAGATCACGGCGCATGCCCGCAAGATCGGTGCGACGGGAGACCTCACGACGACGCTCGATTGGCGTCGGCAGGATGAGCTGGGCCATCTCGCGGGCGAATTCGATCGCATGGTCCGGCATCTCGCATCCGCCAGGGAACAGGTGGAAATCCAGGCTGAGCGCGCCGAGGGCGCGTCACGTGCGAAGACGGAGTTCCTCGCCATGATGAGCCACGAGATCCGCACTCCCATGAACGGGATTCTTGGCTGCGCCTCGATGCTCCTCGATACACAGCTCCCCCGCCCCGAGCAGCGTGAATTCGCGCAGACCATCCGCAGCTCCGGCGAGAGTCTGCTGGCCATTCTCAATGACGTACTCGATTACTCGAAGATCGAGGCGGGACGCATGACGATCGAAGAAGGCGTGTGCGACCTGCGTGCTGTGTGCACGGACGTCCACCGGTTGCTGAATCAGGCCGCCGCCCAGCGTGGCCTGACACTGCAGGTCGACTATCAGACCGAAGTGCCGCAACTGATCACCGGCGACCCTGTTCGCATCCGCCAGATCCTGCTCAACCTCGTGAGCAACGCTATCAAGTTCACCGAGAGTGGTGGTGTGCGCATCGAGGTTTCACGGCCGTCGCTGGTACGCGTCCGAATCAGTGTAGTGGATACGGGCATCGGCATTCCCGCTGACAAACTCTCGCGACTCTTCGAACGTTTCACGCAGGCTGATGCATCCATCACGCGCCGCTACGGTGGTACTGGCCTCGGTCTCGCCATCAGCAAGCAGCTCGTCGAGCTCATGGGCGGCACGATCGAAGCGGCCAGCTCGCCCGGTGACGGCTCAACGTTCTCGTTCGAGCTGCCACTCATCACAGCGGCCGCTCAATCCTCGTCGGTTTCCGCGCCGCCGTCCGAACCGCACTCGTTCAGCGTTGGCCGGCGCGTGCTCGTGGTCGAGGACAATCCGATCAACCAGCGCGTGGCCGAGCACATGCTGACCAGACTGGGTCATAGCGTGCAGCTCGCACACAATGGCCGGCAGGCGCTCGAGCGCCTCGCCAGCGAGCACTACGACCTCGTGCTCATGGATTGCCAGATGCCTGAAATGGATGGCCTGGAGGCCACTGCATGCATCCGGAACGAGACGTCCGCTGTCCTGGATCATGCAGTCCCGATCGTCGCCATGACGGCCAATGCATTTGCAGAAGATCGCGAACGCTGTCTCGCCGTGGGCATGAACGACTTCCTCGCCAAGCCGGTAAATCGCACGGCGCTCGCGGAGATGATCGAGAAGTGGACCGCAGGCGCTTCCGCCGACCAGCGCGTGCGCGATGCTGCTGGCTGAACGATCGACGTCGTTCACAACTGTCGGCACGGCAGCCGCGGCGATGCTGCTCGTGTGCATCGCGCAGGCAGCTGACGAGCCAGTCACTCGGTACGCCGATGCGCCGCTCTTCCGTACGCTGGACGATGCAGCAATCGATGCGCTGCGCGTAGCACTTCAATTGTCCGGGAAGTACGAGCACGGCGGCGTGCTGCTGAACTGTCGCGGTCAGTTCACGTATACCGCAGCCGTCACGAACAATGATCCCCATGGCGTGCGCTACCGAATCTGGCTGCCGGACATCTGCCAGGTCGCCGGCATCTACCACACGCATCCCGTCGCGCCCTTCGCGGATCACTTCTCGCGCGCTGACGTCGCAAGCGCGAGGCAGCGGAGCGTGCGTTCCTACATTGGGCTCGTGGGCGATCACACGGTGCTGGTGTTCGACCCAGAGCGACCCATGCACAGCGCGACGCGCGAGTCCGCCTTGCTGTATCGAGCTGCCGCGGGCGAGCGGATCGGGAAGGCCGGCACTTGAGGAGTTGACAGGCGCTCCGCCGGTCGCTAGAAATCAGCCTTCGCGCAAACGATTGCATAAACGCTCCGAGGGCGCATGAAAATCTGCTTTCTGCTGGCTGCCCTGGCCATGGGCGCGTCCGTGTCGCAAGCGGCGTTCGCAGCGCTGAGCGTCGGTGCGGCCCGGGTCGACATCACACCGGATGAGAAGTCGTTGCCGAAAGGATTCGATGGGATCAACGACCGGATCTTCGTCCGGGCCATTGTCGTGGACGATGGGCGCAGCCGGGCCGCGCTCGTCACGGTCGATGCCGGTGCGATATCCACAGACACATGGTCGCGCGTAAGCAAGCAGGCCGAAGCGGAATTCCGGATTCCAGTCGGTCACCTGCTGCTCACAGCCACTCATACGCACAGCGTGCCGTTTGGCAGCGCCGGGGACCTGGCGCCACGTATCGTGGCGGCGATCTCGCAAGCTAGCGCGCGACTGCAGCCGGCACGCATGGCTTACGGCAGCGGTGTTTCTTATATCAATGTGAATCGGAATCTCATCGACCCTCAGACACACCGTTGGTGGGAAGGACCGAATTACGACGGAGTGTCGGACAAGACGGTCGCCGTCATTCGCTTCGAAACCCAGGATGGCAAGCCCATCGCGGTGTACTACAACTACGGTGTCCACGCGGTGCTGAACGGCCAGCTCGACCAGATCAGCGGCGACATACCGGGCGCGGCCTCGCGGTACATCGAGGAGTCGCTGGACGATGAGGCGGTGGCGGTCTGGTCGACGGGCGCCGCTGGGGACCAGAATCCGAGGTACTTCCAGCAGACCTACGACCTGCGCGAGATCCGTATCAAGGACTACGCGGCGCGTGGCGTCGACATCAGCAACGCCATGCCGCCGGGCGGCCAGGGTCTCGACAAGCGGAACCCGAAGGTGGCGCGATTGATGAATCAGCAGCGGCAGATGACGATCTCGATGGGCCAGATGCTCGGTGAGGAAGTCCTGCATGTCATGCGTGCCAATCTCGAGCGCCCCACGATGTCCGCACGGATCGTCGGTGCACAGAAGACCGTGACCTGTCCCGGCCGTAAGCGGACCGACAGCGGTCGCGCCGGTCATGCCGGTTCATACGTGGACGCAGATCCGATTCCTATCCGGCTGAGTCTCGTGCAGCTCGGCGACGTTGCGATCACGGGCGTCAATGCCGAGGTATTCACTGCCATCGCGCAGCGATTGAACCGCGAGTCGCCTCTGAAACACACGCTGATGGCGACGCTCACCAATGGCATGGCGCCATCCGGCTACATCCCCAACGATGCGGCCTTCGGCTACGACACGTTCGAAGTGGTGTCCTCGAATCTCAAGCCCGGATGCGCCGAGAGCGCGATCGTCGAAGGGCTACTGGACCTGATTGGCGACACACACTGACGACCTCACACGAGCCGATTCAGCCAGGTCGAAAACAGTTGTATCCAGTGCATCGAAGGTGTCCGCGGATACCCGACGCCGAATGCGTGCCCGCCTTCCTGCAGAAGATGTGCTTCTACGGGCCGCTTTGCATCCCGCAGCGCTGTCATCAAGCGCAGGCTGTTTTCGACCGGCACAGCCGCGTCGTCCATTGCATGCACGATGAAGACCGGAGGCGTGCTGGCATCGACGTGCAGCTCGGCTGAGCGTCGTTGCACGTCTGCATCGGAGGGCGTGTCACCGAGCAACAGATTGCGTGACATCTCGTGTGTCCAGGGCTTCATCATTGTCACCACCGGATACACGAGTCCAGCTGCGAATGGCCGCGCACTCGTGCGGTCGAGGGCATCCACTTCCGCATGGACCCGTTGCTGAATGCCCGGTTGCGAGCGTGGCCGCGAGATGTCCGCCTGCCGAGAATCCAAGCACGCTCACTTTCGTTGCATCGATCTTGAATTCAGAGGCGCGGGAGCGAATCACGCGCATGGCACGTTGTGCATCCTGCAGTGGAACATCGGAGCGCTGCGCCCATCCCTCGCCTGGCAGGCGGTAGGTAAGGACGAAAACGGTAACGCCCAGTGCGGTCATGCGTTCGGCAAGTTCCACGCCTTCATTCGCAGCGGACACGAACCAGTAGGCGCCCCCTGGAATCACCAGCAGTGCGTGACCATTGGGACGCGCCGGACGAAAGACGTGCAGATCCGGTTTCGCGACATTGCGCAGGAATACCGCCGTCCAGTCCGCAGGCAATGGCTGCGGCTTGAAGCCAGCAACTCCCGGCGGATCGCCGGGCCAAAGCGGTATCGTCGGCGCGCGCAACCATGCGTCGGGGATATGCGTTGGCGGCGGAGGAGGCGAGAGTTTCGCGGGGCGGTGTTCGTCTCGAGCGAACGCCTGCGACAGCACCAGGGCACCGCCCATGCCCAACAACCGACGACGCGCACTATCGGTCATGAACGTCGGCCCAGCTGCCGATCGAAGAACTTCACGATCACGTCATAGCAATCGCGCGACTCGGGCACGTCTACGTTGTAGAAGAAACCGTGGAACATGCCTTCCCACACGTGCAGATCCGCCTGCACGCCATGCTTGACGAGCAATGAATGCGTGTACACGGCCGAGCTCAGCTCGAACGCCCGGGTGCCCGTCACGATCAGTGTCGGCGGAAATCTGGCCAGTACTTCGGGCGAGCTCGCGGGTGAGACGAGCGGATCCGTCAACGTCGCGTCCTTGAAGTAGTCGAGCGGAACGTTCGCGCGCTGCTCACCCCGTGGCGGAGGTGGCGGGATGCGACTCTCGCCAATCGCGGCGGTTGTATAGGCCGCGTCGCCACCGAATCCATTCGGCGCCAGAGTCATGCCCGCGCAGAGAAGGCCCACGGCCCCCGGTGCAGGCAAACCGTGGCGCTGAAACCAGGCCACTGCCATGCCGGTCAACATGCCGCCAGCCGAGCAACCATAAATGCCGATGTCCTGGGCGCGATAGCTCTTCAGAAGCTCACGGTAGGCGGCGGCCACATCTTCACTCGCGGCTGGAAAGCGATACTTCGGCCCTTGCCGATATTCGAGGCTGACGACGCGGATTCGACCCATCGACGCGACGGGGATGGACTCGAGCTCCGCGCACGCGGGCCAGCAACCGATGAAGCCGCCGCCATGCAGATTGATGAGGACGCGCTGCCGATTCTTCTGCGCAACGCCGTCTTTGGGCATGTATTCGTAGGCATGCACGCCGCCGACCGTGATGTCGCGCCTCTCGACTGCAAACAGCGCGCGCTGTCGCTCGAGGTACGGCGCGAGGAGCGAGGGCACACCGTCCTTCTGGACGAGCAGTTCGGGACGTTGCATGGCTCGAAGGTGCTCGGTCACATAGGCCTTGCCCGCCGGACTCAGCAGCTCGGACATCGGCACGGCATGCGCCGGCACCTGAACGGTGCCGTTTTCCTCGATCGCTACACCCGCAGGCCGACTGGCGGCCTCCTGAGAGCGCGCAACGCCTGCACCGACGGCGATGCATGACAGCGCGCACGCCACGATGGTCCGGACCACAGAATGCATCGACGTACGTCCCCCCCGCGACAGCGTTACCGCTGCGACTCTAGCGGCGTTCGCAATCGATTGCATTAACTAGTTGCATGGCAAGCTGCCCTGCAGGCAGCGCTGGTTCAGCCCGCCTTGAGCTTGCGGCCGCGCGCCGGGACCGCGTCCTTCGATCCCCGGATCGCCGGCAGGGCGCGATAGTGCTCGCGCAGGCTCGACGCGCGAACGACGAGCTCGGTTGGGATCACGACCGATTCATTGTGCTCGTGGCGGATTGCCCGCATCAGTTTCTCCACGAGCAGTCGCGCGCCGGCATGGCAGTTCTGGCGGATCGTGGTGAGCGGAGGCGATGTGAAGGACGCAAACGGAATGTCGTCGAAGCCGACGATGGCGACGTCCGCAGGCACCTTGCGCCCGCGCTCGATCAGCGCGCGCATCGCGCTCATTGCAAACACGTCCGAGCAGGCAACGATGCCATCGAACTCCACGTCCGCTTCGACGAGCGAGGAGACGGCGTGGTACGCGGTGTCGCTACCGAAGCGCACCGGCACCTCCAGGCGCGGGGTGCGTTCGATACCGCCCTCGCGCAGAGCGCGCACATATCCTTCGAGGCGTGCTGCCACCTCGGGCGCGGCTGGATCTCCAAGGAACACGATCCGCCGACACCCCTGAGCAATGAGATGCGATGTGGCGAGCTGCCCGCCCGACTCGTTGTCCGACCCGACGCTGACGTAACGTTGCCGCTTCATCAGCGTGCCCCAGACCACCATGGGAATGTCGGCGTCGGCGGTCTTGTTGAGTGCCTCGTGGTGCAGGCTTTGTCCAATCACGATGATGCCGTCGGCGCGCCGTCCGCGGATGAGATTCGCGATCCAGTCCGCTGGATCCTGTGTCACCTTCGACAGCAGCAGGCTGTAGCCGGAGGCCGCGAGCTCATCGGCGATGGCCCCGAGGATCTCGAGAAAGAACGGATCCGAGAGATTCTGCTTGGCCGCGTGTGCCAGCGGTATGACGACGCCCACGGTACGCGTGAGGCCGGTACGCAGGCTGCTGCCGGCGGCATCGACCCGATAGTTGAGGGTCTCCGCCACTTCACGTACCTGTCGGCGCGTCTCCTCGGAGATGAGCGTGCTGCCGGCCAATGCTCGCGAGACGGTTGAGAGCGACACGCCGACGCGCCGAGCAACCTCGGCCATCTTGTTGTTGTTCGCTCGTTTTCTGCGCATCAGCCGCGCTCCACACCGGTACGGCTACCGACTATATCCATTGCATGCGGTGCCGTCACCCGCCTGGGTCGAGGGTGAGCTCGAAGGCAGCCGTTCGCCCAGCCTCCGAATACTCGAGCCGATGTTCGCCGGAATGCAGATTGATATAGAGATGAGCGAACTCGTCGCCATTGCGCCAGCGCAGATCGAGCACGTCATCCGCCGTCGGCAGCATCTGAAATGCACCGTTGAACGCAGGATGGCGGTTGCGCAGCCGTATCAGATCGAAGAGGCGAGCCACCACTGGCCGTTCGAGCGCATGGTCGAGCTCGCTGCGCGTGTAGTAATGCCGGTTGATGTCCCGCCCCACGTGCGTGCGGGTGAGGAGTTGCACGTCGTTGCTGCCAGCAAGCAAGCCGACGTAGTAGACCTGAGGGACACCGGGCAGGAAGAACTGGATCGCGCGCGCCAGCAGGTATCGCGTGCCATCGCGTCCCAGCGCGTCGTAGAAGGTGCAGTTGACCTGATAGAGATCGAGATTGGCCGCGGCAGAGCCGCTGGCGCGCAGGCTTTCCCCATCGCTGTTCGAATGAATCTCGTGTACCAGGCGACTCAGCTCGTTTTCCGTCACGAGGCCGGGGTGATTCGCGCGATCGTGGGCATCCGCACCGATATCGATGACACCGATGCCATCGTGCGTATCGAGCACGGTCAGTGCGTTGGTCGGACGGATGCCGATCCAGTGCTTGAGATTGCGCGCCGTGCGATTGAAGAAGGCGTGCAGGACGAGCGGCGGCAGTGCGAAGTCGTACACCCAGTCGACGTGGCTCGCGATCTCGATCTGTCGCTTGTAGTAGGAGTGAATTTCCACCAGCACTTCCAGGCCGACGCGACGCGCGAGCTCGGAAAAATCACGGATGAAGTCGAAGGTTTCATCCATCATGAAGCAGCTTGCGCCCGCCTTCTTGATGGCATAGCCGACCGCATCCAGGCGCACCATGGAGACGCCGTTGGCCGCAAAGATGCGCAGGATGTTCGCCAGATATTCGATGCCGCGCGGGTGCTTTACATCGATGTCGATCTGTTCGGAGGTGAAGGTCGTCCACAGGATCCGCCGCGAGCCATCTGCCAGCGTCATGGGTGTAAACGGCAGCCCGGGCCGTGGCCGGTAGATCGAGAGCAGCTCCTTTTCCGAGGCGCCGCGTGGGAAGACGCCATCGAGAGTCAGAAACATCCCGTGATAGGCGCTGCGCGCACCCTTGGCCGAGAAATCGAGAAACTGCGGCGAGCGGTTCGAGATGTGATTGACGATGACGTCGGCCATCACCTCCACGACGTCCGCAATCGCATGCACATCCTCCCATGACCCGAGGCGTTGATCGACTTCGGTGTGATCGATCGGATCGAAGCCGGCATCCACGCCGTCGATGGGATGAAAGAAGGGCAGCAGGTGCACGCCGCCGAACAGTCCCGCGAGGGGTCCACGCAGCAGATCGCGCATGCCGTGCAGTGTGCCCCCGAGCCGATCGGCGTAGGCAATGAGCTGAACCTGGTTCTTCATTCGATGATTGGAGTCTGCGAATACTCGATGCGGTCGAAGCTCTGCAGCCGCCGACGCGCAGGATCGAGCCGCCAGTTCACGATCAGGCCGGCGAACAAGAGGAAGGCAAACACAGTCGCCAGTACGAAGCCGTACTGGGTACTGCCGTAGGCATCGCTGAGTGCTGCCATCGCGAGCGGGGCCAGCGTGGCCGCGATAGCCGTAAAGAAGAGAATGACACCTGCGGCGGCACCGTGCTGTGCTCTCGGGAAGCAGCTGATGCCCTTCGAGTTGAGCGTCGGATACATGATGGACATGAAGAGCCCCGCAAGCGGCAAGAGCCAGACGCCGCCCTCGACACCCCACACCAACGATCCCGCGAAGCAAAGAAGAATGGCCAGGCTCAGCAGCGCGAGGGCAATCGTCCACGAGACCCTGCCGAGGAGCCATGCGCCGACGAATCGGCCCAATGCGCGCAGCACGAAGAAGATGGTCAGCGCGTAGACAGGAAGCCACGCGAATGAGCCCTGGTAGCCACGCAGGTAGGTCGGCATCCAGACATAGATTGCTACTTCGACTGCTACGTAGCAGGCCACGAGCGTTGAAAAGCCCAACGCAGCCGGGTCTTTCATGACGATCAGCATCTCACGCAGGTTCGCACGTTCGACGGCGCCCTTCACCGGCGGATAGCGCACGCGGCTGGCAATCGTGATCAGGGCGATGCAGATGATCGCCGCGATGATGTAGAGCCACTTCCATGACATTCCGGTGGCGATGAGCGTTGCCACGATCGCGGGGCCGATGATCGCGCCGACTGCGAAGAAGCCTTCCACCGTGTTCATGAATCTCGTGTGCGACGTGGTCGACCGTGAGATGTCGCCGATCAGCGCAAGTGCACCCGTCTTGAAGACGCTGATGCCGAGACCCGCCACGGCCAGCAGTGCGACGAACAGCGAGAACGTCTGGCTCAACGCGAAGAGAAAGGAGCTCAGGCCGTAGAGCGCCAGGCCAAGGATGATGGTGCGCTTGCGCCCGACGCGGTCGGCGAGGAAGCCGAGGAGTAGCGCGCCTACAGCGATTCCGGCCATGGTCGCATACTGAAATGCACCGGCGGCCGTCATGCTGAGCGCGAGCTCATCGATGACCTGAGGAATGACGCTGCCGACGGCATCGGTCGTCATCGCGAAAGTGAAGAACATCAGGCACGTGAGCCAGCGGATCAGGCGTATCTCAGGTGCGGCATCGAGGTCGGTTGCGGTCATTCTGCCCCCGTGCCGGACTGTAACGCGAAGTTTTGCGAATTCATAGCAAACGTTTGCAAAGGCGGTTAACGTGCCAGTTCGGTCAAGAGAGCGACCAACTCATGAGCTCCACTGTGCTTTATGGCGGCATCGAAGGCGGTGGGACGAAGTTCGTCTGTGCGCTCGCCCGCTCGCCTGTCGAGATCATCGACAGTCTGACGCTCCCCACCAGAGACGCACGGAGCACGTTGGCTGAGTGCGTCCAGTTCTTCGTCTCTGCGCAGAAGCGACACGGCCCGATCCAGGCGCTTGGCTTCAGTTGCTTCGGTCCGATCGATCTGCGCAGTGGCGCCGCCGGCTTCGGCCGGATGATGGCCACGCCGAAAGAGGGCTGGAGCGGAGTGAATGTGCTCGAGCCTTTCCGCTCGGCACTCGCTGTGCCTGTCGCACTCGACATCGACGTCGGCGCGGCTGCATTGGCTGAATGGCGTCTCGGTGCAGGACGTGGCCTGGGCTCGATGGTTTACGTAACGGTCGGGACAGGTATTGGCGGCGCGGCCGCGCCGCGCGATCCGATCTCGAATCGCCTGATGCATGCGGAGATGGGCCACATGCCCGTGCGACGCGACCCGCGCGATGCGGAGTTCGCCGGCATCTGTCCGTTTCATGGCGATTGCCTCGAAGGCCTCGCGAGCGGACCCGCAATCCGCGCGCGTTGGGGCTGTCTCATGGAGGATTTGCCGAGCGATCATCCCGGTCGCTCGATCGTTGCCGGCTACCTCGGCCAGATGGCCGCGTGCATCGCGTTGACGCTCTCGGTCGAACGGATCGTGTTCGGCGGCGGCGTCATGTCGAGCGGCGCTCTGCTGCCGCTCGTCCGGCTTGCTGCGCTCGATTACCTCAACGGGTACATCGAAACGTTCAAGGATCCGGCGAGCATGGCGCGTTACGTCTGCGCGCCAGCGCTCGGCAGTCATGCCGGTATCGCGGGCTCGCTGCTCCTGGCCCGCGACGCGCTGTTGCTTTAGTGCAATCGTTATCGATTTTCGGCTGATGGCGGAAGTCGTTTGACAGCCATTAATACGTGGCATATAAATCCGCAACGCAAACGATTGCATAAAGCCGAACAAATCGGCAGGCGCACGGAAGCTGCGGCGGGTCACGTGGCGTCGAGGGGGCAACGATGGTCAACACCGGTCGTCCGATTTCACCCGGACAATTGAGCGGCGCGATTGCGCTCGCAGTCGCAGCGACACTGACGAGCGTGCCAGCACTCGCGCAGCAGGCTCCGGAGCCTCCGGCGCGAGTGGAGGAGATCGTCGTGTCGGCGACGAAGCTCGGGGAGCAGGCGCTCAGCGACGTGCCGATGGCGATCCAGGCATTCACGGGCGAGTCGCTCACTCACAAGGGCATCGCCGACGCCAAGGACCTGATGGAGCTGATTCCCGGCGCGTCCGAGCAGAGCGAGATCGGTGCCGGATACAAGGTGTTCTCGTTCCGCGGCTCGGGCGCCGGCGGACCGATCGGCGACGGCATGATCGGCTATTACCTGGACGACACGCCGTTCGGCATTCCCAACTTTCAGAGTGCGCCACCGATCCAGTACTTCGATCTGGATCGCATCGAGGTCTTGCGAGGCCCGCAGGGCACGCTTTACGGACAGGGTTCGATGGGTGGCGCGATCATCTACCACACGAAGAATCCCAATCTCTCGCATTTCACGCTCGAAGGCGCCGCGGGTTCGTCGAAGACCGCAGCCGCCGGCGATCTCAACTACAAGGTGTCGGCCGCAGTGTCGATGCCCCTCGTGACGGACAAACTCGGCCTGCGCTTGAGCGGCGGCTATGACTACCGCGCAGGTTATGCGGACGTCTATCAGGGCGCTCCCGTCGGAACGCCATACAAGACGGACGCCAACGACATCCGCAGCGCCGATGCGCAGGCCGTGGTCCTGTGGCAGCCGACCGAGAAGCTCGCAGTTCGCATGCGCGCCTGGCAGTTCCAGACCAACCAGGACTACCTGCAGGTCATGAACTCTCTCGATCCGCCGTATGCCGCCAATCAAGGGACCGTGGATGGCTACGATCGCCGCAAGTCGAACTACTTCTCGAACACCGTCACCTACAAGTTCGACAAGCTGACGCTGACGAATGCCACCTCGTACCAGGAGTCGCTCCCGGGTGGCTTCGGTGTCGGCCTGGGCCTCGGGCCGCCGCTGGGTGTCGGCACTCTGGTGAATGGCGGCCACGCCCACAACTTCGTCAACGAGTTCAGGTTGAGCTCCGCGGGCGAGAGTCCCTTACACTGGGTCGGCGGTGCGTTCTATCAGAGCGCCACCGGGTTCTACACGTTCGGCATCAATTTCCCGACGCTCGCATTGAGCGGCGGGACGACTACACGAACCAAAAACGGCTCCGTGTTCACGGAGCTGAGTTACGACCTGTTCGGCGGGAAGCTGGTGCCGCTCGTCGGTCTGCGCTACTTCGAAGACGAGCGCGACTCGGACTCCATCTCGAACGGCGTTGCGGTCTCCAGCAGCTCGAAACCGACTGCCGTGACGTGGCGCGCGAACCTCGCCTGGCACGCTACTGATGACTGGATGCTGTTCATCAATGCCGGGACCGGATTCCGCAGCGGCATCCTGCAGTCACGTGCCCAGGCAGACGCCGTCATCGCCGACGGCGTTCCCAGCGGCATCGCGCTCACGCCGGACAAGCTGCGCAACATCGAGATCGGGACGAAGGGTGTATTGGCCGACGGCAGCCTGCACGTTGCCGCGAGTGTGTACGACATCGTGTACACCAACATGCAAAGTGCCTTCGGCACTTCGATCGGCCTGGCAGCGTTTGCAAACCTGGGCGATGGCAAGACTCAGGGCATCGATCTCGATGTGACCTGGTACACGCCGCTCGATGGACTCAGCGTTGCGGTAATCGGCAACGTGAACAAGGGTGAGTTCACGGATGTCGTGCCAGCGTTCGCGAGCGCCAGGCCTCGCAACGGCAACGGCACGCGGTTGTTCAATACACCACCTCACAACTGGCGTCTGGACGTCGGCTACGACAGGGATGTCGGCAGCGCGGGCTGGCAGTTCTTTGCGAATGCATCCGCGTCACGCACCGGCAGTGCGCGAATCCAGGATGCCACCGTCGATTCCGTGAAGAGCTACTCGCTCTATCGCGCGACTGTGGGAGCGAGAAAAGGCATGTACGAGCTCTCCTTGTACGGCGACAACCTCACGGATGAACGCGGACCCACCGCAGCGAACGGCCCGACGCTCCTGGCCGGGCCTTATCCGCGCACGGTAGGCATGACGCTGAGAATCAAGATGGATTGAGCCCGCGGCCGGCTCGGAAAACACGACAAGAAAAGGGGGTCTCATGAACGTCGTCTGCAGATGCCTTGCGACGATTGCATTACCGGTGCTCCTCGTGCGGACGACCGAAGCGCAGGAGTCGAGTGGGGAGAAACCGGTTGCGCAACCTGAGGCTTTCGAAACGGTCGTCGTGACGGCGTCGGCGGGAACCACCACAGAATTTCGCAGCAGCATCTCTGTGAACTCGATCAGCGTGGACGAGATCGCAGAGTACGCGCCGCGCGGCACCGCCGAGATCTTCCGCAACATCCCCGGCGTGCGCTCCGAGGCCGGTGGCGGCAATGCGGGCAATGCCAACATCATCGTGCGCGGCCTGCCGGCAGCTTCCGGGGGTGCGAAGTTTCTGCAACTTCACGAGGACGGTCTGCCAGTCCTCGAGTTTGGCGACATCGCTTTTGGCAATGCCGACATCTTTCTGCGCGCCGACTGGTCGGTGCAACGCGTGGAGTCCGTTCGCGGTGGCTCGGCGTCGACGTTCGCGAGCAACTCCCCGGGCGGCGTCATCAACTTCATCAGCAACACCGGCGAGCGTGAAGTAGCCCGCTTCGGATACACGAAGGGACTGGACTTCGATTGGGACCAGGTCGACTTCCAGTACGGTGGGCGCCTGAGCGATGCGTGGCGCGGTCACCTGGCTGGCTACGTACGTCGTGGCGAGGGGCCGAAGGACACCGGCTTCACGGCGAACTCGGGCTTCCAGGTCAAAGGCAACCTGACACGCGACTTCGAGCGCGGGTACGTGAGACTGCTGTTCAAGCGTCTCGACGACAGGCTCTGCTGCAATCTTGCCGGTCCTGCCGTGCTTTCCGGCACGAACGAGAATCCGCGGCTCTCGAAGCTCCCGGGCTACGACTTCATGAACGACGCCGTCCAGTCGCCGTACCTGATGTCCGACCTGTACATCGACGGTCAAGGCAATCCAGCCCGAGGCGATGCGCGTGACCAGACGAACCCGAAGGTGACCTCGCTCGGCACTGAAGTGCACGTGGAGGTGCTGGATGGGTGGGAGTTGACGGACAAGCTTCGCTACACGCAGACCAGCGCGCTGTGGCGCGTACCGTTCGTTGCCGGCGCACCGCTCGCCCAGGATCTCGCGAACCAGCTTGCCGGCGTGACGAGTCCGGCGGCGCAAGGAAACGCGACGCTGCGCTACTACAACGGCCCGCGAGCTGGCGAGGTCGTCGCCAACCCCGCGGCGTTGAATGGCAATGGGCGGCTGCTGGACATCGTGTTCTTCAACACAGATGTCAACAGCTTCGATAACACGACTAACGATCTGCAGCTCACACGCAAGATCGCATTCGGGAGCGACGCAAATCTCGGCTTGACGTTCGGCCTCTACAACGTGCGTCAGGAAATCGACATGGACTGGCACTGGAACGGCTATGTCCAGGAGGTGAAGGAGCACGGCGCGCTGCTGGATGTGATTGCTCCCGGCGGAACGAGCGTGACCCTCGGCGGGCAGACTGGATTTGGCAACGGATTTGGCGGCTGCTGTGCGCGGCGCTATGACGTCACGTACGAGATACAGGCTCCGTACACGCAGCTCTCGCTCGAGATGGGCCGCCTCAATCTCGATGCCAGCGCACGTTACGACAGCGGCTCGGTCTTCGGTTCCGTGGCCGGAAGCGCGCAGAGGACGATGGACGTCAACGGCGATGGCGTGATTTCACAGCCGGAGACGCGCGCTTTCGTCATCGACAATGCCCGTCCGAGCCCTGTCGATTACGACTATCGCTACTGGTCCTATTCCGTCGGCGCGAATTATCTGCTGACCGACAGCCTGGCTGGCTTCGCACGCTTCAGCCGCGGCTCGCGTGCGAATGCCGATCGCCTGCTGTTTGGACCTGCCGTGTCCATGACGACGGGCGCATTGATCGACAAGGATGCCGCGATCGACGCGGTGGATCAGATCGAGGCGGGTATCAAGTACCGCAACATCCCCTGGGTGCCAGGCAACCTCGATGTGTTCGCAACGCTCTTCTATACGGAAGCCGAAGAGAACAATGTCGACATCACGATCGTACCACTCACCTTTTTCAATCGTGAGTACGAGGCGAAAGGTCTTGAGCTCGTGGCGACGTATCGCATCGGCGGTTTCCGCTTCGACGGCAACTTCACTTACACGGATGCGGAGATCACCAAGGACCTGATCAACCCGGGTGTCGTGGGGAACACCCCGCAACGGCTGCCAGATCTCCTGTATCGATTCACCGCGGCGTACTCGCTCCTGCAGGACGACCTCGACCTCGGGTTCAACCTCATCGGGCAGACCGATGGGTTCGGCGACGACTCGAATGGCGTACACATTCCCGGATATGCGTACGTAAACCTGTTCGCAAGCTATCGCTTCAACGAGCGACTCTCGCTGGCGCTCAATGTGAACAACGCGTTCGACGAGATCGTGGTCGACAACGTGGACGTGGGGACGATTCAGCCCGGAACCAGCATCGTGACGACGCCGCGCGCGATCTCCGGGCGATCCAGCACCCTTCAGGTGCGATTCGACTTCTGATCGGAGGCCCGCATGACCCGACTCGCCGTCTTGTTCGGTGTTGCTCTCGTGCTCGCCCTTCAGGCCGGCGTGCATGCGGCGGAACAGCCGGTCGGCATGGTCGAGGAGCCATGCCCACCTTCACTGACCCTCCCCACGGCACAGGATTGGCCGGGGTTGTGCCGTTACCGAGCCGCGAATGCAAACGCCTTGGCTGCATCGACTCCCCCACGTGTCGTATTCATGGGCGATTCGATCACAGAGAACTGGGCGCTCGCTGATGCCGGATTCTTCGAGATGGGCATCGTCAACCGCGGCATTGGCGGGCAGACGACGGCGCAGATGCTCGTACGATTCCGCGCTGATGTCGTCGCGTTGCATCCGGGAATCGTGCACATCCTCGGTGGCACCAACGATGTCGCCGGAAATACCGGGCCGACCAGCGCGCAGGATTTCAAGAACAACATCATGTCGATGGTCGAGATCGCCCGTGCGAATGGCATCGAGGTGATGCTCGGGAGTATTCCTCCTGCAGCCAGCTTCAACTGGCGACCGCAGCTGAAACCCGCGGCAACCATCAAAGCGCTGAACGCCTGGCTGCGTGATTACTCGGCGCAGCATGGCATCACCTACATCGATTACTACTCGAACCTCGCTGGTCCATCCGCGGAGCTGAAGGCGGATCTCGGAAACGACGGCGTGCATCCGAATCGACGTGGCTACGCAATCATGCGGCGACTCGTCGAAGCCAAACTCGCAAAACATTGACGATCTCACAAGGGGCAATCATGAGTCGGCTGAGTACATCGAGTGTCGCTGTCGCTGCGGCAGTTGCGGCGGTCCTGCAGGCTGGTGGAGTGCAGGCACAGTCTGCTTCGGCTACGGAGCTCGAGGAGATCGTCGTCACGGCGTCGAAAGCGGGCGAGCAGTCGCTGCAGGAGGTGCCTCTCGCAATCCAGGCGTTCAGCGGCGATGAGCTGAAGGAAAAGAACATCACGACGATCGACGCTCTGGTGAGCGCGGTACCCGGCGCCTTCGAAGGGCAGCGCCAGTCGGCTGCGTCCCGTTCCTACAATTTGCGCGGCGCTGGCGGCAGCAACGCCAACGGCGACTCGCCGATCGGTTACTACCTCGACGATGTGCCGTTCATCGTCACCAATTTCGGTATCGCGCCACCAGTCCGGTTCATCGATATCGACCGGGTGGAAGTTCTGCGCGGTCCGCAGGGCACACTGTACGGCCAGGGATCTTCCGGTGGCGTGTTCATCTTCCGTACGCGCGACCCGAGCCTCACCGATTTCAAGTTCATTGGCGAAGCCGAATTGGGATCGACAGACGGAGCGGACTCCGCCAACTATGGCGTAGCGGGTGCCGTGTCCATCCCCCTCGTCGAGGATCGCCTCGCGGTTCGCGTCAGCGGCGGACACTCCTTCAATCCCGGGTGGGCGGACGCGTACTTCGGGCCGTTCGATGGCACGCCGGACAAGAAGGGCGTGAACGAGGTGAGGAACGATGACATCCGTGTCGCCGCCTTGTACAAGCCCGCCGACAACATCTCTTTGCGCGGCCAGTACTGGCGCTTCCGTCCGCGGCAGTTGTTCACCGGCTTCACCGCCTCCGTCGATCCACCTTATTTCCAGAACACTGCGGGGCAAAGCAGCTTCGCGAACGGCGACTTCGAGCTGTGGAGCTTCACGGCGAACGTCGACTTCGAGAGTTTCTCGGTGACCAGCGCCACCAGTGACCTCAAGGGAAACTTCGGCATCAATATTCCGCTTTCACCGTCGGGGTTCTTCTCCAGTCAGTTCTTCCCGGAGATGTTCGCTGAAGAGCTGCGTGCGTACTCGACCGGCGATGGTCCGCTCAACTGGGTGCTGGGCGCTTCTTATCAGGACGGCGAAGGCCCGCAGGCGAACCAGTTGAAACTGCCTGCCGTGTCAATCAACGCGGACAACAACACCCTGACGAAGAACTACGCCGTGTTCGGAGAAGTCAGCTATGACCTCTTCGATGGCAAGCTGGTTCCGCTGCTCGGTCTGCGCACCTACCACGACAAGCGTACGTTCGAGGACTCCACGAGCTCATTGCCCTCGACGAAGGACGTCAACACCTGGCGCGTGAACCTCTCCTGGCTCCCGACCGACAATCTGACGATGTTCGTCACGGCCGCGACCGGCTTTCGCGCAGGCATCGTCCAGTCCCAGGTTCAAGTTCAGTCGCTGCAGCTCGCCGGTGTTCCGGCGAGCGTCGCGCTGGATCCGGAGACGTCGCGGAACTACGAAGCCGGCCTCAAGTGGCGCACGGCGGACCGAACGCTCTCCGTCGGGTTGAACATCTATCGGACCGAGTACGAGGATCTCCAGACCAACACGCCCGGCGCGATCAACGGCGTCAACGGGTTCGCGAACTTCGGTGACGCGACGTCAAAGGGCATCGACTACGAGATCCAGTGGCGTACGCCGCTCAAGGGAATGGTGCTCGGCGTGGTCGGCAATAGCAGTAACTCGGAGTTCGATCGTGTCGCGCCGGCCGTTCAAAGTGCGCTGCCGCTGTTTCGGCCCGGTTCGAGACTCGTCAACTCGATCCAGCACACCCGCCGGTTCGATGTGTCCTACGTCAGAAACATCACCTCGAAGCTGGAGGGCTTCGGCAACGTCAGTTATGGCAGCACGGGCAACCGTCTGCAGTCGAGCGGGCTGTATGCCGACGCGTACAGCCTGATCAACGCGACGCTCGGCCTTCGCGCCGGACCCTACGAGCTCGCGGTGATCGGCGATAACCTGGCCAATGAGCATGGACCCACATTCATCGGCAATGCAGGCCCGAACTCAGGGGCCGGTCCCACGCCCCGCACGTTGAGTCTGCGTTTCCGGGCCAACTTTCAGTAGGCGCCCGCTGTCTCGTTCGTTATTGCGGTTTCCCCTTGACCTTTACGTAGCGTAAAGCCCGAGGCTCGCGGCTCCTCAAACGAAGGAGCCGAAGCCGATCTCGCGATCGGCTTCGGGCTGAAACAGGTGCCGGCCAGGACGAGTGTCGTGCCAGCGTCGCTCGGCATGACGGTGACCGAGCTGCCCCCGGTCGAAACGCTGGCGACACTGGTGCGCAAGGGTCCGATGCATCAGGCCCACCTCGCGTTCGGCGCCCTCGGGGTCTGGATGGAGGCGAACCACTTTCACATCACCGGTCCGAGCCGGGAGTTGTTTCTCGAGCTGCCGTTCCAGGCGCCCGGGCGGGACGAGACCATCATGGAAGTCCAGTTTCCGGTCACGAAAGTGGCTCCTGGCGACTTGTCTGTGCCTGAGAACATCTGAGAGCCGCGCGCCGTTGCTGACGTTCGGTGCCTCTGCTATGAATGCGCCGCCGCGCAAGCGTGGCAGTTCAGGGATAAGTCAAAAATGCACATCCGGATGTGGCTCGCACTGGCACTCGCGGCGCTGGGCATCTCGACGACCGCACTCGCCGGTACCAATAGCTGGACCGATCTCGGCCCTGATGGCGGCAGCGTCTGGAAGGTGGTCTTCCACCCGACTGCGGCGAACACCGTCTACGCCGGGAGCCTGTCGGGTTTGTATCGATCGCAGGATGCGGGTGGCACCTGGCAACTCCTGAAAGACGGCTTCACGATCGATGTCGAGATCGATCCGGCCCATCCCGAGCGAATTTACCGCACGATCGGCTCGCATCTCGAGGTGAGCAACGACGGCGGCATCACCTTCGCTCCGCCAGCAGGCTACCCCGCAAACGCTATCGGCGAACAAGTCGAAATCAGTGCCGACGGCATGACGCTCTATGCCTCCGGTGGCCGGCGCACTTACCGGAGCACGGACGGGGGTGCAACGTGGGCAGAAGGTGCATCGATCCCCGCGGCCGCTGGCGACTTCTCGAGCATCACGCAAATCCTGATCGACCCCGCCGATTCGCGAACGGTCTATGCGCTCGCCAACTCCGCCCCGTCCACACGCAGCATTTTTCTTTCCGCAGATGGCGCGGCAAGCTGGGAGCTCGTCCAGACCTCCACGCCGAACTCGAATTTCATTCAGCAGCTCGCCGCGAGCGGAAATCCGCGGCGGCTCTGGCTTGCGGCCGAGAACAACGTCTCCGTCAGCAGCGACCGCGGCCGCCATCTCAGCCCGGTGAACTTCCAGCGATTCACGATTTCCATCGCCGTCGATCCGACCGACGCCGACACGCTGTACGCCGGCGTCACGGAGGGCAAGGTGTTCCGCACCGGGAACGCGGGCGCCACCTGGGTGGAGGTCACGGGAAACCTTCTTGGGATCGAGCTCGTCTCTGGCCTCTTCGTCAACGCCGCGCGGCCTGCGGAAGTGTTTGCAGCCGGCCAGTCGGGGCTGGCGCGCACGATCTCTGGCGGCGTTACCTGGTCGTTGCGACAGTCCGGCATCAACTCGACGGGTGTCTACGCCTTCTCCGCCAACCCCGCGCGGGATCGCATCTATCTCCGGTCCAGTGCCGCCGGAGTGCACTACATCGAAGGCGATGCCCCCCGAGCGGCTCAATTGAATCTCGACGCCCTTCAGCAGGCGATCCAGTTTCCGCGTTTCGCGGGTGTGCGCGCACTTCATGCGCAGGAGGGCGTACTTGGCAGGTTGTTCGCAGCGCTGACCAATGACTTCCTGCGTTCCGTGGATGGCGGCAACAGCTGGCAGGCTCTGACGCTTCCGGTCGCGGGCAACAACAACATCACCTCGATCACGAGCGCGCCGGATGCGCCGAACGTGCTCTTTGCCGCAACATCCACCAACGGAGCATTTCGCAGCGCCGACGGCGGGAACAATTGGTTTCCGGCAAGCACGGGGTTCCCGGCAAACATCCTGCTGCAGCAGGTTGAGGCTGCACGATCCGATCCGCGCGTCGTGTATGCCGTGCCGTTGCTGATGTCGCCCATCGGCGAGTCACCGACCGGTCTCGGTGTTTATCGCTGGGTCGATGCAGCTGCGAAGTGGGAGGCCGCAAATACTGGAATCGCCACCGAGTACGTTTCACAGGTCGCGGTCGATCCTTCGAACGCCCAGGTCGTGTACGCAGCGGGTCAGCACGGGCTGTGGAAGACAACCAATGGTGGCGCAGCGTGGACGCAGCTGGCCTGGAATGATCCGCCGTCGAGTGCTGCCTCCGCAGTGGCTGTTGACCCGGCGGATCCGCAGATCATCTATGCCGCCGGCGGTGGTCCCCCACGGCGCTCGGTCGACGGCACGACCTGGGAAACTCTGGACGATCCGCAGCGATTTCCGGGATCGTTCTCGGTGTTCCCCGGCGCATTGATCGTCGATCCAGTTTCACCGGACACGATCCTCATTGGCACGGGTATCAATGGGGCGCAGCGGCTCACCGTCGCTCCGGATCTTGCGATCGAGGCAACGAGCACACCTTCCGGTCCGGCGAGTGTTGGATCAACGCTTACCTACAGTTTCAGGGCGCTGAATCTGGGCCCATTCGCAACCACGGATACGCAAATTCGACTGCAGTTGCCCGCAGGAACCAACGGCATTTCGGCGGAGCCAGCGAGCTCGTGCGTGGTTGCCGGCGCGATCGTTACATGCACCGTCGGCGCGTTGCGCGCGGGCTTCGCGTCCGCCGTCACGCTGCATGCTTCGCCAGCGGCCTTCGGGCAGTTCACGGTCGCGGCATCGACTGGCGCACGACAGCCCGATCCGGTCACAACAAACAACAGCACGACTGCTACGGCGGCAATCACTCCGGTAAGTGACATCGGCGTTCAGGCTACCGGTACAGTGACCGCGCGCGTCGGGGAAGCAGTGAGCTACTCGCTCACAGTGGCGAACGCCGGACCAGATGCGGCCACCGATGTACAACTCAGCTATCAGCTCGGCGCGGGCCTGACGGCCGGCAGCGCGACGGCTTCGCGTGGGTCGTGCACCGTCGCTCCACGCGTGGTGACATGCAGCTTCGGCGACATTGCCGCTCAGGCGTCGGCTACTGTCACGATCAATGCAACTGCATCGGCTGAAGGCGCGCAGACCTCTACAGCTTCACTGACCACCGCGACGGTGGAAGGCGCATCGGCAAACAACTCGGCAGCCGTGATCACGACCGTCGCCGCTGCAAGCACGGGTGGCGGTGGCGGAAGCAACGGCGGAAGTAGCGGCGGTGGTGGTGGCGGTAGCTTCTCGCTGTACTCGCTGCTCGTTCTCGCGCTGTTCACAGCGATGCGTGTCAGATCCTCGCGCCCGCGACGCCGATTGCGCCCCATGTTGTGCGCCAACGGTGCTTGATGCTCGTGAGGCCGATGAGTGCGAGCACTGCGAGCGATGCAAAGCCCAGGAGCCCTGCCTGATAGGTGCCGGTGAGCTGCTTGGAAACGCCAAGGCTCGAGGCGAGGAAGAATCCCCCAACGCCGCCGGTCATGCCGACGAGGCCGGTCATCACGCCGATCTCGTGCCGAAACCGCTGCGGCACCAACTGGAACACCGATCCGTTGCCCATGCCGAACGCGAGCATGCCGCAGGCAAACAGTGATAGCGCGGCGTAGACGCTGTGCGGACGGAAGCTCACGATGATGAGCACCAGCGCCGCACCGGCGTACATGAAACTCAAAGTGCGAATGCCGCCGATGCGATCGGCAAGCGCGCCGCCGATGGGCCGCACAAACGATCCCACGAAAACGCATCCCGCGGTGAAGTAGCCAGCCTTCACAGCATCGAGACCGTATTCCGTATTGAAATAGATCGCGAGCGAGGAGGCGAGTCCGACGAAGCCGCCGAACGTCACCGCGTAGAAGAACATGAACCACCACGCATCACCCATACGCAGCACCGCGAGATATTCCGACCACTTCTTCGGAGGCGGTGCCGTGGGGCTGTCCTTGGCAGCGACGAGATAGACTCCGAACGCGACGATCAGCGGAATCGTGGCAAACGCGAGCACGTTCTGCCATCCGAATGCCGCCGCAAGTCCGGGAGCAAACAGCGACGCGAATACCGTTCCGGAGTTGCCAGCGCCGGCGATTCCCAGCGCGACGCCCTGGTACTGAGGCGGATACCACCGTGAGGCAAGCGGCAAGGCCACCGCGAACGACGCACCGGCAACGCCGAGAATCAACCCAAGTGCCAGCGTGCCGTGATAGCTCGTGATGCCCGCCATCCAGGCGACGCTCAAACCCAGGATGACGATGAGCTGGCCGATGATGCCAGCGCGCCTCGGCCGCAGGCGGTCGACGAGAATGCCGAAGACGACGCGTAGCAGGGCTCCGGCCAGCACGGGCAGCGCCACCATGAATCCTTTTTCCGCCGCGTTCAGGCCGAGATCCGCGGACATCTGCACGGCGAGGGCGCCGAGCAGCACCCACACCATGAAGCTCATATCGAAGTAGAAAAACGCAGCGAGCAGGGTGGGAAAATGCCCCGCCTTCAGGAAATCCCGCTTGATCAAGTCGCCCCCTCGAAGCCTCTGGTCCAGAATAGAGCGCGATGAGTGTGCAACTTTCAGACCGGGAAACGGCTCCAGCAGAGGGTGCGGAAGCGTCCTCCGGCGCAACGGCTGCACCAAATACGGGCTCACATGTGGGGGTTGGCCACCACACTCATCGGGGCGCTCGGCCGGCCAACGAAGACTTTGCGGCGAGTTATGTCGGGATGCAGATGCGCTCGCCGGCCATCAGCGTCGTCGCAGCGCTCGCAGACGGAATGGGTGGCGCAAAGGGCGGACGAGTAGCCGCGGAGCTTGCGGTCCGAGGCTTCGTCGATGGCTGCCTCGGGCAACCGATCACGCTCGGACCGGCGCAGATCGCGGCGCGCGCGGCGGACGCGGCCAATCGTTGGGTCCACACGATGGGTCGCTCGGACTCCAGCTTGAACGGGATGGCATGCACGCTGAGTGCACTGGTTCTGTGCGGCCGCAGAGTGCATTTGCTTCATGTTGGGGACTCGCGCATCTACAGGCTGCGCGGTAACGAGCTCACCGCACTCACCACGGACCACACGCTCGGTGCGCCCGGCACGACGAACGTGTTGACACGCGCACTGGGTGCGGAGGATCCGCTGCGAGCCGACCATGCCGCCGAGACCGCGCAGGTCCATGACCGATACGTTCTCTGTAGTGATGGCGTGCATGGCCGTCTTTCGCGCCAGCAGATCTTTGCGATTCTCGCGAAACGGGCAGCGCCGCTGCAGACGGCACAGCAGCTCGTCGAGCAGGCGGTCGACGGAGCGGACGCGGACAACGCGACAGCCATCGTGCTCGATGTGCTGGCGTTGCCGGAGACTCACTTCCACGATCTGGAGCTCGCGAACGCGGACCAGCCACTGCGCAACGCGCCGGCGAGTGGGGACGTGATCGATGAATTCGAGCTGGGTGAGGTGCTGGCTGATGGCGTCTACACGCGAGTATTTCGCGCAATCGACCGACGCACTCAGCGCACCGTCGTCATCAAGTTTCCCAAGCCGAGGCCGGGGATCGAGGCCTTGCTGCGCTCTGCGCTATTGCGCGAGATGTGGATCGCGAGTCACGTCAGGAGCCCGTTCATCACCGAAACACTCGAGCCACCCACTGAAGGTCGCAGCTGCCTCTACGGCGTGCTGCCGTACTACGACGGAGAAACTCTCGAGCGACGGCTGCTGCGCAGACCGTCGATGCCGCTCGCGACAGGACTCGACGTGGCCATCAAGCTCGCCAAGGCGCTGGCAGCATTGCATCGCGCGGGCATCGTTCATCGCGACGTCAAGCCGGAAAATGTGATGCTCGAACCCGATGGCGGGTTGAAGCTGCTCGACCTGGGTGTCGCGCGACTCGCGCAGTTCGATGAACCCGAATCACTCGAGATTCCGGGAACGCGCAGCTACATGGCGCCCGAGCTGTTCACCGCCGCGCCGGCTGAGGAGGGCTCGGACATTTTCGCGCTGGGAGTCACGCTCTATCGCATGTTCGCCGGTGGCGCGTACCCGTATGGCGAGGTCGAGGCGTTCGCGCAGCCGCGATTCGGACGTGCGACACCACTCGTCAAACATCGACCCGATCTGCCGGCGTGGCTCGATCATTGTCTGGCGCGCGCCTTCGCCATCGATCGCCGTGATCGATATGCCGATGCAATCGAATTTGCGTTCGAGCTCGAGCACGGCTCACTGCGCGCAGTACCCCAGTCGGTGGCGAAGCTGCCGCTCTATGACCGCAATCCGGTTCTTTTCTGGCAAGTCGTCTGCGTGCTGCTGCTGGCGGCGCTGCTGATCGCGCTTGCGTTGTAGTAGAGTACGCGCCCCTTGACGGGGGCCGCTTTGGTCAGTCCCGCGGTCTGCGCAGGAACTCCCGGTAGGCGAGCGAGAAGGCCTCCACGAAGGTGTGGGGCAGGAGCTCCGCCGGCTTCTCGACGAGGTTGCGATAGAACTCCGCGTACAGATCCCAGTATTCCGCGCGTCCCCCGGAACGCAGCTTCCCGCGACGCGCGGCGCGCTCGAAGCGCGCCTCGAGCTCGGCCGGATCGAGGCGGCCGACGAACTCCACGAACGCATCGCGCACGGCGTGCACCATGCCGTTCTCGTGATCCTTGGCGGTGGTCATGGCCTCGCGCAGCCATTGGACTGCGTCGAGCCGCCGTGTTTCGTGCTGACGGAGCAGCTCGACCAGCAGTTCCTCGAGCGTCATGCGGCTGAAGGACGGCCGCGGGTCATCCGCGTCCTGCGGAATCTCGATGCGGAAACGGTTGCGAATCTCGTTGCGCGAACGCTCGAGGTCTTTCAGGCCTACGAACGCCTCGCGGAAGAGCTGCCCGATGAGATGCATGAAGCGCGTCTGCGCGTCGTTCGGCAGCTTTTCGGCATCGATGCCTGCGCCACGACAGAAAGCCTGCAGCCCGCTCTGCACGTCGTACAACGCGGGGGCGCTGGCGCCCGCGTTGCGCGGGTCCGCACGGCCTACGGCCCTGGCAAGCCTGGCGATGCGTTCCGCGATCACTTGTTCATCGGGCTCCGGCTCGGGATCTACCGCAGGCGGTGCCGGTTCCGGGCGCGGGATGCGTGCCACGGCCTGGCCGTAGGCGTTGACGGGCCGGTAGGCGCCGCTGCTCGGCGAAGGGTCGCGCACCTCGGCCGGTTGCGGGGACGCGTCCGGCACGAGCAGGGAGTCCAGGTCCAGCGCCGCGCCAATATCCGTCTGCCCGCCCCGCACCGTGCGGAGGTTCAGAATGCTGGTCGGCACGCCGCCGGTATTACCCGTGGAATGAGCTGCTTCCGGCGCCTGAGCCGCGGCAGGTTGGCCCTCCACATCGATTGCGACGGCCACCTGATAATCGCCGAAGCGGAGCAGGTCGCCGTTCTGAAGCTTGTGCGGGCCGGCCTTGCCGAGCGCGCGCTCGCTGTCGTTGACGTAGACGCCGTTGGTGCTCAGGTCTTCGAGGAAGTACGTGCCCTGGCGGAAGCTTACGCGCGCGTGGTGGGCCGAAACGTAACGCAGGGGATCGGGCAACACCCAGTCATTGTCGGCGGAACGGCCGATGGTGCCACCGCCTACTCCAAAGACGATGTTGCAGCGGTCTCCGAGCGACCGTCGATGATCACTGACTACGCGCAGGCGGAGCGCCATGGCAACCCGTCTGGGCTTCTCCTGTCTTTCCCCGATCGAAGGTGGCTGTGTCTCGCGCACGCTATTACACACTCCGGTTCCCCAGAGCGCGCGGGACATATAATGCCACCCCTAAAGTAACAGTGACCCCCCACGGAACCCATGGCCGCCAGTCACATTTTCAAGGTCCTCTTTGTGAACCAGGGCAAGGTTTACGAGGTGTACGCCCGCAAGGTCGGCCACGGGAGCCTGTTCGGCTTCATAGAGGTGGAGGAGCTCGTGTTCGGGGAGCGCTCCACGGTGGTACTGGACCCCTCGGAGGAGCGTATCAAAAGCGAGTTCTCAGGCGTCAAGCGCACATATCTGCCGCTGCATTCGGTGCTCCGGATCGATGAAGTGCGCAAGCAGGGTGTCAGCAAGATCACCACGCTCGAAGGTGCGAACGTCTCGCAGTTTCCCGTGCCGCTCTACTCAGCGCCGCCGGGCGACGGACCCGGGCCGAAGAAGTAGCCTCAAGCGTCTCAGAATACGTACATGCTGAAGCTCCCGGGCGCACCCGCTCTCTCTTCTTTCCGCATCGCCAAGCTCCTCGGTCTCCTGCGCGCGCAGGAACCGGGTATCACGGGTCTCGATTCCCGGTTCGTCCATTTCGTCGACGTGGAGCGGCCGCTCGCGGAGCGCGAGTTGGGTATTCTCCAGCGTCTGCTGACGTATGGGCCACGCATGGAGGAGAGCGGAGACGAGTCGGGCGAGCAGATCGTCGTCGTTCCGCGCGAGGGCACCATTTCGCCGTGGTCGAGCAAGGCGACGGACATTGCACGCGTATGCGGGCTCGATGCAGTCCGCCGCATCGAGCGCGGCATTGCCTATCGCATTCATGCGCGCGAGTCGCTCGGGCGCGGGCGGTTGACGGCGCTGGCGAGCGCGCTGTTCGATCGCATGACCGAGATGGTCTTGTTCGAGCCTGCCGAAGCGGAACGGCTCTTCTGGCATGCGAAGCCGCGGCCGCTTGCCCGAGTGTCGCTGGCTGCCGGGCGGGCTGCGCTCGAGGAGGCGAACACGGCGCTGGGGCTCGCGCTGTCGGGCGACGAAATCGATTATCTGCTCGAAAGCTTCCGCAGGCTGGGACGCGATCCGTCGGATGTCGAGCTCATGATGTTCGCGCAGGCGAACTCCGAGCACTGCCGGCACAAGATTTTCAACGCGAGCTGGATCGTCGACGGGCACTCCCAGGAGAAGTCGCTGTTCGCGATGATCCGCAACACGCATGTACGGAATCCGCGCGGCGTGCTCTCTGCCTATCGGGACAATGCCGCGGTGATCGAAGGCACCGAGGGCGTGCGCTACTTTCCGGACGTGAAGACCGGCATCTATCGCGGCGTGCGCGAGCCAATCGACATCCTCCTGAAAGTGGAAACTCACAATCACCCGACGGCGATCTCGCCCTTTCCGGGCGCGGCGACGGGATCGGGCGGTGAGATTCGCGATGAAGGAGCGACCGGCGTCGGTGCAAAACCCAAAGCGGGATTGACCGGTTTCTCGGTGTCTCACCTGCGTATTCCCGGGTTCGTGCGTCCGTGGGAGCGCGAGTTCGGGAAACCTGGGCGCATTGCTTCCGCGCTGGACATCATGATCGAAGGGCCGATCGGTGCGGCTGCCTTCAACAATGAATTCGGGCGGCCGGCGATCTGTGGTTACTTCCGCACTTTCGAGCAGCAGCGCGCGGATGACGATGCGCATCGCACGCGCGGCTATCACAAGCCGATCATGATTGCGGGCGGGCTGGGCAACGTTCGTCGCCAGCACGTCGAGAAGGGTGAGGTGCCGATCGGGGCGCAGCTCGTCGTGCTCGGCGGGCCTGCGATGCTCATCGGTCTGGGCGGCGGCGCGGCTTCATCGATGGGGAGCGGATCGAGCTCGGCGGATCTCGATTACGCATCCGTGCAGCGAGGGAACGCAGAGATTCAACGGCGCGCGCAGGAAGTGATCGACGGCTGCTGGGCGCTCGGCGATGCGAATCCGATTCTGCTGATTCACGACGTCGGAGCGGGCGGGCTTTCGAATGCGGTGCCTGAGGTGGTTGCGCATAGCCATCGCGGGGCGCGCATCGATCTGCGCGCGGTGCCCAGTGCGGAGCCGGGCATGTCGCCGATGGAAATCTGGTGTAACGAGGCGCAGGAGCGGTACGTGCTCGCGGTGACGCCCGAGCGGATGGTGGCGTTTTCTGCGCTCGCCGAGCGCGAGCGGTGCCCGTTTGCGGTGATTGGCGTGATCGATAGCACGGGCAATCTCGTCGTGCACGATTCGTTGTTCGGCAACGAGCCGGTGGACATGCCGATTGACGTGTTGCTGGGCAAGCCGCCGCGCATGACGCGGAATGTGAAGAGCCTGAAGCCGGCGCGGCGGGCATTCGATTTGACGCGTGTGGATTTGCGGGACGCTGCGTATCGGGTGCTGCGGTTCCCTGCTGTGGCTGACAAGACGTTCCTGATCACGATTGGCGATCGGAGTGTTGGCGGACTGATCACTCGGGATCAGATGGTTGGGCCCTGGCAGGTACCGGTCAGCGATGTCGGTGTGACCGTTGCGGATTACACCGGATATGCGGGCGAAGCCATGGCGATGGGTGAGAGGACGCCCGTTGCCGTGCTGGATGCGCCTGCGTCGGGGCGCTTGGCTGTTGCTGAGGCGATTACGAACATTCTGGCCGCCGATGTTGGGTCGCTCGAGCAGATTCGGCTGTCGGCTAACTGGATGGCTGCTGCTGGTGAACCCGGAGAGGATGCCGCGCTATACGCGACAGTTCGAGCCGTGGGAGAGGAGTTGTGTCCGGCGTTGGGGATAGCGATTCCGGTTGGCAAAGACTCGCTGTCGATGAAAACGACTTGGAAAGACGAAGTCAGTAAGTCGGTAGTCGCGCCCGTGTCGCTGATTGTGTCGGCGTTTGCACCGGTGAGGGATGTGCGGCGGACGTTGACGCCGGCGCTGCGCACGGATCTGGGAGCCACTTCGCTGTGGCTCATTGATCTGGGATGCGGGCGCAACCGGCTCGGAGCATCGGCGCTCGCGCAGGTGCATGGTGAGCTGGGCGATGAGCCACCGGATCTCGATGATCCGCAGCGTCTGAAGGCATTCGCCCGCGCGCTGAACGAATTGAAGCAGGCGAAGCTGATCGTCGCGTATCACGACCGGTCCGATGGCGGCTTGTTCGCCACGCTCGTGGAAATGGCCTTCGCCGGCCACTGCGGCCTCGACATCTCGCTGCCCGCCGCGCGCGGTCACGCGTTGGCGCAACTCTTTTCCGAAGAGCTCGGCGCAGTCATCCAGGTGCGCGCCTCAGACGAGGCTCACGTCGCCGCCGTACTGGCCAGCCACGGCTTTGGAGCACACACGCTTCGCCTGGGCACGCCTACCCCGAGCGACCTCCGGGTCCGCATCGATATCGGTGACACGCACTTCGATGAATCATGGTCCGATCTCCGTCGCGCCTGGTCCGAAACGTCGTGGCAACTCCGAAAGCTCCGCGACGACCCAACGTGCGCCGACGAGGAATTCGCTGCCGCCGTCGCCGCAAACGATCCGGGTCTCAGCGTCGCTCTGACTTTCAACCCAGAGGACGACATCGCTGCTCCCTACATCGCAAAGGGAGTGCGCCCGCCCGTCGCCGTCCTGCGCGAGCAGGGCGTCAACAGCCAGGTGGAAACCGCCGCCTGGCTCGAGCGCGCCGGCTTCGAATCGCACGACGTGCACATGACGGACCTGCTTGCAGGCCGTCGGTCCCTCAAAGACTTCAAGGGTCTCGTGGCCTGCGGTGGATTCTCTTACGGCGACGTCCTGGGCGCCGGCGAAGGCTGGGCCAAGTCCATCCTGTTCCACGGCGCCGTCCGCGACGACTTCGCGCAGTTCTTCGAACGCAAGGACAGCTTCGCTCTCGGCTTCTGCAACGGCTGCCAGATGTTCGCCGCCCTCAAGAGCATCGTGCCCGGCACCGAGCTCTGGCCGCGTTTCGTGCGCAATCGAAGCGAGCAGTACGAAGCGCGTTTCACGATGGTGGAGATCTTGCGCTCGCCTGCGGTGGTCCTCGATGGCATGAGCGGTTCCTTCCTGCCTATCGCTACAGCGCATGGCGAAGGCCGCGCCGAATTCCCCTCAACCGAAGCCGCTGAAGCCTGCGCAAAGAGCGGCCTCGTTGCCTTCCGCTATGTGAATCGCGACAGAACAGTCGCGACGACGTATCCCGCGAACCCCGGCGGATCGCCCTTCGGTATCACATCGCTCACGAACCGCGACGGCCGCATCACAATCATGATGCCGCACCCCGAGCGCTCGACACGCTACGTACAGAATTCCTGGCGTCCGGACGATGCCGGCGAATGGAGCGGTTGGATGCGCCTGTTCCGCAACGCGCGGCGCTTCGTCGGTTAAAGCGGCGGCTTCAGCCGCCCGAGCTCGCGATGCTGGAGAGCTGCTGCGTAAGGTATGTGGACGTCTGCTGCATCTTGGTCAGCATCGCATCCAGCGCCGAGAACTGTTTCACGTAGCGCGCCTTCACGGCTTCCATTTTCGTGTCGAGCGCTTCCTTTTCCTTGGTGATGTCCTTCAAGCCCTTCTGCAGCGACTGGCTGCGGAAGTCGAACGAAGCGCCCGCCGCGAGCTGCGCGGTGATGTGCTTGTCGAGTCGCGCGGCCACGCCGTTCTCGGAACCGAAGATCTGCGCCACCGCTCCGTTCCCGAGCTGCATCGCCTTCTCGAGCTTGTTGGCATCGAGCGCCAGCGTGCCATCGATCTGGCGCGTGATGCCGATGCTGGCGAGCGAGGTATAGGTACCCGTCAGCCCGGTCACCGGATTCGAGAGATCCGCGCGCACCAGGTCTTCAACCTGACGCAGCATCGCATCCCCGAACAGCGGACCGGTCTCCTTGGTGTCGGGATTGTACGAGCGCATCTGAGCGAAGACTTTCTGCAAGGCGTTGAAGGCATCGACGAACGCCTTCACGTTCTTCTGTACCGCTCCGTTGTCAGCGTTCACCGAGAGGGACACCGGCGTCTCTTCTTCGGTAACGGCTTTGAGATTGAGTGTCACACCATCGATGGCATCGGCGATCGTGTTCGTCGAGTTGTAGTGATCGAAACCCGCAATCGTGATGTGCGCATCCTGCGCGGGCTGCTTCTCCGTCAGGTTCTTGACGCCGGCTGGGTCGTACACGAGCACGTTCAGCCCGCCGTCACCGCCTGACTGGGCCACCTTGATGGCACCGGCCGCGCCCGTTTTCGTCGAGGAGAGCACGAGCCGCGTGCCGCCGGTCTCGTGAATCAGCGTCGCCTGGACCCCGGTGTTCCCCGTCGCCTTGTTGATGGCATCGCGGATGCCGGCGACAGTGTTGTTCGTGGAATCGATCTGCACATCGAAGCTCGTCCCGCCCTGCGTGATGGTCAGCGTGCCGGTGCCCACCACCGCGCTGCTGCTCCCGAACGGTGGATTGCCCGAGGCGAGCTGGTGAGCCTTCGCCAGCGCGATCACTTCGATGTCGTATGAGCCCGTCGCCGCGGTCGACGTTGCGGTCGCCGTGAAGCGATCGTCGTCTCCCACCGATACCGTGCGGGGGCTGAATGCGCTCACCGTCTTGAGCGAGCTGAGCGCATTCTGGAAGGTCGAGAGCGCGCCCTTGAGCGATGCGAGCCCCGACACCTGCACGGTGATATTCGTCTCCCGGCGCGCGAGCTGCGCGTCCTTCGTCGCCCGGTCGGCCGACACGAGTTGCGTGGCGAGCTCCTGGACGTTGAGGTTCATTCCGGAAGAGGTGATCGTGGCCATGCAGGGCGTTCTTTCAGGCGAGGATGTCGATCAACGAGTTCGGCTGTGAGCCGAGCCTTTGCGAGAGGCGCAGCGCCTCTTCACTGGGGATCTGGCGGATGAGCTCGCCAGTAGCCACATCTCTCACCGCGATCACAACGCGCCCGCTCGATGAGTCCGTGCTGAATTGCAGCGAGCGGCCCGTGCTCCGCAGATACGACTCGATCTGCGCCGCGACGGCCGCGGTCGTTTCTTCGATCGTGCGCGCGGTGGGCTGCACCTGCACGCGCTTCACTTCAACAGCCGGTGAGGGCTTTGGCGAGTCAGTCTTACGCTGCGAAGAGTCGCCCGCAGTGGGCTTCGTCGCCTTGACCGTCACAGGCTGAACTTTTTCCGTGTCCACCTGTTTATCTCCACCACCATAAGAGAAGGCAGCGACGGCCGAGTGGCCGTCGCTGCCGGATCGCGTTTGGTCTTGCTCGCACGAGCAGGATCAAAGCTACTCCATACTCTTACCGCAGCAACGAGAGCACGTTCTGCGGAACAGAGTTGGCCTGCGCCAGAATCGCGACGCCGGCCTGCTGGAGGATCTGAGCGCGGGTCAGGTTCGCCGTTTCAGAGGCGAAGTCCGCGTCCAGAATGCGGCTGCGAGAAGCCGTGAGGTTCTCACCGACCGACTGCAGGTTCGAGATCGTCGATTCGAAGCGGCCCTGGATGGCGCCGAAGGTGCTGCGCAGGCTGCTGACAGCCGTGAGCGCCGCGTCCACACGGAGCATCGCATCGTTGGCCGAGGTCACGTCGAGAACGTCCACGCTCACGAGGGTCGTGGTGTCCTTGGCGTACGAGGTCGAGCCGAAGCCGAAGTCCGCACGGTTCGCACCGCCGAGGGTGATGTTCTCCGTCGCGCTCAGGGTGAGCGCGCCACGGAACGTGCCGGTGGCGGTGGCGTCGAGGCCGGTGCCGCTGCCGCCCGTGCCGAGCGTGATGGCTTCCGAGGTCACAATGTTGCGCGCGTCAGCCGCCGCCAGCGTGATCTTGCCGCCGGACACCGTCGCCGTCACACCCGTGGTGTTGGCGTTCTGGTTGATGCCCGCAACGACGTCGTTCGCGGTGATCGCGGCGCTGGCCGTCGTGTTCTGATACACGACCACGCCATTCACCGTCAGTGCATAGCTCTGCGTGCCGCCCGTGCCGAGCGCCACATCCGCAAACGCCGTGCCTTCCGTCACCGTGTTGGTGGCCGTAGCCGTCAGGCCCGTGATGCCGGCAGCCTGGATGGCCGCAAGCTTCGCATAGGCGCTGTCGCTGCCCTGATACGTGGTGTTCGGGCCGACGAAGCTCGCCGAGGCGCCGACGTTGATCGCCGTCGCGGTGCCGAGCTGAATCGTCAGACCAGCGGCGGCCGAGGGGTTCGCCGTCACGGCCGTGCCAGCCGCCGTCGCGATCTGACCCAGCGCGTTCGTCTTCATGCTGGTGGTCAACGAAACCGAGATCGTCTCACCGGCGTTCGCACCGACCTGGAACGACGCGTTACCGAACGAGCCGTCGAGGAGGCGCTGACCGTTGAACGACGTCTGGGTCGCGATACGGTTGATTTCAGAGATGCGCTGCTGAACTTCCTGGTCCAGAGCGACGCGGTCCGAAGCGGAGTTCGTCGCGTTGGCAGACTGCACCGCGAGCTCGCGGATACGCTGCAGGTTGTTGGTCAGCTCACCGAGTGCGGACTCGGCGGTCTGCGCCAGCGAGATACCGTCGTTCGCGTTACGGGCAGCCTGGTTCAGACCACGGATCTGCGTCGTGAAGCGGTTCGAGATCGCGAGACCGGCGGCGTCGTCCTTCGCGCTGTTGATGCGCAGACCGGAGGACAGGCGCTGCAGTGCCGTCGCGAGGTCGGTACCGGATGTGCTGAGGTTGCGCTGGGCATTCAGCGACATCACGTTCGTGTTGATGACTTGGGCCATGGATCAAGACTCCTTCAAGTTTCACCTGACCCCGGGAAACTCCGGAGCCTCTAGCGGATACCTGCAGGCCCCACCTGGGTGTCCTGCGTCTGGCCCCTGTATCGGTGCCCCGAAAAGGAACTTGAGCCTGGGCAATGCACCTTTCATGAACTGCGTCACACGCTTACCGCATGTAGTCGAAGAGTGAGAGCTGCGCCATCTTGGTGTACGAAGATTGAGCCGCCTGGAGCCCGGTGAGCTGCAGATTCAGGCGTGTGATGGCTTCCGCATAATCGAGATCGCGCAACTCGGAAAGAGACGCTTTCATCTCGACTTCCTGCTCGCCACGGCTATCGGCTGCTTCGTCGAGGAGCGAGAGGCGCGCGCCAATCTCGGCTCGCACGCCACTAGTGTGATCCAGCGCACGGTCGAGCTGCGTGAGGGCTGCACCCATTTCGGTACCGAACTGCGCACGATCGGCGGCCGTGACGTTCGCTCGTCCCAGCGTCGTCACGAGCTTCTGCAGCGTCGTGAACATATCCTCGGTGCGGCTGGTATCGATCGAGAACGTGTCACCGGTTGCGGGTGCGCCGCCGACGCTGAACTGTGCGCCGTTGAATGCGATGGTGCCGCCGGACGTGTATGCGCCGGACGTGATGACTGCATTGCTGGAATCGACGATGTCCCAGTTCGTCGCGCTCGTGAAGCGCAGTGTGTAGTCGCCGGGGACCCATGCGGCGGGGTTCGTGACCGAGCCGGAATCTATGATGCCGCTGCCGGTATTAGCCGCATTCGCGCCAGTGACGAAAGTGCCGTTGCCTTCGGCGACGCTCAGGAAAACGTCGTAGCCGTTGTGTCCGTCCGAGATCCGCTGGGTGCTGCTCGTCTGGATGAGCCGCTCGCCCTGGTCGCCGGCGTACTGCACGGTGCTACCGGACTTGGTGAAGGGCTGTGTGAGGCTCTTGTAACCCGAGAACAGGAATTCGCCGTAAGCATCCTTGCGATTCGCCATGCCCATGAGCTCTTCGAGGCGGCCCTGGATCTCGGTGGCGATCGCCTGCCGGCCCGTTGAATCGACGGTCGCATTGGCGCCTTCGACTGTCAGGTCGCGCACCCGCTGCAGCAGGTTCGTCATGTCTGCGAGGGTCTGCTCTTCGAACGTCAGGCGATTCTTTGCGGCCGCCGAATTGCGCTCGAACTGTTGGGATTCCGCGAGCGCGCGATCCAGATCGAGCGCACGGACCGAGCCGGCAGGATCGTCCGCCGGTGTGTTGATGCGCTTGCCGGTGGCGATCTGGTTCTGCGTCCGTGCGAGCTCGGTGCTGCGATTCAGGATGCCGGCGAGCGCAAGGTTGTGCATCCCGGCTGTAGAGATTCTGCTCATGCCTGTTACCTGCGAGTGGCCGACAGGATCGAGTCGAATAACGTGCTGGCCACGCCGATGAGCTGGGCCGCCGCCTGGTAGGCCTGCTGATAACGCAACAGGTTGGCCGCTTCCTCGTCGAGATTGACGCCCGAGAGGCTGTCCCGCGCATCCACGCTTTCCTTCTTCACGACTTCCTGCGCGTCACGGTTTGCCTGTGCCTGCTGCGTCATCACCCCGATGTTGCCGATGAGGCGATTCGTCGTGTCGTGCAGCGAGGCTGAGCCGCCCTCGAGCACTTTCTTGCTGAGCGAGTCATACAAGGCCTGCGCGTTGCGGTTGTCGCCAGTGCCGCCGGTGTTGTCCTGGACAGTGAACGTGTCGCCGACGTTGGGCGAGCCGCTGATCGCGTATTGCACGCCGTTCACGGTGATCGGCGCGCCGCTCGTATACGCGAAGCTTCCCGAGCCGTTGATCGAATATGTGTTCGCGGCTGTGAACTGGATCGTGACGGTGTTGCGCAGATTCGGATCGGTCGCATCGACTACCGTGCCCGCCGAGATCTGGCCATCGCCGGTATTGCTCGTGCCGGCGAGCGTTTTGATTGGCGCCGCCGCCGCGATTCGCGCCGGATCGGTGATCGCGACACTGAGTCCTTCCACAGCGGCTTGAGTGGGTCGGATGAGGAAGGTGTCGTTCGTCGAGGCCGTGCCGGAAACCACGATGCTGAGGCCGTCTGCGACGAACGGGCTGGCCGTCGTTCCTGCGCCCGTCATCGTCACAGTGGCGCCCGTGTCCTCACGCCTGAGCGACCAGCCCGTTCCGGTCCGCGTGAGGATGTAGTCGCCTTCCGTGAGCGCGCCCACATTCGTGCGGGTGACGGCGACCGAACCGGTGCCCGCGTTGGTCAGACGGGGCAGCGTTTCCACGGGACCGATGTTGAAGAAGTTCTGGCCCAGATTGCCATTCAGGTCGATGCCCGAACGGTGCTGAGTGTTGATGACGTCCGCCAGGCCGACACTGAGGCGACCCAGCGAATTGCGCGTCGGATCGAGCACCTGGTTGCGGAAATCGAGCGCTCCGCCGAGGGTGCCGCCTTTGACGTTCGCAGTGATATCGACGGGTACGCCGCTCGGTGTGAGCAGGGCAACTCCGTGCCGGCCGGCGTCGTATGGGTCCTGGCTCGCGCCGAGCTTTGCCGCCGTACCGCCGACCACCAGCGTCTGCCCGTTGCCGATGAAGACGTTCACCGAGCCGTCGGTTTGCTTGACCGTGCTGACGTCGATGTGGCCGCTCAACTGGTCGAGGAGGCGGTCACGTTGATCGAGCAGATCGTTTGGCGGCTGGCCGTTCGTGGCGAATGCCCCGGTGATCTCTACGTTCAACTTCGCGAGGCTCTGCGCGATCGAGGAGATGTCGGAGACTTCAGTCCTGATCTGCGACTCGATCTGGGTGTCGATGCCGGCGAGCTGCGAGTCATAGTTTTTCAGGCGCTCCGCGAGGCCCTGCGCCTGGCTCACGAGCACCTGGCGCGAGGAAATCGATGAGGGATTGTTCGCCACGTCCTGCAGGGCGTTCGCGAACTTCTGCATCGTGGCGGTGATACCCGTGCTGGTATTGCCGAACAGGTTGCTCAGCTTCTCCAGATACGAAGCGTATGTGTCGAGGCTGCTGAAGCCGCTCGAAGCATCGCGAACGTTCTGAGCGAGCAGCTCGTCGTAGGCGCGCGTGATGGTGGAGACTTCGACGCCGTTGCCGACATAACCATTGCCGAACACCGAGGGCTGGCGCGTGACGAACTCGGCGCGCTGGCGGCTGTAGCCGTCGGTGCCGACGTTCGCGATGTTATGACTGGTGACGTCGATCGCACGCTTGAAGGCGAACAGTCCGGAAATGCTCGTTGAGAGAAAGTCGCCCATTCGAATGCCTTACACGTGCGTCGCGGTTTAGGGGATCGGCTGCGCGCCCGCAGACTTGAGTGCGGTCACGGTATCGCTGAGATTCTGTGCAATCGCGGAAATCTTCTGCGCATAAGCGGGATCGGTGGCGTAACCGCCGCGTTGCAGAGCTGTTGCAAATGCTTTCGCATCGTTGCCTGTGTTCAGCGCGGCCGCGTAGCGCGGGTTGTCGCGCAGAACGGCGACATAATCGCGGAAGCTGTCGACTGCGGAGTCGTATGCGCGGAAACGAGCTTGTCGCGGCACCGGGATGCCGCCTTCGAATTCGAGCGTTCGTACGGACACGCTCGAGCCTTGCCAGTCTGCGGTCGCCTTGATGCCGAAGAAGTTGTAGCTCGGGTTGCCGTTGGTGTCGCAGGGGAGGGATTTGCCCCAGCCTGTTTCCAGTGCTGCCTGAGCGAGCAGGTTTTTTGGATCGATGCCGAGCTCGCGGCCGGCTTCTTCTGCGCAGGGCCACAGTTGTTGCACGAAATCTTCGGGCGATGAGGGAGTCGTGAACTTTGGCGGCTCGCCATTTGCCAATGCGTTGCCGGCGAGCATTTTGTGGATGAACTGGGTGGCGGCATGGAGCGCGGCGGTCGCATCGACATCGACAGGTTCGCTGATGAAGGGCGTCACTGTTGACGGGCTCGCTGCGTCTGCGGAGCGCAGGGTTCGAGCGAGGCCGGATGCGACACGAAGCGCGGCGTCCATGTCGAGGCCAAAAGGTTCGCTTGAGAGGGTCGCTCCCTCTGGCTGCTGCGCGAGGCTTGTCTTCCCCGCGACATCGAACGTCAATCTCTTTCCAGCGGCGTCCAGAGGCGCCATCCCCGCGGCCGCCGAGGGCATCGACAGAGGCGTTGGCGAGGAATCGCTGCCGCGACCAGCGATCTTGAATTCCCCGTTCTTCGAAGTGTCGGTGGCGCCATTGCCCGCGCCCGTCGCGCCTTGCAGCTGCCGCACGAGCAAGTCCGCCAATCCGAGTCCGCGTCCCTTTGTCAGCTCGAGTGACAGCTGATCATCGAACATACCTTGATAAAACTGCGTCTGGTCACTGCCAAAAACAGGGTCGCCAAACGAAGCCTGCCGCATGCTGGTGAGCATCATCTTCGTGAAAATACTTTCGAACTGCCGCGCCACCTCCTGCAACGCTTTCGGATCCGCCGCGCGCGCATCGCGCTTGAGCGCGGCGAGCCCGGTCAGATCCGAATAAACAGCGGCGTCGGCGACAGGCGAGGTCATATCACGATGAGCTCCGCGCGCAACGCGCCCGCTTCCTTGAGCGCCTCGAGAATCGCAACGAGGTCGCCCGGCGCAGCGCCGACCTGGTTCACCGCCCGCACGATCTCATCCAGGTTCACACCCGCGTTGAACACGAACATGCGCGCCTGCTCAGGCGCCTGAATCTCGATGGTCGACCGCGGAGTCACTACCGTTTCGCCGCCGCGACTGAACGGATTGGGCTGACTCACGTCCTGCCGCTCCGTGATCGTCACCGAGAGCGAGCCGTGCGCCACTGCCGCCTCCGTCACGCGCACATGCGAGCCAATCACCACCGTGCCCGTCCGCGAGTTCACGATCACACGCGCCGGCGCTTCGCCCGGCTCGATCTCGATCGTCTCGAGCGTCGACACATATGCGATGCGCTGATTGGCATCGACCGGCGCTGCAACCCGCACCGAAACCGCATCGACCGCTTCCGCCGTGCCTTCACCGAGCTTGGTGTTGATACCCTCGGCGAGCCGCGCCGCCGTCGTGAAGTCCGGCGAATTCAGATTCAGCATGACCGTCGGCGTCTTGGCGAAGTTGGTCTGCACCTCGCGCTCCACCGTCGCGCCGTTCGGAATGCGGCCGCTACTCGGCACGTTCAGGGAAATTCGCGATCCGTCCTTGCCGTTCGCACCGAAGCCGCTCACGGCCATCGCACCTTGCGCGATGGCGTAAACCTCGCCGTCGATACCGCGCATCGGCGTCATCAGCAGGCTCCCACCGCGTAGACTTCCTGCGTTACCAATGGACGCCACGGTGATGTCGATGGTCTGTCCGGCCTTCGTGAACGGCGGCAGATCCGCGTGCACAACCACCGCAGCCACGTTCTTGAGCTGCGGCTTTACATTGTCGGGAATCGTGACGCCAAACTTCGCGAGCATGTTCCGGATGCTCTGAATGGTGAACGGCGCCTGGCTGGTCTGGTCGCCCGTGCCGTCGAGACCCACCACGAGTCCGTAGCCCACCAACTGGTTCGTGCGCACTCCGGCGACGGACGCGATGTCCTTCACGCGCTCGGCGTGCGCGGCTGGTGCCGCCGCGAGGAGCGTGGCGAGCGTGGCGAGGGCGCAGGAGAGACCGGCAGTTTTACTCATATATATGGAGTCAGAAGGGCATCAGCGGCGAGTTGAAGAAGCGCGCCAGCCAGCTCTGCTTGTTGGCATCGGCGAGCGCGCCCTTGCCGCCGTAGGAAATCGACGCATTGGCAACCTTGGTGGAATCGATCGAGTTGTCCGGCTGGATGTCGATCGGCCGGATCACACCCTGGATCCGGATGAACTCGCGTCCCTGGTTGATGCCGATCCACTTCTGCCCGCGCACGATGAGGTTGCCGTTGGCCAGCCGCTTCACGATCGCCACGGTGATGTCGCCAACGAGCTGATTGCTCTGCTGGCTGTCGCCAGTACCATCGAACGACGTCGAGTTCTCGAGCGAGTTCTCGAGGATCGGTGTGCCGTTCACGGTCACGGGGCGACCGAGCAGCGTCGGTCCAGGCAGATCGATCGTCGTGGCCTTCTTCGTCGTCGTGCTGGAGCTCTTCGAAGCCGCGGTGGATTCGACGAGATGGATCGTGACGATGTCACCCACACGTCGCGCCGTAGCGTTCTCGAAGAGCGCCACGTCGTACCCGGCCTGGTAGATCGCGCCGTTCTGCGCCGGCGGCGTTGCCGGATTTGGCCACTCCGGCTCCTCATCGATGGGCGAGCGCGTGACGCATGCGGCGAGCAGCAGGCCCATCGTGAGCGCGAGTGTTCTGAGCAATGTCATGTCGCGTCTCAGATGTTGTTCGTCACGTACTGGAGCATCTGGTCGGTGGTCGAGATGGCCTTGGAGTTCATCTCGTACGCGCGCTGCGTTTCGATCATGTTCACGAGCTCTTCGACGACGTTCACGTTCGAGCTCTCGAGCGACCCCTGCGTGATGGCGCCGAGCCCGTTCAGGCCAGGTGTGCCGGTCTGAGCGGGACCGCTCGATGCCGATTCCATCACCAGGTTCTCACCGCGCGACTCGAGGCCGGCGGGATTGACGAAATCAGTGAGCTGAAGCGTGCCGACCTGTGTCGGCGCCGACTGGCCTGCAGAGCGCACGCTGACCACGCCGTCGCGGCCAATCGTGATGCTCTGGGCGTTGTCTGGAATCGCGATGCCCGGCTGCACCCGATAGCCGCTTGAAGTAACGAGTTCGCCTTGCGCGTTCGTTTGGAAGCTGCCGTCGCGCGTGTAGCCTGTGCTGCCATCCGGCAACTGGATCGCGAAGAAGCCGCGGCCTTCGATGGCCACGTCGAGCGCGTTCTGCGTCTGGAGGAGGCTGCCCTGCGTGTAGCTCTTTTCGGTGGTCACCACGCGCACACCTGTGCCGAGCGAGAGGCCGCTGGGCGATACGGTGTCCTGCGATGTGGAGCCGCCGACCTGCCTCACGTTCTGATACAGCAGGTCCTCGAACACGGCGCGGCCTTTCTTGAAGCCGCTGGTCCCGACGTTGGCAAGGTTGTTCGCAGTGACGGTCATGCGCGTCTGCTGCGCGTCGAGTCCCGTCTTGGCGGCCCAGAGTGCTGGATTCATAAGAGTGGATCCTTGAAAGAAAGATCAGTGGTCCGCGGATCAGGTGCGCAGCAGTTGGGTCGCAGCCTGCGCGTTGTCTTCAGCGCTGCGCATGGCTTTCACCTGCAGGTCGAAGTTCCGCGACAGCTCGATCATGTTCACCATCGCCGCGGCGGCATTGACGTTGCTCGACTCGAGCACGCCGGAAGCGATGCGGACGTTGGCATCCGCAGGCACATCACTTCCATCGCGCAGGCGGAAGAGGCCGTCTTCGCCGCGATCGAGCTGATCCTGTGGCGGGTTCACCAACTTGATGCGAGCGACAGCCGCTGTCGTTTCCGGGCCCTGACCGAGCGGCACGATGGAAATCGTTCCGTCTGGCGCAACAGTAAGCGCCGTGTGAGGAGGCACGCTCACGGGCCCGCCGTCGCTCATCACCTGCAGTCCCGTGCCGGTCAGGAGCTGGCCGTTCGGATCGATGTGCAGATCGCCCCCACGCGTGTAAGCCTCGCGACCGTCGCGTCCCTGCACGGCGATGAAGCCGTCGCCCGAGATTGCGATGTCGAGGTCGCGGCCGGTGGCCACCTGCGCGCCGACGCTCGAGTCCCAACCCGTCGTCGCGTTCGTCGCATAGACGCGCGACGCGTAGCCCGTGCCCACCACCTCGCGGCTCTGGAAGGCGGAGAGGTCCGCGCGAAAACCGGTGGTGCTCGCGTTCGCGAGATTGTGGTTGTTCGCCGCCTGCGCGCGAAGGGTTTCCTTCGCGCCCGACATGGCGATGTAGAGCAGCTTGTCCATTAGCGGATATTGATGATCGTCTGCTGAATCGCGTCAGCCGTGGAGATCATCTGCGCGTTGGCCTGGAAGTTACGCTGCGCGGTGATCATGCTCACGAGCTGCTCAGTAATGTCCACGTTGGACGCTTCGAGCGCGCCCGCCTGGATCAGACCGAAGCCGGAATTGCCCGCCTCGCCACGCTGGGCCTGGCCAGACGCGAACGTCTCTGCCCACGCGGTGTCGCCAAGCTGCTGCAGACCCTGCGGGTTGGCGAAGTTCGCCATGGCGATCTTGCCCAGCGCATTCGAGCGCCCGTTGGTAAAGCGCGCCTGCACGACGCCACTCGAGTCGATGTCGATGCCGATGAGGCGGCCGGTCGTGAAACCGTCCTGCGTCGTCGAGTTGACCGTGAAGTTCTCGCCGAACTGCGTCGTCGAGCCGTAATCGACCGTCATGGTGATCGGCGACGCGCCGGTCGTCACCGGGTGCGCCGGGAATGTGAATGTGCCGCCGACAGGCGCAGTCAGCTGGCCCGCGGCGTTGTAGGTGAGCGGCGTGCTGCCCACGTTCGTGCCATCCACATAGAGATGCGAGACCCAGCTATTCGCCGCCGTCTTTCTGAAGTAGAGCGACGCGGTATGCGCGGCGCCCAATGAGTCGTACACCGTCAGTGACGTCGTGTTGTTATAGCTCGTTGGATCCGCCGGATCGAACGGCGTCGTCGCGGGCACAGCGGCTGCCGAAGGGAGGTTCGCCGTGATGTCGACAGTGGTCGTCGCCTGCGGCGCGCTGACACCGGTCGTCAGGTTCAGATCGGACAGACCGCCGGTGTTGAAACCGCCATTGGGCAGCGGCGGATACACCTGCAAGCGCTGCTGCCGCGAATTCACGACGAAGCCCTGGTTATTCACCTGGAAGGCGCCGGCGCGCGTGTAGCTAATGGCGCCGCCGTCGTTCATCGCAAAGAAGCCATTGCCGCTGACCGCGAGGTCCAGGCTGTTGTCCGTGAAGTCGATGTTGCCCTGAGAGAACTGCTGCGCGACGTCTGCGACGCGCACGCCGTTACCGATTGCCGTGGCGCTGACGCCGAGCTGCGTGGCCGCGAACAGATCTGCGAACTCGGCACGCGATCCCTTGAACCCGGTGGTCGCGACGTTCGCGACGTTGTTCGCCGTGACAGTGAGATCGGTCTGGGCCGCATTGAGGCCGGACAGCGCAAGACGGAAAGGCATGAAGAGTCTCCTGAAGAATCTGTGATTAGAGGACGCGACGGACGTCGCCGATGGCTACCGCGCCCGCGTTGGTGTTCAGGGTCAGTGAGCCGGTCTTCGGGTCGATGGTGACGCTCGCAACCCGGCTCATGAGCAGCGGATCGAGCGCCTGGCTCTCGCCACCGACGCTGGCCGCGACAGTGAAAGAGTATTCGCCCGCAGGAGCTGCATTGCCCAGGTTGTCCAGCCCGTCCCAGGTGAACTCGTTGAGGCCCGAGCCCGCTGGAACAGTGAAGCTGCGAACGAGCGCGCCGCTCGCATCCTTCACAGTGATGTTCAGTGTCGACGCGCCATCCGGCACATCCGCAGCGCCGCGCACCGCTTGGCCCGCTGTGATCGTTTCGCTGTCGGCGGGCGTGAGCACGTCGCGGCCCACGAGCGAGGTGCCGCTCAACACCTGGGTCGAGCGGAGCGAGTCTGCCAGGTCCTGCATCGAGGTCTGGATGTTCTGGATGCCCGTCACCTGGCTGAACTGTGCGAGCTGCGTGAGGAACTGCGTGGGATCCGTGGGCTTCATCGGATCCTGGTTCTTCAGCTGCGCGAGCATCAGCTTCAGGAACTCGTTCTGACCGAGCTCCTGGCTCGACTTCGCGTCCTGCGTCGTCTTGGTGCCGTTCAGAAAGGCGTACGGATCTACTGCGCTGGTCGTCATGGATTACTGTCCCAGCCGGAGCGTCGCGAGCATCAGCTCCTTCGACGTATTCATGACTTCGACGTTGTTCTGGTACGCGCGCGAGGCAGAGATCATGTCGACCATCTCCTCGACCACGTTCACGTTCGGCGCGTACACGTAGCCTTCGGCATTCGCGAGCGGATTGCCGGGCTCGTAGCGCGCAGCCGGCGCGGCGGTGTTCTCCATGATTCCGCGCACGCGCACGGCCGCGTTGCTGTCGTGAGCAGCCGAGTTGAGCGACGCGCGCACCGCTTCGAACACGGGGTGGCGTGCCTTGTAGACCGCTTTCGGGTCACCGCTCACGCTGTCCGCGTTGGCGAGATTGCTCGCAACGGTGTTCAGCCGCACGGACTGTGCGGAGAGACCGGAGCCGGCGATATCGAAGACCTTGAATGAAGGCATGGTGTTACTGGCCTGTGATCGCGGTGATCAGTCCGCGGAAACGTGAGGACAGGAAAGTGAGCGTGGCCTGGAACCGCACCGAGTTCTCGGCGAACGCGGCCTGTTCCATCTGCACGTCCACCGTGTTGCCGTCGAGCGCGGGCGCGAGTGGCACGCGATACTTGAGATTCGCAGTCGTCTCGCTGCCTTGAACCTCGGCTGCTCCGATGTGATTGCTGTTCGTCGCGCGAAGCGCAACGGGTGCATCGGCTCCTGCAGCTCCACCTGCTTTCGCGAGCGCTGCACGGAAGTCGATATCGCGCGCCTGGTAGCCCGGCGTATCGGCGTTCGCAAGATTGCGCGCGAGCACTTCGGTGCGCTGCCCGCGTATCTTCAGTGCGTCCGCATGGACACCGAGATAGGTATCCAGATTGATTGGCATGTCGAACCCGCCAGAAAAATGTCTGCCGGGATCAAAGCAATACGTATGCCAGTCTGGAATTCGGTGCCGGGTCGCGCCGCGCGTCGCGATTCCGCGCGGAAATCCGTGATGACGATCACTCGCGCGGCAAGAGCTTGCCGCCGCGGCACGCATGAAGGGGACGCGTGCAACCGCGGAACTCGCGGCGGCATCGCGCGTGACTCAGGTATCGGCGAGCGACTTCGCAAACTTGAGGGCCGCACGCGGGCGCAACGACTGGCGCGGTGTTTGCAACATCCCTGCTCACTATGAATAGAGTGTCGACATTCCGACGCGTACTGCTTTGGCTCGGCGTTGCCGTGCTCGTGACACCTGCGCTCGCGCAGACCGACCCGGGCGTGCAATCGCTGGACGAGATTCGCGCAACGGCTCAGACATTCGTCAGTCAGCACGTGCCGAAACAGAAGCCAGGCGCCGTGACGGTGAATGTCGGCGAGCTCGATCCCCGCTTGCGACTCGCACCGTGTTCGGAGCCGTTGAAAGCGACGCTGCCCGCGGGCGCCACCTTCAGGGAACGCATGACCGTGGCCGTGAGCTGCCGCGGGGACACGACCTGGACGGTGTACGTGCCCGTAGCGATCGAGACCCAGACGAACGTGCTCGTGCTCCGGCGGGCTGCGGCGCGAGGCGCCCGCCTGACGGCCGAGGACGTGGAAACCCAGACGCGTGTGATCCAGGGCACAGGCGACAGTTATTTGACAGATGTGGCGCAGCTCGGCGGGTACACTCTCAAGCGACCGCTTGGGGCGGGCGCAGCCCTGACGTCGGACGCGATGGCCGCGGACCTCGTGGTCAAGCGCGGCCAGCAGGTGACGTTACTGGCTTCCGTAGGGGGACTCGAGGTGCGGGCCATGGGCCTGGCGCTGAACGACGCACCGGCCGGCGGGCGCGCCAAGGTTCAGAACATAAGCTCCAGACGTATTGTCGAGGGCGTAGTAGAAACCGCAGATGTGATTCGGATCGCACCCTAAAGTTATCCCCATGAAAGTCGATACAGGCATCACAGGATCGAGGAGTCCCGACGTGTCCAACAAGATCAGCGGCGTCGACACACGCACCGGCCCGGTAGGCGCCGGCCGCGCCGTGGACCGCGCGCGGGATGGCACCACCGGGGCGAAGACCGAGTCCGGTCCGTCGGACGTGCACATCACCGGGTCCGCCCGGGCGCTGGCCGACCTCGAGCAGTTGGTGAAGGACATGCCAGCAGTGGATGAGGCCAAGGTGGCCGCCATCGCGAGCGCCATCGAGCAGGGTACGTACAAGGTGGTCCCCGAACAGATCGCGGACTCGCTGATGTACCTCGAGCAGGCCCTCGCACCCCTCGGCGAAAAGAATTAATCCCGCCGTGGATCCGGGTGTCTGCCGCGAGAGTCTCGCGACTCTCCTGACTCAGGAAGTTTCCTCTCTCAACGAGCTGGCGGCGCTCCTCGAGCGCGAGCATGCATTGCTCGTTGCGAACGATGTCGAGGCGCTCGAGAGGGCGATGCAGGAACGTCAGGTCGTCATTGGGCGTCTGCTCAATGTTGAAGAAGAGCGCCGTTCGATGTGCCGGGCTCATGGCCAGAGCGCCGATGTTGCCGGCCTCGAACGCCTGCTGGCCTGGGCCGATCCACGCGGTTCGTTGCAGGCTCGCCTGGCGGAGTGCTCGAAAGGCGCGGCTCGCTGCCGGGAGCTGAACGATCGCAATGGGGCGTTGGTTCTTGCGCGCATGAGGCGCGTAGAAGGTCTCCTCGGTGCGCTCACCGGCCAGCGTGCCGAGGTGCCTGCTACCTATGGCCCCAAAGGCGCCTACGCTGAGCCCCGCTCGGGGCGTGTGCTGACCACTGAAGCCTAGGCGACTCGAGGAAGTCGCATCTTTCAACGCCTTTCGTGCGCGCCAATCGCCGTGAAGGCCGACGGCGGTACCAACGCGCGCAAAGAGCGCACTTCTTTGCTTCTCTACTTTTTCGGGTCCGTTTCGCGCATCGTTCGTATGCGCATCTTGCCCGTTACCACTTGGCCGGCCTGAAATTCTTCGAAGACTTTCATCTGCTGCGGCGTCAGCACGGTGGCTGCGCGCTCATTCGCGCGTCGCGCGTACAGCTCGATCTGCTCGACGATCTGCCGCTCCTGTCCATCCTCGTCCGAGCGATCGATGTTGGTGCCGACATACCGGCCTGAAGCGGAGATCGTGGTGAACGTGGGGTTCTCGCCGATCTGATCCCTGATTTCCTGCTGGGTCTGCTCGCGGGCCTCCTGCAGGGCCGCGGCGAGACTGTACGTCTGCTCATCGCTCAGCATCATGCTTTCGCTCAACCGCGAGCGGAAGGTGCTCACCTGCGCACGGTCCGGAGCGCCCTTCTGGTACGCCTGGTACTTGCGCATGCGCTCTTCGCCTACCTTCGCAGTGAGCTCGCGTTCCTGCTGCGCCTGTAACTCCCTGAACTGCGCGAAGCGGTCATCGCCGCTGCGCTTCGCCAGGTCGAGCTGCGTGCGGATATCTTGATCGGCGATGAATTCGAGCAGCTCATTGGCTTCCGTCTCGCTGATCCCGAGCGCGCGGGCCAGCCGGGGATTCTGCTCTTTGAGCCGGACGACCCGTTCCGCGCGCAGCAGCGCGCGGCTGGAAGGGACTCTCGCCATTCGCACTTGCCAGTTATCGCCCCTTCTCATCCTGGCGACCGGCTGATCGCCGCCGGCATCGGGAAGAGCCTCGACGCTCGGGGCAACGGAGTCCGGGGGAGCGGACGCAGCAGGGGCAGGCGACGGAGCACTGGGCTCGGAAGCCGCAGGACGCATGCGGTCGGAAAACTTGAGTCGCATTTCGAGCTCGGCCACGCGCGTTTCCGCGGCATGTGCGCGGGCGCGCACCTCTCCGAGCTGGTGGCCAAGATAGACGCTGATGCCTGCCAGAACGACGGCCGCTGCGCCGGGCAGGGAGAGCAGATTCTTCATCCCTGACCCCTCCCTTCTGGGTCTTTGCAGGGATGATAGCGCTAGCCGAGGGCTTCGCGGAGGGCGGCGATTTCCTGGGCGGATTCGGCGGTGATCTGCTCGCAGATGGCGCGGGTCAGTCCGAGGTGCGAAATGGCCTTCACCGAATGCAACCGCGCTTCGAGAAACTCAGGCTGGCCCGCGTACACGGCGATCATGTTGGCGGCCATGAGCACATCGGTGAGCGTCGGGCCGTCGCGCGACTCGCGTGCGTAATCCTCTGAATCGCGAACCGCGGCCACGATGTCCGAAGGCACACCCCAGTTCGTCAGCAGCTCGACGGCGATACTGAGATGCCAGTCGCGCTCGATCAGATGGTAGGTGGAAGGATTGGCGAACAGGGAAGGGTGGCGCACGGCTCGCGTCATGATGCACAGACGCCCCACCCCATGCAGCATGCCTGTCAGAAGCGCGGTGTCCGCATTCACCCGCGACCGGCTGCGCGCCACCACATAGCACAGGCTCGCTATGAGAACGTTCCGATGCCACAAGGCTTCGATCTGGTGAGCGATCGGCTTCAGCTCCGCTGACGCACGCAAGAGCCGCACGGCGTACGCAATGGTCGCGGTCCGCACGGTATTGAGTCCCACGCGCGCGACAGCTGTCCGCAGATCCGTGATCTGGCGTCCTGCAGGATTCAGTGCGACCGAATTGGCGATTGTGAGGAGTTGTGTCGCGAGCACCGGCTCGGCGCCCACAACTTTGACGACGCGATCCGCCGTGACGTTCTCGTCCGCGAGCACATGCTGAACGCGTGCCGCGATGTCCGGGAATCCAGGCAACTCGACCTTACCGCTCGACAGCTCCGTCGCCAGCGTCTGAACGAATGCGAAGGATTCATCGCCACCCAGGGCCAGCGCGGCGGTGTCGTGGATGGCTGGAGCGGCTCCCATGAAGACCCCGGTGGGCGCGGTCAGCGCCCCAGCGCTGCCTGGATGGCCGCGATCTCCTCGCCAGATTCCTTGATGAGCTTGTCGTAGGCAGCGCGATCGAGCTGCATGCGCGTGCAGGCCACCACGCCCTCCATGTTGAGCTCGATGCTCTCAGGATGGTCGCGATAGGACGCGAGCAGGTAGCCGACCGTCAGCACGTCCGTCAGATCCGTCGGCCCCGTATGCGTGCGGCCGATGTCTTCATAGTTGCCGACAGCCTCGACGATCTCTTCCGCCATGCCCCAGTTCTCGAGCAGCGCCTTGGCGATGCTCGAATGCCAGTCGCGCACGATGTTGTGGTAGACGGCTTCGTTCGCGAACAGCTTCGGGTGCTTCGCCGTGCGCGTGAGGATGTAGAGCTGGCCGATGCCGTGCAGCAGGCCCGCGAGCATCGCCATGTCCGGATTGACCTTGGCCAGGCGCCGGGCCACAGAATGGCTCATCGCGGCCACCGCGGCACTCCGCTTCCAGAGCACCTCGAGCGGTTTCTCCAGGCCCTTCAGGGCATCCTGCTTCTTGAGCTGCGACATCGCGAACGCGATGGCTGCGCTTCTCACCATGTTGAAGCCCATGCGGGCGACGGCGGTGCGCAGGTCGGTGACGGTCTTGCCGCTGAAATTCATGGCCGCCGAGTTGGCGAGCTGCAGGAGCCGGGCGGCGAGGGCGGGCTCCGAGCCCACTACGCGCACGACCTTGTCTGCGCCGACCGAGTCGTCGGACAGCACCTGGCGGACGCGCATCGCAATGTCCGGAAAGCTCGGGAGCTCGACCTTGCCGGTCGACAACTCCGAGGCGAGCGCCTGGACGAAAGCGAATGCTTCCGGATCGCTGATCGCGTCCTCAGCCGATGTGGACTTTTGCGCCATCTCGCACCTTGACCTTCTGGCAACTTAACGGCAGCTGCGCGCTGAAATTGAGACTGCCACGGGGCGAACGAGCGCTCACAGCGCACCCGCCTGTTTTGTGAAGTCCATCCCTTCAGCCAGCGCGAGCACGTGCGCGGCCATGTCGTCGATCGATACGACCTGCTCGGCCGCGCCGATCGCGACGGCCTCACCGGGCATCCCCCAGACGACGCTGGTTGCCTCGTCCTGAGCTGCGGTGCGGCTGCCGGACGCGCGCATCTGCTTCATTCCCTTCGCCCCGTCCTTGCCCATGCCCGTCAGCAGGATGCCGATGGCGTTCTGTCCCGCGCACTTGGCCACGGAGTTGAACAGCACGTCCACGGAGGGCTTGTGCCGGTTCACGGGCGGACCGTTGTCCAGCCGACACACGTAACGGGCACCGTCCCGGATGATGTACAGATGGAGGTCGCCCGGGGCGATGTACACATGGCCGGCGAGCACCTGCTGGCCGTCCTCGGCTTCAGTGACGGTCATCGCGCAGCAATCGTCCATGCGCTTCGCGAAGGACGTGCTGAACGCCTTGGGGATGTGCTGGGTGATGAGAATGCCGGGCGCGTCCGCCGGCATCCCGCATAGAACCTGCTTGATGGCCTCGGTACCACCGGTCGAAGCACCAATTGCAATGATGCGATCCGTCGTGCGCATCTTGCGAGGGGCCTTCGCCACAGGCATTACGTCGGTTGCGGCAGGATTCGCGCCTTTCGGTCTCAGCGCAGCGGCGCGTGTCGGGTCCAGCGCGCGCACGCTCGCGCACGCGGCCACCTTGATCTTGCCGATCAGCTCCTCGCAGTACTCGGGAAGCTTTGCCGCGACGTCGATCTTCGGCTTCGACAGGAAGTCCACCGCGCCCATGGCGAGCGCGTCGAGCGTCACTTCGGCGCCGCGCTCGGTCATGGATGACACCATGACCACGGGCATCGGCCGCAGCCGCATGAGGTTGTGCAGGAACGTGAGCCCGTCCATCTTGGGCATTTCGACATCCAGCGTCAGCACGTCCGGATTCAGCTTCTTGATCTTCTCGCGCGCGATGTGCGCATCGCCTGCAGTACCGACCACCTCGATCGCCGGGTCGCGCGCGAGCACGTCCGAGAGGATGCTGCGCACGAGCGCAGAGTCGTCGACGATCAGGACCTTGATGCGTGGTTTGGTGTTGCTCATGTGAACAGCTCGATGTCGCCACCTTCGTCCTTGGCGCTCAAGCTGTCCATATAAAGTTTTTCACGATCGCTGATGGCACGGGTTTCGATCGGGCGAAGCTTCCGTACGCGGACCTTCCCTTCGGTCGGGAAGTACACGATCTTGCGCGGATGCTCGCCGCCGACGTCTTTCGCATCGACCGGCAGGCGCTCGAGGTTCAGATAGCTCGTGACGAAGTCGATGTTGCGTGCGCCGATGTCGGTCATGGCGGTCAGCACGCGTCCGCCGCCGAAGATCTTGATCTCCATGCGCGAGCGCAGGGCGCCGATCTTGAGCAGGTCGTTGATCAGGCTTTCCATCGCGTGCGAGCCGTAGCGCGTGGAGAGCACCACCGGCGCGCCGCGCTCACCCGGCTCACGGGCCGACTTGTCTTCCGGCAGCATGAAATGATTCATCCCGCCGACCTTCGCCACCGGATCGCGGATGCACGCGGAGATGCACGAGCCGAGCACCGTGGTGATGGCTTCGTCGTTGCGTGTCACGTAGTACTCGCCGGGCAGTATTTTCACCGTCCAGCGTTTGGTGTCCGGCTCCCAGAAGCGTTGGAGCTGCTCGAAGCCGCGCACCACCGGTGGCGGCTCCGGGCGGTGCAGGCGTGCAGCATGTTCGTGCATGGAAAGCGCTAGCTCCGGCGGTAGATCGTGCGACCGATCAGGTTGTAGTCCGTGGAGACCTTGAACAGCGTTTCCGAATGCCCGAGGAACAGGAGGTCCCGCGGTCGCTGCAGGCGTGACATGCGCGCAATGAGGTCGCGCTGGGTGTCCTTGTCGAAATAGATGACGACGTTGCGGCAGAAGATCACGTCCAGCGGTCCCTTCATCGGGAACGGGTGCATGAGGTTCAGCTGCTTCACCGTCAGGAGGCGCGCCAGCTCCGGGCGCACCTGGAACGAAGGCTCTTTCGCATCGGCATAGGGCAGGAAGAAGCGCTCGCGCCGCTCTGTGCTCAGCGACTGCAGGCGATCCGCGGTGTACACGCCGCGCCGCGCCTTCTCGAGAACATCCGAGTCGAGATCGGTCGCCAGGATGCGAATGTCCCAGCGTTCGATGTCCGGCACCGCTTCGAGCACGCTGATCGCGATGCTATAGGGTTCCTCGCCCGTCGAGCATCCCGCGGACCAGATGCGCATGCGGCGCACGGCAGGGGGCTTCTTGAGGAGCGGTCCGAGCACGTCGGTCTTCAGATGCTCGAAGTGATGCGGCTCGCGGAAGAACGCCGTCAGATTGGTCGTGATGGCATTGCAGAACTGCACCAGCTCGCGGCCGTCGTCCTGGGACAACAGCTCGCGGTACTCGCGGAAGCTCTTCAGATTCAGGGCGCGCAGGCGCCGCGCGAGGCGGCCGTAAACCAGCTCACGTTTCTGTTCGGAGAGACTGATGCCGGTGACCTCGCGCACCAGGCGCCGCAGCGCCTGGAAGTCGTCGTCACCGAACTCGAACTCACGCAACCGCAGCGTGAGTGAGGTACTGCTGGGATCCAGTTGCATGAATCGTTCTACGCGCGGCGCGCCCCGGTGTGCGGATCTACTTCAGGACTTTCGCCACGGTGGCGAGGAGCTTGTCGGGATTGAACGGCTTGACGATCCAGCCCGTCGCGCCCGCCTCGCGCCCCTGCATCTTGCGCTCGGTGCTTGCTTCGGTCGTGAGCACGAGGAGGGGAGTGTGCTTGTACGACGCCATGCCGCGCAGCTCGCGCACGAGCGTGAGCCCATCCATCTCCGGCATGTTCACGTCGGTGATGACCAGGTCGAAACTGCTGCTGCCGGCGATCTTCAGCGCCTCGCGGCCATCCTGGGCCTGCTGTACGTCGTAACCAGCGCTCGTCAGCGTTACTTCGACCATCTGCCGCATGGCCGCGGAGTCGTCGACTGTGAGAATCCGGGGCACGATGCTGCCCTCCCTGTCATGTCGTCATCTGCGAAAAAACGAGTGCGTCGTTGCCGCGCCAGGGCACGCGGCCACGCTGCCTAGAATTCCTGCCAGTCGGTGTCCGAGTTGCCCGCCTGCTTCCGCGCAATAGGACCCGCGCCGTTGGTGGCAGGCGTGGCTGCCGCAGCGGCCGTTGCAGGTCGCTCACGCTTGCCGGACCAGGGACGATTGCGCGACCGCCGCTCGCCTGCCGGTGCGGCCTTCGCCGTGACCGGTGCTTCGGGGCTCGTCGCCATCTCGCTGCTCGACACCGGCGCATTGATGTCGCGCTGGACGCGATAGCGGCTCATCATCTCGTTGAGCTCGCGGGCCTGGTCTGCCATCGCCTGCGAGGAGGCCGTGGCCTGCTCGACGAGCGCCGCGTTCTGCTGGGTGAGCTCGTCCATCTGCATGACGGCGCGGTTCACCTGCTCGATGCCCGAGGACTGCTCGCGCGAGGCGGCGGCGATCTCGGCCACGATGTCGGACACCTTCTTCACGGACGCGACGATCTGTTCGAGCGTCTGGCCGGACTGTGTCACCAGTACCGAGCCGTCCTGGACCTTCCGGACGCTGTCCTGGATGAGGTCCTTGATCTCTTTGGCCGCCGTCGCCGAGCGGCCGGCAAGGCTGCGCACCTCGCTCGCCACCACGGCGAAGCCGCGGCCCTGCTCACCCGCACGCGCGGCTTCGACCGCGGCGTTGAGCGCGAGCAGGTTCGTCTGGAACGCGATCTCGTCGATCACGCCGATGATGTCGGCAATACGGCGGGACGCATCGTTGATGTCCGCCATCGCGCGCACGGCCTGCGAGACCACCGAGCCACCTTTTTCGGCCTGATCCCGGGCCGCCGTGGCGAGCTGGTTCGCCTGGCCCGCGTTGTCCGCGTTCTGCTTGACCGTGGAAGTCATCTCTTCCATCGAGGACGCCGTCTCTTCGAGCGAGGAGGACTGCTCCTCCGTCCGCTGCGACAGATTCGCGTTGCCCGCGGAAATCTCTTCAGCGCCGCGATACACCTCGCTCGCCGCGCTCTTCACCTTCCGGACGACTTCCGACATGTTGTCGGCCAGGTGATTCACACCGCGGCTCATGGCTTCGAAGAAGCCAGCCTTGCTCTCGAGCGAAATGCGCTTCTCGAGGTCACCGGACAGCACCGAGGAGAGCATGCTCTGCATCTCGGCCTCGACGCCCACTTCCTGCGTACGGTCGGTCCACTCGAACACGGTGCCCGCGCGGCCACCGCTGCTGTCGAGCACCGGGTTCGCGACGACGCGGAAGGTGCGCTTGCCCAGCGTTACTTCCGAAGTATTCGCACCGCGCAGATCCATCAGCATGCGCCGCTCGTGCGCCGGGTTCTTCGACAGCACATCGATGCTCGAGCCCAGCACGTGCGAGGCGCTGAACTGCGGCAGGTCCTTGCGGATCTCGTTCTCGGACGCACTCAGGAGCGAGCGCGCGGCCGGGTTGGTATAGATGAAGTTGTAGTGCTGGTCCGCGACCATCACGTTGGAGGACACGTTGTCGAGCGCGGCGCGCACGCGGGCGTTCTCTTCCGCCTGCTTGCGCTCCATTTCGATCTGTTGCCGGAGCTTCGCCTGCATGTCCCCCAGGGCGCGAAGCACCTGCGCAACTTCGTCGGCACCGTCCTGCTCGATCTCGTTGTCATAGTGACCGGCCGAGATCGAATTGAAGACGGAGATCGCCTGCGTCATCGGCTTCGTGAGAGCGCGCGTGATCAGCCAGCTCAGGGCCACCGCCAGCGCGATCACCAGACCCACCGTCAGCACCGTGAGATTGCGTGCCGTCGTTTCGCTCGAGGAGCGCTTCTCGATCCCGACGAGCATCACGTCATACGAGGCATTGGCGAGCGCGCTGAACGCGTCGATGGAGCCCGACGCGGCATCGAACATCTCCTGGCCCTTCACCGTCACTTCCTGGGCCTTGAGGAGCTTCTGGTCGACGAAGCCCGAGTACGTGGTGAACGCATCGCGTGCGCGCTGGAACGAAGGTGCAACCGAGGCATGCACTTCCGGCGCCATGTTGTCGATGGAGCCGAGCTGGCGATCGATCTGGGCGAGCAGCGACATCACTTCCTGGCGCGCCATGTCGATGGTCACGCGGTCGCCTTCGCTCAGATAGCCGCGCAGCACGCCCGAGGTGGCGCGGTCGCGCACGATGCCGGCGCGGTTCACCGCTTCCGGCATGCGGCCCGTGGCCAGGCCGACGAGGGTGGAGGTCACGAGCTCCTGGTCGCGCGCCATGCCCGAATCCATCGCGACGCTGTTACCGAAGTCGAGGATCTTGCGGATGAGCTCGTTGTGCTGGGCCAGACTGTCATCCGGCGGCAGCGTGAGGGCGCGCGACTTGAGCGAGCTCCACTCCCCCTTGATCGCCTGCCAGTCCGCGCTGGCATTGAGGGCCTTGCCGAGCTCCGCATCCACCGCGTCGAGCGCGGCGGCAGCCTTGTCCACTGCTGCCTGGCTCTCGACGACCATTCCCTTGTTGGCCGCGTCGCCATTCAGCACGACGTTCGCCATCGCGCGGTGCTTGATCACCTCATACAGGAACGAGTCGACCGCACGCGTGTAGCGTGCTCCCTCGAGCTCGGCATGCGCCATCCGCACCGTCTCGTTGGCGTTCCGGAGATAGAACACCGTGGTGAGTGCGGAGGGGACGAGAAGCGCTAGCACCACCAGCAGCAGCTTCTGCCACAAGACCAATCTGCCGAGCAATTTCATGGGTCGAGACTCCGCCCAGCCGTAACGAAAGTTCCGGTGGGCCCTTGAGAGCTTCAGTTCAGCCGGACTTCGCCTTGAACACACGCACCTGTTCGTTGAACTTCGCAGCGATCTGCGTCAGCGAATCCATCGCCTGGTTGTGGCGGCGGGCCTGCTCTTCGCGGGACAGCCGGTTCTGCTTCGCCTCGAACTCCAGGCACTTCACGTACGTATTCACGTCCGTGTCGTAGCGCTTCAGCGTCTGCATCGCCGCCACCATTTCCGGTTCGGCGGCCGTCGTACCGTCCGGCACCTTCGTGGGCGCAACAGGCGCGGTGCAATCCGCTATGGCCGGCAGCGCAAAGCAGCCCGCGATCAGCGCAAAGCACACTCGTCTTACGGGATTCATTTTCAACATCCTCCAGCTCAATTCGCTCGTCGATTCATGCATTAAGGTCAATTCGTCAGGGCGTGCGGAACACCGCTTTATGCAACGCAGCGTCCGCCTCCGGACTGTCGGCGAGAACGCATGATTCTTGAGCGGGGGCCGTGCCTTCCGTGATTCAGGTCGCACGGGTCAGTGCATTGCGACCGAACCGAGAAGTCCCTCGCTCACCAGACGGTCGATGTCGAGCAGGATCACCATGCGGTTCTCCACCGTTGCGAGCCCCTTCACGAAATCGGTTTTGATACCTGAACCGAAATCGGGGGCGGGTTTCTTCGCGTCGGCGCTCACATTGCAGACTTCGGACACGGCATCGACCACGAGACCGAGCGTGCGCTCGTTGCGGTCCTGCTGGGCGACGCGCACCACGATCACGACGGTGGTCGGGCCGAACTCCGCAGCCGGCATTCCGAAACGGCGGCGCAGGTCCACGATCGGCACGATGGCGCCGCGCAGATTGATGACGCCGAGGATGAAGTCCGGCGTGTTCGGGATCGGCGTGACGCGATCCCAGCCCTGGATGCCCTGCACCTGCAGGATCGTGACGCCATATTCCTCGCCGCCGAGCACGAACGTCAGGAACTGCTCGGCGCCCGATGACATTTCGGTCGTGGGATCCATCTAATTTACCCTCGCTCCCGCGCCTGCGCGGCGAATGATTCCTGGCAGATCGAGAATCAACGCGACCGACCCATCGCCGAGGATGGTGGCTCCGGAGACGCCGTCGATGTGCCCGTAGTTGGTTTCGAGTGATTTGATGACGACCTGCTGCTGGCCGAGCAGGTCGTCGACGAAGAGGCCGACGCGCCGGCCATCGCCTTCGACGATGACGATGAGGCCTTCATCGAGCTTGCGCGAACGTGGCTCCACGCCGAACAGCTCGTGCAGGCGGATGACCGGCACGTAATCGCCGCGGAACGTGAATACCTCGCCGCGGCCGGCCACGCGATTGAGAGCGCCCTGCTTGATCTGCAGCGACTCGATGATGCTGATGAGCGGAACGATGTAGTTCTGCCGGCCCACCGCGATCGACTGGCCATCCACGATCGCGAGTGTCAGCGGCAGCGTGATGATGAAGCGCGCGCCGTTCCCCGGGCTGTTCTTGATCTCGATCGAGCCGCCGAGCTCCTTGACGTTGCGGCGGACCACGTCGAGGCCGACACCACGACCGGAGACGTCCGTGGTCGTCTCGGCAGTCGAGAATCCGGGCAGGAAGATGAGCTCGACGCACTGGTCGTCCGTCAGCTGCTCGTTCGCGCCAACGAGGCCGCGCGAGCGCGCCTTCGCGAGAATCCTTGCGGGGTCCATGCCGCCGCCGTCGTCATTCACTTCCACGCAGATGTTGCCGCCGCGGTGGCATGCGTCGAGGCGCAGATGGCCCGTCGCGGTCTTGCCCCTGCCGACGCGCACGTCGGGCTTCTCGATGCCGTGGTCGATGCTGTTGCGGATGAGGTGTACGAGTGGATCGCCGATCTTCTCGAGCACTGTCTTGTCGAGCTCGGTCTGCTCACCCGTCATCGTGAATTCGATCTGCTTGCCGAGACGTTGCGCGAGGTCGCGCACCATGCGCGGGAAGCGGCTGAAGACGAAGCTGATGGGCAGCATGCGCACGCGCATCACGCTGTCCTGCAGCTCGCGCATGTTGCGTTCGAGCTCCGCGAGGCCGAGCCGGAATTGTTCGGAGGCGCCGCCTTCGAGGTTCCGGCCGAGCTGGCTCAGCATGGATTGCGTGATGACGAGCTCGCCTACGGTGTTCATGAGCTCGTCGATCTTTTCGACGCTGACGCGGATCGAGCCGCTGTCGCCGATGCCGCTGGCAGCGGCCAACTCGGACTTGGAGACCTTCTCTGAGGTTGCTGCAGCAGCAGTTGCAACGGGTGCGGGAGCAGGAGATTCCGGCACCGCCACCTTCACCGGTTCGTACTTGGGCGCGGAGTCGGCGGCCATCATGGCGTCGAACTCGGCGATGAGATCGTAGTTCGTCACGTCTTCGGCGGGCGCGGGAGCAGGCGGTGTGACCTCGGTGATGTCGAGATCGCAGTCGCCTTCGGCCCAGTCGAACACCTGGCGGATCGCCTCATGGTCGACGTTGCCGGAGAGCTGCAGCGTCCAGGAGAGATAGCAGCTTTGCGTGTCGAGTTTCGCGAAGGAGGGCAGGGCGTCGACGTGCGCTTCGACTTCGAGCGAGCCGAGCTCGCTGAGCTCTCTCAGCATTCTGAGAGGGTCATTGCCTCGCGCGAAAAGCTCGGGGTAAGGGCGGAATGAGATCTTCCAGACTCGTGAGGCCGGCGCGCCGGCTCCAGGAGCCGTTTCTTTAGTCCTAGCTGACTCAGTCGCGGCGGAAGGCGCCGGGGCGGGGCCGACCCCGGACCCCGGCGCATCACCACCACCCAAATCGTGCGCGCTCGCGTCGGCGCCATTCGCCGCGCTCTTCGCCGAAACCGCAGCATCAATCGAAGTCACGGCACCAGCGGCCGGCGGACTAGCAGCTCCCGCTGAGCCAGCCGAGTTTCTCTGGGCAAGAATCGCTTCGGCATCGGCCTGCAACGCTGCCACGCGTTGCGCATCGATCGGCTTCTTATCCTGCACAGCGCGCAACATGTCGCGCATGGCATCCACCGACTTCAGCAACAGGTCGGACGTCGGTTCCGTAACCTGCAGCCGATTTGCCCGCAACTCATCCAGCAACGTCTCGAGCGAATGCGTGAACGAGGCGATCTCACTGAATCCGAACGTAGCGCTGCCACCCTTGATGGAATGCGCCACGCGAAAAATCGTATTGATCAGCTCAGCATCGGGCGCCCCGAGGTCCAGCTTCAACAGCGCCGACTCCATGGAGTCCAGTGCCTCGAAGCTCTCTTCGAAAAACGCATCGTGAAATTGCGTGAGATCGAGCGTCATGCGTGGCCCAACGTCACCGCGCCGAAGAACGCGCCCAACCCGAGCATCTGCGCCGTCACCAGAAACGCGTCATTCGCTCCCGTGCACTCCACCGCGTGGCCCGCCGCGTGTCGCTCGCGAATGAACGCCGTGAGCACCTGCAGCCCCGCCGTATCGATGCGGCGGATGGGAGAGAGATCGAGGGTGACGCTCGCCGGCCTGGCCAGCATCCGCGCGAGCTGCGCTTTCACATCGTCAGCCTGCGCAATCGTGAAGTCAGCCGGGAATCGCGCACCTGCGGCCGCCGATGCACGGCCCTTCGCAGTAACACGCGTCTTGGAGGATGCGCGCGCAGGCGCCGCCGCGCGCACGCGCGACGCTGCAGCCTTCTTGCGGGGCGCGGCTTTCTTGCCACGGGCGCTCCCGGCCTTGCGCCGCGTTGTCATCTGAACCGATCCTCTGCAGTAAACAAAATACGGTCTTGCGCGCACGGTATCGGCGCTGCGACAAGCGCCTTGAGCCAACTGCCGGGCAACAGTGACGTGGGTCTCGTTCAGCCCACCGAAGCCAACCTGGGACGTGCCGGCGCATGCAGTCGCTGCACGAGCTCGGCCTCCTGGCGTGTCAGACCGCAACTGGACATCAGCTCCTCGTGCGGCGCTCCGCTGCGGGCGAGCCTGATTGCGATCTGATAACTCGGTGCCGAGGTACCGCCGGCCACAATCCGGCGTCCCTCGCTCTCCCGGCTCTCGCCGAGCGCATCGAGCTTGAGATGCGCTTCTGCGAGGCTCTGCTCCATCTTGGCGAGTTGCGCGAGAAGCGCTGTGTTCTGTTCCGCGAAATTCCGCGCGTTGCGGTCAGTCGCGCGGCGCCAGCGGGTAAACGCAATCGCGGCGAACACGAACGAGAAAACGAGAAACACTGCGCGCCCGGCGATGAGCGCGAGGTCCGGCGAGATCTGCGAGAAGTCGAAGAGGACGGGCATGCGAGGTTCCTTGTGAAGCACATCACAATGCGCGGCGCGTGTCGGAATTCCGGCAGTGCGCAGCGAATGCGAGAAAAAGTGCAGGAACCATGCCACGCGCAGCATGCGCGCGAGCCCGGAAAACAGGCCTAAAACAGTTCTACGCTACCTTCTGCATCCTGCAGATGGCACTGGCCATCCACATCCAGGATGCCCTTCCGCAGCAGCAGGTTGAACAGGTGATGCTGGGAGTCCGTGTCCAGTTTCATCTTCAGCGTGCTGAGCAACTCCTCCCAGCGATGTGCGCCGAACCCCTTGAGCTCCGCCGTCGAATCGGTGGCCACACTTGCGAGCAACGCGCGCACGGCTGCCAGTTGCTGAATCAATCTATCGTGAAACTGCAAGCTCTCGATGCAGACCGCGACGTCGCCCGCGAGCTGCTTGCGCAACTCTGAGTCGCCGTCCACCCCGACCGAGCCGCCAATCCGCCGCAGGGCACCGCAGAGATTCGCGATCGGGCTTTCGGTGTCGCGCATGGCAAGGCTCAGCAGCACGGCTGCCGCCTCCATGGACACCTCCATCTCGTGCGCCTTCACCGCACGCTCGCTTTCAGACGAGAACCTTCTGGATCGTCGCCAGCAGCCGATCCGGGTTGAAAGGCTTCACCAGCCAGCCAGTGGCGCCGGCGTTCTTGCCCGCCTGCTTGCGCTCGGACGTCGCCTCGGTGGTGAGGATGAGCAGCGGCACGAATTTGTAGTTCGGCTTGCCCCTCAGCTCACGCACGAGCGTGATGCCGTCCATGTTCGGCATGTTGACGTCGGTGATCACGAGATCGAAACGCTGGCGGCCCGCGAGCTGCAGCGCCTGCACGCCATCTTCAGCCTGCTCGACTTCGTAGCCGGCGCTGGTCAGCGTAGCGCTCACCATCTGTCGCATCGAAGGCGAGTCGTCTACGGCGAGTATGCGAGGCATCGTCGGTCTCCGGGTCGTCAATCAGGCTCGAAATGCTATCGGTGCGCTACACGCAATGCTGTAGCACAGGTCCGGTAGGGCGTGACCGGGGTCTCAAAAAAGCTCGATAGTGCCTTCTGCCGGCGGCATGAAACCGCTCGCGAGCTCGCCTTCCATGGGAGCGGAGCCCATGAGGCGCCTTACGGCTGTGAGCTGCTGGATGAGCCTGTCGTGGAACTGCAGGCTCTGGATGCAGATGGCGATGTCGTCCGTGAGCTCGCGGCAGCCGCAATCGTCGCTGCTTGCAGCAGTCCGCGCGCGCACCACCGCGCCATTGATGCGGGCGAGTGCTCCGGCCATTTCCATGACGGGCGCTTCGCTATCGCGGATCGCGCTGCCGAGCAGCTGCGCGGCGAGATCGGTTGAGGTCGCTTTCATGACGGCATCTATATCGAGTCATCCGAAGGTACTCTGAAGAGCCTAGAAGTCGGCGGAACTGCGTCGAATTACGGAAATCCGCAAAAAGATGTGATCCGTTTCTAGTTCGCGGGTTGTGCGAGGAGCGCGGGGGCGGGTGCCGGGATTGCCGGCGGTGCATCGGCGGCGGCGGCAATCTCTGCAGGCGCCGAGGGCGGCAATTTGGACGGACTCGCCGCCTCGCCAGGTATGGCGGCGCTGGTTGCCTGATCCACTACGGGCCCTACGCCGGGCACGACAGGGATAGTGTGGTTGTTGGGGTCCGTCGAAAGAATGACGATCACGACGCGCCGATTCGCATTGCGCCCGTCGATCGTGTCATTCGGATGGCTGGGTCGAAACTCCCCATAACCGATCACCGCAAGCCGCTCCGGGCTCACGCCGCGACCTGCCATCACACGCACGACGCTTCCAGCGCGCGCAGCGGACAGCTCCCAGTTCGAGAAAAACGCGACGTTCTTGATGGGGCGATTGTCCGTATGGCCCTCCACGCGGATGGAGTTCGGAAACGGCGCGAGCGACGCACCGAGCCGCTCGATCACGCCGACGGCGTTGGGCGAGAGCTGCGCACTGCCGCTCGGAAAGAGAATGTCCGTGCGGATCTCGACTTCGATCCAGAAGTCGTTGCGACGGACGACGACCAGGTTGGCCTTGACGAGATCGTCCATGGCACGCTCGACCTGATCGGCCACGCGCTTCAACGCCTGTGCGCGCTCTGCTTCAGCGGCAGTCAGCTTTTCAGTGTGGTCCGGTCCGCCTTCACCCGCCGTCTTCTTCGGCATGATCGTATGCACGGGTAGCGGCGTGAGCATCGAGCGCGGCTGTCCCTGGATCATCGCCTGCTCGACGAGCGTGGTCTTCACATCCGCACCCGAGCCCACCTGCTTCTCGCCCACCTGGATGGGTTGCAGCGTCTTCGGTGAGCCGCGGAACGCGGCGACCAGCGAATCCGACAGTACGCGGTACTTGCCTTCGTTCACCGAGGAGATCGCATACATCACGACGAAGAACGCGAGCAGCAGCGTGATGAGATCGCCATAGGGAATGGCCCACGCTTCGTGGTTCTGGTGGTCCTCGTGTTTTTTCTTACGAGCCATCGCTAATGCAGGTAGCCCTGCAACTTGGACTCGATACCACGCGGGTTCTCACCCTGCGCGATGGAGAGCATTCCCTCGATCACCATCTCGCGCACCTGCGACTGCGAGGCGATGGCGATCTTCAATTTCGCAGCAACGGGCAGGAAGAAGAGGTTGGCGAGACCGATGCCGTACACGGTGGCCGTAAACGCAGCCGCGATGCCGTGGCCGAGCTTGCTCGGGTCCGCCAGATTTTGCATCACTGCCATGAGACCCAGCACCGCGCCGATGATGCCGAGCGTCGGGCAGTAGATGCCCATGCCCTCGAACACCTTGGCCGCGCGCGTGTCAGCCTCCTCGCGCGTGTTCAGCTCGACTTCCATCACCGCGCGGATGCTTTCCGGCTCGCTGCCGTCCACCACGAGCTGCAGCGCCTTGCGCACGAAGGGGTCGTCCTCGCGATTCAGCACGGGCTCCAGGCCGAGGAGTCCCTGCTTGCGCGCGATGTTGCTCCACTCGACCATCTTCTTGATGAGGAGCTCGCCATCGAGCGGCGGTGGCTTCATCACCCACGGGAAAATCTTGAGCGCGTGGCGCATGACGCCGAGCGGGGTCTGCACGCAGATGGCCGCAATCGTGCCGACCACCACGATCATGAATGCTGCGGCCGAAAGGAGACCGTGCAGCCCGGCACCCTTCAGCACGGCGCCGACCATGACGGCCGCAAGGCCCAGAATCAGTCCGGCGATGCTGAGAATGTCCGTAGGCGCGTCCTCCGACTGCGGCTTCGTGCAAAGCCGCGCGTCGACTTACATTCCGAGGTCGGAAAGCAGGGCGTCGATGTCCGCCTGGCCGTTGACCACGGTCGCACCGGTATCCACCCCCGGGATGACCGGGCCGTGACCGCGATTCGAATCCGTAGCCGACTTGCTCTCGAGGCCCTCTTCGCGCCCGGTGAGGCGCGTGAGGTCGACGAGCACCACTTCCACCTCGGCGACGAGATTCATGACGCCGCGGATGATCTGGCCGGTGAGGTCCTGGTAGTCCTGCGCCAGCAGCACCTCGGCGAGATTGGCGCGCACGGTTTCCGAATCGGTGCGGGCTGCGCCGAGAAAGTGGTCGATACGCTGGATGAGGTCGAGGTACTCCGCCACCGAGATCTTGCCGCCGCGGAAGCGCGCCCACGGCTCGGCGAGCGAGGCTGCTTCCTTCGCAGTGCGTTCGGCCGGTGGGCCGGACTGCTCGACCAGGTCCATCGTGCGATGGGCGGCGGCGTCGGTCAGCTTCAGCACGTGATTCAGGCGCTGACGCGCGTCCGGGATCTCTTTCTCCGCGAGCGCCGTCAGGCGCGAGTCGAGGCGAAAGCGGTCCAGAGCGTTCCGCAGGTTGTTCGTGAGGCTCGCGAGCTGGGCGAACAGGTCGGGCTCGCCGGGCATCGCCTTCAGAGCAGTGGCATCGGTCATCACACCCTCGTCAGGCAGGAACGGCCCGGCTCTCCAGGATCTTGTCGATCTTTTCCTTGAGCGTCTGTGCCGTGAAAGGCTTGATCACGTACCCGTTCACCCCGGCCTGCGCGGCTTCCACGATCTGTTCGCGCTTGGCTTCGGCGGTGAGCATCAGCACGGGCATCTTCTTCAGCTTCTCGTTGGCGCGCACCGCCTTGAGAAGGTCCAGGCCGGCCATGCCGGGCATGTTCCAGTCGGTGATGAGGAAATCGAAGCTGCCGTTCTGGAGCATCGGGAGTGCGGTATTGCCGTCGTCCGCCTCGGTGACGTTGGCGTAGCCGAGATCGTGCAGCAGGTTCTTGATGATCCGCCGCATCGTCGAGTAGTCGTCGACTACCAGGAACTTCATGTCTTTGCTCACAAGCTCTACTCCTCAGCCCCGCGCTCGCGCCACTCCGTCAAACGAGCCTTCAACCTCACCAGCGCCTGCCCGTGAAGCTGGCAGACGCGCGACTCAGTAACCTTCAACACCGCGCCGATCTCTTTCAGATTCAGCCCGTCGCTGTAGTACAGCGACATCACCATTCGCTCGCGCTCCGGGAGCGCCGCGATGGACTGCGCGAGCGCAGCCCGGAAACCATCGTCCGCCACTTCGCGGAACGGATCCGCCGCCTCATCGGGCGTCGCGATCGTCGTCGCCGCATCGTCCAGGCTCGCGAGGCGACAGCTCGCCGCGTCCTGCACGATCGCGTGATACTCCTCGAGACCGATGTTGAGGCGCTGCGCGATCTCCGCATCGCGCGCATCCCGCCCAGTCTCCTTCTCGATGTCGCGCATCGCTGCCGCGACTGCCCGCGCTTTCCGGTGCACCGAACGCGGCGCCCAGTCGAGCTTCCTCAGCGCGTCGATCATCGCGCCACGGATACGGATGCCCGCATACGTTTCGAAGCTCGCGCCGCGGTTCGCCGCGTAATTCGCCGCCGCTTCGAGCAGGCCCAGCATCCCGGCCTGTATCAGATCGGCCACGTCCACCGATGGTGGCAGCCGACCCGCGAGATGGTAGGCAATACGCTTCACCAACTCCGCGTGCCGCGTCACGAGCGCATCGGCGTCGCTGCGCGTACGAGTCGCAGACGTGTAGGCGTTTACCG